>ENA-UOJP01000069-UOJP01000069.1-human-gut-metagenome-genome-assembly--contig:-C102-NODE-69-length-219476-cov-36.039987_pt1 | contig 219476 bp, 194 predicted proteins | sample MGYA00242353_ERZ723900 | MGnify/ENA metagenome assembly ERZ723900 | reverse complement strand
CGCGTTAAGAATTGCTAATACCCTGCAAAGTCACAGGAAAGGCCGCATGAGCCAGCCGGGGCCGGGACAGACCGGGAAGCAAAGGACGGCGGGGCCGGGAACAGCAACGGGAATCTTGAATACAACGCAAGGAGGATTTGGCTATGGCAGAAAAACAGAGAATATTGATCGTAGACGATGATAATAACATCGCCGAATTGATTTCTCTTTATTTGACGAAAGAATGTTTTGAAACAATGATTGTAAACGACGGTGAGGAGGCACTCCGGGTATTTCCGGAGTTTAAACCGAATCTGGTTCTCCTCGATCTGATGCTTCCGGGCATGGATGGCTATCAGGTATGCCGGGAAATGCGGGCTCAGTCCCCGGTTCCCATCATCATGCTGTCCGCAAAAGGCGAGGTCTTCGACAAGGTGCTGGGCCTGGAGCTGGGCGCCGATGATTATATGATCAAGCCCTTCGACTCGAAGGAACTGGTGGCCAGAGTCAAGGCGGTGCTTCGCCGTTACCAGCAGGCCGCAGTGCCGGCGGCCGCCCAGACCGACCAGCAGGGCGATTACGTGGAGTATCCTGATCTGATTGTAAACCTGACGAACTATTCCGTCATCTATATGGGCCACTCCATCGAGATGCCGCCGAAGGAGCTGGAGCTGCTTTACTTCCTCGCTTCCTCACCAAACCAGGTATTTACCAGAGAGCAGCTATTAGACCACATCTGGGGATACGAATACATCGGAGATACCAGAACCGTGGATGTACATATCAAACGTCTGCGGGAAAAGATTAAGGATCACGCCAACTGGGCATTGACCACAGTGTGGGGAATTGGTTATAAATTTGAGGTAAAACGGTAGGGTATTTGAAGTAAAACAGTAAGTTACTTGATGTATAGCAGCAAAATACTTAATGGGAGGAGGCCAGGATACGGCCTCCTCCCATTCTCACTTATTCCAGTCCCCGGCTTCCAATCGCCTTCATCCTTCGCACTCCCATATCTTCACAAGACCACTCCTGATACCAGTAGCCTTTCGGATGCACCTTTGTCCTATAGCGTTTATGGGGCACAGGAAGAGTATCTGCAGCCTTCATCATGGCCGCCGCAAGCTCCGTCAGGAGTTCGTTTTTCACGCCCTGCATATCCGGCTCTTCCCAGAGATTGTAAAGCTCAAGGGGATCCGTTTTTCTGTTATAGAGATACCCCGATCCCATCATATCCACCTGGATGTGATACGTCCCCTTCCACAGCGCCCGCACCTGCCCGCACTGGGTCCAGGTGTTGAGACAATCGAAACGGTCCCACTCCGGCGATACCGCATCTTCGGCCGGCAGCGTCAGTCCATCGTGCTCGTTCCAATACTGTCCGGAAAATCCGCTCTCCGCATAAGCAGTATCGAATTCCCGCTCCGGGATGTCCCTGTTTTTCAGAATCGGAAGGAAGCTTTTTCCCTGGCAGCCCAGCGGCGTCTCCAGTCCAAGCATATCGCACAGGGTGGGTAAAATATCAACAAGACTTACGAAACAAGAACCGCGCCTTCCCTGAGGGACAATATCAGGTCCTTTCAAGATCATGGGAATATGGGTCAGCACATCCGGCAGATCCGGCCCCTTCCGTATTAATCCATACTCACCGACGAAATCTCCATGGTCCGACACGTAAATGACGATGGTATTCTCCTCCAGTCCACGCTCTCTCAGTCCCTCAATCAGACGTTTTACCTGATCGTCAATCAAACGCAGCATTCCATGGTAATTGGAACGGGCGCGGAGAATCCTTTCCTCAACCGATTCCCCCAGCACCTTCTCCCACACATTTCGGATCCATGGATAGCGATCCCCTTTCTCCTCCAGATTCTCTGTTGTACTGCGGAGAGGCGGAAGCTGCTCAGGAGGGAACATGTCAAAATAAGGTTCGGGCACCTGATACGGGTTATGAGGCTCCGCGAATGAGACCCAGGCGAAGAACGGCTCGTGATCCAGGCTGTCTATGAACTGAAACGCTGACGATACATTTCGATAGGGATGCTGAACCTCAACGCCTCCGGGAGAGGGAACATGCATCTCCATATGATGCGTGGAGTTTAAGAAATCGGCAAATTCACATTCAGCGGGAGTCGTATTGACTTCCCCTTCATTACCAAGATGGCCCGTACACTCATGGAAGTCGAAATCCTCTGAACTGCGGTGAGAATGATTTTTTCCACAGAGGGCCGTCACATACCCATTCTTCTTCAATACGTCCAGCAGATCCTCCGTATACAGGGCATCCTGGAGGTTATGATTGGTTCTCACCTGATGGCATTCGCTGTACCGCCCCGTCATCATGCTGACTCTTGCCGGCATACAGGTGGGATTGGGCGTATAAGCATTTTCAAAATCCACGCCGCCCTTCGCCCACTCATCCAAAAATGGCATCGTGTCCAGCTCGTATCCACAGCCCTTACGCAGATCAGCCCTCTGCTGGTCCGTCATGATAATAATAACATTCTTCTTTTTTTCCATTCCAAACCTACCCTTTCACGGCGCCGATCATGACGCCTTTCACGAAATATTTCTGCACAAACGGATAGAGAAGCAGCATCGGAATACTGGATACTACGATTACCGAGTATTTAATTGCCTCCGCCATCTTAATCTTTTCTGCCATTCCGACGTCATTTGTCCCCATCTGTTCTGTCTGTCCCAACAGAAGGATATTTCTTAATACAATCTGCAGCGGGTGCAGGCTCGAATCCTTTAAGTAAATCAGTGCGTCAAAATAGGAATTCCAGATTGCAACGGCATAATACAGCACTAGAACAGCCAGAATCGCCTTACTCAGCGGAAGCACGATCCGAAGCAGCATCGAGATGTTGCCGCAGCCGTCGAGACGGGCCGATTCATACAGCTCTTCCGGAATACTGTTTTCAAAGAAGGTCTTGGCCACAATCAGGTTATACGTAGAGAGTGCATTGGGAATCAGAATCGCCCAGATGGTATTATACATTCCCAGGTCCTTCACCAGAAGATAGGTGGGAACCATGCCTCCGCTGAAATACATGGTAAACAGCACCGCCATCATGATAAAATTCCGGCCCCTTAAGTTTTTCCTGGAAAGGGGGTAAGCCGCCAGGACCGTCAGCGTCACACTGATTATGGTTCCAAGCGCCGTGTAAAACATGGTATTGCGAAATCCCCTCCAGATGTCCTTATTTTCAAACACCATGGTGTACGCCTTCGTCGTCAGCCCTTTCGGCCAGAGCAGCACCTCTCCCCGGATGACCAGGTCCGGATCGGAAAAGGAGGCCGCCGCCACAAAGATCAGCGGAACCATGACAATCACAATGATAATACAGCCGAGAACCGCCGCAATCACATCAAAGGTCCTGTCACTCCTGACGATCTCACCATACTTTCCTTTCATCTTCATCGTTCCCCTCCCTACCACAAACTGGTTTTTGTTGTCTTCTTACTGATAAAATTTGCACCTGCCAAAAGGGCAAAATTAATGATAGAATTGAACATTCCTACCGCAGTGCTGTAGCTGAACTGCCCTTTCTGAATACCGTTTTTATAAATAAACGTTGATATTACCTCGCTGGAGGAGATGGTAACGTCGCGCTGCATCAGAAGTACCTTCTCAAACCCCACACTCATCAGATTCCCGATTCTCATGATGAATAAAATCAGAATGGTTCCCATGATACACGGAATCGAGATATGTATAATCTTCTGCATCCTCGTAGCCCCGTCAATCGAGGCCGCCTCATAGAGCTGGGGATCGATGGCGCTCAGCGCGGCAATATAGATGATTGCGTTAAAGCCCATATTCTGCCATACATTGGAAAACACGTAGAGCGGCTGGAAGGCCGACGGCCTCGACATAAAATCCACCGGCTTCGCCCCGAAGAACGCGGTAATCTGATTAAACAGGCCGTATTCTTTATTGGAAAACAGGCTCAGCATGCTGACAATTACAACGATTGAAAGAAAATTAGGCATGTACGTGATATTCTGAACCGCCTTTTTTAATTTTGTGCTCTTTATTTCGTTGATTAAAAGCGCCAGAAAGATCGGTACCGGAAAGCCGACGAGCATGGTAAACACACTGAGAGAGAGCGTATTTACCAGGACGTCCTTAAAATAATAGGACTGAAAGAACTGTTTGAAATAGGTTAGCCCCACCCAGGGACTCTTCGTAATTCCCAGCGTCGGATTGAATCTGCGAAACGCGATCTGAAGCCCATACATGGGGATGTATTTGAATACAATATACCAGATGATGGGAATCGCCACCAGCGCGTAGAGGCCGGCATTCTTGCGGATATCCAGCCAAAGCTTTTTCTGTTTTTGTTTCATGGTATTACCTCCAGCTTTCTCTTCATACCGGACAGGCCGGAAGCCCTGCCTCCGGCTTCCGGCCCTCCTTCTTACTTCGTGGCATCCAGCGCTTTCTGATAGATTCCCTCCAGTTCGCGGATTCCGATCTGTTCCAGTGTAGCGCAGTACTCATCCCACTTGTCGAAGCCCCACTCACCGATGACGAATTTGGCTACCGCCTCTTTTTTGTAGTTAATGATATCCTGTTCTATGGCGTTTAGCCGGTCCATATCTTCCATGGAGACCGTCGGCTTTGCATATACCTTCTCAGGCATGTAGTCCACCAGAATGGCGGCTGCCTCCTTGGTTCGTTCGCTGGCCACTACATTGTCGGTATTATCCGTAATCATGCACGGGAAACCGCCGCCCGGCACGAGGTTGATCTTGCCAAGAGCCGTCATAAACCCATCCGGGCTGTTTAGGATCTCATCTTTGAAATGCGGCACATGGTTCGAATCGTAATCAAAGGTCTCCCCCTCTATGCCGTAACGGAAAAACATCTCCCCCTCGGCTCCATAGAAATAATCCACCCAACGGACAGCCGCTTCCGGATTGGAACACGTATTGCTGAGCGCGAAGCTGCCGAGCATACTGATGCTGCCGGTGGCGTCCGTCCACATCTGATCCCCATTCGGACCGATCAGTGGTTTGTAGCCCACATAATCTTCCTCGCAGTTCACGAATACGTCCGAATACGGCATATACATGGCTCCGTACATCTCTCCGGCCAGATTGCTTCTCCATGCCGCTCTGTCGTTCTTATAATAATCCTGCCATAACAGCTTTTCCTCATAGAGATCGTTTAAGTAAATCAGGTATTCTTTAAAGGCATCGTCGCACAGCCAGTTATGTACCGTTCCGTTTTCGTCGATATTATAAGTATCTTTCATCTGGAACTGAAGGCCGAAGCTGCCCGCCAGCGGGTAGATCGAATCGGGTTCGCGAATTCCCAGCGGGATTTCATCCGCCTGGCCGTTTCCATTGGGATCCCCGTCACGGAATGCGATCAGGACATCTTTAAATTCCTCCAGATTCGTCGGAATATCTTTTCCAAGCTTGTCGAGCCATGCCTTGTTGATCCACTGTTTAAATCCCATGCTGCCCGTCGCGCTTATATCGATGGCAGGAATTGTATACATATGACCGTCCGCCGCAGTTACCGCCTGCTTAATCTGAGGGTATTCCTCATAAATCTTCGACAGGTTGGGAGCGTATTTCTCAATCAGATCGTCAAGCACCATCAGCTGTCCGCTCCCCACCCCATAGGTGGCAATCTGGTCTATTTTGATGTCGCTTTTCAGGAAAATGTCCGGCAGCTCATTGGAGGCAAAGAGAAGCTGCTTGTTCTCTTCAAATCCATCGGCCGGTACTTCCTGATAGTCCATATGGATGTTTGTTAAATCCTCATATTTGTTCAGAGTGAGGACCTCGTTCCAGGGCGCGTGGTTCTGATCCCGGCAGCCGTACACCGTCATGGTAATCTTCTCATTTACGATGGGAAAGCCCTCCATATTCAGATTCGCAGCCTCTTCCCCGCCTGCTTCCTCTGTCACCGCTCCCGTCGTCCTGCCCTCTGTTTCCGCCTTTTTTCCGTTTTCAGCAGATTTCCCACAGCCTGTCATCAGCCCTGCTGCCAGGATACCGCCAAGTAATAATACCGCTGCTTTCTTCATACCTTCTTCTCCTTTCGCTTTCTAGCACTTCCTGATAGAAAAATTTTACCATGTAAAAGGATTGGAAAATGGTCTGTTTTCTTTTCTATTTTTACTTTCCTGTCCACAATTTTTACTGTTTCGCCAGATACTCCTTCGGCGTCTTCCCCACGTATTCTTTAAAGACTTTCAGAAAATATCCATAGTTTCTGAAACCGCACCGGGACACCACCTCTTTTAACGGAACCCCATCCCGGATCAGGCGTTTTGCCTCCTCCAGCCGTATCGTATTCAGATAATCGGTCACGGTCTGTCCCGTCTCATCATGGAAGATACGGCTTAGATAGGAACTGCTCACGCCAATCCCATCGGCGATCATCCGCAGGCTGATGGGGCTCTTATAATGCTCCTTCTGATAGGCAATCGCATTTCGCACCATGGCAGAATAGCCTCGTTTTTTCTCCTCCTTCTCGCTGATCTCTCTCAGCACATTCCGGTAAAGGCCGGATACACTGGATACCAGCGCTTCCCTGCTCTTCACCCGGGCATACTGAAACAGCATGAATTCTCTGGGGAGAAAGTCCAGTTCAATCTCATATTCCACCGATATCTTTTCGATCAGCTCCAGAAGCTCTTTCGTCACCATAATGCAGAGTCCGGCATGATCGGCAGGAATCCCGCCGTATATCTCTTCTATCAGCTGCGCCGCCGAGGCTGCGTCGTGTTCTACCGCAACGGCCAGAAGGCGTTTATGCTGGCCGATGGTCAGGGAAAGAGAGGCCTCGCTTTCCCGTTCCGGCCCCGCCTCCTCCAGCTTATGCAGCAGGAAGCTCTTCAGGGAATTGTCGTTAAAGAACAGAGGACACCGGGTAAAATCAAGGCGCAGATGGAAGATGCGGCGTACACTGTCCTGAATCAGGGCCATGACACACTCCAGCTTATTTCTTATCTCCGCCTCTGAGATAACACCGTAGAACCGGGTCAGCAGGACAATGCAGTCCGGCTTTTTCAGGCAGGCCAGAGACTTTACGCCCTCCAGCCGGGCCGCCTCCGCCGCCTTTGCGACGCCCTCCAGCAGACCGCCGTCATCAAGCAGGGCCGTCCGGTCCATATCCTTGATCCGGATGATAACCGCAGCCTTTCTGCTGTTATCAGAGGTGAAGGGGTTGACCCCCTCCCCGAAGATCCATTCCCGCGTCTGTCTTCTTAATTCCGCCTTAATCTCCCAGGAGGAGCGTCCCTTTAAGCGGGTCGCTATGTTTTTTAAGGTGAGCACCAGAAACTCTTCCGACAGGCGGCTCTTCAGAATATAGTCATACGCGCCGTTTTTCAGAATTTCACGGACGTAATCATAATCATCATAGCTGCTCATGGCGATGATGGCGGTTCCCGGATATTTGCGGGAAATGATCTCCGAAAGAACGATCCCGTTCTTTCCCGGCATCGAGACATCCATGAGTACGAGATCAATCTCCCGCTCCGCCAGCACGGCAAGCGCCTCGTCCCCGCTTCCCGCTTCCCCGGACAGCACAAACTCCCCGGTCTCCCAGAATTTCATCTCCCGGATGCAGGTTCTGAAGACCGTCTCATCGTCAACCAGTAAAATCTTCAAGGCCATCTTTTTCACCTCCCGCCGGCAAATGCAGTTCCACGCACGTAAACATCCCCTCGCAGCTGTCTATGGTTCCGCCATACCCGTCGCCATAGATCAATTGAATCCGGTTAAACACGTTGGTAATGCCAATTCTGCGGAATCCCGGTTTTCCTTTACTGGCCATATGTTGTTTCAGCTCTTCCAGCTTGCCCTCACTGATTCCCCTTCCATTGTCCATCACCTTCAAAATAATGGTGTCCTGCTGCCTGTATATCTTCACATTGATCACTCCGTCTCCATCCATCGCCGCAATACCATGAATCAGGGCATTTTCCACCACAGGCTGCAGCAGAAGCTTGGGCACGGGATAGCTCCACAGCTCCTCCTCCACGTCCCACAAAACGGTAAACGGCCTGCGGTACTTGAAACGCTCAATTGTCAGGTAGTTTTCTATGTAATCCTTTTCCTCCCACAGTGTAATAAATTCATTGTGGTTGGAGAGAACACTCCGCAGCAGCTCCGACAGCGACGCAGCCACCGCCTCAATCTCCTTCTCATCCCTGCTGTGAGCCACATACTGGATGCTGTCGATGGAATTATAGAGAAAATGCGGCTCAATCTGGGAGGCCAGCACATCCTGCTGGGCCTCTCTCTTCAGCTTTTCTTTCTGCCGCACCTCGGACATCAGCGCCTCGATCCGGTCCATCATCACGTTGAAGGTATCCGCCAGAGCGCCAATCTCATCCCTGGCCGGAATTTTCATGCGCACGCCCAGATTCCCGGACCGGACAGCCTCCATTCCGCCGGAAAGGCATTTTAAGTCGGCACAGATCCGCTTCGAGAGATAGGCCGCTGCCAGGAGTGCCGCCGCGGAAGCCGCCGCGCCGATCAGGAGAAATTTCGTCTTCAGTTCCTGTGCATCTTTCAGCAGCACGTCTTGCGGAATCAGGCTTATGAGCGTCATGTGGCTGGTGTCGGACACATAGCGGATATAGTAGTAGGGATTGCCCTTCCATTTTACGTAGCCGGCAGAGGGCGCCTTCTGACGGACCTCTCCCACCGGCCCCTGTCTCTCCCCCTCTCCGCTGTTGGTGTAAAACAGCTGTCCATCCGGCAGATACAGATAGAGGGCGACCGACCGCAGGAAGTCGATGGTGTATACACTGGTGATAAACTCGTAATTCAGCTTTACAACAATGACTCCCCTCGTGTTCCCCTGGCAGTACGTAACCGGATGGCTGAGGAGCAGGCTTTGGCCTTCCGCATCATAGATAAGCTCCATGGAATCGCTGGACAGCGCCCGCTTCATTGCAGGAGTATCCAGCTCCCGCTTCATCACAATCCCCGATCCCGCCTGATAGACAGGTCCGTCCCCGGTAATCAGAAGAATATCCTCGATGTACTCCTTCTGCGAGAGAAATCCGGCCAGGAAGCTCTTAATCTGTTTTTTCTGCCGAAACCCTTTATAGGATGCCTCCTCCCCTGCCCTGACCAGATTGGGGGAAATAAATTCCTGCGCCAGCGCAACAGACAGTACGATTTTCTTCGACTCGGACAGCATACTGTTAAATTCCCGGTCCGCAAAGGAAATATACTGTTCCGTATACCGCTCTGTCGTGGATTTAATGGTATTGATCTCCGCATAGAACGAGATGATCAGCGAGACGACCGCGGTGCCTGCCGCAATCAACAGGCTGACCGTCATGATTTTTGTTTGTATGGAATGCAGACTCATACGTATCCTCCCTCCTTTACCCCTGCGATCGCGGCTCACGGGTATAAGCCGCAAAAAGCTTTTGCACGCCGATCACGGGACGTGCAAAAGCTTCCGTTCTTCTATTTCTTAAATCTCTCCATAAACATCGGCATATAGATTCCCCCCTGGACGCTCCTGGCGATAAAGTGGCAGTATCGGCCGCTCACCGTATCGTACCAGTCGGAAAATGGAACCCGGCTCTCTGTCTCCCTTACATAGGCGGCCACCGGCGCGGTCAGCGCCTGAAACATCTCCTTGTCTCCCGCCATGGAAGCGCACCAGAGTATCCAGTCACTCTTCGTATAGCTGCTCCTGCTGTCCAGCGGAGTCCCATACTCCCCGCATTTTTCGACATACCACGCCAGGTCGCCGGATATAATATCCCCGGAGAACAGCGGATTACCGAAAAAGCGGTCCCAGACGAGATTGTATTTTAAGCTCCAGGAATCCGTGTCTCCGAACGTCAGAGCCGTGTGGCCTTTTCCCCTGGCCGTCGTCTCCCAGACCGCAGCCATCGCAGCCGCCTGGCTCCGGTATCTCATCGACTCACTGTCATCTCCCAGAAGCTCCAGGATTCTGGCGAATGCCTTGATTCCCATGATCGCCTTGACGGCCAGATTCGTATTATGAGCCAGATGGCCGGCAAAATCATCGGTACAGAGCTGTTCTCCCGGGTCCGCTCCGTAGGTGAGCAGATACTCCGTCCACGTCTTAAGAAGCCCCTGATACGGCTTTGCAAACTCCGCATTTTTGTCTATTTCACAGCAGGCGGCCGTCATGATCAGCATATTTCCGCATTCCTCTACGGGCATCTGAAACTTCAGATCGTAGACATCACACGGCGGATACTGGTAATAGGGCGGAAATACGGCTCCGTTGGCCTGAAGGTACTGCTTTCCCTTTTTCTCCGGATTCAGCCCGTAGACCTGTCCCCACGCATACGGATAGCGGCCCACATCATGCGGCGCAAAGTCATACTCCCACACGTCACAGGAGGCAAAGCGGAACACCGGCCGCAGCATCCCTTTTATGTAATCCGTGCTGTACATAAGGAACAGCGGCACTGACGGATAGCTGACATCGGCGGTACCGATGCATCCGTTGGAATCATTTTCCTTGGACAGAAAAATCAGATTTCCGTCCTCATCCTCAATCAGCTTATGGGCCGCCACCGCTTGGCGGTAGCTGAGACAGCACAGGAGCTCATAGTCCTCTCCGCCCATCTCCCTTGCCCGCTCGGTCAGGCTGCGGTCCAGAGCCTCGCTCTTTTTCAGCACGTCCTCCCGCTCATCAAGGCTGGCTCCGATGGCGTCGAAAATCGTGGGATATTCCTTTGTCCAATAAGCCTTTCTCCACTGGCCGAAATAGTTGATGGAGACAAGGTCGTCGTAGGCCGCCACGATTCCGCCGCTCTCCGACTCCGTTCCCAGTTCGACGATTCCATCCAGCCGCTCCTTTTCGCTGTCATAAGCAAATCGGGCCTCCGGGCCACGGCCGGCCAGATATAAGTATCCCCAGTCAATGGTCGTGTGGTCTCCGCTGTGCCCCAGCGGGGTCTGGAATGCCTTTCCCATGACGCCATAGCGGAATTTCTCTGTCTGCTGCACATCGCCGTTTACCGGTCCGTCCGTAAATTTCACAAGATCGGAGGAAAAGGCAAATACCACGCGGACGCCGGCCGGCTTCTTCCGGGATACGGTGACATCAAGATACGTGCACGGACGCGATACCAGCAGCAGATCGTCAAGCAGCAGCGGGGAGGTAAACCGTACCTGCATGGTGATCCATTCATTTTCAAACTGATATTCCGTGGACGTCGGTGTGACGGACAGCCCCGTCTGGCCGATCGTCTGACTGAATTCCGGATCACCCATAAAACAGTAAGGCGTTCCGTCAATCACGACGTAACCGCGGACCGCCTGGCGTGCTCCGCTCCAGTGGGAGGTATCGCAGTCATTTAGGTGGCCGCCTCCCGACCAGATGCTGAAATATGGATCGTGTACAATCAGCGGTACACTCGCTGCTCTCTCTATTTTCATAATTAAAGTTCCCCTTTCGCTATATGGTTGCGGTATGTCTGATGATTCTGTCTTCTACCCAGTGGTCCCGGTAGTAGGTATTGCTCTCAAAACGGTCTCCGACCGCCTCCATTCTGGAATACATCTGCCTCTTTAAGTCCTCCATCCGGTCGCGGTATTCCGGATCTCCGGCCAGATTATTCCTTTCATACGGATCATTCTCCAGATCGAATAAAAACTCCTGTTGGTCGGAGCGGTATACGGCATACTTATACCTCCGGGTCCTAAATGCCCTCCATTCCTGCCCGTCGCCCCAGGCTGCGGTAGGCCCGGTACACATCATAAGCGCGCCGTCGTCTCTGACCTCCTCTCCCTTTACCGCCATGCTGAAATCCTTTCCCTCCGCCCCCAAAGGAACGGGAAGGTCCATGAGCGACAGAAGGGTCGGCATAATATCCACCGTGTTCATGACACAGTCTCTCCTGACATGTTCCTCCAGATGTCCCGGCCACCGGATCAGCATCGGCACCCGGACTGCCTCCTCATAGAAAATATTCTTCGCCCTCCTGCCATGGGCCCCGAACAGCTCTCCGTGATCGGAGGTAAAGACGATGATGGAGTTCTCTTCCAGGCCAAGGCGGCTGACCGCCTCCTTCAGACGGCCGATGTTGTCATCTAGATTGGCAGTCATGGCATAGTATACCCTCATCCATTCGGGTAGGCACTTCCTCTCCTCTTCGCTTAAGCGGGCCCACTGGTCGGCGTGCGGATCGTTTTCCGGAAGGTAGTTGGGCGGATAATCGAAATCCGTATGTGCAAACCTCCTTAAGCACTCCTCGGGCACATTATCCGGTTCCCACGGATCGTGGGGCGTGCCGATGGATAAAAACAGTGCAAAGGGGGAGTCCCCACGGGCCAGCCGCTCCAGCTGTTCTATGGCCATGTCGGTCTGGGCGTCCGGCTCGTATTTGTCGTAGTAAATCTTTTCCGGACTGTCCAGATGATAGTAGGCCGTCCCCACGGAATACTCATGGCGGAAATTATAGGCTGCAAAATACCCGTTAAAGCCCAGCCGGTCCCTGCCCTTTGGAATATAGGAGTTTTTCGGATCGTAATGGTTGCCCAGCTCCGACGCATACATATGCCATTTTCCGATGTATGCGGTCTCATAGCCATTTTCATTCAACACGTCCGCGAAGGTGTGATGGTTCGGATTCATCCGGATCTCATTGATCACCATCCCCGTACTCGTCGTATATTTTCCCGTAAACAGTGAGGCGCGGTACGGCGCGCACACCGGATGGCCGCTGACCATCCGGCACAGATCCGTGCTCTTCGCACACAGCGCGTCAATGTTAGGAGTCTGGGCTCTTAAGTCTCCTGCATAGCCCAGGCTGGAGTAACGAAGCTGATCTGCAAAAATGTATATCAGATTTGGCTTTTTACTTTCTCTGCTCATTGGAACCTCTTTCCTGTGTCATTTTTCAGTTCTGACTCTATTTTAACAGGATTTTTTATGGAATCCAGAACACTATTTTTACTACTTTCTCTACTATTTTGCTTCCTCCGGCGAACCGCCCTATTTCACTTCCTTCGCCATATAGGCATCGAGTCCATCCTGCTTTAACTGCAGCGCTTCGTCAATTCCCATTGACTTGATGGTCGCACGGAAATTATCGAAATTATCCAGCGGCTCCGCGCCCGTGATAAATTTCAGGGTCATCTCATCGATATAGGTATTGACCGGAGTCATAATTTCACCCAATCTCTGCTGCTCATCCTCCTCCAGCTGGTATGGCGGAAGCTGAAGGCTGCTGTCGATCTTATCATCATCCGACCATTTCATACGGATTGCCAGAGCTCCCTCACTCTTTAAGAGGTTCGCATGGCACTCGACATCGGGGTAGTTGATCTTCGGTGCAAAATGTACCTTGTAAATAAAACTGGCTTCCTCTGTTCCAAACTTTGGATTGTTCAGCATGGTGTCGTTATACACCCGCTTGTCTCCCTGCCAATTCCAGTTGACACCTTCCACTCCCCAGTTGTAGAGATTGGCGCCTTCCTCCGTGTAGCCGTAATTTAAGAATTTCATGGCGGCTTCTACGTTCTGACAGTCCTTGCTGATGACCACCGTGGACTCGTGCTCCCGCGTTCTCGGCCATACATTGTATTCCTCCCAGTGGAGCTGCTGTCCCTCTTCCAGCCTGATATACGGAGCCGACACGACTTCAAAGCCCTGTCTCTCGCCGCGGTTAAAGGTGGCAACGGTTGGAGCAAGATAGGTACCGATCTGATCCGTGTCAAACAGCGTATTGGCCTCCGCGTCCTTGATGCTGCTGAAATCCTTGGAGATGTAACCGCTTGAATACCACTTGTTAATCAGGGTCAGATAATCCTTAAAGCCGTCCTCCAGAGGCGCACACTTGACGACGCCGTCTTTCTGGAAGAAATTATTATCTTTATTATAATAAACATCAAACAGACCTTCCAGCTGTACCTCATATCCAAACTTATCCAGGAGGTAAGGAGTCATTCCCTTCGCCTTGATCTTTTCAAACATGGCCTCGTAATCTGCCACCGTTTTCGGGATATCACAGTCCAGCTCGCTCAATAAGTCCTTCTTGAAGACCCATCTGCGGAAAGGCGGGTCGGCAACGGGCTTGCAGTTGTTGAAGCTCACGATATGGCCGTTGTTATCGGTGGACTCCCTGTAAAACTCTTCATTTTCCGTCAATACCTTATAGTAGTCCGGCGCATACTGGGGAACCAGCTCTGTCAGATCTTTAAACACCCCGTCTCTCATTCCCTGAAATTCTCCGCCCGCATAACGATCCGCATAGGCGATGATATCGGGAAGCTTATCCCCCAGGAACAGCAGGTTAAATTCTTCCTGTTCCTGTCCGATCGCCGGATGGATAAATTCAATGTTGATCCCCAGACGTTTCATGGCCTCCTGATACGCCACATTGTCATTGTCACCGGTCACGTATTTTGCTGCGCTGCTGCCAAATGGAACCCAGTAAGTCAGGGTAACCGGCTCACTGCTGTCCCCGTCTTTTCCCGCTTCCGTGGTCTCTGTACTCTTCGTCCCCTCTGTTCCTTCGGTTTTCGCTTTTTCAGTCGATGCCGCGGTACCTGCGCTCTGTGCATTTCCGCATGCGGTAAGTCCTAACAGAGCCGCCGCCAGTGTCAAACATACGATTTGTTTCTTTCTCATTTTTGATTACCTCCCAATCAATAATTTTTACCCTCTTTTACCTTCTTTTACTCTTTTACAGACCCCATCATCACACCCGACATAAAGTATTTCTGCGCAAACGGATAGATAAACAGAATCGGGACCGTCGCAACCACAATTGTGGAATATTTTACGATTTCCTCCAGGAACATCGCATCCGTATCCATCATGCTGTTGCCGCCGGATGAATTGGCGATCAGAATCTCCCGCATGACAAGCTGCAGGGGAAATTTGCTCTTATCTCTCAGATAAATCATGGCATTAAACCAGGAACTCCAGTGTGCCACCGCATAGAACAGCACCATAACCGCCATCGTCGCCTTGGACAGCGGCAGGATGATCTTAAACAGGATCACGAAGTCGTTGGCGCCATCCAGCCTGGCGGACTCCTCAAGGCTGACCGGGATCGACTGAAATGAAGTCTTCATAACGATTAAGTTCCATGTGGATATGGCACCGGGAAGAACTAACGCCCAGATCGTATTATAAAGGCCCAGCCCCTTCACCAGCAGGAAATTCGGTATGAGTCCCGCATTAAAATACATGGTAAATACGATCAGCAGCGTGAGCGGCCGTTTCAGCATGAACCCTTTTCTGGACAGCGCATACGCCCCCAGAATGGTGAGAAACATGTTGATGGCCGTTCCCACCAGCACATACACAATTGTATTGAAGTAGCTCGGCAGAATATTGGGGTTCTCGATCACCACCCGGTACCCCTCCAGGGAGAATCCCAACGGCTTCAGGATCACCCCCGTGTGCCTCATCAGCTCGATGGGATCACTGAAGGACGCCATGACCACGTGCCACATGGGGTAAAGGCAGATCAGCCCCATGAGTCCCATCAGGACATATACCATAGAAATAAAGATTCTGTCTCCCGGAGATTTCTGTTTCTTCATTCTTCTCTCCTTTCCGGAAGCCCGCCCTACCACAGGCTTTCTCCTGTCGCTTTTCTGCTCAGACGATTCGCCAGCACGAGAATCAATAGGTTGACCGCCGAGTTAAACAGCCCCACCGCCGTACCATAGCTGTAATTGGTCAGTTCCAGGCCCTGGCGGTAAATATAGGTGGAAATAATATCCGCCGTGTCGTATGTAAGCGGGTTGTAAAGGAGAAATACCTTTTCAAACCCCATTGTCAGAATATTTCCGACCCTCATAATCAGCTGAACGATAATAATCGGCACCAGTCCGGGAAATGATACGTAAAGCATTCGCTGGAACCGGCTGGCCCCATCGATGGTGGCGGCCTCATATAAGCCGGGATCAATGGTGGAAAGAGTGGCCAGATAGATGATGCTTCCCCAGCCCGCCTCCTGCCAGATCCCACTTAAGACATACATCGGCCGGAACAGCTTTGCATTTGCCATCAGATTGCTTCGCTCCACACCGAAGAGGGCAAGGAAGTCATTAAAGATTCCATCCGAACGGCTGAACGTCAGGAGCAGGCTGCACATGACGACAAGCGATATGAAGTGAGGCATATAGCTGACCGTTTGCACCAGCTTCTTGTAGGGGCGGCACTGTATCTCATTAATAAGAAGCGCCAGGATAATCGGCACCGGAAAGGCCAGAATAATCTGCAGTATATTCAGAAGCAGCGTATTCCGAATCAGTCTCCACGCGTACGGCCCGGTAAAGAAATCAATAAAATACTTCATGCCTACCCATTTGCTCCCGGAAATTCCAAGCGCGGGCTTAAAATTCTGGAATGCAATGACGATTTTGCTCATGGGACCGTAGCAGAATACCGCATAGTAGATGACTACCGGAAGGAGCATCAGATAGATATAGCGGTATCGGATAAAGTCCTTTTTCAGCCTTACGGCAAATGCTTCCTCCTGCTTTCGTTTCTTTTCCCTCCTCATAATACTTCCCCTCTCATTTCCTGATCTCTCACGTTTCACTCCTCCTTTCTGCCCACAGTATAGAGGATTGCTTTCTTCCTTTCAATTTGTGATTCCGTTTCCATATGTAGCCCTGTACCTGCAAGGATATGTGCTTTTTAAGCAGTATGTCATATTCTCATCTTTTCCCTGTACTGTCCCGGCGTCACGCCCTCATAACCCTTAAACTTTCTGACAAAATTGGCGACATCGATATATCCGATCTCCGCCACGATCTCCTTGATCTGTTTATTGCTGTTCACCAGCAGCTCCCTAGCCCGGTCCATCCGGATCATGGTGACATACTGAATAAAAGAGCAGCCCGTCTCCTGCTTGAAAAACCGGCTGAGGTAATTGGAGGATACGCCGAATTCGTCTGCGACGCTCTCTAATCCCATGCTGCTGTCGCCGTAATGGCAGTTGACATAATCCAGTATTTCTGATTTGCGCTCATTGTTTCTGCTGTCCTTAAATTCGGCGAACTGGCGGCACATCTCGATCGTAAGGCCGGCCATCTTTTCGCGGAATTCCGGCAGACTCTTAAAGGTGATCAGCTTCTTTAAATCCACATTCTTCAGTTCAAAGCCCTTTAGCTGGTCCAGCGTCTTGATCGTAATATTGATGATATCGAAGCAGAGGCACTGTGTGATGACGAACGATTTCAGCGGTTCGATCTCCCCGATCATATTGTCCAGCGCCTTTAAAGCCGCCTCCTCGTTAGCCTGCTTTAAACACTGGATAAACAGGGCCTGTTCCAGAATGGGATACTGGATATTCTGTTCCTCGTAACCGATCTCCTCAAATAAAATTACCTTCTGATTTCCCAGCATATGGTAATCCGAAGCGATGGCCGCGGACTCTAAAAAAGAGCGGTTTATATCCATGACATCTTCGTAGATTCTTCCTATATAAAAGGGGATGGAAATCTCATAACGGGTCTCCAGTTCACGGCACAGGTGGTCCGCCACGGACAGACGGATATCCACATTTTTCTCACCCGCGGTCCGCTCCCCGCAGTTGACAATCACCGCGATTCCATTGTCCTTCAGCATGTCGAGGCCATAGACGTGGATAAATGGCTGCATAAAACCGGCCAGAACCGTCATAATACGAAGATTTTTATCCTCTTCGAAGCTGTCCTCCACGGGAATCGGAAGCAGGATCACGAAATTATAGCGGTAGCTTAAGTTAATATTCGCCGATTTCAGCGTCGCCTCCATTTCCTCCGAGGTCTTAAACTTGCCTTTTAGAATCCTCCTCAGACAGGAGGCTACCACCATGGGCCTCTGGCGGTTTAAAAGTGCGCTCAGCTCTTCATTTTTATTTTGCACATCGGTCCATTTATTTGTGATGATCTCAAATTCATTAATTCCTTCCTGCTCCTGATCTGCCATGGTATCCTGATCCACAATCTTCTGGACCAGCTTCTGAATCGGCTTGTAGTTGCTCCGTGACAGCACGAGGGAAAGCAGAATACCTCCTATGAACAGGACGGCGATCAGGAAAATATACCAGGAGGCAAACTCACTGCCCGACTGATAGAATTTCTTACTGTCCGTGATCGACACCACCGACAGCCCGGAATTTGCCGAAATCTCCCTCATAATGATGAAGGAACCTCCATCCACCCGTTCTTCTACCAGCTTCCCTCCGGTTCTTCTGTACTTTATGGCCAGATTGTCAAGCGACTCCCGGCTTAACCCGGAACAGTTCTCCTGGCCACATTGAAACAGCGTTAAATACCGTTCATTGAAAATATAGATGGCAGAATCCGCCGTATAATACGTTTTTATCAGCTCATTCAGAGAATCGGAGCCAAACCCAAAGCCAATCGTGGCAATCGGAATATTATTCATATACGGAATCGGGTACAGAAAATAAACGATGGACGATTCTTCCCCCGCCTGCTTCTCTTCCCCAATCTTGAGAGAACGGTCATCCTTAACCGAATTTATGGTTCCGAAAAACGAAGCCTCGTTTAAGTCTCCGTACTGGTTCATGTCCTTTTCAAATTCGGAGTAAGGAATCTTCCCATCCATTGTGTAAACAGATTTGTCCCCTCTTAAATAGAGAATTGGCTTCACATCATTTTCCGTGTCCCCCACGATTTCCGAATATGTCATCAGCTGAGAGGCCACCAGGCCCTCATCGATCTCCGTCCGCTCGTATCTGACATCATTTAACTGGTCCTCTATCTCGCTTCCCGAGAAATGGTAAGCGGCGCTGTTCATCTTTTCTGTCACATAGTCCAGCTTCTGGAGTACCTGCGACAACATGGCCGAATTGGATTTCTCCAGTTCTTTCCTCTCCGTCATGCGGTTTCCATAATAAAAAAATGCCCCCAACACCAGAAGCGGAATCACCCCGATAAAAATATAGGAATAAAACAGTCTCTTTCTCCAGCTCATTTTTTTCATAGTTCCCCTCCTATCCCCCCACAGCCCAATATCAGGCCAACACCGATGGGATCATATGTTCAAGCATCTTCTCTTCCAGATGCGCTGCCTCTGCCTGATATTCCGGCCAGCTTACCCGGTTATCAAACTCATGAGGATCTTTCATCAAATCGATCAATTCTCTTTTCTTTCCATTTTGACGCTGCAAATGGATGTATTTTCTCAGGCCGTCGGTCACCGCCATAAATCCCTCGCCCTCGGCAAACGTATACTCCCGGCTCCACGCGCTGTCCGCCAGATCGTTTCCGTCGCAGCAGATCTGCCTGCCGCCTGCCGCCCCCAGGCATGTGGGGAGAAAATCCGTGGAATTCACCAGCCGTTCCTCTACAGCCCTTTTACGATTACCGGGATAACGGATTAGCAGCGGTATTCTCCACACTTCATCGTAGGCACACATGTTTTTTCCCCATAGCCCGTGATTGCCCAGCATCTCCCCGTGGTCTGCCGTAAACAGGATGAGCGCGTTGTCCCCATATCTCTCCCTGACCGCGTCCTCTATCTTTCCCACCTGGTCATCAATCAGCTTTACATTGGCGTAGTAGCTGGTTCTCATGCGATCCCAGTATTCCTCTGTGTAGCTGCGGCAGCCTTTTCCCTTCGCCGGTCTGGCGCCGTCGATGACAGTTCCGTTATCTCCGCCGTAATAGCTGTCATGGTGAATCCGGTCCATCCCGGCAAATTCCCCCTCCCGCCGGATTCGCTCCGGCAGCCTGGACCGGTCGATTCTGTCCGCGTACTCCTGCGGGGCATCGAATGGGAAATGGGGACCGCTGAAGGAAACCCAGGCAAACAGCGGTTTCTTCTGATCGTACCTGCGGATAGATCCGGCGGCCTGATCTCCCACCCATGCGTCGGGATGCCAGCAGGCAGGCCCCGGAAACGGAAACACCTTCTGGTACTCAGGGTTCCATACGGCCTCCCGGTACGGCGTTAAGTATCCCGCACGGTCCAGCTCCCTGCTGTAATCGTCGAGGAACCAGGCGGACACCTGTTTGTCATCCTGAAGCCTCAGCTCATCAATTCCCAGAGATTGATAGTACTCCCGGAATTCTTCGTACGGAAGCGTGGCGTCCGGCCTTGTCCGATCATAGGGAACCGGAGCAAAATGGCACTTTCCAAACAGCGACGTATGATACCCGCTGTCCTTTAAGGCAAAAAACAGGTTATCCCTTCCCGTGTCGAGCGCACACTTCCGAAAATTGCTGTATGCCCGGTTCCGGTGCGGATAGAGGCCGGACAGCATGGCGCACCGGGCCGGCAGACACCACGGGCTTACCGTGTAGCAGCGGCTGCATACAGTTCCCTCTTCCGCCAGCCGGTCGATATGAGGTGTTTGAATGGTTTTTCCGCCATAACAGCCCAGAGTGTTCCTGTTTAGCTGGTCGCATGTGATCAGGATAATGGCGGGTTTCGTTTCCTTTAAGCCAAGATCATTTTTTTCTGCTGTCATACTGCCTCCTCTAGAGCGTGTCTAAAAATTGCTTTTCGTCAGCTGTGCGTCACACTTTGCGGGAGATTGGGTCCCGATGAAGGAGGCGTAGTGGGCTACGCTGACTGAATTGGGGCTCAATATGCCGCGAAGTGAGACATGCAGCTGGCGGAAATGAATTTTTAGACATGCTCTAAGCCAGAATTGCCGGAATCACATGTTCAATCATCTTTTCCCGAAGCGCCGCCAGGGCTTCCTGGTATTCGGGCAGTGCGATCCGGTTTTCAAACTCGTTCGGATCTTCCCGCAGATCCAGCAGCTCTCTTCCGTGTTCCCTGCCCTTCTGTACGTGGACATACTTAAATCTCCCGTCCGTGACAGCCAGATACCCCTCTCCCTCCGCAAAGGTATAATCCCGTTCCCAATCCGGATCGCTGAGCGGTCTGCCGTCGCAGGCCGGTATCACGGCCCCCGCCGCCTCCAGGCACGTCGGCAGGAAGTCCACGGAGTTCACGAGCCGCCGGTCCGCCGTCCCCGTCTTTTGGCCCGGGTACTTTACCAGAAGCGGAATATGCCACACCTCGTCGTACGCGCAGTTATGTTTTCCCCACAGTCCATGATCTCCCAGCATCTCCCCGTGGTCCGCGGAAAACAGGATCAGGGCATTGTCCCCGTATTTCGCTTTGACGGCTTTTATAATCTCTCCGACCTGGTCGTCGATCAGCTTTACATTTCCGCAGTAGCTTCTTCTGAGCCGGTCCCAGTATTCATCGGTATAATTTTTGCACGCATGGCCGTCAGCATGGCCGCATCCATCGATGTTGCTGTTTGGGCCTCCAAAGTAGCTGTCGTGATGAATCCGGTCTTCCCCGTCCAGTTCTCCTTCCCGCTTAATAAGCGGCGGCAGCCCGGCCATGTCCACCTGACTCAAATACTCCTCCGGCGCATCGAAGGTATAATGGGGGCCGCTGAAGGATATCCAGGCAAACAGAGGCTTTTCCTCCTCATAGCTGTGAATATACTCCACCGCCTTTCTGCCGGTCCAGGCATCCGGATGCCAGTCTGCCGGTCCAGGGAACGGGAAGACCTTCCTGTAGTCCGGATTCCACACCGCATCCCGGTATGCTTTCAAATATCCGGCCTGATCCAGCTCTTTGCTGTAATCATCGCAGAACCAGACGGATACCTGTTTGTCATCCTCCAGTTCCAGATGATCGATCCCCAGACTCTCGTAATACGCTTTGAACTCCTCATACGGCAGAGTCCGGTCCGCCCGCGTCTCCGAGTAGGGAACCGGTGCAAAATGGCATTTTCCAAACACGGAAGTGCGGTAGCCGCTTTCCCTCAGCGACTGGAACAGGTTGCTGATTCCCGTATCCAGCGCGCACTTGCGGAAATTGCTGTAGGCGCCGCTGTTGTGCGGATAACGGCCTGTAAGGATCGAGCACCTGGACGGCAGGCACCAGGGACTGACGGTATAGCAGTTCTCATAGTTCGTGCCCTCTTCCGCCAGACTGTCGATATGCGGCGTGGTAATTGCTTTCCCTCCGTAACATCCCAACGTCTTCCGGTTCAGTTCATCACAGGTAATCATCACGATTGCCGGTCTGTCTTGTCTTTCGCTTTTCTCCATCTCTGCATTTTTTTCCATATCCATCGTTACCATTCCTCCAGTCATCTGACCAATTGTATTACTGTTATCTTAACAAGGAAGAATTGCACTTACAATTTGTAACTCCCTGTCAATATGTAGGATGCCGGTCCGTGGATATGTAGTTTAATTTCAATATGTATTCTTTGTTCCCCGCCTCCTTTGCTGTTTTGTTCCTGCAGCAAGGGATTCACTGTCGGATATCTGTGCGGCAGCTCAGGATTCCAGGGATATGGGCCCCTTTTTAGCGAGACAATTTTAAGAATACCATACTATTATTTGAAAAAGTTATTTTGAATAAAATCTTTCCGTATTTTCCCTCTTTCCCCCATATCTTTCCGTTATCCACACTCTTCATCCCCTTTTTTACGTTTTCCACATCCCAGTTCACACAATTTTCAGATATTAACAATTAATCCACAGACATTTCCACATTATTGTGGATAACTTTTTCCGCCATGTCGATAAGCGGCTGAAACATTTTTTTCCATCCTTTGCAACTTTTTACTTCTCTTTCACGTCTAATTCTCTGTAATTAAAAAAACATCATATGGAGGATTATTATGAAGAAGAAATTATTAATTATGGCAGCTGTCCTGGTATTCGCATTATCTGCGGCCGCATGCTCATCGAAAAAAGAAGCGGCTGCCCCGACTACATCTGTAAAGACGGAAACTTCCGCCAGCGCAACCACCAGGGACGAATCCGGTGCTGCTGATTCCGGCTCCGATTCCACAGGAGATTCCCAGAGCAGTGAAGGTACTGTAACGGGAGTTGTAGAGGAAAACAAAGGCTTTATGATTACCATTGTTGCGGAAGAGGGCGAGGAAGCGTACGTCTTCCCACTGGATGAAACACAGAGTGAAGAGTACAAAGACATCAAGTCCGGAGATAAAATAACCGTGAGCTATACCAACGGACTGCCCACCCCGGACAACCTCGATACCGTTGTCACCGATATTCAGCCTGCAAAATAAACGTATTTTCCAGAACAGAGTGAATGCTCCGCCAACCGGTTTCACTGCCGGAAGGGCGGAGCATTTGTTTTGTTCCATGAAAAATAAATTAGTAACAGTCTTTCTCCCCGTCCCGTTAAAATCCGTAGTGACTTAATGGTCAAAAAGTATTATACTTAATTTATCATATCGAATGATACCTACAGATCAATGAAAATGGAGAATCACAATGACTCATTCCCTTTATTACAAGTTTATTCTCGGCTACCTGGTATTCGGCCTTTTAGGTTTTGCCTCAATTGCCACCCTGTCTTCCCGGATGACGGAGCGCTACCTGATCCGCGAACAGGCTGATTCGCTGTACGATGAAGCCAATCAGATCGCCTCCACCTACAGCGGCATGTACCATGGAAAAGACATGGATCTGATCTCATCCTACCCTCAGCTGGTGGGATCCGCCCATTACCTCCACGCCCAGATCTGGATCATCGACCGCCAGGGAAAGATTGTGGTGGACAGCGACCAGTCAGAGCGGACCGGCCGGGTCATCGACCGCTTCGATCCCACGGCAGCCGGCAACAAGTCGTATACCATCGGCACATTCTATGACCAGTTCACCTATGATGTACTGAGTGTCCACGCCCCCATTACCGGGAATTACACGACTTACGGCTATGTGGTCATCCATATGCCGCTCTCAGTTCTGCAGAATACGAGAGATGGTATTTTGAATATTGTATACATTACACTCGCCGTGGTATTCGGCCTCTCCCTGATCATCCTTCTCGTCTTTACAAAGACGGTATACTTCCCGCTGAAAAAGATCACGGCGGGCGCCAACGAATACGCTCAGGGGAATTTAACGTACCACATTGATGTGAATACCAGAGACGAGATGGGATATTTAGCGGCCACCTTAAACTATATGTCGGATGAGCTGAACAAGATGGAGGAATACCAGAAGACATTTATCGCCAATGTGTCTCATGATTTCCGCTCCCCGCTGACATCCATCAAAGGATACTTAGAGGCCATTCTGGATGGCACCATCCCTCCGGAGATGTATGAGAAGTATTTAACCCGGGTGATTACAGAGACCGAGCGGTTAAACAAGCTGACGCAGGGAATGCTGACGCTGAACACGCTGGACAGCAAGGGCTATTTGAACCGGACGAATTTCGACATCAACCGGGTAATCAAGGACACGGCGGCGTCCTTTGAGGGAACGTGTGAGGAGAAGAATATCAACTTCGACCTGACCTTCTCCAACAATATTCAGATGGTTTACGCCGATCTCGGGAAGATTCAGCAGGTCATGTACAACCTGATCGACAATGCCATCAAATTCAGCCACCACGATTCCACCATCTACATCCAGGCCTCCGGGAAATACGAAAAGATCTTTATCTCCGTAAAGGACACCGGAATCGGTATCCCGAAGGACAGCATAAAGAAGATATGGGAACGTTTTTACAAGTCTGATTTATCACGCGGAAAAGATAAGAAGGGAACCGGCCTTGGCCTTGCGATCGTAAAGGAGATCATCCAGTCTCACGGTGAAAACATTGATGTGGTCAGCACAGAGGGCGTTGGAACAGAATTTATATTCAGCCTTCCGAAATCTACTAATCTTTAATAAAACAGAAAAAAAGGAGGGCTGAATGACTCAGCCTTCCTTTCTGTTTATCATACCTGTTCTTATCCTGTACACGCTGTCATACTTACTCTTTCCAATGCAGATGGTGCAGCTGCCCCTGCATGGTCATCTTCTCAAACCCGTTCTGTCTAAGCGCCTCATACAGCACAATCGACACCGAGTTTGACAGGTTCAGCGAGCGTATGTCTCCCCACATGGGAATCCTCACACACTGCTCCTGATTCTCCAGGAGAATATCCTCCGGAATTCCGGCGCTCTCTTTTCCGAACATCAGGAAACAGTCCGGTTCATACTCCACGTCCGAATAAACATGAAGCCCCTTCGTCGTAGCCATATAAATCTTTGCTCCCGGATTCCTGTCCAGGAAATCCTGGTAATCACAGTAAACCGTCACATCCAGCTTATCCCAGTAGTCCAGTCCGGCCCTCTTGATCAGCTTGTCATTCAGTTTAAATCCCAGCGGCTCGATGAGATGAAGCTTCGTCCCCGTGGCCACACAGGTTCTTCCGATATTGCCGGTATTGGCCGGCATCTCCGGTTCCAGTAATACAACGTTCATAATGATTCTATGCCTTTCCATCCAGTCTCTTCACAAAGCGTTCCATACGTCCCAGCGCCTCTTTTAAGCTCTTTAAGGAGTATGCATAGGAAACACGCAGATATCCCTCACCGCAGTCACCGAACGCCGTTCCCGGAACGACGGCCACCTTCTCCTCCTGGAGCAGCCTTGTAGCGAACTCATCGGAGGTCATGCCGAAACGCTTAATGCTGGGGAATGCGTAAAATGCGCCGTTGGGCTCAAAGCATTCCAGTCCCATCTCCTTAAACGCGTTCATGAGAAAACGGCGTCTCTGGTCGTATGACTCTCTCATCATCTGCACGTCCTTGTCCCCGTCCCGCAGAGCCGCGATGGCAGCGTACTGGCTGGTGGTCGGCGCGCACATGATAGCGAACTGGTGAATCTTTAACATCTGTTCCAGAATAACAGCCGGTGCGGCCAGATAGCCGAGACGCCAGCCCGTCATGGCGTAAGCCTTGGAAAATCCGTTAATCAGCACGGTACGCTCTTTAAGGCCCGGGAAGGATGCGATGGTGGTATGCTCCATTCCATACGTCAGCTCCCCGTATATCTCATCTGTCAGCACAAAAAGATCCTTCTCGATGACGATCTCCGCGATAACAGCCAGCTCCTCCGCGGTCATTACCGCGCCGGTTGGATTGTTCGGGAACGGCAGAACGAGAATCTTCGACTTCGGGGTGATATATGAAAGCAGTTTTTCCTTTGTCAGCTTAAAGTTATCCTTTTCCTCCAGCGGAATCGGAACCGGCACACCGTTTGCCAGAATGGTACACGGCACATAGGAGACGAAACAGGGCTGCGGAATCAGCACTTCGTCGCCCGGGTCCAGCATGGCACGCAGAGCCACGTCAATGGCCTCGCTGCCGCCCACCGTCACCATCACCTCATGGTCCGGATCGTATGTAACATCAAAGCGTCTCTTTAAGTAGCTGCTGATCTCAACCTTCAATTCCCTCAAACCGGCGTTGGACGTATAGAATGTGCGTCCTTTCTCCAGAGAATAGATTCCCTCTTCCCTGATATGCCACGGAGTCTCGAAGTCCGGTTCACCGACGCCCAGGGAGATAGCGTCCTTCATTTCACTTACAATGTCAAAAAATTTACGGATTCCTGATGGCGGAATCTCTACGATTCTTTCAGATAATGGATTTCTCACGGGGTAATCAACATCCTTTCATCCTGCGTCTCTTCAGCGAGTACGGTGCCATGATCCTTGTATTTTTTAAGTACAAAGTGAGTTGCTGTGCTTAATACGGATTCCATCGGGGAGAGCTTATCCGAAACAAACTGTGCTACCTGTCTCATGGTCCTTCCCTCGATAAATACGGTAAAGTCATATGCGCCTGACATCAGATAAACCGCTTCCACCTCGCTGTACTGGTAGATACGTTCCGCGATCTTGTCGAATCCCATGCCTCTCTGCGGTGTTACCTTAACTTCGATTAAGGCAACCACTTTTTCATCACTGGTATTGTCCCAGTTAATCAGGGTATGGTAACCGCAGATGATATGCTCTTTTTCCATCTCGGCGATCTCATTGGCGACCGCGGCCTCACTTTCCCCTAAAAGAACCGCCAGATCCTTCAAGTCGATTCTGCTGTTTTTTTCAATAACCGCCAATATCTTCTCTCTCATAACCTTACCTCCTGATTAAAATGATTTATTATAATGATTGCTTATAATACTTTATGAATCTCATCCTCCGCGGGCCGGTCTAAGTAACCGGAGCTTTCTCCGTGGCGGATGATCCTTCCGATACCTTCCGTCACCCGTCCAATCACCGCGGCGTGGATTCCTTCCCGTTCCAGGGCCAGAACCATCTCACCGCCGTTGTCTGTGACAAAGAGCAGGCAGCCGTCCGAATAAAGCCGGTACGGGTTTAAATCGTACCGCTCGCAGACCTCAATTGTCTCCTGTTTGACAGGAATCTGGCGCAGTGAAAATTCGATGCCCGTCATGTATGCCCCGGATAAATTCCAGAGGGCGGAAAGTATTCCGCCCTCCCCTGCCGGTTCACACTCCGTGGCTCCCAATGCTTTCCACCGTTCCAGATTCCCACTCAGTGTTCCATCTTCATTTTCCATAATCCGGTCTAAGTAGCCTTTTGTAAACCACTGAAGCAGCTCTTCGCGCTTCTGCCTCACGATCGCAATCGTACCGGCATATCCCGCGTACCCTGCCACCACCAGATTCTGTCCCGGCCGCATAAGGCCGGTGTTATCTCGTTCTATTTTTCTCATGCATAACTCCCGTCACTGCACCGGAGTTTCATCAGAACCTCCGGGCTGCGGCGCGGGCACCGGATCCGGTGTAGAAACCGGCGCAGGTGCTGCCGTCTCCGGAGTCGGTTCGGTTACACCCGGACCTCCATCCACGCCTTCTACCGGTGTCGGTTCCACCGGCGTTGTCTCCACCGGCGCTGTCGTCTCCTCCGGAAGCGGTACGGTCACTGCCGGAGCCGCCGGACCTACCTTCACAATCGCCTTGGAGGCGTTGTATGTGTCTGTATGCAGTATCTCTTTGCTCTGCTCCACGCCATCGATATAGACGTATTTCCACAGTCTGGACTTATAGCCCCTGTGAGCAGACTGCACCTGTTTTCTGGCGCCCGGCTCCATGGTCGGATCCACCTCTTCCTTTGGCGGTCCCGGATCCATCGTTCCAAGGGTCTCGGACACAAACTTAAATGTCCGGTTGGCAGGCCTCGTCTCTTTGCCGTAAATGGTAAAGGTCAGCGTTTTGCCTGACGTATAGCCCTCCACGTAAATCGGAGTGCCGTAGTTATTCGTAATCTTCAAATCCTTATAAGTACCGGCGATAGCCGCGTCTTCCGAGGGTTTTACATACGTAACGATCATCGAGTGGTTCTGTCTCTGCGTAATCTCCAGTTCTGCGCGGAGAGACGCGTTGTAAAGCGTCGTGGAAATCTGGCATACGCCGCCTCCCACACTGTCAACCACCTGACCGTTTTCATAAGCGGCCGCAGTGGCATAGCCGTTGGCTGTCGTAAACGGATGCATGCACTCATAACCGGACAGCGTCTCACCCGGCATCAGCACGTGGCCGTTGATCTTGCCCGCTCCCACCCGTAGATTGGTGGCACGGGAATTGCCGCTGCTGGAGAAATCCGTGGAAAAGGTTCCCAGCACATCCTGAATCGTTGAAAGCGCTTCCGTTGTGATGTTCGGCTGAGCCTCCGTCACTGCCGCAGTCACCGTCACCGGTTCCTTAAGGCCTCCGGATATCGCCTCATCGAGGGCTGCTTTCGTCGCCCCTGCATCCACACTCTTTCCAACCACGGCGGGAGTGACGACAAACGCCCCATTCTCTCTCGTGATTGACGCATCCTTTGGCTCTGCTACGACAGAAGCACATTTTTCCTCTACGAATGCCGCCACCTTACCATCGTCAAAAGCTGTCTCCAATGGAATAACGACATGGTTATGTTCGATGTCTTTCAAGTTTAAATAACGGTGGATTAAATTCCCTCCCGTTACGGATGCCGCGGCCTGGTTTACCGCGTCGGTATTGGACCAGTGAAAGCCCAGTTCCTTCGCCGTAGTATCCACGGACTCTCCATCCACTACCAGCGTAATCTTCTGATTCTCCATCTCGCCCACAAGGCTCTGGATCTTTTCGCTGGCTTCCTCTTCTGTCATTCCCCCCAGACTGTATTCTCCTACATAGAGACCCTCCGGAAGGGTATCAGCCCGCGACGGTGCCGGAAAGGCCAGTGTCAGTCCCACCGCCAGCGCCATGGCCGCAAGGCCTGTTGCCAAAGTTCTGTTTTTCATAATCATTCCTCAATTTTCAAGTTGCTGCCTGCTGCTTCCTTCTCCTAGCGGACCAGCATCATCGGCAGTACCATAGCTACGATCAGCAGAATTACCACTGCGATAAGGACTATGGAAACTACCTTCCTGTTTTTTTTATCGTTAAAGTTAATCATGATATTCACCTCTCTTATATTCTTCCGTACTGTGCTATGATTTTATCCGTAATTCTGGAGATTTCATTGCGGGTTAAGTGGTCAATTTGCACAGTTAAGCCTATTTTATGATATTTTATTAAATCCTGCAAGTGTTCTTTTTGCCTTTTTGAGGCTGGCTGCTCCTTTTTTACCCTATAAATAAGATTTTCTTCGGAAAATACGTCCGGGCGCTCCTTTCCGTACCTCTTTTTCATCGCCTGATAAAGCTGGTGCGCCGCCATGGCGTCGGCCATGGCGCGGTGCGTTTCCTTCTGTTCCACCCCAAACCACCCGCAGGCCGCCTTTAAATTCTTCTTCTCATCCTCCGGCATAAACAGCCGGGCGAGTGTCAGCGTATCGATGCCGGCCCGGGCAAATTCTTCTCCCTGATTGACCGCCGCCCTCTTTAAGAAACTGTAATCGAAAATAATCCGGTGCCCCAGAAGCGGCAGTTCCCCTGCAAAGTTCAAAAAGCCGGGGAGCACCGCATCGATTCCCCGCGCATCTGCGACATCCCGGTCACGGATTCCCGTCAGTGACTTCGTCCTCGCCTCCAGCAGACGGTACGGGTTTACAAACGACTCAAAATCCGCCGTTATCTCGCCCGCCTCGACCCGTACAGCCCCTATTTCTATAATTTTATCCCGCTTTGGATCCAGCCCTGTCGTCTCCAAATCCACTGCCACATAGGAATTTACCATCTTATCCCCCTACTGATCCGCACTGGGACAGTACTCCCGAAGGAAGCATTCCTTACACTTCGGGCTTCTCGCAAAACAGATACTCCGTCCCAGCGTGATAATCTGGATATTCCAGAGAATCCAGTGCTCTTTCGGCAGTACCTTCATAAGCTCCATCTCGATCTTCTCCGGATCCTCCGCCTTCGCAAATCCCAGCTTTCTGGATATCCGCTTTACATGAGTATCCACCACGATACTCGGCTCATTGTAAATATTTCCCCGGATGACATTCGCCGTCTTCCTGCCCACGCCCGCCAGGCTGGTCAGTTCCTCGATGGTCCCCGGCACCTCGCCGCCAAACCGCGTAACCAGGTCCCGGCAGCAGGAGATAATATTCTTCGCCTTCATGTGGTAAAAGCCGATGGAGTGGATATCATTCTCCAGCTCCTTTAAATCCGCATTCGCAAATTTCTCTATGGAATCGTACTTTTTAAATAAATCCGCCGTCACGATATTTACTCTGGCGTCCGTGCACTGCGCGCTCATAATAACCGCAATCAACAGCTGCCACGGGGTCTCGTGGTTCAAATAGCAGACGTATTCCGTTCCGTATTCCTGGTCAAGAGCCGCCAGCACATGATCCACACGCGCTTTAAGCTCCGCTTTTGTCTCTCTCTTTGCCATATTCATCTCCTCTTTGTATCGATGCACTCTATCCATTCACCATAGCTGCATCAGTACACAGTCAGTTAAAGAAATCCTCAATCACATAAGCCGCCGCATTATAGCTCAGCGGATCCCGTTTCCTGTAGTCAAACAGCACCGCGGTCTTCCCCGCAAATACCTCAAGATGAGCCATTTTAATCAGCTGTCTCGCCTCAAAGCCCTCGTATCCGTCGCTTAAATAGCGGTGCTTCACTGCCTCTTCTGCGAAGAATTCCCGCACCTGCTCCTTGAACGGAGTCTGATCTTCAGCGAAATCCGGGCGGCTCTTTAAATTCTCCCTGAGATACAGGTCATATACCATGAGCCGTCTGTACACTGCCGCTTTCCCCGGAATGTGTTCCGCCACAAAGCCGTCTAAAATCTCATATCTTGCCATACGGCTGTGGCTGGCCCCCGTCAGCGTGTGCGTCTCATAATACTCCGCCAGATCAGAGAACAAGTCAAACGGCGTATTAAATTCCTTCACCAGTTCCTTCATGGTGACGGTAAACTGTCCGCTGTTCTCATAGACCTCCACCATCTCTTCCACGCCCTTTAGTTTTAGCAGGCTCCCATAATCGAGCCATTTCGTGCCCAGCACCTCGTAGGGCTGCTTTGCGCTGTAGACCAGGCCGTAGGCTTTTGCATTTTCAGCCATAAAAGACCCCTTCAGGACCTTTAAAAAGCCCAGCTGCAGCTGATCCGGCTTCATCTCATAGACCTCGTTAAAGGAGTTCCGGAAGCTCTCATAGCCCTCATAAGGCAGACCCGCGATCAGATCGAGATGGCAGTGGATATTGCCAAACCCGTGTATGCGTTCCACCACCGATTTGAGGCGGGTTAAATCCGTCTTCCGCCTGATCTCGCGGATGGTATCCGGATTCGTACTCTGTACGCCGATTTCCAGCTGAATTAATCCGGGGCGCATCTCCGCCATCAGCTCCAGTTCCTCCTCATCGAGCAGATCCGCGGAGATCTCAAAATGGAAGTTTGTCACCCCATTGTCATGCTCTGTGATGTGGCGCCAGATCTCCATGGTATGCTTCTTGCTGCAGTTAAAGGTTCTGTCCACAAACTTCACCTGGGGAACCCTGCGCTCCAAAAAGAAATCCAGTTCCCGTTTCACCAGCTCCATGCTTCGGAACCTGACCGACTTATCCAGAGAGGATAAACAGTAGCTGCAGGAAAATGGGCACCCCCTGCTGCTCTCATAATAAACAATCTTATGCTCAAAATCATCTAAATCTTCATACGGAAATGGAATAGCGCTCATGTCCACCGCTTTTTTCAGAGGCCGGATAACCGGCTCCCCCTTCTCATTCCGGCAGGCCACTCCGTCGATCGAAGAAAAATCCCTCCTGCCGTCCGCGTAAAGCTTAAGCACCTCCAGAAAGGTTTCCTCCCCTTCTCCCATCATAATACCGGTAACTCCCGGCTCCCTCTGAAGGACATCCGCCGCATCATAAGAAACCTCAGGACCTCCCAGCCAGATCTCCACTTCGGGGAGAACTAACGGAAGGTCCCGCACAAGCTCCATAACCCAGGATATATTCCAGATATAGCAGGAGAAGCCGACCATATCCGGCTTTCTTAAGTAGATGTCCTTTAAGATATCCCCCATCTGGTTATTGATCGTATACTCTCCCAGCTCCACCGAGATTTCCTGCTTCCCTAAGGCGTCAGAGAGATCACACTCCATCTGTCTCTCCGCATAGGCCTTCAGGCTGTAAATCCCGGGGTTGGAATGAATATATTTGGCATTCAGCGCCGCTAGCAAAAACTTCATAATTGACCTAAACCTCGATTTCTATCTTCCGGCCTGTCGGCTGATACTGGTAATACCGCACCCCCGCCGCGTTCAGCATGCGCTTGGAGGCATTGACCGCCGGCGTCCCGTCGTACTTATCACTACCGTAGACGATCGTCTTGATCCCCGACTGGATGATGGCCTTTGCACATTCATTGCACGGAAACAGTGTGACATACAGCTTGGATCCCTCCAGACTGCCGCCTCTGTAGTTTAAGATGGCGTTTAACTCGCTGTGGGTGGAGTAAAAATATTTTGCGTTATACGGATCGTCCTTCTCGTGTTCCTTTCCCCAGGGAAATTCATCGTCGGAGCATCCCTTCGGAAATCCATTGTATCCCATGGACAGGATCTTGTTGTCCTGGCTTACGATACACGCTCCCACCTGTGTGCTGGGGTCCTTGGAACGCTTTCCGGATAAAATGGCAACTCCCATGAAATATTCATCCCATGTAATATAATCTTCTCTCTTCTCAGTCACTGACATAATCTCCTCCCTTAATCATATGGTATCCCGCCGCCTTCTTCAGCCGGTTCATAATCGCCTGTCCCAGATGGTCGGCCGAAAAACTCTCTGAATAGATGTAATCCGCCTCCAGATCATCAAATTCCCTTAGTACAGCGTATAAATTATGGGCAATGGTCTCCTCCCTGGCGCGCAGCCCCAGGCTTCTCACCATGCCATCCGGGTACAGCTCCATGGTCTCGTCCGTGCAGATAATTCCCACGCGGTACCCCGCCTCCAGCTTCTCCCCGGCCAGATGGTTGATGGTGCGGACCACATCGGCGGGCGTCCCCTCAACCAGGGTCAAATCAGCCTTCGGCGCATAGTGCTTATACTTCATCCCGGGCGCCTTGGGCTTCACATCGGCGTTCATCGGGCCGTCACCGGTAATCGCCGGATCGAGGCCGATCTCCATGCCCAGCACCTCGCCGGCCATCTCCTGTGTGATGGCTCCCGGGCGCAGAATCACCGGACTCTCCCCGGACACATCGATAATCGTGGATTCCACACCGATTCCCACAGGTCCGCCATCCACGATCATGTCGATCTTTCCGTTCATGTCCTGCCATACGTGATCCGCCGTCGTAGGGCTGGGCCGTCCAGACGTATTGGCGCTGGGGGCCGCTACCGGTACACCGGCAAGCCGGATGAGCGTCATGGCCACCGGATCGCTGGGCATGCGGACCGCCACGGTATCCAGTCCTCCTGTCGTGCCGTATGGAACGGCGTCACTCTTAGGAAATATCATGGTCAGCGGCCCCGGCCAGAATGCCTCCATCAGCTTCCCCGCCGCCTCCGGAATCTCCGCCACCAGGGGCTTCAAATCAGAAAAATCCGCGATATGTGCAATCAGCGGATTGTCCGAAGGTCTTCCTTTTGCTGCGTATATCTTCTTTGCCGCTTCCTCATCGAGAGCATTTGCCCCGAGTCCATACACGGTCTCCGTCGGAAATGCCACCAGACCTCCCTCCCTTAAAATCTCTGCCGCTCTCTCCAGCTTTCCCGCATCTATCCTGTGCGTATCTTCTATTATAATTCGTTCCGTAACCATCTTTCTCCGCTCTCTTTTCTCCAGTACCGCGCTGCGCAATGCAGTACTGGCTTCTCTCAGACAGGGGCTTTCCCCCTGCATACTTACTGCTTATCATAGCACAACCCTAAGTCGCATGCAACTTTTTACTTGACTTTACAGCTTTGGTTCAAATTTACTTTTTACTGCAATTCATCCTTGTAATACTTGCGGAATTTCTGTAATAATGATACCATAAAAGGGATATTATACCGGGAGGACAATGAAATGGCACTCATCATACCAGAAAACTATGACCCCCATCTCACCGTACGTGAGACGCAGGAGGCCATCAAATACATACGTGACACCTTTCAGAAGGAATTTGGAAGGGAAATGAACCTGGAGAGAATCTCCGCCCCCCTCTTCGTGGAGAAGAGCAGCGGTTTGAACGACAACCTAAACGGCGTAGAGCGCCCCGTCCAGTTTGACATAGCGGGAATTCCGGGTGAAACCGTCGAAGTCGTACACTCTCTTGCCAAATGGAAACGAATGGCTCTTCACGAATACGGCTTTCTGCCGGGCGAAGGCCTCTATACAAACATGAACGCGATCCGGCGCGACGAGGACCTGGATAATCTTCATTCCTGCTATGTAGACCAGTGGGACTGGGAAAAGGTCATCACGAAAGAGGACCGCACCATCGAAACCTTAAAAGAGACGGTCCGCACTATATTCAAGATCATCAAGCACATGCAGCATGAGGTCTGGTATAAGTACCCGAACGCTGTCAACCATCTTCCAAAGGAGATCACCTTCATCACGTCCCAGGAGCTGGAGGACCGTTATCCCGACAAGACTCCGAAGGAGCGGGAGAATTTAATCACCAAAGAGTACGGCTGCGTCTTTTTAATGCAGATCGGCGATAAGCTGGCCAGCGGCGAGCCCCACGACGGCAGAGCCCCTGACTACGATGACTGGCAGTTAAACGGAGATATTCTCTTCTGGTTCGAGAACTTAAACTGCGCCCTGGAGATCTCCAGCATGGGCATCCGTGTAGATGAGAAATCCCTGGAAGATCAGCTCCGGAAGGCGGGCTGCGAGGACCGCCGTTCTCTGCCCTACCACCGCATGCTCTTAGAGGGACAGCTGCCTTACACCATCGGCGGCGGTATCGGTCAGTCCCGTCTGTGCATGCTTCTCCTAAACCGCGCCCATGTAGGCGAGGTACAGGCAAGCATCTGGCCAAACGACATGATCGAGGAGTGCCGGCAGCATAAGATATTCCTGCTGTAGTCGGATACATACGCTTCCACTCCCTGCCAAACAGGAAGAGCGGGCAACAAGGAAGGAAACTGGCTCACGGATATAATGGAGTCTCCTTCCAGCTGCCAGTTCTTCCTTTTTTGAAGCCATTTTTCCAGGCCCTAAAACAGGGCTTGTGTCAAAAAACCGCTCCGCTGAATATTATGATATTGTAAGTAAATATTTTAGGGGCGTAATTTTATCATGAATCTACAGGGAAAAGATTTAGATTTATTAAAAGAAGAGGTATTAAGATCTCTTGAAGGAAAATCAGACTATGAGAAACTCGAGCTATTAAGAAAAAATTTTAATATCGATTGGGACATGCCCAGATGTGGAGAGCGCAGATCGTGCAAAACGTGGTATGCTCAGGTTTTCACGTATTGCAGCACAAGCGAATTAGAGGAAGAACTGAATTTTTTCTTATTCCTGATCAACCTTTTCGGCCGTATCTTCGGTTTTTGCTTCAACCATGAGAGTACCGTATACTTGGGCTGTATCTGCCCATGTGGAAATAAACAGACCATCTTGTATTATACGATTGCATTTAGAGACTGATCCATTTGCCGTCATTGGACAAACTTTTAAAGCGGGTTCAAACTATCTGAACCCGCTCTTCTCCATGACCAATTTTCAATTATCATTATCTTCCGTTCAAATACTCCATAATCCCCATATGTATCGTCCAGGCCAGCCGGTCCTGATACTCCTCGGAATTCAGCATGGCCGACTCATTCCAGTTCGACAGGAAACCGCACTCCACAATGACAATCGGTGTCTTCACATGGAGCAGGAGGAAATAGTTGTCGTTGGCCTTGGCTACTCTCGTATTCTTGTCGCCCAGGACGAAGTCAAACCGCTTCTGCAGCGTCTCCGCCAGCTTCTTTCCTTTCTCTGATCCCTTGTAGTAGAACACCTGGCCGCCTGAGATTCCTTCCTGATGATAGCTGTTCTGATGGATGCTCACCGTCAGCGCCGGACTCGTCTCATTGATAATCTGACAGCGCCGGTTCATGTCCGCCATCTTTTTCTTGCTGTCCTTTTCCGTATAGAGCCCCTGGTCGTCTTCACGTGTCAGGACCACCTGGACATCGGAGGCTTCCAGATAGGCCTTCACCTTCCTGGCAATCTTTAGATTAATGTCCTTCTCGAGGCTGCCATCCACTCCGATCTTCCCGGGGTCATTGCCTCCATGGCCCGCATCGATCACCACGACCGGCCGCTCTTTCCCGGAGATTACGTTGACTCCCGCCGCCATCCGGCCTGCCTGGCGGGATACGACATAGACCATAACCAGCAGCAGTACCGCCAGATACGGTTCCAATTTTGATAGTTTCACTTTGCCTGCCTGATTCGTATTCTTATTGAATTATATCTCCCGGCAAAATAAAAAAGAACCAACTTTATTCCACTTCCAGCGAATTATAGTCTTTCGTGGCATCCCTGACGATCGATTCTAAGTACTGGCTTAAGATACTGGGATATCCATTCTCCCCCCACAGCTTGTATCCGGCCTTTTCCGTAGCCTTATCCTTTATCTCCACGGCCTTTCCCGCATAGCAGGCAGAGTTGATCTCCGCGTATACCTTTGCCATCTGATCCTTCTGGCGCTTCGTGAGGCTGTCAAAATTATTCATGCGTTCAAATTCATCCTGAGCCTGATTGTAGAATACCCGGTTCAGGAATTCTTCCGAGTACGCATTAAAATTCAGCAGGTTCTTATCCGTACTCCCCTGTTCCTTCGCCCAGGCTTCCATATCGAGGGGCACCGTGTGATACTTAAAGCTTCCGTCATCGCCGTAATCCAGCATTCCATACTGGCATGGCGGTGTCGCCAGCGAGCTGGTGACGATCTCATAGATCCCGTAGTCCTCATCTTCACGCATAAAATGCTGCACATGGAGATGGCCGCTTAAAAATAAAGGCACATCCCAGCTGTCCAGCTGGTCGATCAGCTGCTCGCTGTGCTCGATGGTACAGTCCTCCACATAGACCTCGCTCTCATCCAGCAGATTATGGTGCCCCACAGGTATCACATTCATGCCCAGGTCCCAGGCATCCTCCATCTGATCTTCAATCCAGTCGTACGTCTCCTCCTGAATCATGCCGCCGACCTGATTATATGGCGCATACTGGCACGTATCCAGCATCAGCGCCCGGTTATAGTCATCAATCTGATATACGTAGCTGAGCGACGCAGAATCGCGGCTCACCGCTTCATCATATCCGAAATCCTGGTAAATCTCCGCGAAGTCCTCCGGGCCGATGTGAGCCGTTCCCAGAGCCTGCGCTCCTGTAAACTGCGCCGCCGCAGTGTTGTTGATATCGTGATTCCCCGGGATCACAATGACGGGGATCCCCGCGTCCTCGATCTCCTTCAGCTTCCTGGCGAAATCAAGATGGCTGTCCCTCTCACCGTTCAGGGTTAAGTCCCCTGACAGGATCACGAGATCCGGATCCTCTTTCTTCACCGCTTCAATGAACGCATCTGTGATCTCCCATATGTAGTTTACGACTTTTCCGTCCCCGTGTTCCACCTTATACTTGAATCCGTCTCCAAAATCCGTCAGTCCACGGGAGAGATAATGGATATCCGAGGCCAGAAGAATCCGGCAGCCTTCCTCAAATTTCTGCTCCGGCGGTTTTGCAGTGGGGTCATCCGCTTCGTGGGGAAATTCCTCAATGGTAGGAGGCGCCGTCGTCTCTGCCGGTGTCTGAGGAATCTCCGCGCTTTCCGTCTCTGCCGTACTCTCCGGTTCCGTCACCGTCTCCGACACCGGGCTTTTTAAGGAACACCCGGTCATAATCGTACAGATCAGCGCCGCATACAATGCTGTTCTCTTTTTCATAGCTCTGAACCTTCCTGTCTCTTTGCGATGTTCTACTCCTGATCCATCCGTATCTCATCCCACAGTTCGGCGGGCTCGAAGCCAAGCTTCCAGCAGGCAACTCCAGCCAGATCATACTTCCTGATCAGATCCATCTTAAGCCCTATGGAACGTTCTTCCTCCATCCAGACTTTTTTCGTCCCCTCCTCAGTTTTCAGTTCCCCATAATACTGTCCCAGCTCCTCCTGCCAGTACAGTTCCACGTTGTTCTCCACGGCCCATTCTTTGGCTTTGGCGATGCCAAGAGCCACTGATGACGTCTTTCCATCCGCAGCCTCAGTCCAGACTCTCGTATACAGCGGAATGGCATTGATCAGTTTTTCCTTCGGAACCTGTTTTAACGTGTTGGAAATTCCATCATTCACATAGCCGACCGAAGCTACCGATCCCGGCTCGCCGCCGGCGTAATGCTCGTCGTACCCCATAACGATGACGTAATCGGCCACAATTCCCTGTTCCTTCCGGTTATAGAACTCATTGCCGGCATAGGGAACGTAATTATCCACGGACAGCACGATCCCCTCTTTCCTGCAGGATACAGAGAGTTCTCTGATAAACTGGATATAGTGAACTCCGGCTTCCTTCTTAATTCCCTCGAAATCCAGATTCAGTCCGTCCAAACCATACTGCTCCACCTCGGCCATCAGCTTCTCAATCAGCTTCTGCCGCGTGGAGGTCTTCGAAAGCAGAACCTCCGTCTGCACGTTGCCGCTGAAATTATTGATCAGGGCCCACACCTGGAGCCCCATGTCATGGGCTTTCTGTACATACGCAGCATCCGCATAGGAATTGAATCCGCCTTCGTTGTCGGTCAGCTCATACCAGGTCGGAGAAATAACATTCAGTCCCTTTGTATTGGCGATCAGATTATCAAAGGAGGCGTTCCCCTCCGGTTTCGTAACCTGGTGCCATGCCATGCATACCGGCTCATCGAGAGAAATATTCTTATAGACCGGAGCCACAAATGTGCTCACCGGCGCCTCGCTCCGGCTCTCACCCAGACGCTTATGCTCCACGTACCCGATATAGCCGTCCGGGGTCCGCACCTTATCTCACTTCTCCATGGTCTCCAGCACAGTCACCTCAGACCCTTTCTCAACCCTGGTAACGATCGGGCTCTTGATTCCGCCCTTTTCCCGGACATTCCCCTTGCCGTCCGCCACGGCCTTCGTCTCCTCCGACCAGTCGTTATTTACGAAAATGCGCTTGTGATCGGCCAGATCAAAGACGTCAAGCCGGATATCCGTATAATTGGCAATGAGTCCCAGCGACAGATAGACGCCCTCGTCATTCACCCAGATCAAAGGCTTACCCGTGCTTCCCTTTGTCGAATGATCCGCATAGACAATGGACTCCGGAAGCGCGTAAACCAACAGCTTTTCATGATTATCCCAGTAAAATCTTTCGTTGAGTTTGTCATTTACCCATTCGATCGGAAGATAGGTCTGTTCTTCTATATAGATTCCCTTTGCTTCCTGAAGCTCATTATTCAGAAACACCGCCACATTGTCACCGCTTACACCCAGCAGCTTGCCGATGTCGGCCTGTTCCTTTGATGGTGTATATCGTTCAACCAGCCGGATGCCAAAAAACCCGGCAATTACCAGAACAATCAGTCCCAGTGCCACTAGAAATGGCACCACTCTCCTTTTCATTTGCATTCCTCCTGTAATGGATGTAAGTCATAAAAGCCCCTTTGGATTATACTATACCACACTTCACCGGGAAATTGCTTACATTTTCATTACATTGCAAAAATTCCCCTGTCCCGCCCTGGCGCGTCGTTTCCCTGGCTGATGGCTGAAGATGGTATCCGCGCGCCCCATATTTGATTCATTTGTGGTAGACCCTGTCAAACCGGATCTCGGTCAGTCTTCCCGTCTTGTCATCTAAGACAAAATCGGCCATATAAAAGGAATTGTCCTCCCTCGCCTCAAAAATACGGTTCCAGTCCGGCTCGGTGCATACCTCGCCGTCTATTACGATGGGAATTCCCCGTTCACGGTAACGTTTCAGGCCTGCTATGTAACTGTCTTTTCCATTTTCATTCATACCGCCCTCCATGTGCAGAAGCGGCAGGTTAAGCTTCCACAAGGCTTCTGTTCGTGACACATCCTCCTCCTGCCGCTATAAAATCTGCTGATAAAAATCCATGACAGTTTCTGTGACAGTAAAGGCATCTACTGAAACCGGAACCCGCCGGATTGAAAGTCCGAGCTCCTTTTCCATATTCTTTCTGGTCTCCTCGCTTCCGAACACTGCGAGAGTCTCCCAGCCCGTACCGGCCCTCTTCCATGCTCCGGCGGTTTCCAGAAATGCCCCTGTCTGCCACTCACTTAAGCCTGCGAGAAGAAATTGCCTGTCACATCTGAAAAATTCCTCCTGATTTCCTCCGGCAGCGGCCCCGTAATCCACAATTACCTCCTGATAACGGAGTTTTTTGCACAATACCAGGGTCTCTGTCCCCGCATTCCGGTAGTAATCCACGTCCAGAATGCGGAAGCTTCCGCGGCAGCCGCTGTTCTTTTTTCCAAGACAGCTCTCCTCCAGCCGTTCAAACGCCCCGTGGTCATTCCACTCGAGCACCGCACAGCGCCTGCGGCAGATACCGGTCAAGTACCCGGCCATCGTGACCGCAGTGTGGGTCACCCCCACAGCCGGTCCTGCCCCGATCAGCCCAATCAGACGCTGTTCTGCGAATGCCGCGCCTTTTCGGGACGCCTTTGTACGAATGAAATGTTTTTTATGACTCGTTCTCATGTGCTTTCCCCCTGGCTTTTCCGGCTGCAGTCCGCAGAAAATCGACTGTTTTCCGCAGTTCCCCACATACATGGTTCCATGAAGAAACCAGCAGACTTCTCCGTCTCCCCGCCGCGTACTCTCCTACGTCCAGCGCGAGTTTCAGCGATTCCAGCACCTGGCAGTAAAATTCACTCGTGCCTTCATACGCTCTAAACGGGTCTGCAAAATACGGTGCCCGGAAGCAGCGGCTCCGTTCGATCCCCTCCGGCGGCTTTACCCTCGCAGATTCTGCCAGGTGATTATAGACCGCCGCATAAGGTATCCGGCATTCCGACACGCGCTTCAGAGCAGACGATGCCGCTTCCCGGCTCCACTCCCGGCCGTCGCAGACCAGGATCAGCGCGTCCGGTTCCGCAGCCAGAGCCGCCTCCACCTCATGCCCATAGTCGGCAATCATAAGGCCGCAGGAGGGCACGGGAAGCTTAACACCCGGTCCGTAGGCCGGCTTCCACACAAAGCCATGGTGCTGCATCAGGCCGCAGCGGTCCCTCAAAGCACCCGTAAAGGTACCGAGCTCCGCTCCCATGCCGGATCCGTTTCTTTCTTCATACAAATTGGGATAACCAAGATTTCTAAGACAGACTGACAGGCCGACGGCTATATGAGTCGTTCCGGCCCCCGCTTTGCTTCCCGCAAGCGCGATCATAAGAGGTGATGGTTGTAGACAGGCGTTTGCAGCGGCTCCCCTTTGCTCCAGCTGCTTTAACCGTTTGTTCAGTTCTGATGCCGAGGAAAAACGCCGTTCCCGCTTTTCTTCCAGGCAGGTCCGGATGATGGCGGCAAGCTCCGGCTTCATCGCGGGCACCGGTTCATAGGGTACCGCCGGAAACGCACCGGTATAAAGATAATGGAGGATCACACCAATGGCATATAAGTCTGTCCGTTCATCCAGCTTTCCGTTTTTTTCGTACTGCTCCGGCGCGGCGCATCCGACGGTTCCGTACCGGTCCGCGGCCGCATTCGCCTCATCCGTAAAGGCGGCATGGTCAAAGTCAATCAGCTTCACGCTTCCATGGCACACCAATAGATTCCTCGGCTGTAAATCCAAATATAACAGGGGGGGTTGTTCCTGCGAGATGCAGGTAATTCATGATGTCAGTAAGCTGGATTCCATAATGGATGACCAGCCTCTGCGGCAGATAACCCTGGCTCTTTACCAGGTCATAGAGAGATTCTCCTTCCAGATACTCTTCGATTAAATAACTGTAATTCTCGTCTTCTTCTACATCGTATACAATGGGGATTCCCGGATGGCGCAGCTCCTTCAGAATTAATGCTTCACGCCTGAACTGATCATATTCCAGAAAACTCTTCGGCACGCGCTTGATTGCGCGGTATTCGGAAAGTCCAAGATGAACCGCCAGAAAAACGGTTCCAAGACGGCCGGTCCCAAGGATACGGCATAGCTGATATTTTCCAAACAAAACGGTGTTTAATTTTCCCACCTCCTCTTTGCCTGTCCAATATCGCCTCTTAGAGCCTATTCTAATCTATCATACCCAATTTTTCAACCATTTTTCATAAATCCCTTAAATTTATATAAATTTTTTCACATAGTAATTGCCTTTTGGTTATATTATATAGTATAGTTATGTTGAGGAAGTATGTAAACAATCATTCAACATTTTTAAAAGAACAGGAAGTGATCCTATGAAGATAGAACGTATTAATGAAAATCAGATTCGCTGTACACTGACCAGTTTCGATTTAAGTGTCCGAAACTTGAATTTGGGCGAACTGGCTTACGGCAGTGAAAAGGCCCGCAGTCTGTTCCGCGAGATGATTCAGAAAGCATCTAACGAAGTGGGATTTGAAGCCGAAGACATTCCTCTCATGGTGGAAGCGATTCCGCTGTCCAACGAAAGCGTCATGCTCGTCATCACCAAGATTGAAGACCCCGAGGAGCTGGATACTCGTTTTGCCAAGTTTTCCCCTATGACCGACGATGATCAGGACTCCATGTTAAACGATCTGGCGAGTGAGCTCTTAGAAGGTGCTGACGGTCTCCTGGGACTTTTAAGCGCAGACAAGAAAGATAAGGAAGAAGTTCCCGCTCCAAAGGAGGAGGCAGCAGCCAAGACCATGAGGATTTACTGTTTCCAGAGCCTGGACCAGATATCGGAGGCAGCCCGTGCCGTTGGACAGGTCTATGATGGAGAGAATACATTATATAAGAAACCGGAAGTGAGACAGTATTACCTCGTCGTGAAGAACACATCGGAGAGCTCACTCGACTTCAGCCGTGTCTGTAATATTCTTGCGGAATACGGCACCAAGATCCGGCAGGATTACGCTTCAGAAGCGTACTACAGGGAACATTACGAGGTGCTGATTGAAGGCCACGCCCTTCAGTCTCTTGCAAAGCTCTGACCCGTCCCCTTTGATTCATAGTACTTCATCACACAAAGAATAACCCGGAGGCACATCGTGTCTCCGGGTTTTCTTTTATTCAGCCTCCAACGCCTCCTGGAAGAAGCCGGCTATAAGATCCAGTGTCACATCGGTTTCCCTGCACGGAATCAGAATCCAGTCGTGGCACATGCCTGCCGCCTTCCGATAGACGAACTCCGTACCGCTTACCTTCTCCATCTTCTCTGTGAGCAGTTCGCAGTCCGGCGTCAGTATCTCCTCCTCGCCGGAAAACATGAGAATCGGTCCCAGCCCATCCATGGTCCCGTAGATCGGGGATACGAACGGGTCCTCTATATCTAGGCCCCCGCAGTAGCGTTTTCCGGTCTCCATCAGCTCTTCCACCGGGAGTATATGCTCCGTCTTTCTGGCGATCTTGATCTTCGGGTTCGTCAGGCTGATATCCAGCCAGGGAGACACCACCGCTGTTCGTAACGGCATGGGGCAGCCGCCCCGATCGCGCAGCTCCTGTAAAAATGCCAGGGCCAGTCCGCCTCCGGAAGAGTCCCCAAACAGGAAAAACAGATCGTCCGGATATTCACTCACCAGCCTCTCATAGGCTTCCATGAGAATGATCCGGACATCCACCGCCGTATATTCCGGACAGAGGGGATACTGGAAAACCGATACCTTCATGTGATCGAGAAGCGCGAAACGCTCCGCGATTCTCCGGTGGTGTTTCCCCGGTTCCAGGGAATACGCACCGCCCGGAAGCATCAGGATATGACCCCTTCCCGGGTAGCTCCCATTGATGGTAACGCCTTTAAATCCCCTGATATCCCAGTTTTTCACCCGCACCTTCTTCGTAAAGCGTACTATGTCCAAAGCCCCCGTGTTTCTGGGTGGATTCTGAAGATTTTCCGCCATATTTCTGTCCGCCTTACAAAGCCGTGCCAGAAATCCCGCCATCGATGCCTTAAAACTCATGTTCTTCGTCTCCTTCGTAAACGCGCGTCCGTCACGCTTCCGACGCGCTGCACACCTTGTTTAACTTTCTCAGCTCATAGACAACAAACAGGCTCACAATCACCGCCGATGCAACGTCTGCGATTGGTCCCGCATAAAGGATTCCGTCCAGGCTGAAGGTCAGCGGAAGAATCAGGATCAGCGGAATCAGCAGAAGCAGCTGGCGCAGCATGGACAGAACCGAGGCCTTGAGCGGCTGTCCCGTAGACTGGAAATAGCTGGTGGATACAACCTGAAATCCAGCCGTAAAGATACCCAGCATGTATATCTTCAGACACTTAATTGCAAACTGCGTAAATTCTATATCCTGTGTTCCAAAAAGGCTCAGAATCTGACCGGGGAATATCTGACAGGCCAGCCAGCCGAGTATGGAGACCACGGTAGCCGCTGATATTGCCAGTAAGTACGTTTTTCTCACACGCTTCGGCTGGTTCGCACCCTTGTTAAAGCCGAGAATCGGCTGGGAGCCGATACCGATGCCGATACAGATGGAAATCAGGATCATGCTGATCTTGTTGACGATACCCATGGCGCTTAAGGCCACGTCACCGCCGACTGTCGTCTGGTTTCCATAATACACCAGAGAATTGTTCATGACAACCTGTAAAATAGTGGATGCCACCTGAGTAATACCACTGGAGATTCCCAGCGGAAGCGCCCGGACGCAGATTTCGCGGTCGAGGCGGAAGGTCTTCCTGCGAAGGCGCATATTTTTACCCTTTTTCAGGAAATAAACGACCAGAACGACTGCGGAAATGATCTGAGAAGTGATCGTTGCGACTGCCGCACCGCTGACTCCCCAGTGGAAAACGAAGATGTAGATCGGATCAAGGATCGTATTTAAAACAGCTCCGACCAGAAGGGCATACATGGAGAGCGCCGGGCTGCCATCTGTTCTGGACATGTTGCTCAAGACAACGGAAAGCATGTTAAACGGAGTACCAATCAGGATGATAGAGGTATACTGTCTCGCATACTCCATTGTATTGACCGTGGCGCCGAAGATCTTCAGCATCGGTGTCATGAACAGGAATCCCAGCACCATGATAACCGCACTGGAGATCAGGGTCAGGATAAAGACTGTTCCCAGAGTCTTTTCTGCATCCTCTTCCCTCCTCTCACCCAGCTTGATAGCCGCATACGCACTGCCGCCGGCTCCCAGAAGAGTGGACATGGCCAGAATAATCGTCACGATCGGGAATGCGATGGTCGTCGCCGCATTGCCGAGATAACCGATTCCCTGTCCGATAAATATCTGGTCTACAATATTATAAATGGAGTTTACCAGCATCGAGATGATGGCGGGCAGCGCAAACTGCCCAAGAAGCGCTCCAATTGGGCGGTATCCCAGTGGATTGCCCTTTTTTTCTACTTTAGTCTGTTCCATAAAATTAAATCATTCCTTTCCTTTGTTCGCGATAATATGCCTGTATGAATTATCCGCCATGCGGATTAAAAATGCCTCAGCCGAGTCGCGCTCCTCTTCTGTAAATCCCTCCAGCATAACCTCCGTCAGAAAATCCACGCTGTTTCTGGTTATGTCCACAACCGTTTTCGCCTTTTCTGTCGCGTAAATGTGGCGGACACGCTTGTCCTCACCATCGGTTTCCGTTCGCACGTACGCTTCTTCCTCCAGCTTCTTCACCGCCCTGGTCGCGGTCGCTTTGTCAAAGCTTCCGTTGGAAGCCAGCTCCTGCAGGCTGATTCCTGGATTTTTAAAAATCTGCAATAAAAAAAACTGTTGTCCACAGCCTATTTGATAAGAGGATAATTCATTTGCAAAATAAATGTTGCTTAACCTCTGGAGAATCGAGATATACTTCCCGATTTCCCGGTGCTTGTTCACGTCTCCCACCCCCATATTCCGCCTGGTTCTCTTCCTGCCGGACGGAGTCATTTCGCTTTTAGCGCTGCTGTATATGGTAACATAAAATAGTTGCGTATGCAACTATTATTTTCAGCGCGGTTTCTTCAGGCTTTCTTTCAATCACTGATAACAGCTAAGCTTCCTCAGCCATCTCCACAGAAAAATAATGCATGTTCCAAACTGCCAGGGATAAGATTAAGATCATCAGGCCCGCCGCATTGAAAAGGCGCTGGACAGGCATCACATCTGCCAGCGGGCCAAACACCACCATACCGAACGGCAGGGCGCAGGAGGTTGCGATCTGCATAAAGCTGAAGATTCTCCCCTGCATGCCCGGTGATACTTTTTCCTGTATTGTCACGGTAATGGGCGCATTGTAGCACGGCGAGGCAACACCGATGGCAGTGTTAAGCAGCAGATAGAGCAGAAAGACGCCGGCATTTCCCAATCCGATCATGATCAGCCCGTAGATGGCTCCCGCGGCCATTGTCGTATTCATTCTTTTTTTAAATCCGCCCCAGGAGGCGATCAGAATTCCGCCAAGGACCATTCCGAGGCTGTAAGTCATCTCGCTGGCAGTCAGACGCCACACCTCCCTGCCGAACGTCCTGCTCACCATAAGAGGCGTTAAAAAGGCCGATGGACTGACAAGGAAAAGTATGGTGATCTGGAACAAAAGCAGTCTTTTTATAAATCTGTTCTTTTTCAGATAACGGAAGCCGTCTTTTATTTCTTTCAGGCCGGTATTACCGGGAGTGATGCGTCTTTCATATGATCTGACGCGGATGGTGGCGGTAATGCCGACGCCAATCACAGCAGTCAGCACGTCGATAAACAGCGTGGCCTCTAAAGGCGCCACGGACAGAATCGCGCCGCTGGCCGCCGGTGACAAGAACATCATCATGGAGGACAGCGTGCTGTTGATGCCATTTATCTTCATGAAATGTGACTGCGGAACGATCTGAGGGATCATGGCATTTACAGCCGGCGTCTGGATGCCGGTTCCCGCCGAGCGCACCACCAGAGCGGCAAATAAAAGCCAGACGCTCTTATGCCCACTGAGAAACGCGATAGCCAGCAAAAGCGTCGATACGGCGATGGCCGAATCGGAAAGCATAATCATCGTCTTCCTGTCGTACCGGTCGATCCAGACACCTGCAAACAGGGAGATCAATATCTGCGGCAGGAACCCGCACAGGGTGGAAATCGTAAGCATCTTTCCGGAGGAGGTTGTGAGTGTGATATACCAGACAATCGCGTACTGCACCAGCGAGGAGCCAAACAGAGAGATCGTCTGCGCGGTTAAGAACCGGGTAATGGAATTTTTCCAGTTTATTTCATTCATTCTATTTATAGTCCTTTCTATATAGCAAATAAAAAAGAAGGCTGAATTTATTTTTCAGCCCTCTGTTCCCGACATTTTCAGCGGAAGCAAACTTCTGCCCGCTTTCAGTCAGACAAAAAGGCTGCGGACAAAACACTGTCCACAGCCCCCGATATGCAATCATTGCTTCTCTTACGGAAAACAGGTACGAAAAATCAGGCATACCTCTGCATGCCGCCGCACTTCCTGTTTTCCGGCGAAAAAAAAAGCATTTATGCTTCCAGTTTAAGCTCCGTACAATGTCTCACCGGTACCATTTGTACAGAGTTCATTCGCCTCTTTAATTCATCTATGATAATTCGATCCATGGTAATCACTCCTGTCAAAGCTTAATCTATCATATTCCTTCTTTTGTGTCAATGCGGCTGGATATCTTTTCATAAAGGCATGAATAAAGACGGGCAAAATTCTGCCCGCCTTATAGCGCCGGTCTGAAATGCTTATACGCAGCAGCGTACGGCTTTGCAAAGATCCGATGTCCACAGCCCCTTCTTCCGGTAAAGCGTCCGTTCTCTGCAACCAGCATCCCCCTTAGAAAAACCTGTTCCGGGCGCCCTGTCATTTCAAATCCTTCAAACGTCTCATAGCCAATGCCTTCCAGATTATCCTTCTGCGTTATAATTCCTTGATAATCCGGGTCATATATCACGAGATCCGCATCAAATCCGGGAGCAATCTGTCCTTTATTCGCAAGTCCTGCGTTTTTTGCCGGGGTGGTGGCAATCAGATCCACAAACCGCTGTTTAGATATACGCCCTTTGGCCACTCCCTGACTCCATAGCACTGAAATCCGGTTTTGAACGCCAGGGATTCCATTTGGTATTTTTGTGAAATCCTCCAGTCCCTCTTTTTTCTTTTCAAAGCCTCCGGCCAAAGCACAGTGGTCCGAGCTGACTGCATTCAGCCAGCCTCTGTCTATTCCTTCCCACAATGCCTCCTGATGCTCTTTTGTTCTAAGGGGCGGTGCACAGACGTATTTTGCGCCTTCAAAATCCGGCAGAGCAAGATAAGAGGTATCCAGCACCAGATAATGGGTACATGTTTCCCCAAACACAGACTGTCCTCCTGCATAGGCCTCCCTGACCGCTTCCATAGCCCCTTTCGTCGATACGTGAACAATAAAAAGAGGTACATCCGCCACTTTCGCCATGGCAATTGCATGACGAACCGCATCTTCTTCCGTAACCGGCGGTCTGGAATAGGAATGGTTGACCGGTGCAAGATGCCCTTCCGCCTTTAATCGCTCCGTATAAAATGATATCATATCCGGATTTTCCGCATGAACCATCATGGTAATTCCGTGGCGTTTGCTCTCATTCATCACCTTAAGGATTGAAATATCTTCCATGAAGAAGGGAGTTCCTTTGTATGCCATAAACATCTTCACACAGGATACGCCATGTTTGGGAAGCTCTTTTATCTGATCCGGCGTATCCGGCTGCATATCCATCACCATGGAATGAAAACCAAAATCCACGCAGGATATGCCGGAGGCCTTAGCCGCATGTTTTTCAACTGCTGTTCCCAGAGAATCACCTTTCTCCTGAGGAACAAAGTCAACAATGGTTGTCGTCCCTCCGACTGCTGCCGCCTCTGTTGTTTCAAACAGTCTTCCCCCGAAAGAGCCAAAATGAGTATGCTCATCCACGCCTCCCGGGAAAATGTACTTGCCGGATGCATCAATTATATCATCAGCCAATTGATCCAGGTTCTTCCCAACGGCCATTATGGTTTCCCCATCAATCAGAATGTCTCCCTTAAATTCGGATTCCGCAGTCAAAACTGTACCACTTTTTATCAGCTTCATAGCATATCCTTATGAAATCGAATGATTTGCTCTTTTCCTGCTTCCATGGAAGACTGAATAAGATCTTCACTGTCGTCAGAATTCATACGCCGGAAGATCAGTTCTACCAGCATTGGCACATTCGTCCCTGAAATAACATGCAGCCTGTCATCCGAAACAGCGTAAGTAACGGCCGATTTAAACGGAGAACCGCCGGTAATATCCGTCATAATTACTATTTTTTCACAGTCCTTCAGATTATTCAGCTTTTCCCTGTAGTCATCCTCCAGAGCTTCCTGTGATTCTCCCTGAAGAAAATCAATATACTCATAATTTTCCGGTTTTCCAACCACCAGCTCCAGCATGCTGGTAATACCCGACGCGAAATTTCCGTGCCCTGCAACAATGATTCCTATCATAACTTCTCCTCATCTCTGCTGTTTTCACGCAGTTTCCGAGCTGTCTTCACACCTTCCATGAACTGTCCGGCCCGCTCCGGGTCAATTGGATTTCTCATGTTTCCATTTTTCACCCATGTTCCCACACTGACACCGTCGTAATACTGCAGAATCTCGCTGATATTATCCCCGGTTGCGCCGGAACTTAAAAAAATAGGAATTTTGCTGCCCAGACGTTTCCGTACACTCTTAATAATTTCAATACTCTCTTCGCAGCTTAGTCCCCCCAAAAAGAGCCCGTCTGCAAATGCATTCATCACTGTGTCCCATGCATTGTCAACAATGCTCTTTCCCGCCAGCTGTTCATAGTGAACTTCCTGTACATCCGCATAAACCGGAATATGGGACCCGATCCTTTTCTTAAACTGGCAGATGTCCACGCACTGTGCTTCCAGCATACCGGCATACCCGACTTCCACCCCCGTATAGGTGTGCTCCACCCGGATAAAATCTGAGCCTGCCGCAGCTGCCACTGCCAACGATGCTACTCCATCCCAGTTGACCAGAATCCCCTGTATCATATCCGGGTATTTTCTTCTGCACTCCTTTGCCAGCGCGGTCATATAAGCAACCGTCTCCGGGAGTGCCTGCTGCCGGACAGGCGCATCATTCCGGTTCTGAATAATATATCCGTCAAAACCGTTGGCCTGAATCATCTCAATTTCTTTTAATGACACAGCTACAATCTCTTCAAACGGCATTCCATCATGCCGAAAACTTCCCGGAAACGGCTCTGGCTGTATCATGGCCAGTGCCACTGGAAATTCTTTACCACACATCATACCGTTCTCACACCTCCTCTAAAAAACGCGCATATTCCATCGCCTCATGAAAGAAGGCAGAAGACGGAATAATCCCCTTCTCGGTAATTAATGACCGGATGTACTCCGGAGCAATTTCCAATAGCTTAATTCCTCTAAAATCCACCAGTTCCTTCGCCTCCATATCCCACGCTCCTGCCAATCGGGGACCGTAATCAAACGGCATGGGCGATAACCTGTTATATCCATAGACAGGCCGTGTATCCACCTTAATCATCGGAGTCAGTACATAAAGAGGTATCCCAATCTGACGGCACAGAATGGCCAGTATATCCGACCCTACTGTATTAAAAACCGTACCATCAGGATAAACGGTTTCCGCCCCCATGAATGCTGCCTGACACTTTTTTAAAGCAATAAACATCGTTGTATCAGGAATAAAATGAACCTCGTGCCCCGCTTCTACCGCGGTTTTTACGAAAGGCCTCCCTCCATCAAGCGCCCGGCTCTCCGGTATATAGATGGTACGTTTTCTTCCCAGTTCCGCCACAAAACGATCTACGGTACTGGAATAGTCAAAAATCATAATCGTATCCAAGTTTTCCGCAATATGAACACCATAAGAGATCAGTGTGTCCATATCCTTTGCGGCCTCCGCTCCGTAAGCGTTAATCCGATTTGCAATACGCTCCCGTATCTCCCGTTCCCCTGCGTTCTCAAGGTCATCCAGGCCTTTTATATAATAGCGGATCGCATTATAAATCGCCCGGCTCTGCTGCCCTCTTGTTTCCATAAAGAAGCGGGCTATTTCTCTCACCTTATAGAGAACGCTTTTTCCATTCTCCGACTCGTCCTCAGCAGTCAAAAGCATAATTTCCCCTATCATACGAATATGATTATTAGCACCGAGGACGCGGCTGTTTACGATATCGTCAAACAGCTTGGACGACTGGTTATTCAACAGTTGTCGCACTTCTTCTTTATTCATGATACTCCCTCTTCCCTATTTATATTGTAGCCAGCTACTTAGCCGTGCCTCCTCCTGCCTTCGAAAAACATGAAAGCAAACGCTCTGCGTTCTTGCAGAACATGCACTCCTTCAGTTCTTCAGGAAGTTTAAGTAAATCAAAGGTATGAACCGAGCATACCGTCAGTTTATCCGGATAGTGGCTTCCAAAGAGAAAACGTTCCTTCGGTATCTGACTGAAAGCCTTTCTCAAAATAGGAAATTCGTACATACAGGAGGTTTCCACCATCAGATTCTCATATTGGGGAACGAGTTCCACGCAGCCATAGCCAAAGTCCGTGGTTCCCATATGAAGAAGAACCATCGTCATATCGGGATGGCGTTTGGCATAATACGCCCATTGCGCCGGCATGGTGCGGCAGCCCCAGCCCGTGAATACATTCACAGGCATGTGGTTTGCCGCCGCTATTTCGATAATCGTGTCAAGAACCGGCATGGTCTCCGGATAGTAACAGTGTTCCATGGAATCCAGCTCGATGGTTTTGAAGTATCCGGAAGCCGCAATTCGTTCCATCTCTTCAACACAGCCGCGTTCCTTCGGATTAATCACTGCAGACCCAATGATCCGATCCGGATTGGCTTTTACCAGCTCTGCCACTGCGCTGTTCTGCTCTCTCGTGGAAAATCCGGCAAGCGCGGATACCACACGTTTATCTATCTGATTTTCCTCCATGTCCTGAAGCAATGCAGCCGTATCATATTGATTTGTATCCCGATCCCATTTTATATGGGAATGATAATCAATAATCATCTTTTACTCCTTAACTATCCTAAAATTCCAACCGCATATCCGGCAATACCTACCAGCATGGTAACCAGCATCAGAACTACCGGATTCATTTTCTTCTTGTCCATCAGCCACAGCATCAGAAGCGTATACAAAAGCGGAAGAATGCCCGGGACGATCCCATCCAGAGTGGACTGAAGGCTTACCACCGTCTCTCCGGCTTTGTAAGTCCACGGAACGTTAATCGTTACAAACTTGTACACAAAACCACCGATAACTGCGTAAGCGGCAATTCCTGCCAGTCTCGTCATCTTGTCGATCAGACCGGAACTCTGCATGGCACCGACAAATTCAACGCCCTTCTCATAACCTTTAAAAATGCCAAAGTAACGGAGAAGCTGACCTACACCGGCCATAACAAGGACAAAGAGCAGCGGTCCCACCATACTGCTGTATCCGCTGGCAATCACCATGGATACTGCCAGGCCTGCAATAATAGGACGCAGTGTTCCATGGTAAAGGGAGTCACCGATTCCCGCCAGTGGGCCCATGAGCGCTGCCTTTATGGCGTTGATGCTGACCGGATCAATATCATGCTCATTCGCGTTGCGCTCCTCCATGGCCGCCGTTACACCGATGACGAAATGGGAAAGTCTTGCCTCTGTCAGGAAAAGCTCTGTATGACGCCTGTATGCTTCTTTCTTATCTTCTTCATTCTTATATACCTTCTCAATCACCGGCATCATGGAAAACGCAAAGCCCGGCGCCTCCTGCTTTTCGTAGTTAAAGCCGCTTACGAATGCCTGGGAATAGATATACATTTTCAGCAGATCTTTTTTGTTAAGTTTTGTTAAATCGGTATTTACAGTCTGATTTCCTGCCATTATGCTACCTCCCTGTCCATTTCGCGATAATAGGCCATAGCCACACATACAACTGCAATCAGTGTGATTCCAATCGGATTAATATTCAAAAAGCTGGAGAAGAAAAATCCAATCAGGAAATAGTACCAGATATGTTTCACATTAATACACTTCAGCAGCAATGCAAGTCCGACAGCACCAATCATTCCGCCGCCTACAGCCAGACCGTCGATAATAACCTTGGGAATTGCATTGATAATTGCCTGGACCGGTCCTGCGCCTAAATAGATTGCCAGGAAAACAGGTACAGAGAACAGTACGAAATTGAATACATTCGGCAGAATAAGACAGTTCATGGTAATCCCTGTTCTGCTCCCCCGCTCGACAGCGGCCTCGAGCCTGTGCTGAGTCCATACACAGAGCACCATATTTCTGAAGTACATGCCCATCTGCCCTAAAATTGCAAGCGGCAGCGCGGTTGCCAGTGCGACCTCGGTGCTGCCTGAAATGCAGGCAAATGCGGTTGCAATAATCGTGCTGAATGTCTCCTCCGGCGGAAGCGCCGTACCGACAAATACCTGCCCCAAAAACATCAGCTCAATAGTACAGCCTACCATCAGACCCATCTTCAAATCCCCCATGATCAGTCCGATAATCGGTCCTATTACAATTGGTCTGTATGTAAAGAACTGTGTACAATACTTATCAAAAAATGTCAGCCATGTAACCAGCGCTACAAGGACAGCTTTCACTAACAAACTCATACGTTTCTCCCTTCTCCTATTTGGAAATGAGTGCAAGTCCGTCTATGGACTTATCATTTGGTACCGCCCTCACATCAAGTCTTATATTTTTTTCTGCAATCGCCGTTAAATTTGCAATATCCTCAGGCTCTACGTAAATATAAGGCAAAAGGCGTTTTCTCCCCACCGTTGAACGGGCATTACTGATATTCCCCACATTAACACTCTCAATATAAAAGCCCCGTTCAAATAAATCTAATGCCGTTTTCGGATTCCTTACGATCAGCAGTACTTTTGTATCCGACTGATCTGTCTTTAAAAGCTCAGCCGCTTTTTCAACTGATACAATTGTCAGTTTGATTTTCGCAGGAACTGCCAGCTTCAAAAGCATCTGCTGAGTCGGGTCCTTCGCCGCCATATCGTCGGCCACAAGGATCTCTCCAGCTTTCGAGTCCGATATCCACGCTGTTACAATCTGTCCATGAATCAGCCGGTCATCAATTCTCATGTGTGATACAACCATGATGCTGCTCCTTCCTTTTCCATAACTTCTCGGCGTTCCTGTAAAATACCAACTCCAACTCCGATTCGTTAAGCCCCAAATGATACAACTTCTCGATTTCAATATTGGTCGGTTTATATGGCCAGTCGGTTCCAAACAGAATTCGTTCCGGTCCCAGAACCTCCACTGCTTTTCTAAGTATGTCAATTTCCATATTTGCTGACGTCTCTACCCAGAAGTTATCCAGATCCCGAATTGCCTCGATACAGCTGTATCCAAACTCCCGGCCGCAGACATGGGTAAATACAAACCGCATATCCGGCCTTCGCTTCGCATGTTCGATCCAGACAAACGGTGTACATAAAGGGCTCGCGCCTCCATGAATCTGAATATGAACTCCATATTTTCCGATCTCATCAATTACAGGACCCAGACTCGGGCAGTTCTCCACTGCGTAGCCGTGCTTCCATGACATGAACTTTACTCCGTTCATCTTCATGTCTCCAAGCGTCCGGTGAATCTCTAAAAACGCCTCCGGAGCCTTGGGATCAATATCCGCGTAACCTTCAACAATACCCGGATACTGGCACATGGCTTCATAAACAAGGTCATTCTGCGGCCTCATACCGTTTCCTGATAAAGAACAGATACCCACTTTTGTGATTCCAAACTCACCCAGCTCCTTTACCAGCTGATCCGCGTTGTTTGCGTCTCCTGATCTGGTCTTCCCCAGATGTGAATGGAAATCATACCTTTTCACCCGTATTTCCCTCCCCTCTTACATTGGTAATATGAATATAGTATTTGTAAGAATCCGACAAGTAGGAATTCTCCGAAAATTCCACCGGTCTCCCGTTCATGTCATATGTAACCCGTTCCTTGTAGACCAGAGGCTTGCTTTCCTCCAAAAACAGTTCCCTTCGAATCTCAGAAGTCGCCATCTTTGCTTCCACGGTCTCATCCGCACTCCCAAGCACAATTCCATGCTGTTCTAAGTACTCATACAGCGACGTCGTAGAATCAAAGTCCTCTCCCCTGAGTGCAAATCCCAGACGGCCGCTGACATACGTCTCGTTCAGAGCAATAATACGCCCATTGAGCAGCCTGAGCCGCTTTAGGAAGTAAACCTTTTCCCCAGTTTCCACCTGAAGCATCTCTGCAATCTTAACGCTCGCCTCCACTTCCTTGCAGTGCAGAATAATAGAACCCGGTTTATCCCCCTTGACCTTAGCATCACCGCTGAAGCTGTTGAATACAGACATATCACGTTCCTTTTTCTGCGGGCATACAATCGTTCCACGCCCTTTCCGCTTAATCAGATAGCCATCATGTTCCAGATCTGATATCGCTCTGCGAACTGTAATCCTGCTCACTTCAAACATCTCCTGCATTTCTTTCTCTGACGGAATGATCTCATTCTCTTTATAAAAGCCCTCTGCTATCCTTTCTTTTATATAAGAGTACAACTGCTGGTGAATCGGTACCTTAGAATCCTTATCAAGCCTGATGGATTGTTCCATATGCTCCTCCTTGTCTGTGATGTTATAATAACATGTTATAACATGTTTGTCAACATCTTTATCTATTTCGTATATTTTTTCATGGTATCATTTTACCATATATAGAAATTAATTACAAATGCGTTAAACTCATCATAACAGGCACCCCGTCCCGCCATCTTGTTATAACGTGTAAATAACTTTTTTGCAAAATAAAAAGCACCGGCCGTCTCAAAAAAACGGCCGATGCTCCTGTAAAGTTTTTTCTATCTATCAGCAAGAACTTCATTAATCTGATTAACCAGTGTTTCACAGTCAATTCCATGAACCATACATGCTTCTTCTAAAGACTCACCCTGAGAAGCCGGGCAGCCAAGACAGTGCATGCCAGCGCGCATTAAAATCGGTGCAATGCAATCATCCATCTGGATCAGAGCGCCAATTAACATATCTTTACTAATCTGCATCGTGTATTCCTCCTTTAAAAATGTACATACTGTTTCTATAATATAATACTTTTCTTCCGAAATAGCAAGGGATTGTCCAGCCATTTTTGTAAAAATTTTATCATTACAAGGACTTGACGTGTATACAGTATTCAACTATAATATATTCATACAAAAGTTGTATGAATTATAACTTTTGGCAGCACTCGTTCATTATTTTTACTTATAAATAAGCAATCAACGGAGGTACAACATTATGAGACCAGAGTGGAGAGATTTTAGCGGCGGCGTCTGGGAAAGAGAAATCAATGTCAGAGACTTTATACAGAAGAACTACACCCCCTATGACGGCGATGACACCTTCCTCGCAGGTCCGACCCAGGCTACAAGGGATTTGTGGGCCCAGGTTATGGATTTGACCGTAAAAGAAAGAGAAGCTGGCGGTGTGCTGGATATGGATACGAAAATTGTTTCCACCATCACCTCCCACGGCCCAGGCTACCTGGATAAAGAAAAAGAAGAAATCGTAGGTTTCCAGACGGACAAGCCATTTAAGCGTTCCTTACAGCCTTACGGCGGTATCCGGATGGCCGAGAAGGCCTGCGCGGACAACGGCTACACCATTGATCCGGAGATCAGGGAATTCTTTACCGTTCACAGAAAGACACACAACGCAGGCGTTTTCGACGCTTATACCGATGAGATGCGCGCCTGCCGTTCCAACCACATCATCACCGGTCTTCCGGATGCATATGGCCGCGGCCGTATCATCGGCGACTACCGCCGTATCGCTTTATACGGCATCGACCGCCTGATCGAGAACAAGGAAGAGCAGAAATCGACCACACGTACCATCATGTACTCCGACGTAATCCGTGAGCGTGAGGAACTGTCTGAGCAGCTGCGCGCATTGGGTGAGTTAAAGAAGCTGGGCGCTATCTACGGTTTCGATATCTCCAAACCGGCGACTAATGTTAAGGAAGCGATCCAGTGGACATACCTGGGCTATTTAGCGGCTGTCAAGGAGCAGAACGGAGCGGCAATGTCCCTGGGACGTACCTCCACCTTCATCGATATCTACGCACAGAGAGATTTGGCAGAAGGCACCTTCACAGAAGAAGAGATTCAGGAATTCGTGGATCATTTTGTTATGAAGCTTCGTCTCGTAAAATTTGCCCGTACACCGGAATACAACGAACTGTTCTCCGGAGACCCGACCTGGGTGACAGAGTCCATCGGCGGTGTCGGCATCGACGGACGCCACATGGTCACAAAAATGTCCTACCGTTATTTACACACCTTACAGAACTTAGGAACCGCTCCGGAGCCGAACTTAACGGTTCTCTGGTCCACCAGACTTCCGGAAAACTTCAAGAGATTCTGTGCCAAGACCTCCATCGAGTCCTCATCCATCCAGTATGAGAACGATGACCTGATGAGAGTCACCCACGGTGACGACTACGCCATCGCCTGCTGTGTTTCTTCCATGCGTGTCGGCAAGGAAATGCAGTTCTTCGGCGCCCGTGCCAACCTGGCGAAGTGCCTGTTATACGCGATTAACGGCGGTATCGATGAGGTAACGAAGAAGCAGGTAGGTCCTAAGTACCGTCCGATCACCTCCGAATATCTCGATTACGATGAGGTAATGGAGGCATACAGAGACATGATGAGATGGCTGGCCCGTGTTTACGTCAACACCTTAAACATCATTCACTATATGCATGACAAATACTCCTACGAGCGCGTACAGATGGCGCTCCATGACAAGAAGGTAACCCGTTGGTTTGCAACCGGTATCGCCGGCTTATCCGTAGTGGCCGACTCCTTATCCGCCATCAAATACGCAAAGGTCAAGACCGTGCGTGATGAAAACGGCATCGTCGTGGATTATATCGTAGAAGGTGATTTCCCGAAATACGGCAACAATGACGACCGCGTTGACCAGCTGGCCAGCGAGCTTGTTCACACCTTCATGAACTACGTAAAGGGCAATCACACCTACCGCGGAGGTATCCCGACCACCTCGATCTTAACCATCACCTCCAACGTCGTATACGGTAAGAACACCGGCGCGACACCGGATGGCAGAAAGGCAGGCGAGGCATTTGCGCCAGGCGCCAACCCGATGCACCACCGCGACAGCCACGGAGCCGTTGCTTCTCTGGCTTCCGTTGCAAAGCTTCCATTTAAGGATGCGCAGGATGGTATTTCCAATACCTTCTCCATCGTGCCCGGAGCGCTCGGCAAGGAAGATCAGATCTTTACCGGCGATCTGGAAGTGGATTTAGACAACATTTAACTGATAACCTGTTAAGGAAGGAAGTGCTTTTATGGCAGCCCCTGACGAAAAAAAGATTGACGATATCGTCGCCATGCTGGATGCGTTTGTATCCGGCGGCGGCGGTCATATGAACATCCGCACGGCCTCAGACGGAACGGTCAGCGCGGATACCACCACATCAAAGACCGTCACCACCATGAATTCCTTAGACTGTGCCGCCGGCAATCTGGCCTGCAACGTGCCCACCCTGTTCGAGGGTATGGACACCGATGAGGAGGACCCGGAAAACAGTGCGACGGATTTCTCAGACAACTATTAAATACACCATTACAGGAGGAAAAAAACATGGCAAATACAAACATCAGTGACTCTCAGATCGACAACTTGGTATCCCTGTTAGACGGCTATGTACAGGAAGGCGGACACCACTTAAACGTCAACGTGTTCACCCGTGAAACCTTACTGGACGCTCAGAAGCATCCGGAAAACTATCCGCAGCTGACCGTGCGTGTATCCGGCTATGCGGTTAACTTCATTAAGCTTACAAAGGAACAGCAGGACGAGGTTATCTCCCGTACGTTCCACGACGCGATCTAAAATGCACATGAAATACGTTCCATTTTCATAAGAAAGGCAGGCGCTCTCCGCATGACGACAGGTCAGATACATTCGATTGAAAGCTTCGGCACCGTTGACGGGCCGGGCATCCGCATGGTAGTCTTTACGAAAGGCTGTCCCATGCGCTGCCAGTACTGTCACAACCCTGACACCTGGTCGTCAGGCGGGGGCACCTCCATGACGGTCTCTGAGATCCTGAGCCAGTATGAGGCTTCCCGCCCGTTCTACCGCGGCGGAGGCATCACGGTGACCGGCGGAGAACCCCTGCTTCAGATGGAATTTGTGACGGAATTATTTGAGGAGGCACGCCGGCGGGATATCCATACGTGTCTTGATACCTCCGGCGTCACCTTCCGGGACGCAGATACGGAATACTTAGAGCAGCTGGACCGGCTGCTCGCCTCTACCTGCCTCGTTATGCTCGATTTAAAACAGATTGACGACAAAAAGCACCGGCTGCTTACGGGCCGCCCGAACCGGAATATTCTGCAGTTTGCAGAGTATCTCGATCAAAAACAGATCCCCATGTGGATTCGCCATGTAGTGGTACCGGGAATTACGGACAACGAAAAAGACTTATACCATCTGGGCCGTTTTATCGGAACACTGAAATACGTGAAGGCCCTGGATGTCCTTCCCTACCACGATATGGGCAAGGTAAAATATAAGAATCTCGGCATGATTTATCCTTTGGAGGATGTACCGCCGATGTCAAAAGAAGGTGCCGTGGCTGCAAAGAAAATCATACTTCACGGCATCAAAGATGTGCGCACTGGAGCGCCGGATCTTTTCTGCTCCTAATTTTGAACAAAAACTACATCATTTTCCACTTGAATAATTTACATTTATAGTATAGAATATAGGCAAATGTATAGAATATAAGGAGGTAATTTATTATGGCATATGTTATTAGTGATGCATGCGTAAGCTGCGGAACATGTGAAGGCGAATGTCCAGTAAACGCGATTGCTGAGGGCGACGGACAGTACGTTATCGACGCTGATACCTGTATCAGCTGCGGAACTTGTGCTGGTGTATGTCCTACAGGCGCTATTTCTGAGGAATAATTAAATACATAAAGGAGCATGGATCGATACCGTCCGGTATTTGGCCATGCTCCTTTTTGTTTTGCAGATTTATATTTCGGTATGCAGAGAAAATCCGCCCCGTTCCGCCGTCTCCCGGAACCATCTTCCCGATTTCTTTACCGTAAGCCGGCAATTGTCCTTTCTATCCACTCTTATCATGCCATACCGGTTCTTATATGCATTCTTCCAGGACCAGCAGTCAAAGGGCGCCCATAAGTGGTATCCGAAGCAGTTACAGCCCTCCACGATAGCCTTATTAAGCCAGATTAAATGATCCCGGATGAATTCAATTCTGTAATCGTCCTCCACGATGCCATCCACGCCGATGAACTGCTCTTCGTTCTGCACGCCCATACCATTTTCCGATAGGTACCAGGGAATATTGCCGTAATTGTCGCGCAGTTGGATGGCGATTTCATAGACGGCAGGCTCATATATCTCCCATCCTCTCGAAAAATTCATCTTCTGCCCTTCATAAGTATATTCTTCAAAATACTTTTCCGGCATGAGGGGACCAGTAAACGGACTGATCCTTCTCGTAACCCGCCTCGGATGGTAGTAATTCACTCCGAGAAAATCTACCGTATTGGCACGGATCACCTCTAAGTCCTCCGCCTGAGCCTCCGGGCAGATTCCCTCCTTCTTTAAAAGCTCCACCAGGGCGTTTGGATACTCTCCTTTTAAGGAAGGATCCAGGAATGATTTGTTGAACAGCAGATCGGCAATTTCCGCACTTCTTCTGTCTTCTGCATTCTCCGGCTCTTTGCAGTAGGTAGGCGTTAGATTCAGCACGATACCGATCTGCCCCTCCCCGCCTCTCTTCCGAAACTCCTTAACCGCCATACTGCTGGCAAGCTGAAGATGGTACGATACCAGGGCCGCCCTTTTCGCATCACAAACAGCCGGATAATGATTCTTATAAAGATAGCCGCCCTCCGTTATGACAATCGGTTCGTTAAAGGTAAGCCACCGTTTTACCCTGTCTCCGAACAATTCAAAGCATTTTGCCGCGTACGCCGCAAATGCCTCCGCCGTTTCCCTGTTCTCAAAGCCTCCCTTCTCCACCCAGTACATGGGCAGATCAAAGTGATGGAGACAGAGAATCGGCTCGATCCCGCAGCTTAACAGCTCGTCAATCACCGACTTGTAAAACTCCACGCCCGCCTCATTTATGGTTCCCTCACGGTCTTTTATGAGCCGGCTCCACTGAATTGAGGTGCGGTAGGAGTTCATGCCGATCTCCTTCATAAGTCCGGCATACTCCTTATATTTATGGTAGAAATCCGAAGTCACGGCTGGTCCCACACCGTCGTAAAACAACTCCGGGGCCTGCTGAAACCAGTAATCCCATTCCATCTCCGCTTTTCCGTCCCCCGGAAAGCTGCCCTCCGACTGGGGCCCGGAACAGGCCGCGCCCCATAGAAAATCTTTACTGAACTGATACTCCATTGAAACCTCCTGCAATACTGTTACGTATTATCACCTATATAAATGGCAGTACAAAGCCCCATACAGGTTCGCCTTATTCCCAAACCGGCAGGGGACGATCTCCGGCATCAGAAATCCGAACTCCGCATCCTCCGCCATCCGTTCCATCCGCTTATAGATTTCGGGAATAACAAAGGGCGCCTCGCTGATACCGCCGCCCAGCACGATCAGCTCTGTGTCCAGCGTAAACTGGATCTGAAACAGTCCGACAGCCATGGCCTCGTAATATTCCTCCACCAGCCGGACCGCATCGCCGTCCCCGGCTTCAGCCAGACGGAAGAGTTCCCTGCCATCGGCACTTCTTCCCGTCAGCGCCTCATATCTTTTCGCCTGATTCACCATCGTACAGGAACTCCACGTCCGCCTCTGTTCCCCCTCCCGGTTCACCAGATAGTTGCCGAACTCGCCTGCATTATTGGACTTCCCCCGGTATACACGGCCATCCAGAACGATGGAACCGCCGATTCCGGTGCCGCATACCACGGAGACCATATTCCGCCTGCCGGCCGCCGCCCCCTTCCACAGTTCACCGAGCGCGGCGCAGTTGCCGTCATTTTCAATAGAGACCGGAAGCCCGCTCAGGCGGCGGCTGACCGCTTCGGTAAATGGGAAGCCATGGATATACGGGATCGCACTGATCCCCCCTACCACGCCCGTGCGGATGTCCACGGCTCCGGGAGAACTGACAGCAATCCCCGCAATGCGTGAATCTGCCGCCTTAAGTTCCGCCTGCACCGTCTCATACACCCGCCCCATCTCCTCAAGCATTCTCTCCATGCCTTCCTTCGGCGTCGGAAAGGAACCCGTACTGTCAAATTCCCCATCTTTATCTGAAACGGCAAATTTAACAGAAGTTCCTCCCAGATCAAAAATCAGGTAAAGATCCATTTTATCTTCGCTCCCTCAAATAATCTCCATACCACACTATGATCTCCTGAATCCTTCCAAGCTCCGATTCCCGGCTCACACTGCGGTACAGCTCCTTATAATGGTACAGCCACACCTCCAGTCGCTCTGAGAGCGCCCAGGTATCCGGCATAACGCCATACTCCGCGCCGTAATCCCATTTTGTGATTACCTTTCCCAGCTCGTTAAACAGGCCGATCCCTTCAACGGCTATGACATATTTCTTCACCATTTTTCGGCTTCGTCTGTCCATGTGGGGCAGAAGTCCATACAGCTCTCCGGTAATTTCTTCGAGATGCCGGTTCTTTTTATCGACTCCCTCCATGGATTCCATGTGTTCCTGTAAATACTGCCTGTGGTCGGTGGCATATTCCGGCGCGGCGCCTGTCTTGAGCTCCTTAAACCGGACCGCCATCTCCCATGTGAAGCCATGAAGCTCCTGGGTCTTTGCCAGCATACCCACCAACTGCCCGGTGGAATCATCGTATTCCAGGACTGAAATCTGGCGGTTCATCTCTTCCCATGCAGGAGGCTGTGCATTCCAGGAGCATGCGGCCCCGTAAATCATCCCCGGTATGCTGAATTCCGGATGATTGATGTGCAGGAAATCTCCCCAATCCGTATTCAGCACTCCGACCGCCTCGTATTTCCGGGCGTAATCGCACATGATTTTTATATTGCAGTACGCGTTCTCATACAAAGGAATCAGATGGTTCCAGCCGCATACACCCGGGCAGAGATACTGGACCGCTCCGGCCGCATCGAGCGCCCTCGTCTCATCCTCCCTCTGGTTTTTCGCGTATCCCCAGTTTAAGCAGATGGTCTCCGCCGGAAGCTCCTTTAGAAGCTCCGGCTCTCCGGCAATGACGTCGCCCCAGAACATGGGCCGCTTTCCGCAGGAAATCACGCATTCACACAAATCCTTTACGTAATTGATATAGAGCCTGTGAATCCCCAGACTCTCTTTCAGACTGCTGCTCCTTCCTTTTCCCAGATCAAAGGTCTCATCGGCACAGATATTGAACTGGCCGGAAGTAAACAGGGCCGCGAATTCTCTGATCTTTCCCTTGATGAACTCCAGGCTTTCCGGCGAAGACACGTTGATCGTATGGTGGTGCATCCGCCCCCTCAGCGAGAATGGCATGGATTCTGAGCCTTCCAGCTCACACAGATGGCTGTAATGCTTCGAGCCCAGGATTTTGTACAGGTGCCCGAAGGTGGACAGGGAAGGGACCAGCTCGATCCCGCGGTCGAGACAGTACCGGTCCAGCTCCAGAATATCTTCTGCGGTCAGCGGCGTGTCATCCCTCCATATTTCGCTGAAATCACGAAACAGGAATGTGTGCTCAATATAGAGCTGCATCTGGTTCAGCTTATAACGCACCATCCGGTTGGCCAGCTTTTTCAGCCAGCTAAGCTTAGGCACTCTTCCCCTTGTGACATCGTGGTAAAAGCCGCGGTTCCTAATGTCCGGCCTGTCGTGAATACTCATTGCCGGAAGTACGGCGCCCTGCTGCCCTGCCATCTGCAGGATCGTCTGCATTCCATGCCACAGCCCTTTCTCACCGCCGGTGAGAACGATCCCTTCCGGCCGGATTTCCAGAGTATATCCCTGGCCCAGTACATCCTCCGGCCCCAGTATATCCTCCGGACCCAGTACATCCTCCGGACCCAGCGCGTCCTCCCGGCGCAGAATGATATCCCCGTCTCTTCCTTTTCCCCTGGTCAGAGCTGGCCGATAACCGGTCTCTTCCTCCAGCGCATCTAAAAAGAGCATTGCCTGCTTTGTCAGAAGCGGTCCGCAGGACTCCTCCAACACCAGATAGCTTCCATAGCCTATCGTAAACTCCCCATCTCTTTTTTCAGCCTTTTTCGGCTGCGGTATTAAAATCATCAGTTTTCTCCTCTTATTCCTGTCCATTAAATTCATCCCTGTACTGTTCCCTAAGAAGCGGGATCCCGTACGCTCTCCCCGTCTCCTCAAGCCGCTTTTCATACGCTTCCAGGCGGCCTCTGCAGTGCTCCGGCCCGCCTTCCCGCATCACAGTCCACATGGGATCACGGTCTGAATCTGACTGCTTCATCATCCGCTCCGTCCAGTCTAAAAGCAGCCGTGCTCCGCGGCCGCAAAGCTCCGGACGCTCATCCGCCAGATTATGCAGCTGATGGGGATCGCAGTCCAGATCAAACACCATTTCCTCCGGCAGGAGATGGTACCCTCCATGGATGGTGCGGATATAGATATAATGGTCAAACCGGACGCTTCGCTGGCAAACGTGGGCGCACTGGGTCAGCACCGCCGCGGATCTCCCGCACTCTTTTCCGCCCAACAGCGGTTCCTTGAAGGAGACGCCGTCGTACCGGTAGTCCCCAAAGGTCTCCGTGCCTAAAAGCGCCTTCACCGTAGGGAGCAGATCCGTATTGTCATAAAAGCCCTTGATGCGGCGTCCGCCTTCGGCCCCCGGCCATCTGATGATTAGCGGAATATGGCATACCGGCTCGTCGGCCATGCCGTGTTCTCCATAGACCCCGAATTCTCCCAAATCCTCTCCGTGGTCTGCGGTAATGATAATCGCCAGATCGTCTCCGTAAAGCCCTTGCTCCTTAAGCCACGCCACGATCAGCCCAATATTGTCATCGGTGAACCGCACACTGTCATCATAGAGGTCGATAAAATGCTTCGCATCGCCCCTTGTCTTCAAGCTGCCGGGATGCTTCGGCCAACGGCTGAAGGTCTCGTCATTCCACATATTGATTTCATTGGCGCCGTGAGGGCCGATGTGCCGCAGATGTTCCTCAAAAATTTCATCCGTAATCCAGTCGTCCGGCAGAGGCTCATCCTGAAATTGGCTCTTCACCCCCTCCGGGGTGCGGTACGGCGTATGCGGGTCCCAGTAATGGACGTGAAGAAACCAGTCCTCCATCTCCCGGTTCCTTTCTAACCAATTAAGGACTGCCGGTGTGACCATGTCCGCCGACTCCCCGCCCCGGAGTCCCGGATTATAATACTCATCCAGGCCGGAGAGAAACCACCAGGCCGAGTGGCGCTCCGCAAAGCTGGAAAATGAGACTGTGTGAAGTCCGGCCCTCTTAAACTGCATGAAAAGCCCATTCTCCGACACCAGATCCGTAAAGCTCCGCGATTCGCCCTGAAGGCGTAAATCCGCCGCCGTACCGCCGTGTCCCACAATGCCGTTATGTATTCCGTAAAGCCCGGTCACCATCGACGCTCTGGAGGGAAGGCAGGGGGCATTGGGACAGTAATACCGGTCAAAGCACACGCCTTCTTTCGCAATCCCATCCATAACAGGCGTAGTATCCCGCCCATAGCCATAGCAGCCCATATGATCGGCCCTGAGTGTATCAATGTCAAACAGAATTACTTTCATCGCTTAAAACACCACCTTATACGTCTTAATCTCATACGGCTTAATGACAAAGGAAAAGCCATCCTGGTCAATCATAAGGCCGCCTGCCTCGTCAACGGGCTCCTCCAGCAGGTTGCATTCCGTCACTGTCACCGGGGCACAGGAAAGGCTCACTTTCGCGTTCACCCTTTTATTCCGGCTCTCGTAGAGACGCAGGATGATGCCATCACCGTCCTCGCTCCTCTTCACGGTCTCCAGGACCACGGAATCCCCCTTTACGCCTGCAAATCCATAGGATTCCCCGGGTATTCCGCCGTTTACCGCCGAAAGCGGCTGGTTTAAATCCGCAGCTTCCTTCTGGGTATCCGCCTCCCTCCACGTTCCCTGATGAGGATACAGCGAATACGTAAATACGTGCTTCTCGTTGTCCGTGTCAGGATTCGGTTCGATGCCCGATTTGATCAGCGTCAGCTCTATACAGCCCTCACGGACAGAATGGCCGTACTTGCAGTCATTTAACAGACTGACCCCATATCCGCTCTCCGATACGTCCATCCACTTATGGCCGCAGCTCTCAAAACGGGCTCTGTCCCAGCTCGTATTGGTATGGGTCTTTCGCACCACGTTGCCGAACTGGATGTCAAACGCCGCCTCGTCCGTATGGACATCCACCGGAAAGCCTGCCTTTAACAGGTACTGGTGCTCCTTCCAGTCCACCCAGGTGTTAAAATCAATTCTGGGGCTGTGGGCATAGAATCGGATATCCTGTGTCATGCGGGAATGCATGAAGCTACGGTTCACTGTGATCTGCAGACACAGCGGCCCCACTGACGTAACCGCAATCGACGCCGGCTCATCCAAATCCCAGTATTTCTCCGTATAGAACACATCGATATCCCAGTTATCATAATAAATCGGCTTATCCTCGTAGATCCTCAGACGGTTCCCCGCCTCGCCCGCCTTCCATACCTGACGGTTCTCCGAAAGGTCAAGAAGGCTCGTAAAGCTTCCATCCGCCGCCATATCCACTTTTGCAAACGGCGTAGTAATCACGAAGCCATCCGCGGTTTTTAAGACGGAAAACGGCGTATCTCCGCCGCTCTCTGCAGCGCTGTTTTCTACGACGCCCCCGGCCGCCTCGTCAGCCGTACCGCCGTCCGCTTCCCGCACCGCGCCATACACGGAGTATCCCTTGGAGGGAATCTCCCCCGTCAGAGAATACCGCAGTCCGCCGATCTCCTGGCTGGGAAGCGCCTCCCCTTTATCTGTCAAGGATGTCACCCCATCCGGAAGAACCGTCAGGCTCCTGCGTGTAAATCCCAGCGTATTGAATACGGTCACGCCGTCTCCGGCACCCGCCACGGCTTCCTTCCGCTCTTTGAGCAGACGGCCGCCTTCCTCCGCAACCTGCTCATACTCACGCTTCGTCACCTCATAGACTTCCTTAATTGATGATCCCGGGAGAATATCGTGGAACTGGTTTAGCAGCACCATTTTCCACAGCCGCTCCAAGTCCTCCGCCGGATAGGCCGCTCCCCTTTTCTCTGCCAGCACGGCCAGCAGCTCTAAGTCCATGAGAAGCAGCTCGCTCTTTCTGTTTGACCGCTTATTCCTGGCCATGGACGTATACGTTCCCCTGTGGTACTCAAAATAAAATTCTCCGGTCCACGTGTGGAGCCGCCTGCTGTCCTTCACCCGCTTGGAAAGCTCTGTAAAGTAAGTGAGGGAACTCTCCTGGCGCACCTTCGGTATGCCGCGGATTCCCTTTTCCATCCTCCTGCCCGTCTCCAGCATCTCCCTGGTTGGGCCGCCGCCTCCGTCGCCGTAGCCGAAGGCCACCAGAATATCATGGTTCATCTCTTTATTCTGATAGCGCTGCCAGCCGCCCATGATCGCGTCCGGATGCAGGATGCCGTTATAGGTGGTAAAAAAGCGATCCACGCTCTGCCCTACTCCCAATGTCGAGATGAGATGGGTCAAAACCTTTGTTCCGTCGATTCCTTCCCACAGAAGCGTGTCGTCCGGCACCTTGTTAAACTGGTTCCAGGAGAGCTTCGTCGTCATAAAATAGTCGATCCCGCATTTCTTCATGATCTGGGGCAGGGCGCCGGAATAACCGAATACGTCCGGAAGCCACAGCACCCGGCTGTCCACGCCGAATTCCTCTTGAAAGAACCGTTTGCCGTATAAAAACTGGCGCACCAGACTCTCTCCGCTGGTTAAGTTGCAGTCGGCCTCCAGCCACATGCCGCCCTCCGGCTCCCAGCGGCCTTCTGCTGCCCTTCTCTTAATCTCCTCATAAAGCTCCGGGTACCGTTCCTTCACAAACGTATAGAGGACCGGCTGGCTCGACATGAACCGGTATTCGGGATATTCGTCCATCAGCTCCAATACCGTGGCGAAGCTGCGGGCCGCCTTCTCCCGGGACTGGGCAACCGTCCACCACCACGCCACGTCGATGTGGGTATGCCCGATGCAGGTGGCAATCACCGTATCGTCGCCCGCCAGGTCCTCATACAGCGCCTTTGCGATATAGGCCCGCGCCGCCTCCACCGAGCGGTAGAAATCGTCGGAGAAGACGTCCCGTAAGTCCAGAAGGCTGATCGTGTCATTTAACACAGTCAGGATATCAATGGCCGTCTTTCCCTCCTGATCCATCCGGTCCATGGCCCATAACGGCACCTGGATATCATAATAAAGATCCTTAACCGGTTCTGACACTTCCTCCACATCTGCCATCAGACGAAATTCCGGATGAAGGGTGCCTGAATACGCCTGCAAATCAACCGTCACCGTCTCTCCCGCCGTTGCCGCCTCAGAAAGCAGGACCTCCCTGTGGTTCATATCGGCGCCCTGTACCGCCTCTCCGTTCAGAAACACGAGAAACTGCGGATTCTTGGCGTCATCCCACTCCTCAATCTGGGTACGGATGCGAAGCCATAAGCCCTTCCCGTCATACTCTTCCGGTACCGTAAATACGGTTCGGAACCAGTAATGGCGGTCCGGCCCGTACCAGTGCATCAGGCGGCTGTCAAACGTTTCCCAGTCTTCCTCCGCCCGATCGGCCTCCTCCGGCCGTAAAAAGAAGCCCTCCTTCACCTTCCAGTCATCCAGCTGGAATTTCCGGACAACCATTAATTTTTTTAGCTTATTGGCGATTACCTGCGCCCTCTCCCTTGCAAAAATCATATGTCAATTCCTTTCTGAGCCCCGTATTCTCATCTCGGACGGGGTGGTATGGTAATATTGGTTGAATTGCTGGTAAAAATAATTCATATTCGTGTAGCCCACAGAGGCCGCGATCACCGCGATCTTCTCATCACTGTTCACGATCTGCTCCCTGGCCATACAGAGCCGATAGCACATCAGGTATTCCGAAAACTTCATTCCCGTTTCCTTGATGAATATCTGTCCCAGATACGTGGAATTCATGCGAAACTTATCAGCTATGATCTTCAGCGAGATATGGCCCCCGTACTCGGCCGCCACCATCAGGACAATCTTATGGATCAGAGGCGACATGGCCTCATATTCTATCTTCAGGATGGGATCACCGTTCTTCTGCTCCGCTTCCGGCAGCGTGCCGTGAAGCTGTTCCATGATGACCTTGCGGATACACGCTTCCAGCTCCTCCGCTCCCACCGGCTTCAGTAAGTAGTCCAGCGCTCCGCAGCGGAGGGCCTCCCTCACATAGTGAAAGTCATCGTATCCGCTCATCATGATGTAATTCGAATGAATGCCAAGGCCGCTTAAGCACTCGATCAGCTCATATCCCATGTCATTGCCGATTCTGACATCTACCAGACAAATATCCGGATTCCAGTCTATGATGTGTGACATGACCTCCAGAGATGTTTTTGCAGTCCAGATCCGCCCCACGCCTAATTTCTCCCAGTCCAGAAGGCGCTTTACGCCCTCCAGGACATTGGGCTCATCATCTACAATCAGAACCGTATACATGCGGCCTACTCCTTTCCCGGCAGCGCCGGAAGGAAAATATCGATTTTCAATCCGCCTGCCGCCTGATTTTCAATATTCATCGAGAACGCTTCCCCATAGAAATAGCTGAGCCTCATATAGACGTTGCGCAGTCCGATATCGGCCCCGGGGTCATCCCCGCCTTCCACCATATTCTTCCTGATCTCCAAAAGGCGGTCTTTCATAATCCCCCGGCCGTTATCCGACATGGTAACCAGGATTCCCTCCTCTTTCTTAACCGCCTCCAGCATCAACAGATTAAATTCACTCTCCTGGTCCATACCGTGGTTGAAGAAATTTTCCGCCAGTGGCTGAAGCCAGAAGGCGATGGTATCCACATCCTTTGCCTCCTCCTCAATATCCACCCGGTATACAAAGGTATCCGCGAATCGGAGGGACATGAGCTTTAAATACATCTCCAGGACCTCCACTTCCTTTTGCAGAGGAATCACCTCCGGACAGCGGATCAGAGTCCGGTAGAGCCTTCCCAGCCCCTCGATGGCCTCCGCCGTCTCCCTGTCCTTTAGTACCAGCGCTCTGGCCCTTATGCTTTCCAGTGTATTATATAGGAAATGCGGATTAATCTGATGGCGCAGCGCCCTCATCGCCGTCTCCTGCTGCTTCAGCTTCAGCAAATACTCCTTGCGGATATATCCGTCCAGTTTGACGCTCACCTCCGATAATGCGTCGGCAATCAGCGTGTATTCATTGTAGTGGCCGCCCCGCTTCATGACCATGGTTCCCACCTCTACAAAAGAACCGTGTTCCATGGTTTTGAGCATATCCATGATATGGGAGAGAAACCGGGCCTCGCCCTGCAGATTGAAAAAGGCAACCATGACAGCCCCGGCTGCCAGCACAAGGACGGTCACGGCCAGCGTCGCGGCCCCCGCCCCGTTCGCCCGCCAGAGAGAGATGATGTCCACTGCCGATATGTACTCACTGTCCCCGGATGAGTTGACGAATTCAAAATAGAAAACCGGAAGCCTTCCTTTCCATAGAAACCAGCCCTGAAACGCCTTCTTTTCGGAAGCCGTCAGAATCCACTCCCGCTCCCGTTCTCCCTTTACATTTTCATAGGATATCATTTTCCCCTTGATCAGGGCCCAGTCATACGCCTGGCTGCTTCCCTTGTAAATATCCTTCGATGAGCCGTAAAATGTCAGTGTTCCGAGACTCTTCATGACGGAATCCGGACTCCTCACTTCAAAGGATTCCAGCACCGTATCCCTGTCCATCCTGTCGATCAGCTGCCATTCCCCTCTCAATCCATACGTTACCCTCATATTCCCGGAGAGATTATCCAGCCATATGATTTTTAATCCCTCCGGCGACCGGACCGTAACCGCGTTTACCTTCAGCTGGCTGTTGACAAACAGCTTCCGCATGTCACCGGGCAGCCAGGCGATCTGCGTATTGGAACGCGCGCTGTTCTCCTCCCTGAGTCTCGTATAATCCTGCTCGCTGGTGCTCTCAAACAGAGTCTTCGTATCCTCCATCAGACTCGGCTTTGCATAAATGCCGTTCACATAATTTTCTAACTGTTCCGACCTGTCTCTTTTCTGCTGCTCCAGGGTCATAAAACTGGATTGTACCTCCTGCCACCGGTTATCCGCCCATATGGTTGTAAAAAAGCAGAGCGCAAAAATCAGGCAAAACAGGGATATAAAAATAATAGAACAGACCGTGCCTGTAAAACGCCTTCTGTATACACTGATTTTCAAGAATGAACCTGATGTCTTTTTCATAAGCTTTTCCCTCTGTCCGTTCGTTGTCTTTTCTGCCGATTATTAATTATACAGTCGTTTTCTTCGATTCACAAGCAGATGCCATTAGCCGCATCCGGTCTGTTCTATATTTTGCTCTATATTTAGTTTATATTTTATTCTATATTTTGTTCTGCATTTGCTTATCAGTTGTAAAACTCGTTGATCTGCTTCTGTGCCTCCTGGATGACCGTATCAAACCCTGCGGCCTTTAATTCCTGGATTACGGCCGGAACCGCTGTCTCCGGGTCGGAAGCGCCTGTTAATAAGTCGTATTTGTACTTCTGCCATACGGTCAGGCAGTTGGACATCTCATTCTGAATATTGGTCAGATCGAGGGAGAAACCTAAGCAGGAAGAGGAAACCGCTTCCTCGTTCTGTTTCTTTACCTGATCCCACTGATCCGGGTCCGCATCCTCCGTAATGGACATGTTGAAGAAGGTTCCCTGCGTATAGGCGGCCAGCGGCCAGGTATCCGTCTGCTTCTCAATCACGCCGTCCCCCACATATTTGAAGGTCTTATCCGGCACACCGTATGCCAGCATATCGCGTAATTTGGAGTCGGTATTCACGAGCTGCAGGAATTTTAAGCACTCATCCTTATATTTGGAGTTAATGGAAACGGCGTTCATGGAGCCCTGAATGGTATCGGTAGAATAGAGCGGGCCGAATACCTTAAATGCATCATACTTCTCCACACCGTTTAATACCTGCCATGTGGCAACCGCGCTGGGCCAGCCCTGTGCGGAAGAAAATGGAAGCTTCTTCTGCGGCTCGGTCAGAACATTCGCATCCGGATTGATGATGCCATCCATATACCATTGATGAAGCAGCTTTAAATTCTCCATGATATCCGGCTGGTCCAGAGTACAGATCACGGTTCTTGTCTGGTCATCTACCTTTACGCCGAGAGGCTGCAGGCCGGAGGTCAGGCCGTCATATTCGTTAAAGAATCCATTAAACGGGCTTCCCTGGGACATCTGAAGCGGATAGAAGCCCTTGCCCTCTCCCTCCTTCATATCGCGGAACGGCTTATCTAAGTCCTGCATCGTCTTGATCTGATCCAGATCAATGTTGTACTTCTGCACGTACTGATCGTCAAAATACCAGAACTGTGCCATGGAGGAATCCTTATAGGTGGGGACGGAATAAACCTTTCCTCCGATGGTCACGCCCTTCCAGAGCTGCTCCGGAATCATTTCATAAAGCTCCGGCGCCACCGACTGGAGCTTGTCGGATATATCTTCGAAGGCACCCATTTTCACAAAACGGCTGTAATTCGTATTGTTTACGAACATCATGTCAAAATACTCGCCCGAATTGATGATGGTGTTCATCTTCTTCTCGTAATCGCCCCATCCGGCCACCTTCAAATCCAGCTTTACATGGATCTTCTCCTCCAGATACTCGTTAATCGCTGCAATATCCTGATCAAAATCACTGGGCGTGGTTCCTCCCACGGTCCAGTATACCAGAGTCGGAATGTCTCCTCCGGCTGGATCGGCCGCAGCCGTATCCTTCGCAGACGCACCATCTTTTTCCGCCGTGTCTCCCGCGGGAGTCCCCGTCTCTTTCGTATCTGTCTTAGCCGTGCATCCGGTTATGGTGCCGACGGCCAGCAGAGCGGCCAAGCCGGCCGCAGCCGCTTTTTTCCATACATCTGTTTTCTTCATAAACAATCCTCTTCTTTCCTGATTATTCTATTATCAACGGGAAACCCGCCTGATAAGCAGTTATTAAAATACGGGCGCACTCACCCTTTGACGGCTCCGACCGTCAGTCCGGAGATAAAGTATTTCTGGAAAAACGGGTATGCACATGCGATTGGCAGTACAATAATGACCACAATCGCCATACGGGCCGCTTCCTTTGGCATATTTGCCACCATATCCGCCATACTCGCGCCCATGGTTGCGGCGTTCTGCGCCAGCATGTTGATATTGGTCATGATGGCATTTAAAAGCGCCTGCAGGGAGTAGAGACGCTGGTTGTCGATGTACAGCATGGACTGATACCAGTCATTCCAGTAGGCAAAGCACAGGAACAGCCCAATGGTAGCGATAACCGGCAGGGAGATGGGAAGCACGATCTGAAAGAAAATCTTAAACTGGGTGGCCCCATCCATCTTGGCCGATTCGATCAGTTCCTCCGGTATGGTTGTCTTAAAGAACGTCCTGCATATGACGACGTTAAAGGAAGATACCGACAGAGGCAGAATCAGCGCCCACAGAGTATTCTTTAAATGCAGGAACTGGGAGACGATAAAATATGTAGAGACCAGACCTCCGTTAAATACCATGGGGATGAAGACCAGCATGGTGAGAAATCCGTTCAGCTTGTAGTCCGGCCTGGATAACACGTATCCCATCAAGGTGGTGAGAAGCGTTCCCAGGGCGGTTCCCACGATAGTAACAAACAGGGATACTCCCAACGCCCTGATGATCAGGGCCCCCTGCTTCAGCAGATAGCCATAGCCATCCAGAGAAATAATCTTAGGAATCAGCCGGTAGCCGTAATCGGTGATGGACTGCTCCGCGGAGAAGGAGATCGAGACCACCAGCACCGCCGGTATTACACAAATCAGGGCCAGAATCAAAAACATGATATTTAACAGAATATTAGCCCTCGCGGATATCCTGTTGAAGCTCTGCACGTCTGCCGCTTCCTTATTTTTTTTGGACATATTCTTCCTCCTGTCTAATGAATGAGTGATAGTAGCTTTTCAGACACGTTTTAAATCATGGCACTCTCCCGGTCAACCTTGCGCACTACGGCATTGGCCAGAAGAATGGTGATGCATCCGGCAACGGACTGGACGAATGCGGCCGCCGAGGCCATTCCCGTGGTCGATGACATGAGCTGTTTGTATACAAAGACGTCCAGTGTATACGTTACATTGTACAGGGAATTGGAGTCTCTGGGTACCTGATAGAACAGGCCGAAATCCGAATAAAAGATACGGCCCACCGCCATGATGAACATCATGATAATGACAGTGCGCATGAGCGGAAGCGTCACCCACTTCATCTGCTGCCATACGCTGGCCCCGTCAATGCAGGCGGCCTCGTAATACGTCTTGTCGATTCCGGTAATGGTAGCCAGATACACGACCATGCTGTAGCCCAGATTTTTCCAGAGATACATAAATATTAAAAAGCCCGGCCACAGCTTGGGAACCATGTACCATTGTTTGGGATCCTGGCCGAGGCCTTCCATCAGATTGTTTAACATCCCTTTGTCAAAGCTTAAGAAGGCCCACACCAGAGCGGTTACCACTACCCATGACAAGAAATACGGCAGAAACATGGCCGTCTGAAATACCTTCGCCATGCGCTGGTTGTGAATCTGCCCGATTAAAAGCGCCATGGTTACAGGAACCACAATGTTTAAGATAATGAAGGTGATATTATAGAGAATGGTGTTTCTGAGTATCATCCAGATATCGCCGGACGAAAACAGGAACTTGAAGTTGTCCAGTCCGCACCACGCGCTGGTAAGAATGCTGTGTAGAAATCCCCCGTTGATGGTATACTTTTTAAACGCAATAATAATACCAAACATGGGCAAAAACGAGAAGAGCAGGTACCAGACCGCGGTTGGAAATGCCAGTATGGTCAATTCCGTGTCATCCCTGTTCCACTTCCGCTTTTTCCCCGGCTTCTTTTTCAAATCTGCCATAAAATATGCCTCCTTTTTCTTTTTCATTGTTCTTTTTCATATCTAAAAAATATTATAATCTATGCATTTTTACTTTTCTATCTATGATTTCTTATATAGTATCCTGTAAATGTTAGGTATATCCGAAATTTTATTGTTTTATTTTTGTGCATTATGCACAATCACTTTCCTTCTATTTCCTCTCTGTCACAGTTTTTTATCTCACTTTTTTGCAGGTATATCTAACGTTTATGAGATAGACAACCTTCTCCGTATTTTTTATACTGAACTCAGAAATGAAACCGACGCGGTACCCAAAGAGAGAGGAAGAACCCATTATGAATGTACAGCAAGAAATGCAGCAAAAAACGAAAGACAATATTCTGCTGATCACCACGGACCAGCAGCGTTTCGATACCATCAACGCCTGGGGAAACCAGAGTATCTTCACACCGCACTTAAATTATATGGCAGCCATGGGGACCAGCTTTACCGGCTGTTACGCCTCATGCCCGATCTGTGTCCCCTCCAGGACCACCATCATGACGGGAATCGAGGGATACGAAAGCGGCGTTGTATCCAACGCGGACCACAGAGCATTTATGGAAGCGCGGACAGCAAAGCGGCTGACACTTCCCGCCATGCTTACGGACGCCGGTTATCAGACATGTGCAAAAGGAAAGATGCATTTTGAGCCGGCCAGGGCCTGCTACGGCTTCGAGCATATGACCCTGCCGCTGGACTACATGCGCGCCTGTGACAAAAGGGGCGACCGGGTAAGGCCCAAGGTCCACGGCATCGGTGAATGCCTCATGGAGCCTGTGATTTCCACGGTGGAGGTCAGGGACAGCATGACCACCTGGATCGGGGATGAAGCCATTGATTTTATCGAGACCAGAGATCCCCTGCGCCCGTTCTTTCTGTGGACCAGCTTCACAAAGCCGCATCCACCGTTCGATCCCTGCCGTGATTTCTGGGAACTGTACCAGCAGATTTCCATGCCAGAACCGGTATACGGAGACTGGTCCCACTCCCTCGAAGACACCCCCCAGGGCTTTCTGGCCGGTTCCTACGAAAATACAGATATGCATCTCTTCGGTCCCGAACAGATTGCAGCCAGCCGCAGGGCATACTATGCCTGCATCACCCAGGTGGATTACCAGCTCGGCCGGCTGTTCGGTGCGCTGAGAGAACACGGTCTCTTTGAAAATACCTGGATTCTCTTTACCTCCGACCACGGAGAGATGCTGGGTGACCATTACATGTCCCAGAAGAACCTCTTTTTTGAGGGCTCCGCCCATGTGCCGTTCATCCTTGTTCCTCCAGCCGGGCGCGCCATCCCCCACAACAACCAGGTGGATGGCGTCATCACGCTGGCCGACGTATTTCCCACCATACTGGCTATGGCCGGACTCACCCCTCCGGAGGATGGAAGCGGAGAAAACCTGCTGCCATTTCTCAGTGGAAAGGGACAGAAAGAAAAGAGATTCTATGGAGACAGCCTTCATACGAATTTCTGTGTGATGGAAGACCGGAAAAAGCTGATCTATACGAGAATTGGCAGCAGTATGCTGCTGTTTGATTTAGAAAAGGATCCCATGGAACGCCATAATCTGGCGGACGATCCAAAATACAGGGAAGTCAGAGAGCGGTTGTGGAACTTATTAATTAGCCACGTAAAGAAAACCGCTCCCCAGGTGTTAAAACCGGGAAGCGGCACAGACAATTCCGATACTTTTATTTCCATTCCCGCCCCCCGTTTCCCCGGAGACATGCCCGGACGGTGGCTGGGATTCCATTACCGTGATTATACGGTAGATACGTTTCATTGAACAGTTACTGAGCAGGAGCGGCGGCACCAGTTTTCCATTGCAACCGGAAATAAAATCACATATAATGTAAGGAAGATTAAAAATGCAATGAATGAAACGAGGTATGATTCATGAAAAAACCATTGATTGGTCTTACGCCCTCCCACAACACGGACAACAACGACATACAGATGCGCCCCACCTACATAAAGGCTCTGACGGCCGCGGGCGCCATTCCTGTCGTGCTCCCGCTGACTTCGTCTGAGGACGACTTAAGGCAGCTTGTGGACACGCTGGACGGCTTTCTCTTCACCGGAGGCCCCGACGTCCACCCCTTCCTGTTCGGAGAAGAAACTTTAGACCGCTGCGGCAGCGTTTCCGCCGAGAGGGATCAGATGGAACTGGCTCTCCTCCCCCTGGTGATGGAGACCGGCAAGCCTGTTCTCGGCATCTGCCGCGGGATACAGCTTTTAAACATCGGCCTGGGCGGCACCATCTGGCAGGATATTCCCAGCCAGGTAAAGAGTGATTTCCCGCTGGCCCACACCCAGCCCTTCGCCTACGCGCTCCCCTCCCACACCGTGACCTTGCAGCCCGACAGCCGTCTGGCCAAGATCGCGGAAGCGGAGACACTGTCCGTCAACAGCATGCATCACCAGGCAGTCAGGGATGTGGCTCCCAGCCTCGTCGCCTCGGCCCGTTCCTCCGACCAGCTGGTGGAAGCGGTGGAGATGCCGGATTACCCGTTCTTCATCGGCGTCCAGTGGCATCCGGAGTATCTATGGGAGAAAAATGAAGCCGCCGCCAGACTCTTTTCCGAGTTTGTCAAGGCGGCGGCTGGTACTGCATTGCGTAATTAACCGCAATGCACTACAGGAACTTAGCGCTTCTTCCCCGCAGCGGCGATCAGCACCACGCTGAGCAGGATGCACAGACAGCCCGCGATCTTTCTCGCGGTGAACAGTTCGCCGAGGACCAGCACTCCCAGGATCACGCTGGTGATCGGCTCCAGTGTGGACAGTATGGCCGCCGTAGAGGCGCCAGTATACCGGATTCCCAGCTGGAATAAGCTGATCGCTCCCACGGAGGCACAGATGGAGACCAGGAATGCAAACAGCCACGCCTGGCCGGTTAAGTGAAGCGCCAGCTGGCCGGTCACGCCTCCGTAGATTCCCGATAAGGCGGCGCCGAACAGGCATAAGTAGAACGACAGCTTAAAATAGTGCATGTTCTTGATCCCCGACTTGTCCATAACTACCATATGAATGCTGTAAAACAGGCCTGACAGCAGCGCCAGAAAGATTCCGGTGCCGCTTCCCGTGGCCGCAGAAAAATGTTCCAGAAACAACACGGTGCCGGCCGCTCCGCAGAGCAGAGCCAGCACCTTTTTTATCGTGATCCCCTCCCGGAAGATGAGGACACAGCCCGCGGTAACCAGCACGGGATAGATAAAATGAAGCGTGGTGGCCATTCCCACCGGTATGTATGAGTATGACATATAGAGCGTCACCGTCGTTGCGAATGCCCCGAAGACGCCGCACACAGCCACTGGCATTCTCCAGGCAGGTTCCACTTTAAGCGGGATTCCCTTTATTTTTAAGATCAGGAACAGGATCGGCAGGGACAGCAGACAGCGCAGGAACGTCATCGTAATCCCGTTGGCCCCGCCGTCATAAGAGATCCGGGCCAAAATGGGTGTAAATCCGAATATGACGGCAGAGGCTGCCGTAAATATAATTCCTTTATATACCTGGTTTTTCAGCATGGCAATTCTTCCTTTCCAGTGCAGAGCCGTCTGATCGCAGCCGTTCAGACGGCTCATCTGCTCGACCGAAGAATCCGGTCTAGAAGCAGAGCTTCAGGCATTCTTCCGTAATGTCGCCGCAGAACACATCATAGCTCTGTGTCTTTAAAAAATGTTCCACTTTTTCCGGCGATGAGGCCCAGTTGGAGACAATACGGCAGAGCAGCGATAAATTCTTGTCTCCGTCCCGCTTCGTCTTGATCATCACCAGCACTTTGATAATATCCTGTTCCCACAGAATAGGCGTTTTTAAGATGCAGACGTAACAGCCCGCATTCTTTAAGATTCTTCCCAGATCCTGGATATGGGCGATCCCGTTGCCCACCTCGTTGGCCCGGAAAGCATTCTTCCAGTCCAGCTCCGTGGCGATCAGGCCGCGCCCGGCCAGACAGCGGTACAGGTTTTCCATGACCTCATCCCGATTCCGCCCCTCCAGTCCGAAAATGCCGAATTCCGGCTTTAAATACTGCTCGATCTGTACCTGCTCCAGCTTATATTCCGCGATCGCACTGCAGACCTCGCTGGTGGAATCTCCGTCCTGTATCTCATAGTACGGCAGATCTCCCGGCAGCCGGTAGTCGCTCACATAGATCAGATACTGAAGCTGGTTCAAATAGCCGTTATTGTGGTATTTATCCATCCATATCAGCTCATAGCCGTCCTTCGGAAGGCTTTCCGAAAGCTCGTTATAATAGATCAGCGCCTCCGAGAGCCCTAAGTCCCCGCAGAAGCCGATCTTAAACTTCTTCCGCTTCTCATGGGTGCTGATAATCATGTTAAACGCCGGCACCAGATACGCGAACTCATTATTGTCCATCTGCACTCCAAACAGCTTTTCTATGATTCCGCTGGCGGAATGAGCCACCTTGGTGGCAAACAGATAGCGGCGCAGATTTTCAAACAGAAGCGGATTTCTGACGATCAGATGCGTTCTGAGCCTTAATACCATGGGCTCAATGCTGGTATATAAAAAGTCCAGGAACACAGGATCATCGGTAAAATCCAGTTCAAAATTGTCCTTCACCTCCCGCAGGATTTCCGCCACGCACTGCTTTAATGTGGCGTGTTCCTCGGAGCCGACAGGCCCGCTGTCCGGCATTTTCTTACTCAGGATATGGAGGGCAAAATACTCCCGCTCTTTCTCAGAAATCGATATGGAATAGAGCTCTTCCAGCTGGTCCGCGACCTCCCCTGCCGCGTACCGCTCCCTCACATAATTCACCGTCATGGTACCGCAGGACAGCTCCCCGATGCCGCATCCGGCCCTCATGCGCAGCACACTGACATACATATGACTGGCCAGATCCACGGCCAGAAACGGTGACAGCCTGATCTTATTGGCCCGGCACGCCTCCCAAACGATCCGGACCAGTGCCTCTCTCTGGGCATCCCAGTCATACTTTCCGCCATCCGCCCGCCGCTGAACCATAACCTGAAGCTTGTCATCGTACCGGAAGAAATATTCCGCAATACAGAGGCGCTTGTCCAGCTCATCACCGGCGACACCGATTCCCCGCCGCAGATTCACGTCGATCTCCAGACGGAACTTGGCAAGAAGGGTGCGGGCGCGGTTCAAGTCCTGGGTAAGGGTCGAACGGCTGATGTAAAACGTGTCCATCAGCTCCTCCGCCTTATAGTACGGCTTTCCGATCAGCAGCTTGTTGATGATATAGATGACTCTCTGAAAATTATACCGGAACACTTCGCCCTTATTTTTCCGCAGATTGGCCCGGAGCGCCTTCGACAGCCCATCCATGTCGGAGCCGTCTCCCACCAGCAGGCGGTAGCCGTAGGACCGTTTCGATTCGATCTCCACGCCGTACTCCTTTAAGAAGCTCTGAAGCTCCTTTAAGTCGTACTTTACCGTGCGCACAGAAACCCCGGCTGCTTCTGCGAGAGCAGCCGAGGTTACATACGTTTTCCTGCCTAACATCGTTTTTATCATGATGACATATCTGGTTCTTGCCTCAACCATGAGCTTCTGACCTTTCCGGGTTCGCCAGGATTAAAGGATGTGAAGAAGAGAACCTATCACACCTACTGCGATTGTAATCAATAAGATTGTAGTTGATTTGCAGCCTTTTTTCAAGAGGCCAAACATCGCCAGGGTGTAAAGTAACGGAAGCAGCAATGGGAAAATCTGATCTAAGTATCCCTGAAGCTCAAACGCCGTCTCTCCAATGGTAAAGGTGAGCGGGGTTTTCATCGCAACCATGGAGGCACTCATGGCGCCGATTACCATAAGGCCGACGATTGACGCGCCCTTGGAAATCATTTTTAAGATGCCTGCGCTCTTCGAGTTGCTCATTAGGCCTGCGCCGAACTGATAGCCCAGCACTGTGCCGTAGTAGCGGATCAGGAGATGCGGAACGTTGAAAATGATTAAGAACAGAATCGCGCCCAGAACGCTTCCCTGCTGTGCCAGAGATAAACCGATACCTGCGGCGATGATTCTCAGTGTGCCCCAGAAGAAGGAATCGCCGATTCCGGCTAACGGGCCCATGAGTCCTACCTTCACGTTATTGATGATATCCTTGTCAAAGTCCTTGTTCTCACTGGCTTCCTTCTCCATGGCTGCTGTAACGCCGCTGATTACGGATACCATATGAGGTGTGGTATTAAAGATCGCCATGTGGCGCTTTAAGGCTTCCGCCTGTCCCTCTTTTGTCTTATAGAAACGTTTGATCGCCGGCCACATACCCACGGAGAAGCCCAGGGCCTGCTGCCTTTCGTAGTTATAAGAGGCCTCCAGCAGGAATGAATTCCAGAACAGGCCATTTACCATTTTTTTGTCTTCGGCAGACATTTTTTGCTTACTCATCGAACAAATCCTCCTCTTCCTCTGAACTTACGGCTGCAGCCGCTGCTGTCCCATTTCCTGACGCGCCCTTTTCATAGCAGATCACAAAGGCCAGCACGACGCCCATGATGGTCACCGCCATAATCGGCAGATTCAAATAGGATATCAGAATGAAACCAAATACGAAGTAAATAGCATTGCGTTTCTCCATCATCGGAAGAAGGAGAAGTGCGAAACCGACTGCCGGAAGGAGTCCGCCCGCTACGGAGAGACCATTTAAGATTACCTGCGGAATATTGTTTACAAACGCCTCAACCGCCGGTGAACCGAAGAGCAGAGCCACAAAACCTACTACGAAATACATGAAACACTGAAGCAGAAGACCGCCGATGTTTAATGCGTACAGCTTTTTGATGTCTCCCGCCTCCGCTAACTTCATGGCGAGATCCATGAACCAGCTTCGGATAATGAACACGATAACCTTTAATGACTGGGCCAGAATCGCGATAGGAAGTGCCAGAGCCAGAGCGATATCGGCTCCCTGTCCGGACTGGATCGCAAACGCCGTTCCAAGTCCCGCGCCGACTAATACATCCGGCGGAACCGCGGCTCCGATCTGAATAGCACCCATAAATACCAGTTCCAGAGTGGCTCCGACCATGACACCGGTCTGTAAGTCTCCCAGCAGTGCACCGATCACCGGTGAGACCACGATCGGCCGGATCACCATAGGTGTACCGCCTAATTTTTCCAGGAACCACAATACTGCCATTGCGAGTCCAACTAAAATTGCTGCCTGCATAATTTCATTTCCCCCTTTTTAAAATTTCTTACGTAAGTCCGCATACTTTGCCATTGCCGTGGACGGTACTTCCTGAACCTCGATGGTATATCCCGCAGAAGCTATCTCATCCAAATTCCTTAAGTCCTCCTCATCCACATAAACGGCCTTGGAAAACAGTTTCTTACCGTCCGCCATCTGAATTCCGCCTAAGTTGACGACTGGCTTCTCCTCCAGCTTCTTTAAAAGGCCGCCCGCATCGGCCGGACTACCGCAGATTACAAATACTTTCATGTCCTTCAGTTTCGGGTTATTGATCAGCTTCGCCGCTTCCTCCACGCTTCTGGTGGCCAGCTTCACACCTTCCGGGCAGCACATCTTGATAACGCCCTTCCGAAACTCGTCTGCCGCGGCCGCGTCGCTGGCGATTACGATGGCGTTATAGCTGAGCGCCGATTTCCAGCTGTAGGCTACCTGGCCGTGCAGAAGTCTGTCATCAATTCTTAATTTTACTATCATATCGATATCCCCCTTCTATTTAGAAATCAAAGTCATCTGATGAATCAGCGGCTTCTTCCATCTCCACAACCATAAGCTGTTCTCTGGCCAGCGCCACTGTATTCTTCAGCTGATCCGCCGTAATGGGGCTGTCCCCGTCCAGCAGAGTGACAAGTTCCAACACCAGCGGCAGATTCGCCCCAGTGACAATCAGGCTGTTCTTCAGCCGTTTTCCCATGATTTTCTGGTTCACGCTTCCAAAAAATGCATCTGTGATTACCAGAACCTGATCTCCCTCTCCGAGAGATTCCGCATAGTCATCTATCTGTTTTTCCAGAGGTGTTTCCGTGACAAATGCGTTAATACAGGTGATGTCTTCCCGCTTCCCCATAATCAGGGACAGCGCGCTTTCCAGGCCATCCGCAAATCTTGCGTGAGCCGCGATGAGCATTCGTTTCATTTCTTTTCCTCCTCGTTATGAGCACTTAGCGAGGTCTTTCACGAGCTTAGTGCAGTGGCGCATTATGAGCACTTAGTGAGGTCTTTCCCGCTTAGTGCAGTGACTTATAAAGTTTTTGTGATATAGTGGCTGACTACCGCGTTGACGCCTCTGTGTAAGTCTCTTCCGCGGTCATCCGCCATCCGGTAAGCAAGCACCTGGAACACGGTCACGTACTCCAGACCGAAGAACCAGCGGCTGGCCGGGCTGATGGATAAGTCCCGTTCTTCCAGCGGTTCCTCTCCTACCAGGGCGCAGAAACCGATCTGCTCCTTGATGAAGCGGGCGATTGCCTTCGCCTTCTCGTCGTCCTCTCCCCGGTGATGTAAGATAAGGAAGAGGGTCGCGTCATCAAAAGAGTTCTGAGGGCCATGGATAAACTCTTCCAGCTCGAAGCTTCTTGTCATCATGGGAACCATCTCCATAACCTTAATATCCCCTTCGTTGACGATTGGATACAGGTCTCCGGTTCCGGCCAGCATCATTTTGTTTCTTCTTAACAGTGAGAATTTATTGGCCTGATACCACGTTTCCGTCGCCGCTTCCACAGCCGGCAGATTCTGGATCATCGCATCAAAGTCCTTTAAATATCCTGCTTCTGCTTCCGCCGTCACCTCTCCATTATAGACGCCTGCGGCAAGTCCCAACAACCAGCAGACGGCGGCTGAGGTGGAAAATCCGATGGTGCGGTACATGTATTCCTCCTGTCCGCATCCCATATCCAGGTGGAAACCGGCCATCCTTGCGATGGACGCTTCCGCATCCGCGGTGATCGCCATACACGGACTGTCCGCATTTTTAATTTTCTCCAGGGCCTGGTAAACAAGCTTTGTCTCCCCTCCCTGGGAAATTACCACATATACCGTCGAATCCGTATCACCTGCCTCCCGGCTCAGTTCCGTATCGGCTTCATAATTTACAAATAAATTCGGATACTTGAAATCCGTCTCTATTCCGCACTGATTTTTAATAAACAGCTTCGCTGTGTGGGCACTGTTGTAAGAGGACCCGCTGGCGATAAACACGAGGCGGCGAACCTTTTTGATCCCGCTCTCAGACAGATAATCCGCAATATTTTTTGCGCGTTCCGGATAACTGTCCCTGATTCCCTTCAGACATTTTGGAATCCTTTCAATACAATCTAATACAGTTGTCATATCCTGCACCTCCCTGACAAGTCACAGTATAGTCCTTTACAAAAAAGTATTCAAATTGTATTTTTGCACTATATAAAGTGCAAAAACAGGCATACTTCCGAAGTACTGTTCTTTTTTCAGCCAAACTCCCTTTGCATAGTGTGCGCAAAAGCGGCCTGACCATTCGAGTCACGCCGCTTTCATACATGTATTACCATTATTCTGTTTTTCATCTCTGTATCTTCCTTATCGTAAGCTTTATCATCTTGTTGTTTACTTGTTTTATCTGTGGATCCTACACTGCCGCGTTAAAGCTTCTTTCCATTTCTCCCAAACTTCTTTTTCCGGTTGAAAAACGGAATCTTTGAAGCCGCGGCCTCGGCACGCCCTTTGTTATCTTTCTGATACGAACGGAGAAGCTCGTCCAGCTGTTTGAAACGCTCTTCTTCCTTCTCATCCTTCACTCTCATCAAATATTCCAGCTCTTTTACCACCTTGTCATTTACGATACTGCTGACATCCTGGCTCAGCTGTTCATTGTTGACCTCCAGGGCCCGTCCAATGATGTGATTCATGATTTCCTGGAACTGCTCCATCTTCTCCTGAGCAATGATTACCTGCGCTGTGCTATGTACTTCAGCAAGTCCCGTCTCTCCGTCTCCGCTGTCTGTGACTACCGCGCTCTCTTTTAATGCCCGTGTCACCGATTCCTCCAGAAGCTCGTCCGGTATCACCGGATCTTTTCCGTCTTCCATGATTTTATCAAGCGCTGTCTTGATGGCTTTTAACTGGTATCCTTTTTCCTTCAGTTCCTTGATCTGCTGGAATAAACGGATGTGTGCTTCGGTGTAATACCGGTGTCCCATCTCATTTCTTGGAATCGCAAGCTCAAGCTCGTCCTCCCAGTAGCGAAGTACGTGGGACTCTACATCCACCTTTTTAGATGCGTCCGATATTAAGTAATGTATCTCAGCCATAGCTATATCCTCTCCTTTGGTTCGTATAGTTTCATAACTTACTATTTATATCTTATGCGGCGGTGAGAGGGATTATGAATGGTTTTCGAAAATTTATTCAACACCTTTATAATTAATTCTTATCAATTGCTTCATGATCTGAACGGTAGCCTGTATGATAACTCCGTTGACTGCCATGGATATGAGAGTTGCCCAGCCCAGGCAGCCCCCTAAGATAAAGCCGAATGCTGCTAACAGGACATCCAGTGTTATTCTTGTATTCCTGAGTGAATACCGGTATTTGTCCATAAAATACATCATCATGGCATCAATTCCGGCTTCTCCCAGCCTGGCGGATATATAGATCCCGATTCCCATACCCATAAATAAAAATCCGCCGGCTGCGCTGAGCAGCCTGCCCCAGAGGGGCACATGGGCCCCAGCGGGGAAACCGGCTGCAAAGAAGTTAACAAACGCTCCCACCAGAATACTGTTTAGAATGGAGCCAATTCCAATCCGTTTTCTGTCCAGAAAAAACAGGATTATGATAATACCAGTCATTAGAAGCTGGGAGGCCTGTCCCAGTGAAATATGAAATACATTACATAAGCCAGCCTGAAATAAGGAGAGCGGGTCAAGTCCAAAGCCCGCAGCAACCAGCAGATTGATACTGAGTCCCATAACAGCAGAGCCCAAAATTACCAGAACAATACGTACTAACATTTTATCCTTCATAAGTCCTCTTACATCAGACTGCGAAAAATCGTCTCGATTTCCTCTTTGTCCGGTTTGTAAATATTATGGCGCAGACTGGCATCTAAAAGCGTTTTATCTGCCAGCAGGGAGAGATCCTCCATTTTAACACCAAGCTCCGACAATTTCCTCTTCGTCCCTACCGCCTCTGACAGTTTTTCGATTCTTTCAATCAAATAATCCGCCCTCTCCCCGGTTGTCATATCGCGGCTCTCTATGGGGAAAACAGCTTCGCATAACGCGGCATAGCGTTCTTCAGCTTCCGGAGCCTTCCTGTTGGCGCGTGATCCTTCCGGCATCAGGATCGCATTACACAGTCCGTGCGGCAGGTCATAAACCGCGCTTAACTGATGGGACATGGAATGAATGAGTCCGCAGCCAGCGTTTCCAAATGCCAGCCCTGCTAAAAACTGTGCAACCGCCATCCCCTCTCTGGACTTACGATCCGGAGAAATCACCGCAGGTTCCAGATGCTCAAAGATCAGACGCACCGCAGCCGCAGCCAGTTCCGATGTAATCAAAGCTCCATCTATGGAACAGTAGGCTTCCACCGCATGGGTCAATGCATCCATCCCGGTTCCTGCGGTGAGAGACGCAGGCATATTCATCATCAGTTCATAATCATCCACAGCCAGAACGGGAAGCACATTCCGGTCGGAATTTCCATATTTCCGGTTCTGCGCTTCATCGACTACTACATAGTCGCTGGTACATTCGCTCCCCGTTCCCGCCGTTGTCGTAACCGCAATCAGCGGGTATGCTCTGCTGCTTTTATCTGCCCCTGTATAGTCCTCAATTTTTCCGCCGCCCGCCGCTGCCACGGAAATTGCCTTAGCGCAGTCGTGAGCAGAACCGCCGCCGACGGAAATGAGAAAATCGCATTGATTTCGTATAAATGCATCCGAGCCCTGATTTACATTGTTTGTTGTAGGGTTTGGCTTAAAATCAGTAAATAACGCATAGCCTGTATCTGCTGCTTCCAGCGCATGAATGACATTTTTTACGATAGCCGTGTCAGCCAGATCACGGCCTGTTACCAGAAGTGCCTTTGTAAGCTTTCTGCTTCGGATTTCATCCTGAATCCCCTGTACGCTTCCAAAACCAAACAGCGCACGTTCCGGTGACTGATATTTGAATACACCCATTCTCAACACTCTTCCTTTACTTTTTTATAGTTTCCGGCCATTATACAGGCCAGTATGACAGCAAGAATTCCTCCTGTGAGCTTTGCCGCCATCATTGGGGCAATCATGCGCGGATCGATCGACTGGGTGTAGGCATAATGCGCCGTGATAATACAGATCGCATTCGTATACCACGCTGCCGATATTATGACCCCCCGTCTGTCCATATCCTTTATCAGCATAAAGGCTGATAACACATTTACACAGGATATGGGAATCGCTGCTGCCGCCACATCATTGATATGCAGAAGTCTTCCAGCTGCCGCAAGAGGACGTCTCAACAGATAAATAAAGAGATATGCCAGGGGGATACTGCCAAGCTGCACAATACTCATATCGGCCACAATACCCATAGCATTTTCAATCGGTTCCAATCCATTGATGAGTGGGGTGTGGGTAATATACGTAAATGCTGCCGCTCCCAGGCTGAGAATCGTAATGATCCTGAGAATCCTGGCAAAAAGCATAAATCCGCGGATAACGCGGTCTTTAAGGATCAGGAAGCCGGCAATCACCAATCCGGATATCAACGCTACCGGTATTGTATTTCGAATCAGCAGGACTGCATCAAGGCCCATTGACAGACCGCCGGCCACAGCCCCGGCCGGGACTGTGATCAGTCCGATCATAATTCCAGTTGCAAAATCTCCCTGCTGGTCTTTATTGATTAACCCCAGCGCCACCGGTATCGTATAGACCAGGGTGGCCCCCAGAGTAGAAGACACGATAAGGCCGGAATAGAGTCCAACGCCCTGGTCATCAGCCATAGACATGGCCAATGGATAACCGCCCATATTATTAGCCAGAATACATCCGAACATAGCCGGGTCGATTCCGAAGGACCGGAACAGAGGCGCCACAACTATTGCACAGCTTTTTCCCAGCAGAGGAGCAAGACAGATAATTCCCACCATGCTGAGTGCAGTCGGCCCCATACATAGAAAACCTTCCTCAAACTTTTCTCCAAGCTTTAATTTATTTCCGCATACGCAGTCGGCCGCGCCGATCAGGGCCCCCACCGCTATTAATAAATTCAGCATTTTTCTCTGTCACATCCCCTGCATCTGACTGCAGATCCGCTTCACCCGTCTGTCTGCTTCATATTGGACACGCTCCCGGTCTATCGTCAGGAATTCGCCTTCCTTATACACCACGCGTCCGTCTATGACGGTCATATATATATCAGACGCCTGTGCAGAATAAACAACATTAGCCAGAATGTCATGTTTCGGAATCAGATGGGGCTTGTCCAGATCCAAAATGATAAAATCAGCTTTCTTTCCTGTCTCTATCACTCCACAGTCCTCTCTCCCCTGCGCCTCCGCTCCGTTAACCGTTGCCATCTCAAGCACGGTCTGAGGCGGCAGCAGCGTTGGATCCAGGAAGGCACCTTTGGCCGCCAGCGATGCCAGATGAATCTCCTCCATCACATTTAAATTGTTATTGCTTGCCGCTCCATCGGTTGCAACTACTACCCGGATACCCTCATTCAGGTAGCTGCTGATCGGAGCGACTCCGCTTCCCAGCTTTAGATTAGAAGAGATACAATGGGACACTGTCGCTTTTCTCTCCCTCATGATCTCCTTATCCCGCTCCTCGAGCCAGACACAGTGAGCGGCCAACACGGGATTTTCAAACATTCCGCGCTCATAAAAATACTGGACCGGTGTTAATCCTCCATGACGAAGCTTACACTCCTCATGTTCTTTCTTTGTTTCCGAAATATGAGTATGGACTGTAAGGCCCTGTTCCTTTGCAAAAGCGGCCACTGCCTGTACCAGGTTATCTGTGGAGGTATACTCTGCATGCAGTCCCATATCTATCCGTATCCGTCCATCCTTTTTGTCTCTGTATTCATTCAGCAGGGATACCGTATTTCTCCAGCCTTTTAAGCTTTCCGGTCTTTCATGGGGATCTGAGGAAGAAAGACCATGGCAGATATTTGCCTTCATCCCTGCATCGTAAAGGGCACGGGCAATATCCTGTACATGGAAGTACATATCCGAAATTGATACGCATCCGCCTGCCATTAATTCCATCGCACCTAAGAGCGCCCCGTAATAGCAGTCTTCCTCTGTCATGTTTCCTTCAAAAGGAAACATTTTTTTCGTCAGCCAGTCATTTAATGAGAGCCCTTCTCCCAGTCCGCGCGTCAGAGTCATCGGCACATGGCAGTGCGTGTTGTAGAAGCCTGGCATCAACAGTTTATTTTTTCCATCAATGACCATTTCCGGGTCTTTTTCCACCACATCCACGCCAATAGAATCAAACCGGCCGTCTTTCACAACGACATTCCTGTGCTCCAGAGGCTCCATATTACTGTTTAGAACCGTAATATCCTTTATCAGCATACCTTTCCCCCTCACTCAGCGTCGATCCGGATTAATGCCTCCAGGGCAATTAATATTTCATGTTCAACCGCCAGCGCTACCATTTCCTCATCCGGCTGATATCCCTCTACGCCGACTAACTCGAAGGCCGGTGCGTCCGCCGCAAGAATAGCGCCTGCTTTTATCCCATGAAGGCTGGCCACCACCAGAAGTCCCGCCACCTCATTTTCCATGGCGATCACTCCAGCCTTCTGATATAATTTGACCCTGGATTCCAGGAGTCCAGGATAAAACAAAGCCTGAGTCAAGACAATGCCGCTATGGGCCTGTAACTGCAAATTGCCGGAGCTTTCCTCCAATGCCCTCACCACCTCCATATCCGCAACTGCCGGATAGGAAAGCGGAAGCATTTTCTCCGTCACGCCGTCTTCACGGCAGGCTGCCTTCACGATTACCAGACTCCCTGCGGTAACTTCCTTCTGCATTCCACCGCAGGTACCTACGCGTATTATGACCTTTGCTCCCGCGCGGCAGAGGCTTTCAAATCCGATTACAGCACCTCCTTCTCCCACGCCATGGGAAGTTACCGTTACGGGAACGCCTTTATAGGTACCGCTGTACGTATGGTATTCTCTGTTTTTTGCAAGGCATTTCACATTTTCCAGCTTCTCAGAGATTTTCTTAGCTCTGGCCGGATCACCGCAGGTCAGTACTCTGGGGTTGATATCTCCCTCGCAAACTGCAATACACGGTAAAACATCTCTCTTTTTTTCTTCCATCTTCTTACCTCTGTTTTTTTCTGATTTTTTTACTTCCAAAAATCGACAATGCCGCCACCGTCGCAATATAAGGAATTGTCAATGTCAGCTGAGAAGGAATAACATTCTGCAGCGATACTCCGATTGCCTGACAGAACCCGAAAAACAGGCTGGAGGCGATAATGAATACCGGCTGATTCTGGCCCATACTCGCCGACGCCATGGCTATGTATCCTCTTCCTGAGCTCATATTTTCCGAAAAGAGCGTAACCTGCCCCATACTGAGCACAGCTCCGCCGAGACCACACAGGGCACCCGACACCAGAACCACAATCATCTGAGTCTTTAAAGTTTTAATTCCCAGACTTCCTGCCGCTTCCTCATTTTTCCCAATACTCTGTACATGAAACCCCTGCACCGTCCTGTATAGATAGATAAACATAAATATCGCCAGAATATAGGACAGATAATCGATAAAGGTCAGCTGCTCGAGCACGCGTCCAAGAAATGGAATATCCTTTATCACAGGTATGTTTAATTTAGGCAGTGCCTTTAACTGGGGACTTGAGAAGCTTCCCTTAACCCCTAAGATCGTATACAGCAGTACGCTGGTCAGGCCGCTGACCAGGAGATTCACCGACGTACCAATTACCATATCAGCCGCCTTATACTTTACCTGCAGAATGGAAACAAGAGAGGCCACCGCCGCTCCGGATGCCACACCACAAAGCACTGCCATGTACACGTTTCCTGTATAATAATTAGCCACAATAGCTACGAAGGAGCCAATTAAAATCTGGCCTTCCAAAGCAATATTAAATACTCCTACCTGACTGCAGATTGCAGAGCCTAACGCAGCAAGCAGTACGGGAGTTGTGGAACGTATTGTCGAATTAATGATAACCGCCAACAGATTTAAATTCATGCCGCAGCGCCCCCTCCTTCGCTATGATCCATTTTCAGTTTCCGTTTCTTAATAAATTTAATTCCTATCTTTGCCGAAACAAACAGTGTAATCGTACTTTGAATCACAGTCGCCATCTGCAGCGGAATACTGGAGGATCGCTGGATCGCCTGTCCCCCAACCTGAAGTCCGGAAAGAAAAATCGAGGATACCAGGATTCCTACCGGATGCAGGTCTGCAATCAGTGCGGCCATCAGGCCCGTCCATGCGTAACTGGCGCTCGTAAACATCCCATCCGTATACCGGTATTTATATCCGAATATCTCGCACATCCCGGCCACAGCAGCGATCGCTCCGCTTAAGGCCATCGTCTTAAGCATGACTTTCTTTTCGAATACACCGCCATACTTTGCAAAATGAGGGTTTAATCCGGTCATCTTTGACTCATAGCCAAAAACAGTCTTCCGTTCCATATAAAAAAACAGAATTGTAATAACCGCCGCGACAACTATTCCCAAATTCAGGGTGTTCGAGGAGCTAAACTGCAGAAAATGGGTGCTTTCAGGAATTGTTTTTGTTACAAGCGACAATCCATCTCCCGATTTATCCTTAAACGGATAGCTCACCAGATAGGAGGCGATGTAATTGGCTACATAGTTTAACATGAGTGTACATATTACGATAGAGCTTTGAAATTTCATATTCAGAACAGCCACAAGAGTAGCGTAAAGACCTCCTGCAATGATTCCGGCGAGGATTGAAAGCGGCAGCAGCAAAAAGCCGGGAAGAGGCACGTATATCGCTGTAACTGTCGCGGCAAAGGCTCCGGTAATCATCTGCCCTTCCACACCGATATTAATGTATCCTGCCCGCCATGCCGCTGCGGTTGCAATTCCACAAATAATAATTGGTGTAGCTCTGGTTAATGTCTGAGTCAAATAATAGGGGTTGAAAAACGATTTTTCAAACATATTCATATAGATTTCAATTGGATTTTCATGAGATACCAATATGAATACAGCTCCCACCAGAAGACCCAGAAGTGTAGCCGCAACAGGCTGGGCCATAACTTTTCCAAACTGTTTTCCATAGTTTTTTAATTTATCCATTATGCCCTCCCATCATTAAAAATCCGACTTCCTCCGTGGAAACTTCTTCCCGGTTGAACTCTCCTCTGATTTTTCCATCATAAATAACGTAAACACGGTCAGATAAAGCCAGTATTTCAGACAGCTCCGAGGAAACGAGCAGCACCGCGTCTTTCCTGTTTCTTTTTTCCACGATTCTGTCATGAATAAATTCCCTGGCTCCTATGTCGACGCCTCTGGTCGGTTCTGCTGCAATTAAGAATTTTGAGTGATGCTCAATCTCCCTGGCCACAATCAGTTTCTGTATGTTCCCTCCCGACAGCGATCCGGCTTTATTCTGAATATTGTCATACTTTACACCATACTTCTCCAGCAGCTGCAGCGTAAATTCCTGATTTTGTTTCTTGTCCAGTATTCCCTTACGTGAAAATTTCTTCTGATACTCAAATCCCATGATTGCAGTTTCTTCCAAAGACGCTTTCTTAGCGCAGCCATATTCATAACGGTCTTCCGGAATATGAGCGCAGCCTGCCTCCCGGATCTCCCGTACACCCAGGCTGGATATCTCTTTTCCCTCCAGCGTAATCTTCCCTTTCGTCAGATTAGTAAGCCCGGTAAGACACTGGATCAGCTCTGTCTGTCCATTGCCGGATACGCCGGCCAGCCCTACAATCTCGCCCTCCTTCACATGCAGGCTCAGACCCTTTAAGACCGTAACGCCATCGTTCTCACAGTATGCATCCTCTATCTCCAAAACGGTTTTCCCGGGTTCCTGCTTCTCGATCTTACGCTGCGGGATTCCTTTCCCAACCATGAGATAGGACAGCTCTTTTATATCCGTTTCACTGATTTTCCGTTCCCCTATGTAGTTACCTTTTCTCATAATAACTGCCCGGTCCGCCACGTCCATGACTTCCTGCAGCTTATGTGTAATAATAATAATGCTTTTTCCACGGCTTGCCAGATGTTTCAGAGTCTTCAAAAGCTCATCAATTTCCTGCGGAACCAAAACTGCTGTGGGTTCATCGAAAATAATAATGTCCGCATCCTGATACAGCACCTTTAATATTTCAATCCTCTGCCGCATTCCCACAGAGCACTCCTCTACTTTCAAATCCGGATTAATTGAAAGCCCATATTCCTCACTTAGGTTTTTAACGATTTCACTCGCTTTTTTTCTGTCAAAAAACAAGTTTTTCTTCGGCTCTTTGCCATACACGATATTTTCCGCAACCGTATAGCTGTCAAACAGCATAAAATGCTGCTGCACCATGCCAATGCCGCAGGCAATGGCATCCTGCACGGAATGAATACTTACCTTCTTTCCATCCAGAAATATTTCTCCCGAATCAGCGTGGCCCAGTCCATACAGGATCTTCATGACCGTGGTCTTCCCGGCGCCGTTTTCTCCTATGACTGCCAGAATCTCACCCTTATTCATCCCAAAGCTGATATGATTATTCGCAATCGTCTTGCCATATGTTTTTGTTATATCTTTTAATTCCAGGAACATATTAAGTCCTCCTGTTATGGAAGAAGATACTGCAAAACACAGGATCTCTGTCTTTCGCAGCATCTCCTCTGACATCTAAGCCTATTGGTTATAGCTCTCTTCTTCCGGAACTACTGATAGATCAATCTCTTTGTTCTTAATTTTTTCAGCAGTCTCTTTTAATGTTGCCACATCCTCGTCAGTCAGTTTTTCATTTCTCGGATTTTCACTCTCATGGGTAACGAAAACAGCACCGATCGCACCCTCGGCAACACCTAAGGACTCATCCTCTGTCGTCCACTTATCTGAGTAATACTGATCAAGCAAATACTGCATGGTTGCATAAGTATCCTTGATCTGGCTGGTAACAATCCATGGATTGTCAGGGGAAGTCAGATCCACATCCTGACCTGAAGTATAGAATTCTTTTTCTTTTGCGGCCTCAAACACGCCTTTATCTCCTCCTGCCGCCGCGGAATTGATAAACTGGCATCCCTGCTCATACTGCTGGATTGCATACTCTTTGGATTTCGCCGGATCATTATAGCTGCCGACGTAATTGAAGATAAATTTGGCATCCGGTTTTTCGGATTTTACACCTTCCATATATCCCCATCTCCATTTCCAGCTGCCGGGTCCCTGATTCACATGTACTGCGCCGAATTGGCTGGCAGTATCATCCGTTACCATGCCGGCAATCTTTCCGATTAAATACGCACCTTCCTGTTCTCTATAGGAAATGCATTTTACATTTTCTACATCTACCTGGGAATCAATAAGCGCATAGTCCGCCTTATCCGGAAATTCAGTTGCAACCTTGGTAATTGCATCGCCTGCCTGCCAGCTGCCTCCGATAATTAAATCGGCGCCCTCTTCCACCATAGCTCTGCAGTTGTCTTCATATGCAGCCGCATCGGCACACTCAGCCACAACCGCTTCAAATCCATATTTCTCTGCGCTCGCTTTCAGACCTTCAATCATGTTTAATACGAATACCTGTGTACCTGCCACATCGCAGATCAACGCGACTTTTTTCTTTTCACCATTCTTTTCCGGAGCCGCTTCACTCTGTGCCGAATCCTTTTTTTCTGCCGCATTTGTATTGCCTGTCGTTTCAGAAGCACCACAGCCCGTCAGCACGACCATAACAGCGCAAAGCCCCACTGCCAACATTTTTGTTATACTCTTTTTCATCATTCATCCTCCTGTGATTCCATATGCGCCAAAATGCTGCTCAGATATTTTTTGAACTCCTTTGCTGACTGAGCGGCCACATAATCAACCTCTTCCCCATCAACCCGATTATTGTTTACACCCGCTGCCATATTGGATATCAGTGATATAGCCAGTGTCTTCAATCCACAATGTGCCGCAGTAAGTGCTTCTGTGACAGTTGACATCCCTGCCGCATCCGCGCCGGCCATTCTTAAGAAACGAATTTCAGCCGGTGTCTCAAAGTGAGGTCCCGTCTGATATGCGTAGACCCCTTCCTGAATCCTCAGACTGCACTCCTTTGCCAGACTCTTTGCCAGAGTTCTTAAACCTTCATCATAGGCATTGCATACATCAAAAAACCTCGGCCCGATCCGGTCATCATTCGGTCCCCTCAGCGGAGAGGCGCCTGCCAGATTGATATGGTCCCTGATAATCATCAGATCCCCCGGCTTGTATCCCGTATTGATTCCACCAGCCGCATTCGTCAGAATCATATTCTCAACTCCCAAAAGCTTAAAAAGACGAACCGGAGCCACCAGCTGTTCATAATCATATCCTTCATAATAGTGGAAACGACCGGACATACAGACTACCTTTCTGCCGTATAATTCTCCCAGAATCAGTTTTCCCGCGTGAGATTTTACCGTGCTGACTAGAAAGTCCGGAATATCCTCATAAGGAATCTCAACGGGGTTTTTTATATCAGAAGCCAGGCTTCCTAATGCCGAACCGAGAATCAAAGCGGTCTGTGGTTTGAAATCAATCTTACTCTTTACGTAATCTGCACTTTTTTCAAAATATTCCAGATTAAAGTTGTATTTCATCTCGATATTATTCATGCTTCTCCTTTTTAATTAAGATTCGTATTCCTTCTATTACCGTTCTTATGGCCGGTGATAAATCCCGTACAGTCTCACAGGGGAGTCCGGCCTGCTCCCTCTCTTTATTCCAGATTACATGCAAAACTGCACCCGCACGGATCCTTCTGATCTGGGAAACTATGAACACGGCTGCACATTCCATCTCTGATCCAAGCGCCCCTGCACGAATCCATGCATCATAATGTTCTTTTAAGTCCCTTCCAACAGGCATTTCAGCCGGCATATGCTGCCCATAATAGGAGTCCTTACTCTGCACCACTCCCTTGTGGGCTTTTACCCCAATCACAGCTGCAGCCTCACTCAAAGCAGAGGTCACATCAAAATCAGGGACCGCCGGAAATTCTCCATATACATATTCTTTCGTTGTGCCTTCCTGTCTGATCGCACCCGTTGGGAGTATAATCTCACCGCTGCCAACCTCCTGCTGCATCCCGCCGCAAGTCCCTAACCGTATGACCGTATCAACTCCAATCATGGCCAGCTCCTCGACCGCGATCGCAGCCGAAGGGCCTCCCATTCCAGTTGAAATAACCAGTACTTTTTCGCCTTCCAGATAGCCTTCGTAGCTCGTATATTCTCTATGTACCGATAACGGTCTGGGATTTTCCAGATAGCCTGCGATTACCTTCACCCTACCGGGATCTCCAGGCAGAATCGCATACCTTGCACCGACCTCCGGCCCTAAATCAATGCTGCTGCAATATCCCCTCTTTATCATAGCGTTTTTCCTTTCTCCGCGTAGGCCTTCAGCTGATAGGGAGAGAACACTCCTAAATCCGTAACGACACCGTTGCAAAGTTTAGGCGGTGTAATATCAAAAGCAGGGTAATATGCCTTCACCCCTTCTTTTGTGACCTTTGTTCCCATAGCCTCCATTACAAGTTCCGGATCTCTGTATTCAATCTTCACCGTGTCAATAGTCTCATGGCGCAGATTCGGTGTTCCTGTTACGAAATACGGGATGTTATGATAACTGGCGGCCAGCGCAATCTGGAATGTTCCCACCTTATTAACCACATATCCGTCCATGGTGATAACGTCGGCAGCAGAAGTAAATACATCCACATTTTTTTCCTTCATGATAAACCCCGGCATATTATCCGTTATAACCGATACATCAACCCCCATATCATACGCTACACTGGCGGTAAGCCTTGCCCCCTGAAAATATGGCCGCGTCTCCGCGCAGATCATTTTGATGTCATTATTACGCTTGTGGCATTCCTTGATCAGAGTACCGATGATTGTCTCCGCAAAACACTGGGTCAAAATGGTTCCATTTTTCGGAATCAAATCTGCTAAATAGCTGCCGATCTTTTCATACTTTAAATAATTGTTGTTAATATAAGAGAATGCATATTCTCTTAAGGGTTCGACAAGTTCTTTTGCACAGCCGCCGTCTTTTGCGTGCTTTCTTACAAGCATCATGGCTCCATCTACAATCTGTACCATTTTAGCCACCGTCGTCGGCCTTGCATGGGATAGGTTATAGGCTGCCTTGTCCATATATTGCACAAGCTCATCTCCCGATTTCTCCCCTGCCTCATATGCGGCCAGTGCCATACCCATGGCCGCCGCTGTATATGGCCCGCCGCTCTGTGTCACCATATCAGCAATCGCCTGTGCAACCTCCTCGTGTTTACTGCAGATTACATATTCCGTCTTTACGGGGTAAATTCTCCTGTCCAGAATTTTCACCTTCCCATCTTCATACCACGCTACATTTTCGTACCGCAGAAGAAAACCCATCTGCTCATCTGCTCTTCTCATGCTATCCTCCTTATTTTCCTTTCATGACATTCACATATTTTTCATCAATAATCTGTACCTCTCCATTATTTAAGGCAAGGCTGTATATCTTAGCCGCGTCCTCCGTGTAGACTGCCCTGATATGAGCCTGGTCCAAATTCTCTCCCACAGCCAGAACTCCATGGTTGGCCATCAGGCATGCATTTCTGCCATTCAGCTTCTTAACCGCTTCCACACCAACCTCTACAGTTCCAGGTATGGCAAAGTCCGCAACTTCTACCTCACCGCCTAAAAATGGGACCATCTCAATTAAGATCACCGGTATGCTCTGATTATTTACGGCAAACGAAGTGGCATACGGTGAATGTGTATGTATCACAGATGATATCTCCGGCTTCTGCCTGTAAACCTCGGCATGCAGCCTCCATTCTGATGAGGGTTTTCTTTCCCCTTCCAGCACCTCTCCATCCAGAGTCATTCGTACCAGATCCTCCTCCGTCATAGTTTCATATGGGAGCGAACCTGGTGTGATAAACATCTCACCCGACGCATGATCATAATAGCTGATATTTCCGCTGGTCCCTGCAAACAGGGCTTCACGATAAGACTGCTTTGTTACTTCAAGAAGTTTTTTTCTTATTTCCAAGTGATTATGTCCCCCTTTTCTTGGTTTTATGTTGTTTTATGTTTTATATAAACAAGATACCACACAATTCCAATTTATGCAACTATTAATTATTAGTTTCTTCTATTTTTTTTGTGATTGTAAGTTGTTTTTTGTATCTATTCAACACATTTATTGATAGTTCAACACGTTCTTTCCACAAATACCTCTTTTTTTCCTTATCTATTTTCCAATTCTTAAACATAATATACAATCCTCCAAAACAAAAAAGGTGCTGTTTTATGGAGAACGATCCATAAAACAGCACCTTTTTTGTTTTCTATTCTTCTTAACACCTCGTGAAATAATCCTATTTACCGCATTCGACCAAATGTATACTGCATTCTTTTAAATGATTCTTCCAATCCTTCGTCAGCTCTTTATCCGTAACCAGCACATCAACGCTGTCCAGGGTACCCATCCTGGCAAATGCCGAACGGTCGAACTTTGTGTGGTCTGCAATTAGAAATTTCTTATCCGCACAGTTTAAAATACTTCTATGAAATTCAGCTATCATATCACCTGAATCATAAATTCCATAAGCAGTATCCAGGCTGGTACAGGATATAAACGCCTTGTCAAAACAGTATCTCTTTAAATACTGGATCGTCTCAATTCCAAAGAACGCCTGGCTTTTTTCATCAAAGTCTCCGCCCGGTATACATAACTTTATATTGTTATGCTGAGACAACAGCTCCATAGCCGGAAGAGAATTGGTCATCACCGTCAAAGGGATGTTGGAAATAAAATTACAGAGTTCAAACACAGTAGTTGTATGGTCTAAAAATATACAATCATTCGGCTGTATAAACGCTGCTGCATACATTGCCATCTGTCTTTTTTCTTCCCGCATGATCGACGACTTTATCTTCTGTGAAACGGTTATATTCTTCTTAAAAACCAGGGAGGCTCCTCCGTACGTTTTAATCAGAAAACCTTCATTGCTCAAAACTTCAAAGTCGCGGCGGATCGTCTCTGTACTCACGGAAAAGGCGTCTGCCATCTCGGCAACCGTTACATTCTTTCTCTCGAGTAAAATTTCCTTAATTCGCTCTCTGCGTTCAATAGATAACATCTTGTTCCCCATTTCCCATTATCTGATTGGATACTATGAACCGGATCGTACAAACATATTCTTAAATGCGCCGGGTTCCCGAAATTTATTCCGGTTCAGAACCAGATCAATTCCCATCTCTAGAATCCGTCTTTCTGCCTCTGCCCTTTTCCCCTGGCCCAGACTGACGATATCCTCTGCCTTAGCGCTGCCAACAACCCTACGAATTAATTCCAGACCTGCATATCCCGCTGTATCCTCTAATATACCCATATAATACCATTTATTCAGAATCTTTTCAAATGCATCTTTCTGAACCTGCTCATGATCCATTCCTTTCACCACAAACAACTCTGGTATCTTTGAAACTGTATTCTCTGCCCATATTACACCAGCCGGTTTTTGATTCTGTCTGGCATTTTCCCTTGCAAGCAGCAAATGTGCAATCAAATTTCCTATATCATATCCCATCGGGCCGTAAAATGCAAATTCCGAGTCAAATATTTTCATTCCCAGCTCATTTACAAAGATGGATCCTGTATGCAGATCACCGTGCAGCAGTGCCTGTGCCTCGGTCATATAGCGGTATTTCAGCTTTCCGGCTTCCTGATGCAGTGTCTCATTCTGGTAAATATTGGTTTTAACAAACAACTCATTTTCCGGTTCCACTGAATTTTTTCCCGAAAGGTTAAACATAGCTTCATCAAAAACAAGACGTTCGCTTATCTCACACAGTTCCGGATTGGTAAATCTCTTAACCTGATACTTTTTTTGAATATGATCCTTACCGACATCCGATGTCCTAACCCAGGTTTCCGCCAAAAACGAACTGATCTGTTCTGCAAAATCGGGGAAAATCCTGTCTTCTTCAATCAGCGCCTTTCTCAACACAGTATAGTCCTTCAAATCTTCCATAAACATACAGTCCATGGTCTCATCATAGAGATAGACCTTCGGAGCACAGCCGGGCAATATCTCGTTTTCGGCCTCCAGAGCTGCAGCCTCTCTTCGGTTCCTTTTTCGGCTGATACTTCTTTCCGATGAAAGGCGGGTTGACAATCCCGCCTGTTTTAAGATAACGCTTTTCTCACCATCGCTGATCCGGTAAATATAATTCATATTCCCGTCCCCAATCTCCTTACAGCGCACGTTTGCTCCATAACTGCAAAAAAATCCTTTAGCACATGCGTATTCGGCCGCACTCTTTTCATCCAGTGCAAAGTACTCCCCATTTTTCATGCAGTTCACTCCTGTCCTGAATCCATGTAAAGCAGATGAATAAGCCTTTCTCTGTCTATGTGACATACCTGGCTGATATTCATCTCCTCCTCCGTGTGCTCCAAACGGTTGTTAATATCAATAACCAGCATGCCAAATGTCAGCTTCCCCTTTAAATCCACCTCTCCATATCGCTTTTTCTTCTCACAAAGCCATGGAAGTACTGCCGCTGCCACCGCCGCCATCTCCTGCATGGGGAGATGCCTTTTTCTCTCTCCCATGGGGGCTTCTGCGTTCACATCACACCACCGTTTTTTCAACAGCCTGTTGAATTGATGCATGACCGGCTCTGTCTCATATCTTCTGCTGTCAACCTCACTCAAAGACATATAGCAGAAAGTTCCCGCATCAACCGGACACATGGTAAAATTTAATCCCTGTTCCAACACATACTGCGCCGCTTCCGGGTCGAGATATGTCTGCACATCCTTTACAATCTGCAGGCTGGCATGTCTTTGTGTCCCTCCGCACCAGATCAGCTCTTTTATTAATTTTCCTGCTTCCGGGTAGCGTTCAAGAAGTATTGCCATATTTGTCAGAGCGCCTGCACAGAGGACTTTGGCCTCTCCGCCGGCTTCTCTCAATTTTTCGTATAAAAAGTCTGCAGCATCCAGCCTGGATACCGCACAGACTTTGCTGGTATCAACCTGCAGGCCATTGATCGGCTCGGAAATATCACTTGCCGACACAGGCAGCTGATAATCTCTTCTCCACGGACGATCCGCACCAAGTGCGACCGGCACCTCCCAGCCCAGCAGTTCATTGAGGCCGGATATGCTTCTGTATGAACTTTCCAGTGACGTCTCTCCAAAACACAATGATATTCCTTTTACCTCAACATGATTCAGACGGTTCAGGGCAAACAGTATGCCTGCTGTTTCTTCTGTAATATTTATGTCAACCAATATGAGTTCTTTATTCATTTCTGCCTCCTGTCTTTTTCCCGATGTATCTATTGACGCTCATACTTTTGTTCATACATTCGTTCATACTTTTGAAAGCACTCCATAAAGAATGACGAAAAGCCTTCCCGATCCACCGAATCTACAAAGAACAGATTCTTACGGTCAAGCGGAAGTTTCAGCGTATCCTCGTAGTCTATCACTGTCATTGCCACACATAAATCACTCTTGCTTTCTGCTCTGCAGTAATATCTTCCATAAGTAAATAATTCCGGATGTTCGATAAACGCCAGAGCGCAGTTGTCGTGCATAGATTGGCCGGTCAATCCATTTACTACATTTTCTCCAATCTTTGAACAGGTTTCGTAATAGGCGTCAACCATAAGACTGGCCGCCTTGCCTACCGGTGAGCGAAACTGCTTCATTTGCTCCATCTCCTCAACGGTTATAAGCGCATCCCCGGTTAAGTCTCCCGGACACATATAAAAAGGAATACCGGACTCCATGACAATTTCCGCGGCCTGTGCATCATAAAAAATATTGACACTGGACATAGGGCTTAACGTCCCCTCTCTGATATAACCGCCCATATTAACAAAGCATTTAATATACCGGGACGCATCCGGATATTTCGTCAACAGAATTGCAGCGTCAGTCAGAGGGCCCAAAAGGCAGTATACGACGGGCTTCCCATACTCTTTTATCGTCTGATAGACAAAATCCCATGCCTTTTCTTTTCTCAGCGCTGTTTTTGTATCTTCAAAATCGAATTTATAGCCCCCCAGACCATTTGCCCCATGTACCACCATTCCTCCGGATTCATTTTTCTCATCATACTTCCTGTTGCAAAGCAAGGGCCTCTGGGCTCCCGCCGCGACCGGAATATCTTCCCGCCCGCACAGTTTAAGAACGTTCAGTGTATTCCTGAGAGTGTTCTCTAAGTGATTGTTTCCATGGGTAGCCGTCACTCCCAGAATCTCCAGGGAATCACTGACACAGGCCATCATCAGAGTAGTTGCATCGTCAATACCGGTGTCTACATCAAAGATAATTGGGATTCGTTTCATCTTTTTTCTCCTTTTTTCTTTTTATATTACGCCTGCCGGCACTGGTGTTCAATAATCGGTTCGTTGAAGATACCGCCAGATTCAACCGGGGGTTGAATAATTCGTGAAGATAGATTATATTGAAAAGAGAGACAACCCGGCCGGGTCGGAAAGAAGAGGTTTATGAATGGAATTAGGAAAAAACATTGCAAAGTACAGAAAAGAGAGAAATTTGACTCAAACCAGACTTGCAGACATGCTGGGAGTATCGTTTCAGGCGGTGTCAAAATGGGAGAACGGAAATTCTATGCCCGACATTCTGCTGCTGCCTAAACTGGCCGCTGTTCTCAATGTCAGCTGTGATATCTTAATAGGACATTACCCCGCAGTTTTTTCTTCTCCCTATGATGAACTTTATCAGTCTCCGGAATATTATTGGGGGACACAGCCGACAACGCTCAGCATGAAGGTACTTTCTTTCTATCCTCCCATGAGTTCCCCCTCTCTTCTCGATATCGGCTGCCGTGAGGGGCAGAATGTACTTTTCTTTGGCAGAAACGGTTACCGGGCTACCGGTGTCGATGTCTCGGAGGCAGGCATAAAAAAAGCTCAGCTGCTGGCTGAGAATTGGCACGTAAGGGCAGAGTTCATCTGCGCATCCATTGAGAATTACCTTCCCCGTCACAATTTTGATATTGTGTTCTGCGATGATATGCTTCATTTGCTTCCTCCTGACAGCAGGCTGCAGCTGCTGAAGGAGTGTAAGAAATTTACACAGCCAGGTGGAATTCATGTGATGAATGTTCCGGTTGAAAAACCATTTTTAACATATAAGTATGGTATTCAAAAGGCTTATCCATGGCACTCCGGGGAACTGTTCACCATCTATTACGATTGGGAGATTCTGGAGGGCGGCGAGACAGGCAAGATGCCCATGGGACATGGAGGGGAAGAACGGATTTATAATTACCTGGTGGCCAGGAAAAGGGAGGGGAAAGGGATATAGTTTTTATCTGAGAATATGGATTGGCGGGGGATGGGATGGGGGGATTGGAGGAGGGGAGTCCGCAGGAGCCAGGCATACGAATCAGGAAGGTTCTCCAACTATGCTGGTATAGATACAGACTTGGCAGAACCTTCCTGATTCGTATGCCTGGGGGGCGTTCGCCCCATAGAAAATGAGGGATGGGCCGCGCGGAAAACAAACTTAAAGTGCAAGCTTGTTTTCCGCGCGGCCCATCCCTCATTTTCTATCCTGCTCATTGCTTGGCCATGTTTGCGAATTTCGTAAACTCCGGTCTCCATACTAAATTAACCGTTCCAATCGGACCATTTCTCTGCTTCGCAATGATAACTTCCGCAATATTCGGCATATCTGTATCTTTATTATAATAATCATCTCGATAAAGAAACATAACCACATCCGCATCCTGCTCGATTGCTCCTGACTCTCGTAAGTCGGACAGCATCGGACGGTGATCCTGCCTCGTCTCACACGCTCGGCTTAACTGCGATAATGCGATTACCGGCGCGCTTAATTCTCGCGCCAGCGCTTTTAAGGATCTCGAAATCTCTGAGATCTCCTGCTGACGGTTGTCTCCGCCGCCTTTTCCGCTTCCGCTCATCAACTGTAAGTAGTCGATGATTACAACGTTTAATCCATATTCCAGCTTCATCTTTCGGCATCTGGAACGCAGCTCCATGATCGAAATACCTGGCGTATCATCTATGATCAGTTTGGAATTGCCGATGACACCGATTCCTTCTACTACCGCATCCCAGTCCGAATCGGACAGCGTTCCGGTTCGAAGCTTCTGGGAATCTACGTTGGATTCCATCGCTAACATACGGTTTACCAGCTGCTCCTTTGACATCTCCAGACTGAATACCATACACGGCAGACCTTTTTTTACTGCAATATGATCAACCAGATTCAGTACGAACGCCGTTTTTCCCATGGAAGGACGGGCCGCAATCAGGATGAAGTCGGAGGGCTGCAGACCCGATGTCTTGTAATCCAGATCGATGAAGCCTGTCGGGATTCCCGTTACGGTTCCCTGGTTTTTGGAGGCTTCCTCAATTTTTTCGAGAACGTTCATCGCAACCTGACGGATGGGGACGAAATCACCGGAATTACGGCTCTGTAATAAGTCGAATACCGTTTTCTCCGTCGTCGCCAGGATTGTCTCCAGCGGCTCTTTTCCTGCGTAACACGTGTTGGCAATGTCTTCGTTGACCTTGATCAGTCTCCGCAGAACCGCTTTCTCACGCACAATGTTCGCATACGATTTTACGTTGGCCGATGTTGGCACCGTCGTGATGATGTCCCGCACGAAGTCGAGACTGCTTACCTCGGGCGGGACATCCTTTTCCTTTAACCGGTTCTGAAGTGTGATTAAGTCTACCGGCCTGTTTTCATTGAAAAGCTCTACCATGGCCTCAAACATGACTCCATACTGGTGCTGGTAGAAATCATCGGCCGTTATGATCTCGGAAGCCGCTATAATCGCTTCCCTGTCCATCAGCATGGAGCCGATTACCGACTGCTCCGCCTCCACACTGTGAGGAAGTACCCGCTTGATCAGGGCGTCATCCATGTCTTAAGCCTCCTAGCTCTCTACTACTTTAACAGCAAGCTTCCCGGTCACTTCCTTGTGCAGCTTGATCGGGACCTCATGTACTCCAAATGTCTTAAGCGGCTCCGGAAGAACCAGTTTCTTCTTGTCGATATCTAAGGACAGCTGGCTCGCGATGGCTGATGCGATCTCCTTTGAAGATACGGAACCAAACGCCTTTCCGCCTTCTCCCGCCTTGATGGAAACGGTGATGGAAGACTTCCCAAGCTTTTCTGCAAGCTCCCTTGCCGCTGCCAGCTGCTCTGCTGCCAGTCTGGCCTCATTGGCCTTCTGAAGCTTTAAATCATTTAAGTTCTTCGGAGTTGCTTCGATTCCCAGCTTTTTCGGGAGAATAAAGTTTCTCGCGTATCCGTCATTGACCTTGACAATCTGGCCCTTTTTTCCAAGTGTTTTTACATCCTCTAATAATACTACTTCCATTATGATATATCTCCCTTCTCTAACATGTCTCTGATGACTTCCTTGACACGGTTTCTCGCTTCCTCAAGACTCATGTCCTTCAGCTGCGCTCCCGCGATGGTCCGGTGGCCTCCGCCGCCCAGCTTCTCCATCATGACCTGGACATTCACCTCGTCGATGGAACGGGCGCTTAAGTAAATCGTGTTGTTGTAGAACGTCATAACGATAGACGCCTTCATTCCGGCTATGTCAAGCAGCTCGTTCGCCGCCTGGGCGCCCACAACCGTCGGGCTTTCAATGCCCTCGGACGGGCATGTGCTGATCGCAAAACAGCCCTCAAATATCTCCGCCTCCCTGACCGCCTCCGCCTTGGCCTTATAATCGTCAAGATCGTCGCGGAACAGTTTGCGGACACGCACAACATCGGCGCCGTTTCTCCGCAGGAACGCGGCGGCCTCGAAGGTGCGGACACCTGTCTGGTTCGTAAAATTGTTGGTATCGATCACGATACCGGCATACATCGCGTCGGCCTCGGCCGATTTGATACGGATTCCGTCGGCGATGTACTGCAGAACTTCCGCAACCATCTCACACGCAGAAGATGCGTACGGCTCTACGTAAGAAAGCACCGCATTATCGATGATCTCACTGCTCTGACGGTGATGATCCAGAACCACAATGGTCTTGACCAGCTTAAGAAGCTCCGGTGCATCGGTGATGCTGGGGCGGTTTACATCCACCACCACGAGGATGGTGTTATTGTCCACTAAGTCGGCAGCCCTGGCGCCGGTCATGAAAATATCGTCCGGATAATCGCTGTTGCCGGTAAAACGGTCCATCATCGGCTTCACCGAGGAAGTCACTTCGTTGATAATAATGTTGGCCTTCTTGTTCATGGCCGTGGCAATCCGGTAGATGCCGACTGCCGCGCCGAAGGAGTCCACGTCCGTCAGACGGTGCCCCATGATCAGAAGGCGGTCCTTCGTCTCCATCAGCTCACGGAGGGCGTGGGCCTTCACGCGGGCTTTCACACGGGTGGTCTTCTCCACCTGCTGCGCCTTGCCGCCGAAGTACTGAATCCGCTCCCCATCCTTTACCACAGCCTGGTCGCCTCCGCGTCCCAGAGCCATATCGATGGCGATACGGGCGTAGTCGTAGCTCTGGCTGTAGCTCTCCCCGTTCATGCCGAGGCCGATACTTAAGGTTACCGCCATCTCATTGCCGATGTTGACTGTCTTCACATCTTCCAGGATAGAAAAACGGTTATCCTTCAGTTCCTGAATATAGCACTGTTTGATCGCAATGAAATACTTATCCTTTTCCAGCTTCTTCACGATGCCGTTCATAGCGGTGATGTACTTGGTGATCTTCCGGTCGATCAGTGCGGTTAAAAGAGAACGGCGCACCTCTTCCACACTCTCCAGCGCCTCCTCGTAGTTGTCGAGATAGATGAGGCCGGCCACCATCTTCTGGTCGTTGACCATCTGCTTATAAGTAAGAATCTCCGTCTCATCGAATAGATAGACCGCGATCAGCATCTGACCCGCGTCCTCGGTACCGATGGCATCCGCTATGTCCTCGATGGAATCCTTCATGTAAACGGCCTTCAGCTGAACCTGATACTTACGGTCGCTGCACGTACAGTGGAGTACCACGGAGCCCTCCTCTAAATCCAGGACCTCCTTTGTGATCTCCGGGAAAATCGATGATAAGTTTTTTCTGGTATTTTTAAATGGTTTTTCCTCGCCCAGCACTTCTGCCAAAGCAGTATTTCCCCAGAGCACCCGGCCGCTCTCATCCGCAATTCCGTACGGAAGCTCCAGGTCGGTAAGCAGCTGTTTCTGCATCCAGGAATATTCCGCAGAAAATTCCACCAGGCCGTTTAGCAGTCGTTTCTTTCTGTAGGTGTAGATCCACAGAGCGATTCCGATATACAGCAGCGTAAACACAGCCATAATAATCCCGGCCGTCACGCTGACCGCTCCGATTATCGCATTCATGATAATCAGCATCGCCGATAAATATAACGGCCACTGCATATAAGCCCTCAGCTGCCCCTTTACTTTTATTTTTTCTTTCATATCTGTCTCCTTAGAATATAGGTTCCGCAGGCAGAGCGGGGCGCGCCTCCATGCGGAACATTTTCATATTACAGGGCGTATTGTCCCGTAACATGAAAAAAGGGTTCTTTTTTCGCTATTTTAATATTATAGCATAGCCTCTCTGGTTCGTCTATGATAATGGGGCAAAAAATCAGGGACTGCCCCCGCCGGAGTTCCCGCTTATGAATAAGTAAGAACCCGGTGTGCCAGTCCCATTCTGCCTGCTTTTTCCTGTTAAAGCCGTCAGTATTTACTCAGAATTGCGGCGACCTCCTCCGGCTTTACATGACCGTAGGAATCGCTGTCCACCATCAGGTTCGGAGCGGTTTTGCACTGCTTTAGGCATTCCTTCATCATGATCTTAAACGCACCGGACTCTCTCGTCTCCACCGCCTTCAGCACCGCTTCAAAAACTTCAGCGGAACCCTCGCTGCCGCAGCGCGCACCCGTGCAGACCGTGATGCAGTGTCCGTAAGGCGCCTTCTTAAAGCTGGGATACAGTTTGATCAGCTGTAAGAGAAGCGTCTGCTTTACGCCCAGTGCATCTGCCATCGCGCCGGTCTTCTCCGAGGGAATGTATCCGTACAGTTCCTGTACCTCCCGAAGCATCTCCACGATATTATCCTGGCTCTTCGCATCCTTCTGGCCGCCGTAGTAGTCCACGATTTCCTGCCACTGGCGTTCCTTCTGCTCTTCTTCCTCCATCTGCATTCTGAATTCGTTTCTGTCCATGTCATTCACCAGCCCTTTCCCTCCTGTCCGGCATTACGCTCCCATCATACCAGATTTCGTTCTATATTTCTATCCTTTCCTATTTCTGCCTGCCTATTCCTGTAACACAGGGTAACAGTCTGCTTACGCTGAGGGAATTTAGAAAAATGAAAGGGCTGTGAAAAAATGGAATTAAATCAGCTCCATTTTTTCACAGCCACTTTCTGTCTTGTCTCTATTCTACCAGTTTCCCATCTTCATCCACCAGATATCCGTCCGGTGTCCTGGTATTCCGGTACATTTTTCCTCTGGTTCCGTCAGGTTCTTCATTAAAGTAGTAGTAAACTCCGTCAATGAGATACCATCCGGTCACCATCCGTCCTAAGGTGTTGTCGGAAACCGGATTCAAATAATAGGTATCCCCGTTTCCGTCCGTATACCATCCGGTCATCATGTATCCGTTTTCGTCAAACCGGAACCAGTCAAAGGCAGACTGCCCGGCCAGGATATTGGCATAGGGATTAAATGCGGCAGCCCAGACATTTGCATAGCTTCCATTGGCTCCGTAAAAATTCCAGCCGCCAGCCTCCTTCTGCCAGGTTCCTTCTGTCACGTATTCCGGAACACGAATTCCTTCTATCAGCTTCGTAGCGCCTCTGTAATTCACCGGCAGGCTGCTTTTCGATTCCCCGGTTCCGCTGGAGCCGGAGCTTCCTCCGTTATTTTCCGGTTTCTCCGGCTCTGCGGGCTGATCCGGTTCTTTATCCAGAACCTTGACGGTCCAGCCTACGGTAGTAGTCCTCTGATTGCCGGATTCGATGGTATTGGTCACCCTGCACTGATACTCATACGTTCCGGGAATCTCGGTGGAGGGCAGATAGCTGCTGCCCGCAGCTCCCTCTATGGCATTCCACTGACCGTCTCCATTCTTCACATACCACTGGTAGCTTAACGTTCCTCCGTCCGTCACCCATGCGGTGACGCCCATTTTAGCTGCCTTTTCACCCTTTGCATACTCCCTTTTGCCGGCGTCAGAGCTGACAGTTGGATACTGTGCCCCTCCTTCCTCCCTGCCCAGCACCTGAACGCATGCAATCTTACTCATAACCTCTGCTGTCTGGTTTCCTGTTGCCTCGGGCTTGAAATTGATAATCTTACAGAAATAGTACGTAATCCCCGGCTTATCCATATGGGGAATGATCGTTTTTTCATTGTTATACATCGGGAGCCAAGAGGCGCCTGTCATGCTCTTTACATCGTTTTTAAACCACTGATATTCCACCTTTCCGCCGTCTTCCGATTTTGCATCAACCGTAAGAGTGATAAAGTTTCCGCTTCCCATTTCGCAGGTCTGCATCTCCTCATCCAAATCCTTTAAGAGGATCGGCGGTTTCGCATCGGTTACAGGCCCTGAAACCTCAATGAACCAGGTTGCATCGATGGTACTGTGATCGCCGGACAAAATGGTATTGGTCACGGCGCATTTATAACGAAACAGTCCGCTGTCTTTTGTGGAAGGCTTATAGCTCTTCTCGACAGCTCCTTCTATGGGCTTCCACTGACCGTCTGCCATCTCATACCACTGATAGCTTAATGTTCCTCCGTCCGTCACCCATGCATCCACTATCATGGCCTTCGGCTCTTCTCCCTTTGTATACTTTACCTCATTCGCATTGGAGCCGAGACTGGGGCGCTGTGCCTTTGCTTCTTCAACTACAATGGTAACTGCCTGCGTGGACACAGAGACTTCTTTCTCCTGTGTGGCCTTCTCGTTGGTATTGGTCACAACACACCAGTAATAGGTCGTTCCCAGTTCCTCGCTGGACGGCAGATAGTTGGAGCTTTTCGCACCGTCAATGGCTTCTGCGCCGCTCTGATCCGCCTTCAGGCTCCTGTACCACTGGTAGCTGATTTCTCCTCCATCCTTCGGATTCATTACGCCGATATATAATTCATCAGCCTTTTGATTCTGCTGGTATGTAACGGTTTTGGCTTCCAGATCCAAAGTAATCACCGGCTTATCGGCCTTTTCCGGCGGCGGATTTACCACGATCGTGGCAGTCCTACTGTTTATTTTGACCACCTTCATGACACCGCTGAAGGATTTCTGGCTTGTCACCTGGCAGCGGTAGTATACAGTTCCTACTTCGTTTGTAGGGACAGGAAGGATATTCTGGGTTTTTCCGCTTAACAGCTCCCAGTTTTCTTTATCCGTACTCTGATACCACTGGCAGGTGAGCGTGCTGAAATTTTCACTCATGGCGTCGACCCGCAGCGACAGAGAATCCAGCTGGATACATTCCCTCGGCTTCTCGTCCAGATCAACGATAAAGTAAGGCTTATCCACCGCCATAGTATGGACATTTACCATAGTGCTGACAGCCCGGGCCGTCTTATTCACCGTGGCCTTCTCGTTGGTATTGGTGATGACGCACCAGTGGAAAATCTGGCCTGCCTTCTCCGTGGATGGCGTATAGGCAGGTTCCGTGGCTCCTTCAATCGCTGTGCCTGTGTCGTAATTGGCATTTATATTGCTATACCACTGATAGGATAAGGTGCCTCCGTCCTGGGACTCGGCCTTTATCCTTAATTCCTCGGCCTCATCTCCCACCCAATAATCGCTTTTTCCGGTGGTATCCAGGGTAATCTTCGGCTCCTCGGCATTCTCCACGGGTGCTTTTGGCTCCTCAATGATCACAATGACTCCGTAGGTTGCTTTGCTGGCCGTTTTCTTTCCTGTAGCCTGCAGATTTTCATTGGTAACCTCACAATCGTATATGTGGATTCCTATCTCGCTGGAGGAAGGCGTGCAGGAAGGCTTGTTACTGTCCGGTATAAATTCAACAGAGTTGTTTCCCCTGTCGCCGGTTTCATCACAGACCGTCCTTCTCCACCGATAGTTGATGGTTCCCCCGTCTGTTGGCTCTGCCACTTCGATGGTTAAGGGTTCTGCAGTCTGATTGAGTTCATATCTGACAACGCTTTTCTTTTCTAAATTCTTTATAATAACCGGAGCCTCGGCATCCCAAAGCGGCTCGATCGTCCCGCCTTCTCCCTCCGGAAGAAGCGGCGTATCTGTGCCTGTTCCGTCAAAGGCGATGAGGGACGGAAGCTCAGCTCCCGCGGCAAGCTCTGTTTCCCCAGGCTGATTCCAGACATTCTTCGAATCTGCTAAAAGCCGGAAAAACGTCATTAAGGAATCGTTGCCTGAAGCGGCGGAAAGAGTCTGGCCGTTGGCCGCCTTTTGAAGGTCTGACCAGCCCTCCTCTTTGAGCATTGCCTCCTCGCCCTCTTTTCCCAAAACCATATCCTGGCGGGCAGAGCAGTCTGTTATCATACTGAAACTTCCCACATACCCGGCCAACCGGCCAAAGCTTTGCGCATTCTCCCCCAAAGCCGTAATTTTCACATTCAGCGCACAGCATTTTTCTATGTAGGCCCTGGAGGAAGCCACATAGCCTGCGATACCGCCGACGCCCGGTTTTAGATAACCAGAACCGCCATTCGCCGGCCCCGTAACCGTGCCTGTGGCGTAGCAGCGCCGTACAACTCCCTCCTGCATCTGGCCCGCCACGCCGCCGGCATGGCCGATCGCCATTGCTGATTCACTGGGCCATATCGACACGTCGCCGGTGGTATAGCAGTCCATAATCCACCCGTTGTCCTTTGCCGTTCCCACCAGACCGCCGGCGCTGACATTGACAGCGCCATCGTCCAAATCCTGATCAACGGTAATCTCGCAGGCAGAGTAGCACTGCTTCACATAGGAAGAGCCCTCTAAGACTCCCACCAGACTGCCTACATTACAGCCAGCGTCGCGATAAGACTTGGAATAGGCAGCAGTAACCGTAACGGTTCCCTCCACGCCCAACTGTTGTATTGTACTGCCTCCTGCCACATGGCGGAACAGGCCCACTGCATCCTGCCCCTGCATGGAATCCGGATCGGCCGTAATGGCCAGCCCCCGGATCACATGGCCGTTTCCGTTAAAGCTTCCTTTAAAATAGCTTTTCACGCTCTCACTCGAGTTTTCTGCTCCGGTTCCGATCATGATATTCCCGGCATTGCCAATATCTTCTAACAGCTCATACTTTGTCTCCCTGCTGGCCTGATTGGTATCCGGATCATTGACTAACTCCGTCAGTCTCTCAAGCTCCTCCAGGCTGCTGATGGTGTAGGTTTTTCCTGCTTCCAATTCAGTCACAGTGTCGTCCAGGGGGATTTCCGCCTGTCTTTTAGACGCCGCAGACGGGGTGGCCGCATTGCTGTCCGTCGCCTTCCGGCCAGCGAACTCTGCACTTAGTCCCTGATCCTTAGAAAGCTGGGCGTCCTCCCACGCGAAGCTTGGCGCTCCCGACATGGAAAAGACCATGGAAAGCGTGAGAAATACAGATAAAATCCGCTTTCCGTTCTTCATTTTTCTCATTTCATTTCCTCCTTATTTTATTTCTGCGGGCAGCAAGCCAGGCAGACACGCCGGCGCACCCATTTGGCGACTGCCAAAGGAGTCAAATCCCACATTTCTCTACCGTGAATTATAGCACGAACCATGACGGCGTTTTGGACACCGTGCTATAAGTCACGTTTTCGGAGATAAAAATCAACTCCATTTTTCAGCTTCAAAAGAAGGAAAATTGAAAAGGCTGTGAAAAAATGGAATGAAATCAACTCCATTTTTTCACAGCCCTTTAAACGTTTATATCCCGTAAAACCATGATCAGCCCTTCACCGTCAGACTTCCGTCAGTACCATCTGCACAGCCGGATAATCGCCCATAATCATCGGGATGGATATCCCGGCATTCATCAGCGCGCTGCCGCTGTAGATACGGCCATCTTCCTCCAGACGATACCGTTTCTCCGGGTCAAGGCCGCGGAGCTTAAACCAGAGATCGGGGGCATTAGCCCTCACATGAGTGATCACCAGATTAAGCAGCGTCCTCGTCTTATCGCCGGATACAAACTGCCACGCAGTGAAACCGGAATCTCCCTGCGGGCTGGCGAGACGGTAGTAATCCCCGTTGTGAATGAGGTCATAATACTTTTTATAGTCTTCCACCTGCGCCTTCACTGCTTCTTTTTCATCCTCGGTCAGGAGATTTAAATCCATCTCATAACCGAAGCTGCCGGCCATGGCCACCACGCCGCGCGTCGCAAGCGGTGTCCTTCGTCCCGTCTGATGGTTCGGTATGGCCGATACGTGGGAGCCGACGGCCGAAATCGGATAGAAGAACGAAGTTCCGTACTGAATCTCCAGCCGCTCGATGCCATCCGTGTCGTCGCTGCACCAGATCTGCGGCGAGTAATACAGGATAGCCGGATCGAAACGGCCGCCTCCGCCGCTGCATCCCTCGAAAAGGATATTGGGAAATGACGACGTAAAGCGCTCCATCAGGTCATAGATGCCAAGCACGTAGCGGTGGTAAACCTCGCCCTGGCGTTCTTTGGGGAGAACGGCGCTGTAGACATCGCAGATACTGCGGTTCATATCCCATTTTACATACTCGACATTGGCGCTCTTTAGGACCGCAGCAATCGAATCGAATACGTAGTCCCTGACCTCGCTCCTGGACATGTCAAGTACCAGCTGATTCCTGCTTCTGCACGGTTTTCTGCCCGGTATCGTCAAAGCCCAGTCCGGATGCTCCCGGTACAGGCGGCTGTCCTCATTTACCATTTCCGGCTCGATCCAGATGCCGAATTTCATGCCCAGACCGTTGATGCCTGTAACCAGATCCGTCAGTCCGCCCTTCAGCTTATCCGTATTGACGAACCAGTCTCCCAGGCCCGCGTTGTCGCTGTCCCGGCTGCCAAACCAGCCGTCATCCAGCACCAGCATCTCGATACCCAGCTCCGATGCCTGTCTGGCAATGGAGAGAATCTTCTCTTCATTAAAATCAAAGTAGGTAGCCTCCCAGTTGTTGATAAGGACCGGCCTCCTGGCAAACTTATATTTTCCCCGGCACAGATTGTGGCGGATAATGGAATGGAAATTGGCAGACATACGGCCCAGGCCGCTTCCGCTGTAGGTCATCATGAGCTGAGGCGTGTCGAAGGCCTCTCCCGGCTCCAGCCGGTACTCAAAGAATTCCGGATTTATTCCGCATACGGCCCGCACGGAATCCATCTGGTCCATCTCGATCTCCATGGAAAAGTTGCCGCTGTAAATCAGGGACAGGCCGTAACAGCCGCCGTGTTCCTCCGTCGCGTCAGGCGAGCACAGAATCACACCGGGATTGTGCTGATGGCTGGAGGTGCCTCTCCGGCTTCCCACCTCCATCGTCCCATGCATCAGCGGAAGGCGCTCCGGCCTTCGCTCCATGGCGTGCCGCCCGTGGAAATGAATCGCTTCCCAGGAGCCGTTCGGCAGTTCCAGACAGGCGGACATCATCTTCTCCAGCCTGACCGCCTCCTTTCCTCCATTGGTGATTCTGGCGGAGCGGGCGATCACATCGCGGTCCGCAAATACGACGTAGTACAGCTCCAGTTTCAGCGAAGACGCCGCGTCCTCCAGGAATATCACCAGCGTTTCCGCCGTTTCATCCTCATCGAACAGGCACGGCAGCCCCGGAATCTTATGGGCCCCCTCCCGGATCTCCCAGGAGACATAGCGGAAGTCGGCAGCCCGTGTTCCGTCCGCCTGACACACACCCACACAGTTGTTCCGGTAATCCCCCACTCCATAGGAGGGAAATTCCTGAGGCAGCGTATCCAGGGAAAATGTTCTGTCCTCCCCCGCCTCGTAAGGATTTCCGGAAAATCCCACATCTTTTCTGTGCAGCAGGTAATCCATGGTACAGTCCTCTACCCTTGCGCCATAGTAGAGATGAAGCAGAATCCCGTAATCGCCTGCCTTCATCTGATAAGTCGTCCGTTTCGTCTGAAGCGTAAATACCTGTTCTGCCTGATTCATAATGATAGCCATAACCTGATCTCCTTATAATTTTATATAAAAGTATTTTTCTGACACTCTTTGAGATGCGACTGAAACAGCCTCAAGTAAAACCACGCGTTGCCGTAAGCCGTCAATGAAAATCCGCACATGAGCCAGATCAGAAGGTAGACGGGAAAAAGCTTCGCATCCACCATGGTAAAATACATCGGCAGGCATGTGAGGGCAGCCGTGGCAATCAAGTATCCCGGCTTGTGAAAGGCGAAATAGAATGCATGGCCAGCCAGCTTACCCAGGGTGTTGGAAAATGCGGCAATGACCGGAAATATGTAAAGCAGCAGCACTCCCGTGATCAGCCCGATACCGATAAAGCCACAGGACAGGAGAAGGGCTTCCACCGCGGCAAAAACCGCCCAGATGGCCGTCGCCTGCATGAAATTCTGCTTAAAGCTGTGAAAAAATGCCTTCCAGACCGTGACATCTTTATCCTTATGGAGTTTCAGCGCCGTGTAATACATGGCCGTGGTCGAGGCCCCGATCGTCACGATGGGGAGACTCGTCACAAGCCAGAGGATATTTAACGCGATCATATTTCCCAGGAATCCGAATATCTGCCCGAAAATACTGTCTTCACTCAATACATTCATCGTTTCACACATCCCTTTCTCTCTGCCGTTATCCTATAGTTTTCTATCCTACAGCTTTCCGCCGGAAGTTGCAATACCTTCAATAAACTGTTTCTGGAATATTAAGTAGATCACAATCATCGGCACACAGGCCAGCAGGGAAGCCGCCATCAGCTGCGGATAATTGTTCGTATACTGCCCCTGCATTTTCGCCAGCGCGGCGGACAGCGGCATCACCGTCTTGTTGCAGATCATGGGCCACATCAGATCCTTGTAGGCAAACACCGCGGTAAAGATACCGAGGGCCACCATGCCGGAGCGGGTCAGAGGCGCCATGATGTATAAAAATGTCTGACCGATATTGCAGCCGTCCAGACGTGCCGCCTCTTCCAGATCCTTCGGAAGTCCCAGATACGCCTGCCTCAGCAGAAATGTTCCGAACGCGGTCACAAGCCCCGGGAATATCAGGGCAAACACTGTGTCCAAAAGGCCCATCTTACTCACCATTAAATACTGCGGAATAATGAAAATCTGTCCGGGCACCATCATCTGAAACAGGACCAGGGAAAACATGAAGTTCTTTCCCTTAAAATTCAGCCGTGCAAACGCATAGGCCGCCATGGTCGCCGTGAGGACCGCGGCCGCGACACGGCCCACGATCAGAAGGATGGTATTGATATACAGCTGAAGGAAATTCATATTATCAATAACCGTCTTAAAATTATCCGTCTGCCATACGGCCGGGAAGATGACGAACGGATTGACAGAAGTTGCCTCTGTTGATGTCTTAAATGCGGTGAGCGCCATCCAGATAAACGGCACGAGCATCGTAATGCTTACCAGGATCAAAACAACGTGAATGGATATGGCTGCCGCCTTTTTCTTTTTTACCATGTTTCGTCTCCCCCTCTCTAATTATAATAAACCCATTTTTTCTGCGCCTTCATCTGGAATACCGTGATGATCATGATGATGGCCAGAAGTACAACGACAATGGTGGAACCAAGGCCCTTGTTATTCTGTACGAAGGAATACTGATAGAATAAGTAGACCAGGGACTGGGTCTTGGAGAGCGCCGGATTGTTTCTGTCCATAACCATGAAGATTAAGTCAAATACCTGAAGCGCGCCGATCACTCTGGTCACCGTCACGAAGAAAATAGTCGGTGACAGAAGCGGAACGGTGATATGGAAAAACTGGTAGATCCCGCTTGCACCGTCAATATTGGACGCCTCATAGTAATCCTTCGGAATCTCCTGAAGCCCTGATAAGAACAGGACCATGTTGTAGCCGATGATGGACCACACGCCGATGACGCCGATGGAATAGACGGCGATATTCGGGTTGGAGATCCAGTTAATATTGGTTCCGAACACATTGTTTAGAAGGCCGAACTCCGAGTTAAAGAGCCATCTCCACACCATGGCAATCGCCGCGGGGGCCGCAACCATGGGGAGGAAGAAGATCGTACGGTAAGCGGCCCGCCCCTTCATCTTCCGGTTCAGCAGCACGGCCAGAACCAGCGCGATGATAATGGAAAACGGCACTTCCACGATGGCGTATTTGAATGTATTAAGCAGCGACTGCCATACCTCCGGGTCCGTTAAGACTCTTTGGTAATTGGCCAGGCCGATGAAGATGTTGCCCTTTCCGAAATCGCCTGTCTTGAAGAAGCTCTCATAGATCGTCTTGATAATCGGATAGATGTTCAGTACAATCAGTCCGATCATGGTCGGCAGGATAAACGCCCAGCCCCATAAAAACTCGTTCTTTTCCCGGCTGGTGATCTTTCTTTTTATTTTCAATTCTGTTCCCTTTGCCACAGAAATCCCTCCTTCTCGTACCAGAGCGTGTTTGAAAATTCATATCCGAATTTTTCAAACACGCTCCAGGCCTTACTCGTCTGCCAGCATCTGATCCATTTTTTCTGAAATTGTCCCGCATACGGCAGCCATATCCTGATTACCGGACCATGCCTCTTTTAACTCGGTCGTCATCATATTCCACCATACAAGAGTGCTTCTGGAATGCGGACGAAATACGATATCACCGTTCATCATATCCAGATAAGGCTGTAAATTGAACTTATCTGTGTTATTTACCCATTCATCGGATACGCCTTCATAGGCCGCCATGGTAACCCCCAGCTGTGCCTGCTTTAACTGCATATCCTTCGTTCCAAGGAACTCGATCAGCTTCCAAGCCGCCTCCGGATTCTTTGTGTTGGCGCTGGCCGCCCATCCTAAACCATTGTATAAAGAAACGCGTTTTCCTGTCTCAGCATCCTTTGGAAGAACTGCTACGTCACAGTGCTCTGCTATGTATTCGTTGTCCTTAAATGCAGCCACCATCCAGGAGCCCTGGGACAGCATTGCAATCTTACCGGAACCGAGAAGTACATCGGTGCCCGTCTCAGACATAACCGCTGCCGGAGGCATTGCGTCTTTTACCAGCTTATCCACGTATTCCATAGCTTTAATGGTGTTTGGATCATCAAAACCAGACTTCTTCATATCATCAGAAATGACATTTCCGCCCATGGAGTAGATCACGTTCATCCAGCCGTCCTGCTCGTTGGAGGGGTTCATGGCGATTCCGTACTGGCTTCCGTCGTCCTTAGTCAGCTTCACCGCCGCATCGTATAAATCATCCCAGGTCCAGGTATCATCCGGATAGGCGATTCCGGCCTCATCGAACATATCCTTGTTGTACCATAAGGCAATGGTGTCGATGTCCTTCGGTACCGCGTAGGTCTTTCCGTCGTACTGGTACATTTCCTTAATATCGGACGGGAACTTATCCATCTCCAGTTTTTCGCTGGATGCCACTTTATCGGTGAGATCCAGAAGAATGTCGTTGGACATATACTTTGTCGCCTCGTTGGAGTGCATCCAGAATACGTCAGGCATGTCGCCGCCTGAGGCTCCCGCCTCTAAAAGTGTCCAGTAGCTGTCCCATGTGATTACCTGTAAATCGGTCTCGATTCCGGTCTCCTTCGTGAAATCGGCGAGGATCTGATCCAGTCCCGGCTTCTGTCCGTTATCCCAAATTGCTACATTTAATTTTCCGCCTGCGTCCGCAGCCGGTGTATTTCCCGCTTCTTTGCTGCCGCCTGATGAAGAATTACCGCCGCCGCATGCCGTTAAAGATACCGCCATCGCCGCCGCCATGGTAAGTGCTATACCTTTTTTCCACAATTTGATCACTTTTATTTCCTCCTTGCAATCCTGATTCATTCTGAGTTTTCGTTATTATTACCATCTGATTTTCTTCATCGGCCAATGAATTTTTCTTTTATTTGTGCACATCTTGTAATTATGTCTTCGTTTCTGTGACTATATATTAGCACATTGCCACTCTCACCGTAAATGGAAATACCCTGATACAAATATACCAAAATGCTTTCTTGTGCGAAATATCTTGAAGTCACCACGCATTTTGGTATATAATATTTATAATTAATCCCCAGAAACGGATAGAGCGGAGGTGCTTTTTTGTCTAATTTTTCATTTGCCCTGTTTACCGATAAGAATTTCGTTGACTGTACCCTGTTTCAATACGGATGGGAGAAATGTGATCCGCACCACTCCTTCGGGCCGGCGGCGCGCAACCATTATCTGTTTCACTATATCATTTCCGGAAAGGGGCTCTTCGTCTCTACCGACAGCAGCAAAAAGGATACGGAATACCATCTTCACGCCGGTCAGGGCTTCTTAATCTCGCCCGGCCAGACCAATACGTACATTGCCGATTCCCTGGATCCGTGGGAGTACGCGTGGGTGGAATTCGACGGCCTGAAGGCGCCGGAGATCATCGCCCTGTCCGGCCTGTCCTTCGATCTGCCGGTTTACAACAGCAACAATCCAGCCATGGAACAGGTCTTAAAAGACGAGATGATCTATATTGCCGGCCATACGACCGAATCTTCCTTTCATTTGATCGGCCACCTTTATCTGGCTCTCGACGCGCTGATCAAGTCCTCCAACCGCCGTATGACGGCTGTGGGCGGCCAGCTGAAGGATTTTTATGCCCGGGAGGCGGTCTCCTTTGTGGAACACAACTACCAGAACGATATCACGGTGGAGGATATTGCCGCCTTCTGCAACTTAAACCGCAGCTATTTCGGCAAGATCTTTAAGGATGTCCTCTCTGTTACGCCGCAGGAATTCCTGATCCGTTTCCGGATGGCAAAGGCCTGCGAGTACATGGAGACGACCAATCTTCCCATTGGAGAGATCAGCGCACGGGTCGGTTACCCCAGCCAGCTGCATTTTTCCAGGGCCTTTAAAAAAACGTATGGCCAACCTCCACGGGAATGGAGATTGGCCAATCAGCATAAGTAATTTTGATATTCTGTTTTATTTCAGGATTTCTCCGGTTTGGGCTCCCGCCTCTTCCCCTACCAGATTATACGCCTCCTGCTTATAATGGTAGGAATCCTTCATCAGCCCCCTGTCGCGGAATGTGCGAAAGGACCGTGATGTCATGAAAATGGTATCCACGGAGGCCGCCAGCTCCTCCTGGGCCTCCTGCATGGGAACGTAGAGGTCCGGCTGCTCCCTGTGGTTTCCGATCTGAATCAAAAAGATATTCTCAACCCCCAGCGCCTGAAAGGCCTGGAATAAGGTCAGCGTCTTCTCTTTATATTCTTCCTTGGTCATCCCATTGTCCGCATCCGTGCATCCCTGACACCAGACCATCCCGATCGAATGCACCGCGATCTTCTGAGACTCCACAAAGCTTAAGCACGCGGAAAACCGCGCCGCTGCGTCCTTAAAATACGGAGTATCCGGCTGCCATTCCCGGATGCTGGAACCTCCCTTGGAACACGACACTGCGATAACCGGCCGTCCCGTCTTTCGATAACACGCATTTACAAACGCCGCAGCCATGGAGCCGGTCTTCATGCCTGGCTCCCAGACTCCTCCCTCACGGTTCTCATTTACTCCAAATGGTTCTGCAAGCGGTACCAGTCTGTCCGGCTCCGTCACCGCCCGGTATTCCCAGGCCGCCCCGGGCAGCACCTTCGGAGCCAGCTGATCGTCGCCGCGTCCGGCCATATTGCTCTGTCCCATAAATAACAGAATATCTGCTTCCATCATAAGTCCTCTCCTGTTCCAATTGTCTACAGAACCTTCCGGGCCTCTCTCTCGCACCGGTAACGGTTTAACATATCCACAATCTGCACTCTCGTATACGGCTTAATGATAAAGCCGAACGCACGAATCTTCCACGCTTCCAGCGAGAACCCGGGTATTCCGGATAAGAGCACTACCTCCGGCGGATCCTGAAGCTGATATATCTTGGATGCCAGCGTGATCCCGCTGATATCCGGCATCACCACGTCAGAAAATACGATATCCACCGGATTCTCCTTCACATATTGAATCGCCGCAATCGCTTCGCCGAAGCTGCCGCATAGCTCGACGTCCTCCATCTCCCTTAATATTCTGGTAATTTTCTCCAGAAGCTCCTCTGAATTGTCCACTACAATTGCCCTGATACTCATAACCCCTCCTGATTTTCATCTAAAAAGAAGCCCCGGAATATCGCTATTCCAACAGCCTCCGGTAATCGAAATTATTTCCTTTGTTAAGAAATACGATACCATAAAAATGAAAAGAAGTCTATCTTTATGATAAATTATCCTTCCAGTACCAATAATAAGAGGAAATTGGGATTTATAAATGGTAAAATAGAAAAACAACCAGGAAGACGGAGATCACTTAAAATGGAATGGAACGAAAAATTACAAAGAATCATCGATTATGTGGAAGACCATCTGCAGCGGCGGGAAGAACCCATTGACGAAAACGTGGTATCGGACATTGCGGGCTGCTCCTTTGGTTTCTTTCAGAAGGTCTTTTCCTATATGAATGGAATCAGTTTTTCCGAGTACATCCGCTCCAGAAAACTGACGCTGGCCGGCTATGACTTAAAAAGCACGGATTTAAAGGTAGTTGATATCAGCTATAAGTACGGCTATGCCTCGCCGACCTCCTTTACGAAAGCCTTCCAGCAGTTTCACGGCATAACGCCCAAAGAAGCAAGGGATGGCCGTTCAGAATTAAAAATAGCGCCGAAGATGCAGATATCAAACAGACAGCAGTATTCGTGGCATATCGATCAGAAAGAGTCTTTCCGGCTTATCGGTAAAAGCAAGACATTTTCCTGTAAAAACGGAGAGCACTGCCTCCAGATCCCCGAATTCTGGAGCGAATGCCATGCGCGGGGCGATACGGCGAAACTGATTTCGCTGGACCGCGGTAATCCGAAAGGAATCTTCGGCCTGTTTACCGATTTTTGTGAACAGCGCGATGAGACGGTCTATTCCATCATGGTAATATCCGATCAGGAAGCGCCTCCGGGATTTGACGAGATCGTCATTCCCCCAGCCGCATGGGCCGTCTTCGACTGCCATGGTAAAATACCGCAGTCCATACACCATGGCTGGAAGTATCTTAACGAGGAGTGGCTTATCAAGTACCCCTTTAAGCATGCGCCCTGTCCCGAGTTAGAATGGTACAGTGACGGGGATCAGACCAGCGATACGTATAAGGCCCAGATATGGATACCCATTATAGAAGAGCGATGAAAATGCAGGAAGGAGCAGCGTTATGAGCGAAAAATATACATTTGATGATTTTTTATCCACTGTCGATGGAGATAACCGGGAATTTGTAAGGGAACTGCATGAGGAGCTGACGAAACTCGGCTGCAAAACAGAGATAAAGCAGGCAAAAAGCGGCTATGTCGTCTCCTGCCTTCAGAAAAAAAAGACGATCCTCAACTACGTATTCCGCAGAAAGGGACTGATGGTCCGCATCTATCCAAACCATCTGGCGGACTACATGGAGGTGTTTAATACCATCTCCGACGAGCTGGCAATGGCCATCCAGGACGCCCCCGTGTGCAAACGCCTGTTGGACCCCTCCGCATGCAACTCCAAATGCGCCATGGGCTACGACTTTGTCCTGAGAGGCCAGCGGCAGCAAAAATGCCGCAGCAGTGCATTCTTCTTTTTACTTCGCAGCGATAACAGGGCTTTTGTAAAAGCACTGCTGTTAAACGAGGCAAATACAGCCGTACAAGCTTAAAAATACGTAATTTCTAACCGGAAAGGAATAACAATTATGAAAAACATGGAACCGCCGTTTCGAATCGAGAAAAAAGACAGTTTCCGCGTTGTCGGTCCTGCCATGCGCACAACGAATCAAAAAGGGCAGGGAAGGAAAATGATTCCCGCACACTGGGCGGACTTCAAAGCGAAAGGGCTTGAGAAGGACTTATTATTACGGGCGAATCAGGAACCTTACGGCCTGTTCGGCATTAATATCTATAACACCGATGAAGCCGATCCGCGGATATTCGATTATCTTATAGCGGTATCGAGCGATACGGAGGCGGGGGATGCATTGTCGTCTTATGAAGTACCGGCCAGGACCTGGGCCATCTTCCCCTGTACCCTTGAAACGATCGGAAAGACGGAAGCGCAGGCCATCACAAAATGGCTGCCGAAGTTTAAATATAGACCGTTAAATAAAGGCTACATAACCGGCCGGATGAAATCAAACGCACCGGATCTCGAGTATTATGGAGAGAATGGCCTTGTGGAGGTCTGGATTGCGGTGGAGAAAAAGTAAAGAGTCCGGCAAGCCGGACTCTTTCATGGTAATGCGGCATCCACATCCGCAGCTTATCTATGCGACGACTTCTCCCGCGGACTTCTTTGCGTCTGAGGTCTCTGTATTTTCTGAAGTCTCATCTTTTCCGATCAGCTTCTTAATCCCCTCAAAGGCTACAATCACGCCCAGAATCAGAAGAAGCACTGCGAATACCAGCTGCAGGGCATTGCCGAAGACAAACTGGCCGGAAAGTGCGGTCACCAGTTCCGTGATCTTTAAAGCCAGAGCCGTAAATGTGACGCCAAGCATGATCACCATCGGCCCCCAGAGCATGGCGCCCTGGCGTTTCGTCTTCTTTAAGAATACGGCGCAGGCGATCAGGGCCAGTGCGGAAAGCAGCTGGTTCGCCGAACCGAACAGCGGCCAGATGCTGGCGTAACCGGCGCGGGAAAGCGCATAGCAGAGCACCAGTGTCAGGATGGTGGCAAAATACTTATTGGTCAGAACCTTGTTAAGCGGTGACTGATCCTCCGGGGCGATGCTGTCATCCGTGAAGAATTCCTGGAACGCGATACGTCCCACACGCGCTACGGAATCGAGACTCGTCAGTGCAAACGCGGAAATCGCCAGGGTGATTAACGTATAGCAGACGGATTCCGGAAGCCCGAGGCTTGTCAAAAAGATGGAAATGGCCTGTGCAAACAGCTGCGGCGGCGTTCCTGCCGGAAGTCCTTCCTGTGTGGCGACGAATCCGGCCGCGATCAGCGCCGTAATGGCAAGAAGACTCTCCAAAAGCATGGCTCCAAAGGATACCGGAAGCATGTTCTTTTCATTTTTAATCTGCTTGGAGGCCGTTCCCGAGGCGACCAGAGAGTGGAAGCCCGATACAGCGCCGCAGGCAATGGTGACGAACAGCGCCGGGAATAAATAGGAGACGCTCCCGTTGGCCGCGGTCAGCTTGAAGGCTGTAAAGGAAGGCAGATTCATAGACGGATTGTATACACAGATGCCGAGCACCGATCCCACGATCATGGCGATCAGCAGATAGCTGTTTAAGTAGTCACGAGGCTGTAAAAGCGCCCATACCGGTGTCACACAGGCAATGATCACGTAGATAAATACGAATATCAGCCATGCGCTCTGCGGCACATAGATGGGAAATGCCAGCCCCAGGCCTACGGCCAGTACGAGAAGCGCGATTGCAAACAGCGTGTTAAGCATCTTGGGGAATCTCGTATATTTTAAATAAAAGCCCAGTCCCACGGCAAATACGATGAAGAGCAGCGAGGTCGTCGCAACCGCGCCGTTGGCAGTCACCGTGGCTCCGTTGGCGTCAAAACCATTGAAGGTACCCGCCACGATATCGGCAAATGCCGCTACCACCAGAATGGAGAACAGCCAGGTAAACAGCAGAAACAGCCGTTTTCCAAGTTTTCCGATATAGAGTTCGATGATATAGCCGATGGAACGGCCCTTATTTTTCACGGAGGCATACATGGAGGCAAAATCCTGTACTGCGCCGAAGAACACGCCGCCCAGCAGAATCCAGAGCATAACAGGAAGCCATCCGAACATCGCCGCCTGAATCGGTCCGTTGATCGGCCCCGCGCCGGCAATTGATGCAAACTGGTGGCCAAATACCACGTTGGTATCGGCCGGAACGTAATCCACACCGTCCTCCATCTCATAGGCGGGCGTTTTGGAATCCGGATTGATGCCCCATTTCTTTGCAAGATACCTCCCGTAGATTAAGTACGCGCCGCCCAGCACTACGACGGCAAGAATCATCATTGTTAAGCCATTCATACTCTGTCTCTCCTTTTTCTTCAACCAGACCAATTCCTCCTGTGTCTGGTCAGAGGTTCCGGAGAAAAAAGAGACGCTGCGCCGCAGACAAATCATCCCGTTTTTTCTCCAAACTTCTGATGAAATGGAGTTTATCACTTTACCGTACAGAAATCAATAAAAACTTTATACTTTTTTTATACTTTATTTATATATCTTTTATAACTTACAGTTATATAGAGGCCAATTACCATACCACGGAGAGATCACTCCTTGTTTCTATCTGCACCGTCTCATGCTCTCTTAAATACCGAAGGGCCATCTGCGGCACCTCGGAGCCGATCCGTTTCACCACCCGGCATTTGCGGTAGAAATCATAGCCGCCCGTCCCGCTGGCGCGGTAATCGCTCATACAGAGCGTAAGCTTCCGTCCGCCAATAGGGGCCCCGCCATACAGAAGCTTCGTCACGCGGTCTCCCACCGGTCTGCGCAGATCGAACTCACAGGAAATCCCGGCGAAGAAGTCGTAATTGTAGTGCTCGACCTTAGGCTTTAAAAATACGTCCGAAACCCGCACTTCTCCGTTTTCCACGGTGAAATATTCCGCACACCGTTCCAGCGCCTTCTTCATCACCGTTTCGTCCACTTCCAGAACCACCAGCGTGTTGGCAAACGGGTACACAGACACGATATCCCGTGTTGTCACACGTTTCGCCAGTCCCATCGGTGTGTTCCCCAGCCCCACACAGGAGAGATCCGCTCCCGAATATTCCAGCTGGAGCTGGTTAAAGAAATCGGCTACCCTGGAGCCCTGAAGCGCCATCGCAAGCTTGGACTGCCGGGGAATATCCTCCTCCAGGCTGCCCGCCTTCTCGTCAAGCCACTGCTGAACCCTCTGCTCCAGCGGAAGCAGGGACCGGTACGGTTCCTCATCATGAATCTCCCCCGCCGGATCGATCGAGGCCGAGACGGACACTTCTCCATCCTCACAGGCGATCTCCAGCTTTGCATAGCAGACCGCATTTGCCGGAAGCTGCAGCGTTGTGGTCCCGCTTATCTTCCTGACAGGCACCATCATGTGCTGATGAGCGGTCAGCAGCACGTCGAAATCCAGCTCCCGAAGGATCCGGCATCCCACATTTTCCCCGCTCTCACTCAGCAGGTCTCCGGTTTCCAGATCACATTCATAGCCGCCGTGATAGATGCACACCGTCACATCCGAGATCGCCTTTAAGCACTCCAGTTCCCGTTCTGCCGCCGAGAAGGCGTCGGTCACTTCCAAATCTCTCATATGCTCCGGCTGTTCCCACACATTGACAAAATCGGTTACCACACCGGTTACTCCCAGCCGCAGACCATTTTCCATGGTAAATACCTGGCTGGATATCACTCCCAGGCGGCCTTTCCGGTCCCGGACATTGGCACAGATGCAGCGCGCGTTTAAGGCATTTAAATGATGCTCCAGATACTCATATCCGAAGTTAAAATCATGATTTCCAAGAGTCACCGCGTCGTAACCACCGGCGTTAAAGACGTCCGCAATGGCATGCTCCGCCTCCAGGCCTTCCTTCCTGCCTGCGGACAGGTAAATGGCCATGGGGGACCCCTGTAGCGTGTCGCCCCCGTCCAGGACCAGCGTATTCCCGTCCTTCTGATAATTGGCAATGCAGTTTAACAGTCCGGCCGGCTTCTCGCTCCGTTCCGTATATGCAGAAGGGAAAAGATATCCGTGGACATCTGATGTATAATAAATTTTTGCTGTCTTTCTCATGTTTATCCCCTCGTCAGTTTTACCCTGATTCTCGTGGAAATGTATTCCACAATCAGAACCAGCACAATCAGCCCCACCAGAATGGCTCCCGCCTCGTTCCAGCGATAGGAATTCATGGCGAAGATCAGTGGTGCGCCGATACCGCCCGCGCCTACCAGACCCAGCACAGTGGCATCTCTTAAGTTAATATCAAAACGGTAAATGACCGTCGATGCAAAATTCGGAATCAGCTGAGGCAGAATTCCATACCTGATCTTCTGCATCGTATTGCAGCCGCAGGCGTCCAGCGACTCCAGAATTCTGATGTCCAGATCCTCGATTGCCTCAATATACATCTTGGACACCATACCGATGGAACACACGGACATGGTCAAAAGTCCTGTAAATGCCCCAGGCCCGCTGACACGGATAAACATCAGTCCATAGACAAACGCCGGCACAGTACGGATTGCCATGATGGCCATCCGGCTCAGCCAGGCGATGGGCGCCGGCATCAGATTCGATGCGGACAGAAACGAAAACGGGATCGCCAGTACCGCGCCCACCAGTGTACCCAAAAATGCGATGCAGACGGTCTCCAGAAGAAGGTAGGGCACGCCCTGCATGGTAAAGTTAAAGAGCAGCTTTGGATCGGGATGAAAGATTCCCTTTAAAATGTTTAAGGCGATCTGCCCGCCGTTTGCCCCGCCTCCCGTGAATTCCACCGCGGAACCGGACCATACGATCAGGGCCACCACGATCACCGATACCACAATCTGGTATACCGTGCTGCGCGGACGATCTTTATATGCTTGTTCAATCTGTTTGTTCATTTTCCGCTCTCCCCTCTATACCAGTTTTTTCCGGCAGTAACGGCTCACCGATTCGATGATGAATACCGTAAGAAACAACATCACCAGGATCATGCCGACGCTGGAATACTCTCTCCAGCCCAGCTTTTCATTCAGGATCAGGCCCAGGCCGCCCGCGCCCACGTAACCGAGGATCGCGGCGTACCGGACATTTCCCTCAAAACAGAACAGGCCGTTGGAGATGTAGGATGGGAGTACCTGCGGTATAATTGCGCTGACAAATGCGCGGACCCGCGTAGCCCCGATGGCTTCCACCGCCTCGAAGGCGCCCATATCCACCGTCTCGATCTCCTCATACAGGATTTTCCCCATATAGGCGAATGTGAAGATGGCAATCGCCGTGGTTCCTGCCAGAGTGCCCAGTCCGAATACATAGGTAGCGATCAGAGCGGTTACCAGCGTAGGAAGCGTTCTCACAATACTCAGGAACAGCCTCATGACACTGATCACCAGCCTGCTCTTAATCACATTGGTGGAAGCCGCCATGGCAAACGGTACCACCAGCACCGCGCCGACTACCGTACCTAAAAGCGACATTTTGATGGTATCAAATAGCGGTTTCCAGATCTGTGACATATAGGAGACCCTCGGCGGGATCATCATGCCCAGTATGACGAAAAACTGATTTCCCCTCTCGGCCAGAACCCTCAAGTCAAATCCGGTTATCTTCACGGAAATGGCCGTCATAATCAGCAGGATAACCGCAACGAGAGGCAGACGCGAAGCCGGTTTTTCAATTGTCTTACCATTGGAAATCGTCATTTTCTTCGGCGGAAAGACCTTGTCGTATAAACTCATCCGGCCACCTCCTGCTCCAGCTTCCCTTCGTAGATATTGTTCAGGATCTCTTCATTGACATCGGATACGGGGCCGTCATAGACGATCTGGCCCGCACGGATGCCGACCACGCGGCTGGCGTACGTGAGCGCCAGTTCCACGTGGTGAATGTTAAGAAGAATGGTGATATTCATCTCCTTGTTGATCCTCTGGAAGTCCTCCATAACCTGCTTGGCCGTTACCGGGTCTAAGGATGCCACCGGCTCATCCGCCAGGATGATCTGCGGATTCTGCGCAAGGGTTCTCGCCAGGGCCACTCTCTGCTGCTGCCCGCCGGAGAGCTGGTCCGCGCGCACAAACGCCTTGTCCAGAATCCCCACCTTATCCAGAGCCTCCAGGGCCGCCAGCTTGTCATCCTTCGGATAGATCCCGAGGAGTGCCCTAATAAAGGACAGATCCGGCACCTTTGCCATCAGCACGTTATTGATGACCTTTGTCCGGGTCACTAAGTTAAACGACTGGAAGATCATGCCGATCTTTCTGCGGAAACGGCGGAGTTCCTTACCTTTCAGCTGCATCACATCGGTTCCGTCCACAGTAAGCTTCCCCTCGGTGATGTCGTGCATCCGGTTAATGGTCCGCAGAAGCGTGGATTTCCCGGCGCCGGAAAGGCCAATGATCGCCACAAATTCTCCCTGCTCGATCTTTAAATTGACATCCTTCAGTGCGTTGAAACCATTGGGGTACGTCTTTCCTACTTTATCAAATTCAATCATGCTCCTACCTCGACTTTAGTATTTTCTCATGGAAACCCAAAAGGAGGCGCCGTAAACCATATTTCTTTACGGTGCCTCCTTAATAATCGTGCTTATCGCTTATTTGGCATTTAATTCCTGAATCATCTTCTGTGCTGCGCGCTCATTATCGTAATCGGAAGACTGTGCAGGCTCATATCCCATATGGCTGTAAATGGCGATTACCTTCTTGCCATCTTCTGTCTTTCCAATGTTGATAAAGGCATTCTGAATGGCTGTCTTAAAGGCGTCATCCATAATCTTGGAAGTCTTGCTTACGCTGACTGTATCGTTATAGATTGGAGGAGTTACACCGATCACATTCGTCTCTTCCCAGATCGATCCGCTTCTTCCATACTCGGAATTCCACTTTTCTTCATAGTCTCTGCGGGCGTCTGCGTATGTACAGAGGACATCCACCTGTCCGGAAGCCAGTCTTGCAAATGCGCTGCCGTAAGAATCGGACTGAACCGCATGCCCAAGATCCAGAATGTTCTTCTCAAAGTTCTCCTGAAGCCATAAAGACGGATAGATGTATCCGGCCGGTGATGAGGAAGACATCACGCTCCAGTTTGCGCTGCTCAGATCATCAAAGGTCAGCGCTTCTCCGCTGTTAACCTTCTTTGCCAGCTCCTGCCCTTTTTCGGATGGTCCTGCGATCATCAGCGCACGGTAGGAAGTAACCTGCTGGTCTGTCGGCTCTGTTGCCTTGCCGTCATTCCAGTCCTTGGCGCTGTCGGAATTCTTGCTCAGTCCGTCACGGGTTGCTGTCAGGATAACATCGGCACCATCGTCGTAAAGCACATACGTTCCGCCTGGAATCAGACCGATATCCGCGGTTCCCGCGGAAAGGGCCTCGCCTACTGCCTCATAGCTGGTACCTACTGTGATAACCACCTCACCGATATCATACCCTTCCTTGGCGAGTTCTGTCTTTAACATCTCCTTTAATGGTTCTGTTGCCGTTACAATCTCTTCCGGTTCTCTGGAAGGAACGAAGTATACGTTCAGTTTGTCAATCTTCTTATTTTCCGCCGCAGCCGTCTGTTCCTCAGACCCTTTTTCCGCTGCTCCGGAAGCAGTTGTCTCCACTGCAGCCTTGGTATCTGCCGCGGTATCCTTCTGTCCGCCGGATCCTGAACATCCGCTGACCATTGCTGCACACAGTGCAATTGCCATCATTACAGAAACTGATTTTTTCATAACGCTCTCCTTTACCTGATCCATCTTCTCTGGGGTTACCGTTATGCGCTGTCGCCAACCTCTAGCTTGGTGGGAAGATAAATTGTCATGTTGTCGCTGCGTCCGCCCTGGATCTGTTCCAGGAGAAGTTTGATCGCTGTCTGCCAGACAATCTCCGGAAACATACGAACCTTGGTGTACGTCGGCCACTGGGATTCCAGTGTCTCGATATCCTTGTAGATCACCACGGCCACATCCTTGGGTACCCGGAGCCCCGCATCAAAAAATGCCTCCAGCACCCCTTCGGCCACCTCGTCGCTGCCTAAAAGCACCGCTTCCGGCAAATGCCCCGACGCTGCCGCCTGTCTTGCAAGCTCGTATCCGCCATCCCGGCTGAACTCCCCGATAAAGAAGTGATTCTCATCGTAACAGCCCCGCTCCCGGAAGGTCTCTCTCAAGCCCTCCAGTCTCCGGTAACCGATGCGCAAGTCTCCCTCTTCATAAAGTCCGCCTATGTACCCGACACTCCGGTACTGCTTTCTGTCCAGAAGATAGTAAAGCATCTCCCGTATTCCCTTTGTAAAGTCCATGACGATACAGTCGTACTCGTAGTCCTTTGGATCCGAATTAATAAACACGATGGCGAAGCTCTGCATCCGCAGACTCTCCATCTCCGACTCGGAGAAGACACCAAAGGCGATGATTCCGTCGTAATGTGACGGTGCCGCCTTGTCCATACGTACAAACTTCACGTCGGTCTTTTCCGCCATGGTCTTTGCAATGCAGTCCAGAGAAGAAATCCGGATATTCGGCCTGTCCTTCCTGATGATGTGCCAATCCGCAACTCCTATGACAATTTCCTTTTCTTTCTGCGCATGCCGCATTCTGGGTGGGACATAGTTTAATTCGTGGGCAATTTTAAATATCTTCTTTCTTACTTCAGGACTTACCACAATGGTGTCATCCTGATTCAGCACACGCGATACCGTCGTACTCGAGACATTCGCCAGCTGAGAAATTTCTTTAATTGTAGCCATGTTTTATATCCTCACCTTTCAATTTTATTATAGTTCCATTATCTTCCAGAGTCAATGAAAATAGTAAATATTTACTGAAATTTTACTAAGAAATAAAGCGTCCTTTACAAATCGAAAAGGGAGACCGTTTACCGGCCTCCCCTCACTGTACGTGGCAGTCTCACAGTTAGTCTAAAAACTGATCGCCATATCCATAATGTTCCACCACATAGTCAATATCCTTATCGCCTCTGCCGCTTAAGCACACCAGGATCGAACCCTGTCTCATCTCCTTCGCCCTGCGCATCGCGTATGCCACGGCGTGAGAGCTCTCAATCGCGGGAATGATTCCCTCGTAGCGGGACAGCTTGAAGAAAGCTTCCATGGCCTGCTCGTCGCTGACTGTCTCGTATTTCACACGGCCCAGGTCATGTAAAAATGCGTGCTCCGGTCCTACCGACGGGTAGTCCAGACCGCTGGCAATGGAATATACCGGCGCCGGTTCTCCGTTCTCGTCCTTCAGCATGATGCTCTCAAAGCCATGCATGATGCCCTTTTCTCCAAACTTCATGGAAGCCGCATGGTCGCCTAACTTCTCGCCTCTGCCTAAAGGCTCCACGCCGGTGATGTCCACGGGATCATCCAGGAATGGAATGAACATACCGATGGAGTTGCTTCCGCCGCCGACACAGGCGCACACCTCGTCCGGGAACATCCCTGTCATCTCATAAAACTGGTCTCTCGCCTCGTATCCCACGACTGACTGGAAATCACGCACCATCAACGGGAATGGATGCGGGCCCAGCGCGGAACCGATACAGTAGATCGAGTCCTTATAATTCTTCGCATACGATTCGAAAGCGGAATCAACTGCTTCCTTTAAGGTCTTGAGACCGTGTGTCACAGGCACCACCTTGGCGCCCAGAATCTTCATTCTCGTCACATTGGGAGCCTGCTTCGCAATGTCGACTTCCCCCATATGGATCTCGCACTCCAGGCCAAAGAAAGCCGCAGCCGTGGCCAGAGCCACGCCGTGCTGGCCAGCTCCTGTCTCCGCGATCAGACGCTTCTTTCCCATGAACTTCGCCAGAAGTCCCTCGCCCATGCAGTGGTTTAGCTTATGAGCCCCTGTGTGGTTTAAGTCCTCTCTCTTTAAATAGATCTGGCAGTTGCCGATGCTTTTGGAGAGACGCTCGCAGTGGTAGACCGGCGTCGGTCTGCCCTGGAACTCCTTCCTGATTCTCCGCAGTTCGTTGATAAACTGGGAGGAGTGGCAGATCGTCTGGTACGCGTCCGCGATCTCCTCAAAAGCCGGGATCAGTTCATCCGTTAAATAAGCGCCTCCATAAGGGCCAAAACGCCCGTCTTTGTCCGGGTAGTTCTTCAAATATGTCCTGTAATCCATATCCTTCTCCTTTATAACTGTTTTTGTTAGCCGCTAAGTGTTTACAGTATAGCATAAATAGGGGGCGCTTGAAAGACTTGCGGCGTTACTATTTTAAATCACTGGTTATTATCTCCAGGTTTCTTCTGTGCCTTTTCCTATTGCAGTTGAATAGTATAAATGAATTTGCAAACGTTTTATTTTCTAAGTCTTTAGACATCCTGCACAAAATTTTTCCGTTAATTTTACACTATTATACAAATTATTCAATTAAGGTTGAAATATCGCCCCAATAGTGCTACTATGAACTTGCAAACGTTTGCGTTACTGTAACTCACAAAAAATTTTACAGAAAGTAGGTAGGTTTTATGAGGTTTGCCAAAAAAACATTGCTGGCTGCAGCACTGCTTGTAATGGCGGCGTCTGTGAATGTGCTTCCCGCTCTGGCGAGCAAGCAGGGCAGTGCACCGGAAATGGGAGATACGGTGCCTGTCGATGATCTGGTAATCAAGTTCCTTGCCCTTCCGGAATTTGAACCAACAAGATATACGAAACAAAATGGGGGTAAGTTTGCTCCGGAGGAAATTGAAAAGGGATTATTAATAGGTGTTGATATGAAATATGGGCCAGGTAATCCTGACGGCATGATGGCACCCCTTAAGCATTCCTTTGCCGATATCACCGCAGATCTTAAATTTGACACAGGAACAGGTGAGATTGTCATTAAGTACAATGATCTCGTTCTGGAAATGGAAGAAGGAAGTCAGGATGCGGTACTGACAAAGAATGGGAATCAGGAACAGCTGACCATTCCGGAAGATCTGGAACCATATTTTCTGGAAATTGAGGGAGAAACTGATGCAGACGGCTCTCCGTACACTGTATGCTATCTGCCGGTTAGATTTACCGCCGAAGCACTGGGAGCCAATGTTACCTGGGATGAAAGTATGCACCGCCTTGTAATGGCCTTTGCTTTTTATTACTCTGACGCGGCAATACAGCCGATTATCAACAGTAAATCGCCGTACACCACCAAAATGCTTGAATCAAATCCTACCTCCTGGTCCACCATTGCATCCATTGCCTCCAGTTCCAATGCAGCAAAAAAGAAAGAACTGATTACTGCTGCACTCAATGTGGTCAACCCTGCATACCAGAATGAAGACGGCGGCTGGGGAAAGACAAATACCGATTACGATTTATTAGAGGACAGCTTCTCAAGGTTGTATGGACACGCATACTCCACCTTTGATAATGGAGCGACTCATGGCCAGATCAAATTCTTATCCAGAATTTTAAGAGCTGCCAAAGAAGATCCCAATTCATTCAGAGGCTATGAAGATGAACTTGAAACGATTGAGGACGGATTCTGGAAATCCATGGACTACATGATTAATTCCCAGAACGAGGCTGGAGGCTGGCCTCAGTACTATCCTTATGGCGTCGGTTATTTCAAGCTGATTACATTTAATGACAATGCTATGACCAGCGTTATGCAGTTAGTTTACGCGTTAACCCATGAGGATGGTTTGACTGACTCATCTCTGTGTGAGGATTTCGCCTGGGTACGCAAGGCTCTCACCGATGATACACCGGATAAACATAACATCACCATCGAAAAATTAAATGCCATGTGGGATAAAGCGCTTGACTGCACTTTAAAGCTTCAGATCACAGTAGACGGAGAATTAACCGCCTGGGCACAGCAGTACGATCCGGAAACCGGTGAACCTACTATTGGACGCGCCTTTGAACTTCCCTCCATATGTACCTCGGAAAGCCAGGCTATCATGAACCTTCTGACCAATATTACAGAACCTTCTGATGCAGTAAAGACTGCTATCACTTCTTTTGCACACTGGACAGAGGAAATTGGAGTCGAAGGCTATGAGTCCATTAATATCAGTGACCGTACCAGAGAACTCGGAAAAGACAGAAGATACGTCTATACAGGCACAACAAAAAAGACCTATGGCCGTTTTTACGGACTCGACAAGGATGGAAGCAGCTACGATTCCATTGATGATGCAGACGGTTTTTATCCAATCTATTCCGGACGCGACAGTATTGCAAAGCTGGATCACAACGTAGGAGGACATGAGCGCCGAAGCGGTTATTCCTTCGTACAGACTGATATTGAGAAAAAAGCCAATGATCAGTTAAAGAAATGGGAAAAGGCTCTGGAATCTTATGAGAAAAAACAGCTGGAGCTGGAAAACAAAGCAAAAACAGCAAAGACCGCAACCGGTTCCAATGCAGAAAAGAACGAAGAGACAGCACCTGTCGCTACAGGCTCAAATGCAGACGGAGGTAAGAACTAATGAAGAAAATACATAAATTAGTAATGGCCAGTACCATGATTGCGGCAGTATCTCTTACCGTAGTAGGCTATACCGCAGTTGCGGCAAAAGGAACTGCCAGTGTGGTCAGAGGGCAGTATGATTTTTCTGATATGACAGTGCGCCGTGTCTGGTTCAATACTCTTGATCCTGTTTTCATGATAGATGATTACGACCGGGTATGGCTGGATTCCAACAGCAATGTACTGGCGGAAGGTAATTATGAGGAAACCGGAAGCGATGGTTCCCTGTTGGCTCCCATGGCGGAAATGTTCCGGCAGATTGGTGCCCATTACAGGGAGGACGGTAATAAGATCACCATTGTCATGAACGGTGATACACTGGTTCTGGAAATTGGCAAAAGGGACGTCACCTTAAATGGCGTAAAGATCGGCAACGCACTTTCCGCCTCCCAGGTTCCCAAAAAAATCAATGCAAAAGACAACGGCTTAAATCCTTATATGACAGAAGACTATTATGTCACCTATCTTCCTGTAGCCTATGTGCTTCATACATTTCAGGCAGATATTTACACAGATGGCAATGTGAAAAGTTTTTATGCCGCCGTACCAATTTTTAAAACAGAGCTGACTCCGGATCTGGCTGCTGTTTCAGATGATTATGGCGTCAACTACCGGTCGATTCTTAAAGGAGATGCTGAAATCAGTGATGAAATAGCAGAAAATATTACTGCCATACAGAATGCAGACGGTGGTTTTGGACTTCTGCCTGAAGCGACGGACATGGCACAGGAAAATCTGGAAGGAAGAAGAGGCAGCCTGGTCTCCGAATCTACCTTAGAAAAGGGAGCTACAATTGCTGAGTTGAATTATATTGCTGATTGTCTTATGGAAACTCCAGATGAAGCTTATGAATCAGCCCTGATAAAAGGAATCCATTTCCTGTTAGAGAATCAGAATGCCACCGGCGGCTGGCAGATGAATCCGGCTAATCCCAAAGGATTTCGTGCAAATCTGGTCTTCACCGACCAAATTACCACAGATGTGCTCCGTCTGTTAAGACGAGTTGACAGCAGCAATGCATTAAAAGACGTAAAAAACACAGTCGGTGCTGAAAAAATCGCCCAGGCAATTAAGGCCGGAGATCATTTTATTCTCGACAGCCAGCTGGTATATGACGGAAAGAAAACAGGCTGGGCCTCACAATACGGGGAGGACGGTCAGGCAGCTATGGGACGCACCTATGAGAGAGAATCTTTGAGCGCCTTTGCCACCGCTGATATTGCCGAATATCTGATGTATTCCTGTGATCCGGAAGACATGATTAAGGAAGCAGTTGAAAGCGCCGTAGAATGGCTGGAAGAGGTAAAAATTGAAGATAAGGAAGCGGTTTATATCTCCGATCTGTCCATGCAGAATGGTTTTGACGTCTTCCTGCTCGATGGAACAGAACCGGGTATCCTGGACACCAGCTTTGCTGACGACGGCTTGGGCACCTGGGCCTCCAACTACACTTATAAATCCGGAAAATTCAAACCTTTGTACTCTGATGTCGATCCAAAACGTCCTGAACAGCCAAAGGTAAACGACTGGAATGCAGCGGCTTCAGATAACCTGATCTGGTATGCGACCCGCAGCACGATTACCTATTACGATAATGATCTGGCTGATGTACTGATTGAAGAAGAGTATCCGACTTGGATTGAGACAGGTAAGGCACTCGGTACCGCTGATGATCCGGCTCCTGACCCTGATAATAAGCCTGCCCCTGATCATGGCTCCTCTGATTCCGGCTCCAGCTCATCTTATACCACAGCCACAGATCCGAACAGCGGAACCTGGACTCAGGATGAATATGGGTGGCGTTTTACCCTGAAGAATGGAACACAGCCTAAGGCCCAGTGGATTTATCTGGACTGGAATGGCACAAAATCATGGTATTACTTCTCAGAAGAAGGATATATGATAACCGGCTGGTTCGAACATGAAGGAAACCGTTACTACCTGCATCCCATTTCAGATGGTACCATGGGGCATATGTATGTCGGCTGGCATTTCATCGACGGCAAATGGTATTACTTCAATCAGCAATCGGATGGGACTATGGGAAAGCTTCTCATAAACACAACAACACCGGATGGATATGAAGTCGGTGCAGATGGAACCTGGGTGCAATAGCTTAAAATAGAATGCGGTAGATGATTGTAAAACCATCTATCGCATTTTTTAATGGAGTGATATAAAAAAAAACACAGGTTTAAAAAGGAGAATAAAGCTATGACAAATAAGAAAAAAATGAGATCTCCATTCGTTCTTCCGCCGCTGAATATCTGACTTATGTTGCATCCACTGGAGAACAGGAAACCAGTTTCTGTACCAGCTATCAGTCAGCATATCAAACGCATTTATGCTGATCACGAGCTGGAGCCGATGGCAACTATTAAGAAATACTTAACAGTTCAAACGGAAGGAGAACGTCAGGTTTCCAGGGAACTGGATCACTACAATCTCCAGATGATTATTGCGGTGGGGTTTAAAGTTAATAATGAACGGGCTGTCCATGAGATTTTGCAGGACGACGGGAAAGTAACCCATGAGATAGCAAAATCTTTTGCAGAAAGCGAATTTGAGAAATATCGGATTATCCAGGACCGTCTTTTTGAAAGTGATTTCGATCAATTCCTGGTCCTGGAGCAAGAGGTACACAAATAAAATGATTATATTAAGTATCCATCAGACAGACAATACATTATCAAAATAAGATAAAAGGGTGTCATTCCCTTGACACAACCCTGAATACCGTAAACTAAAAAATAACAAAGAGAGACTCCCCTGTTCATCAATACAGGGGAGTCTCTCTTTGTTATCGTTTCTTATCCAAATTTAATTTTGCAAACGCATCCGCAAACGCTGAGTTGATCGGCGCCTCCCCCTCCTTCTTCTGCTGGTTCAGATATTTGGCCACGTCCTTTTTCGATACGCCTGCGCCCTCCTTGGCCCGGCGGTCCTTGAAGGATGACAGTTTTTCCTTATAACCACATTTGCATACAAAGATCTGACTGTCTCCTTTTCCGCGCAGCTCCATCTTCTTATGGCAGACCGGGCAGCGTGCGTTGCTGGTTCTGGCTACGGTTTCCCTGTGGCCGCACTCCCTGTCCTGACACACCAGCATCTCACTGTTCTTCCCTTTTACGAGAAGCATCCGCTTGCCGCAGACAGGGCATTTTGTATTTGTCACATTATCGTGGCGGAACTGGCCCTCTCCGCTTTTAATCTGGGAGATCAATTCATTGGAATAGGAGCGGATATCCTTCATAAAGGCGGCACGCTTCAGCTTTCCATCCGCAATTTTCGACAGCCGCATCTCCCAGTCAGCAGTCAGTTCCGGTTTTCTCAAATCCTCCGGAACCAGGGTAAGAAGCTGTTTCGCCTTGGAGGTCAGGCAGATGTCCTTCCCCCGTTTCTCCAGCAAGAAGCTGGAAAACAGTTTCTCAATAATATCTGCTCTGGTGGCGACGGTACCCAGACCGCCTGTCTCTCCCAGCGTCTTCGCCATAGCTTTATCCTTCGATTCCATATAGGCGGTGGGATTTTCCATAGCGGAAAGCAGTGTCGCCTCGTTAAATGGAGCCGGCGGCTTCGTCTTTCCTTCCGTCATTGTGACGGAAAGCTTCGGAATCCTGTCCCCTCTCTTTACATCCGGAAGTTTCTGCGCGCGTATCTCCTGCCGCTCCGAATCCTCCCCATCATCCTCGTCGTCATCCTGCCCCTCATAGACCTCCCGCCATCCGGCGCTCTTTACAATCCTGCCCTTTGCGGCAAAATTTTCACCGGCCAGTTCTACCGTAAGCTCCGTCTGCTCGTACTCGAAAGGCGGATAGAGAACGGCGATGAATCTTCGCACCACGAGGTCATAGATTTTGCGTTCCTCCACAGTCATATGGTCCAGCTGTACGAACTGCTCCGTCGGTATGATGGCATGGTGGTCCGATACCTTCTTATCATCCACAAAAGACGGCTTAGCCACAATCTTCTGATTCATCAGACGCCCGGCCAGTTTCCGGTACGGGCCCACGCCGCAGGCCTCCAGGCGCTCCTTGATTGACGGTACGATATCCGAGCTCAAGTACCTGGAATCCGTTCTGGGATACGTCAGGACCTTGTGATTTTCGTAAAGCCGCTGCATGATATTGAGCGTTTCCTTGGCCGAATAATTGAACTTCCGGTTTGCCTCCCGCTGAAGCTCTGTCAGATCATAGAGCTGCGGTGCATACGTCTTCTTCGGAATACGCTTTACCTCGGTTACAAGCCCCTGGCCGCTGCCTGCCTCGATCTTCTTCATAATTCCTTCCACCCGTTCCTTATCAAAGGAGCGGAAGCCCTTTGACTTTTCGTCGCGCCATGTCAGTGTGAGCGGTGGTGTCTGGCTCTTTGCCGCGATTCCGTAATAGGGCTTCGGCACAAAATTCTTAATCTCCTCCTCCCGGCCGGCGATAATTGCAAGGGTCGGAGTCTGAACACGGCCGCAGGACAGCTGCGCATTGTACTTGCAGGTCAGAGCTCTGGTAGCATTGATTCCCACCAGCCAGTCTGCTTCCGCCCGGCACATGGCGGCATCATAGAGATTGTCGTATTCATGGCCGTTTTTCAGCTTCGCAAATCCGTCCCTAATTGCCTTGTCCGTGACAGACGAAATCCAGAGTCGCTTGATCGGCTTCCGGCATCCGGTTTTCTCCAGGATCAGCCTGGCCACCAGTTCCCCCTCCCGGCCTGCATCTGTGGCGATAATGATCTCGCCCACATCCTTCCTCTGAAGCTGCGCCTTGACCGCGCTGAACTGTTTTCCCGTCTGTTTGATCACTTCCAGCTTAAACTGCTCCGGCATCATGGGAAGGTCTTCCATCTTCCACGTCTTATACTTCGGGTCGTAATCTTCCGGGTCCGCCAGCGTCACCAGATGCCCCAGCCCCCAGGTTACAATATATTGATCGCCCTCCAGCGCGCCGTTTTGATTCCTTCCGCAGCGAAGGACCCTGGCAATATCACGCGCCACCGACGGCTTTTCTGCAATTACTAAAGATTTCATTCTTATTTATTCCTCCTGACTGATTCCGGTGAATCTCTGTCCTCCTATTATGGTGAATCTCTGTCCTCCTATTATAAGGAAATGCGGGGGAAATTGCAACGTGAGGATGGAAAAACAGCTTGTCCCGGGCCGTCTGTCCATGTTATACTACTATCACAAAACCGATGATAGCCTTTATAAGAAGCTATCGCCACAGGAATCCGGTTTCTGTCCGCATTCCTTTCTGCCCAATTCATCTGGCATTCTACGTCCGTTCGGACTTAAGAATCCCCATTTCACCAAAAATCAATGTAAATAACACCAAAAAATAAGCAGGGCTATTGTCTGTTTTTGAAAAAAACATTATAATGGAGATAGGTTCTTATATAGCTGGAAACGGAGGCTATATGAGCAATACGAATGATGCAGGCGGCTCCAAAGATATACCGGACAACTTTCCGGCGGAAGATCTTGTCTTAAAGAGCGCCATGCAGTTTTTCGGAGATGAACTGCTGTCATACTTAAAAATCACTGCGGAACCGGTGTGACAGTCGGCCAAACGGAATTTGTCCATCTGGAAGCGAAGCAGCTATATGAAGACTTTAACTTCATTAAGCCTGACCAGAGCTGGATTCATCTGGAGTTTGAGAGCGACAGTATCAAGGAGGAGGATCTGCGCCGCTTCCGCAGTTATGAAGCAGTCACCGCGTATATCTGTCACGTCGATATCACGACTTACGTGATCTGTTCATCAACCGTAAAGGAAATCTTGTCAGAATTAAAGACCGGACACAACACCTACCGGATCATCCCGATTCGTCTGAAAGACAAAGACGCGGATGAATTACTTGCCAGGCTGTTTGAAAAGCAGAAAAGCGGAGAAAAGCTGGAACGTTCTGATCTTGTCCCCCTGCTGCTCACCACACTGATGTCTGGTACCACGAATCAAAAAGACCGGATTATTCTGGCAAATCAGCTGATCACTAAATCCGGCGCTATATCAGAGACAGATTTAAAAAAGATGCAGGCAGTCCTGTATACACTTGCAAACAAGTTTCTGTCAAAAGACGATTTAAACCAGGTAAAGGAGGTGCTATTCATGACACCATTAGGTCAAATGCTGGTGAAAGATGGATTTGAAAAGGGCATAGAAAGAGGCGCCGGCGCTCTGATTTCCATTTGCCGGGAAACAGGATATTCCTATGATGATACCCGTAAAAAGCTGATTGAAAAGCTGGAACTGGATTCCCCCGACGCAGTCAGATATATGGAAGAGTTCTGGGGGCGGACCTCTGTCTGATTCCTTAAAAGGCCGCCTTGATATCACGACTGCATAAAATAATCTCACCGAAAAAAACAGCGGCAGAAAGAGCCACTAAGGCTCTCTCTGCCGCCAAAAGTCATACGCTTTTGCATAGATCCGGACACTTCTCTGACCTATATCCGATACTTCTCATACTCCAACTCACAGGGATTTCCCTTGCAGAACAGGATCTCGCCCTTTGTCAGATTAATAATCATAGAGAATACGGTTCCCATCCGCAGTCCCTTTTCCAGCTTCTCATCGTCGTGACGACAGATACTGGAAGGATACTCCACGTGGTCCGTTAAAACGGCCTTGATATCTTCCTCCGAAATTTCGCTTCCTTTCTTTCGAAGCAGTTTATCCGCTCTTCCCAGCCGGACAAAGGAATCCGTAAACTTACGTTTCCCCATATCCTTTCTCGGCAGAATTGGGAGCCTGCTGCTGATAAAATGATTGGTGTGGACGATGATTCCATCCTTCGGATAGAGCACGTCAAACTCTTCATTTTCAATCTCAATATCCACACATTCCCCGTTCTTATGGCCGATCATGAAGTTGGCGCAGCAGCCCAGCTGAAATCTGGTAGCTGCCTTGACTGCCTCGGCCAGCGTCTCACAGTCCAGAATCCCTCTCATAGCCATGTGGAGCGGAAGCCCCTTCGGCGCCTGATCTGTGGACAGCGCATTTAAGTACAGACCTACACCAGCGCTGTTAAATCCCGTCTTTCCGATAATTCCCGCCTCAGTTACCATAAAGATGGTGGGCCTGCCGTTTTTCTGTGTGATCTTCATCATAATCATGGACTCTCTCTGGCTGGTCTTCCAATCCCAGTTGTGAGCCAGGAACGCATCTCCGCCCGCTCCGGCATCGCTGCTGATTCCGATGGAGGTACAGCCGCCGTCGGCCTTGTCGAGTTCATTTCCCACAAATACAAGCTCACTTCTGCAGTTTAAAGCCAGAATATCTTCAAAATCCAGTCCGGACCCTTCTGCAACTCCGCGAATCTCTTCCAGATAATCCGGATTGTAGTCCCGGATTACCTCGACAAATCTGGTAGACAGCTTCTTTGCCCTGGACCACTCCAGATTCGAGTAATCCATAAACATTTCCTTATAACACTGGATGCTGTTTAAAATCTTATCCTTAAAAAGCTCTCCGTGCTGAAATCCAATCTCAAACGGTGTACCCTCAATTTCTACATATGGAAAATTCCCCATTCCATTCTTCCTCCTGCTTTCCTCTATTTTTCACGTTTACAGAATGTTTCCGAGAACCTGTGCGATTCCTCCGGAGACCAGGAACGTACCAAAGATAACCAGCAGGGATACCACGATCCCCTTCCAGCCGATCTTTAAGAAATCACGCCAGTCTCTGCCCACGATAACGCCCGCATAAGCCAGAATCGGTGTAACGGTAGCCATCAGTGACACCTTGCCCGCCCAATAAACCACGAATCCGGAAATCGGAGAAAACGGCATTGCCACGATCATTCCGATTAAAGCGATATAGGCTACCGCCGGTAAATTACCAGGAACGAAATGTTTCACAGTCAGGCCCGCCAGACTGATCAGGCCGAATATCAGCATGCCCGGAAGAGACTCTATGAATCCTCCGTCATAGCCCACAATATTACAAACGGTTGCAAGTATGGCAACCACAAGAAATGTCATTACCCAATCCATAAACATCCCAGAAAATCTTTCCTTCTCCATACGAAACTCCTCCTTATTTTCCCTCTACTGTTCTATTATTTTGGTGCGGCCCTTCACGCCTGTCACACATTATGCCCTGGCCCAATCCGATGGGCGGCCTATTTTCCCTTTTTCATCGCCTTATAGATCACATTGCCCAACGGTACTGTGATAAATAATCCCAGATAAACAGAGATTGAGGAAGATATAACGTTGCTGATGCTTGCAAATGCGGTCAGTGTATCCGGATTCGCAGAAGGCGCAGCTTCCATAATTCCTGCCAGGCCGGCTGTCATCATCGATGCGCTGCCGGCGCCGACGGCCATGGCAGTCGCTTCCGGGGTGAAGATTCCCAGGCTCACAAAGAGCGGCGGGATGATACTCATGAAGATGGTTCCGAAAATAGTTCCAACGATATAACAGGTCATAACGCCCTTAAACTCGGCCGAGTCCGCCCCGAACATATCGGAGATCAGCGCCACGTTTGGTTCACGGCTCATCGCGTGGGTCATGCCGACGGCCTCTCTTCCCATGCCAAGAAGGAGAGCAATCGGAAGCGCAACCAGAAGTGTGCCGATATTTCCCAGATTCTGCAGAATCAGAACCGGACCTGCACTGATTACCTGTTCAATGGAGCCGCCGCTGGTGATTCCCAGCTTTGCCATCAGAAAGGCAACACTTAAGGTCAGCATGGCAGAACCCGTGGCCGCCTGCTTTTCTTTTACGAATTTGATGGGTTTGATCAGATATACGACTAATACGAAAATCATGGAATACAGTAACGGAAGCAGCGTAATGGTAACGCCCCCCAGCGGTATCCGTATAGGACCGACGAGTTCGGCCAAAACGCAGCACAACAGAATAACCAGATGAAACTTGTAATCTCCCCATATTTTATCAGCAAACATATGAAACCTCCCAGACATTATTTTTATTTTTCTTTACACCTCTCATGATCTGTCAGAACGCCCACCGCACTGTACAGACTCCTTTGTTTCTTCCCCTTCAAGCACTTTCCATTTTATAGAATCCTGCGCGATCTGTAAAATAACATTTAATTATTTCATCATAACTGAAAATGACAGGAGAGAGCCAAAATACAGCTCTTTCCTGTCCAATTCCTTTGTCTGTACTATTTTTATCCTCATTCCTTCACACACTTCAGTCCGTATTTCCGGCAGTGTTCCTGGGTAAACCGGATAAAACAGTTGATGTCCTGGTATACCTTCCCGTTCTTCAGCCACACCATCTCAATGTCGGTCTCCATAGGCGGGTCCAGCGGGATTCCGGTTATATCCTCTTCATTTTCGACGATCTCCCGGAACAGAAAACCAGCCGCCATCCCGTTCCGGATCAGCTGAAGCTGCGTATAGAGCTGCTGCGTCGTCCACATGACACGGGGTGTACAGCCATTTTCATGGAAACGCTCCAGCACCTTTTCCCTTACATGGAAGCTGCTCTTAAACATCACCACCGGTTCCAGCGCCGCATGTGCTATGGATACGCACGGCTCACCAGCCAGCTGGTGATTCCGGTTCACGCAGAACAGGAGCTCGCTCCTCTGAAGCTTGCAGAACCCCAGGTTCGTAAAGTCCGTGTTCATGCCGCTAACAATGATTACATCCACCTTATCCTCCTGAAGCATCCTTCTTAAGGTAAGGGAAGCCTCATCATACAGCTCCAGCTCGATCTCCGGATGGGCGGAGTGGAAGTCCTGGATCAGCCGGAACGCCATCACACTGATCATCGGCGGAAGCCCGATTCTGATCAGATTTTTCTGCGTTCCCAAGTGGTACATTTTCTGCGTCAGGGCATTGGCCCTGCTCAGCAGCTCTTCCACCTCCAGGAGAAAATAGGCGCCTTCCTTCGTCAGAATCAGCCTCTTGTCCACTCTCTTAAACAGCTTGACATGAAACTCTTCCTCCAGTTCCTTGATCGCATTGGAGACGGCTGGCTGGGATATATGAAGCGTCTCCGCCGCTTTTGTGATTCCATTCTGTGCGCATACCTCTCTGAAATACTGAAGCTGATGTAATTTCATACCATTCTCCCTCTCCAAACTTCCTGCCTTATATCATTCTATGTCCATTCATATTATTTATTAATAGTAAGACCTGACAGGCTTCATTTCAAGTATTGTTTAATTTTTATCAAATTTTCGTCGATTTTTCAAAACTTTTAGTTATTATCCCATCATTAATTATTATTTTACAATACCTGCTTTTCTCCCTTATGATAGAGCTATGAAAAATCTCTCTGCCCTTCCCCTTAAGCAGACAACACACTGGAGGGTGAGAAAATGAATTATGCACAGGAATCATTAGAACTGCACCGGAAGCTGAAAGGGAAACTGGACATCGTTTCCAGGCTTCCTATTACAAACAAAACAGATTTATCGCTGGCCTATACGCCGGGAGTCGCCCAGCCCTGCGTGGAGATCCACCGTAATCCTGAGGAGAGTTATGAACTCACCGGCCGCGGAAACTTAGTAGCCGTCGTCACAGACGGAACCGCGGTACTTGGCCTCGGTGATATCGGCCCAGAAGCCGCCATGCCTGTCATGGAGGGTAAATGCATCCTGTTCCGGGAATTTGCCGGAGTCAATGCATTTCCCATCTGTCTGGCTACAAAGGACGTGGATGAGATCATCCGGACCGTGGAATGCGTGGCCCCCACCTTTGGCGGCATCAATCTGGAGGACATTTCCGCCCCCAGGTGTTTCGAAATTGAACGAAGACTGAAAGAGCGGCTGTCCATCCCTGTCTTCCACGACGATCAGCATGGGACGGCCATCGTCGTGCTGGCAGGTCTCATCAACGCATTAAAGCTGACCGGAAAGAAGAAAGAGACTGCTCGGGTCGTGATCAGCGGCGCCGGATCTGCCGGAATCTCCATCTGCCGCCTCCTCATGTCTCACGGCTTCCGTGACATCGTGATGACGGACAAATGCGGGGCGCTGGCCCCCGGAGAGTCCTTTATGAATCCGGCCCAGCAGGAGATGGCCGCTGTCACCAATCCGCGCCAGGAACGCGGTCCGCTGGAGACAATTATCAAAGACAAAGATATCTTCGTCGGAGTATCGGCCCCCGGGATTGCAACATCGGCCATGATTTCCACCATGGCACCGGATTCTATCGTATTTGCCATGGCTAACCCGGTTCCCGAAATTATGCCGGACGAGGCGAAAGCCGGCGGCGCCCGTGTCGTTGCCACCGGACGCTCCGATTTCCCGAATCAGATCAACAACCTTTTAGCCTTCCCGGGAATCTTCCGCGGAGCGCTGGACGTCAGGGCTTCCGATATCAACGAGGATATGAAAATGGCTGCCGCAGCGGCTATCGCCGGTCTGGTAACCGATGAAGAGCTGTCTGAGGACTGTATTATTCCAAATCCACTGGATAAAAGAGTCAGCGCTGCCGTCGCCAGAGCCGTAGGAGAAGCGGCGGTCCGCAGCGAAGTCGCACGCAAAGTGAGGAACTGATTGTATGAAACTGGAAATAGGCTTCGGCACCACCCCACAGATTGTGGAGCTGCCTGATAAAAACGTAGACGGAATTCTCTATCCCAATGAAGTAACCGTCGCCACCACCGGGGCGGAGGAAGTGAATCGTTCACTCTCCCATCCGATTGGAACACGTTCCCTGGAGGAGATTGTAAAAGGAAAGGAAAGAATTGTCATTGTAACAAGCGATATCACACGCCCCATGCCCTCTCACGTCGTTCTCCCACAGCTGTTGGAACGCATGTATGCGGCCGGGGTTAAACCGGAATCGATAACCATCGTATTTGCCCTCGGCAGCCACCGGACACAGACGGAGGAAGAAAAGCTCCATCTCGTCGGGGAATCCGTCTACCGCCAGGTGCGCTGTGTCGATTCCTCGGAATTTGATTTCGTTCATATGGGCACCACGCCCGGCGGCACCCCCGTAGACATCTGCCGTCCTGTGGCAGAGGCGGACTGCCGTATCTGTCTGGGCAACATCGAATACCACTATTTCGCCGGATATTCCGGCGGAGCTAAGGCTATCATGCCGGGAGTCTCCACAAGGGCGGCGATCCAGGCCAACCACTCCCGCATGGTCAGACCCGATGCGTGCGCCGGCAAGCTGGAAGGCAATTCCCTCCGGAAGGACTTGGAGGACGCTCTTGTCTGCTGTCCAGTTGACTTTATTGTCAATGTGGTTCTGGATGAGACCAAGCAGATCGTCTACTCCGTCTGCGGGGATATCATCACGGCCCACAGGGCTGGCTGCCGTTTTCTGGACCGTTTTTACCGGAAAGAGATCAGCCGCAAGGCAGACATCGTCCTGGTATCCCAGGGCGGCGCTCCAAAGGATCTGAATCTCTACCAGACCCAGAAAGCCCTGGAAAATGGTAAATACGCGGTTAAAGAGAACGGAATCATCGTCCTGGTCGGCTCCTGCCGGGAGGGCATGGGCGAACGGGTCTTTGAGGAATGGATGCTCGGCGCGGACCAGCCTTCCGACTTAATTAAGCGTATCGAGACCGATTTCCAGCTGGGCGGCCATAAGGCCGCGGCGATCGCCATGGTTCTGGAACATGCGAAGGTATTTCTCGTCTCTCACATGGAGGAAGAATTCGTCAGAAATATATTTATGACACCGTTCTCGTCCGTTCAGGAGGCTGTCGATCAGGCCTTTAAGGAATTAGGGGCGGAGGCTTCCGTACTCGTTATGCCGTTTGGTGGATCTACGCTTCCGGTGGTTGGGGATACGTAAGTATTTACTGCTGGTCACATTTGCAGTAACAATTATATAAATGCACAAAAACGCATAAACATCATAGTTATGCGTTTTTGTGTTCAGAGCCGAATGCCCTCTATAAATAGTTCTTTATATCGCACTGCTCAACCACCCGCTTTCCCAGCAGTGTGATTGCCTGCACCGGACACTGGTTGATACAGCGGTAACACATCGTACACCGCTTTCCCGGCACAGCCGTTTTATCCTTTACCTGAATATTTTCCATAGGGCACAGGTTGGCACACATTCCGCAGCCAATACACCGACCTGCGTCTATCTTCAGCTTATCAGTATATTCCTTTGTCTTATAAAAGAAATACAGCCTCTGCCCAAACAATCCGGCCAGATGCCAGAGAACCCCAAGGCCTTCCCGGGGCGGTTCCCCGCATTTTAAAGCGGCAGCGGCCTTCTTTATTTTGCTGCCGGCATTCACTACCAGCTCCCTGTTTTTCTCCAATGGCCTTTTTAAAGCTCTCTCATCGCCAATGCTGTCAGGCATCTTCACATGCAGACCGCCTGTAATAACGGCGCCGTATCTCTTCAGCAGCCTGGCCATAATTCCTGCCCCATCCCCGCTGAACAGCCCCATAGTGGCAATGATAAAGACTCTTTTGCCCTTCCAGATCTCATGATTGGAAATCACGTAATCCTTCAAAATCTTAGGTATGCTGCTGAATTGTACCGGGTAGCCCAGAACAATCTCGTCCTGACGCCCTATTTCCAGCGCCGCATTTTCATTCTCGATGGAAAATGCCTCAGCCTGCGGTTCATATTCCTCCAAAAATTTTTCCACACAGTATCTCGAGTTACCCGTTCCGCTAAAATAGATCCCAACCATCCTTTTTCTCCTGATCCCGATCGTTCAACCGTTTCTATACGTTTCCAGCATATCACAAACCCACGCCCCTATCCAGAAGGGATTAAAAAGCGTAGTGCCTGACCACAATATAGTTTGATTTTCCACTCGAATCCGCAATATCTGATAACATAAAATCTTTCATACATGCTACAATGTGACCGTGATAAAAAAGTGCATAAACAACGGGCCGGCATTTACGGTTTACTCGTCGGTCCGTTGGTATAAGTCACCGTATTCATTGTTTTTCGATACTTCAAGGGAGACATGGTCATATACGTTTTGAACACCTTCTCAAAATACGTGATACTCTCGTATCCAAGCTTACGGGCAATCTGCTGCACGCTCAAATCCGTCTCCTCCAGCAGCCTCTTCGCCTCCCTGATGCGGTGAATATTCAAATACTCACTAATGCCGTAACCCGTAATTTCCTTAAAGGTGCGGCTCAAATAATATTTGCTGATATAAAACTGGTCGGCCAGCAGATCCAGCGTTATCGTTTCATCAAAGTGCTCCGAGATATAGTCGGCCACCGCGTAGATATTCTGGTATTTGGAAGGCGCGCTCACATCCGTATGTTCAATGGCCGGAGTATGATTTTCACGCATAAAACGAATAAAGTACTGGATAATTTCCGTCTCGATCATGGCCCTGTAATTTCGTTTTTTGCTGTCAAATTCATCCTGAAGCCTGGTATAGAGGTCGATAAACTCCCTCTGCTGCCTTTCGTTCAGCGGAAATACCCCATAGTGCTGGTGAAAAAACTTAACCAGGTTCAGATTCGGGAACAGCCGGTCAAATTCCTTCATTTTATCCCGCTCCACATAGAGGATAATGCGGTCATGGCCGATTTCCTGTTCGCTGTTCGCCGTGGTCATATGAATCGAGTTTTCATCCACCAGAATCAGCGATCCGCCTTTTACCAGATAAGAACGGTTGTCAAAGAAGAAACGCCGTTCCCCTTCCAGCAGATAGAAGATCTCATACTGGTTGTGGAAATGCTTTCCATGCATATTAAAATGACCCTTGCGTATCATTCGTTCCAGTTCGATGCCATCGGTCCTGGCGTAATAGATGACGGCTTCCATGCCTCGTCCCTCCTGTCTGCAGCATTTGGAACCATTATATAATAAAACCCATTAATTTTCTATAAGAAAGGAGTCTCCTACTCATGCAGGAACTGAAAAAAGAAGAAATCACCCGAAAGCTTGACCTGGTCGTAAATAAGCTCTTAACGCTCGGCGGCCCTGAAAATGAAACAGAACTGGAGAACGGGGGTGAAAGCATCGGCTTCTTCCGCCGTGATTTCGGAATCAGCGAATGGGACTGGCCGCAGGGCGTCGGCCTATACGGTCTCTACAAGATCATGATGGTTGAAAAAAAGGACGAATACCGCAAGTTCTTATGCAGCTGGTTTAAAAGCAACATGGCCGAGGGGCTTCCGTCCCGCAACATCAACACCACCACTCCGCTGCTGACGCTGGTACAGCTAAACGAAATCTGCCCCGATCCGGAATTTGAGTCTCTCTGCTTAAGCTGGGCCGACTGGCTGATGCGCTGCCTCCCCCGCACGGAGGAAGGCGGCTTCCAGCACGTGACCAGCGCCAACGGCGACCGCCTGGGCGTCCGTTTAAATGAAAATGAAATGTGGATCGACACCCTGTTCATGACCGTTCTCTTCTTAAACCGAATGGGCCAGAAATACAACCGCCAGGACTGGATCAGCGAGTCCATCCACCAGGTACTCTTACATATCAAATACTTATACGACAAGAAAACCGGTCTTTTCTACCACGGCTGGACGTTCAATACGCGCGATAATTTCGGAGGCGTCTTCTGGTGCCGCGGCAACAGCTGGTTTACCGCGGGGATTCTGGAGTATCTGGAGATGTTTAAGGGCAGCCTGGATGCGGGCGTCCGGGAATTTATTGTAAACACTTATAAGAGCCAGGTCCGTGCGTTAAAGAAGCTGCAGAGCCAGTCAGGATTGTGGCATACCGTACTCGATGATCCGGCCAGCTACGAGGAGGTCTCCGGCTCCGCCGCCATCACCGCGGGGATCTTAAAGGGAATCAAGCTTGGTATCCTCGATGATTCCTATCTGGACTGTGCCTGGAAGGGCGTCCGGGCCGTCATGAATAATATCGATGAGGAAGGCACCGTGCTGAACGTGTCAGGCGGCACCGGGATGGGGGCTGACAGGGAACACTACAAAAAGATATTGATTGCGCCGATGGCCTATGGACAGTCACTTACGATTTTGGCTTTGATTCAGGCGTTAGATAATTTAAAATGATATTTTGTAATATCCCCGGCAACTGGTTTCCAATCATTTCAAGTTGACTGTGCCGGTATGCAGCCTGCTGTGGAGCCTGACCGTGGGTTATGCGTCAACCACAAACGGATAGATTCTTTGGAGTCGAATAAAAACGCTCAAATTAGGGCCTTGCTTTAGCGGGGTCCTATATTTTTCTACAGGATATTTTACATGAACAGGCAATCATATGGACAAATCAGCAAAGGTATACAATATGAAAATTTAGTAACCTTCCCGGACAACTCTGAAAAAAGAACGACTGCATATCAAGCCACAAACATCCACAGTTTATATAATCGTCTCACCTTTTCCTAAAATAAATCAAATAACAAAGCTTCTATTTCACATTCCCCATCGCCCTCTTATACTCGCTCGGCGTGCATCCGCAGCAGGAACGGAAGACCTGGCTGAAGTAGTGAGGATTTTCACCGAAGCCGGTGGCTTCGCACAGCTCATAGACCTTGATGTCGGGCCTTTCTGCGATCAGTTTTTTAGCGCGGTCCATGCGTAAGTCCATGACGTACCGTGTAAATGCAATTCCGGTTTCTTTCTTGAAGAGCTTGCCGAAATAGTCCGGGTGGATGAAGAGAACCGTTCCGGCTACTGCGGCGATAGAGAGTCCCTCGTCGCTTAAATGATCGTGTACATACAGCATGGCCTTCTGCACGGTACTGCTGAAGCTGGCCTGGTTCTTCTCTGACCTGTCAGTCTCCCACTGTGTTAAAAGCTGGCGAAGCATGGCCGCCAGACCGTTAAAGTCGGTGCGGGCACTCGTCATTAAGAGCCTGACAATTCCGGTTTCCCGAACGTGTTCATTCGTGTATTTGGCCAGAAGAAGATAGAGTCTGGCACAGTAGGTCCTTGTTTCTTCCGGAGACTTGTTTAAGCGCCTCAGGTCGTATATCACATCTTCCATCTCTGTCAGAGCCAGCTCCGCATTTCCGTCCTTTACGGCTTCTTCCAGTGCGTTAAAGCAGGGCTCCCCTTCTGCGGATTTCGTTTCTTCTTCGGATAAGATACAGAACTTGTCGTAGTAGAAACGGTATGAGGAAATTCTGGTCAGGAGGCTGTAGCGGTCTGCGAGACAATCCCCGGAGGTAACCGGAATCCAGGATACAGAAAACGGGTATTCGTTTTTATCACTCCATTCCCGGATTCCCGACAGGAGACGGCCAAAATCAATTGTTTCCTGATTTACCGCAAATACAACGTGGCCCATAAACAGCGTGACGACTGCCCTGCTGTCCCGGCGGGGTCCCAGGACGATCTGTTTTATGTTTTCCAGGAGTATATTGAGACCTCCCAGATTTTCTTCCTCCCTCTCGCAGGGAATACACTCCGCCAAGATATAACCGGAGCCCAGAAGCCGGTCAAGACGGCCGTTGTCCGGCCCCCCCAGCAAGCCATTTTCCAGCTGCTGGGCATTGGCATCCCGGATCGTCTGTTTTACAGTCCCGCGCAGCATCTCTTCCTGCTGCCGGGCTTCCTTTTTTTCTTCTATCTCATGAAAAATCCTGGTGATTGTATCGCTTAAATCCAACTGGGAAATGGGCTTTAACAGATAATCAGAAACACCGTAATGGATAGCCTCCTTTGCATAGGCGAAAGAATCATAGCCGGACAGAACCACTGTCGGTATGTCCGGGTACACTTTTCTCATCTGAGAGATAAATTCCAGGCCGTCCATTTCCGGCATGCGGATGTCTGTAATGATCAGGTCAAACCGGTACTGCTCCATTAATTCCAAAGCCTGCAGGCCCGTCATGGCGGGCACAGGCTCAATATCCAGAGAAAGCCAGATCGGCAGTCTCATAATTCCATTTACTATGATGCGTTCATCGTCTACAATCAGCGCCCGGTATTTCAACTGCTTTCACCTCCTGGCTGGCAGATACACAGCGTAATCCATGTTCCCCGCCCTTTTTTTGAATAAATCTTTAACCCGCTGCCGGTTCCTCCCAGCATCTGAATCCGATCCTCGATATTTAACAGGCCGATTCCCGTATTGTCAGGCACCCGCCGCTCTCTGATCTGTGCCAGGATCTGTTCCGGAATCCCCGGTCCGTTATCCCAAATGCAGAGAATCAGGCGGTTTCCCTTCCTTTTGGCCCTGATTTCGATCAGACACGGCTTCATGGTAACCTCAGCCGCGTATTTCACCGAATTTTCCAGAATCGGCTGAAGAGAGAGCTTGGGAATCTTCATATCCATACACTCTTCCGGGATGGTGAACGCCACTTCCAGCCGTTCCTCCAGCCGTATTTTCTGAATCGTTACATAGCACGATAAAAGTGTCAGTTCTTCCCTCAGCGGGATTAAGTACTGCTGTTGCTTCGTCGCTTCACGGAAGAGAGTCGCCAGAGACTGAACCATACTGGATATCTCAGGCCGCCCGCTGTCCATGGCCAGCCAGTTAATGGCATCCAGCGTATTATAAAGGAAATGGGGATTGATCTGCGCCTGGAGGACCTTGATCTGGTACTCCTTCTCCTTGATTGTCCTTAAGTAATTGTCTTCCACCAGCCGGCCGATTTCTCCCGTCATAAGGTTGAAGTTAGCCGCCAGTTCCTCGAATTCCATAATATCCGTATCCAAAAGGTCTCTGTCAATCTGTACCGAAAAATCCCCTTCCTCCACCGCTTTCATTTTCTTGCTCAAAAATGCGATAGGAGCCGTTATGTGATGAACCACACGGGCCGTCGCCAGAAATGACGCAATTAATATGAATAAAATAGCCGCTGTAAAGAATATCATCAGCGTGTTCGTCGATGTCATCATCTCTTTGTATCTCTCATACCCCAGATACGTAATCCCGGGAAATTCAGACTCCCCCTCGGTCCTGAAATACCGTCCGGAGCCTCCATTTTTTTCTTTTCTCACAGAATCCAGCAGCTCCGGGCTGTCAAAGATTCGCTTGTCTCCCGCGTAAATGAGATTTTCATGGTAAAAAATTACGATATTGCCCTTTGCAAGGCTTCCCTGCCTGCTCTCCGCCATCATCTTATCCAGATTCACACGGATCAGTATCATGCCCAGCGGGCGGTGTCCCCCAAACGGCGTGTCATAGAGTTCCCGGCCATAGAGCAGTTCCTGGCCATTCCCCCGTTCCAGCCACACCGGCTCCGTTCTGGAAGAGCGTTCCTCCATGAGAAGCCTGATTTTCTCCTGCTCCTCCTCTGTCAGGTTGTAGTCCAGGCTTCCCGTCGCGTACTGGCGTCCCTCTAAGTCTGTTACAATAATGGAGACTGCGTCATTTGCCACCAGCGATCCGGTAATCAGACGGTAATACAAATCATCTACCAGTGCGTAGCGGTCCTCCCTCTCCTGGTTTACCGCCCGCAGCGCCTCCTTCACCGTCTTGTCATTCATGATGTTAAAAGCGATGTTTTCGACAAAATGAAGCGTGTTTTCTATATTCGAAAAGGAGGCTTCAAATACATTAGAAGTCTCCGTCTCCATATCCTGGCGGTAGATGCGCTGTGACAGAATCACGCCGGCCCCCGCGATCAGAAAAAATATTATAATATCAATCCACACGAGCTGCATCATCTTATGATGCAGCCCTCTTTCCTTCTCCTTTATGACTTCCTCCCTCTGACACAGCATCCCATCTGCGCAATCATAACCGAATGAACCGCCGATGATCCGTCAAATAAATCTTTTTTGTCTTCCGGTATCTCTCCCCCGCTTACCACATGAAGAAACAGCTCCAGCTCCTCCCGCAGAGAGACCAGAATATACTCCGGAGGCCGTTCCTCCGGGGATCCGTAGGAGATACCGCCGTCGGTTCGGGCAAACAGCTCGCAGATCGCCCTCGCGCTCTTCTCATCCTCAAACAGCGGAAACTGCGTCTCCCCCGCATCACTGATCACACGGACTTCGGCACGCTTAAAATCGATCACCGCTCCCGCTTTCGTGCCGTTAATACGGATAAAATGGTTTCCCACCCGGAAACCCGAGCCATACTGAAGCGTTGCGAATGCATTTCCGTTAAAGCTGGCGGTCAGCAGGAGCACATCGTCCTCATCTCCGAACTCTGCCCCGCGGTGCCCTAAGTTTCCTCCCACCGCATACATCTCCGTAGGCACTCCCATGATCCACTGCATAATATCAATCTCATGAATATGATGGAATAGATGGCCTCCGGATTTCTCCTGCATCTTCTTCCAGCTCACTTCCGCCTTTTTCTGCTCCCATCCGGTACGTTCGATATGCATGGTGAGTATATCACCGAAAAAGCCATCCTGAATCATCGCCTTAACTCTGGCAATTCCCTGGTAAAAATGCATGATGTGACCCACCATCAGCGTTACCTCTGCCTTCCGGCACGCTTCCACCATCTCTGCGGCATCCTCTGCGTTCAGTGCAAACGGCTTCTCACAGAAAATGTGCTTTCCCGCTCCGGCCGCCGCCAGTACATGCTGATGATGCAGATAGTTCGGCGTGGCAATGATCACGGCGTCGATATCCGCATTTTCCATGATCTCATCGACAGAGGAAGCCCGTGGGCAGCCCAGCTCCCGGCTTAACCGCTCCGAACTTTTTCCGGGACTGTAAACCGCCGCCAGTTGGACGTCCTCCCTCTCCTTTATGGCTCTGGCAAATTCTGCCCCGAAATAGCCGCAGCCCAAAACACCTATTCGTATCATCTATTTTATCTCTCCTTAATTTATAATACCACTTCCCGCCCGGTCGTGAGGCTCTCACCTGCGGCCTCCAGAAAACGGACCACCTCTGTCATCTCCTGCCTCGTAACGGGACTCTGTCCGGTATCGAACATCCGGATAATCTGTTCCACCAGACACTCATAATACCCTCTCTTGTCCTGGGATACATCGATAAACACACTGCCGGATTCATGGAATATGGTTCCTCCGAAGTTGCCGTTTCCACATCGGTTTCCCCGGATATTTCCGATTCTCCCATCCTTCCAGACTCCGGTGATGATATCATGCTCACTGGTATGGATGACGGAAACCTTGCTGCATCCCGTCCCCATGGTCCTGTAAAGCATGTCCGCCATGTGGACCCCATACCAGAAATACCCCGGCTGCGTAGCGGTAAACGGCATGGGGCCGAAGAAATCGGCTCCAATCACAGAATGCCACTCACACTGCTTCAGTGCGGCTGTAAGGCCGTCCGCAAAGCGGAGAGAGGAAGTAGATAAAACCGGTACTCCATACTGTTCCGCCAGCTTGAACATCTCTCTGCAGTCCACCGTATTTAACGCAAACGGTTTATCGACATAGATTGGCTTCCCAAAGCAGACCATCTCCTGAAACTGCTCCAGCCGCCTTCTTGCGTCGACCTGTTCCAGAAAGACCGCATCTGAATTTTTCATCACCTCTGCGATGGATGAATATAATTTTACTCCCCAATCGCCGGCAACTTTCCTGGTAAAGTTCTCCATCCGGTCCCGACTCATATCAAAATCCTGTGATACAGGGCCCGGATACGCTGCGGTCACCGGATGACCTCCAATATGAAACGGCTCCCTCTCCCCATTCAGGATTCTTGAAAACTGAACCGCATGGGAAGAATCCAGCCCTATGATTCCCAGCTTCATGCTATCTCGCCTCCAGTCTGACCGGCAGTCCCACGGCCATGGACTCCCTGGCCCCGTCCAGTACCTTTACACAGTTTAAGGCTGCGCTTCCGTCCAGCAGGGTCTCACAGCCAGGAACTGCGTTCCCGGTTCTGACTGCCTCATCAAAACACATCAGTTCCTTATAAAATATGGTGCGCATCCAGGAAGAGGTCTTCATTCCCGGCTTACCAAATCCCTTCCCCGCGTCCGTTCTGTTTTTTCGATACCCGTTCCTGCGTTCCTCATCCTCCGCCTCATTTTCCTGCATGGGATACAGCGTCTCCCCCCGGTCATTTTCCAGGCGGACAAAGGAATTTTTAAAATCCATCAGAATTCCACCCGTCTTTCCCTGAAGCTTTACAAAGTGATCTCCCAGGCGGAATGCGGAACCGATTGTCAGGGATGCAAAACCGCCTCCCTGGAGCTCCATATTCAGAAATATGGCATCCTCCTCATCACCGCAGCCATCTCCGTGATGGACCAGATTCTTCCCTTTTGCATATACCGAAACCGGAAGACCGGCCAGCTGGCAGATTAAATCCACCTCATGCATGTGGTGGTACAGATGACCTCCGGAGATTTCCTTCGTCTGTTTCCAGCCTATGGTTTTCTGAGGCCCCGCCCAGTCCGTATGAACGGCCTCAATCATAAGCAGCTCTCCGATCTCTTCCGCGGCCAGCAGCGCCTTCGCCGTCTGGACGCCCCTGATAAAATTGGTTGTATGCGCGGCAAAAAAATGTACCCCCGCCTTCTCCGCCGCATCAAGCATCTCTTTCGTATCTTTTAAACTCAATGCCACAGGTTTTTCACAGAACACATGCTTTCCGGCCTCTGCCGCAAGGATGGCAGGAGTCACATGGCTGTTATTGGGAGTCGTGATGATTACGGCCTCCACTTCCCTGTTGCTGCACAACTCCTCGATTGTCGGGGCCGCATAAGCCCCCGTGTCCCGCACAAACGCCTTCGAGCGCTCATAATCCAGATCAAAGGCCGCTGCCAGCCGCGCCCCCGGCAGTCCCGCAAGATTATCCGCGTGGATGCCACCCGCATATCCGCATCCGATGATTCCATATCCAGCCATTTCCTTCTCCTCTCTCCAGTACCGCCGGACCTAAATACGTACTGCATTTAAGTCCGGCGGCACTAGCTTTATTTGTCTGCCCCCGCGGTAAGCCCCCCTACAATGCTCTTCTGTATAATCGAGAAAAACACAATCGACGGAATGACGACCAGAACTGACGCCGCCATCATATCTCCCCACTGAAGCGTCTCCATACCGCCCTTCAGGGAGTAAAGGCCCACGGAAACGGTCTGCTTATCCCCGCTGCTGATAATCAGAAGGGAGTATAAGAATTCATTCCACGCGTTGATAAATGCAAATATAGCCGTAGCTACCAGCCCGGGCGCCACCAGCGGAAGCGCGATGTGGAGAAATACCCCCGGCCTCCGGAGTCCGTCTATCAGGGCCGCCTCCTCGATATCCTTCGGCACCGTCCGGAAGTAGCTGACCAGCAGGTAGGTGCAGAAGGGGACGGTAAATGACATATAAGCCATTAATAATCCCGGCAGCGTATTGGCAAGCCCCAGATTCGACACCAGGATAAAGTAAGGAATTGCCAGCAGAATCGGCGGAAACATATAGGTCATCACAATCACTCTCGTCAGAATCTTCTGTTTCCTGCCCCCAAACCGCGTAATCGCATAGGCGGCCAGAGAGGAGATCGTCATGCCCAGCACCGTGGACAGCGACGAGTAGAGAAGACTGTTCCTCACGTATATCAGAAAGTCCGTCTTATGAAGCAGATCCTTAAACCAATACAGCGAAAACCGTTCCGGCAGAAGGGCCGCCGTGTTGCTGACAATCTCAAACTGTCCCTTAAAAGAGGCAAATATCACGATAACGAGCGGTCCTCCCGCCAGCAGTACCGCGGCGGTAAGAATCACATAGGACAGTATGGTCCATCCGTTTTTATGCAGTCTCGCTCTCATCACGCCACCTCCTCTTCCCAGTGGTCCAATATCTTAAAATAGATCAGACAGGCCGCCGTCAAAAACAGCAGCAGCAGAATGGTCACAGCCGAAGACCTTCCCAGGGAATACAGGGTCCACCCCATGCGGTAGGCAAAGATCGGCACCGTTTCCGTGGAGGTTCCCGGACCTCCCCCTGTCAGGAGGAATATCAGGTCAAAGCTGTTAAAAATCCAGATTGTCCTCAGAATAATGAGCAGTCCCACTACGACTCTCACAAACGGCAGCGTAATAAATCGAAATCTCTGAAACGGGCTGGCGCCGTCAATCTGGGCCGCTTCGTATAAATCTCTGGATATCGTCTGCAGGCTCGCCAGAATATTAATGGCAAACAGGGGGACTCCAAACCACACATTGATCAGGCTCACTGTCAGCATGGCGATCTTCGGGTTGGCCAGAAACTGAATCGGCTGTGCGATCAGATTCCAATGCAGCAGTTTGGCATTGACGATCCCGTATAGATCATTTAAGAGATAGGACCATGTAAAGGTAACGATAATCATGGGAAATGCCCACGGGATCAGCACCAGCGTCCGGAACATCCCTTTGAACCGGTTGATTTTATGAAGTGACAGAGCCACTATAAATCCGAAAAACAGCTGCAGAGACAGTGAAATTACGGTGTATACAAGGGTGTTCCACAGCGCGTGGTAAAACTCCGGATTCTGCAGAACCGACACGTAATTGTTAAACCCGACGAACTTAACCGCTTTTCCCAGCAGGCTCTTATTGGTAAAACTGTAATACACACTGATACATATCGGATATGCCAGCAGCAGTATGGTCACGAGAAATGCCGGAGTAATGAAAACCCCGCACATATGGCGGTCCACAAAATCCGCTATCCGGTCCCCGACACTCTTTCCGGCGTTTTGCCGATCCCGGTATTGCCTCATAAAATTCCTCCTGTAATGCTATTATTCCATTAAGATCTCAATCGCCGCGTTCAGCTTGTCATTCGCTTTCTTCGCAGCCTCCTCCGCCGGAGTCCCGTTCAGCACGATATCCTGCAGACATTCCTCAATAATGCCCTGACTGGTCAGCGCCGAGGCCGCAGGCGTAAGGCCATAGTCCATACCGATAAAGGTTCCCTTCTCAATCCCTTCCTGGATGTACTCAATCTCTGTCTTGAATTTCTGGATAGTCTCATCATCATAGAATTCTGCTGAGTTCGCAGCTTCCGCCGTCGCCGGCAGCTGTCCGCCCGGAATCAGATGCAGGAAATCAATATAGCGTTCCTTTTCAAAATGGAACTTTATGAAGTCATATACCGTTTCCGGGTACTTCGTCTGATTCCATCCCATCAGACCAATGACAAATGTGGTAGCTCCAAGATTTTCCCCATCCGGTCCCGTAAACGGAACCGCTGCTATCTTATCCAGAAGCTCCGGTGAATTCTGTTTGACTCCATTGATATGGAAGCCCGATCCAAATGCAAACGTCGATTTTCCCTGGAAGAATACGTCATTCTGCTCGGAGAGCCCATAGTTTACGGAGCCTTCCGGAGAGCCTGCCTTATAGAGGTCCGCCATCAGCTGGATTGCCTTTACCACCTTCGGATCGGTTAAATTCCCCTTATTATTTTCTGTAATTAACGGAGCTCCCTCCGCCTTTGCAAAGCAGCTGAGAAGCTGTGCGCACATCTGGTCGTTTTTAGACATGGCAATGGTAAATCCATATCTGTTCGGCGGATCCGCCACCGCGGTCACCGTGCTTAACAGCTCATCCCAGTTTTTCGGCACAGGCAGATTTTTTTCCTCCAATACGTCCTTGCGGTACCACATGACATAGGAATGAAGGTAATAGGGAATCCCCAGAACCGTGTCCCCATCCGTAAAGTTCTCCAGTGGTTTTCCGAGGAAATAGTCCTCTCCCAGCGCATCGATCAAAGGGTTCATGGGCAGCACCGCCCCCGCCTGATTAATTGCAAATAAGTTGTCCGGATTTACGCTGCTGACATCCGGAAGCGCTCCGGCCGCCAGCCCCGCCGTCCATTTCTGCGTAAATACATTCCATGGATACACCTCTACATTGATGGTCACATTTGGATGTTCCTTCATGTACTCGGCTACCATCTCGTCGATATAGTCTTTGCGTGCTCCCTCTGTAAATGTGTGCCAGTATGTAATCGTCTTTTTCGTTCCATCATCGGTAATGGCTGCCATGGGGTCTGCGGTCTCACTCTCCTGTACCTCCTGCCCCTTGCCTGCGTCCGCACGTTCCGCCGCTGTACCTCCCGCTGCCGTACCTTCCGCTGCTGTACCTTCCGCCACACTTTCCGCCGCCGGCGCCCCGGTCGCTTTCTGCCCGTTTCCGCTGCCGCACCCCGTCATTACTGTTGTCGCCGCAAGTGCTGCCGCCACAATCAGAGCTATTCTTTTTTTCATAATCGCCTTTATCCTTTCTTTTCATTTGGGAAGCTTCCTCATCTGTTTCTATTTTAACAGACACTCTTTCTCAAGTTAATTCAAAAATCAGACATAAATGGTAAAATATCCGAAATACCAGAGAGTTTTTATATCATAAAAACATCGTTCTCATGAAATAAAAAAGCGGAACCTCCGGTATCTCTCCGGAAATTCCACTCTCCTCGCCTGGCTCACAGCTTCCTCAATTATCCATCGGCGAAAGCACAGATAAAAAGCCCTGAATTGTCTTGTCATACAGGCAGAACTGGTTCCTGCCATTCTTCTTTGCTGAATAGAGCGCCTGATCGGCGCAGTGGAACAGCACTTCGTAATCCACTCCATTCTCCGGACAGCGCGCCACTCCCATGCTGACAGAGATTTGGAAGCCCTGGAAGGAATCGGTCAGGGAACGGAAGATACGCTCGATCTGAGGCATCACATTGTCACGGTATTCCACGAAAATCAGGAATTCATCGCCTCCGACTCTGGCTGCGACATCATCCCTCCGGATATTCTGCCGCATCTTCTGGGAGATGTACTTTAACACCTCATCCCCGAAGATATGACCGTGCTGGTCATTGGCAAACTTAAAGTAATCCACATCAATCAGGATCATGGCATACTCTTTATTCTCGCGCTGGACTATCATATTCTCTATCATTTCCTTGGCCGCCTTGTGATTATAGAGGCCGGTAAGAGAATCCTGGGAGGCCAGGCGCTTTAAATTGGTGAGTTCCATCTGTTCCTCGTGAATATCGATAAATTTACCGATCGTCCCGGAATATAAGGTATCCTCGTCGGAATCCCAGATCGTGCGCGCCACAACCTTGAACCACCTCGGTTTTCCCTCGATGACAACCTGATAGCTTCCGCTGAACACCGGCCCTCCCGGAGTGGTCGCACGAAGCTGTTTCTTTAAGTCCGCAAAATCACTTTTATTAAATACCCCTGCAAGTTCTTCATTGTGCTCCGGATGAGCGATCAGCTCCGGAATCCCCAGATATTTCGCTCCCCACTCAGATACTTCCAGAAGGTCCGAATGGATATTGTATTCAAACTGAACCTCCTGCGACATGGAGGCGAAGAAACGGTACTTAATCCGCTCCTGCTCCAGAAGCATCAGCGTCCGGTTCGACGCACGCAGTTCATTATGGGACTTCAGTTCGGACGCAATTCCCTCCATCTCAATGTCTGACATCCCGTCCAGGGAGTGTAAATCAAGCTCCTTCAGAATGCGGTCCCCCACCTCCACGAGGCATTCCAGCAAGAGCGGGTTAAATGCCCCGCACTCCCCGTTTAAGATCATCTCCATCGCCTTTTCGTGGCTGTAGGCCGACTTGTATACACGTTCGCTGGTGAGCGCATCATAGACGTCTGCCACTGAGACAACCTGGGCCGCAATGGGGATTTCATCCCCCTTAAGCCCGTCCGGATACCCGTTTCCGTCATACCGTTCGTGGTGCCAGCGGCAGATATCATGGGCCACCTGGATCAGCTTTTCCGTCTGACGGTTCGGCGCATTTTTCAGGATCTGCGCTCCGACGGCAGAATGGGTCTTCATGATCTCAAATTCCTCCGGTGTCAGACGGCCGGGTTTATTCAGAATCTCCTCAGGGATGGAGATCTTTCCGATATCGTGCAGAGCCGACGCATTGACGATCAGAGCGATATCCGACAGCGACAGGTGGATCTCATTGGTCTTCTCCAGCAGCTTCTTTAAGAGCATCTCCGTGATCACGCGGATATGCAGCACATGGAGCCCGCTCTCTCCGTTACGGAACTCGACGATGTTGCTCAGGATCTCGACCATCAGGAAATTATTCTTCTCCTTATCGATGATCTGCTCCGTCACCATGCCTTCCAGAATCTTCTGCTTCGTATAGAGCATGAGCATGTTGCTCACACGGCGCAGCACCGTCTTCTCATCAAATGGGCGGCTGATATAATCGGCCGCTCCCAGGTCATAAGCGTGTTCAATATAACTGGAGGACGTCTCCGCCGAAATCGTAATGACAGGAATGCTCTGAATCCATCCGTTTCTGTTCATAATCGCCAGGACCTCGAATCCATCCATCTCCGGCATCACGATGTCCAGAAGAATCAGCGAAAGATCGGCGTGGTACTGGTTCAGCAGGGAAACTGCCTCCACACCGTTGGACGCTTCCATAATATCATACTCGACAGACAGTATGTCCGCCAAAAGGGAGCGGTTGATCTCCGCATCATCCACTATTAAAATTTTATTCTTCATTTATCTTTTTTCCTCGCGTATCTGGCGCAATTAATCGTTCTTCAGCATTTGAATCGCCTGAACCGTGTGACTGTAATCGTCTTTCACCCGTTCAAAGAGAGGTCCTGCCTCTTCGCTCCAGCCGCCGGCCCGCAGAGACTCGGTCAGCGCACTGCTGGACTCGGCAAGTCTGGTAATCGACAGATTCAGGCAGATCCCCTTCAGCGTATGGGCCGCTCGGAAAGCCGCCTCATAATCACTCTCCTCCACCGCCTTAACCAGCCCGGCAAAGCTTTCATCACCGGGAAACTTCAGCAGAAAACGTGCGACTCTTTCTTCATTCGCCAGACGGCGAAGAACTTCCTCATAATCGGCGCCTATCGCCTCGTAACATTCCTTTACCGTCATCGAAATATCCTCCTGATCCTGTAACCTTAAGTCTTTCTAACTGTTATGATAAAGCGCTTCTCACCATTTGTCAATGAAGGAACCTTCATTCCTCATTTATTTACTGATTTCACAGATAACATCGAAGAAACAAACATTTTTACGGGTAAGACGCGCAGGAAAATAAAAGCTCCCGGGAAGTATCCGCTTCCCGGGAGTCCATGTTCCTATCTCTTAATCAGGGCGCCAGACGCCGTCTTCTCCGATCCGGTATCCGACCGTTACCACAGTGTCTTTAGCCATACTGCCGTCGCTGTTTAAATAATACCAGTTTCCATTCCACTGAACCCATTGGTCTGCGGCCATCGCTCCCCCGCTTTGCAAGAAGTACCACGTTCCCCGGTCCAGTATCCAGGCATCAGCCGCCATGGCGCCATCTGCCCCCAGATAATACCAGTGGTTCTGATCGAGTACCCAGCCGACTGCCATGTATCCCTGATCGCCGAAATAATACCATTTTTCATTGATACGGGCCCAATCTGATTTCACAAAACCGCCGTCCAGTGTCTCAAACCACCAGCCATTCTCATTCTGTTTCCAGCTTCCCTTTACCGTATCGGGCAAAACCGACCGGACCACCGGACTTCCGCTGCTGCCATGACTTCCGCTGCCATTATCACCGCCTCCGTCGTCATTGTCGCCGTTGCCATCATCATTGCCGTCGTCATTGTCGCCGTTGTCATCATCTCCGGAGCCGTCATCCTCCGCCTTTACCGTAACGGTAAATTTTGCTGTCTTTCCTTTATAGGATACCGTAATTGTTTTAATTCCAGCCGTCGCTGCGTCGAATCCGGCCAGTCCATACTCCGTGACGGCAGCCTTCGTTCCGTCTTCATAGACAGCAGTTACCACCAACCCGGAGGCGTCAAACGCCTCATGAATCCGGTACTCTGTTTTTTTCGGCTGAGCCGTAATTTCGATTCCGGTTAAATCGGCCTCTTTGGGATTGGCAATTACAAATGTACTGAAGCTTCTCACGAAAAAGCGCAGGAAGCCGCCGCTGATCTCCGGATCAATCACTTCAATACTGCCATCATCCAATACGTGATAGATGATGAGATCAGCCTTATCGATCCCCTCCGGGATCTTTAAGGTCATATAAAGCGGGATATCCGGCTGAAGCTCTTCTCCATTCACCAGAAGCTTGATTTCCATTGCCGCCGCTGCTTTGGTCTCCGGGATGTCTTCCGGAAGCTTCGTTCCCGTAATCCGGGAAACGATCGTAAGATTCCCCTGGCCAAGCGGAGCATTCAGGAGCGCTCCGGCCACCTCCGCACCTTCCGTCAGCTTTGAATCGCCCTCGGCTCGTATCGTGATACCGGGATATGCATTTTTAAGCAGTGCCTCGAGTTCTACCATACGGTCGGCCATCTCTTTTGTCAGTACCGTATGTTCCGCTCCCATTACATCAAGGAACACTTCCTTAGCCGCATCGGCGGCCGCGGCCTTTTCCTCTTCCGTCACATAGGCCACGTTCTCTTTGTTTAATATCTCCCTGGCCCCGGCCACCGACTGCTCCAGAACCGCGTTCTTTAATATATCTTCGCGGTTTGTTACCGTAACCGTCACACCGGTTGTAAACGTCCTGTCTTCCCCGTCTTTATCCGTTCCCTCATGACTGACCGATATCTTTCTGGTTCCGGTTTTGGTCAGCTCATCTGCATCATAATCGTAATCTGTAATGGTTTCTTTATAATAGACGGCGTTGCTCCCGCTGGCCTTCATGGTCCGTTTTACTTCCATACCCTCCGGATCAAAGGCGCTCCCCGTCTCATAGACCGTCTTCTTCGGCTGCTTTGTCACCGTAATTCCCGTCTCGTAATAGTCCAGTTTCTCATCATAGACGGTTACCGCCACGCGGTCCTCCAGATACCGTTCCTCTCCCTCGCTGTCGGTCCAGGTATAGCGTATCGCCACCTTCGTGTCACCCGGCTCTGCAAAATCACCGATGGCGTCGTATTCCCCATCATCCAGAATTCTGACCTCCGCCGGTGCCGCATTGCTCGCCGTGGCTTTCATGAGAAGGCGCACTTCCATGCCATCCGGCTGGAACGCTTCTCCGGTTCCATATACAGTCTGTTCCGGCGGTTTCACCACCTTAATGCTCTGAGGTTCCATGGTATCCCGGTCGTAAACGGCAATATCAAAGGCGGCTTCCAGCGTCATGCCGTCTTCCGTCACATAAGTAACCGTTACCGGAACGGTTCCCGTCTCCGACGTATCCGGCATACTTACCGCAAACTCGGCCGCGTCAAGCACGCGCACCCGCTCTCCTTCACAATAGGCTCCGACCGTCAGTCCTTCGAAATCAGGTTCTTCCCCTCTCTCATAGACAGTTTTTACAGGCAGCGTATCGATCCTGATTCCGTCAATCACACAATCTCTCGTAACAGTGACAGTATAATCCGCAAAGCTGGTTCCGTCCGCCGATGCGACTCCGATCTCTATGACATTAACACCTGGCTTTAACGGAATCACCGGATCCGTCACGTACTGGTTATTAACCTTGATTGTCACCTCATTGCTCGCCTGAACCGTCTCATACTGCAGTGTCACACGGCGCACGTCTGACGGCACTTCTCCTTCGTATTCCATTGTATTAAAATCAAATTCAGGAGTTAAAGTGACGCCCTCCATGGCAAGACTCGTTAAATAGGCCAGTCCGGCTGCATCCTCTTTCACCAGATTCAGCTGATAGCTCTCCTCTGTCTCCCCATCCTCGGCCAGAACGGTTATGCGGAGCGAATCACCAGATCCGGATACCGGCACGGTAACCGCGTCCTTTGTAGCATCCTGATCTCCAACCGTAATCTTTCTGGCGAAAATGCTGCTGGCAGCCGGCTGTACCTTCACCTCACTGCTGCCGGAAGGGATTTCCAGCTCATAGATATTGCCGCCCTTCCACTCCGCCTCATTTCCATCCACGCGGATTCCTGAGATGCCCGCGTCATCGTAATCCATGGCAGGCCCGGTACAAACCTTAAAATAGTCAATCAGTAAGTCTCCAACATTTGATCCGCTGGAGAAAAACTCAAACCGGTCAATATTTTTTCCCTGTGTCCGCAGCGGCTGGCCGGCCAGCTTCGGAACATTCATGTCGTTTACATAAAAATCAAAGGTGTTGGTATCCAGGTTAATAACATTCCTGATAATATCCCATTCGTTCTTTGTATACCCCTGAACATTTACTGTGTTCGAAGAGCCCTTCTTATTATGGGTGACAATATTTCCTTTCGTTAGCGCGAAGGTGCCGATTGCATTGGAACTGCCCGTCGGATCTCCCGTTTTGAAATCCGCTTTGTTAAAGGAATACATACCAAACTGATTGGCAGACGCAGACTCCGCTGTCCGCTTCACTCTTGCCTCCACCGTAATAATTCCGCTTAGATCATACTCTTTTTTTGTATAAGCATAGAGGCTGTAGGTGCCGGTTTTCGCCATCTCCAGATATTTGTTGCCATTCCCCTCTGCCTTAATCTGCAAAGATGCCTTAGACGCATCTGCAGCGGAGATATCGGAAACCTTCCATATATTGTTTCCGCTGCTGCTGTTTGTAAATGCTCCCGCATCATACTGATCGAATAAGTCTGCAATGAGATACGTCGTTTTCCCGATCTCCTTGGAAAGAATCAGATTCACTTCCGCAGCGGCGGCTGGCATTACCCTCACCTCTTCTGCGGCAGCCGTCGTGTACCCCTCTTTCGAAGCCGTCACCACATATCCGGTTCCGATCTTCACATCCGTCATCTCGTAGCAGCCGTCATTTCCGGTTTTGGCAGTAAATACCAGATCTCCCAGCGATGCGGTCACGGTAACGCCCTGAAGAGGACCGGATGAGTTTGATACGCAGCCTTTTACACTGCCCACGTCAGACAGACTCTCCCCCAGCCTCAGCTGGACTCTCGTCACCGCCTTCTCCTCCACCATGATATCCGGTGTCTCTCCATCCAGATAAATCTCTTTGGATATCACCGCCGTATACGATCCCGGCTTCACCCCCGCTATGGCGAAGAATCCCTGCTCATCCGTCACTGCGGCGTAATCCGTATCCTTTAACTTTACTGCGGCTCCCTTCATGATATTTCCGTAGGGGTCTTCCACATATCCGTTTAAGATTCCGCTGCCCGCTTCCCCCTGATACTCGAAGATTCCCATATCCGGTTCCCCGTTAAACAGGGGAGCTCCGGCAAAGTCACTCCCCGGGTTCGCCGAAATAGACAGAAGCGGATCATCCTCTATCTGGGTTCCTGCATTCAGAAGAGGCGATTCCGGTTTCAGACGCAGCTTGAGAAGCTCCGCCGCCCCATCATCTTCGTCTCCTGTCAGTCCGCCTTCAAACATCGGATCACCGCATACCGCACGGGTCTCCTGCTCCGGCGCCTGCACTCCCTTTCCATAATAGCAGTTGCTGTCATAGGAGGTAGAAGGCCCCTCGCCGATTCCAACGCTGGTTGTGGTCTTAGCAGTATTGTAGAATATATTATTGTTGATGTAGTGCATATTTCCCGATTTATTTAAATAAACACCATTGCCCCCTGATGACTCAATAAACGGCAGATTGGACTTCTCAATTGTATTATAAAGGATGTTGTTGTAGACATAATTGACACCCTTGTCCCCATGTGGATTGATATACCGTTTCTGTGCATCCTTAATTACATTGTAGCGGACCACGGAGGTTCCAAAGATAAAACCGCAGAGAAGGATCCCGTCTCCCGTATCATGGATGTAGTTGTACTGAATCAGAATATTGGTGGACGCCTTATCGGGATCTATGGCATTGGAATCCGCACCCCCGGCTTTTACTCTGGTCTTGTAGACTTCATTCCTCTGTACGGTTACTCCATCCGCGTAGTACATCTCTATGCCGCACGTCCCGGCTTCCTTGGATATATTTCCCTCCACAACGGCGCCCTGCACGCTGGTCAGATAGATGGTGTTGCAGGCATAGTCGGAATTTTCCTGGCTTAAATAGTTGTCGCGTATGGTGACGTCCGTATGCGGCTTCCAGTTTTCACAGTAATAATTATTTGCGGCATTGCCTTTCCCCTCTTCTCTCGACGCCCAGTGTTCTCCGCCGGTATCGGCGCCCTTCCACTGCTTGACAATAATGCCGCCGAAGGAATTGTTATTGACTACGTTCCGCTCAATCGTAATATCGTGAAAAACCGTCGGCTGGTCTGTAGCCGGTTCCAACACCTCGAACAGGATTCCGCCCGTTCGCTTCGACTTATCCCATCCCTGTTTCCCCAGAATTCCCGGCTTTCCATTGTTGTCACCGCTGATCCAGGCACATACGCCGGTCACGTCATGAACGTATAAATCGTGCAAATAGTAATTGTATAAGTCGCCTCCGTCCTGACCGGCAATGCGTATGCCCCTGACATCCTTTAACTTATTTCCATTCTGGTCGTTCATGGCGCCGGTGAATCCGGCTGCCGTATTGGTAATCTCCAGATCTGAAAGCTCCCAGTACTGCTGATTATAGAGCGATACCACTTCGGGAACTGCTGCATTTCCAGCCAGCTTCGGTTTCTCCCCCTCCCCATAGGCGCCGATGACGATCGGATTTCCCTCCTCACCGGACCCCTTCGGGGAAAGCGTCTCCTCTTCCCATACGCTTCCGGCCTTCAGCAATATCCGGTCTCCCGGCTGAAAGGTTCTGTTATTCACCATTTCAAGGCTCTTCCACGGCTTGTCTTCCGAGGTTCCCTCATTTTCATCATTTCCGGCCTCAGAATCGAGATAATAGGAAATGCCTGTTCCCGCTTCTTCTCCATAGTCCCTGGATACAAGAGCCCTTCCTCCTGTGACCAGGCGTTCACCATAAGCCTTCATCTCCCTGTTTCCCGCCAGATCCACGACCTCACTGCCATCGTATGCGGCCATCTTACCTGCCGCCGCTGCCGGAACCGGGAACAGCGTGCTGAATGCCACGGCTCCCGATACTATACATGCTGTCATTCTGGTCTTCCATCGTGATAAGCTGTACAATTTGTTATCCCCCTTTTATTTTATTTATCCCTTAATCCCATCCATGGCAATCCCATCCACCAGATACCTCTGGAAAATAATAAAGAACACCACGATTGGAATCAGTGAAACCACTGACATTGCAAACAAACCGCCATAGTTGTTGTAAGAGTTCGGGTCTAAATACATATTGAGCGCAAGCGGAATCGTATATTTCGTCGATGAGCTCATGAAGATCAGCGGCTGGAAGAAATCCTGCCAGATCCAGTAAAATGCAAAAATAGAAGAAGTGATAATGGCCGGCCGCACAATCGGAATCAGCACCCTGACGAGTGTCTGAATCTTGCCGCATCCATCAATTTCCGCCGCCTCATCCAGCTCTTTCGGAATCCCCTGGAAGAACTGAACCATCAGGAAGATAAAAAACGCTCCTCCGAAGCACCACGGCAGGATCAGGGCCACCCGCGTATCGATTAAATGGATTTTCTTCAAAATAATATACTGCGGAACCACCATAACCTGTGCCGGTATCATCATTGTCATCATCACACATCCAAACCAGAAATTGGAGAACCGGAATTTCAGTCTGGAAAATGTATAGGCTGCCAGCAGTGAGGAGAGCACGCATGTGATGGTCCCCACAACCGTTACCACCATGGAGTTCATGAAAAACGTGCTGAAAGCCACGCCGCCGATTCCCGCAAATCCGCTGGCATAGTTCTTTGCCGCATCCCAGACTTCAGGGAGCAGGGAATAGGTATTGGTAAACATTGTTTCGTTGCTCTTAAAGGAGCTGGCCAGCAGCCACAGGAGCGGGTAGATCATAAAGAATCCCAGTATACACGCCCCGGCGTGAAAAATCACTGAACTCAACTGTCTTTTTCTCTTCATTCCCATGATTTATTCCCTCCCGGCTTCATAGTAAACCCAGCTTTTCTGAGTCTTAAACAGGATTACGGTAAATACGGAGACAATCGCCACCAGCACCCACGCCAGTGCACAGCTGTATCCCATATCAAAATACGTAAACGCACGGCGGTACAGGTACAGGACGTACGATAAGGTGCTGTCCAACGGTCCGCCATCCGTGATGACGTAGCTCTCGGTAAACACACGGAAACCATTAATAATCTGAAGAATCAGATTGAAGAAAATGGTCGGCGTCAGCATCGGAATCGTAATCTTCCAGAAGGTCACGAAGCCGTTCGCGCCGTCCACCTTTGCCGATTCATAGAGCGAGCCCGGAATCTGCTTCAGCGCGGATAAAAAGATCAGCATGGAAGAGCCAAACTGCCAGACCCCCATAAGAATAATAACGTACAGCGCCGTCTTCGGATTACCTATGAGGGACGTCTTCTGCGCGATGCCAAAGACACCCAGCAGCGTCATGATAACGCCCTTGTTTCCGAAAATCTGTTTCCATACCACCGACACTGCGATGCTGCCGCCGATGATGGATGGAATATAGTAAAGCGTCCGGTAGAGTCCCAGTCCCTTGTGCTTCTTGTTTAACAGCATTGCCACAAACAGCGCAAACGCCAGACGCAGAGGCACTAAGAGCAGCACGTATAAAAAGGTCACTTTTAACGCCTTATAAAAGGTCTTATCCTGTGTAAACGCCCGCACATAATTGGCGGCCCCGATAAACTGCGGATCGTTCAGAAGATTGAAATCCGTAAAAGAATAGTAGATGGAGATACACATGGGAATCAGCCACATCCCGATGAAGCCTACCAGCCAGGGGGCAAGCAGCAGATACGCCACTTTATTGTCTTTATATCTTTTCTTTATCAAAATAGTCACCTCAGTCTTTTAAAAAGGGACTGTCACAATGTCTTGTGCAATCCCTTTGTCTTCATTTCCTGAAACGTGTCTGAAAATGTTTTCTTCCACGCCTTAGTTATTTCTCACCAGTATGGCATTTGCCTCCTCACGGAAGGTCTTAGCAGCCTCTTCCGCTGAAACCTGGCCGTAGAATGCGCTGTAAGCCGCGTTCTTAAAGGCTTCATTGATCTCGGACATACCGATCGGGTCCGGAGCAGGCGTCTCGCCGCAGATATCGGCAGTGATATCTAAATAGTTAAACATTTCTTCCTGCTGCGGAGACAATTTGCCTGTGGATTTCATGTGTTCTCTGACCGCGGATGATGCCGGAGTTCCTCTTTCCCCCATCATGATATCGTTGGCCTCCTCAGAGTTTACAAACCAGTTGATGAACTCAGCCGCCTCTTTTTTATGCGCTGATGTTTCGGATATGGTCAGGAACATACCTGGTTTATTCCAGAGGCCTTTATATTCGGTGTTATCAGATAATGGCAGAGAAGTAATCTTCAGCTTATCGTTTACGGATGCCACCTTATTGGCATAGTTGTTCCACTCGATCATGGTAGCGCCTTCGCCCGTCACTACCGGTCCTGCTTCCTGTCCCAGTGTCTGGATTGCCGCATACTCATCCGGATTCGGAATTGCGCCTGCTGCCATCAGCTCCGACCACATATTCAAATAGTCGATACAAACCTGGTCGTCGTCATAACCGAGGGATTTCTGATCATCACTGAATAGAGAAGCTCCATGCTGTCTCACCCAGTAATTAAACAGGTTGGTATCATCTACAGGGCCGGTCGCTGACCCCAGCTTTCCTGTCTTATCCTTCACGGTCTTGCATAAGTCAATAAAGTCACTCCAGGTCCAATCCATGGAAGGAACCGCCACACCGGCCTCCTCCAGCACTAAAGGATTATACCCCATTGCGAGAAGAGAGCTGGAATACACGAGTCCGACTGTCTTTCCGCCGATCTCACCGGACTTCATCAGGTTTTCATCGATACTGGAGGTATCGATGGTGCCGTCTTCTATATATGGCGTCAGATCCGCGATGGAACTGTTCTTTGCATAGGTACTGATATAGAGATAGTCCATCTGGACGATATCCGGCATGGCTCCTGCTGCCGCCTGAGTCGCCAGCTTGTCAAAGTATCCATCCCAGCCGGAGGGAACCGCTTCAAATTTTACATTCGGGTGAAGCTCCGTATACTTATCCAGAAGCTGCTGTGTCAGTTCGTGTCTCGTCTGCCCGCCCCACCAGGTAAACTTAAGTGTTACATCTTCACCATCGGAGGAAGCTGCTGCGGTCGTGCCTCCTGTAGATGTGCCTCCTGTGGCTGCGGCCTGCGTCGTACCAGCCGCGCTGTCTTTCGTCTTATCCGTGCTTTTGCATCCCGTTGCCGACAGTACCATCATTCCAGCGAGCCCCAGCGCCAGTAAACGTTTCATTTTTCTCATAACCATTTCTCCTTGATCTGTATTTTTAACTCTCAAAGTTTCGGTGCGCACCTTGTTTATGCTGTTATTCTACATGATTTGAAACAAATTAAAAATGGAAAAAGCCGTCATCCCAATTGAAAAAAGCCGACTTTCTCCCATGCGAAAAAGCCGGCTTTTTTCAAATTACGCCTGTTTTTGTATATAATCCTTGTACTCAGAAGGGGACATTCCCACTGATTTTCGGAAGGTTTTGGAAAAATACTGGCCATCCGCCGGGTATCCCACTTCTTCCGCGATCTGAGAAAGCTTGATCTCCGGAAAATACCAGATCAGCCGTTTCGCCAGTTCAATTCTGACATTTAAGAGATAAGAAGAATACTTCTGTTTCATACACTTGGAAAAGACTCGCCCGAAATAATCCTGATTCATGTACAGGACTTCCTTCGTCAGCCACTGGATGCTCAGTTCCTGGCTGCTGATGTTCTGATAGATTCCCAGCAGAATATCGCGCATGCGCCGCTCTTCCTTATCTCCGCCCGGATGAAGCCCCTGCTTCTCACTGATATAGTCGGCCAGAAGCTTCAAAAGCTCCCTGTCGTCCTCCTCCTTCACCCACCGTTCATTGTCCTCGTCCTCATAGAGCATGTCAAGCACATAAAGGATTGCCGCTTCCTTTCTCCCGGCCAGATCGCCTCTGAGCCGCATCTTTACGAATCCCAGATACAGCTCAAACAGGATGGCATCATAGGATTTCGCAGCCCTCAAAGCCCGGTAGTTAATCAGCATCAATTCCTCCCGGTTGATATCCTTATAAAATCCATGCCACAAGGCGTCCGTGTCCGCGTCGATCTTACCCATCTTTAAAAGCCCCGAGACCTCCTCATAGAGGCCGTGTATCTGCTCCCAGCTTCCGCGGCCGGAAACCGCTGTCTGAAGCGGGCTGGAATCAAACTTCTCATACTCCTTTTTCACCTTCACAATAACGGGCTGAATCTCATCAAATACACGCCCATCCAGCAGAAGCAGCACATCGTTGCGGATAGACGTCACCAGAAGCACGTGACTGCTTCCCAGCAGCTCCGTGATAATGTTCGTCACCACAAACTGTTCCAGATAGTCAAACCATTTTTCCTTATGAAACGCCAGAAGAAAGACCTCTCTCCGGAAGATCCCGCAGTCCCCCAGATACGCCTCGAAGTCCTTATGGATATCTTCCCGGTTCAGCAGCACATTGCGGAACATCTGCTCCCTGGCTCTCGGAGCCAGCCGCTTGACCTGGGTCCGCATATCGTCCTCTTTCCGCTTCTTCTCTTCCCTGACCTTAAGCTCCTCCGTTACCTTGCCGATCACTTCCACGATCTTCGCCTCATCGCAGGGCTTCAGTATATAGTGACGCACGCCCAGCTCCATGGCTCTGCTGGTATACTCATACTCTCCGTAGCCGGAAAGCACAATGAATACAATATCCGGAAAATCCTCCCTCGTCTTCCGGATCAGCTCAATTCCATTCATGACAGGCATCTTAATGTCCGTAATCACGATATCCGGCATCTGGTTCTGGATCTCCTCATATCCCTCGACACCGTTCCATGCGGTTCCCGCCAGACTTATCCCGTACTTTTCCCACTGGATAAAATCTGCCATTCCCTCTCTCTCCACATCCTCATCGTCCACGATCAGAAGCTTATACACGTCTATTTCCCTCCATATTTCGGAATTTCAATCCTCACAACGGTTCCCTTTCCGGGCTGGCTGGTTATCTCAAATACTGCGTCAGAAAAGATCAGGTTCAGCCGTTCCCTGATATTTTTAAGTCCAATCCCATTTCCCTTGGGCACCATGGTGAAATTCCTGACGGCCTCCAGTTCTTCCTGCGTCATACCCGGCCCGTCATCCTCCACCTCCAGGGTCATGGTCTGCTCCTCTACATTTTCCTTTACCCGCACCAGAATCCTGCATTTATTTAAGGAATTGTCCACGCCATGGTTGATCGAATTCTCCACCAGCGGCTGCAGAATCATCCGCGGCACGTGGTACGCCTCCAAATCACCCTCTGCCTCCACGAGAAACTCGGCCCTTCTCCGGTACCGGACCTTCTGAATATCAATATAATGCCTTGCCAGCTCCAGCTCCTCCAAAACCGTAGCCAGCTGTTCCTTCTTAAATGCCGCCCGCAGCAAATCTCCCAGCGAGATCAGCATCTCAGACGCCTCCTCATTCTTCCCCGACCGTATCATCCAGTTAATGGAATTCAAAGTATTATAGAGAAAATGAGGATTTATCTGCGCCTGAAGCGCCCGGTACTGCGTATCCTTCAGCAATATCTGCTTCTCATAGTTTTCATGAATCAGGACCATGATCTTATCCAGCATAATCCGGAACTCCTGGGTCAGGATTCCCGCCTCGTCGCCTCGCTTCTCTCCCTCCAGATACTCCTTGGCCTTCTGAAACTCACCCGCTTCCACGATCTGAATCGAATCCGTCAGTCTGTTAAGCGGTCTGGTAATGGCCGTGGAAAGCCGTTTCAGGATCAGCATCGCCGCCACAAACAGCACGAGAAATCCACCGATCAGACAGTATCGGACCATGGTGTTCATAAAATAAATCGAGCTGTACGGAAACATGTTCACATACGTCCATCCCGTCTCCGCCGATGTAAGCTGACAGAGAAAATACTTTCTCCCCTCCAGATTTATGATCTCATAATCACTCTCCGGCAGCACCTGCCTGATCTTCTCATACAGACCGTCCTCGCTCTGATAGATCAGGCCGGAGTCGCTGGTCACGCACAGGCTGGAAACATCGGTTTTCAGCTGATTTAAATGCTTCTCGATCAGCACCCGGATATCCGATACAAAGATCAGGCTTCCCAGATAGTCGAGACTGGCATCGATGTGCTTGCGTATATCCCTGCCGGAGACGAGATAGGGAAATTCCTCCGTAGGATTCTCATAAACATAGGCTCCTTTTGCCTTGTCAAACTTCTCCAGCAAGCTGTCGTAAATTCCCACCGGCAGTTCCACATACCGTTTCCCCACCTCATATCTGGTCAGGAATTTATCCGTATAGATAAATTCCGACACCAGCTCCGCAGACAGCGCCTCTGTGGTCAGCCGGCTTCGCATCTTCGACATCTGAAATGAGTATTCCGCCTTGTTCTTCGCACTTTTTATGACCGACAGCTGATTTTGAATCTCGTAGTCCATTGCCAGATCGAAGGACAGCTCCTCCACCTTTTTCAGCTCTCCGTCCACCCGCTCCGTGAAGAAATTCAGTTCCTCCAGCGACTTCTGGTAAAGCTGGCCGTCATAGATACTCAAGGTAACCTGCATGGCAAGCAGCGTGATACCGCACAGAATTCCGAATATGGCCGCATAGACCACCATCATCTTTCTGGCAAGGCTTGTATTCCTAAACCGTTCCACCCACTGATCCCAACGCTTTCTCATCACTTTCCCGCTCCTTCATCGCCTGGTAAAGTTCCTGATCCGTCATATGGTTCTCCATGTTGGTGATGAGAACCACCCGTTTATCTTCCTCCGAATAGGTAACCTCCCTCTGCCACTCATAGAAATGAGGGCCGTCCCCTAAATTCCTGATATATCCCATCAGCCGTCTCAGGCAGTACGCAGTCTCCTTGACATCGCAGAGACAGTCATTTTCGTAAAAGCCCTTCCATTTTCCGTGTTCCCGCGCTCTCATGGACCGGTCCGCCGCCTCATACCAGTCCGCTGCCCTGCCAAACAGATAAAACGCCCGCAGATACTGTTTACCGGCATACGCCTCATAACCGTCACAGAAGGACACAGCGCCTCTCAGACAGTACGTATGTAGTTTCACCTGCAGGAGAAGGGAATCCTCCAGAAGCGGCCCCGCCTGCTCTGCCATCCGGCTGCATGCTTCCAGAAGCGGTTCAAATGCATTTCTCCCATTTACAACCGTTTCCCGGTACTGTTCCATCTGTTCTTCCAGACTCTCTCCCGGTGCAAACCAGTTAAGCTCCGGCTCCGGTCTCTGACCCCCATCCGCCATGATGCGGCAGACAAAATCCCTCGTCACGTAATTATAAAACTGGTCGCCCGCCCGCTCGTCCTCCTCTTTCCCATACGGAACCGTACACTTAAAATACGCTTCAAAGAGATCCGGGAGAGCCGCCAAAAGGTCCTTCCCGTCAATCCGCTGTCCATAGGCGTAGTAAGACTCCATATAACGCCTCCTGTGTTCCGCTGCGGTGAGCGAATTTCCTCTCCACAGATTCCCAATAAAGTCCAGAGGATACACGTGGGGCTTTACATTAGAACAGTTTACAACCCACAGGCTCTTTATTCCACAATCATACGCTATTTTCAATTCTTTTTCCACAAATTCCATAGAATTTGGCAGCATGGTAATATGATTCGCCGCCTGCAGATCGTAAAAAGAGACGTGATAATACGTTCCATGGTTCCCATCCCTTAAATCTGCGGGAGGCAGCGCCGGCACTCTGGGATTGTGGTTCCCCTGTCTTCTCGATACCATTTTCCCGTAACCATTATCGGCCCAGATGGTAATCACATCCTCCGGCAGAGTCAGGAAGCCCTGCTGATACAGTTCCATCGTCTCCCCATAGAGATTCGTACAGAATACAGGATTCTTCACATACTTCTTTACCAGCTCGTACTGGCGCACCATCAGGCTGCTGATTAGGTCTCCCCGCTTCTTCGGGGTATCATACTGGGGATCATCGTCCCAGAAAGGCCGGTCTCCCTGCCCCCGGAACCCGATATTCCAGATAACATGGTAATCCTTCTGCCTCCGGATTCCGTCCTCCCACAGGCTGTAAAAAAGCTCCGGATATTCCGCAAAGGAAGGCGTCTTATCCGGATAGACCCGTGCAAACATCTCGGCTCCCAGCGGTTCCGCGTGATGATGAGTGATCCAGAGCCCCATATCGGCCGCCAGTCCCACATAAATCTTGGAATTCGCATCAGTACCCGGTATCACTAAATTTCCTCCGAGCCGCAAAAGCGCCTCAAATGCCATCTCCCACGGATACTCCCTGCTCACTCCGCCATCCCAGCGGCTGATCAGTACCTCGTCGTTCAGAAACCAGCCTCTGTATCTCACCGGATATGGAGACGACGCAATCGTTCCCACCGGGATCTCCACATACTCCCGCTTTTCGAATTTCTGATCATTCCAGAACCAGAACGGCAGAATCTCCATGTACGCCTCGCTCAAATGCAGCAGTGCATACACAAATCCCAGTTCATCCCCCGCGCAGATTACCATCCGTTTTTCCTCAACCAGTATCCTGTACTGTTCCGGATCCATGGATTCCTCGCAGAGCCTGATCCCGCCCCCATAAGCAGAATTCCCGTCAATCACCATATCCAGATCCCGGTAAAACCGCTCCACCGCTCGTCTCACCGCACCTCTGTCCTTCATCGTTCCAAGATCCGCCGTAACGCTTTTATCCAATAAAAATGTTCCCATCATATCCTCCTTTACCGTGAAAAATTCTATCGTATCTCCACTCCATTATAGGAAAATATACAATGGGCGTAAATGGAAAAAAACCGTAAACACACTTGGAAATTTCCGACTTTTCTGCAAAACAAAAAATGAGACCCCATAATTTCTTACGGAATCTCATTCGCAAAATCCTTATAAAATAAGGGTTTATTCCATTGTATAAGGCATAAGAGCGATGTGTCTTGCTCTCTTGATTGCAACGGTAAGTGCTCTCTGATGCTTTGCACAGTTACCTGTAATACGTCTCGGAAGAATTTTTCCTCTTTCAGAGACATATCTTTTTAATTTATTTACATCTTTATAATCGATGGTGCCGTTTTTCTCACCACAGAATACACATACTTTTTTTCTTCTGCGCATGCCGCCTCTTCTGAACTTGGCGCCATCAGCTTTATCATTCTTATTATATGCCATTGGTACTACCTCCTGTTAGATTTTGTTGTTTCTATCCCTGCAAGTTTAGTTGAATGGAAGTCCTTCGTCTTCGACTCCATCCGGGATATTCATAAATCCATCACCGATTGCGGAAGACGGTGCCGGTCTGGATGTTGGCTGATAGCCGCCGCCATCACCGGAAGCCGCGCCCTTGCTGTCGGCGAATTCCTGATCGTCTACAATGATATCGGTCGTGTAAACTTTGATACCGTCCTTATTCGTGTAACTGCCAGTCTGGATCCTTCCGGAAATCAACACTCTCATGCCCTGGCGGAAATACTTCTCGGCAAACTCACCTGCTCTGTCAAATGCGACACAGTTGATGAAATCTGCGGTCTGCTCGTTGCCGTCCTGGTTTCTGCGGCCTCTTCTGTCAACAGCAAGAGTATATCTTGCGATGGCCATGGCGCGCTCGCCCTGGGAATATCTTACTTCTGGATCACGGGTCAATCTACCCATCAGGATTACTCTGTTCATACGATCACACTTTCTTTATCTATTATGCCTCTTGTCTTACGCATAAATATCTGATAACTGGTTCCATAATACGAATGCGTGATTCTAACTCATTCGGTGTTGTGGAATCGCCATCAAACTGGATGAAGTAGTAGAATCCCTCTTTCATCTTCTGAATTTCGTAAGCTAATCTCTTCTTACCCCATTCGTCGATGTTGGTTACAGTACCGCCAAAACGAGTGATATAATTTGTAATCTTCTCGATGGCTGCTGCTCTCTCCTCATCTTCGAGCTTTACGTTAAGAACAACGGCTAACTCATACTTGTTCATGCTTGTTTACCTCCTTGTGGTCTCTGGCCCCTGCTTTCAGTTTCAGGAGCAAGGAATTTAATGTGTCACGGATTAATATTTTAGCAGAAATTGGCGGAAAAAGCAAGTACTTTTTCCCGTTTTCCTACGTTTTTACGACATTTCCGGGGCTTCTTACCGCTTTTCCGCCCCATCCGCTCCCTTCATCCCTCTGACGTTCTTCTCCACCAGCTTTCTGGGAACCATAATCATGTGGCCGCAGCCCATACATTTCAAACGAAAGTCCGCGCCGACCCGCAAAATTTCCCATTCACTGCTGCCGCAGGGATGCTGTTTCTTCAGTTTTACAATGTCTCCGACTTCAAAATTCATCTCGTTCTCCCGTTATCAGTGTCCTTATTTTAAGATCTCGTCAATCGCCTTTAACTCATCTGCCGAAAACTCCAGATGATCGAGACACTGAACGCTGTTTTCCAGCTGTCTCACACTGCTGGCCCCAATCAGTACGGAAGTCACAGCCTTCTCCCGAAGCACCCATGCCAGCGCCATCTGGGCCAGCGACTGATTCCTGCTCACCGCGATCTCATTCAGCCTGCGGATCTGATCCAGCTTCTCCTCGGATAAATAGCGGTCATTAATCGTAGTCCCCACTCTGGAAGCTCTTGACCCCTGCGGGATACCATTTAAATACTTATCGGTCAATGCCCCCTGCGCCAGAGGACTGTAGCAGATACAGCCCACGCCGTGCTCCCACATAGCTTTAAACAATCCGTCTTCCGGAGTTCTCTCGAACATGTTGTAACGCGGCTGCTCGATGAGACAGTGTACGCCCATATCCTTTAACAGAAGAACCGCTTTCTCCGCCTCCTGCTTCGAATAGTTGGACAGGCCCACGTAAAGCGCCTTGCCCTGTCTTACGATGTCCGCCAGCGTTCCCATCGTCTCCTCCAGCGGTGTCTCCGGATCCGGTCTGTGGTGATAAAAAATATCCACATACTCCAGCCCCATCCGCTTTAAGCTCTGATCGAGACTGGCCATTAAATACTTCCTGGATCCCCAGTTTCCGTACGGTCCCGGCCACATATCGTATCCGGCCTTCGTGGAAATGATCATCTCATCCCGGTAGGTTCCCAGGCCGTGTCTCAAAATCTCCCCAAAATTCTCTTCCGCCTTTCCTGGCGCCGGAAATCCGTAGTTATTCGCCAAATCAAAATGTGTCACACCCAAATCAAACGCCCTGCAGAGGATTGCTTCCTGATCCTCAATCGGCTTTTCCAAACCAAAATTCTGCCATAACCCGAGAGAAACCCTTGGAAGTTTCACTCCGCTTCTTCCACAGCGCTTATAGTCCATCTTCTCATATCTGTCTTCTGCTGCCTGATACATAGTTTTACGCTCCTTTATTCTGTCATTTTTTCTCTGCCTGTACAGCGCTCTCACACGCCTGCCGCGTCTCCCAGCACCTCTCCCAGCTGCCCGCTGATCACCAGATCAGCACGGCTGTCCATGGGGGTAACCGTCTTATTAATCAGAACCATCCGGTTTCCTCTATAATAATCGATCAGTCCCGCGGCTGGATAAACCGTAAGCGATGTGCCTCCAACGATCAGCATGTCCGCCCTGGTGATATATGCCACCGACCGGCTAAGCACCTCCTGATCCAGACTCTCCTCATAGAGCACCACGTCCGGTTTAATTGTCCCGCCGCAGCTGCACCGCGGAATTCCATCCGGTTCATCCATATTTAAAATATCTTCCAGGCTGTAAGACTTCCCGCACCGGGTACAGTAATTCCTGTGTACCGATCCGTGAAGCTCGAGGACTTCCTTACTGCCCGCCGCCTGATGAAGACCGTCAATATTCTGAGTGATAACAGCCTTTAACTTTCCTTCCGCCTCCAGCTTTGCCAAAGCCAGGTGTGCCCGGTTCGGCTCTGCTTCCGGAAACAGCATTCTGTTTTTATAAAACCGGTAAAATTCCTGGGGATTCTGCCTGTAAAAGCTGTGACTGATAATCGTCTCCGGCGGATACTGATACTGCTGGTGATACAGCCCGTCCACGCCCCTGAAATCCGGAATCCCGCTCTCTGTCGAAATACCGGCTCCGCCAAAAAATACGATCCGGCTGCTCTCCGAGATCCACTGCTTCAGCTGTTCCTGTGCTTCCATCTCTTCCGTTCTCCCTCCTGTCCTTTCAATCAGGCCGCCACTGCACTCTGCCATGCAATGCCGGTCCGGTACTGGAACTCAGACGGGGTGCCGCAGACTGGATTCTTCCAAATCCGCCTGCGGCACCCCGGATCGTTTCAGAGTATGTTTGAAAATACCTCATTTCAATCCACGCCCGCCACTGCCGTTCAGCTTCTTTTAAATCTTCGAATATCCGTAACCGTTTACAAGGGCATCCAGCTTGATTCCCTTCTTGCAGTATGGGCATTCCCGGAAATCATACGTCTGATAATCAGGGATATCACGCTCCCGGAATACAGAGTTCACAGGCATCCCGTCCAGTTCCCCGATCGCACTGAAGATCGCCGATATTCCCTGGAGCTTTCCTCCGTAATACTGAATACACTCGACTCCCTTGTTGATCGTCTTTCCCGTTGTCACGGAAGCCATCAGAAGAATCACATTCTTACCGGTTATCATAGGCTGAATATTGTCACGGAAAATCATCTGGCTGTTACTGTTATACTCCGGAGTCACAACGTAAATTGTCTGATGCGCATTCCTTGACATAACGCCTGCCTTTGTCAGTTCCTCCGCCAGATAGGCGCCTACCACATCCATGCCATCCAGGCATACGATGGTATCCACAAACGTATTATACAGGTAAAGTCCCACTAAATCACGGGCGACCTCCTGTGCCTCACTAACACGTGTCTTCAGCGTTGTCATATCAATGTAGTAATTGATATGGGAATGGTTGGTTGCGAAATGTCCCGGCACAACCTTGAGCGGTACGTTACATCCTGGAGCCTGAAGCTTAATATATCTGTTTTCCATAGAAACCTCCCCTGCTGCTGTTTTCTTTATTATACTACAGAAACAGGACTGGTTACAAGGAAAATCTATTAGTTTTGCACAACGCGCTACTATACTACCTCATCAAAATAAACACCGTTTAACGGCCTGATTCTTTCCGCCATACTCCGGCGGTTTTCCGGCATCTGCGGCATTTTGTATCCGAAGAGCCAGGCTGTCATCTCCGCAATTCCCAGCGACAGATGCGGCTTTACAAGAGTCCCCTCCGTCATCCGAGTCACCCTGGAGCCATTCTTATCCAGCTTCCAGCGGAAAATGCCGTCGTTCTGGCGTATCTGCCCGTCCGAGACCTCGATCATAAGTTCCATCTCACTGACTTCTGAGTCCTCTTTTAACCGGATCACAGAGACAAACTGCTCCAGATTGATAATTCGTCCCATCATAAGAGGCTTTGGCGGGGCGATCTCCTTCACATAGTCCGGATGCACCAGAAGCTCCCTCTGTTCCATCTCTCCGCCTCCATAATAGGCGGAAATACCGGCCAGCCGCTCCCTCTCGTCCCTCGTTCTCAAGAGTACCAGATCGCCGTCGGCGCTTCTCACCTCCCGGCACAGAGCCCGGTAATACTCCTCATCACGCATCGTATAGACCTCATAATGCTTTTCGAGGCATTTGCCCGCAAATCTGGCCGCCTCCTCGCATTCCTCCGTCCGCTGTTCTATGAGGGCCCGTCCGCTCAGACGCATCATGCCCTTTTCACTCAAAGTAAGCTGCGGCTGATCAAAGATATAGGTAAACTCAAACGGCAGATAAATAGCCGGATCCACCGGATGCAGAAAGCAAAATCCCATCTTTTCCATATACATATCGGCAAATATCCTGGACAGCAGGCGGCTCATATACCCCTGGTGACGCCATGCCGCCGCGGTAGCCACCCCGGCGATATAGTCGATCCTCCAAATACGGTCCTTAACCACCACATCAAACGGATTCCGGTGGAGCATGGCCACGATCTCATTGTCCTCCTCCGCCACGAGAATTTTGTTCCGGCGAGCCTTCTCCGCATAGTAAAAATCCACGAACGACTGGGAATCTTCCACAAAGATCTCTTCCCACAGCTTCCGGCTCCTGCTTTTCTCTTCCTGTCTTAAATAATGTATCATCCTTTAAAGTCCTTCTGTTCTATGCTGTATTTTCTGGCAAAGTCAATGGGATTATAGGACATCTTCGCTCTGCGCAGGCCTTCCATTCCCACGTCGTCCTCCCGGTTGACAAGCATCATTTCCTCTGGAAATGCCCTGACCAGAAACTCTCTGTTAATAAACTGGTAAAGTCCATTGATCTCCGGATTGGCCTTCTCAATGTGAATTACCGCCATTTTTTCAAATTCATTATAGCTTCCTATCGTAAATGCTTCCAGCTTACCATCGATATAGACACCGGCCATCCGGACGCATAACTGGGAACAGTTCTTCAAGATATCGTGAATTCCGTTTACCTCATAATCCAACTGGGTACCGAACTCCGCGGCCTCCACTTTGTTTTCCCACCATCTGTCCAGGAACTCCCACACATCGTCCCGGTCAGAACAGCATAAAGTCCGGTACTCATACCGCCCTTCATACTCTCTCAAAAATGCATTCAGATGATTCTTTTTCTTATGCAGCTTCTTGCCGGCCAATGACCGCATAGCTGCAGCATCATACAAATAATCCTTTAAATCTTCCTGCTCCTTCACCTCAAACTTCTCAGGATCCAGATTTAAATAGTTCACACCGTCCTCATCCGCCAGATAAATCCGAAACGGCTTCTTTAACACGGTATTAAAATATTCCACCATCTCATAAAAGTAATAGGACAGCTCCTCTTCCTTACACATCGGCATGGCGCTGAAAGTAATGCCATCCTTTTCCATCAAAAACTGTACTGCTTTCTCATCGCTGATAGCGCATTGGATATGGTAAAAATCCCTCCAGATAAAACTGTCCAGAAACACACTGTCACACGTCTTATTGGGCCGCAGTGCGAAAAACGGCGTCACTCTCTCGATATCCTTTGCCTCTACCGGCTTAAACTGTAGGTTCATAATAATTCCCTTCTGCATTAATATTGTCTTTCGTCTTATAATCTGATTTAACTCTTCTTAACAAAATCCGTATTGCACTTCGGACAGTGAATGCTGATTTTCCCTTTTCCTCTGGGAATCCGGATCTTCTGTCCACAGCTGGGACATTTATAGATATGGTATTCCTTCTTTTCCCGGATTCTAAACTTAAATTTGCGAAACTTTTCCATCACAGAATAGCGAAGTCCTTCAAACACCTGCTCTTCCTTATACCTTTTCCCGATATTCCTCGAAAACATCCGAAAATAGCAGAGAATCAGGCACGCAAACGCCAGAATATCCACCCATGGCTTCCTTATGAAAATTCCAAGCAGCAGAAAGAAAAGTGAAACACCGATCAAAAACTGTCCCAGGCGATCCGCCCCATAGCGGCCCACCATAAATCCTGCAAACTTTTCCCTCCATTTATTCATCATATATTTAAACGCCTCTTTTCCTCATAATGACTTAACTATAATGAAGTCCCTGCAAAAAGTCAATCTCGTCAATTGATGTTTCACAATCTTTTTAGATTTTCCTGGGCATCACGCTATTGTATACCCATTTTTCCCCCTCTGTTTCGTCTGATAAAGCGCCGCATCCGCTTTCTGATACAACGTATCAAAATCATTTCCATCAATAGAGGCAATAGAAACTCCAATACTTGCGGACATCTCCCAGCTCTTCCCGCCTTCTGTGCATGTAACCCTCAGTGCATTCGACAACTCCTTCGCCTTATCCTCAACCCATTCAGAGTCAGGCGCCGGAATAAACGCTGCAAATTCATCTCCGCCCACTCTGCCCAGCACATCATTTACCCGGAAATGCTTTCTGATGATAGAAGTAAACTCTCTGATACAGTAATCTCCAAATGCGTGCCCGCACGAATCATTGGCCTGCTTAAAATTATCAATATCAAACAGAAAGAAGGCATAGACCCCATCAGGCGGTCTGGACAACAGGGCGGTAATTTCCCTTCCCGTTTCCATCTTATTTAAGAAACCAGTCATCTCATCAAAAGAGGCCCGAATTTCCTTTTCCTTCTCTGCATTAATATTTTTCCGGTACGTGAACATATGAATACATTCATCTTCCTGAGAAAAGAAGATATAAGCATCGATCCGCATCCAAAAATACCGGCTCCCATCCTGAGTAATCTTGAAATCATATCTTAAATGATTATTCCCCATTTCATACTGCCGGATAACATTTTCCGGAGTAAATGTGGAGACGTATCCCTCCCGGTACTCCTCCTTAATCTGTTTTTCCGCAATCACTTTAAGTCCCTGGTCATAAGGCAGATCCCCCGCACCCAGACTGCCGAAATACTGTTCTGTCAATTTATTCGCATATCTGTTTCTCGTTATATTCAGTTCGTAGATATTATCATACAGCTGCTCTGTAGCCCTCTTAAACGCATCCTGCCGTTCTTCCATCAGCTGAGTAATCTGCCTGTTGAAATTGCGGAGCACCGTTGTTATTACTACCAGGACTGTAATAATAATCGCTATAATAATAACCCCTGTCTGGTACAGCCGATCCTTTATTTCACTCACGATAGCGCCGTTATTCTGTTCCACTACCAGATGCCATGACAGTTCCGGAATATACCTTGAAACCACATAGCTCCTTCCCTGGCCGCCCACCGCAGTATCCGACCATAGTTCCAGATTGGCAGAATCCTCCTTCCAGCCCAGCACCTGACTGCGGATACTCTCCTGCTCAAACGTCTGAAACCAGTCGATCCTGCTGTATCCCGTATGTTCAGAAGAGATCTCAATCACACCGTTCTCATCGATCAGACATGCATTCAAATGATATTTTTCTTCATAGCTCTTCAAAAACTCTTTTAAGTAGCTCACCCGCATACCGACTCCCACCACACCCAGGAAGTCACGATCAGGCCCATAGATCTTACAGTTTACAAACACCGTTATTGCATTGTCCGCTCCGTTTACCTCATCATTATCCACGTTCATGGAGTACTCAAGATCATCGTTCAGCATATCAAAATACCATACGTTCTCCGGGTCTCCTTCCGTGAGTATTCTGTCAATCCCATTGAAATTATAATAGCGGTTCGTCAGGGCCGATACCAGAAAGACTGAATCAAAGTCATACTTCTCCCGATAAGTCTCCAAATAGTTCTTGATCGTCCATGCATACTGTTCGTCCTCTAAATGAGCTTCCTCGCCCTCCAAATGGGCCGCCAGAAGGCTGTCATGGGCCATGGTAAGGGAAATATTAACAGGCCTTGTAAACAGGGCTGTAAGCTGATAATAAATGCCCTCCGTCGTCAGAGAAGCCACCTGTTCGATGTTATTAAGCGAAGCCTCATAATTTGCCTGATAACTAAAAAACGCCGTCACCAGAAAACCACATACCAGGATCACACTGACCAGCAAATTTGTCTTTAAAAGCTCCCGATTTTTTTCCAAAATGAGCCTCCTTTACTTTTTTAATCCTGTATTGTTTTATTTTTGATACTTGTTTCATTTTTGATATTTGTCTTATTTTTAATACTTGTCTTATTTTTAATACTTACTTTTGACACTTTAAATCTGATTTTTAGTATATCACATAATGCGCCGTCTAAATAGTTACCACTCCTGCCTCTTACAGAAATGGTTCTGTTCTTACTTAATTCAATTCAGATACGTCATCTGCAGACGCAAAAAAATCCTGGAAAGTAAATTCCAGGATTCTTTGAGAGGCGACAACCAGATTTGAACTGGTGATCAGGGTGTTGCAGACAGAACCCCTACAAGGATTTTTTCTAATGTTTTCGGTGCTTTGGACGGCTTTCGGAAAACATAGTCCACTCTATCTCCACTCTATCCAAATATAGCCCTCTATATTTGCTGTCTTCTGCTTTTTACTCATCGGACACTTATGTTTTATTATAGCATATATCCTATTAAAAGTGTAGTTTGAATTAATTCCATATTGGAGGTAAACATGGATTACCAATTAGAAATTAAACAGATAGTGGACTACCCCCGGTGCAGAATGTACCGGGAGTTTATCCGCCGTATCATGGAAGATAGAAGCATTCGTACCAACGGAAGCTCCTATCTTTTTTATTTTGTTATATTATGCTCCTATGTAAACTTTAGAAGCTCATACCGCCGCCTGGACGGTATTACTTACCTTGTTGAACCAGGACAATGGATCTGCACAGCTGCAGAGCTGTCCGAGTGGTTCCGAACGCGATTCCAACATCAGGCCATTTCTATTCTGGACACGCTGGAAAAGCAGCACTACATCACCTATTCCAAACTTGGCCGGGGAAACCTGATAAAATTTTCAATTACCGGCTGGAAAACCTCAAATACCGCGTTGGAATATAATTACCCATGTCTGAAGGATGTGGGCTTTTTCTTTTTCCCGATTGCAGCCGCTCATGAACTCATCAGCTTGGGAAAGGCGTCCGAAATGGATATTGTTCTGGACTTGTGGCTCCATACCATTTATCAGGACAGCCAGGTGCAAGGCTCCGATAAAGGCCCGGTCGTATATTTCCGGAACGGGACCGGAAATCCGCTTACCAATTTTTCAGACCTGGCGCTCCGCTGGGGAATCTCAAAATCAACAGTAAGCAGAATTTTCAACAAACTGGAAAAGTTAGACTATCTCTCCCTGATTTCCTTCCCTGGCAGACACGGGAGCGTCATCTACTTAAATAACTACCTGTCAACAATGTTTCAAGTGTCAGATGTCATGATCGACAAAGAGGAGGTTTCTATGGCTTTCAATATTCCATTGCATATTCCGGCTGCCAGCCTGGAGGCAGACACATCGCCTATCAGGGATGAACAGATTTGCGTTCCAAACGAAGAAAATAGCGTTTCAAAACTGTACATGCGGGCGATGGTCCGAAAAGTAGCAAAAGTCCTTGCTACACAAGGGATTCCGTGCTGTGAGTGTTCAAGAACTATATATAAGTTATATTCCTTATCCGACTGCGTGGAAGGTAATTATAGGTATTCTCTAAGGATCATATGTCCGGACGGCCGGGAAGCGTATCATTTTGAACTTTGCCTGTCACCGGTGCAAATCGATGATGAAACTGCCGGAAGGAAATTCGCTGGAGGGCAGAGTGGAAAGAATCAGTTCATGGGAGGACACGTCAATGCGTAAAAAATCATCTATCCAACATGACACGCCTGTAAACAAAGACAGTGCCATCTATCACGATACCAGTAAGCTGCTGGAAAGTTACCGGGATGCGGTGTGGAATCTGGAATTGGCCGTTCAGCAGGTCCGCCATAGCTTTGAAATTGAGTTTGGCAGCTCGATTGAGGAGTTTCTGGACTCCATTTATCTGGCCGGGGCCGATGTGGGCGGCTCCAAACTGGAGGAATACGCTAAGAGCATTGAGAGAAGCAACAAAATGCTCAATACGCTCATGGCTGCCGTGGATTTGCTCCGGACAAAGCATAAGCACGGAGAGCAATACTATTGGATATTATACTATTCCTATCTGTCTCCCCAAGAGCTGCAGAATGTAGAGGAAATCATTGAAAAACTCAAACCTCATATCTCCAATATATCACAGCGGACGTATTACCGGAAGCGTCCGGAAGCTATTGAGGCATTGAGTGCAATTTTATGGGGGTATTCCTCTAAAAATTGTATATCAATACTTGCAAAGTATACTCCTGAATAATGTAATAGTTTCACGTTAAATTCAATGGACTTGTAAACACCTATGTGTTATATTTAAATCAATAATTTAGGAGGTGTTATTATGGGATCATCTGTTAGAAAAACATCACAAAAAATCAGAAAATTATTAAACGAGGCGATTGAAGAAAATCCAAATACTAATGTTGCAGACATAATACCAAATGTCGCAGAACAAACATTACGTTCTAAAAGAGCTAAGGGGTACTTTGGTGATAAAGATTTTATCGCCCTTGCAGGTGGTGGCCTTGCATGCTTTAGAAAAGTATCTGCTATTGGTTTTGAAAATTTTCTGCATGAATACAGCTTGGAACCAGATCGGCTCTCCGTTATAGACGCCACTAAAATTGTTGAATCTATATTAAATAGCATAGAAGAAGATACTGGTGAAATTGAATCTCCATTAATTTTCTCTGCGTTTCAAACAACCATGACACAGATGTTGTTAAATGGTATGACAAATCCTGAAGACTTTTTAACGTTATTTTGTGAGAAGTTTATAACATTGATTATCAGAGAAGAAGCTGGTGAAGAACTCTTAAATACATTCAAAAATGCTACGAATGAAAATTTCAATAAGCCTATCGAAGACTTTGCTAAAAAATATGTACAAGAAAAATTTTTATCCCATATCAAACAGTGCGATAGTCAAGAACATATTACTGATTTAATTAAACAGTTACAAGCAGAATTGAAATAATTTGAGAAGGTAAAAATCATGATTATTGCACAAACTAAAGAAGGCGAAACTCCATTACGTTGTAATTTGGTACTTGCGAATACAGATACCCTTGTCTCCGACAATAACATCGTAATTGATTTAATTAACATATTTCTAGAACTTTATGCCAATGATATTGGTATAAAACGTAAAGGTTTTAGCCCTCGTAATATAAAGGTTAAAGCTTTTGTAAGCAAGGAAAATTATCATCTGTGGTTTGAGAATACTTTACTAATCGAAAAATTAGCTAATTTCGTAACTGAAGGAGATGGGGATAAATGGAAATTTGAGTTTATTCCGGCCGAATATGAATTTCGTGATCATCAAACGTCAATGCCACTAACGCAGTATAACAATGTAACACTTTTATCCGGAGGGTTAGATTCTTTTTGTGGTGCTTATGTAAATGAAAAAGAGCAAAATCCTACTATCTACTGTGGTTATAAAACAAGCAATGTAGATACATCATGTATTAATCGTGTGTCATCTTTTGTTCTTGCGAGAAACAAAAATTCTACCCTTTTTACATTTGAACGGGTAGATACTAATAAAATAGAATGGACTCAGCGAACACGTTCTCTCCTATTTTTTTCATTAGCTGTCAACCTTGCTATTAAAAATTGTATTTCAAAGGTAAATATTTACGAGAATGGTATAATGACTTTGAATCCTTCTTTTCAAACAAGAGGTACGACCAAAACCACTCACCCCAGAACAATTTTTTTATACCAAACACTATTGAATAATTTAGGATTACCAGTAAGATTGGAACATCATTTTTTATTCAGCACCAAAGGTGAAATGATAATCGCCTTAAATGACGACTATAAAAATTTTATTAAACACACACATTCGTGTAGTCGTTCTATGAAAAATCCTAATTACAGTATATCTGGAAAAAAAGCATGTGGTACATGTGCCCCTTGTTTGTTAAGAAAGATATCTATGGCAGCCTATGATTTAGAAAAATATGATAATGACTATGATGTTAAATTTGAAGGCAATATGGCTAATACAGACTATGTTTCTGCGTTAAGGTACTTTGAACAATTTCGTAATGCGATTATATCTGGTGCAATATTTTCAGAATTACGACTTAGAAAAGATTATTATAATGTCCCCGATTATTACGAAAGGACCTATGTTATGCTACAAAAATTTGCTTTAGAAGTTGAAATTTTCCTAAAAAAATATGGGGGTTAATTAACTTATGATGATAGATGCTCATATACACATTGACTTTTACGATAATCCAGCCAAAATTATGAGAAGTCTTATCAATCAAAATGCACTTGCACTTTTTGTAACGCATCTTCCAGAATTATACCAGAAGCAGATGGCTATAATGGATAACCTTCCTCATATTTTAGTCGCAGTTGGTTTTCATCCTATATTGGTAAACGAATATGATTTCAATGAAGATTTATTTAAAAAAGCACTATTATCAACGCATTTTATTGGAGAAGTTGGTCTCGACTTTTCAGTTGCTCGTTCAGATAAAAGTCGTCAAAAACAAATAACAATATTTAACAGAATATGTGAATTGACTACCTCTCATGTCATGTCAATCCATAGCAGGCAAGCAGAGAGTATAGTCCTTTCTACACTTCAAAGCCATCATATTGAAAATGCTATTTTTCATTGGTATACTGGACCTGAAAATCTAATTCCAGAAATACTTGATGCAGGTTACTTTTTTTCTATAAACCCTCATATGCTAAGATCAGCAAAGGGACGTGGAAATTTAAAAAAAATCCCTTTAAATAGAATATTAATTGAAACTGATGGACCCTTTACAAAGTTTGACGCACATTTAACAACACCTATTGATCTCTCCGGTATTTATTCTGCATTTAATGAGTTCTATGGAATTGATAACATAGAAGATATTGTATATAGCAATTTCGAAGCAATTATTGGGTAAAACAATACAGAGAATAATAAACCATCTCTTGTATCAAACATTCAATAATTGCTTTAATTTATTGAATGACATTGAACTGGCACTGAATTGTCCTTAATTGTCACAATATTTCGATTTAAGCGATATTTTACCCACGATATAATAGGTCATACTTAAAGTTCTATCAAAATTTCATACATCACACAGATGGCACCCCTTAGATGGTGCTTTTTTTTGTGCCAAAGACAGCAAAATGCTGCTGTACCTGGTATCTGGGTAAGTGATTCATACAGAGTAGCTGCCAGTATTTCAATCTACTATCTTATTTGATGGTTACCTGTCTTTTGGTCTTGGCATTACATTCATGAAAAAGCTTTGTAAAATCCATGGAGCTGTAGATTCATATGGCTTTTCCACAGCTCCTTGTTTTATTATCGTTCTTTATTCGACTGTGAAAGCAGACTAGCTGCAAAGCTCTTAGTTTTGTCCGCATATTTATTGCTTTGTAATACCCTAGAAGCTATATCTTCCATTTGTGAGCCTGTCTGTTTTTCAGGCGCCCTTTGTGATAATACACCCGCAGCGAGTGATTTTTGTATATTGGATGCCTGTGGGTTAGTTAATGTCTTAGCGGCCTGTGATGCCAATTCTGCACTAGATCTTTTATTATTCATAATTCTCTCTCCCCCTAAGCAGCGTCCATAATAGGAAAACCATACACTGCACAATCTAAATCTTCATCTGTCATACAGCCTCTTGCTCTTTTGTAGTAATGTGGCATACGGTCATGATATTCAGAAAGAGCCTCTGGATATTGCTTCGAGTAAGCAATCACTGTTTCATATTCCCAGTGCTCACTATTTCTAGGAAGATTACTCCAAACATCAATTTTCTTCAAATCTTCCCATCCGTTAGCCTCACGCATACGTTCAACAATTATGCAGTACAAATATTGGTGTGCTTTAAATAAGTAATTGCGGCGTACAATCCACTTTGGCACAAGTAATATTTCTTTTCCCCGATATAACCAACATGGACGTCTCACCTCAACCCAGCTACGACTTTCCACATTAAATGTCCAAATTGATTTTTCCCCTTGCGGATCACATCCCCATTTTGACATTTGTTCCTGAGTAAATTCGTTTAATTGCTCATGCAAAATATTGGTTAGCAAATCGGACATACCATCTTCTGCAAATCCCTCTACTAGAACAGGAATATCTTGGGAACAACTAATGGTTGGAATATCACGTATAAGAGTCGTCAGGCCTTTTAAGCTGTCCCAAAGTCCATCCTCCGTCTTTCCTTTACCGTTGTCGCCATTACCATAACCTAACTTTGTTGCATTTTGTTCCCCTGCGTGTGAAAGTAAAGAAGTCATGCGCACATTACCCTTATGAAATCCTTCAAATATGCAATCAAAATATGTACGCATTATTTTTGATGCATTAACGCTCCAAGGATCTTCTGCCCCTTCAATCATACACGGGTCAATAAAAAGACGAGTATCATCATCTAAATTGACATCTACAAAATCGAAATTTTGATGCCCCTTAATTCCTGCTTTAATAAATTCTGAAATAAAAATACTTATCACCTTCCTAAATTATGAATATCTATATAGTTACATCTATATCATCATATTTTCAGAAAAGTCCCTGTTCTTTTTACCTTTCTGGGTACAAATTTCATATTGCACGAAGCCATAAATTATGGTACACTTATTTTGTTTTGAAATGGCAAAGTACCTTGCTTGTGCTTCTGTCACCCTACAGGACACCGAGATTCCCGCTCGGTGTTTTGCTTTTCTTTAAACTATGTTATTTTCAAAGAAGCGGTTCGGGTTGCAACCGAATGCCCCTTCTAATATTCTATTTGCTAAATTCACTTTAGCGCGCGAAGTTTTTAACTCGCTCAATCTATGTAAAGTACTTTTTCCAAAAACATCTTTAGTCGTCACCCAGACCTGATCACGCCGGACATCTCCATCTATCAACAACGGTTGATGAGATGTGCAAATGAGCTGTGCATTGTGTGGATTACTCTCACTGTTTGTAAATAGGTTAATTATTTCCTTCGCTAGCGAAAGATGTAATCCATTTTCCAACTCATCCACTATTAAAACGCCGCCTTTTTCCAAAGTATCATACAGATATGGCAATGCAGTAAAAAGCTTCACTGTGCCCAACGACTCATCCGCAAAAAACATAATAGATGTACTGCCCGTTTCTGTGCCATTTTCAAACATAGCATGCTCTGTTTCAACACCAACAGTCGTTTTAGTAGCAATAATCTCTCGATTTTCAAAATCGTCTGATTCAATTTTTTGATGAGCTATCTCTTTTTCCTCATATGAAACTTTCATTTTTCGCAGAGTCGGATCAGCTTTTTTTAAAATATTAACATATTTTTCCAGTCGCTCATCAGAAAATGATTCTTTTGTGTCAGCCGGCTTAAGCCTTGCCGCCGTCATACTCACTACCTGTATACTTTTGATAGCATCAACTATCGTTTGAGCCAGTTGATTATTAAGTAGCGCTGCAACTGGCAAACACAATGCCTCTTCCTTTACGGTTTGCTTTGCCGCTTCAAAACCCTTCAACTTAGAACGCAGGGTAATGTCTTTGTAAGAAGGAGAAGTCCTTTCTAGCAACTTTTCAGTTCGCTGATATTTTTTTGTCAACAATTCATGCACAACTTTTTTGCCTTGAATAGCAAACTCATAATGATAGTTAAACTCATTTATAAGGATATCAATACTAAAATTTACAGGTTTATCTTTATACTTTATGTCAAAGGCAAACGTGGAAATTTCCTTATCAATTCCCTTGAATTCAGGCAAGGATAGAAGCTGAGCATTATTCATTGCAGTTAATGGCGACCAATTTAGCATTCGCTGAATTTCTCTTAAAATTTTACAGAAATATGTTTTGCCAGACCCGTTCGCACCATATAAGAAAGAGACTTTATTAAACGTGGTATCTCCGCATTCAAAAGTATTTTCAACATACTCTTTCTTGCCAGTATCAGCTATTGTCGTAAAATCTATTCCATCTGCAAAAGAACTAAAATTTTCGGCCGATAAATTCTTCAAGATGACATTATCCATGGTTTTCTTCCCTCCATATCGAAATATACCATATATATCCACCGTTTGTCAATATGTTATTTTATATTTTTCTACATCATTGTCGATTTTACCACAATAATATAAATGCTATTTCTTTTATGCTATCCCGGTATAAGCTACATTCTTGTTAATTATTTCCTTATAACGCTTGCTTACTTTTTATACCTATAATATTGCATAGACTTACAAACAGTTCCATTTGCAAATTTTCAAGTGTATCTGGACTACATTCAGATTTTTTTGTCTAAATGTCCTGTAAGGCATAAACCAAGAAGTTTTTCTTCCAGAAAATGGCATAGTAATGGCACTGAATTATCCTAAATTGGCACAGTATTGCGATTTACACGACATTTTACCCATGATATAATAGTCATGCTCAAAGTTCTATCAAAATTTCATACAGCACACAGATGGCACCCCTTAGATGGTGCTTTTTTTGTGCCAAAAACAGCAAAATGCTGCTGTACCTGGTATCTGGCTCCGCAGATTTCAGGTTCCCGGAAAAGCCAGCGGTCCCTTATCCAGACTGCCGGCTTTTCTGTTTCCGGAGAAAAAACACAATAATCAGGAGGTACAAAGTTGAACAGGATTAAAAAAACAGGGGAGCTTCCCCGGAGGGCGCTGCGGCGTATCCCTTTCCGTAAGATTCTTTGCACGATCAGTTTCAGCACTTATTTTCTCATGCTGAACACCCAGACGGTCATGGCCGCTGATATGTGGGCGAAGGCAGAAACCATTATGAAAGATGTCTATGGGAAAATTGTCGGCATTTCCACCATTGCGGCCATCGTGACAGCTTCCGTGGCTCTGCTTCTCATGAATTTCAGCAAAAGCGGAAAAACCGTTGATGAATCGCGCGCCTGGCTGAAGCGGATTGCGATTTCCTGGGTAATCCTTAACGGCCTTGGTTTCATCATGGCCTATGTGACACCATTCTTCAGCGATGGACGTTGGAACGGATAAGGCAGGTGCGTCATGAAAATATGGACTTTAAATAAAACGATCCCGGCCGATGTGTACGCGCTGCCTTCCGATGGGACCAGGATCTATCTGGGGACCACCAATATTCACAGAAAACAGAACCGCTTCTATACGCGGGTGCATTCTGCACTTCTGGGCGGAACCTCTTATCCGGTGCTGCAGGTGGCATTTCCGGAAGCATTCTGCCGGAAACATGGGGACCGGCCGCTTTGTATCTGTTTTAAAAACTCGGCCATTCACACAAAAGTCCAGAAACAGCTGGCCTTTTTAGCTGTGTAGCCCCGGAAAGGAGGAATTTCTATGGGTATTTTAGATGGGATTGTGGAATGGATTTCAGAGCAGGTCATGAACGGTCTGGATCTCATTACCACTTCCGTTCTGGGTGCTTTGGGGTGTGACATGAGCACATTCCTTCGGTACTTCCCGGCAGCCAAAAGCATGTATAAGATTTTTGTTGCAACTGCCATTGGCCTGGTGCTCCTAAACCTGGTATGGCAGGTCTTTAAGAATTTCGGCCTGATTGCAGGGATTGAAGCGGAAGACCCCATCAAGCTCTCAATCCGGTCAATCCTTTTTATTTTACTGATCTATTTCTGCAATCAGATCACGGACATAATACTGAAAATTGGCGGCACCCCCTATACCTGGATTTTAAATTCAGAGATTCCGCCGATCAGCTTTTCCAATTTTAATTCCGTGCTGCTGACAATAATCGGAGTCTGTGCCAGCGGCTCCGTGGCCTTAATCGCCCTGATCCTCGTCCTGATTTTGGTCTGGAACTACATTAAACTGTTTTTTGAGGCTGCCGAACGGTACGTGCTTCTTGGTGTGCTGGTCTATACCGCGCCGATGGCATTTGCTACCGGCGCCTCTCAAAGTACCGCTAACATTTTCAAATCCTGGTGCCGTATGTTCGGAGGCCAGGTATTCCTGCTGGTGTTGAAGGCCTGGTGCCTTCGTCTTTCCACCAGCATGGTTGGCAATTTTATCGCCAATCCACTGTCATTATAGGAGGTCACAATGAGATCATGGAAGAAAATACTGACTGTCCTCTTTTTGGCAGCCACTTTACTCTTATTACAGGCGGTACCCGCAATGGCCGACGTTACAGAAGCCGACGTCCAGGCTGTCGGGAAAGAAACTGCAGCCGGAAATGTCCTGATCTGGTTTCTGTGTGCGGTAGCCTTTTTGAAAATCAGCCAGAAGATTGACAGCTTCATGAGCAGCTTAGGGATCAATGTCGGCCATACCGGTGGCAGTATGATGGCTGAACTCATGATTGCAGCCAAGGGATTAACAACCGCAAAAAATGTAGCCGGTGGCGGCATGTTCCGTGGCGGTTCCTTTCGAGGCGGTTCCAGTTCCCAGCATATGAGCAGCGCTTCCTTTATGTCAGGTGGGCTGGCCGGTGCAGTAAGCCGTCAGTTCACAAATGGAGCCGTTCAGAGTGCCACCGGACAGGGCGGAAATCCCATCAGCCGGAAAATGTTTGAATCCTCGGTACAAAAAGGAGGCTCATTTGCTAACGATGTCACCGGGGCGGTTGCCAAAGGGAATATCAACTATACCGGCACCATGTCCGGTCCACAGGCAGCACAGGCCCTGACTTCCTACCTCGGCCAGACTGGAGTTCCAGATGCCCCAGCCTATAAAGATGTGGAAATCGGAGGAGGACGGATCAGCGGCATAGAAACCTCTGTGGAACATCCCAACGGTACTTCATTTGGTATGTACCAGACCGATCAATACATGGCTCCGGAGGGAAACTACGATGTTGTTACGGCTGCTGATAATTCCACCTGGTACAGGCAGTATGCAAAAGATACGGTGGAGCGGACCCCCTACATGACAGAAAAGGGGCAGATTGCTTACCATGAGAAAATCGTTAAGCAGCTCCCCAACATGCCCAAAAGGAGGGACCGCGTGTAATGGAAAATGAAAGAAACAGCTCCATAGATACCCTCTCCACGGCCGCGTCTGCTGCGAATACACTCCGGGGAGCTGTCAAAACCGGAAAAGCTGTTACAAAAATCGCCCAGGGAACTGCAGCTGGCGGGCCATATGGCGCTGTCGCTGCCGGATTGTGGGAAGGAAGAAAGACGGTTGTGAAAATCATTGCCATTGCCGCCTTTATCCTTTTTCTTCCCATACTATATATCCTGATGCTGCCCTCTCTGATTTTTGGAGGAGGCGGTCTGGATTCTGTCCCGGATCATGTTTTAAATGATAACTCGGTCATCCTGGCAAATTTAACGGATGTGGAAACTACGATTGAAAACATTCTATATGAAAAGCATAACCAGATCATTGCAAAAATCAAACAGGAAGGCGATTCCCTGGGCAGCGACTGTGATTATACCATTATAGATGACTTTGCTGACAGCATTGTATATGAAAGCACACTTATTATTTCCCAGTTCTGCGCATCCCAGGGAGATTATCAGGAGATCAATCTTCCAAAGCTGAAGCAGATGATTGAAGCTGCAAACGGACTGTTCTCTTACAGCACCGTGATAACCAGCGAGGAGGTAACCGCTGAGGACGGATCGAAAGAAACCATTTACCACTATACCTACACCGTAAACTATGCGGGTGATGCCTATTTTGCAGAGCATATTTTTCAGCTCACCGATGAACAGTCTTCTCTGGCTCTGGAGTATGCAAATAACCTGAATGTGTTTCTGTATGATACTGCCTATAAAGTAGACATCAATCCGAACCTTCGCCCCGGTGAAACCGGGAATGCGGCGGTTGACCTGGCGCTTACCAAAATAGGCACTCCTTACAGCCAGGGGAAGCGGAATCAGCCCGGATATTTTGACTGCAGCTCTTTCTGTTACTGGGCCTATAGCCAGGTTGGTGTCCAGTTAATGTATGAAGGCTCCAATACTGCCGCCGCACAGGGACGTTACATTGTCGAGAATAACCTGGCGGTTTCGTATGAGAACCTGGCTCCCGGAGATCTGGTTTTTTACTCATTTGAAACTAACAACCGATTTATGAATATCAGCCACATGGGAATCTACTGTGGAGACGGCTACATCGTGGACGCTTCCTCCGGACGGGGAAAAGTTGTCTACCGGCCAATCTACAGCATTAACCGCATTGTCTTATGCGGAAGGCCCTATGTCGTTGAAGATGAAGCAAGCCCAACAGAACAGTCATCCGACTGATTCTGTTTTTTTATTGCACCAGGAGGTGAACACAATCTATGTCCATGAAACAGGAAGAAAATGAACTGTATATTATACCGCCCAACTTTATAGAAAGCGGAACACTGTTTGGCGGTACTGTGAAAATAAGAAATGCTATCGAAGCTGCCATAATTACTCTGGATGTCGGACTTCCCATTTTTAAACTTCCCTTTACCCTGACAACAAAAATTATGGTTGCCTGTGTAATCGTCCTTCCCCTGGCTCTCTTTGCCATTATTGGGATTGACGGAGAAAGCCTTTCCTCTTTTGTTATCAATTTTTTTGTATATCTAAAAAAGAGGCGGATTGTCGGGATCTCTGAAACGGAGGAACCGGATAGCGCTGATAAACAGCCACAAAAGAAGAAGGGCCGGCCCCGGAAGGAAAAGGCGCCTAAAGTTAAAAAAGAAAAATTTGCGGAGGAATTCGGCCAGGTACGTGAAAAGAAGGAGAAGCCGGCAAAAGCAAAATCACAAAAGCGCAAGTCTTCCGGCAAAAGCAAATCCGCAAAAAAGCCGGAGGCCAAAGCTCCCGAATACAGTTATCTGAATCCGGCCGCAGCCTATCTCCCGATTGAGAAGATCGCAAACGGCATTATCTATACAAAGGATCACCGCTATGTAAAGATCATCGAGGTGGTACCCATCAACTTCCTTTTAAGAAGTGCCAGGGAGCAGCGGAATATCATCTACTCTTTTGTCAGCTATTTAAAAATCAGTCCGGTCAAGCTGCAGTTCAAAGTTTTGACGCGCCGGGCCGATATTAACCGGCACCTGGAAACCATCCAGGCGGAGATGCAGTCAGAAACAGATGAACGCTGCATTGCCCTCCAGAAAGACTACGAAAAGCTGATCCGGCAGATTGGCTCCAAAGAGGCCATAACCAGGCGCTTCTTTATCATATTTCAGTATGAGCCGTTTACAGGCAGCAACCGCCATAATGAAGAGGTGGATGCCATCAATGCTCTTACTACAGCGGTCCAGACGGCCCGGACTTACCTTCAGCAATGTGGGAATGAGATTGTCCAGCCGGATAATGCGGATGAGGCGGCAACCGATATCTTATATAGCCTTTTAAACCGGAAGTCCAGCGTGGAAAAGCCGCTCCCTGTCCGGGTGAATGAAGTAATCGGCCAGTACATCAATGCGGGCAGGCAGAATGATTTAGACAGGATACCAGCACAGGAATTTATTGCTCCGGAGCAAATTGATTACACGCACAGTAACTATGTGGTGATGGACGGGGTATACCATACCTATCTCTTAATTCCATCCAGGGGCTACCGCTCACAGGTCTGTGCAGGCTGGATCTCGCTCCTTGTAAACGCCGGGGACGGAATTGACGTTGACCTTTTCTTTGACCGTCAACCGAAGGACCGGATTCAGCAGAAGCTGGGCCAGCAGCTCCGGATTAACCGTTCAAAAATCAAGGAAACTTCAGACACGAATTCTGATTATGATGACCTGGACAGTGCAATCCGTTCCGGATATTTTCTGAAGGAAGGGCTGTCAAACAACGAGGATTTTTACTACCTCAATACCCTTATCACGATTACGGCGGAATCGCTGGAAGAATTGGAGTGGCGGAGTAATGAAATGAAAAAGCTTCTGCTGTCACAGGACATGGAAGCCGTCTCCTGCCATTTCCGGGAAGAGCAGGCGCTTCTGTCGGCTCTGCCTCTGGTATCGCTGGAGAAAAAGCTGTTTGAGCGCTCTAAGCGCAATCTGCTCACGACCAGCGCCGCGAGCTGTTATCCCTTTACCTCCTTTGAGATGTGCGACGATAACGGCATTTTATTGGGGGTCAATAAGCACAACAATTCCCTGATTATCGTGGACATCTTCAACAGCCGTGTCTATAAAAATGCCAACATTGCGCTGCTGGGTACTTCCGGAGCCGGAAAAACCTTTTCCATGCAGCTTATGGCGCTAAGGATGCGGCGGAAAAATATCCAGGTATTTATCATCGCCCCATTAAAAGGTCATGAGTTCCACCGGGCCTGCACCAATATCGGCGGAGAATTTATCCAGATTTCACCGGCCTCCCGGAATTGTATCAACATTATGGAAATCCGGAAAACGGACAAGGCGACGAATGAGCTGCTTGACGGCCCAATCGTAGATAAATCGGAGCTGGCTGCTAAAATCCAACGGCTACATATCTTCTTTTCACTCTTGATTCCGGATATGAACCATGAGGAGAAACAGCTGTTAGATGAGGTGTTGATTCAGACTTACAACGGGAAAGGAATCACACATAATAATGAAAGCCTGATCGATCCGGAACACCCGGACCAATACAAAGAAATGCCGGTTCTGGAGGATGTTTATAACATTCTGAAAAAGAATCCGGATACCAGACGCATGGCAAATATCTTAAACCGTCTGGTACATGGTTCTGCTTCTACCTTTAACCAGAGAACCAATGTAAATCTGGACAATAAGTATACCGTCCTGGATATTTCCGAGCTGACAGGCGATCTGCTGACGGTCGGCATGTTTGTAGCTCTGGATTTCGTCTGGGATAAGGCCAAGGAGGACCGTACCGTTGAAAAAGCAATCTTTATTGATGAGACATGGCAATTAATAGGCGCTTCTTCCAACCGTCTTGCCGCGGAATTTGTTCTCGAGATTTTTAAAATAATAAGAGGGTACGCCGGGGCGGCGATCTGCGCGACCCAGGATTTAAACGATTTCTTCGCACTGGATGACGGCAAGTACGGGAAAGGCATTATCAATAACTCTAAAACAAAAATTGTTCTCAATCTGGAGGATGAAGAGGCCCAGAGAGTACAGGATATTCTGCATTTATCAGAGGCCGAGACCATGGCTATCACTCATTTTGAGCGCGGTAACGCCCTGATATCCACAAATAACAATAACGTCACGGTAGAGTTTAAAGCGTCACAGTTGGAAAAAGAGCTTATCACAACAGACCGTGAAGAACTGAAAAAGCTGATTGCAAGGCAAAGGCAGCAAAGCCAGGAGCCGGAACCGGCTACTGCGTAACATATAAGTAGAGTGTGCGTACATATTTGACCTGCTGATTTTTATACGCAGAGTGTACTTATACAATACTTACAACTGAAGGAGGGAATCCAATGTATCATAAACGGCATGAACAGGAGACGGCCGAACTGCTGCGCTGCCTGTCCTTATACCAGTGCCTGACTTACGGCCAGATTATGCGGCTGTTACCGGAACTGAAGGAGGATGTCCTTTCCGGCCTCCTGACGCGGCTGGATCACCAGGGGCGAATCTATTACAACCGCCTGACGGATACGGTTACGATGTATCAGGATACGGTAATAAATCCGGACACGCTGGCTGGAATATGGGTGCTTCTGGATTTTCTCCCGCAGGTTTCTTACCATACTGCCAGCAGCTATCCGGTCATACTCACCTTTTTTGCAAAAGATGAAATATATGAAGTAATTCGTGTTCCATCGGGAAAAGAACTGCTGATAAATCATGCGGTATCCACACTTCCAACCACTGAGCGCCCGCACCGGCTTGTGATTGTGGAAACAGAATCCCAGATAAGCAAACTGGACTTTCCATGTATCACGGCTTTCTGCCGGGTATTTCCTGATGGAACCATACAATATTATAAAAAGCAAGGAGTAACCACCCCCTATGGATAGAAGAATTTTGAATTTACGCCTACAGAGAATTGAAGATGAACTGCCCAAAATCACCAATGCAATTCTCGCCTTGCGTATTACCGATACAGAAAAATACCCGCTGAACTATGAAGAGGTCAGCACAGACGCCGCAATCCGGGCGGAAAAGATCGCCTGCTCACTGAGGGGCTTAATCTATGCCGCCAACATTGTACCAAAGGCCACCCTGATGGAAAAAACAGTCCAGGCCCACGGTATTTCAATCTCACAGGAGGACGGCATGACATCTATCACCCTGCCGGGACTTCTTCCTAAGAAAAGGAAGCAGGAACGCACCACGTTTTTGACCGATCCGCTCTACTACGCCCTGGAATGTTATGTCAATGAAAACGCCGTTACGAAATACGGGGAATGTGTGGTCTGCTTCTCCCATGTGTTTAATGAGGAACTTTCCATCGGACGAATCCGGGATTACGACAATATGGAATGCAAAATGATTCTGGATACCATCGCCGCCTTCTTGATGGTAGACGACACGGGGCTTTTATGTGACACCTATCATACAACCGAGTTCGGGCCGCAGGACTGCACGGTTGTTACTTTAATGGCCTGCGGACAGTTTCCGGACTGGCTGAAAAGCCATGAAGGCCGCCTGAAATCCATGTCGGATTTTTGAGTTTTTCAATCACATTTTATCCGACTACGGTAAAAAACGCTGAAACTCCCCTGGAAACTCACGATTCTGGCATTTCCAGAAGGCACGGTTTTACCGGAGTTTCAGTCGGATACGGTTAAGTAAGGGAGGATTAAACTTTGAATACAGATACATTCCAGTACAGGCTCATGGAGCTAACCGCCCTGTCAGGCGAGTTCCCAGCCGACCTGCTTTGGCGTCTTGGCATGGGTGGCAGTTATGGTGAAAAGATGATTACCCACATGAAGGATGAGCGCCTACTAAAAACACATTACCGGGACAAGCTCCGTGGCTACCGCCTCTCATCAGTCGGCAAGAAGGCGCTCCTGGCCGAGAATCCGGAACGGTTTTCCTTCTATCTGACGGGCAGTTCCGATACCAACCAGCCCCGCAGCGAACCGCCCCGCAGACTCCGGCTCCATCAGACCGCCCGTACATACCAGCTTTTGACAGCGGCCGGCATTGAAATATTCCGGGACCGAAAACCAAATTTATTCCAGGCCGGGGAACCGGCTTCCATGCAGACGCTGCCCTGTCCTGTATACTATCATTCCCGTGAGATTAAAGAACTGGGAATGGAAACCGTAAAAGTCAACAATTCCCGGACCATGGGCGTTCTGTTGTCGGATTCCACGGTATACGTGATTTACTATACCGGGGACTGTGCTATGAAATGGTCCTATAATACAGAGATTAAGCTGAAGGCCATTTTACAGCACCACCTGAACCATGGTGTCCTTTCCCGGCATTATCGGGCAGATACCCAAATCCATGCCATTATGGTTGGTACGGATATGTATACGGCTACTATCCTGATGAGAAGCACCGGAGGGTACCATAAATGCTGCTTTGCGCTGGATACCAGCTATGACTATTTTCATTTTGTTCCGGACACCCCGGCCGGGGAAGCGCTGATAAAACTCCTGGCCTCTCCACCGCTGCTTGCGAAGCTGGCTGGCCTGCTGGGGTCCGACTTACAGCCGCCAGACCGCGAAGCCTTTCCATTTGAACACGATGCAGTCCAGAAACCGGGAATCCCTGTGCTTTTTGCCTATGACTTTGACATGCTGGAAATCTGCCGCTTTATTACCGCGCTCCGGATGCACCAGCTTACCGGCCAGATTCTATGCTTTGACTTTCAGAAGGCAGCCCTCCTGGAATACGTAGGCGACGCCGTATCCGTCAGCACAATCGACCTTGAAAAATTTAAAAGGAGGTTTTTCAACTGAAACAGAAATTATGGAAGCTGGTATTCCTGCTTCCGCCCATAATCCTGCCGATACTCTATGCAGCCGGTTATCTCTCACAATTTTTTATAAACTACAATGCCTGGCTGGATAACGGATACAGCGTGGGAAGCTCTGTTTCCCCCGGATTTCCTTCCGGCAGTCCTTCCGCCTGTTTTCATGCCATGACGATTTTCCCGTACAATCTGTATGGAATTTTTATTTGCCTGTCCCTGCTTGGACTTCTGATCTTCATGGTGATGCGGATGGGCTTTGGGGATAAGCTGGTCTATGATGAGGAACGGAACTTAAAATACTCCGACCAGGGTGCTTATGGAACCTCCGGCTTTATGACGGAAGATGAAATGCATAAGGTGCTGGAGCTTGTCAAAGATCCCAGCCACACACGCGGGATTATCCTTGGGAAGCTGGGGAATCAAGCCATCTGCCTGCCGGAGAATACAAGAATGAACCGGAATATTGCCGTGTACGGTGCCTCCGGCTCCATGAAGTCCAGAGCCTTTGCCCGCAATCTGATATTTGGCTGCGTTGCCAGAGGGGAATCGCTGATTATAACCGATCCCAAAAGCGAACTCTATGAAGATATGGCCGCATATTTGGAGTCCAATGGCTATACCGTCCGGGCATTTAACCTGGTTAATCCGGAAAATTCTGATTCATGGAATTGTCTGATGGAGATTGAGGGGCAGGAAACCATGGCCCAGCTCTTTGCAGACGTCATTATTAAAAATACCGGTTCGGGCAAACCAGACCATTTCTGGGATAACGCGGAGCTGAACCTGCTGAAAGCACTGGTGCTGTATGTAGAGCAAGGATTTCCACCTGCGGGAAAGAATATCGGCCAGGTATACAAGCTCCTCACAAATACCTTGGAGCAGGAATTGAACAGCCTATTTGATTTGCTGCCGGTCTCCCATCCGGCTAAAGCGCCTTATTCCATTTTCCGGCAGGCGTCTGATACGGTAAGGAGCGGCGTGATTGTTGGACTCGGTTCCCGGCTGCAGGTATTTCAGAATAAACTGATCCGCCAGATCACCAGCTACAACGAGATCAATCTGACGCGGCCAGGCTATGAAAAATGTGCCTATTTCTGTATCACCAGCGATCAGGACAGTACCTTTGATTTCCTCTCTTCCATGTTCATGAGCTTTGTTTTTATCAAGCTCGTCCGGTATGCGGATAAACATGGAGTAGGTGGCAAGCTCCCTGTCCCAGTGCAGATCCTGGCCGATGAGCTGGCGAATATTGGAGTCATACCGGATCTTACCAAAAAAATCAGTACCATCCGAAGCAGGTCGCTGTTTCTGGCATGTATCTTCCAGAACCTTCCGCAAATGCAAAACCGGTATCCATTAAATCAGTGGCAGGAAATTATCGGAAACTGCGATACACAGCTATTTTTAGGCTGTACAGATGAGCTTACAGCCACATTTATTTCAGACCGGACCGGAGAAATTACTATCGGAGTATCCAGCCAGGCTAAACAGCTGGGAACCTGGCGCATTTCAGACTATACACCGGAATACCGGGAGACAAGCTCCATTGGAAAGCGGAAACTGCTCACCATGGACGAGGTATTACGGTTTCCTTTGGACCAGGAGCTTATCATTCTGCGGAGCCAGAAGGTTTTAAAGGCAGAAAAGTTCGATTATTCCCTTCACGCGGAAAGTAAAAAGCTGATTCCCAGAAAGGCGATAGAACATATTCCAGACTGGAGACAGCTGCCGGAGGCTCCAGAACCGGACTTTGCGAATATGGTAAAGCCTCATCCGGCACCCAAACGAAAACGGGATTTAAAGCCAAAGGTCCCCGCTCCGGAATCTGCAGCTCCAGTATTTCAAACCGGGCAGTTACCGGAATACCGCTCGGACGATCAGCTTCAGATTGTACCTACCGATAAAGAATCTATCATGTCCAGTTAAATGCCGCAAATCTTTTGATTGCGGTTTTTATATACCATTTTGAAAGGAGATTTATTATGGCAACTCAAAAAACAGCAGCAAGCACCAAAGAAACCGCTCCGGATACGGCTCCAGTCAAGAAAATAGTCCCATCATCCATCCTCACGATTGATGCGGACAGTGAAATTGAGACACCGGAAAGCCGGGAGGATATTGTCTGGCATGAATTTCAGAATGCATACCGCACCAAAAAGGTTCTGACCGGAACTCTTGGCGGTATCGAAAAAATGGATCAGGGTGGTATGATCGCGGTGATCTACTACAAGGAGATGAGGGTGGTGATCCCCATGGCCGAGATGATGATAAACCTGATTGAGGACGAAAAGCGTAATTATGGGGAGCTGGTACAACGCCAGAGCAAAGTCCTTGGCAATATGCTTGGATGTGAAATTGACTTTCTGGTGAAGGGACTTGACACGGCCAGCCGAAGTGTTGTCGCCAGCCGAAAAGAAGCGATGTATAAGAAACGGCAGATCTTTTATATGCCGGACAGCTCCGGAAACTCCCGCGTGTGCGAGGATCGCATCGTCCAGGCCAGGGTGATCGCCGTAGCCGAAAAGGTGGTCCGCGTGGAGATCTTCGGTGTGGAATGCTCCATCCTTGCCAGGGATCTTTCCTGGGACTGGCTGGGTGACGCCAATGAGCGGTTCCACGTCGGGGATCAGATTCTGGTCCGTATCCTGTCGGTAGATGCTCCAGATATCCAGAATATCGCGGTGAAAGCCGATGTGAAGAGTGTCAACGGTAATACCAGCAAGGCCAACCTGGCCCGGTGCAAAATCCAGGGCAAATATGCCGGGACCGTAACCGATATTCATAAGGGGACGGTATTCGTGCGGCTTAGTATCGGTGTGAATGCGATTGCCCACTCCTGCTATGACAACCGGCTCCCAGGGAAAAAAGATGATGTCAGCTTCGTTGTTACCCGGATTGATGAGGAGCGGAATGTTGCGGTTGGATTGATTTCAAGGATTATTAAGCAACATATATAACAAAAATTAGCGTGGCTTCTATAATAATATACATTATCATAGAAGCCCACACCTAAACACAATCTTATATTTAAAAATCCAATTTCCCGTAGGCTAATATTTGACACATTATTTAAACAATGGTATTCTGATGTGAGGGGTGAATTGACAATGACTTTAGAATTACCTAACATGATATATATGAATACCAATTTAGATAAATTATTAAAAAAAATATCGCAATTGGAATCAGGGGAGCAAGTTTCCCTATCGTTTAAAAATATAGAATTTATTTTGCCAGAATCCACTATTTTGCTTTTATCAATATCAAAACAGATTTATGACCGGACACATACAGTAGTAACTTGGTTAGATGTAAAGAACGATATGCGAATGTATTTAGAACGTATACAAATCAATAAATTAGCATTTATCGATTTTTCCCAAAAACCCCCTCTATGGAAAAAGAGGACAACAAATACTCTGGTCGAAATGAAAATAATGAGTAGGCCAAATCAATGTGATGAGATGATATCGGACACTAAAAGGATTTTATATGAATGGTTTCCCGAACGGCATCCCGATCAGTATGTAAAGCAAATATCAGAATATATACGTCATATCGCTGGAAACAGTTTAGAGCATAGTGAAGAAAATCAGGATGGTATATGCTATTATACTTTACAAAAATATAGCCCTGTTGGAAAAAAATTGTCTGTCCGTGTTGCTTTTTGTGATACTGGCATGGGTATAGGACAAAGCCTTGATAAAGCTTATCCCTGGATTGCAGAAAACAGAAAAAATCCTCTCATCTATGCATTTATAAAAGGATTCTCATGTCGAGGAAATAACAATGGCGGATTAGGTTTTCGAATAGTGAAAAAACACCTGCATACTTATGGAGGCGAAGTTCAAATTCGATCAGGCAATACAATGCTACGCTATTTCGGCAAAACCGAAAAATTTAATATAGTAAAATTTAAATACCCTATAATAGGAACACAAACATTATTTATTTTAAATTAGCTCTTGACAACCGAAATAAAAAGTATTATTCTAAGAGTATGATTTCACCATTTTTTAGTGAAGTGTGATGGGAGGGAAAAAAGTGTTATGTATTCTTATGAATGAATTAGCACAGAAAGTTGGTCTAAATAAAGAATTATTTTATAGACCTAATGCAGTTAAAATGTACACAGAAGTATTTCCTCTCGTTCAATATCTCAACGGCGGTACTTTGGTGGATTGTTCTTTTGAAGGTATAACAGGATGCGATGCTTCCTTTGCAGATGAATTTGTAATTAACCTTCAAAAGCATATTGCAAAGTATAAAAATGTAGTTCTTCGTTTAAGCCATTGTAATGAAGCTATCATAGAGAATTTACAGGGGGCATTGCTTATTCGCAACGAAATGGACAATGAAAAAACTAATATTTTATATTATGATTCCAGCTATAAGTTTTTGATTAAGCAAGAACCCAATTTACAAAATACTTTCGATTTTGTGCAGTCTCACAAAGAAGTATCTGCAAGGGATATTGCAGAATATTTCGGAATAGAAATCAACAGTGCGAGTAATCGCCTAAAAAAGCTCTATGACTCTAATAAATTATTTAGGCGAGAAATCAAAGATGAGAAGGGACGGCAGCATCTATACTTTTTATAAAACTCCTTAATCGGAGTTTTATAAAAGCCAACACTTCACCATTTTTTAGTGAAAAGGAGGTCTAATGATTCGAGCTTCTCCAAAAAAAATCCGTAGGTATAGCACCTACAGATTTTCCACAAAATATGTACTCGTTAGTCGCTGCAACGACTTCGAGTTTATTGTAACCCAACAACAAAATTTTTTCAATATTTGGAGGCAATAAGAGTGAAAAATAAATTAAAGCAAAAACACCATTTAAGCAAACACAAATAGGGAGTCAAACGGCTCCCGAAAAAAAGTAATATTAAAAACAGCAACATTGACTGTCATCCTGTGACTAAATAAACCATGGTTTATACCAATGATAAGAGTCCGGGCTCAAAGTCCCACTTGTTTGTGCTTGAAAGGATGACGGCACATATAAACATACGGGGTCGAAACAAAGTTCGCCACTCCTCCTCCCGTGCTCTGTAGTGTATTGCTGTTTCAAGATCTATTATAAACAAATTAGAGGAGAGACACAACAAGCTTTTTCATGACTTATTTGTGCCTTGAGCGAAGCGAAAGGAATGGTGAAAAACATGAATAATTTAAATAATATCAACAACAACTCTGATCTTCATAAAAAAGGGACCATTATAATCGTAAACGGAAGAAGCATTGAAACTTTTGAAAAGAAACTCACTTTTGAGCAGATTGTCCAGTTGGCGTTTAATGAGTATACCCCAAGTGAATCAACCGTCTACACTGTTACATACTCTAAAAATGAACATGATAAGGGTATGCTAACAGAAGGTGATGTTATTACTGTGCGAAAGGAGCTGGTTTTTAATGTCACAAAAACTTCTCGATCATAGCACAGACTTACAGAAACTTGTGGAAGATGGTTACGAATTAGAGATTCGTGGTGCATTTGCCTTAGTACACCACATTCCCTACGTAAATCAGCAAGCAGAAGTTCTATATGGAACTCTAGTCTCTCCCTTATCGTTATCAAATAATGCTACCATTAAACCTGAAACTCATGTAATATACTTTATAGGTGAACATCCATGTGATAAAAATGGAGACAAGCTGTCTTGTATCACGCATCAAGATTTAACTCAAGATTTGGGCTCGGGAATCATAATAAACCACTCCTTTTCTAATAAGCCAATTGAGGGGTATAAAGATTACTATGAGAAATTTGTACAGTATATTAAAATTATTTCTGCCCCTGCATTATCAATCGATAGAAATGCCACTGCCCAAACATACTGCACTGCTTCTGAAGACAGTAATACCGTTTTTCAGTATCATGATACAAATTCCAGCAGAGCGTCCATCACTGCCATCTCCGAAAAACTAGCATCGCAAAATATTGGCATTATTGGTTTGGGTGGAAGCGGATCTTATGTACTGGACTTAGTATCTAAATGTCCTGTACAGAATATTCATCTTTACGATGCAGATCATTTCTATCAACATAATGCATTTAGAGCGCCTGGCGCCGCAGATATGTCAGATTTAAATGCATGTGGTACAAAAGCCGAATATTTTCATGAAAAATATTCACATATTCATAAAAATATTCATGCACATAACATTTATATAGATGAGGATAATGTTTCTTCTCTTAACGGATTAAATTTCGTTTTTATCTGCATTGATAAAGGTGATAGCAAAAAAATCATCACACAATATTTAATAGATAATAGCATTCCTTTCATTGATACAGGAATAGGAGTAACCTCTGTGGAAAATTTTCTCCTCGGACAAGTACGTTCTACCTTGGTTACCCCAGACTCTCAAACAGGTTTATCATCTATTGATATGAATATTGACGATGATATAGATAATGCATATAAGACAAATATACAGATTGCAGAATTAAATTGTCTTAGTGCCTGTCTTGCAATCATTCAGTGGAAAAAATATTGTGGTTTTTATCAAGATGTAAGAAAATATACTACAGATGTTTATAGCATAAACGATGGAGTTCTCGCCCATGAAAATACTTCAGCACTATAAAACACAGTTTGTACCTGCAATACCAGGACAGCTAAAAGAAGGTATTTTATACATTTGTATTCCGTATAATACAGCCGCGCATTTATGTGCCTGCGGATGCAAATCGGAAATTTTCACTCCAATATCCAAACAATATGGCTGGATAGTTAGCTATGATGGGGACAACGCTTCTCTTTCTCCTTCAATTGGTAATGGCGCATACCCTTGTCACTCCCATTATTTCTTGAGGAACGGTGATGTAGAGTGGCTTCCACCTATAGGTATCTCTACCCAGCCAGCCCAGGCAGCTAAAAAGAAGCTCTCTATATTTGATTTCTTCAAAAAATTATTGAAATAGTAATTCTAAGGGGTTGAACACATCAAAAAAGTTCAACCCTATTTCATATATATTTCTCCTTTATGTCACCAACCGTATTGACTTCCCCCCATCCTCCCTATAAAATTGCAGTATATCTTATTTTGTATCTCCAGTATGGAATACACGTTGTTTATGATTGTACGTTCGGCCAGAAGTCCGCCCTCTTATCAGGTGCGCTTCTGGCTTTTGTTTTTGAATAGCTTTAAAAGAAGAATGACAAGGATGATCCCTGCCATTCTTTTTTTATATAAAATTAAGAGGAGGGACCATCAATGAAAGGTGGCATGATTACATCTATCAACGAATTAGACTTAAACGACATCACATTTGAAAAAATGCATTGGGAATACGGAACGCTCATGAGCCGCAGCGTCGGCAAACGATCTGAAAAACAGACTTATTACACGAAAGGCGTCAAGACACCAATAGGAGAAATTGAGGAATCTGTATGGTACGAGCTGGCAGAATTCATGGTACGACGTGAACATGAAGAAGAGCTGTTTAATAACCTGCTCCAGTTTGAGACTGAGACAACTCATAACCGCTGCTTTGATTTTAGTAAACTGAGGCAGTACACCCTGGAACTTTACGCGGATCGTATCTTCGACCATCCAGGGTGGATTGGCTTTGTTCCGTTCAACCGAAAATATCGCCCTGATTTCATTAAAGATATGAAATTCATAACGATTAAATCTGAATGCTGCGGAGCGATTGGCGAAATAACTGCAGAGCAGATTAATCCGGCCGGAGCGCCATGCCCCAAATGTGGAAGATTTGCCCCATTTACACGCATACAGGAAGAAAATTAACTACTATTCTGAAGGCGAGGAACGATTATGACTTTAGAAGGCAAAGAAAAGATTGTACTGGTATTAAAATATATCGGTGAAGATTTCTGGTCCCAACCGGTATATCAAGATCAGTTCGATCACTTATGGAAAGATGTTGAATCAGGAAATAGTGAGCAGCCGTGTTTATACTCGGCCATCAATAATGAATTTGAAGGCGAACCATGTACCCTCATAAATCAGGAGTTTATCATACAACCCACAGAAAACCGGATTAGTGAAGAAAAAAAGTTCCAGTATCAAATGCTGGGCCGGTTAATATCTGATTGTGAGTATTACTTAGGATATGGATATAGAGATCCTGACAAGCTCTGGACTCATGATGAGAAAGAACAAATTGAGAAAATCAAAAAAATATGGCTTAGTTTTTCTGAGTTGGAAAAGCCGGAATGGCTGACCTGGGAACAAATCATCGCATATGAGAAAGAAATGTGTAAATAGCAGGAATTAATATGTAGATGCTGCCGGTATAAAGCCAGCAGCATCTGCAAGTTTTATTCTGGTTTTAAAGCCCCAACCAGGCTTAGTACCCGATAGGCGTCTGTTAGGCCCTGAACATAAAAATATTTCCTGCAGCTTCTCTGAAAAGTGCTGTCCAATTCTTCCAGCCGTGATACATCTTCCTTCAGGCCGTCGTTCGCCTCCATACTGTAATGGACAATACGATCCCATGTCTCGCCGCATTTCATATGTGTATCTTTGAGGTCTCCTTCTTCCAGAAACTGTCTTTCCCAAAATGCAATGACTTCATCTAACAGCGGATCGGCCAGTTTGGACTCTTTATCCGGATTAACAGGAGCATGGCTCCAGAACGTGCTGTACCCCTCTATCAAATTGTAAAGCGTATACAGTCTGAGATTTTCAATCGGTATATAAAACTGGCACTCCTCCACTTCATCCGGGAAAAAAGAAACCATAAGCTCCTGATCCGATACCCCTCGCTTAAAATAGACATCGATTCCATTAACATCATGTAATCGTTCGATTCTCTGGACTACACTCCCAGGGACCAGCATACTCATTAACACCTTAACTTCTCTATCCTGCATTTCTTCTGACAATATCCGATACTGCATTAGTTCTCCTCTCTGCATAACGCTACGACAAACTGTTTAAATTATACGATAGGCAATATTAAATTGCAACGAAAGAATGAAGTAAAATAAACGATATAACCGTATTAAGGGAGGCCCTGAATGATAAATATTACAGAACGAATCACAGCCCTGCGTCTGGAACGGAAGTGGTCGGAATACCAGCTTGCAGAAAAATCAGGTATTACCCAATCCACCATATCCTCCTGGTCCAGGCAAAATGCCGTCCCCAGTATCCAGAACCTTGAAAAGATCTGTAATGCCTTCCAAATCACCCTCTCTCAATTTTTCCTGGAGGACGATTCGCAGGCCATCTGTCTCACGGAGTCACAGAAATCCATGTTCCATGCCTGGAACCGTTTAACAGTAGAACAACAGACCACCCTTCTCCAGTTCATGAAGACGATCTGATACCTGGCCTACGGCCAGCTGTCTTCTGCTATCAATTCTACTTCGTTACCATCGGCTCTGTATGTATACTGCCTCCAGCCGATTCCGTTGTCAAAATCTTTCATGTTCCTGTAAAATATAAGTGTGATTTCATTTGTAGGCGTATCATAATTGATCCGCCTGTGTTCCCGTACTACTTCATCTGCAGTCTTATCTAACTGCTTTTTTAACCATACATGCTTTACCACAACACAGACCATAGTTTCTGTGTAGTCTCTGCCAGATGACCGGAGCTGGAAAACCACTCGGTACTCTGGCTTTAATGCTGTCCAGGCGATAACCAAAAAGGTCACGCCGACCATGATTCTTTTCCAGTATTTTTTCACCGCATCCCCTTTCATATCGTTGTCAATCCGTTCTTTTCACGTTTATTTCCTGCCTTTACATGCCATACCCTTCTTTCCGATGTTTTTTTCTGTGACTTTTCTTCTTTTTAGTCATCATTGGGATAATTTTACCCAATTTATGTGATAGTGTCAATTAGTCATCTTTGGAATAAATCATTTTGTAACAGGGGCGGTGAACACTTATGAAGATTTATCAATATCAGGACAAAACCAACATGTGCGGCGAAAATGTGAAGAAATACAGACGTGAGCAAGATGTATCACAAACAGAACTGGCCGCTCGCCTTCAGACCTATGATGTGATACTGGAACAAAAATCCATCAGCCGCATTGAAGCTGGAACCAGGGTAGTTGCCGATTATGAATTATTCGCTTTAAGCAAAGCTCTGAATGTCACCATTTATGATCTGCTCGGATTGCCGAATCCAAAATAATAGGGAATTTTGTCTCTGGCACAACTATGGCACTGAAATATCCCAAACTGGCACGGTTTTGCGATTTACACGGTAAATCCCATATGATAAAATTGGTATTGTGAAAATTAGTAAGCAGACCAAAGAAACGCAGGTTTCTGGCCCTCCAGCCAGGCCCGCGTTTTTTTATTGCCAGCAGAAAGGGGGGATTTTTTGAAACAGAAAGTATTTCAGACTTTAAAATCGGAGAAAGGGGAAGCGTCCTATATTGGTACCTTTGTTTATATCCTGGTCGCCGCTATTATGATCGCTTTTATCATCAATGTCTTTCAAGTAATCTCCGTAAAACAGCAGATGGATCACCTGGCCGATCAGCTGGTAAAGCAGATCCAGCTGAATGGAGGGGAGAACGATGACACCAACTCGCTTTTCACCTATCTGGCCGATCAGATATCCGGAGCCGAGGGCCTTACCTATGATGTGGATTCACCGGATGACACGGATCAGATTCAAATTGGCACACCGTTTTATGTTTCTGTTTCCGGCCGATGCCATCTGGGCGGTTTCTGGAAGCTGCGTCTGGTACCCATTACCATCCGGGCCAGCGGCGCAGGTGTGAGTGAACATTATTGGAAACCGAGGTGAATTTCATGATGCAGCGATTATACCGGGATGAGCGTGGTGACTTATCCTACTTTACTATCTTTGTCATTCTGGCCGTCAACATGCTCCTGGCCTTTGTCCTGCTGTTCGCAATGGTTAAAATCAATAGTATTAATATCCGGAATGCAGCCAAAATGGAGTTAAACAATGTCAGCGCCCGAATCTATGCCGATACGTTCCATTCCCAGCGTGAGGCGAATCTGGAGTCCTACATGAAGGATCTGCATTTGAGCCATTCCTATCAGGAAGCGCTCCGCGCGGACTTCATTAACAGCCTGAAGGATCGGATTGATATGGAGAATGACAATTATACCCTCCGGAACATACGGTTGGATTTTAACCAGTATGACGACAAAATTGAATACGTTTTTTACTGTGAGGCCCAATTCAGAATCCATATGTTTGGCAGGGCCTTTCCACCGGTTACACAGCGGATTGAGCTGACTGGTTCCCATCACACCAAATATTAAGATAATTTGTTGTTGGTTTTAAGAGGCCGGTCTGTATATAGTATATATCAGCACATAGATAGGAGATGAGCTTATGAAAAAAGGAAAACAGAACCATTCCAATATAATAGCAGTTACCGCCTTATCCTTATTATGCGTCGGCATTCTGGGAGGCGCCTTCCTTTTAAACCGGAGTCCGGAACCGGTATTTGAGCCGGCAGCGTCTGAACCGGCCGCCGAAACCGTCACCTGGAGCGAACCTGAGACAAAACCGGCCGCCGCTTCTCTTCCAAAGGAGACTGAGGCACCCACACGGGAGTTGTTGGAGGGAACTCCCGATGATGAAATACAGGTAGTGGAAAGTGAAGGCGATGAGGTTGAAATTGCCCTGACTCCGCCAGTGACAAAGCCAGCCAGGGAAATCCCGGAAACGCAATCACAGCCAGCAAAAAGCTGCCCGGATAAACCAACGCAGGCTCCAACAGAAGCGGCTCCGGATACGGAAGGACAGGAAGCTGCAGCTCCTTCAGCCGATTCAAACGAGCATGAAGGTCAGGTTTATGACCCTGTCTTCGGCTGGACGACCCCAGGTGCTCCCCAGGCAGATATCCTGGATAACGATGGGGATGTGAATAAACAAATCGGTTACATTGAATAGGTAAAGACAAGAAAGGCTTAGGGAATCCACCTGAGCCTTTTTTCTATGAGAGGAGAACATTGAATTATGAAACGAATCTTTCGGCAGATTCTTCTGTATACCCTCCTCCTTACGCTGGCCTGCCCTGTGCAGGTCCTTGCTGCAGGGGAAGGGAATATGGACGGAGGCGGCTCCGGAATGGGACAGGGAACTGCCCAGAACTTCTGGTCCCCGGGTAATGACGGCGTCCGCATTACCGTGGTGAATGCAGAAACAGGGGAAGCAGCGGCTCCCTCTGCTGATTTTTCCAATAAGTCGTTCTCGAAGCCTATCTTCCATTTCGAGAAATACAGTAAGCTGGACTACCGGGCCGGAGCTGCCCTTACCCCGGCACAGGGAAATTATCCTTATCATATACCGGCCGCTACCATCCCTTATATTATGACGAGTAATACCCATCCGGCCAACATCCAGGCAATCCGGCAATACTTCTGTTCGGAATTTGCGGCAAAAATGGTATCCGACGCAACCGGCCTGGAATATGAAACGCTGATCGGCGGCGATTATAAACTTGTGATTGAGCCAATCTGCTATTTTACCTACCAGGGTAATTTCTACGCCATGACGGCTACTGAGGCGGCCCTGTATAACCAGTTAAGCGGCGGCGCGCTCGTCTCCATGCTGCCGAATGTTATCCAGAAAAATCTGCCTCTTGCTATTTTCCTGGAAAAAGGCGATCTGGGCTTTCCGGCCTGGATTGGTCCTACCAACGAACGGGTAACGGATGAGCAGATTATCGCAGCTCTGGGAATCGGCATCGTGAGCTATAAGGATCTGCCTGCACCTGAGATTGAGGCCCCTGATGTTGTATACCGCGTCGATACCGATGTCATCACCAGTATTACGCTTAACTCCAGAAGGCGTCTGACTCCGAGCAGCCCCGGAAAGGTAACCTTCTACATTAAAGACCGGACCTACCGTGTTACCAATATTGTCATGCCTTCCTACAGCTCCCAGGTTGTCTGGGTGAAGTGGCATACTCCATCCACACCCCAGGATATCCGTATCCGGGTCAGCGCGTCATCCGGAAATACATCTGAGACGGAATTTATCGCCCGGATTGAGTCCCTGGATGAAAACCCGCCACCTGATCCGCAGGCCACAGACACGAATCCGCGCTTTACCATGCCTTCCCTGCCGAGGGATTCGCAGAAGACGTCCGCTTCCTGGAGTGTCTGGTACGCCTACTGGGTGTCGGATTTCTGTGATGAGGGACACGATCACGGCGATTGGGAATATGACGCCAATTACTATTATGCCTCCCTGGGCGGGGATATGGAGCTGTGGCCGGATGACATTGTGCCGACCGCTTCCGGCAAGAACATGAAAAGCGGATATGGAGTAAAAGAAAACGCAAACGCGCGTTTATCCTCCAATGCTCCGTCAAGCCATTACACCACGGCCCAAACTGCAGTATCCTACTTTTCAGAGTTCAAATACCAGACGTACTGGCGGCTCCTGTCCCGCAGGCAGAATGGCTTAAACTCCACGTTCCAGTTTAAGGAGAATCCCTATTCCACGTACAACCGAAACGTCCATTTTTCCCCTGTGTGGTATCCAGATTACAGCGACTATACGGTTTACACCCGAATCATAGATGCATGGACCCCGGCCGGTATGCTGTCCGTGAATGTCAATGATTCCGTAGACATCAATGGCAGCCTGTTTGACGATTGGGTGCGCCCATATAGCTTCACATATATGCGTGAAGCGTGGGATAGATAAAAAT
>ENA-UOJP01000065-UOJP01000065.1-human-gut-metagenome-genome-assembly--contig:-C102-NODE-65-length-229016-cov-12.281000_pt1 | contig 229016 bp, 240 predicted proteins | sample MGYA00242353_ERZ723900 | MGnify/ENA metagenome assembly ERZ723900 | reverse complement strand
CTTCAATCATAAGAGGGATGGCTTTGATTTTTTATGAGTATCGGTGAATAGTAACACATAGTCACAAAAAAAACAAGGGTGTCAAGTAAAAAACCTTGACAGACGGATAATCTATGGTATACTTATCAAGGTAATGCTAAGAAAATAACCAATAGGAGGAAATTATATGGCTGTAAAATTAAGATTAAAGAGAATGGGTTCCAAGAGAAAACCTTTCTACAGAATTGTCGCTGCGGATTCCCGCGCACCTAGAGATGGACGTTTTATCGAAATCATCGGTACTTATAATCCAACAACAAATCCTGCAAGCGTAGTGCTGAACGAAGAACTGGCTACAAAGTGGCTGAAAGAAGGAGCACAGCCTTCTGATACTGTTCGTAACATTCTTTCTAAAGAAGGAATTATGAAACGTCTGCACGAAGAAAAAAACGCTAAGTAAAAGAGTATGATCGATTACGAAAAAGTATTGTTGGATCTTGTAACACCGATGGTTGAGGATAAGACCAATGTATCTGTCAAAATGATGCCGACACTGGAGGATAATGAAATTCTGTTGTACGTATATGCCAACAGCGATGATGTTGCCCGCCTGATCGGACGTCGTGGCATGATGGCTTCTTCTATTCGTCAGATGATGTCTGTGGCATCAAGGAAAGAGGATAAAAGAGTTACCATTAAGTTTGAATCATATTAGGATGCCTTTCGCATCCTTTTTTTGGAGGTAGGATATATGAAAGAAATCAATATCGGTATGCTTGTGAATACACATGGTCTTCGCGGTGAAATGAAGGTCAAGGTGCTTACGGATTTTCCGCAGCTGCGATTTCAAAAGGGGGCAGTTGTGCATCTGCAGCTGGCACAGGGACAGTTGGACCTGAAGATACAGCATGTACGGGAAAGCAAGGGACAGCTGCTTGTCAAATTTGAAGGCTATGATGATATCAATCAGGTGGAAGGCTGGAAGGGCAGCATGCTGACCATACGGGAAGAGGAGCTGCAGGAGCTGGATGAATTTGAAGCGTACTTTCACGAATTACAGGATGCCGTGGTCTATGATATGGAGGGGGTACAACTGGGGACAGTTAGCGAAATCATAGAAACCGGAGCCAACGCAATCCTGCGTGTCAAAACGAAGGATAAGGATATTCTGATTCCTTTTGTCAGAGCCTTTGTCAAGGAGTTTGATCGTAAAAACAAGGTGATGAAGGTGGAGCTGATGGAGGGGCTTGTATGAAGATAACAGTGCTGACACTGTTTCCTGAGTTTTTTGACAGCTTTCGTTCCACATCCATAATCAAGCGGGCACTGGAGCAGCAGCTTGTGGAATTTGAAACGGTGGATTTTCGGGCGTTTACGTTAGACCGCCACAATCATGTGGACGATACACCGTGCGGCGGCGGACAGGGGATGGTGCTTTCCTGCCAGCCAATCGTTGACTGTCTGAAATCGGTGCGCAGTGAGGATTCCTTTGTCATTATGATGACACCGCAGGGGAATCGCTTTGATCAAAAGCTGGCTCACCGCTTTGCCTCCGAAATCAAGCATCTGATCATTCTTTGCGGACACTATGAGGGCTTTGACGAGCGCATTCGTTCCTTTGTGGATATGGAGGTATCTCTTGGGGATTTTGTATTGACCGGAGGAGAAGGTGCTGCGCTGGTGATTTCCGATGCAGTCATACGACTGCTGGATCACGTTATTAAAGAAGAAAGTCACAGCGATGATTCTTTTGAAAACGGTCTGCTGGAGTATCCGCAATTTACCCGTCCCATCGAATATGAGGGAATGCGGGTACCCGACGTTTTACTGAGTGGTCATCATGCCAATATCCGTAAATGGCGGCTAAAGGAATCGTTGAAGAAGACGATGGAGAAACGTCCGGATTTATTGAAAAATCGTGAGTATACAAAAGAAGAACGGAAGCTGCTGGATGAAATTGAAGCTGAGAAGGAACAAGGTGAAGGATAAAAGGAAGTCCTTTGCCTTTTTACAATACTACTTGGTTCTATCTGCTGCAGTATAAGTACGTGTAAAACGATTGGTATCAGATAAGGCGTCTGTTTAAATAAACACTGCTAGTTACTGAAACAGATCGATACGTGCTGTATTATCATACACTATATTGATAAGTAATAATCATGACAGCTTGTCTGGGATTTGTATCTCAATGGTAAAATATGTCGGAGATAAGTATAAGACTAGTTAGAAATACATAATGAAGGCCATCAGTCCTATACGGTCTGTATTAGCCTTTTTTGGAATATGACAATACGCTGTCGATGAAGGTGTGCTATACTTTGGGAAAAGGAGAGATTCAAAATGAATATGAAGAGCTATCTGGAACAGTATTCCCATACGGCGCTGGCTATGAATGACATAGAGATACTGCCTGAACACATACGTGTGGTAATGGTGAATGAATGTGCACCATTAAGGAATGAAGATGATTTTTATGGGAATACGGATGGTGAATATGCTGCATCATTGCGCTCGTTTTTTTCGGATTCAGAACCTGCTCATCTGCTTGCGCGGGGGATTTACGTAACCAATGCCTGCAAGCTGCCAAAACCAAGGGAAGGCTTTACCAAACAGCAGCTGCAGGAAAGCTCTGTCATTCTGGAGGAAGAGCTGAAGCTGTTTGAAAATCTGCGTGTGATTATGCTGATGGGGGATGTTGCGATACGCGTGCATACCATGATTGCCAGGCGTAATCATACAGCGCGCATTCCTGCCGGTTCCACCTACAGGCTGCGCAGCAGCATCTGGATGGATGGAGATATCCGTTTGTTTCCTTCCTATATTATGACCGGAAAAAATCTGCAGATTGAACGCAGTAAACGGACGATGATTGCAGAGGATATTTCGCAAATGCTCGCCTATTTGGAAACGCTGGATAGCGCAGGCTGAAAATGGAGGAGAGCAGTTCGGATTTTCTTTGTAAAATTCGGGATTCTCCTTTTTTTTAGTTGGTGAAAATGGTATGATAATAGCAGAAAGGACCCGACCTTTCTGAAAACGACTTCTTCTTTACCGCTGTAAAAAAATGGATGAAAAAGTATTTACAAATATCCCAGATCTGTGATATCATATATAAGCCTTTATGGCACGCGGTTCCGCTGAACAGTATGATTCAAGAGCCTCTACGTTATGATGAATAGAAAAGGAGCGCCATTATTATGAACATGCAGTTAGTAAATGAAGTAACAAAATCACAATTGAAGAAAGATGTCCCATTCTTTAAATCAGGTAGTACCGTTCGAGTACACGTTAAGATCAAAGAGGGTGACAAATCCCGTATTCAGGTATTTGAAGGATTGGTTATCGCAAAGCAGGGTGGAGGAATCAACGAAGTATTCACTGTTCGTAAAATCTCTAACCAGATCGGTGTAGAAAGAACATTCCCGATTCACTCTCCAATTGTTGAAAAAATCGAAGTTGTACGTAACGGTAAGGTTAGAAGAAACAAATTATTCTACTTACGCGGACGTTCTGGTAAGGCTTCTCGTATTAAAGAAGTTCGTTAAGCTGGAAAAAAGTCGGGTCTTGCTCGACTTTTTATTTTAGGCTGGAGGGTGTACGATGCAGAAGCAGGAGAAGGACAGACACAGACTGGAAGAACACGAATCACTGGCAGGCGTGATTTTTTCCAACCTGTTTTCATTGCTGAAAATATTCCTTGTCTGTTTTGTGCTGGTGTATCTGACAGCCAATTATCTTGTGCGGCCGCTGCGTGTACAGGGAGGCAGTATGTATCCGACGCTGAAAACGGGTGAATTCGGATTTGGCAATGCGTTTTCCGGTCATTTTCAGGAAATCAAGCGCGGCGATATCGTGATTGTCTATGACAAGAAGAAGACGCATACCTATTGGGTGAAGCGTGTCATCGGTCTGCCCGGTGAGCGGATCCGCGCCAGTGGGGATACGGTATACATCAATGATACAGCTATTCAGGAGCCTTATCTTGACAATGATTATGCGGATAGTATCCGGTTGACGGAAAATTATAAATTCACAGAGGATTTTGATGAGGTGCAGCTGGGAGAGGACGAATATTATCTGATGGGGGACAATCGCTATGCAAGCAAGGACTCCCGCGAAATGGGGGCCTTCAAGCGCGGGGATATCAAGGCAGTGGATTTTTTCATTGTGCTGCCGTTTAATAAAATGAGAGTGGCGGAATAAGATATGAACAAAAACAAAAGAACCAGAAGCAATCTGGACATTGTATATACTATCCTTGACTTTGCCCGACTGATTCTGATCACTGTAGTGGCGGCAATGGTCATTCTGGTCTTTGTGGCACGCAAGGAGGAAGTCAGAGGCACCTCCATGTATCCCACGCTGGTGGAAGGTGAGTCGGTAATCATCAATATGGCAGCAAACTATGTCGGTGAAATTAAGCGCTTTGATGTGGTTGTTGCCAGAGAATATCGAAGTGATGATTTGTGGGTCAAGCGTGTCATCGGGTTGCCTGGAGAAACGATCAGCTACCGTGAGGATGTGCTGTACGTGGATGGAAAGGCGATGGAGGAACCGTTTCTGGATAAGAAGTATGTGGAACAGGTGAAAAAAAGTGCGAATAAGCTTTATTTTACACAGGATTATACATCAAAAAAGCTGGGGAAGAATGAATATCTGCTGGTTGGTGATAACCGTAATGAATCTCTGGATTCAAGAAATGATGCTGTAGGGCCGTTTCAGCGGGAACAGATCATCGCCAGAGGGGTGTTTGTTTACCAGCCGTTTTCGAAAGCGAGGTATGTAGGCAATGGCGGATGATAAAATACGCATTCAATGGTTCCCTGGTCATATGACCAAGGCGAAGCGGGAAATGCAGGAAAAGCTGAACATGGTGGACATGGTGATCGAGCTGCGGGATGCCCGCATTCCAAGTGCCAGCAAGAATCCGATGATTGAGGAGCTGTGTCAGAACAAGCCGCGGCTGATCGTACTTTCCAAAAAGGATAAGGCGGATGCAGCGGCGACAAAGCTGTGGTGCAGTGCGTTGCAAAATGAAACCACACGCGTTGTGGCACTGAATATTCTGAAGGAGAATATCATACCCGGAATCGTGGAAGAAAGCCGTCTGCTCATGCAGGCGAAAATCGAGCGTATGAAGCGAAGAGGCATCCGTCCGCGTGCCATCCGCGCAATGGTAGTCGGCGTACCGAATGTCGGTAAATCCACTTTTATCAACCGGATATCCAAAAAAAAGGTGGCTGTCACCGGAGATCGCCCGGGTGTGACAAGGGCACTGCAGTGGTCGAAGGTGAACCAGAATCTGGAGCTGCTCGATACTCCGGGGGTGCTGTGGCCGAAATTCGAGGATGAAACCGTTGGCGTTCTGCTGGCTATCACAGGGGCCATCCGCGATGAAATCCTGCCGTTGGAGGAAATTGCGGCCTGGGCGATGCGGTATCTGATTGCGAACAAAAAAGAGGCGCTGCAGCAGCGCTATGATATTGCCGTGTGTGAGGATCCCTATATCATGCTGGAGCGAATTGCAGAAAAGCGCGGCTTTATGCGCAAGGGTGAAATGGATGAGAAGCGTACCATTGAAGCTTTCCTGCGGGAGCTGCGGGATGACAAGCTGGGAAGAATTACGTGGGAGATGCCGTATGCAGACAGCGAATGAGTATGAACAGGTATGGTGGCAGCAGGGAAAGCGCTGCATTGTAGGTATCGATGAAGCAGGCAGAGGTCCCATTGCCGGACCTCTTGTCGTTGCGGCCGTTGCCTTTCCACCAGGGTATTCCCATCCGGAAATTTACGACTCCAAGAAGCTGAGCGATAAGAAGCGAAGAGCCCTTTTCCATGAGGTGGTTGCGCAGGCGCTGGAATATCATATACGTATCATCGAGCCGAAGATTATCGATGAATTGAATATTTATCGTGCGACCCAGAGGGCGATGCAGGATATAAGCGATATGTTTGCACATGCGGACGGTATTTTAACGGATGCCATGCCGCTTCCTCATAATGAGCGGGATGTGATTTCCCTTGTTAAGGGAGATCAGAGAAGCGTCAGTATTGCAGCCGCAAGCATTTTGGCCAAGGTTACACGGGATTGTATGATGGAAGCGTATGACCGGCAGTATCCGCAATATGGCTTTGCGCGTCACAAGGGCTATCCGACAAAGGCTCATATAGAGGCACTGCATACCTATGGTGTGATTACAGGGCTGTATCGGGAAAGCTATGGTCCGGTAGCTGCCATGCGGCAGCTGGTGCTGGATATTTAAGCAGTGAAGGCTGCTTTTTTTAATTTTTGTAAAAAATAATAAGAAAAATAAGAAGTGTATAAAAATGTATTGCAAAATAAGAGAAACCGTACTATACTATGGATAAGGAACAGGAAAGGCGGTGGCAGGATGTTTACATGGGTAAAAGGCAATGTATATACGCTTGTATTGACACTGTATCCGAATAACATTACCTTGAACAGCAGCGCTGCCTCTTATTTTGAGGATGTGCGCTGGGCCATGATCGGACTGGATAAGGATAGCCTGAAATTAGGAATACGTCCCGTTACAAAACGGGAAATCGATCTGCATCTGGTATCCATGGATCAGCTGCATAAGGTGTCTGTTGGAAAAGGATATGCAAGAATCAGCAACAAAATGATCATTGAGGAGATTTCCGGTATGATCAATCAGCCGATCAACGGACTGAAAATCAACGCGGCCTATGATGAAACGGAGAATATGCTGATTGCAGATCTCCATGAGCTGGCTGCAGATAAGGGGTGAATGGATTATGGTACTGATCTGGATTGCCATTAGCGTAGGCGCGGTTCTGGTTGAACTGGCGACACCTACTGCATTGATTTCCATATGGTTTGCCGTGGGAGGTGTAATCGGAGCGCTGACGGCTTTGATCAATCTTCCGCTGTGGGTGCAGATTGTATGCTTTGTTGTTGTTTCACTTGCCAGTATGCTGATTGTGCGTCCGATAGCCTCACGTTATCTGCGTGGGAATACGGTGCCTACCAATGCCGATCGCTTTATCGGTGAGATTGCGCAGGTAACCAGTCTTGTGACAAAGGATGAATGGGGCGAGGTCAAGGTGAACGGGACAATGTGGCATGCGGTTCCTGTGGATGATGATTCTATCGAGGAAGGTGCAAAGGTCAAGGTTGTCGCTATTGAAGGTGCTAAGTTACTTGTAAAAAGAGTAAGCGAAAGATAGAAAAAGAAAGAAGGTAATGATGATGAGTGTATTTCAGATTATACTGCTTGTTGTAGTTGCGCTGATTCTGGTTGGGCTGTTTGCCTACCTCATCCGTATCGTGCCGCAGGCAAAGGCATATGTCGTTGAACGACTGGGTGCCTATCATACAACTTGGAACACAGGAATTCATATTCTGATTCCTTTTGTGGATCGTGTTTCGAATAAGGTGACATTGAAGGAGGTTGTGAAGGATTTTGCTCCGCAGCCGGTTATCACCAAGGATAATGTAACCATGCAGATTGACACGGTTGTATATTTTCAGATTACCGATCCAAAGCTGTATACGTATGGTGTTGTAGGACCGATCACCGCGATTGAAAATTTAACAGCGACCACACTGCGTAATATCATCGGTGATCTGGAGCTGGATGAAACGCTGACCTCCCGTGATATTATCAATACGAAGATGCGTGCGATTCTGGATGAAGCAACAGATCCATGGGGCATTAAGGTGAACCGTGTAGAGGTTAAAAACATCATCCCGCCGCGCGATATTCAGGAAGCGATGGAAAAGCAGATGCGTGCAGAGCGTGAACGACGTGAATCCATCCTTCGTGCAGAGGGTGAAAAACGAAGCAATATCCTGACTGCCGAGGGTGAAAAGGAAGCGATGGTGCTGCGTGCTAATGCAAAGAAGGAAGCAATGATTGCGGAAGCGGAAGGACAGGCACGTGCAATGGAGCGTATTTATGAAGCACAGGCCCGTGGTATTGAGATGATTAAGAATGCCAACCCGACGAAGGAATATCTGAGTCTGAAGAGTCTGGAAACCTATGAGAAAATGGCGGATGGCAAAGCGACCAAGATTGTTGTGCCAAGCGAAATGCAGAATATGGCTTCCTTCCTGACAAGTGCCAGAGAAATTCTGGTAGATGATGCAGCGAAGGATGCGCTGGAAGAAGTCATTAAGCCGAAAAAGGGCTGAGTGAGACACGCGGAGTACCTTAGCACAGATGTTTTTCATGAAAAGCAGGAAAAAATTCCTGTTTTTTTTAGGAGTTTTTGATGTTCATTTCGTATATACATATGAGGTGATATTATGAGAGAACAACTATTGTGCTATGCACTGCGCTATGAAGGCGACTGGAAAAAGATGAAGCTTGCGCTGGACAGGCAGGAGCCCTGGACACGGATGGCGTATGAGGGAAGCTATGTGACGATTGCTGATCAGGCCTATCCCGACAAGCTGCGAAGGCTTGCCTGTCCGCCGTGGATATTGTTTTATGAGGGTGACATGACACTGCTTCAGAAACCGGGCTGCGGTATTGTCGGCAGTCGGCAGGCGAGTGCTGCGGGGCTAAGAAACTGTGCGCGTATTACCGATTGTATGAAAGAGCGCTTCGTCATCGTGTCCGGTCTTGCCAGGGGAATTGATGGACAGGCGCATCGCAGTGCACTGGATCAGCATACGATTGCAGTAATTGGCTGTGGTCTGGATGTCGTATATCCAAAGGAGCATGCGTCCCTGTATGCTGTTATGATAAAAAAGCAGCTGATTATCAGTGAGTATCCAAACGGAACAAAGCCCTATGCGTACCACTTTCCATGGCGAAATCGGATTATCGCCGCATTGAGTGAGGCCGTTATCGTTGTGGAGGCTCGTCGAAGAAGTGGTTCGCTGCTGACGGTAAATGAGGCGCTGGAGCTGGATATTCCTGTTTACTGTGTGCCTCATGCTTATCTGGATGAGGCCGGAACCGGCTGCAATCTATTGATCTCACAGGGGGCAAATATCCTTGTGGATGAGGACGATCTGCGCCTTATTTTTTAAAAAAGGTTTGACAAAACAGGAATTTGTGCGAATAATAGGAGACGTATATTTAATTGCTAGGAGGCATAACATGAAAAATCTGGTTATTGTGGAATCCCCTTCCAAATCCAAAACCATAGAAAAATACCTGGGTGGCGACTATCATGTTGTTTCATCCAAAGGACATATACGTGATCTTGCGACAAGCGGCAAGGGTGGTCTGGGAATCGATGTTGAGAATGATTTCGAGCCGACCTACAAGGTCAGCAGTGACAAACGCGCAGTCGTTAAGGAGCTGAAGGACCTCGCGAAAAAAAGCGATCATGTATATCTGGCAAGTGACCCCGACCGTGAGGGAGAGGCGATTGCCTGGCATCTGGCAAATGTGCTGGATTTGAATATGGAAGAAGAAAACCGTATCATCTTCAACGAAATCACAAAGCATGCAGTGGTGGAGGCGTTTGAGCATCCGCGTACGATTGATCAGGACCTGGTGAAATCCCAGGAGGCACGGCGTATGCTGGACCGCATCATCGGCTTTAAGCTGTCCAAGCTGTTACAGAGTAAAATAAAAAGCAAATCCGCAGGCCGTGTGCAGTCGGTGGCACTGCGCCTGATCGTTGAACGGGAAAATGAAATCCGCGCGTTTAAGAGTGAGGAATACTGGACACTGGCTGCCAATATTGAAAAGGATGGAAAGATGTTCAGCGCATCCTTAAACAAGATTGACGGCAAGAAGGCTGACCTGAAAACGCAGGAGGAGGTCAATGCGGTCATCGAGCGCTGCTGTCATGACTTCATTGTCAGCAGCATTGAAAAGAAGGTTCGCAAGAAAGAAGCAAGAATGCCGTTCATCACCTCCACCCTGCAGCAGGAGGCAAGCACCAAGCTGGGCTTTGGAGCAAAGAAAACCATGCAGATTGCACAGAAGCTGTATGAGGGACTTCCGCTTGCGGGAGGAGTCAGCGAGGGTCTTATTTCCTATATGCGTACCGATTCCACACGACTGAGTGATCAGTTTGTCAAGGATGCGGAAAGCTATATCGAAGAAACCTATGGGAAGGACTACAAGGGACGTGCCCGTCAGAAAAACAGTGAAAATGCACAGGATGCGCATGAGGCCATTCGTCCGACGAGTATTCTGAATACGCCGGCAAGAGTCAAGGAATATCTGACAAATGATCAGTATAAGCTGTACAAGCTGATTTATGCCAGAACGCTGGCATCCTTAATGGCGCCAAGCAAAAGCAATGTGGTCAATGTACAGATCGTATCCGATGGCTGTGAGTTCAGTGCCAATGGCTCCATTCTTACCTTTGACGGTTATCTGAAAATCTACAGCGATTATGAAACTGTTAAGGATGAAATGCTGCCAATCATGGAAGAACAGGAAACGCTCAAGGATGTTGAGCTGGAAGGTAAGCAGCACTTCACCGAGCCGCCGCTTCGCTACAGTGAGGCCCGCCTGATCAAGGATCTGGAGGAAAAGGGAATCGGACGTCCGTCCACCTATGCAATCATCATTGATACACTGCAGGCCCGCGGCTATGTCTCTTTGGAGCGCCCAAGTGAGGGCAGTAAGACGAAGGTCTTCATCCCCAGTGAACAGGGCGAGCTGACCGACACCAAGCTGCAGGAATTCTTCAGCGGCATCATCAACGTATCCTATACGGCGAATATGGAGCATCACCTGGACGAGATTGCGGCAGGAGAGCGAAACAATATTGAAGAGGTTCGTACCTTCTATAATGAATTTGAACCGCTGCTGCAGAATGCATATGAGAATATGGAAAAGAAGGAGCTGGAGCGCACCGGAGAAAAATGTCCGGACTGCGGGAACGACCTGGTGTATCGCATCGGGCGTTTCGGTAAATTTATCTCCTGCATCAACTTTCCGGAATGCCGCTATACCAAAGGTGAGGATGAGGATGAAAATGCTGTGGAGGAGGTCTGCCCGAAATGCGGAAGCAAGATGGTGACGAAAAAAGGACGCTACGGCTCCTTCCTTGCCTGCAGCAATTACCCGGAATGTAAATATATCAAAAGCAACAAGACGAAGGAAGAACCGGAGCCTACCGGAGAAATGTGTCCGGACTGCGGTCATGAGCTGGTAAGAAGAAAATCCCGTTTCGGTACGACCTTTATCGGCTGCAGCAATTATCCGAAATGCCGCTATATCAAAAAGGAACCGAAGAAGGAAAAAGCGGAAGGGGATGATAAGGCAGCACCGAAGAAAAAGGCAGCTGCCAAGAAAACGACCAAGAAGGTTGTGAAAAAGGCAGTGAAGAAACCCGTGAAGAAGGCTGTGGAAGCAGAGGCAGAAGGCAGTGAATCATGATGGATAAGGTAACCGTTGTCGGAGCCGGTCTGGCAGGCTGTGAGGCGGCGTGGCAGCTGGTAAAGCGCAAGATTCCGGTACGGCTTGTGGAAATGCGGCCGAAAACGTCCTCACCGGCACACCACAGTGAAAACTTTGCGGAGCTTGTGTGCTCCAATTCCCTTCGCTCGGATTCCCTGAACAATGCGGTTGGGATTTTGAAAGAGGAAATGCGGCATCTGGATTCCATCATCATGGAGAGTGCGGATGCCACACGGGTTCCGGCCGGCAGTGCGCTGGCAGTGGATCGTCAGGCCTTTTCCCGGCGTATTACAGAACAGCTGAAACAGCATCCGCTGATTGAGGTCATACAGGAAGAGGTAACACAGATTCCCGATGGTCCCTGCATCATTGCCAGCGGTCCGCTGACAAGTGATGCATTAAGCAAAGCCATACAGGAATACACCCATGCGGATTATTTCCATTTCTATGATGCGGCCGCCCCGATCATTGAAAAGGACAGCATTGATTTTTCTAAGGCATATATCAAATCCCGTTATGATAAGGGAGAGGCTGCCTATATCAACTGTGCGATGAGCAGGGAGGAATTTGATGCCTTTTACGAGGAGCTGATTCATGCGGAAACCGCACAGCTGCACGAGTTTGAGGATGAAACCTACTTTGAAGGCTGTATGCCGTTTGAGGAAATGGCACGCCGCGGACGGCAGACGCTGCTGTTTGGGCCGATGAAGCCGGTTGGGCTGGAGCGTCCGGATGGAACGACACCGTATGCGGTTGTCCAGCTGCGTCAGGATAATGCCGTGGCAAGTCTGTATAATATCGTCGGCTTTCAGACGCATTTAAAATGGGGAGAGCAGAAGCGTCTGCTGTCCATGATTCCCGGCTTAGAGAATGTTTCCATTGTGCGCTATGGTGTCATGCACCGCAATTCCTATCTGTGTGCACCGAAGGTTCTGCGCCCCACCTATCAGCATGTCCAGCGGGATAATCTGTTCTTTGCCGGTCAGCTGTGCGGCGTGGAGGGCTATGTCGAAAGTGCGGCCAGCGGACTTCTGGCTGGGATGAATATGGCCAACCTCATGCGTGAGAAAGCAGTCGTGGAGCTGCCGGATACGTGTGTCATCGGATCGATGGCGCACTACATCACTCATGCCAGCGAGCGCTATTTTCAGCCGATGAATGCCAACTTCGGAATTATGCGTCTGTTGGAAAAGGTAAAGAAGAAGGAACGCAAGGAGGCATTTGCCAATCAGGCGCTATCCGTAATCGATACATACAAAAAGGAGTTTGACTGATGGAGGAACTGCTTGCGCGGTTTCTGCAGTACATGGATTCCCTCAACAGCGGCAGTGTGCATACACGCGCCGCCTACCAAAGAGATATACGCGAGTTTATCTCTTTTTTGCAGGAAGAGGGAATTGAGGAGCTGCAGGATGCAGATCGCATCATCGTCATGAACTACATTGCCTCTTTGCGTGAGAAGCCCGGGGTCAGCGGAGAAATGAAAAATTCCACGATTGCCCGCAAGCTGTCCTCCCTTCGTTCCTTTTACCGCTATCTGAATGAATATGTGGGAATCACGCAGAATCCGTTTCTGTATTTTAAGACACCGAAGCGCGCCAAGCGGATACCGGAGTTTCTGTTTTATGATGAAATGGATACCTTTTTGAGCAGCTTTGATCTGGACACGCCGGACGGACTGCGGGATCGTGCGATGTTTGAGCTGATGTATGCCTGCGGTCTGCGGGTCAGTGAAGCGGCCTCCCTTCGGTTATACGATATCGATCTGCACGATCGCATCCTCACCATACACGGTAAGGGAAACAAGCAGCGCATTGTTCCCTTTTATGCGCTGGCAGGAGAGTTGCTGGAGCACTACCTTCAGGAGGTGCGTCCGCAATGGATGAAGGAGGAACACGATGTCGTGTTCATCAATCAGCGGGGGAAGGGGCTGACCACGCGCGGCATACAGTACCGCATGCAGCTGGCCGCTGATACCTGCTCGCTTTCCGTGCATGTGCATCCGCATATGTTCCGGCATTCCTTTGCGACGCATCTTTTGGATAACGGTGCTGACCTGCGTGTGGTACAGGAGCTGCTGGGACACGCATCGCTATCGACAACGCAGGTATATGTCCATGTGACACAGGAGCGGCTGAAGAAGGCCTATACGCATGCACACCCGCGTGCACAAGAAAAGTAAAAAAACTATTGAAAAGAACAATGAATGTGATATAATAAACAACGGTGCGAACACGCACACTACACACATCATGGATTCGGCAGCCCGTGCTTCGAGACGCAGTGTATGCGTCAATGACAAGTTGCTGCCGCGTGGAAGTGATGGAGGCGTAACGGAAAGTGAGGATATATCATGTCAGTAGTAACAATGAGAAAATTATTGGAATCTGGTGTACATTTCGGTCATCAGACTCGCAGATGGAACCCAAAAATGAAACCAAACATCTATGCAAGCAGAAACGGTGTTTACATCATCAATCTGGAGAAAACTCTGGAACAGCTGGACACTGCATATGCGGCAATGAAAGATATCGCTGAAAAAGGCGGAAAGGTACTGTTCGTAGGTACGAAGAAACAGGCACAGGCTGTGGTTGTTGAGGAAGCGCTTCGCTCCGGAAGCTTCTTTGTAAATCAGAGATGGCTGGGTGGTCTGTTAACAAACTACCGTACGATTCAGAAACGTGTAAAACGTCTTGTTGAAATCGAAGAGATGGAAGCAAACGGAACACTGGACCTGTACCCTAAGAAAGAAATCGCACAGGTGAAGAAGCAGAAGGCTCGTCTGGAAAACTTCCTGGGCGGAATCAAGGAAATGAAGAAGCTGCCAAACGCAATCTTCGTTATTGATCCAAAAGAAGAACACAATGCTGTTGCAGAGGCTAAGAAGCTGGGAATCCCTGTATTTGCAATGGTGGATACAAACTGTGACCCTGAAACAGTCGATTACCCGATTGCTTCCAATGATGATGCAATCCGTTCCGTAAAACTGATTACAACTCTGATGGCAGATGCTATTGTAGAAGCTAAGGGTGGTCTGTTAAGCGTTGCTCACAATATTGATGAGAACGAAAACGATGTAACGATGAAGGATGTTATCATCAATGTGGAAGAGCAGATTGCAGAAAACGAAAGACGTCGTCGTCAGAGAAACGAGGAACGTCGTAACCGTCGTCCTTATGACCGTAACCGTAACGGACGCAATGCAAAGGCTCCTTACCAGAGACGTGAAAACGTACGACCTGCTGCAGACAGCAGACCGGCGAATAACGATTCCGCAAGAAGTGAAGCACCTAAGACTGCTGAATAATCAGAAAAACATAAGAATATAAATGGAGGAAAGATCATGATCACTGCTGCATTAGTAAAAGAATTACGTGAAAAAACAGGCGCAGGAATGATGGACTGCAAAAAGGCTCTGACAGAGTGTGATGGCGACATCGCAAAGTCTATCGACTGGCTGCGTGAAAAGGGTATTGCAAAGGCTGCCAAGAAGAACGACCGTATCGCTGCAGAAGGTCTGACACGCGTTGGTGTGGAAGGCAACACCGGAGTTATTTTCGAGGTAAACTCTGAAACGGACTTCGTTGCAAAGAACGAACAGTTCCTGGAGCTGCTGGAAACAGTTAAGAATGCACTGATTGCCAACAAGCCTGCGGATCTGGATGCTGCACTGGCTTGCACGGTGAACGGTGAAACCATTGCGGATCTGGTAACAACTGCGACAGCCACGATCGGAGAAAAAATCTCTCTGCGCCGTATGGCTGTAGTTGAAAAGGCGGACGATGAAGTATTTGCTTCCTACATGCACATGGGCGGAAAGATTTCTGCGCTGGCTGTATTAAAGGGTGCGGATGAAAAAGTCGCTAAGGATATGGCAATGCAGATTGCAAGTATGAATCCGCAGTATGTCTCTCGTGATGACATGCCGGTTGAGGTTGTTGAACACGAGCGTAAGGTACAGACTGAAATCGTGAAAAACGATGAGAAGCTGGCCAGCAAACCGGAAAAGGTTCTTGCCGGAATCATCGAAGGAAAGGTTTCCAAGAATCTGAAGGACGCTTGTCTGGTTGAACAGGAATTTTTCCTGAATCCTGACCAGAAGGTAGGACAGTATCTGAAGGAACATGCTTCTACTGTCGCAAGCTTTATTCGTTACGCAGTAGGTGAAGGAATCGAAAAACGTGAAGATAACTTTGCTGAAGAAGTAATGAGCCAGGCATTTGGTAAATAGGACACTCTTTGTGTCCTTTTTTTAAGGAAAGGTAACGTAAACAAATACAGAGAAGCAGACGGGTGTGCTTGTGACAACATTTATAAAATGGAAAAAAACAGCACATTCCTCTTCCTTTTTGAAAGCTTTTTCTTTATAATAAGAACGAAAGGATTTCATAATCCATACATACGAAAAAATGATAAAGGTGGACGTAATTATGTACAAACGAGTATTGCTGAAATTAAGCGGAGAAGCATTGTCCTCTCCGGGGAATTCCTTTGATCCCAAAATTCTTGCTTCCCTGGCAAAGGAACTGAAACAGGTGCATGAGCTTGGTGTGGATCTGGCAATCGTTGTCGGCGGGGGAAATTTCATCCGCGGCAAGATGGCGGAAACCATGGGCATCGAACGTGTGCAGGCAGACTATATGGGGATGCTGGCAACTGTAATCAATGCACTGGCAGTACAGAGTGCGCTGGAGCAGGAAGGTGTTCCTACCCGTGTACAGACAGCGATTGAAATGCAGAAGGTTGCTGAACCGTTTATTGTGCGTCGTGCAAACCGTCATCTGGAAAAAAGCCGTGTTGTAATTTTCGGTGCCGGAACAGGGAATCCATATTTCTCAACGGATACCACAGCAGCTCTTCGTGCGAGCGAAATCGGAGCCGATGTGATTCTGATGGCAAAAAACGGCGTGGACGGTGTATACAACGCAGATCCGAAGACCAATCCGGATGCAGTAAAATATGACACGCTTACGTATATGGACCTAATTCAGGAGGGGCTGGCTGTCATGGATACGACAGCTACCAGCATGTGCATGGACAATGACATCGATCTGGTGGTGTTCAATATGAATGAGCACGGCAATATCCTGAAGGCTGTACAGGGGGATATTACGGGAACCGTTATCACAAAGGAAAGGAAGTAATACTATGGAAATCTTAAATCATGCGGAAGAAAAAATGAAGAAGGCAGTAGCCGTACTGGAGGAGGATCTGAAAACGATTCGTACCGGTATAGCACACGCATCTCTGCTTGACCATGTGCAGTTTGAATATTATGGAAGTCCGACACCGATCAATCAGGTGGCATCCGTTAAGGTTGTTGAGGGACGTCAGCTTGTCATCAAACCGTATGACCGCGGTACGCTGAAGGACATTGAACGTGCGATTCAGACAAGCGATACCGGTCTTGTTCCACAGAGTGATGGAGAAGTTATTCGTCTTAATGTTCCAGCGCTGACAGAGGAGCGCCGTAAGGAGCTGGCAAAATCCGCTCATAAAATGGGAGAGGAAGCAAAAATCGCTATCCGTAATATCCGTCGTGATGCAAATGATGCAGTGAAGAAGGATAAAGAGCTGACAGAGGATCTGAAGAAGGATGCACAGGAGAAAATCCAGAAGCTGACGGATAAAATCGGAAAGTCCATTGATTCTGCTGTGGATACAAAAGCAAAGGAAATCATGAAGGTTTAAACACATACAGGAGATGTCTGGCAAGCAGCATCTCTTTTCTTGTGCCATATGTAAAAAAAGGGAATCAAATTCAGCTGTATAGCTGTAAAAGTATGGTAGTTCATGGAAAGTATGGTATAATAATTCTGTTCTGATGAACACGCGATAATGATTGTAGGAGGATGGATCCTTATGGATACAAGAGTCATACCGCAGCACATTGCCATCATCATGGATGGAAATGGACGCTGGGCTAAGAAACGAGGTCTGCCGAGAACTGCCGGACATAAGCAGGGAGCGGAAAATATAAGAAAAATCGCCATAGCATGCAATACGATGGGAGTGAAAGCACTGACCTGCTATGCGTTTTCCACGGAGAACTGGAAACGTCCGCAGGATGAGGTTGATTATCTGTGCAAGCTTCCGAAGCTTTTTTTTAACCGCTATCTGGCAGAGCTGAAAAAGAATAATATCAAGGTAACCTTTCTCGGGGAAATCGAACGCTTCCCGGATGAGACACGCCGTGTCATTACCACAGCCGTTGAGCAGACGCAGGAGAACACGGGGCTGATTCTCTGTCTGGCTGTCAATTACGGTTCCCGCCGTGAAATCACATTGGCCGCGCAGAGATATGCACAGGATGTACAGCAGGGGAAGGTGAGCCCGGAAATCGACGAGGATGCTTTTGGCAGCTATATGATGACAGCGGATATGCCGGAGCTGGATTTGATGATCCGCACGAGTGGAGAGCTGCGTATCAGCAATTTTCTGCTTTGGCAGCTGGCCTATGCGGAGCTTATATTCACACCGGTGGCCTGGCCGGATTTCTCACAGGAGGAGCTGAATAGAGCCATCGATGAATTTAATCACAGAAACCGCAGATTTGGAGGTCTGTAATATGAAGACCAGGATTATTACAGCGCTGCTGATCATCCTCTGCGTAGTCCCGCCACTGGTATACGGCGGCTGGCTGATTGATCTGCTGATTGCGTTTATTATTGTTGCAGGCGGCATTGAGCTGCTGAATCTAAAGGAACAGGATGCAAAATGGCCTCTGGGAATCAAGACACTTGCGATTGTGGCAGTCTTTGTACTGGTTTTAAGCGATGAACGGCTGCATGTTGCCTTGCTTGGTGTCTCAGCACTTATCTTTTTATCCATACCGGTATTCACAGATCGCTTTCATGCCAAGGATGGCTTCCTGTGTATTGCCTATGTGACGTTCTTCTTTGCAATCGCACGCTGCTTTCTGCATATTTACGGAACCAATCGCATGTATGTGTGGTTTATCATCATCGCCACCTATGCGTGTGATACCGCTGCGTATTTCTGCGGACGGTTTTTAGGGAAGCATAAGCTGAATGTACGTATTTCTCCAAAAAAGACATGGGAGGGCTCCATTGGCGGGTGGCTTTTCGGCGCTCTGTTATCCTTTGCCTTTGCCTGGTTTATGATCGATACGATGACGCCGCTTCAGATGATGATTGCTTCCGCAATTCTGACGGTGACCGGACAGATTGGTGATCTTGCGTTCAGCGCTATTAAGCGCAACTTCGGTATTAAGGATTTTTCCGATCTGCTGCCTGGACATGGCGGTGTGCTGGATCGGGTGGATTCTCTTGTCTTTAATTTTATTTGTTTTGATCTGATACTGGTGGTGTTGATGTTATGAAAAAAATAATGCTGCTTGGTGCCAGCGGAAGTATTGGCACCCAGACTCTGGATGTGGTAAAGCATCATAGTTCTGAATTTGAAATCATAGGATTAAGTGTCGGCTATAATATGAAAAAGCTGGCAGAGATATTGGATGCCCTGCCAAAGGTGCGTCAAGTCTGCGTGGCGCAGGAAGCGGATATGGAGGATATGCAGAAACGCTATCCCAGCCATTCCTTCTGCTTTGGCGATGCCGGACTGAAGCAGCTTGCCGCAAATCCGGATTACGATGTTCTGGTGAATGCGGTCGTCGGCTTTCGCGGACTTGTACCGACACTGACAGCCATTGAGCATGACAAGACGGTAGCCCTTGCCAACAAGGAGAGTCTGGTTGCCGGGGGACCGCTGGTAAAGCGTGCCCTAAAAGAGCATCCGGTTGCGCTGTATCCCATTGACTCCGAGCATTCCGCAATCTTCCAGTGCCTGCAGGGGAATGCGCTGAAAGAGGTCGATAAGCTGATTATTACGGCAAGCGGGGGAAGCTTTCGTGACCGCAGCCGTGCTGAACTTGCGGATGTCACCGTAAAGGAGGCCCTGCAGCATCCCAACTGGGACATGGGCGGACGCATTACCATTGATTCCGCTACCATGATGAACAAGGGCTTTGAGGTGATCGAAGCACATTATCTGTTTGATATTCCTTACGATGCAATCGATGTGGTGATCCATCGCGAGAGTATCATCCATTCCATGGTGCAGTATCATGACCATGCAATCATGGCACAGCTGGGAACAGCAGACATGCGCCTGCCAATTCAGTATGCATTATCGTATCCCTCCCGTCTGGAAATGAAAAATGCCGAGCCGTTTGACTTTCAGCGGACCTTTGCACTTCATTTTACGCCTGCCAGCGAGGAGCGCTATCCTCTGCTGAAGCTGGCCTTTGCGGTTGGCAGAAAAGAAGGAAACCTGGGCGCAGTTATGAATGGTGCGGATGAGGAGGCCGTTGCGTTGTTCCTCGATGGGAAAATCGGTTTTCTGGATATCGAGCGCTATATTATAAAGGCAGTGGAAGCTGCTGCATACATCGCGCATCCTTCTCTGGAAGAGGTTATAGAGAGTGATGCCTGGGCACGGGAATTCGTGCACAGGGCGTGGAAAGGAGGAATGTGTACGGTATGAGCAATATAGTAAATATTATTTATTTTATTCTGATTCTGAGTGTTATCATTATCGTTCATGAGCTGGGACATCTGATTGCTGCCAAGCGTTTCGGTGTCTACTGCAAGGAATTTTCCATCGGTATGGGTCCTGTTGTTTATCAGAAGCAGGTCGGTGAAACTGCATGGTCCATCCGTGCTCTTCCGATTGGCGGCTTTGTGGCGATGGCCGGAGAAGAGGATGATGATGAGGCAGAGGAACTGGATATTCCATATGAGCGCACATTAAACGGCATCAAGCCGTGGAAGCAGATCGTTGTTATGGCGGCAGGAGCTGTCATGAATGTCCTGCTGGCGTGGGTGCTGTTTATCGGCATTACCGCGTATCAGGGTGCTGTCAGTGTCCCGGGAAAGGCACTGGTTGCCTCTGTACAGGAGAATTCCGCAGCAGAGAAGGGTGGAATGAAGGCCGGGGATGAAATCATCCGTGTGAAGAACGGTAATGAGGTTCTGGAGCCGAAGACCTTCAACGATGTTGTAGAATTTATCCAGTATTATAATGGTGATACGGAATTTACCGTATTGCGGGATGGGAAGCAGGTAACGCTGCATTTCACACCAACGTATGTCAAGGATGAAAGCAAGTATATCCTCGGAGTTCTTCAGCAGAATGAAATCAAAGAGATTTCACTGCTGGAATCCATACCATACGGTACAGAAAAAATGGTGGATTCAGTAACGACTATTTTTGAATCCCTTGGAAAGCTGGTACAGGGTGTCGGCTTGAAAAATCTGAGCGGGCCTGTCGGAATTTACCAGGTAACGGCCCAGATCACGCAGACCGGTCTGCTGTCAACGATTGCACTGATTGGACTGCTTTCTGTCAACGTCGGCATTTTCAACCTGCTGCCGATACCGATTCTGGACGGCGGACGTATCTTTATCGTTTTGATTGAAACCCTCATCGGGCGTAAGCTAAACGAGCGTATACAAAGTGCCATCATGATGGCCGGTCTGCTGATGATTGTCGGTATTATGGTTCTGGCAACCTGGAATGATATATCGCGTCTGTTTTAACATATCGTATTGTAAAAGGAAGCAGTTAAAATTCTGCTTCCTTTTATCTTCTTTTTCGGCTTTGCAATCAAAGTCTTGCAGACGTTGCAGTATTGATTTATAGTATAGATAGATAGGATGTACCGCAGAGCTTTTCCTGATTATGGAAGTGCAGTCTTTCCACCCTGATTAACATGAAGAATGACGGGGATCATCGTGTATTGATAACAGAAAGGCAAGCAGGGGAAAGCGTAGGCGGTGTTTGAACATGGCCGGTGCCTGTTGGACGGCTCCGGTTAGGGCAGAGAGTGAAAGGGGAAGTGAAATGGATTCCTTTGCATATACGAGAAATTATGATAATATCGCTTTGTTTGACAAGCACACAAGACGCTTTACCTTCATACTGGGGGATGGGGGTATATATTCCTATGATGCTATAAAAAAGCAAGAAAGTCATTGGAATATGTGGGAACACCATTAGAAAATGCGTTTGCTAATATAGGCAGAATCGGGCCAGGAAATGCCTTTTCATCAGGTTCAGAAAAGGTGCAGGTACGTGTAAAGCTGTTTTTCACAGATGGTACTTTCACATATGGGTATGTATCTAAAGAAACAGTACAAAAGGGCTCTTTACAATACCATAAAGAAATTGCAAAAGCTGAAAAGGTCGTAAAGGTACTGAATACCATCGCTCGTAAAAACCGCAAAGAGGATGCCGATCAGGATTTTCTAATCAAAAAATAAGGAGAATAAAATAACCTTGGTATTCATGCAGCTTGCTGCTGTATGTGGAATGAGTAAGGGATAAAAAAGATTTCAAATGCTGTCCGGCTATCCTCGGTCACATTCGAAATCTTTTTCTTTACCAGTAATTCAGAAAGAAGCAGTAATTCTCATCCAGACTGTAATACTCAAATTCCTGCGGATTGTAGCCTGCGCTCTGGAAGAGGTCAAAGATATGCTGGGAGCGGAGCAGCTGCTTGACCTGCTCATATGTCTGCCTGCTGTCACACTTGATGGCCAGGCAGGGATCGGGATTGTTGATATTGGAGGCAATGATCGCGATGATCTGATTTTCATCATAGCCCTTCAGATACGCATCTCTTTGATAAAAGAAGCTGTCCTTATATGCAGCTGTCTGCTTGATTTCCTGCTGTGGGGCATAGATGTTTTCTACCTCCGCACTGGTCATTGCAAAATAGGCATAGCGGTAATTGTTATAGCTTTTCTCAATCTTGATATCACCAAAGGTGGGGTCCAGATAATACCACTGCTTATCCATCTGCACCATATTGATGACATGATATTCCTCCGGGTTTTCAATGACCTGTACCAAAATAATCGCATTGGGGATATGCAGCTGATCCAGCAGATATTTGAAGCTTTTGGAATACCCGGCACAGACTGCCTTTTTATCCAGAAATACACTGAGCATATTCTGATTGTTTTCTTCCTTGTTTACATAATCACTGCGATCGATGATCCAGTCATACAGAAGCTTCACTCTTTCGTAATCAGTCTGCTTTGCTTCCGCTTTCTGTAATATCTCGGCAGCGACGGCATCCACCTGCTTTTGCAGGTTTGCTGTTTCCTCCTGATCGTATGCATAGGAGGGATACAGTGTTACACTTTCCTTATCATCGGATTCTTTGTAATTGTATTCGTAGTTCGACCAGAACAGCTCGGGATGATCGAAGGTAACGGCATCAAAGAGCTTCATGACATAGGGCATACTGCAATCCAGCAGTACAGAGGATTCATGATGCAGCAGAGCACCGTAGAGCCGGTCATAATCATCCTGCAGATTTTCATGCAGCAGGGAGCGCTGGTATTTGTAGCAGGTATCCTCATTGATTGCCTTGCTGTTTTGAATGGATGTCTGCTTCAATTCAACAGCAGGATCCTTCTGCTCTTTCTCTTCCGCCTTCTGCGTGGCACTGCAGCCCAACAAGATAAGGGAAGTCAGCAAGATTATGCCATAGCGTTTCATATAATCCTTCCTTTCCCATCTATACTATCATAGCATGAAATGAAAAAAAACAGAACCTCTGTCCTGTTTCTTATGCAGCAATAGCGTTGATTGCTTTAGCCAAACGTGATTTCTGTCTTGTTGCGTAGTTTCTGTGGTGAATACCCTTCGCAACAGCTTTATCTAATTTAGAACTTGCTTCGTTGTAAGCAGCAGCTGCGGCAGCTGCGTCTTTTGCGTCAACAGCAGCCAGAACTTTTTTGATGGAAGTTCTCAATGCAGATTTCTGAGCACTTACAGCCAAGTTTCTTTTGTTGTTGGTTTTTACACGTTTTTTCTGTGATTGGATCTGTGGCATGTTGCACCTCCTAGTTTTCAATTGCCAATAAATTATATCAAAAAGAATATGAAAATGCAATAATAAGGTGAAAAAAAACCATACTATGGAAGAGGTGTATAAAAATGGCAGAACCATATCAGATACGTAGTGATTTTGCGGATGAAATCATATCCGCAGATATCCAGTCAAAAACCTATGAGCATATCGAAAAAAAGAATGATTACATTCGCAGCAATTATATTAAGGTCCTTTGTGATGAAAATGAGCTGGGCAAGCATAAGGGGGATTATGTTTCCATTGAATGTCGTGATCTGGATGATCATGTCGTCCGGGAAAATATGATTGATGCAATTCAGGAGAATCTGCAGCATATGAGTGATAACATGCATGTGACGCTGAAAAAAATTCTTGTGGTTGGATTGGGAAACCGCTTCATTACCTCGGATGCACTGGGGCCGCAGGCGGCAAATGAAATCCTGGTGACCGCCCATCTGTATGAGCATGAGGACCCTGCCTATTTAAAGGGAACACGCAATGTTGCGGTGCTGCAGCCGGGTGTTATGGGACAGACCGGTCTGGAGTCGCTGTCTATTGTCCAAAGCGTTGCGCAAAGCTATCAGCCGGATCTGGTCATTGCCATAGATGCACTGGCTACCCGTAATATCGCAAGGATCAACCGCGTCGTTCAAATCAACAATACCGGTATTCAGCCGGGAAGCGGTGTCGGAAATCACCGGATGTCACTCTGTGAGAAAAGTCTGCATATTCCCGTCATCGCTATCGGCGTGGCAACGGTTACCAGCATCGGTGCCATCTTGCATGAAACCCTCGAGGTCAGCGGAGAGGAAAAACAAAATATTCTGCAAAAGATACAGGACAGCAATTATCTGAATCTTGTCGTAACGCCAAAATCCATGGATGATGAATTGAAGCATCTGGTCTATATCGTTTCCGAAAGTCTGAATCGCTTCCTGCATCCCAACTATGAACAGCTGTAATGTCGGATTTTGTCACCCATAGTTTAACATGAAAGCACGCCCGGCCACATATGGTGGTAGAGAAGGGAGTGCTTTTTTCTATGAAATCTACATGTAAGCTTCTCGTTAAAGTATTCGTACTGATTGCCTTTCTCTATCTGACACCGTTTGCCAGCGGTTTGAAGCACTGCTTTCGCAATGCGGATGATCTTTTGAATAATTTTGTTTATAAGCAGAAGACGATCAACAGCTCCCTTTCACTGAAGGATTCCTTAAATGTGTTGTCCTACAATTCCAATTTGACGATTCCTAAGGAGGACATCAGTGAGGTGGAAACGACACAGGATAATCCGAGTGTTGTGCCGAAGACGACAGACGAGCAAAAGGATACCTCACAAAGCAAGGATGACGGTAAGAACAATAAGGCTGAAAACAGTGACAAGAAAACGGAAGAAAAATCCGAGGATAAAAAAGTAAAGAGTACCGGAAAACGGGTATATATCTACGACACCCACCAGGATGAAAGCTATAAGGGTGGCAAAACGGTGCTGGATGCTGCGGCAATTCTGGCGCAGAAGCTGGAGGACCGCGGCATTAAGGTGGTTCTGGAAACCAATGATTTCATCCGTTACCGTGATACGCATGGACTGACGTATAATGAATCCTATGTGGTATCCTATAAATATCTAAACGAAGCGCTTGTGAATTACGGCGGCTTTGATATGTGTCTGGATCTGCATCGTGACAGCATTCCAAGGGAAGCGAGCTATATCAATATCGATGGTAAGAATTATGCCAAGGGGATGTTTGTTGTCGGTGGTCTTGGGAAAAATGCCAAGACGGCAACCAAGCTGTCCACGACATTAACTGACACGATCAATGCAAAGAAGAATGGTATCATGAAGGGGGTCATGACAAGGGAGGCCTATTATAATCAGGAGGTTGCCAAAAATATTGTATTGATGGAGCTTGGCGGTGATGTAAACACCTTCGAGGAGGTTTCAAACTCCCTGGATGTTATCGCAGACGGTATTCATGATGTACTGACAAAGGAGTGATTTTATATGAAGCGATTTCTGGCGGATGCCATTCTGATTTGTATTCTTGTATCGATCGGCTCCTATATCAATCAGCAGGGGTCAGATGATACGCGAAATCTCGTTCAGGAGCAGGTGGAGAGCTTTGAATCGGATGTTGCGCAGAATCGAGTTGTGAAAGCACAGAACGATCCGGTCGCATTAAAGGATATTGAGGAAAACCGCGCTTCCCAGCTTGCGAAGAGCAGCAGTGAGGCAATTGTATCCACAATGAAGGGATGCGTACAGATGTTTTCCGATGTATTCGATGGACTGTTGCATTAGCTGTCATACCCAAGAGGAAGACAGTTTGTTAAAGTAGATGCAAACGAACGCACAACATGTTATAATGCCTACTGAGGTGATTAGCTTGGATAATAAACAAATACGAATTCTGTTCATGGGCACGCCGGAAATTGCCGTGTCTATGTTGGAACGGCTGTGGAGTGACGGCTATCGGATCATCGGTGTTGTCAGTCAGCCGGATAAAAAGGTAGGAAGAAAGCAGGTGCTGCAGATGCCGCCGGTAAAGCAGGCAGCTTTGGCACATGATATCGCCGTGTATCAGCCAATCCGAATACGGGATGATTATGAGGAGCTGATGCAGCTGGATATCGATTTGATTGTAACCTGTGCATATGGGCAGTTCATCCCTTCGAAGCTGCTGGAGCATCCGACCTATGGCTCAGTCAATGTGCATGCATCGCTGCTGCCAAAGCTGAGAGGCGGGGCACCGATTCATAAGGCAATCATCGAAGGGCATGCGGAAAGCGGTGTATCCATCATGCGCATGGTGAAGAAAATGGATGCCGGTGCTGTCATGGCGCAAAGTCATGTGACGATTGAAGATGAGGATACGATGGGGTCCTTGTATGATAAGCTGGCCGTTTCCGGTGCACAGCTGCTGAGTGAAAGCATTCCGAAAATCATTGACGGAAGTGCTGTCTTCGTGGAACAAAACGAAGCGGAAGCAACGTTTGCCTACACCATTCAAAAGGAAGAGGAGCATGTTGATTTCAGGAGAGATGTAGAAAGCGTCTATAATCATATCCGTGGTCTGATTCCTGTACCCTGTGCCTATGCGCTTGTAAATGGCAAAAAGCTGAAATTCCATAAGGTGCGCAGACTGAGCAAAAAGGGAAGTGCCGCCTGCGGAGAAATCATCGGTATGGTGGACGGCGGTTATGCGATTGCCTGTGCCGACGGACTGATTCTGGCAGATGAGCTGCAGCTGGAAGGAAAAGCGAAGATGGAGGCAAAGGTCTTCTTTAACGGCAGCGGGAAAAATCTGATTGGCTGTATCGTGGAATAATGAAATAGAAAAAGAAGGTGTCCGGTGGGATGCCTTCTTTTGTGGGTAATCACATTATTATTTAGCTGTTTTATTTTCTTCCCATTCCATAATCTGAAAGGGCTGAACCTTCAAAAAGGTGCAAACCTTATCTAGTGTCTCCGTTGTGACAATTTGATGGTTGCTCAATTTACTGATGGTTCGAGATTATATGAATAAAATAGAAGTATTGAATTTCTATGATGAATTAACAAACGACCAGAAACAGAGTTTTATGATGCTGATGGATACTCTGGGAGTACTTTGCGAAAAGCGTAGCAGAGAAGACAATATCTCGGTACGTGAAAGTATGCTGTAACATGACTGTATTGACGCCATTGCGTATTCTGTTGTTAGTAAAGCAATAAAACAAAGGGTTATGTATCATATAACGGTTATGCTTTTTTATACAGTTGCTGAATAAAGAAAGGACCCGTCTCCTACAACGAGTCCTTCTTTGTTAGAAAAATTCTAACGTAAAAAGGCTCTCTCATCCTTTTCCACTAAACTTTAGCACTACTCCTTGAAAAGGTCAAGAGGAATTGCTCCCCACGTACTAAATTTGCTTTCCATCCCACAACTTTCCTGTTATAATAGTCCTTGCGTTAGGAGTGAGAGTATGAATCAGAAACACATAAGAAACTTTTCAATCATCGCCCATATTGATCATGGGAAATCAACTCTGGCCGATCGTATTCTTGAAATTACAGATACTGTTGAACAGCGGGAAATGAAGGAACAGCTGCTGGATACCATGGATTTGGAACGGGAGCGCGGCATCACGATCAAGCTGAATGCCGTACAGCTGAAATATAAAGCGGAGGATGGACAGGATTATATTTTCCATCTGATCGATACACCGGGACATGTCGATTTTACATATGAGGTATCCCGTTCGCTTGCGGCCTGTGAGGGAGCCGTTCTGGTTGTGGATGCGGCACAGGGCATCGAGGCACAGACACTGGCCAATGTCTATCTGGCTTTGGATAATGATTTGGAAATCATTCCGGTTATCAATAAAATTGATCTTCCCAGTGCACAGCCGGATGTTGTGCGCAAGGAAATTGAAGATGTAATCGGACTGGATACCGGCGATGCACCTTTGATATCGGCGAAAAACGGTTTGAATATCAAGGATGTACTGGAAGCGGTCGTACGCAATGTACCTGCACCGTCCGGGGATCCGCATGCTCCGCTGCAGGCACTGGTGTTTGACTCTTTATACGATGCATACCGCGGTGTTATTGCCTATGTTCGTGTCAAGGAAGGTACTCTGCGGGTTGGTGATCATATCCGGTTTATGGCCAGTGGTGCGGAATACGAGGTGCTCGAGGTAGGTATCCGTAATCCGAAGGAAGTCAAAAAGGATGTACTGGAATGCGGTGAGGTAGGCTGGGTTTGCGGCTCTATCAAATCCATTAAGGATGTGCGAGTCGGAGATACCATCACCCATGCGGATCATGCGGCAAACGAGCCGCTGCACGGATATCGGGAAATGAACCCGATGGTATACTGTGGGCTGTATCCCATCGATTCCAGTAAATACAACGATTTGCGGGATGCTTTGGAAAAGCTGCAGCTGAATGATGCCTCCTTGCAGTTTGAAGCAGAAACCTCGCAGGCACTGGGCTTTGGATTTCGCTGCGGCTTTCTGGGACTGCTGCATATGGATGTCATTCAGGAGCGCATCGAGCGGGAATACCGCATTGATCTAATTGCGACGGCACCTTCCGTTGTCTACCATGCATATCTGACGGACGGCTCCGTGCTGTCCATAGATAATCCATCCCTGCTTCCGGATGTGCAGAAAATCGATCATATCGAGGAACCGTTTGTCCGTGCCAGCATTATGACGCCGAATGATTATGTCGGACCGATCATGGAGCTGTGTCAGCGCAAGCGTGGAAATTATAAGGATATGGTCTATATTGATGAGGGGCGTATGAATGTGATCTATGAGCTGCCGCTGGGAGAAATCGTGTTTGATTTCTTCGATAAGCTGAAATCCTGCACAAAGGGATATGCGTCTTTGGATTATGAGCTGATCGGCTATCAGACGAATAAGCTTGCCAAGATGGATATTCTGTTAAACGGGGAAATCGTAGATGCCTTAAGCAGTATTGTACATCGGGAGTTTGCTTATCCAAGAGGACGTGCCATTTGTGAAAAGCTGAAGAAGCTGATTCCAAAGCAGCAGTTTGAAATTCCGATTCAGGCTGCGATCAATGGAAAAATCGTCGCACGTGCAGATATTAAATCATTGCGAAAAAACGTGCTGGCGAAATGCTATGGAGGGGATATCTCCCGTAAGAAAAAGCTTTTGGAGAAGCAGAAGGAAGGAAAGAAGCGCATGAAGTCCGTCGGTAGTGTGGAGGTGCCGCAGGAAGCCTTCATGGCGGTGCTATCCATGGACGATGATGATAAATAAACAGGTCGAAAATGATCTGTTTTTTTCTGCTTTTGTCGATTGCTTCCAGCTGGTTGAAAATCCATGCTACACTGGTGGCGAGGTGAACATATGTTTGAAGAAACCAGGAAGTATACCGAGGAGGTCTATGTCAGCAAAGAGGAGCTGGCACAAAGGCTTGATTTAACAGGAGTTGTGCTGGATGCGGTATGGAAGCAGGTGGAGGATTACCGTGCACTGCTTCGCCGCAGCTTCTGCTTTGCTGATCTGCATGCGGATATCGTTATGACAAGAGCCCTGTGTGCGAAGCTGCAGCAGACAACAGAGCTGCTGTATCGCTGTCCATTGCAGCGCCCCTTTTCTGCGGCTGTTCAAAAAAGCGTCCTGCTTGCAGGGAATTATCCGCATTGGCTGTATAAGGTAGGCGAGCTGTTGGCGCTTGCACCGCTGTCGCATGGACTTGTGACATTTCTGGAGCAGGAGGAGGAGCCGCTGTTGCTGCGTATCTTTTTTCTATCCATGTTTACAGGAGAGAGCGCCTATCTGGACTGCCTGCTGGTACATGAGCGCTGTCATGCACCGTTTGCTTTAGCGATGGAGGAACAGCCAAACAGAACAGCTGCAGGAGATCTGAGTGTACGCTTTCTGGCTTTTCTGGATGATATCCGCTTGCAAATCTCACGATCCATGCTATCATTAACGGAAACGGATGTCACCGCCTGTCAGACGATGCAGCTGCAGGAGCTGCTGGAGCAGTATCCGATGCTCAGTGAACAGCAGCTGATGTTCTATGTCGATCATCGACAGCCATACCGCTATTACACCATACGGCAGTTTATGGAATATGCCGGCGTGTGTAATGAAACAGCGCGCTGTGCCATGGAGCTGCTGGTGAAGCAGCACTGCTATCAGCGGCGGAAAATCGGTAAAAAATACGTATATTATACGGTTTAGGAGGTTTGTATGAAAGCTGTTTATGTCCATGTGCCCTTTTGCAGAGATATCTGCGCCTATTGTGATTTTACCCGGTGCCGCTATCATGCGGGACTTGCGGACCAGTGGCTGATTGCTGTAAAGCGGGAGCTGCAGGAAAAGCTTGCGCAGGTTTCGGTAGAAACAGTGTATATCGGAGGTGGAACCCCGAGTGCATTAAACAGCAGACAGCTGGAGCAGCTGCTGAAGCTGCTCGCCCCATATACGACACAGGTACAGGAATATACGGTGGAAGCGAATGTGGAATCACTGGATGAAGATAAAATGAAGCTGCTGAAGCGGTATGGCGTCAACCGTATTTCACTGGGCGTGCAAACTCTGCAGCCCGTCCTTCTGTCCATCATCGGGCGAAGGCATACAAGAGAAGAGGTGGTGGAGCGGATTCGGCAGCTGCACCAGTATGGTATTCATAATATATCCATTGATCTCATATATGGTCTTCCACAGCAGACGATGGAGATGTGGCAGGACGATTTGCAGGACATCGTACAGCATTTTCAGATATCTCATATTTCGCTGTATGCCCTTACCATCGAGGAGCATTCTCAGTTCGGGCGTGACGGTGTAGAGAATATCGATGCGGATGTGGAAACGGATATGTATCTGTATGCAGTGTCCTATCTGAAAAAGCATGGCTTTATACAATATGAAATCAGCAATTTCGCAAAGCCGAACGCAGCATCCCTGCACAATCAGATGTACTGGAACTATGAGGATTTCTGTGGAATCGGATGCGGTGCCAGCGGAAAGAGCGGACATATCCGCTATGATAACACCCGCAATCTGCATACCTATCTGCAAAAGGGCAGCTGTCCGGATATCATTGAGCTGAGCAGACAGGATGAAATGTTTGAGATGCTGATGATGGCGCTAAGGATGAAGAAGGGGATGAGCCTTTCTCTGTTTCGGGAACGCTTTGCGGCTGATTTTGAAACAATCTATTCTGCACCGCTTCAAAAGAATATCGCAAATGGCATGCTGCAAGTGAAGGATGATCATGTTCGTACAACGGAAGAGGGCATGCTGCTGCTCCATGATGTACTTGTTGATTTTTTATCGGAGGAAACGTTATGAAGGAAGCGGAACGCAAACGAAAAATACTCTACCATCAGCATCTGACCTCACGCTGTGATGCACAAACAGCTGCACGGGATGTGTTGGCGCTGCAGGCGCAGTTTCTGCGGCATGCACAAATGTCACTGCGCCTCAGAACAAGGGATGATTCATGGAAGCAATGGGTCAAGCAGAGTGTGAAAACACGTGCCTTTCGCGGAACGCTGCATCTGCTGGATGCGGAAGACCGCCTGTTGATCACCTCGGCGCTGTGGAAGGATTATGAGCATCGCAAGTACTATATGGCCCGCTATTATACACCGCAGGAGGAACAGCTTTTCTGCAATGCGATCCTTGATCTGCTGCAGCAGGGCATCTGCGGACGCCGCAAAATTTATACAAGGCTGGTTGCGATGGGGCTGGATGAAAAGCTGTGTGAGCTGGCCTGCTCCAGCTGGGACGGCCTGTTTGCTGTCCTGAATATTCAGGGAAAGGTGATGTTTCAGCATGCGGCATCACGGGAATTTGCCTATGCTCCGATATCACTGCGAAGCGATCTGGATGCCTGCCGCAAAGAGCTTGTATACCGGTATCTGAAGGGCTATGGTCCGGTAACGCTGCGGGATGCCAGTTATTTCTTCGGCTGGAAAAAGAAAGAGCTGGAGGCTGTATTGCAAAAGATCCATAATGTACAGATGAGTGATTGCAATGGATCTACCGTGTATGAGCTTCCTGAGGAAATCGACGCCTATCCCCGTATTCCCACCGCCGTGTTTCTCAGTGGCTTTGATCCGCTGATGCTGGGCTATGAAAAGCATGAAAACCCGTTTTTGCCGCAGCGCCATCTGCGCAGGGTGTTCAATCTGCAGGGAATCGTATATCCCTGCTTCCTGTATAAGGGAAATGTTGCAGGACGCTGGAAGCTGGAAAAGGAAACCCTGCAGCTACAGCCGTTTGAGGACTTTGATGCTCTGCAGAGGCAGCAGATCGAAAAAGCAGCGAAACGACTGCTTCAGCCTGCACGAATCATATGGGCGGATTTCTAAAAAATGCTTGCATCCAAGCAGTAACTGTGCTATGATAGCAAAGGTTTTATACTTGGTCTACGCGCAATATTCCTCAGCGGTTCACTCAGTATGGAACGAATAAGAAAACAGGAGGAAAGAACATGTTATTAAAAAGCGAAAAACAGGCGATTATGAAAGAGTATGCACGTTTCGAAGGAGACACAGGCTCTCCGGAGGTACAGGTAGCTGTATTGACTTACAGAATCAACCAGCTGACGGAGCACTTCAAGGAGCACAAGCACGATTACCACTCTCAGCGTGGTCTGATGAAGATGGTTGGTCGTCGTAGAAACCTGCTGGCATACCTGAAGAATAAAGATCTGAACCGTTACAAGGAACTGATTTCTCGTTTAGGACTGCGGAAGTAGTAAAAAAGCTCGAAAAGAGCTTTTTTTCTTTTATTGGCTTTTAAAATATGATATCATGGTAAAGATAAGAAAAATAGAGGTGAAGAACGTGGCGAAACAGGTATTTCGTTTAGATTTCTGTGGGCGTGGGCTCACAGTGGAAACTGGTGAAGTGGCAAAACAGGCAGGTGGAGCTGTCCTGGTCAGATATGATGACACCGTTGTATTATCAACAGCTACAGCCAGCAAGCAGGCGAAGGAAGGCATTGATTTCTTTCCGCTGACCGTTTTATTTGAAGAAAAGCTGTATTCAGTTGGTAAGATTCCCGGTGGATTTTTACGCAGAGAGGGAAGACCGAGCGAGCATGCGACGCTGACGGCCCGTATGATTGACCGTCCGATCCGTCCGTTGTTTGCGGACGGCTTCCGTAATGAGGTACAGGTTGTGAATACGGTATTATCCGTAGATCAGGACTGTACACCGGAAATGACCGCAATGTTTGGGGCATCCCTGGCACTGTGCGTTTCCGACATCCCGTTCAACGGTCCGATTGCCGGTGTAATGGTAGGACGCGTGGATGGCGAATACATCATCAACCCGACTCCGGAGCAGCTGGAGAAGAGTGATATCAACCTGACGGTTGCCGGTACAAAGTATGCCGTAAATATGGTAGAGTCCGGTGCGAAGGAAGTTAGCGAGGAAGCAATGCTGGGTGCTATCATGTTCGGTCATGAGCACATTAAGCAGCTGGTTGCCTTCCAGGAGGAAATCGCAGCAGCCGTTGGAAAAGAAAAGATGGAGGTTAAGCTGTATACCGTGGACGAGGACATCGACCGCGAGGTACGTGCACAGTTTGAACAGGCGATCCGTGATGCGGTATCCATCGAAAAGAAGCTGGAACGCTATGGCAAAATTGACGAGCTGACAGAGGAAGCTGTCGCTGTTTTTGATGCTAAGGAATATGAAAACGAAGCCGCAAAGGCAAAGGTGCTCAAGCAGGTAAAACAGATCTGCCACAGTATTGAGGCAGACGAGGTGCGCCGCTTGATCATTGAAGATAAAGTACGTCCGGACGGTCGTAAGATTGATGAAATCCGTCCGCTGGATTCCCAGGTTGACATCCTGCCAAGAGCACACGGCAGTGCGCTGTTTACCCGTGGGGAAACACAGGTGTTAAGCGTTACGACGCTGGGACCGATGAATGACAATCAGATCATTGATGATTTAACGGAAGTGGAAACAAAACGCTTCATGCATCACTATAACTTCCCGCCGTATTCCGTAGGGGAAACAGGACGTATGGGAAGCCCCGGCCGTCGTGAGATCGGTCATGGTGCACTGGGTGAGCGTGCACTGTCCCAGGTACTGCCGAGTGTTGAGGATTTCCCTTACACAATCCGTACGGTTGCTGAGGTAACCGAATCCAACGGTTCCTCCTCTCAGGCATCCATCTGTGCCGGAACCATGTCTTTGATGGCAGCCGGTGTTCCAATCAAGGCGCCGGTGGCTGGTATTGCCATGGGTCTGATCATGGATGAGGAAAATGGAAAGTATACCGTACTGACGGATATTCAGGGTATGGAGGATCACTTCGGTGATATGGACTTTAAGGTTGCCGGTACAAGCAAGGGTATCACGGCACTGCAGATGGATATCAAGGTGACAGGAATCACCAGAGAAGTATTTGAAGAAGCTCTGGCACAGGCGAAGGTTGCCCGTGCGCAGATTCTGGAAAATATGATGGCAGCCATCAGCGAACCGAGAGAAGATGTCGGAACCTATGCTCCGAAGATCGAGCAGTTCTATATCGATCCGGAAAAGATTCGTGAGGTTATCGGGCCAAACGGCAAGATGATCAACAAGATCATTGAGGCGAGCGATGATGTTAAAATCGATATTGAGGACGACGGACATGTGGTCATTTACCATATGGATCGTGCGGCAATCAATCATGCAGCGGATATGATCCGTGATATCGTACGGGAAGCCAAGGTCGGCGATATTTACGAGGGCAAGGTTGTCCGTATTGAAAAATTCGGTGCCTTTGTTAATCTGTTCCCGGGGACGGATGGACTGCTGCACATTTCCAAAATCAATCATGAGCGTGTCAACAAGGTGGAGGATGTATTAAACATCGGGGATACCGTTCGTGTCAAGGTTACGGAAATCGATGACCGCGGCCGTGTGAATGTCAGCGCCAAGGCACTGCTTCCTAGACCAAGAACGGAAAAGAAGGAAGAGGATGCGAAGCCTGCAGCTGCTGCGGAGGATAACAAAGAAGCATAAAATCATTACGGAGGCAATCCAGACGGACTGCCTCTTTTCTTATAAAATCACGAACGGTTTTTTCATACCTTGACCTTTTTAAACTGTTGGAATTTTTCTGGATTGCGGCGCTCGAAACTTTTATGAAAATTTATGAAAATAATCATAGGTATTCACATTCCTTTGTGGTAGAATATATGCATGAGGTGAATCGAATGAACTGGTTAACGGAATTGGAAACGTACAAGGATGCGTTTATCCAAGACCTGAGAGGTCTGATTGCCATTCCTTCTGTGCGGGATGACAAAACAAAGACAGCCAATGCACCGTTTGGGGCAGGCTGTAGAAAAGCACTGGATTATATGCTGGAACTTGGGAAAAGAGAAGGCTTTCAGATAAAGGATTACGACGGCTATGCCGGTGTGATTGCATATGGGGAAGGGGAAGAAAGCGTCGGTGTGCTGGCGCATTTGGACATTGTGCCGATCGGTGAAGGCTGGAGCAGAGATCCCTTTGGCGGTGACATCGTGAACGGCTACATGTTCGGACGCGGAACACTGGATGATAAAGGCCCTGCCATGGCCGGCTTTTATGCGCTTAAAATGCTGAAGGATAAGGGAATCAAGCTGAACCGCAAGGTCATGCTGATTCTGGGCTGTGATGAAGAAAGCGGCATGGAGTGCATGAATTACTATACAAAGCATGGTGAGCTTCCTACCCTGGGCTTTACACCGGATGCGGATTTCCCGGTTATCTATGGGGAAAAGGGCGGCTTGCATGTGGAACTGAGCGGAACGTGTGATACCGTAATTACAAGTATGCATGCGGGAGAGCGCAGCAATATCGTAATCGGACAGGCAAGTGCCCAGGTTAGGGACTGGAAGGAAGACTATCTGGATGCCTTTCTGTACTATTTACGGGCCTTTGATTTAAAAGGAAGCGTGGAAACTCTGGACAATGAGAGTGCTGTTCTGCATATGGAAGGGGTCTTTGCACATGCGGCTATGCCATACAACGGTGTAAATGCGGCATTGCATCTGTTAAACTTCATTGGCTGTACCTATGGTGATAAATTTGCACACGATACCTATACCATGCTGAAGGACTGGCAGGGAAAACCGCTGGGCATCGATATAGATGGTGCCTACATGGGCTTTTTGACCATGAATACCGGTATTGTAAACATTGAACATAACGAGGCAAGCATTGTCATTGACATCCGCTATCCAAACGATGCAGATCCAAAGCGCATCATGAAGGGCTTTACCGATACGGCGAAGAAGCTTGATTACGCACTGGATGTAACGCTGAAGAAAAACACGAAGCCGCTGTTTGTGGATCCGGATTCAAAGCTGGTCCAGACCTTGAGCAGTGTCTATCGGGATTACACCCATGATACCTTTACGCCGAATATGACAATCGGCGGTGGAACATATGCAAAGAAATTTGATAATTTTGTAGCATTTGGTCCAGAATTACCAAATAGGGAGCAGCCAAAGGATATGTTTATCGGCGGCTGCCACCAGAAGGATGAGGCAATACGGGTGGAAGATTTGTTAAGAGCGGTTGCCATCTATACCGCTGCCGTAGAGCAGCTTGCGAAATAATATGAGGAGTAAACGAATATGAGAATGCGAAAACTGCCCTGGGCCCAGGATTTTCTGAAAGAGCAGGAGGTTGTGGTTCCAGATGCGTCGGCACTTGCCGGAGCCTGGAAGCAGACCCTGAAGCGAGCAGAGCTGCATGTGGAAATCGGAACCGGCAAGGGGGATTACTGGGTGCAGATGGCACAGAAGTATCCGGATATTGCATGGGTCGGCGTTGAAAAAAACATCAATGTGGCTGCCCTGGCTGTACGCAAGTATACCCAGCTGGAACAGCAGCCGGACAACATGCTGTATATTCAGGGAGATGCCGAGGTGATCGACACCTGGTTTGCACAGGGAGAGGTCGATGTGATCCATTTGAATTTTTCCGATCCCTGGCCGAAAAAGCGCGCCCATAAAAAGCGCTTATCCAATCATGCCTTCATTGCGCGCTATGCACACATTCTGAAGCCGGATGGCGAAATTCAGATGAAAACGGACAACAGTGCTCTGTTTGAATATTCGCTCATGGAATTTCAGGAGGAGGGCTGGCGGCTGAAGGAAGTCAGCGTTGACTATCGCCGCGAGGAGCATGCAGAGGATGTCATAACGGAATACGAACGGCGTTTTCTGGAAAAGGGACAACCGATCTATCGGGCGGTTTTTGTGAAGAACGGTAAGGAAAAGGATGCACCTTTCCCTGAGAAATAGGATAGAATACTAAAAAAGGAGCGATACGATGAAAGAATATATGACTGCAATACATTCCATGGAGGAATTTCAGGAGGCTGCCGCTAAAGGCGGTGTCAGCGTTTTTACATTTTCTGCGAACTGGTGTCCGGACTGCCGCTTTATTGAGCCGTTTATGCCGAAGCTGGTAGAGGCATTCAGCGACTACACGTTTTATTATGTGGACCGCGATGAAAATATCGATATCTGTCAGGCACTGATGGTAATGGGGATTCCAAGCTTTGTTGCCTACAAGGACGGTAAGGAAAGCGGCCGCTTTGTTTCCAAGCTGAGAAAAACTGAAAAAGAGATCAACGACTTTCTGGCTGCCCAGAAATAGCGAAAGGACGATGATGTATGTCAGTATTTAAAAAACTTGCAGGCCTTCTGTTTGAAGAAGCGGATGCCGAGGTTCTGGCAGAGGATGAACTGGAACCGATTGAAATCAAGGAAAAGCCAAAGAAAGCAACGGCTTCTCCTGTCGTAGAGGAAGAAAAAACGCATGTGCAGATGGAGTCTTATTTCAATCCGCATGCAGCCGCAGCGAAGGAGCCGAAAAAGGAAGAAAAGAAGTTTGTGACCATTGATCTGGAGGAAAAGCCGAAGGAGAAGGAAAAGGAAGCAATCGTTTTGAGTGAGGAGCCGCTGCGTGTGAAGAAGCCTGTGAAGCGCGAGGAGAAAAAGGAGTTTGAGTTTTCTCCAGTCATATCTCCGATTTTCGGTTCCAGTGAAGAGGAAAGCAAGCCGAAAAAGAAAAGTGCAGCCCCACTGCCGCAGCGCTCAAAGAAAAAAAATCCTTTAGGAACCATTATCTCACCATACTACGGTGTCGGCGAGCTGGAGGAATTTGAGGCAAAGGCACAGGAAAAAATCGAAGAAAAAGAAAAGCTGAAAAAGGAAGAGCTTCCACAGCAGGAGGTTGAAAAATACGACCTGGAGGAAGAAATCAACAGCGTTCCGCTTGAGGATATGATCGAGAAAACACCAGGTGAGGACGGCGATGATCTGATGCAGATTTCTCTGTTTGGAGAATCTACACCGATCAGCAGCGTTGATGATGCAAGCGATAAAGAGTAAAAGAGGTGTTTCTTATGCATTATCATTTCATTGGAATTAAAGGGAGCGGGATGGCATCTCTTGCGACGATCGTTGCAGATCGCGGAGATGAGGTCAGCGGTTCCGATATTGAAAAATATATATTTACCCAGCAGCCACTGGAGGAGCGTCATATTCCGATTACGTCATTTTCCGCAGATAATATTCATGAGGGAGATACCGTGATTATCGGAAATGCTTTTAATGAATCCAATCCGGAGGTGAAAAAAGCCCTGGCTATGGATACTGTGAAAACCTACTGGTATCATGAGTTCCTCGGCAGTCTTGCGAAGGAATACACATCGATATCCGTAGCGGGTACACATGGCAAAACGACAACGACCGGCATGCTTTCCCACGTAATGAGTCTGGCGGCGCCAACCGGTTATCTGATTGGTGATGGAACCGGAGAAATGCCGAAGGACAGCCGTTATTTTGTGCTGGAATCCTGTGAGTATCAGCGTCATTTTCTGGCATATAAGTCGGAATATGCCATCATTACCAATATCGAGCTGGATCATGTCGATTATTATAAGGACATGGAGGACTACTGCGACGCATTTGAAGCCTTTGCGAATCAGATTCAAAAGGGTGTCGTGCTCTTCGGAGACGATGCGGCTGTGCGCTCCCTGCATGTGAAAACAGAACATTTATATTACGGCTTAAAGGATCACAACGATGTGCAGGCGGTGCATGTGAAGCAACATGAGGACGGCATGCAGTTTGATGTGCTGTATCGCAAGAAGCTGTTTGCACATTTTGATCTGCCCTTTGTCGGTAAGCCACTGCTGTGGAACAGTCTGGGCGTTATCGCTATCGGTATCATGGAGGGACTGAGCGGGGAATTGCTGCAGGAGGGTCTGCAAAGCTTTCCCGGTGTAAAACGCAGGTTTACAATCGAAGAAAACGGGGATAATGTATATATCGATGATTATGCACATCACCCCACTGCAGTGAAATATATGATCGAGGCGGCACGCATCAAGTATCCGGGGAAGAAGGTAATTGCCCTGTTCAAGCCGGATCGCTATTCCCGTATCTATTATTTCATGGATCGCTTTGCGGAAGAGCTGAATCAGGCGGATGAAGTGTATCTGTGTCATTTTCCGGAGAATGCCGCAAGAGAAGACGGTATTGATATCACGATTTCGGACCTTGCGGATAAATGTGAGAAGGCGACTGTCATCAATGAGGATGAGGAAGCGGCAAGAATGCTTGCACAGCGCGGTCCGGCCGTATATCTGTTTATGAGCAGCAAGGATATATACAAATTAAAAAATATTGTAAAAACTTTTCAATAGAAGTTGAAAAAACTTACAAATTGTTTTAGAATAAATAAAGAGGTGTTTCTATGGGTTTAGATCAATTATTGGAATTAACAAGCAGTGTCGCCAGCAAGGCATTGCCGATCTGTGGTGTTGTTGTGCTTATTTTCCTCGCTGTTTTTGTAAAGCATCTGATTGTACTGCTGAAAAATGCGAATGATGCCGTTGTGAAAATGTCAAAGACGCTGGAAACGACAAACCGGCAATTAGAAACACTGGACAAGCCGCTGAATACGCTGAATGAGCTGAGTGAAACGGTAGATTGTGTTCATGAGGCGAGCAAGCATGCGGTACGTTCCACTCTGGTAGCTGTCATAGAGAATTTTTCTTCCATCAAGGACTGGGTGTTTGCCGGTATGAAGAAGGAAGACGATCGTGATGAAGAGGATGGAGTGAGTGAATAATCATGGATAACGAACGAGAAAAAGAAGTCGAAGATCTGGAACAGAAGGCGAAGTTCACCATTATCACCATGGAGTGTGACGATGATGATGAAAACGGTCGTTCAAAGAAAATTCTGGATGATGCTGCCATACAGCTACAGCGCCTTTTTCAGGAAATGCGTGACTGGCTGCGTGAGCATGCGGATTCCATGGAAGTGAACGAGCGAATGGAACGTTTGAAACTAGAGACACAGAAGCTGCTTGCGTCAACACAGGATCGTCTGCAGCGCTTTTCACAGCGGGAGGATGTACAGGCAGGCAGTAAAAAGGCTGCCGCGGCTGCAGATAAGCTTGCAGGCTATGTACAGGAAGGCATACAGGAGGTTCGTCAGAACGAATATGTACGCCGATCCGTTCATGCTGTAGCGGATACGGTGGATACCATTCGCAATGACGAGCAAGTGAAAAAAGGCGTAAGAAAGCTGAAAAAAGGAACACTGAAAGCGGCGGAGGCTGCATTTCAGGGACTGAAGCGTGTCTTGGACACAGATGAAGACGACAGTCGGAAGGGATAACAGGTTATGAAAAGAATTACGATTTATGATGTAGCAAAGGAAGCCGATGTATCTCTGGCAACAGTATCCCGTGTAATCAACGGTTCAGAGGTCGTGCGTGAGGATACCCGTATCAAGGTACAGGAAGCCATTGAAAAGCTGGGCTACAAGCCGAATGCAATCGCACAGGGACTGGCATTGCAGAAAACCACAACGATTGCGCTGATTGTTCCGGAGGCAAGCTATTTCTATACCGGACAGATCATCAATGGTCTGATCGATGTGGCAAAAATATATAAATACAACATCATGCTGCATACCACAACCGAGGGTATCACGGAGATGAACGATATCATTGAAAATATCATCAAATCCCGTGTGGACGGTGTTGTGATTTTCAATGACAAGCTGAATAAGGAAGAATTGAACCAGCTGACCAGATATCAGGTACCGATCGTTGTCATCGGTAATAAGATGAGTGATGATACCGTGGGCAGCGTCTACGTGGATTATGCGAACCTTGTATATGAATATGCAAGCGGCTGCATCAAGCAAGGCAAGAAAAATATTGCACTGGTGGAGGACCGCAAGAACCCGCAGATGATCAAGCAGCTGCTGGACGGCTTAAACAGAGCATTTGAAGAACAGGGGATGAAATTTGAAAGCTTTATTCAGATTCCAAAGGAATACCGTTCCTCCTATCTGTTCCTGAAGGAATACATGAAGCAGGGAATTCGCCATGATGTCGTGATTACCTATCGTGATTCCCAGGCGATGGCCGTGATGAATACTGCAAAGGAAGCAGGTATCAGTATTCCGGATGAAATGGAATTGATCTGTATTCTGGACAGCAAATACAATGCAATGGCACGTCCGCAGATTTCCGGATTTAAGATTCCGGATTATGATTTAGGAGCTGTGGCAATGCGTCTGTTGACAAAGATGCTGCACGATGAAAACGAAGTTACCGATAAGGAAATCGAGCTGAGCTACATCTATACACCGAGAAAATCTACAAAATAGGATTGACAATTTTTACAATAACAGATATCCTGAATAAGGAAAGCGTTGATAAGAAAAGAGCTTGGGGATGATCCCTTCAGAGAGCGGCTGGCTGGTGAAAAGCTGCGGGATGCCTTGAGAAATACACCTTGGAGCTGTCTACTGCAAAGGTAGACCGGACTGCCCCGTTATGGCATTGAGTGCTTCTGTAAAGAAGAACTAAGGTGGTACCACGCTATGTTGCGTCCTTGGATGACAGGGACGTTTTTTTATTTCAGAAAGGAAGACGATGATGAAATTATTTGATGAATTGAAATACCGCGGACTGATCAATGATGTGACAAGTCCACAGCTGGAAGAGAAACTGAACAACGGAGGACTGACCTTCTATATCGGAACCGATCCGACCGGTGATTCCCTGCATATCGGACACTACTCCTCTTTGCTGTGTGCAAAACGATTAAAGGAGCATGGGCACCACCCAATCATGCTGGTTGGAGGCGCAACCGGATTTATCGGTGATCCGAAGGCAAGCGGTGAACGCAATATGCTGACAAAGGAAGTGCTGGAGCACAATTACCAGTGTCTGAGCAAGCAGATTGAAGCGCTGTTCGGCTTTGAAATGGTCAATAATCTGGATTGGACAAAGGATATTTCCGTGATTGATTTCCTGCGGGATTATGGAAAATACTTCAATGTCAACTACATGATCAACAAGGAAACGGTAAAACGCCGTCTGGATGCCGGTATCAGCTATACGGAATTCTCCTACATGATTTTACAGGCACTGGACTTTTTACATCTGTATGAGGATAAGGGGTGTACACTGCAGCTTGGCGGACAGGATCAGTGGGGAAATATCACAAGCGGTCTGGAGCTGATTCGCAAGAAGCATGGTGCGGATGTGGAGTGCTATGGACTGACGATGCCGCTGATTACCAAGGCTGACGGTACGAAATTTGGAAAGAGTGAGTCCGGTACGGTATGGCTGGATAAACATAAAACAAGTGCGTATGAAATGTATCAGTTCCTCGTAAATTCCGAGGATGAAAAGGTAATTGATTACCTGAAGAAGCTGACCTTCCTGAGCAAGGAGGAAATCGACGCACTGGAGGAAAAGGTGAAAACCGAGCCGCATTTCAGAGAGGCACAGAAAACACTGGCGAAAGAGGTTGTTACCTTCCTGCATGGGGAGGAGGAATACAACAAGGCGTTAAAAATCACCAACGCGCTGTTTAAGGGAAATATCAAGGAGCTGGATGCAGGAGAGCTGCAGGATGCTTTGAAGGGCTTTGAAGCCGCGGAAATTGCTGATGAGCTGACTCTGACGGATACACTGGTGCAGGCCGGTATTGCAAGCAGCAAGCGGGAAGCCAGAGAATGGATCAATCAGGGCTCTATTCAGATCAACGGGGATAAGGTGAAGGATGTGGAGTTTATCGTATCCTCTAAAAATGCCATCTCGAAGGGACGTACACTGATCAAAAAGGGAAAACGGAATTATTTTGTGATTTCACAGAAATAGAGCTGAGAAAAGAAGATAGCAGACTGCAGTACGAAGAATCTATTGCAGTCTGCTTTTTTTGTGAAGCCTTGATGAATTACGACACGAAATTCCTTCTATTTCTATGCGCAAACGGCTTTCCTAATGGCAAAAGCCTGTTTGCGACATACAATGGCGTAAGGAGGGATAGTGTGAAAATTGCAGTGATATGCAGTGATGAAAGAATGATACAGGTATATGACAATCTGTCCAGGGACTTTATGGTAGATCGTCTGGATGCACAAACGGATTTCCTGAATCTACCACAGTATCAGGCAGTGGTCTTCCCGGTAAAGGGCGTCGATGAGTTTGGATATGTCCGCATACAGGAACAGGCGATTCACATACCGCACGCCTTTTACGAAATGCAGGGTAAGGATTGTCTGTTGTTTTGCGGAATTCGAAATGCAGTGCTGGATGCTCTGCCGCAGCGAAAAATCTATTACATGCTGGAGGAGAGCGTGATTCATGAAAATGCGGTATTGACGGCTGAGGGTGTGCTGAATGAGCTGATCAGCTGTATCTGTAAGAGCATTTACGATATACAGGTCGATATTGTCGGATATGGTCATTGCGGACAGGTGATTTATGACATGCTGAAGAATTTGCATGTCCGTGTTCGCATCATACGAAGGGATTGTAAAAAGGAGGGGGACTTTCTGCCGGTTCGTGATTGGGAAACCTGCGGTGATGTTATCATCCATACGGCAACGGGTGTCATGATTGCACCATCCAGAATGCGCAGCTGGAAAAACAAGCCGGTCATCATCGATATATCCACACCGGATCTGATTGATCTCAAGGCGGCACATGAGGAAGGTATTACCGTGATCAAGGCGGGAAATCTGCCGGGACGCTTTGCCTGCATCAGTGCAGGAAATATTATCGCGGAATGTATAAGGGGGAAACTGAACAATGGAAAATAAACGCATTCTGTTCGGTATCTGCGGCTCTTTCTGTAACCATGCGGCAGTTCTCGAGCAGCTGACAGCACTGTGTGAGCGCAACGATGTGACGGCTGTCGTCAGTGAAAATGTATATACGTGCTCCACCCGTTTTTTCGATAAGGACGTATTCCTGGGAAAAGTAAAGGATGTGACAAAACACGACATCATCCATACAATCGTGGAAGCAGAGAAAGTTGGGCCGGCAAACGCATATGATATAATGGTGATTGCACCCATGACAGCCACTGTTGCAGCAAAGATGGCACATGGTATTTACGATCATCCGGTTACACTGTCTGCAAAGGCCATGATTCGCAATCAGCGGAATATCGTATTCGGCATCGCGACGAATGACGGTCTGGGAATCAGCGGGGTGAATATCTTTTCTCTGATCAATATGAAGCATTTTTATATCATACCGTTTCGACAGGATGCCCCTTTTTCCAAGGAGCGAAGCATTGTGTCCGACTGGGAGCTGATGGAGCAGACGATGGATCAGGCCTTAAACGACAGACAGCTGCAGCCAATCTTACTGGGAGGCAGATAAACTATGAAAAAACTGATGGTTGCTTTGGTTACACCGTTTACCAGGGATAACAAAGTGGACTACAAATCGATGGACCGCATCCTTCACCGGCTTTTGAAGGAGGGGTGCGACGGCTTCATCGTATGCGGGACAACGGCAGAAACACCGACACTCTCTCATAACGAGAAGCTTTCCATTCTTCGCCATGTCATCAAACGCGTGAAGCATCGCGCAGAGATATGGTATGGCTGCGGCAGCAATGATACAGCTGCGACGATTCTGGCATGCAGGGAGGCGCAGAAGGAGGCAATTGACGGTGTATTGATTGTAACGCCGTATTACAGCAAGCCGAATGCCGCCGGGCTGTATGCCCATTATGACGCAGTTGCTTCTGCTGTGGATACGAACATCATGCTGTATAACGTACCATCGAGAACCGGGGTGGAGCTTACCTATGAAACCGTACATGCCCTTATTGAGAAGCACAGGAACATAACAGCATTAAAGCAGGCCTGTTCCAATCTGGATATGGTGCGCAGGCTGAAGCAGCAGCATCCGAATTTTCTGATTTACAGCGGGGAGGACGGCTTCTTCGATGAGGGTCTTGATGCCGGTATGGATGGACTTATCTCCGTCATGGGTCATGTATGCATGAAGGAGCTGCGGATTTTCTGCGATGATGAGCGCGTCGATAACAGACTGCGCAGGAGGCTCTATGAGCTGGCGTCTTTGACATTTACAGAAGCATCGCCGGCACCGGTGAAATATATGCTGCATCTGCAGGATGAGTGTGAAAATATCCTGCGATTGCCACTGGTCGCTGTCAGTGAAGCAGCAGAAAACAGAATTCAGGAGTATTTTACGAAAAATCGACACCGACTGAAGGATTGAGCTGATAGGATGGAATCGGTGATACAATGGTACAGATCAAGGTGTTTGATGAGGAGCATGAGGATGATTTGACAGAGGCGGTCAATGTCTGGCTTCAGGAGCATGCGGATATCCGTCTGCTGGATATAAAGTTCTCAACAGCCGTGAGTGATTTTGAAGAGGAACAGATTTACTGTTTCAGTGCGATGGTGATTTTCAGCACATAGATTTCAGACAATGGTTCATACTAACAGCGTGGAGGTGTAAACCATGCAGAAAAAAACCGAAATTTTATGCAGCGTACACAATTGTGTTTATAACAAGGATGCATGCTGTAACGCAGAAACCATCAGCGTATGCTGTGATAACTGTGTTCATCCAAATGATTGTCACGAAACGGAATGCAAATCCTTCCGCTGCAGATGTACAAAATAAAACAGTCCCCGGGGCTGTTTTATTTTCGTTGTTTCTTATGAGGTGCTATGGGTATGGTCATGTACAGTACACTGGACACTGTTTAAATGACATACGCATACCCATACGCAGTCGATTCGTATTCGCATACATATCGAAAAGAGCCTGCACCTTCTTATCCGGCTGCATGGCAGCGGTTGGCTGTTAAAATATGGAAAGCGGGTGAAATGCTTGCAGGAACAGGAGCGATTTGCTATAATGGCACACGTAAGTTAGAATAAGCTAACAGAATGAAGGAGGACATCTATGAAAAAGACAATCGGGATGCTTTGTATGCTTCTTGTGACACTTGGCTTTGTGAGCGGGTGCCAAGGCAGACAGGAGGCATCTTCAAGCGATAAAACAATAACGGTAAGGGATGCGAAGGGAGAGGTGGCAATTCCGGCAGAGCCGAAGCGTATCGTTGATCTAAGCGGAAATAGTGATATTTTATCTCTGCTAGGATATTCCGTTGCCGGAACGGCAAATTCGGATGCCTATGATTACACCCAATTGCCAACCTATCTTCAGGAGCCGTTACAGGGTGCGAAAATTCTTGGCTACAGTATGCAGGATACCATGGACATCGAGGGTATCCTGGAACTCCATCCGGATTTGATCATTATCTCTGGCGTGCAGGAAAAAATGTATGAGCAGCTGAAAAAAATTGCGCCGACGCTTATGGTGGAGCTGGCACAGACAGACTGGCGGCAGGATGTGAATACCTTTGCCCGTATAATGCAGCAGGAGGACCGTGCTGCATCATGGCTGAAGAGCTATGATGAAAAAGCGAAGAAGGCCGGCGCTGCCGTACGCAAGGCGAATGGTGAGGATACCACCTATCTGGCGCTGCTGGCAAGCGGGGGACAGCTGTTTGTATTTGATGCAGCTGGTATCGGAAGTGTTCTCTATGAAGATATGGGCCTGAAGAAGCCTGCCAATATGCCGCGGCAGGATTCCATCAGTCTTCCCGTTATTTCCTATGAGGGACTGGCGGATCTGGATGCCGATCATCTTATCGTTGTCGGTACGGATGCTGATATGAAGGCCCTGAAAAAGAATAGCATCTATAAATCAATGCAGGCAGTGAAAAACAACAGAGTGCTTGAACTGCCATCGAGTCCGTATTTCAATATCGGATACAGCAGTATCGGAAGAGACGTGTTTCTGGATGAGGTTCAAAGCCTGCTGGTAAAGTAAGATGCGCAAGAGGATTCTGATAGCGACGGCAAGCGGCATTCTGCTGTTGCTTCTTGGCATTGTCTTATCGGTTCTGGCGGGAGCGAAGGATATTCCATTCGATGATGTCCTGCATGCTCTGTTCGATTATCAGGGAACGCTTCATGATCAGCTGATTCGCGATGTGCGTCTGCCGCGTGCGCTGAGTGCCTTACTGACGGGAGGACTGCTTGCAGCCAGCGGTGTAATGATGCAGGGAATTTTGCGTAATCCGATTGCAGAGCCATCCATTCTCGGTATCACGCAGGGCTCGGTTATGTTTGTGGCAATCGCCCCCATGCTTCCTTTGCTTACTGCGGCTGGTAATTTCTGGACAGCACTTGCAGGTGCCGGCTTCAGTGGTCTTCTGGTGTTTCTGTTTGCTGTTAAATATGCCGGACATCCGGATGTATCGCGTATCCTTCTGGCGGGCAGTGCTCTGAGCATTTTCTTTCTATCTGCGGCTTCCCTGAGTGCACTTATACAAAATCGCTCGCAGGAGCTGGCCTTCTGGATTGCCGGAGGCTTTCGGCAGGCCGACTGGGGTGCCGTCATCGGTTTGGGGATTGTCACGCTTGTCTGTATGGGCAGCTTTCTGCTGCTGAGCGGTAAGGTCAATCTTCTTTCCCTCGGTGATGAAGCTGCCATTTCCCTTGGCATTGATGCTGCCGGATTAAAAAAGAAGGTCATACTGGTGATGATTCCGCTTTGTGCAATGTGCGTGGCAGTTGCCGGCAATATCGGCTTTGTCGGACTGTTTGTTCCGCATATTCTGCGCAGCATGCTCTCGCGGGACATTCGTCATACACTCCCTCTCAGCTTTTTGTTTGGAAGTGTGCTTATGGTGTTTTCCGATATTGCTGCCAGAACACTGAGTGCGCCCTATGAGCTGCCGGTCGGCTTGTTTACTGCCCTGCTGGGAATACCTGTGTTTTTGCTGCTGGTGAGAAAGGAGTGCGGCTGATGCGTAAACGATTTTGGATAATTGGTTTTTGTTTGTTCGTACTGCTTGCTGCCGCTGCACTTTCCATCATGGTCGGCAGCTTTGCAATCAGCCCTTCCGACGTATTGCGGACGCTGCTGGGCGGGGGAAGCAGCACCCATGCATTTGCAGTCTTTCAGATACGGCTTCCGCGTATCGTACTTGCGATTCTTGTTGGAAGTGCGCTCGGTGTATCCGGCGCCATACTACAGGGAATTACGAAAAATCCGCTTGCAGAGCCCGGTATGATCGGTATCAATGCGGGCAGTGCACTGTTTGTGGTCTTGTGGATTTCGTATGGAGCGAACGCATACTACAGCTCCCTTTCCAATGTAAAGGTGCTGTTCATGCCGCTGCTTGCCATAGCCGGAGCATTTTGCACTACGGCCTTTCTATATGCGTATTCATGGCGCAAGGGAATCCGCCCGATTCGCTTTTTACTCACCGGTGTCGGTGTCAATGCAGGAATTACCGCAGTGATCAGCTTTTATCAGCTGCAAATGAGCAGAGGAGATTATAATCAGGTGCTGATGTGGACCAACGGCTCCTTGTGGGGAAGCAGCTGGCGTTATATTCTTGTCAGTGCACCGCTCATTCTGTTCCTTACAGGGCTGGTATGGACACACAGCAGAACGCTGGACATCCTTTCGCTTGGTGATGAAGGGGCAACAGCACTAGGCGTATCTACCCGGCGGACACGGATACTGTTTCTGGCAGCCAGTGCGGCGCTTGCGGCTCTGGCAACGGCTGTGGCAGGAAATATTGCGTTTCTGGGACTGCTGGGTCCCCAGATTGCACTGCGTATTACCGGTATGCGGCATCGCCTGCTGCTTCCGCTTGCAGCACTGATCAGCTCCATACTGCTGGTTGTTGCGGATATGCTGGCCAGAAATCTGTTTTCACCGCTGGAGATTCCGACAGGAATTCTGGTCTCCATGATCGGCATTCCCTATTTTATTTATCTGATGATGAAACTCGACAGGAGGTAGCACAATGCTAGAAGTACACAATCTGTATGCCGGATATGATGGGCGCAATATCCTGCAGGATGTCAGCCTGCAGATACCGGAGGGGAAAATCACGATGATGATCGGTCCAAACGGCTGTGGGAAATCAACGCTTTTAAAGACGATGGCCGGTATCATCACGCCGCAGAAGGGAGAGGTTTTGCTGGATGGTGTTTCCCTGAAGGGAATGAAGCGCAGACAGGTGGCGAAGCGACTTGCCCTTCTTCCGCAGTCTCCGCTGGTTCCGGAAGGTCTGCGAGTACGAGAGCTGGTGCAGTACGGCCGCTTTCCCTATCAGAAAACGATGCGTTCACTGAATCGACAGGATCTTGAGATTGTCGCGTGGGCTATGAAAAAGACCGGAGTTCTTGTGCATGCGGATGCCTATGTCAATGAATTATCCGGCGGGCAGCGGCAGCGTGTGTGGATTGCCATGGCCCTGGCACAGAAAACCGGTATTCTGCTGCTGGATGAGCCGACAACCTATCTGGACATCGCCCATCAGCTGGAAATACTGGAACTGCTAAGAGACTTAAACAGGGAGGAGCAGACGACGATCATACTGGTTATCCACGATCTGAATCAGGCCGCAAAATTTGCGGATCATGTGATTGGCATGAAGCAGGGAAGGGCACTATACTGCGGGAAGGCACAGGAGGTTATCCGGGAACAGCAGCTGCTGCAGCTGTATGATATTCATGCGAAAATCGTGCAGGACGAGGAACATGGCTACCCGATTTGCATGGATTATGCACTGCATAAACATACTGATATACTTGAGCATTGAGGCTGTGCAACTTGCTGGTGATACAGACTTATCATAGCGTAGAAATCTGTCTGCGCTTTGGCGGGTCTTTTTTTATTTCCGACCCGATGCCTGTAAGCAGCTGTACACGGATGCAGCATTTTTTGCTTTTCATCCTTTGCCGCTTGTACGTAATTGTTATCCTAAATGTACAAATAAAGTACCGCATGATTATAAAATGTGGCTTAAATAATGCCTTTATGGTATAATATCTCGAGAGGTGATTCCATGCGAAAATTCCCCCTTTGGTGTCTGCTCTGCTTCCTGCTGCTCACCGGCTGCGGCGATGCGCATAAAGAAGAGCAGGAGAGCATAAAAAATTATGAGAGCTATGTAGACGCTGTATTGAACAACAAGGGCAGTGATTCCAAAATCATACCCTTTGATTATAAGCTTTCTGTATTTAAGCAGAAGGACAACAGCTATCAGTATGAGATTATTATTTCCAATCCACGCGTGGCGATGTACAATATTCAGGCGATTGCTGTAGATCCGGCCTTGGACAGCAACAGCAATGTCTATCCGTGTCTGGGATTGCTGGGAGATGACGCAAAAACCTCCTTCAACATGATTCCATATCAGGCAAACGGTGCGCGTAACTTTGTCAGTAAAATCTTTCTGGACGGTATATCCGAGCATGATCAGTTTACATTGCAGGTTATGGTAACCTGGAAGGATTCCAAGCTGGTTAATACGAGCCGTGTATTCTTCACATGTAATTATGCACAGAAGGATAACGAGGCGAATGGTTAACGGGAACTAGAAAGGATACGTTATATGAGTAAGAATATGGATGTTTCCAAACGGAAGCAGTCGATTATAGCAGGAGGGCTGATCAGCTCTGCCGGCATCTTTTTTGCAAAATTCATTGGATTGTTCTATGCAGTCCCTTATAATTCCATGCTGGGAACAGCGGATAATCTGGCCTATTACGGAGTAGCCTTCAATATATATTCCTATCTGCTGAATATCTGTACAGCAGGATTTCCATTTGCGATTGCGACATTGATCGCAAAATATTCCACAAGAGGGGACTATCAAACCTCACTGCTGATCAAAAAGCTGTCCGCATCCCTGATGACCTGCTTCGGCTTCGGGATGATGATTATCGTAATTCTGTTTTCCTCTCCGCTGGCTGCACTTGTTATGCCGGATGAAGGAGACAGCGTTAAAACGATGCAGATGGTACTGATACTGATTTCCTTTGCCCTGTTTTTCGTTCCGCTGCTTTCCAGTATCCGCGGCTTCTATCAGGGACTCAAGCACATGGAAATTTATGCACTGTCACAGGTTCTGGAGCAGGTTGCCCGTGTGGCATTTCTGCTGAGCGCCAGTGCGATTGCGGTATATGCATTGCATAAGGATCAGGTATGGGCGCTGTATTTCGGTGTGATTTCCACCAGTATATCGGCAATTCTGGCGATCATGCATCTGAAGCTGTATGATAAAAAGCAGATGCGCGAGCTGAAGAGGCTAGCCAAAACACAGGAAGTTGCCGGAAACAATGATCGAAGAGAAATTCTTAAGGAGCTTGTTTTCATTGCGTTTCCTTATTTGATTGTAGCGATACTGGGCTACAGCGATACGATTGTCAACACGCTGTTTTTGAGTAAGGGGCTTGAAGCGCACGGCAATACGGATGCGGAAATCTTACTCATCAGCGGCTCTATCAATTACGGTGTTTTAAAGCTGATGTCCATCCCAATGATTCTGGCACCGGGGTTCTCCTCCGCCATCATACCGCATATCACTACGGCACTTACCAATCATGACCTGAAGCTGGTACGCAAAAATATCCGGGACTGTGTGGATATCGTCCTGTATATCGGACTGCCGATTTCCTTCTGTCTGTTTGTTTACGCAAAGCCGCTGTATGCCATCTTGTTTCCACCGGCAGATCCGAAGAATCTGGAGCTGCTTGCCGATATTTTGAGCTGGTTCTCCATCGAGGCGTTTTTAAATACCATCGGACCGATTTTCACGGCACTGTTAATGGCAGTAGGCTTGCGCAGGCTGAATATCCGCAACCTTGCCATCATGATGGTGGTGAAATTTTCGGTGGCCTATCCACTGTTAAAATATTTCGGCTATCAGGGAGTCGTCATGTCAAGTATTCTTGCAATGGGGATTTTTATCACTCTGGATATCTATGCATTGACATCACGCTATAAGATTCGCTGGAAATATACGCTGCATAAGCTTCTGGTTATCCTTTTGGCGATGGCAGCCCTGTTTGCAGTCGCAAGAGGCTGCGATTTGATTGGCTTGAAGGGCTATGGCTCCGGGCGGATGCTGAGTCTTTTACAGCTTGCTGTCAACGGAAGTCTTGCAATGCTAGTATACTTTGGCATCACGTACTTCTTTTCCATACCGCAGACCATTCTGCATCTTGACCTGTCCCGCTTACTGAAGCGCGGAAGAAGGAGATAGGCATATGCGACTGGATAAATATCTGGCTCATGCAGGTTTGGGTACCCGCAAGGAGGTCAAGCTGGCTATTCGCAAGGGAAGAGTGAGTGTCAATGGTGAGGTATGCCGAAAGGATGACAGGAAAATCCAGGAGGGTGCGGATGTCGTTTGTTTGGATAAAGAGGAAATCTATTATGAGGCTGTTGTCTATATCATGCTGAACAAGCCGCAGGATGTTGTCAGTGCCACCAGTGATCCCACATATGAAACCGTGCTGGACTGCATCGATGCCTTTTTGCCAAAGGATTGTTTTCCGGTCGGACGACTGGACATGGATACGGAGGGCCTGCTGCTGATCACAAATGATGGAAAGCTGGCGCATCGTCTGCTCTCTCCCAAGCATCATGTTGAAAAAACCTATCTGGTGGATCTGGCGCAGCCGCTGCAGGAAGGTGATCAAAAGAAGCTGGAAAACGGCAGTATCGTACTGGATGAGGAACCTGTTCTTCCGGCTCGTGTGGAAATTCTGGAGGACACGCAAATCCTTCTGCATATCCAGGAGGGAAGATTTCATCAGGTGAAGCGAATGCTGCATGCAATCGGTAATGAGGTTGTCCATCTCAAGCGGATTGCCATGGGACCGCTGCGGCTGGATGAAGCACTTGCGAGTGGGGAATGGCGGTATCTGAGCGAAGAGGAAATCACTGCCCTGAAGAATGTGGCATGATCAGTATTGTCGTTGCAATGGACGCCAATCAGCTGATCGGCGCAAATCATAAAATGCCATGGCATTGCCCCGCAGATTTAGCTCATTTCCGTCAGCTGACACTGCATCATCATTTGCTGATGGGGAGAGTGACCTATGAGCATCTGCCGAAACGACTGGATCATAGAATTCTGCATGTCGCAGGTCATAAGCCGCTGTCCGATAGCGATGTGCTCCCCTGCAGTGATGTGCAAGCACTTTGCAGGGAATGGAAGAAGAAAGAGGAAGTGCTCTATGTATGCGGCGGTGCACAGATTTACGCTGCAGCAATCGCATATGCAGATGAGCTGTGGATTACCCGAATCGAGCAATCGTATACAGGGGATACCTGGTTTCCGGCGTTTTGCATTGGGGATTTCCGATTGCTTTCAAATGAACAAAAAGAAGGATGCAGCATCATGCATTATCGTAGAAGATAAGCAGGAAGGAAGGGAACTTTATGCGTTTTGTCGATCTAATAGAAAAAAAGAAACAGAAGCAGCCACTGACAAAGGAAGAGCTTCATTTTTTCATTACCGGTTATGTCCGGGGAGATATTCCGGATTATCAGGTCAGTGCGCTGCTAATGGCGATTTACTTTAATGGTATGAATGCACAGGAAACAGCCTGGCTGACAGAGGAAATGCTGTACAGTGGAGATGTGATTGATCTATCGGCGATTTCCGGAAGAAAATGTGATAAGCATTCCACCGGAGGTGTCGGTGATAAAACAAGTCTTTCCCTTGCGCCAATGGTAGCTGCCTGCGGTGCCAAGGTCGCGAAAATGAGCGGTCGAGGACTGGGACATACCGGCGGAACGCTGGATAAGGTGGAGTCTGTTAACGGCTTTCAGGTTATGCGAACACAGGAACAGTTTATTTCACAGGTGAATGATATCGGTCTGGCACTGATCGGACAAACCGCAACACTGGTGCCGGCAGATAAAAAGCTGTATGCTTTGCGCGATGTGACGGCTACCGTCAACTCGATTCCTCTGATTGCATCCAGCATCATGTCAAAGAAGCTGGCAGCCGGCTCTGATACGATTCTTCTGGATGTGAAATTCGGAGAGGGTGCCTTCATGGAAACAAGCGATAAAGCAAAGGAGCTGGCAGAAGCGATGATTGCCATCGGAAGCCATTTCGGCAAGGATGTCAAGGCACTGATCAGCAACATGAATCAGCCGTTGGGCAATGCCATCGGGAATGCACTCGAGGTAAAAGAGGCAATTGCAACGCTACAGGGAAAAGGGCCTGAGGATTTTACACAGCTGTGTCTGGAGGCCGGAAGCATCATGCTCATGCAGACAGGAATAGCCAGAGATGAAGAGAACGCAAGAAAACAGCTGTTGGAAGTCATTCAGAATGGAAAGGCGCTGGAAAAGCTGGTTGCCATGGTTGCGGCACAGGAGGGGGATGTAGAGCAGGTTCTGCATCCAGAGTTGCTGCCACAGGCAAAAGAGATTTTGGAAGTAACATCGCGGGAAGAGGGCTATGTGAAGGAGCTGCATGCTTTGGAGCTGGGGACGCTGGCGATGAAGCTTGGTGCAGGACGTATGGTTAAGGAGGATCCGGTTGATCCGGCTGTCGGAATCGTGTTAAACAAAAAGGATGGAGACTATGTAAATAAGGGTGATATTCTTGCCTATGTACACATCAATCATCCATTACCGCAGCACTGGCTGGAGGACTTCTATCAGACCTATGTCTTCACACAGGAGAAGGTGGAAAAGCAGAAGCTGATCCACGATATCATTCGGTAAATGCAGCATATGAAATTATATCTGGGCGCTGGCGGGCTATGCATAATCGTCAGTGTTCTGCTTTTTATATCAGGAGGTACAAATGAACTACCGGCTATGATTCGCTGTCTCTCGCTGGCTTTCGGCACCTTTCTGCTGACAAGGGGTGTTCTTCTTTGTCTGCACGTTAAGCAGAGAGGCCTTATATGGCTGTATGGTGCGGGTGTTCTGATCATGGGCTGTTATACGCTGCTGGCGCTGGACACCTATGTCTTTCATGTGATGAGCTGGTTTCCCGGCATTCTTCGCTATCCGCTGTTTTCACTCTATGGAGTAAGCTATCTGCTGTTTGCTCTGCCAGGCATCTTTCTGCATGTCGGCAGTTTTGATATCGAGGTGTGAGTGACATCCTATGAGAGTGTTTTACAACAAGGGCAAGGACTTTTTATACAATATTGGATTCATTTTCCTGATTACTCATAGTAGTCCATTGTAAATTATGAAAACGGTATTCTTTGAGAATTGAGCCGTGTCACACCTTCACGAAATGTATATAGCTGATTTATAAATACAAGAAAGCCTCCAGATAACGGGAGGCTTTCTTGTATATTTTCAAATCAGTTTTAAACAGTACGCAATCAAAAAACCTAACGATTGCTCATAAATCAGGAATACGCTCTTCAGGTATCAGAGTACCTTTTTTATCATAAAACATAATGGATTTAGCCTCGTCATATGCTACACTCATTACGTATGATTTTATAATATATTTATCATTCTTTAATAGGTTTGGGCAACTTAAGATTAAATATTCATCCTTATCAGATGCGGTTAATTGTATTGAAAATCGGTCTGTTTTTACAACGGTATTATCAATAAATACAATGATATACAATTTTCCTTCTGCTTTTATTGACTTTAAACCATATGGAGAATTTGTAATATGACCTCCATCATAGGTAAAGGAATTCCCCCTTTTCTTGAACTGAACAAGTTCATAGCTATCCTGCGATTTAAACAAAATCATTTGTTCAGTGGAATCCTCTAATTTCGCGAGTTGCTCATACTCTGGATAAACTGATTGAATATATTCATTGGGGTCAATCTTTTCATTTTTAGAACAGCCGGTTAAGATAAATAGTAAGCAGAGTACAGTTATTACTATGTTTGTTTTTCTTAAACTCTGTATGAAAAAGCTTTTACAAACTTTTGTCCTCATAGGTCTGCCCTTATTATGCATTCATTGCTGTATGATATGCTGCATAGCCTTTCTAAGTTAATTGTAGCTTATTATCATTATAAATATAGTATTATGTTCAATGATTTTTTATGTTACTATAATATAATGAAGATATAAATAACAGTCATACGACTTCATGAATTTTTTTCAGGACTACGATGCATGTTCCACTGTATTTAACTACTATATTTGTAAAAGCGCGCATTTCTTTTCATATAAATATGATGTATCTTATCTAGCACCAGGCTGTTACTAGTTGCTGTAGATGATACATAAGAAACAGAGTCACGATTATATTTTAAACATAACATGATTTTAACATCTATTTCCTGCTTAGGCATTACTCCTGTGAATAATGAAAAGACTTAATCAGCACATATTCATCTGACCATGTTATATTGAAAATCAAGACCAGCTTATAGCTCTTTATGAAAAATCATAATCGTAATTTCATCAGGGTGAAGCTCTATGAAATTCTCATGGGGAATTATAATTTTCATACATTGATGTTCAAATAAATAAAGTATGAAGATAACCTCCTGTAATATATCGGTATTTAGATTCTATTTCAACGATTGATTTATCAAAGGAGGAAGACCCCTTTATATGATGGATGTTCGCTCTTATACTAAAAGGAGAGCTTAAGATTAAAAAAGAAGGCTGTCTGCCTTCTATGCCTTGATGATCAATGCCATAAACACCAGTGGTTCGTCTCCGATGTTTTCAATGCCGTGAAAGCCCTGATCCGGAGTAAAGGTGACATCTCCCGGCTGCAGTTCACGCTTGATTCCATTATCATCGTAAAGTGCTCTACCCTGCAAAATATAGTAGGACTCACCATCGCCGATATGCTGATGTACACCCAGCGATGCATTTACATCAATCGTCACCTTCGCATACATCTTCACGCCGCTTCCCATTTCCTCGCTTTGCAGCAGGCGTTCAATATGCATCGTACCCTTGCCGCCACAGCGGTTTTCATAATGCTCTACTTCACTCTTCATGCTCTTCCTCCTCATTTGTTATTTTCGTATAGGCCTCCCGATAACGGGAATAGGCCAGCTTTTCACTGTCCTGTGCCAGCGATTTTAGATTGGCACTGACGCGCTCTGCACTTTCTCTCATGTCGCTTTTCACCCAGCTGATAATCACGCCGGTTATCCCAAAGCTGTAAAACTGGGAATAAAAATTCATTTCCACCTCATTGATCTGATGGTGCTGGTCAAGGCTTACGATTGCCATATGGAAAATGGACTTCGTTAAATCAAAAAGGAATTGTTCAAAGCAACTCTCATCACTGCGGATCGTATTGATATAAAAGTCCTTCTCGCTGCGCATGTGATTCAAGAGGGCGGAAATATATTTCGGCCAGTTTTCAAAGCTGAGATTTTCATCAAACACCTGCTGTGCATCATCCGTATAGATCCAGTTCAGCAGCTCGTATTTGTCACGGAAATGATAATAGAAGGTCTGCCGGTTGTAGCCGCTTTGCTGCGTGATATCCGCAATCGTGATTTTGTCAAAGCTCTTGCGGCAGGTCAGCTGTTTTAATGCTGCTGCCAGTATTCTTTTGGTATCGAGATGTTCCTGCATATACACACCACCGTTTCAACAGTTCTATTATACAATATGCGAAAAGAAAAGGGAAAAGATTTTTAGATGCCTGCAGCTGTGTCCATACTATATCTGAGGATGTGATTACTATGAAAAAGCAAATGCGATGGCTGCTTTATGCCATGAACTTTCTTGCCTTTTTTGCCATATCGATGGTCAATACCCAGATGATTCCGTTTTTAAGCAAGCTGGGCTATACGGTGGTACAGCGCGGTTATATTCTGGCCGCAAATGCGGTTGTGGCAATCGCCGGCCAGTTTCTGTTTGGTTACCTGTGCGACCGTTTTCAAAGGGTTAAGGTCTTTTTCTTTGCGGCCTATGTGCTGCTGACGGCGAGCAGCTTTGCCATGTTTCTGGTAGAACGCCAGACCTTCTGGTATCATGTATTCACCGTGGCTCTGATGGGTGGTATGGTAAAGGTCATTATGGGACTGGATGAAACCTGGATGCTGGAAATCGATCAGGAAAACTACGGGCGGCTGCGGGCAAGCGGGGCACTGGGGCTTACGATTGGTTCTCCGATTGCCGGCTACCTCGTCCGCCATTTTCATTATAAAAGTCTGCTGATTTCACTTGGTATCGTAAGCGTTATTCTGTGCTGGCTCATTTACAAGGCAAAGGATGCTGAGAAAAAGGAAGGGGAGCGGATTCGCATGGAAAGCGTGCGGCAGCTCCTGAAGAATAAAGGCTATTTATTGCTGGTGCTGATTTATCTGCTCGTCTATATGATCGGTACGGCAGATCAGTATGTGGTCATCGACAAAATGCTGGATATCGGCGGAGACACCACAGCGGTCGGCATTAAGTGGGCGCTGCAATCCTTTATGGAGGTGCCGCTCTTTCTGTTTTCCTCGAAAATACTGGAACGCTTTCAGACTAAGACACTCTTATACTTTGGAACATTTATGTATGGTGTGAAATTCCTGCTTTACGGCTTTTCCTTTCAGCCGTGGATGATTATTCTGACGGCAGCACTGCAGCTGGTAACGCTGCCCATCATCATGCTGACAAGCAAGGTGCTGGTAAAGGAAATCACTCCCCAGAAGCTGTTCAGCAGTGCGCAGATGTTTGCCATGGCCGTATTTATCGGCGTCAGTGGATTGATAACACCGCTGATCACCTCCTATCTGTCCAAAGCCTTCGGATATGACTGGACCCTGTATATCGTAGCTGCTTTCTCCATCGTGCCGCTGCTGCTGATTTTCTGCTATGTTCATTACTTTCAAAAGAAAACAGTGAAGAGAAGCTCCTGATTTACATTTGCAGAGGACGGTAAGCAGATTGCTTTACAGAGAATTTACAGATACCTTCGATATTGTGTGCTGTTGGACAATAACAATTTTGCACACACCGTTCGCTCATGTCTTGAAAAATGAGAGGAAATCACCTATAATAAAGGTGACATCCAAAGACTGTGTAACCCTACGATAGTGGGTTGAGATAAAAAGCTCTTGTGCTATCAAGAGCTTTTTCATGAAAGGACGTGAAGACAATGGAATTTACGATGCGTAAGGACATTGATGAATACAGCATTGAGGAGCAGGGGCGTTGTGTATTCCGTGCCTCCTATGAAAAGGAAGGCGGATTGCTCAGTATATATCTGAAGAATATGTATGGCGATGATATTATGGGCTTTTACCAGCTTCGCAAATGGTATTCGCGGTTTCGCCCGTGTATGGATTTCACCGTATACGAGGGGGATGAACAAATCGGAGAATTGAAAAAGAGTCGGGATGGCTATGAGCTGATTTACCACGATGTATATTATCGCTTCTATTGCGGGATGCATGCAGGAAGACGTGTGGTGATCTGCTTTGACCGCGCACAACAGATTGCGGAATTTGTGCTGGATGATATCAGCACGCTGCGCTTTAAGAGTACGACACAGCAGGCGCTCCTGTCTTTGCTTTGTGTACTTATGAAAGCCTTTCTCGATCAGGAGCAGTTCTCTCAGGAGGCTTTTCTTCACCACTATATAGGAGTATATAACGATGCATCCGCTACTGCGGCATAAAACGCTGCTTCTGGACCTTGATGGAACGATGTATCGCGGGGATGAGGTCATTCCCGGTGCACCCTTGTTCATAGAAGCCTTACATACACTGCAGATTCCATACTATTTCCTGACCAACAACGCCATGCGTACGCATGCACAGAACCGGGAGAAGATGGAAGCGATGGGCTTTCAAGGATTGCGGGATGCACAATATTTTACGAGTGCGATGGCAGCTGCCGCCTATGTCCGTCATGAAACAAAGCTGCAGCGCGTCTTCTATATCGGAGAAGATGGGATGCGGGAGGCGCTGCTGGAGCAGGGATTTACGCTGTGTGAGGAACATGTGGAAGCAGTATTTGCCGGTCTGGATTCCAATGTGACCTATGAAAAGCTGTGCCGTGCCTTTTATCATTTACAGAAGGGTGCAGTGCTGATTGGCACCAATCCGGATCGACGCTTGCCGCATGGAGACTATTTTCGCATCGGAAACGGTGCTATGGTGCATATGCTGGAATATTGTAGTGAGCAAACGGCATGGATGATCGGAAAGCCGCATGAGCCGATGCTGAAGGAAGCGTTGCGCTATGCCGGAATTGCTAAAGAGGATGCTGTTGTGATTGGAGATAATCTGGAAACCGATGTCGCCTTCGGACTGCGGCATGGGTGCACGAGCGTCTTTGTGACAAGCGGTGTGCATTCCCGTCTGGATTGTGAACAGCGCTGTCTTCACCCGGATCTGATCATCGATAATCTGCTGGAGCTGGTATAAAATAGAAGCCTGCACGTATAATGAAATGAGGGGATTTCATGAACGTACAGGATTTTTTTATCGTATGGCAGGATATCGGTCTGATACTGTATTCTGTTTTAAAAGCATTTCTTCCGCTTCCTTCTCTGGAAGTCATATTGGTACCGCTGGTACTGCATTCACCGCAGAAATGGTTGCTGTATTCGCTGGAGGGTGCAGTAGGCACCTGTATCGGCGGGGCAATCGGCTATGGCATCGCCCGGATACTGGGCAAAAAAGTGCTGTATAACATCGCCGCAAAAGAGGATGTGGAGCATGGCGAGGAGCTGATGGACCGCTATGGACTATTGGCCGTCTTCATTGGCGGCATCACTCCGATTCCGGATTTTCTTCTTGCCTATCTTGCCGGCTTCACCAGCATGCGGCTGCTTCCGTTTCTGCTGTGCGACGGCTTTGCCAGATTGCTGCGCAGTCTACTGGTAACACTGTCCCTGCGCTATCTGGGAACTGTGATGAATGTGGATGCCTTCGGCACCTGGTTTTCTCTGGCCATCATGCTGTGGCTTGTTTGGAAATGGTGGAAGAGCAGAAAAAAGATTCAGGCGCAGACAACATCCAGAAAATAAGGAAGGATCTGATCGTCTTCCATCAGCTCCGGGTGCCACTGGACAGCGAGAATGCGACCATTCTCGTGCTCCATGGCTTCTACATAATTCTCCTCGCTGAAGGCAGAGGTATAAAAGCCCTCTCCCAATCGCCCGGCTACCTGATGATGGTAGCTGTTTACGGTAAAGCTTTGCGGATACAGCTGATGCAATACACTGCGTGAGCTGCTGTGTACGGTGTGCAGCTGCTTTGGCGCGTGTGTCTGCGTGTCAATATGCTGCAGAAGTGTCCCGCCGGCATATACATTCAATGTCTGCATTCCGCGACAGATACCAAGAATCGGCTTTTCATGGCTCATAAATGCGTCGATTACCTGAAATTCCAGATGATCCATCGGCTGCGCATAGGTTGTGACATGCTCATTGCGATCCTCCTTCATATAATAGCTTTGCACATCATAGCCTCCGGGCAGTAAAAGCGCATCGCATACCTGCAGCGCACTTGCGATTCCCGCCATGCTGCAGATGGGATACAGGCTCCAGCCCAGCACTCCCACGCGGTCTACATACGGCTTGTTGATAAACCATTTCCAGGCATGATCCAGCTTTTCAATTCGCATAAGGACAGCCAGTACCTTCATTGATCGTCACCTCTTGCTTTATCCTATGCGAAAAAAAAGGGAAGGTTACGTATTGTACTTTCCCTGCCAGGTATTGCGCTGCTTCATTTCCTTGTCAATGTCGTTGAGAATCGTTACCTTTTTCAAAGTCCAAAGCGGGGTGATCAGCGCTTCCTTCACACCATCTCCCGTCAGCCGCTGGATGATCATTTCCGCCGGCAGCAGCTCCAGCTGACGGATGACGATATCAATATATTCTTCTCTGCTCAGCATGACAAAGGGGGATTGTCTGTATTCCTGGGCCATGCGCGTGCCCTCCATAATGTGCAGCATATGGATCTTTACCGCATGCACGGGCAGCTTTGCGAGCGCAGCCGCGGTTTCCAGCATCTGCTGTTTGTTTTCACCGGGCAGTGAATTCATCAGATGGACAGCAATTTTCAAATCGGTATGCGACAGCCGCTCGACGCAATCCAGAAACTGTGCATAGGTGTGCCCGCGGTTGATGCGCTGTGCGGTATCATCGTGAATACTCTGTAACCCCAGCTCCACCCAGATTTCCTTATCAGTACACAAGGATTGCAGATAGGCGATCTTATCATCCTCCAGACAGTCGGCACGTGTGGCGATGCTGATAGCCGCAATATCATCACGCTGCGCAAAGGGGTCAAAGGTAGCCTTTAACACGGGCAGCGGTGCATAGGTATTTGTATATGCCTGAAAATATGCCATTGGAATTCCGGCCGGCCATTTTCTTTGCATCATCTGCATTCCCTGATCAAACTGCCGAAACAGATCGTCATGGATGTCTCCTGCATAATCACCGCTGCCAAGGGCACTGCAAAAGGTGCAGCCGCCGACGCCGCAGGTGCCATCCCGGTTGGGACAGGAGAAATTCGCATTCAAAGGAACCTTGAACACCTTGCTGTGAAAGCGGTGCTTCAGGTAATAATTCCAGGTATGATAACGCTTGTTGTCATCACTGTATGGAAACGGATTGTTATAGCTCATAATATCACCGTAGGTATTGTAACACAGAATAACACAGACGGTAAAAAACAAATGGAAAATCTGCTCATTTCCTGCACTTTCAGCCATTGTAAAAAATTCCAGAATTCCTTACTAAAAAACTGTTTATTTTTTTAATCAAGTATGAGATAATTAGATGCGCACTAGAGATTGGGGTAGTAGTTAAATGGATGTAAATAAAAAGGTTGTTCAGTGTAGAAAATATCCGATTACCTATACACTGGTTACAAAACAGGTAAAAAATATCAACATGAGGATCTCTTCCAAGGGAGAGGTCATGGTCAGTGCGAATCCGTTTGTGCCTATGGATAAAATCGACGATTTTGTTTCCAGCAAGGTTTCCTGGATTGTGAAGCATCAGAAATCCATGCAGGAGAGAAGTCAGAAATCCATGATCGACGACAAGCATATCGTATTGTTTGGAAATTCTCTGAAAATCCGCAAGACAACGGGGAAGTACAATCACGTAAGCTATGACAAGGACACTCTGTATGTACAGTGCAGAGAGCAGGCAGACCCGGAAAAGGTCATCCGGCAGTTTCTCGATAAGCTGTGCAGGGATGTGTTTCTGGACATTGCCACACTGACATTTCGCTCTTTGAGCAATTACCATCTGGAATTTCCGGACGTAAAAATTCGGGATATGAAAAGCAGATGGGGAAGCTGTACACCGGCCAAGAACTCGATAACACTGAACCGGAAGCTGATTCATTATCCGTTCGAGTTCATCGAATATGTGGTGCTGCATGAATTTGTTCATTTCATTCAGCCGAATCACTCCAAGGCGTTCTACAATATTATAGAGAACTACATGCCGGATTATAAAACACGCATGGAAATGGTCAACTAGGAAAAGGAAAAAAATATTATGGTACATATCATTACAGACACATCTGCACTCTTTACGGTTGCGGAAGGAAATGACATGGATGTTCATGTGATTCCTCTCTGCGTCAGTATCCAGGATGAGCATTACCGTGATTTATGCTTTGACACGTCATCCTTTCTGAAAAAGGTTCGCTCAGGAGGTATTCCGACAACCTCACAGCCGCCGATTGGCGATGTGCTGGCTGCCTACGAGGAGCATGGTGATGAAGAAATCCTCAACATATGTATGGCAGATGGTCTGTCCGGTACGTATCAGACAGCGCTGATGGCGAAGGAACAGGCGCCCAATGCAGACAGCATAACGGTATTGAATTCACAGACTCTGTGCGGGCCGCACCGCTATCTGGTGGAAAAAGCGGTAAAGCTTCGTGATGAAGGGAAAAAGGCAGCGGATATTGTCGCAGCCTTAAAAGAAAGCATGGCACATGAGCATTCCTTTCTGATTCCGCAGGATTTCAGCTTCTTAAAGCGCGGCGGGCGTTTAAAGCCGGCAGCGGCCAGTATCGGCGGGCTGTTGAAGCTGAAGCCGGTCATGCATGCAGTGGAGGATGGAAGCCGTCTGGATAAATTTACAATAACACGTACATTGTCCAAGGCAGCAGATTCCATTATCAGCTATTTCCGCGAGCATGGTGTGGATGCGGCCTATCGTATTTCTGTATCTCATGCAGATGCGTTAGCGGATGCACGCTTCTTTATAGACCGATTGAAAAATGCGTTCCCGAATACAGAGCTGGAGCTGTTAAAGCTTTCACCGGCCTTTATCACACAGGGGGGACCGCAGTGTATTGCAGTTCAGTATATTCGCAAATAGAGTGGGAACACTCTATTTTTGTATAGGAGGCTCTATATGGGAAAACAAAACAGAAGAAACCGCTGCCTTTTGGTCGGCTATGTTGTGCTGGTGATTGCGGCAGGACTGTTATCAAGAAGCACGCTTCCCTTGCCGAACTGGTTTCGGGAATACGGAGGAGATACGCTGTGGTCGATGATGATGTATGGAATCTTCGCACTTCTGTTTCCCGAGGCCAGAGTGAAATCGCTGTTGATCGCTACGCTGCTGTTTTCCTATCTGATCGAATGCTCGCAGCTGCTGGATTATGACTGGCTCATTACGCTGCGTGCAACACCACTACGCTATCTGCTGGGACAGGGCTTTGTATGGAGTGATCTGGTATGCTACAGCACAGGCTGTATATTGGCGTGTTCACTGGATGTGATTATGTTAAAAAGGAGACATGGTATTTATGGATAAGGAATTTTTGTATGATATGCTGAGGACACCAAGTGTCAGCGGACATGAAATTGCATTGCAGAAAAAGGTGATTCAGCATATGGAACCGGTTGCGGATGAAATTCTGACGGATGCGACCGGTGATGTGATCAGCGTTGTGAATCCGCATGCAGAGGCAAAGGTTCTGCTGTGCGGGCATATTGATGAAATCGGCTTTCTGGTCACCCGGATTTGCGAGGATGGAATGCTGAAGGTGACAAAGGCAGGCGGTATCCATCCGGTTCTGTATCTGGGGACACATGTACAGGTTGTCTGTGCTTCACAAGTCCTGCCCGGTGTCGTTGTGACAAACCGTACGCTGGAAAGTAAGGAACAGGTGCAGGTGGAGGATTTGTTTATCGATCTGGGCTTTGACAGCAAGGCCGAGTGTGAACGCTATGTTTCCATCGGCGATCCGGTATGTGCTGCGAGTGAGTTCACTGAGCTTGCACAGGGAAAGCTTGCCGGACGTGCATTGGATGACCGTATCGGTGCCTTTATCATTTTGGAGGCATTGAAAAAAGCCAAACAGAAGCAGACTGCCTGTGGAATCTATGCGGCGACAACCTGTGGTGAGGAAACGACCATGCGGGGAGCCTATCATGTCGCAACCCGTGTGCAGCCAAGCTGTGCATTGATTGTGGATGTGACCTTTGCGAGTGATTATCCGGGCGTCAGCGGTGATGCGAGTGGAACCGTGAAGCTTGGCGGGGGTGCTGTATTATGCTCCAACAGCATGATCAACAAGCCTTTGAATGCGGCGCTTGCTGCGATTGCCGAGGAGCATCAGCTGGATGTACAGTGGGAGGTGTTTGCCGGAAAGGCCGGAACGGATGGCGATGTTGTCCATTTTACAAACGGTGGCGTGCCGGTTGCTCTTATTTCCATCCCGCTGCGTTATATGCATTCCTCCATTGAAACGGCAAGCTATCAGGATTTGGAAACGATCATTGAACTGATCAGCGAATTTCTTGTTCGCTTTGATGACAGCTTTTCATTTGATCCGTTTCCGTAAGGCAGGGAGGTATGTGTATGCGCTGTGCTGACATATTGCATGTTATCGAGGAACACTATCCGCTGTCCTATGCGTTGGACTGGGATAATTGCGGATTGCAGACAGGTCGCTTCGATAAGGATGTGCAAATGATTTACATTGCACTGGATGCCGGTGATGCGGTGATTGCGGATGCAGTGATAAATCATGCAGATCTTCTGATTACCCATCATCCACTCCTGTTTAACGGTATCAAGCAGATTCACGATCAGGATTTTATCGGAAGAAGGATAATAGAGCTGATTCAGAAGGGGATGTGCTGCTATGCCATGCATACCAATTACGATGTGCTCCGCATGGCAGAGTTGGCTGCGCAAATGCTGCAGCTTAAGAAAACAAAGGTATTGGAGGCTACCAGTGAAGACGGGAAGGGGATTGGACAGTATGGGATGCTACCGGAGGCAATGCCGGTTTTTCAGCTTTGCGAACAGATCAAGCAAACCTTTGAGCTGCAGGGCGTGCAGGTTTATGGTGATGTAAGCAGGCAGGTTCAGCGGATTGCGATTTCTCCGGGTTCCGGAAACAGTATGATTTCCCATGCGCTTTATAAGCAGTGTGATGTTTTGATTACCGGTGATATTTCCCATCATATTGGCATTGATGCGGTGGCACAGGGGCTTGCTGTGATTGATGCCGGACATTATGGTATTGAACATATCTTTATCCAGGATATGGCGGCATTTCTGTCGGAAAAGCTGAAGGGTGTCAAAATCATATCTGCACCGCTGTGTCATCCGTTTACGATTGTGTGAGATATCCCCTGAAAATGAAGTGGATGCAAATATATAAATGCTCCCTGTATAATGGTAAGCTAAAATTGAGATATGGATGGATTCTGGCCGCGATGAGTGCTCAAAACGGCATTAGAATTCGTAATAAACAGAGGCAGGGAATTCAGCTGAAAATTCATACAGCCATTGCTTTATGAAAAACTTGAAACAGCTGCTTGTTTCTCTCTAGCTTTGCGCGAATGCAATGATGAAAAGCAGACGGTTTTCATACCAAAATCGTCTGCTATTTCTGTTGTCTTGGTGTATCATTCTGTTTTCTCTATCATTCATGGGGCGAATTAGCTGCCGACCGCTGGAAAAGAGAACATCACATTTTCTTTCATCAAACATGGCTGCTTTATCAAAAAGACATCCTTCTATTTAACTCTGAAAAGGTTGCTGGGGATTTCTAACATCGACAGCTTTTGTCTTGGAAAATAATCCGTCTCTGATGTTATACAATATAGAAGCTTATCAGCTGTTTTCTTTATACAGATTGATTTCTTTTGCGGCTTGGATACGTATAACAGGCTTTTCTGTCCCGGATACAAGCCTGCCATTATCAAGGATATGCTGTGGATCCTGGATAGAGCCATTCTGTATAGGATTTACTTCCATCTTTATGCTGGCTGGTACGGTATCAAAGTATACAGAGACACTTTTAAATGCATTCGCTTCTGATCCATCCAGCACGATATCATGATCCAGCTTTGCAGCCTCTAGATGCAGAGCTACCACTGATTTGTCAGCGTGCAGGAAGATATCTGAATGAATAGGATTTATGTGAATCTGTTTGAAATCACCTGCTGTTTCTATTACATCAAATTCTTTACGTGGCAGGTAAATAAGAAACGATCCGAGAACGTCGTTATCCTCTTCTCCGTTTTTCATCATAACGGATATATTGAGCGTATCGCCGTTTCTGCTGCTGCGTACATCATATGTATGTGCTGCATTCAAGTCGGCGTTTTGAAATTTAAAAGCTGTATCCGCATCCTGTTTTATTATGATAGACCGGGCATTCCCGCTGATTTTGACACGACGAATATCCTTAGCTTCTATTTTCTCATATACGTTTTCTTCATGCTCGACACTCGCGTGCTTTACAGCCTTGTTATCATCCCTACAGGAGGTGAGGAAAAGTATACAAAGAACACTCATCCATAACATACCTATTCCCCTTATTTTTCTCATTCTGGACACCTCCTTCATTCATGTATACTTCATTATACTATACATGGCGTAATTTATATAGGGTGGTACCGTATGAGGTATCCGTTTCGGATGAAGTTTCAGGACACCACTATGCTTATATGCTCTATGATACTGTGTGAAGCACAACAGAATATTCGAGTCATTCATAAAAGGAATAAGGAAAAAAGAAACAAATATCTTTACATCTCATTAAATCTGCTATAATAAAAAAAGCGAGGTATAAGATAATGAAATCACTGGATATTTATGGAACACTAGGGCCGTCTCTGCATACACAGGACGCCCTGTATGAAATGCTTTGTATGGGAATGAATGGTGTCCGCTTGAATCTTTCCCATGTGGATTTGACAGATTGCGAGGAATGGCTGTACGCATATCAAAAAGCACAAGAGCAGGCGGGCGTACAGGCAAAGCTGCTCATCGATATGAAGGGACCGGAGCTGCGGGTCGGAAGGCTGAGGGAGCCTGTCTTATTGGAAGAACGGCAGACAGTCGAACTAGGGAAGGATATTCCGATTCCTGTGGAGCTGCTGGCTCATACGGCGGTACAACAGAGGCTTCTGCTGGATGACGGTCGTATTCTTCTGGAGGTGAAACAGGTAAGGGAAGATGCCTTGCTGTGTACTGTTCTGCATGGAGGTGTGTTGAAATCGGGGAAAAGTCTGGCTCTGGTGAACGGTCACATTGAATTGCCGACACTTACGGAAAGTGATATCCGTAATCTGAAGGCCGCCAGGCAGTATGGCGTTACCGGAATCATGCAGCCCTTTGTAAGAAATGCACAGGATTTGATCACGGTGAAGGAAACCCTGAAAAGCATCGGGAATCCGGATTTGCAGGTATATGCAAAAATTGAAAACATGGAGGGGGTAGCGCATCTGAAGGAGCTTTTTCCATACTGCGATCAGATTGTGATTGCCAGAGGAGATTTAGGTAATGCGATGCCGTTATGGGAACTGCCTGCTGTACAGAAGCGGATACAGGATATATGCCGTGTACACTCCATGCCGTATATGGTGGTAACGCAGATGCTGGATTCCATGATGGAGCATCCAGTACCTACAAGAGCTGAGGTCAGCGATATTTTTCATGCGGTTTACCATGGTGCCTCCAGTATCATGCTGACCGGTGAAACGGCAGCCGGCAAATATCCAAGGGAGGCTATGAAATACTTCAGTGAAACGGCAAAATCCGCATTGGTCTGCAGGGAAGAGGTGTTGTAAGCAGATATGAAAAAAGAATCCCTTTTCCATTTATGGGTGGGATTCTTTTTTTGTTTCTTCCTGCGTTTGCAACTGCAGGTATCATGTATATAGAGGCAATAACGCCTACATGCTGCGCCCGATCACCTCGGCGATTTTTCTTCCCTTGCGGATCACCTCACCAAAGCGTTCCGGCTTTAATGACTGCGCACCATCGCTCCATGCATTTTCCGGGTCATTGTGCACCTCAATAATCAAACCATCTGCACCTGCGGCAATCGCTGCCAGGGAAGCGGATTCCACCAGTCTCCAGTCACCGGTCGCATGACTTGGGTCAATGATGATCGGCAGATGCGTTTTCTCCTTAATGATCGGCACCACGCTGAGGTCCAGTGTGTTACGCGTATAGGTTTCAAAGGTTCGGATACCGCGCTCACAGAAGATGACGTTCTCATTGCCCTCGGACATGATATATTCTGCAGCCATGATCCATTCCTCAATCGTATTGGCAAGACCGCGCTTTAACAGCACCGGCTTATTGATGCGTCCGACCGCCTTTAACAAATCGAAGTTCTGCATGTTTCTGGCTCCGATCTGAATCAGGTCCACATGCTCGACGAATTCATCGATTTTATCCGCACTCATCAGCTCGCTGACGATCGGCAGACCATAGGCTTCTCTGGCATGCACCATACATTCGACACCTTTAGTCCCCATACCCTGGAACGCATATGGACTTGTTCTCGGCTTATATGCACCGCCGCGCAGCATATCGCCGCCGGCATTCTTCACTTCCTTTGCAATATCCATAATCTGGGTATCACCCTCAACGGAGCAGGGTCCGCCGATTACGACGATTTTCTCATTTCCGCCAACCTTGATACCGGCTACATCCACGATGGTATCCGCCGGATGAAACAGACGGTTCGCCTTTTTATACGGTGCGGCAATGCGTGTGACATTTTCGACAAACGGATGTGCCTTCACCAGCTTTTCATCGATTTTGGAGGTATCGCCAACCAGACCGAAGACATTGTAATTATCTCCCTGAATCATGGTAACGGACAGCCCCTTGTTTTCAAAGGTATGAATCAGCTTTTCAACCTCTGCCTTGGGAGCATCTTTTTTTAATGTGATAATCATTGTTTCTTCCTCTTTTCTTCTAATCGCTGACAGCATCAATTAAAATGCTGCGATAGGCTTCTTCGATTTCGGTGACGGTTGATTCAATGTCACTGTTGTTTACAGCGACGTAGGCTGCATATTTCTGGTACAGCGGCAGACGCTCGGCATGCATCTTCTCGAGGGCGTCTGTGCTTTTGGACAGCGGTCGGTTCGGATCGGAGCTAATCAGCTTATCCACATCGCGGTCAATGAAAATCGTAATTCCGTTTTGACGCAGGTAATCCATATTCACCTTATGCTTGATCGTACCGCCTCCGGTGGCGATGATTTTATTGTTCAGCTTGCTGACCTCGATTGCCGCTTCTGTTTCAATGGCGCGAAAGCCTGCCTCTCCGCTTTCCTCGAAAATTTCCGGAATGGACTTTCCGGCCTTTTCGATAATGATATCATCCAGGTCAATGAACTCCTTCTGCATACGGTTCTCCAGCATTTTGCCAATGGTTGTCTTGCCGGCAGAGGGCATTCCGATCAATACGATATTGCAGCGCTCGCGCAGCATATCCTGATAGATATCGTCGATGATCTGATTGTCGATACTCTTATCCAGGAAGAACTCCACGGACTGCTTTGCCTGTGCTATCAGCATCTCCAGACCGTTTACACGCTTGATATCCATTTCCTGCGCCTCGAAGCACAGTCTTGTCAGAATCGGATTGTAGATCACATCCAGAACGGCCTCGCATTTATGAAACATGCTGATATCGATCGGAGCATTGCCGATACGCGGGTACATTCCGATCGGGGAGGTGTTGATGATGATTTCCGCATCCAGATGACTGGAGAACATTTCATCATAGCTGATGGCACCGTTTCCTGGCACAACATCGACGATGACCATGCTGCCAGCTGATTCATGCTGTACCACTGCCTGAATGGCAGCACTGGCTCCACCGTTTCCGATAATCAGCACCTTTTTTCCTTCCATGTGTACATTGTGCTTTTTCACCATGTATAAAAAGCCGGTGAAGTCGGTATTATAGCCCTTCAGCTTGCCGTCACGATTGACGATTGTATTTACAGCACCGATTGCTTTTGCATGCTCATCCATTTCATCCAGGTAGGGGATGACATCCTTCTTGTAGGGGATGGTTACATTCAATGCAGTAAACTCCTTTTTCTCCATGAATGTCTTGAATTCCTCTTTGCTCAGCGGTATCAGATCGAAGGTGTAATCTGCAATCCTTTCATGAATATCCTTTGAAAAGCTGTGTCCAAGCTTTTCACCAATTAGTCCGTATCTCATTTGTTCTCTTCCTCTCTTTTCTTAATTTTCTATCATAGAAGCTTGCTGTATCCGGGACAGGCTACAAAAAAAGCATCAACGTTTTCTTCGTTCGATGCTTTTTTTATGCCCTGAAACGCTAAAATAACCACGATATCTCAATGGTTTGTTTCAGGGCTATCTAAAGTAAAAATAATAAGCTGCTGTCTGTATGGATTTGTTCATGGGTATCACTCCTATTGCCATTAGGATACAACACTCTTACGGAAAATGCAAGCATAAGTTTTCATATTTTGTGAAAATTTATGAAAGAAAATGGAAAATCAGTCACTGGTGTGCGGGTTTTTAATGGAGGTGTGATGTACGATAAAGTTACAGAAGGTGTGTACAGCAGGGGGGAGGTAGCGGTTTTTGACGGTAGCCAGATAAATGTAACGCTCATGCGGCGGATTGGTGATGGTCAGCTTTTTCACCGGAAACTGCTCCAGCATGGCAATATTCGGCACCAGTGCGATACCGTAATTGATGGCTACCAGACCGATAACGGCACTGTCCTCTTCCACCTCGCAGATGATGTTGGGCTCTATGCCCACCTGTTCAAACAGGGAATCCAGCAGCGGGCGGATACCGCTTTGACGATCGTAATAGACAAAGGTTTCCTCCTTCAGCCGGGCAAGGTCAACGCTGTCATGCACTGCCAGAGGATGGCTGCGCGAAACAATAGCGACAACCTCCTCCTGTGCAATCGGCAGAAAATTGATATCCGGCTGATTGTCCACGTAGGAACAGAAGGCCACATCGTACTTTTCCTCCTTCAGCGCCTGCAGAATCTCTGTGGTATTGCCCTGCTTCAGGGAGAATTTGATCTTGCGGTTTTGCGACTGTGCCAGAAAGCTCTGCAGCAGATGGGGAACGTAGTGGCTGCCCAGCGTGTAAATAAAAGCCAGATCGATCCATCCGTTTTCCTGGGAGGTGAGCTCCCGCAGCCGGCGCTCTCCCAGATCGACTTCCTGCAGTCCCTTATCTATATATTCATAAAAGATACGTCCATATTTCGTCAGCTTGATATTGCGCCCCTGCTTTTCAAACAGATAGCAGCCCAGATCCTTTTCCAGAGCGGCAATGGCATGGGAGAGGGAAGGCTGTGTGATGTCCAGCTGATTGGCAGCCTGTGTGTAGTGCTCCGTTTTTGCCAGCACGCGAAAATAGTGCAGATGATTCAGATTCATACGCATACCTCCAGTATTTACCATACGAATAGTATAGCTCATTTATAGATAAAATCTATAGATTTTGTAAAAATTATGAATTGTTTACATGTAAGGGAATATATATAATAAGCGTGTAATGTTTGTGAATACGATAACATTCACAATTAGGAGGCATAGTAATGGGAAAGTATTCTTCGATCTTTGAACCATTGACGGTGAAACAGATGACGATTCCAAACCGTATCGTCATGACGCCGATGGGAACAAACTTTGGTGAGCAGAACGGTGAAATGAGCTTTTTGCACATCAATTACTACGAACAGCGTGCCATGGGCGGTACCGGACTGATCATCGTGGAAAATGCGTGTGTGGATTATCCGTGCGGTTCCAATGGAACAACACAGCTGCGCATTGATCATGACAACTACATTCCACGGCTGTATAAGCTGGTGGAGACGATTCATAAACACAACACGAAAATCGCGATTCAGCTGAATCATGCCGGAGCAAGCGCTGTGGAAGAGCGTATCGGTATGCAGCCGGTCAGTGCGAGTGATGTGCCGAACAAGAAAAACGGGGCAGCACCGCGTGCCTTAAGCAAAGAGGAAATTCTGCATATTGTTGACTGCTATGCGAAAGCGGCAAAGCGTGCACAGATCATCGGCTTCGATGCTGTTGAGATTCATGCGGGACATTCCTATCTGATCAATCAGTTCTTATCTCCGCTGACAAATAAGCGTACAGATGAATTCGGCGGCAGCTATGAAAACCGCGCCCGTTTTGCAAGACTGGTGCTGGAGGCTGTCCGTAAGGAAGTCGGAGCACAGTTTCCAATCATCGTACGCATCAGTGCGGATGAATTTTTAGAAGGCGGCAATACGCTGGAGGATACGCTGAAGCTTCTGGAATACTTCCATGCGGAAGCGGATATCATTGATGTTTCCTGCGGTCTGGTGGATTCCATTCAGTATCAGATCGATGCGAACTATCTGCCGGATGGATGGCGCTCCTATATGGCAAAAGCCGTAAAGGAAGCTTATGCGAAGCCGGTCATCACGACGGGAAACATCCGTGACCCTAAGGTTGCCGAGGATATTCTGGAGCGTGGAGATGCTGATTTGATCGGTATGGGACGCCAGATGATTGCGGATCCAAGCTGGACCAACAAGGTGCATTACGGAAAGGAAGATACGATTCGTAAATGTATTTCCTGCAACATCGGCTGCTCGGGGCACCGCATCGGCTTGAACCGCCCGATTCGCTGTTCGGTCAACCCAAGTGTCAACGAGGGTGAGGAATACCGCAGCTGGAAAGTGAAAAAACCATGCAATGTCGTTGTCATCGGCGGCGGTACTGCAGGTCTTGAGGCAGCATGTACTGCCGCAGAGGTTGGCTGTACGACCTTCCTGATTGAAAAGGAAGACCATCAGGGCGGATTGAGTGTGGAAATTTCCAAGATTCCGGATAAAAAGCGTCTTCGTGATTTCCCGGATTATCTGATTCATCGTGCAGAAAAGCTGCGCAACCTGATTACCTTTACGTCTACAGAGGCAACACCTTCCTTTGTGAAGATGCTGAAGCCGGATTTCATCATCAATGCGACCGGTTCCACGCCGCTGCTTCCGCCAATCAGCGGACTGCGTGAAAACATTGATGCGTCAGGGAGCCGTGTCAGCGGCATTCTGGGTATGATCCAGCATATTGACCAGTATCCGGAGGATCTCAGCGGCAAAAAGGTTTGCGTTGTCGGCGGTGGTGCGGTAGGATTAGATGTAGTGGAATTCTTCGCAAAGCGCGGGGCTGCCGTAAGCATTGTGGAAATGCTGCCGGTTGTCGGAAAGGATCTGGATACCGTTACCAAGGTGGGAACCTACGATATGCTGGAAAAACACAACGTACAGGTACTGACCTCTACAGCACTGCAGGAAGTGCATCCGGATCACTTTGTCGTAAAACGCACCGAGCAGATGGAAACACTGGACTTCGATTACGGCTTTGTCTGCCTGGGTATGCGTGCGTATTCTCCGGTTATGGAGGAGCTGAAGCAGACCTTTGCGGATGAGGATGTAGAGCTGTTCAATATCGGTGACAGCGTACGTGCCAGAAGAATCATTGACGGTGTGGCAGAGGGAAGAAACATTCTCAACGCATTGAAGCAGAAAGAATTTTTATAGAAAAGAAACAGAACACGTTATATAAGGAGGAACCAATTATGGCAGAAAGAATTAGCGGACACACAGAACTGATCGGATTGATTGCGACACCGATTCGTCATTCAAAATCACCAAAGATGCACAATGAGGCATTCGCAAAGCTGGGACTTGATTATGCCTATCTGGCGTTTGAGGTAGGAAACGAAGAGCTGGAGGATGCGGTGAAGGGCTTTAAGGCACTGAAGGTGCGCGGATACAATGTATCCATGCCGAACAAAACCGTCATCGGACAGTATCTGGATCATTTATCTCCGGCTGCTGAGCTGTGTGGTGCTGTCAATACGGTTGTCAATGACAACGGGGTATTAACCGGACATATTACCGACGGTATCGGATATATGCGTTCCTTAAAGGATGCAGGAATTGAGCCTGCCGGTAAGAAGGTTACGATTACAGGAGCCGGTGGAGCTGCGACGGCAATCGAAATTCAGATGGCTCTGGATGGAGTTAAGGAAATTTCCATTTTCAACCGCCGCGATGAATTCTGGGAGCGCGCAGAACAGAATGTGAAAAATATCAACGAAAAAACAAGCTGCAAGGCGACGCTGTTTGATCTTGCGGATACGGAAGCATTGAAGCGTGAAATCGAAGACAGCTATCTGTTTGCCAATGCGACCGGTGTCGGAATGAAACCACTGGAAGGGCAGATGGTTATTCCGGACGCAAGCTTCCTGCGCAAGGATCTGATCGTTACCGATGTTGTCTACATGCCAACGGAAACTGAGCTGCTGCGTGTCGCAAAGGAAGTCGGCTGTAAGACGATGAACGGTCTGGGTATGATGCTGTATCAGGGTGCTGCCGCATTCGAATTGTGGACAGGCAAGGAAATGCCAATTGACTACATGAAAGAAATTCTGGATATCAAATTTTAAATAAACAAACGACATAAGGAGAAAGTTATGAATAAAAAATACTATCCAAGTGCCTTTATCTTGTACTTGAATTACTTCATTCACGGTATCGGCTGTTCCATTCTGGGACAGGCCGTGATCAAGGAAATGCTGGTTGCCCAGTGGGGACAGGGCATGGATGCCATCGGACAGGTGACGATGGTAGCTGCTGCGCTGGGTCTGGGACGTTTGATTTCCCTGCCGATTGCAGGACCGCTGTCCGATAAAATGGGAAGAAAGCTTTCCTCCCTGATCGGTATCGCATCCTATGCGATCTTCTTCATCGGTGTGGCAATGTCACCAAATATGTGGGTTGCCTATGCTGCGGCAATTCTTGGGGGAATCGCCAATTCCTTTCTGGATACCGGTGTCATTCCGGCCTGTGTGGAAATTCTGGAGCCAAGATCCTCTCTGGCGACCATGCTGACAAAATTCTTCATCTCAGCAGCACAGCTGCTGCTGCCGTTCATGCTGGGGGCACTTGCAGGGGCAAGTCTTTCCTACAACGTACTGCTGTACATCAGTGGTATCGCGATTCTGGTGATTGGTGTACTGGTGATCTTTGCACCGATGCCAAAAGCAGAGAAGGCTGCCGGCGAGAAAGCACCGGGACTGCTTGAAAACATCCGCAATTCTCATTTCTCTGCGGAAAGCATCGCATTGATCGTCATCGGCTTTACCTGCACCGCTACCTTCCAGCTGTGGCTGAACTGTGCACAGACCTTCGCAAAGGATCTGGCAGGAGTGAGTGATCCAAGCATGATGCAGACATATTATTCCTTCGGCTCTCTTGCGGCCATCATCGTAACGGCTGGTTTGGTATCCCGCATCAAGGGTGTGCGCTTCCTGTTTGTGTATCCGCTGATAACACTGATCACGCTGGTGCTTGTCTATGTAACACGCAGTGAAACGATGTGCTACATCGGAGCTGCCTTAGTCGGTTACAGTGCCGGTGGTGTGATTCTGCAGCTGGTTACTGCAACTGCCAATGACCTGTTCCCGCATATCAAGGGAACCATCACAAGTATTGTCATGATTATGTCCAGTCTTTCCAATTATACGATTCTCTCTGTTGCAGGTACCATGGATTCCGCACAGATTCTGATGATGAACATTGTGATTACCGTGATCGGTGTATTACTTGCACTGTTTGTCAACCTGCGTTTTCAGAAGCTGGCAGGGAAATAGTAGAAATAAATGGAAATTTATCATACCGCATGTGGGTGCGGTATGATATAATAACGGCAATTCTAACGGTTAGGAGGAAGTAACATGAAGATTATACGATGGCTGGATGACAATCTGGAAGAAGCACTGCTGATTGCACTGCTGGTGACGATGACGCTGCTTATGGGCCTTCAGGTGTTCAGCCGTTACATACTAAACGCGTCGCTGAGCTGGTCCGAGGAGCTGACACGCTACCTCTTTATCTGGAGCGGGTTTTTAAGCATCAGCTACTGCATCAAAAAGTGGATTTCCATAAAAATCGATCAGGTCATTCTCATGTTTCCAAAGCCGGTGTATGTCGTTGCACAGCTGGTGTTAAACGTGATCCTGTTTGCACTGTTTGCGTTTCTGGCATGGCATGCGCTCACCTATTTGCAAATGAGTATTGCAAGTGCGCAGAAGTCACCTGCACTGGGACTGCCGATGCCCTTTGTACAGGCGGCTCCACTGGTAGGCTTTACGCTTGCCGCCATTCGTGCCCTTCAGCAGATCATGCTGGAAATCGGTAATATCCGCTATTTCATGACCTGCGGAAAGATTAAGGAAAGAGAGGAGTAACGATATGCTGGCAATGGTAATTATGATTTTGTTTATCGTTCTTCTGCTTGTATCCGTACCGATTTCCGCAACGCTGTCGGCGGTATCGCTGGCACCCTCGCTGCTGGATCCCAATTTTCATATATCGGCGGAATATATCATCCGCGCCATGCTGGGAGGAATTGATTCCTTCCCGCTGCTCGCTGTCCCGATGTTTGTGCTGTCCGGTATTCTGATGGCAAAGGGCGGTGTCAGTAAGAAGCTGTTTGATGTCTTCTCCTATTTTCTGGGAGAGCATACCGCAGGAATGCCCTGTGCCGTCATTGTGACCTGTCTGTTTTACGGTGCGATTTCCGGCAGTGCACCGGCAACGGTGGCAGCTGTCGGCAGTATGACAATTCCGCTTTTGATTCGTATGGGCTATGATAAGGTGTTTGTGACTGCCATTGTTGCGGTTGCGGGCGGTCTAGGTGTCATAATACCTCCAAGCATACCGTTTATCCTGTTTGGTATGGCGAGCGGAGCCAGTGTCGGTAAAATGTTTATGGCCGGCATCATTCCGGGGATTCTGATTGCCCTGCTGCTGATGCTGTATGCGCTTTACTATTGTAAAAAGCATGGAGAGGATAAGGAAAAGATCCACGCAGAGGTATCCGTCCTGCATGAGAAGGGGTTTGTGAAGGTGTTTCTGGACAGCTTCTGGGCACTGTTAACACCAGTGATCATTCTGGGCTGCATCTATAGCGGGATTGCTTCCCCGACAGAGGCAGCGGTTATATCCGTGTTCTATGCGCTGATCATTTCCATGTGTATCTACCGGACATTGAAATTCCGTGATTTAAAGGGTGTGCTGGTGGAGGCAATCCGCACCTTTGCACCGATTCTGTTTATCCTGAGTGCGGCAGTGGCGTTTTCCCGTATCATTACCCTGCTGCAGATTCCGGAGATGGCAGGGGAATTCATCCTGTCCACCTTCAGCGGCAAGGTTGCGGTACTGCTGGTGATCAATGTGCTGCTGCTGATCGTCGGTATGGTCATGGATACCTCGCCAGCCATTCTGATTCTGACTCCGATCCTGATTCCCATCACCAACAGTCTTGGAATCGATCCGATTCAGTTTGGTATCATCATGGTTGTCAACCTTGCCATCGGCTTTGTGACACCGCCGATCGGTATCAATCTGTTTGTCGCGAGCTCGCTGACAGATGTTCCGGTCATGCAGATTGCGAAAAAGGCCATGCCGCTGATTGTCTTCTTTCTGATCGCTTTGCTGGCCATTACCTTTATTCCGCAGATTTCACTTCTGCTGGTATCGTAAGAGGAGGGACGTTATGAAAAAGATTCTATTTGCTCTTTTCACTTTCTCTTTGCTGCTGTCCGGCTGTGCGCAGAAGATTGAGGATCCGGCAGAGGCTTCTGCCGCGTATCCGTGGATCATTGCGACCGATTCCCCAAAGGATACGGTAACCGGACTGTTTGCCCATAAGTTTGCGGAAGAGGTGGAACGGCTGAGCAATGGCTCCATCCATATGCAGGTGTATGAAAACGGTACGCTGGGTAGTGACCGTGAGCTGATTGAGAGCTGTATGGGACAGGATATTCCCTTCGTTTTGCAAAACACGGCACCACAGACCAATTTTATGCCCAAGCTGGCAATCTTCGATTTGCCGGTTGCGTATACGGATATAAAGGAGCTGCGCAACACACTCGATGACCCCGACCTGATGTCCATGATCAACAAGGTGTACAGGGAAAAAGGCTTTCGTCTGCTGGCCATGGGAGATCAGAGCTTTCGTGTCATGACAACCAACCGGAAAATTCAAAGCATTGATGATTTTAAGGGTCAGAAGATCCGGACGATGGAAAATCCATATCATATCGCCTTCTGGCAATCCATCGACGCCAACCCGACACCGATGACGTTCTCCGAGGTATATATCGGCTTACAGCAGGGGACGATTGATGCACAGGAGAATCCATATGAGGTTGTCGTATCCGGAAAAATTTATGAACAGCAGGATTACATCGTACAGACGAACCATCTGCCGCATCTGCTTTCGCTGATTGTCAACGATGAATTTTATCAGTCGTTAAGCAGCGAGGATCAGAAAATCGTCGATAAGGCAGCGGAGAATGCCCGCAACTATGCGCGACAGCAGGCGGATGAGCGTGTGAACGACCGACTGAATATCATTACTGGCAGCGGAACAACCATCATAGAGCTTGAGGATTCCATGATTGATCAGCTGCGCGAAAAAGCACAGCCTGTGTATGAGAACATCAAGGCGCAGACTGGCGATGCATTGTATGAAGCATATACGAAACGTATGCAGTAGGAGGAAACATGAATACGGTAAACGTAAGAAATATAGTAATCGGCGAGGGGATTCCGAAAATCTGTGTGCCGATTGTCGGAAAAACAAAGGAAGAGCTGCTTTCTGAAGTAGAAGTGCTAAAGAGTGTTCCTGTAGATGTGGTAGAATGGCGTATGGACTGGTTTGAAGAGGTGGAGTGCTGTGAAAAGGCGGTAGCGATGCTGCAGGTACTTCGTGAAGCTATTCCGGAAATGCCGATTCTTGCGACCTTCCGCAGTAAGAAGGAAGGCGGGGAACTGGAAATCAGTACAGCAGCCTATGTAGAGCTGAACAAAGCCATCATTGACAGCGGAAACGCGGATTTGATTGATGTGGAGCTGTTCACTGGAGAAGCGCAGGTAAAGGAACTGATTGCCCATGCGCATGACAAGGGTGTTCGCGTCATCATGTCCAACCATGATTTTGACAAAACACCATCTTATAATGAAATACTGACACGTTTAAAATCAATGCAGACACTGGGAGCGGATATTCCGAAAATCGCGGTTATGCCAACCTGCAAGGCAGATGTAATCACACTGCTGCAGGCGACAAATGACATGCATGAAAACTTTGCGGATCGTCCGATCATCACAATGTCAATGGCGGGTACAGGCGTACTATCCAGATTGTGTGGAGAGGTCTTCGGTTCTGCACTGACCTTTGGAGCCGCAAAAAAAGCGAGTGCACCGGGACAGATGGGCGTCGAGGATTTAAAAACGGTACTTTCTCTGCTGCACAAGAGTCTGTAAGCTTCTATTCCGTGCAGAAAAGACTTAGACAGGCAACGACATTGGTCGGCTGAATAAGTCTTTTTCTTTATACCTTCAACCCGTTAGGAAACAAACACCAGCAATGGAATACTATAAGTGGCAGATGTGTTCAGGAATGATGTACGCGTAGGTTTGCTGTGTCTGTGAGTATTGGATGGATTGTAGTGGAACATGGAAATGACAAGGAAATGTGACGTTTAAATATTGCATATCCAAACGAAAAAAGGTAAAATAAGGTTATGCGTTATGGAACTTTTTCAGAATGGTGAAAAAGTTTTCAGAAAGGAGAAGCAATGTACAAGGTTATAGAGAAGGAAATTCTAAATCCAACCGTTACCAAAATGGTTGTTGAAGCACCGGCTGTTGCGAAAAAAGCACTGGCAGGACAGTTTATTATTCTGCGTGTGCACGAGGATGGGGAGCGTATTCCGCTGACGATTGCGGATTATGACAGAGAAAAAGGCACGATTACGATCATCTTTCAGATTGTCGGCAAGACAACGATGCTGCTGAATCAGCTGAATGTCGGGGACAGTATTCTGGATTTCGTCGGTCCTCTTGGCAAGCCTTCCCATGTGGACGGGTATAAGAAGGTCTGTGTCATCGGTGGAGGGGTCGGCTGTGCCATTGCTTATCCAACAGCAAAGGCGTTACATGAAAACGGCACGGAGGTTACCGTGATCACGGGATTCCGTAACAAGGATCTGGTAATTCTCGAGGAGGAATTCAAACAGGTCAGCACGCATGCCTATCTTGTCAGTGACGATGGCAGTACCGGCGTTAAGGGGCTGGTTACCAACGTGCTGGAGGATTTGATCAACAAAGGGGAAAGCTTTGATGAGGTCATTGCGATCGGACCGCTGATCATGATGAAGTTTGTTTGTCAGCTGACAAAAAAATACGGTATCAAAACCGTGGTATCCATGAATCCGATCATGATTGATGGTACCGGAATGTGCGGCGGCTGCCGTTTGAGTGTAGGCGGGGAAACAAAATTTGCCTGTGTGGACGGTCCGGATTTTGACGGTCATCTGGTGGATTTTGATGAAGCGATGTCCCGTGGGGCAACGTATCGTGATTTTGAAGCACATGCCAGAGATGCTGCCTGCAATCTGATGAATAAGGAGGTACGCTGATATGCCGAATATGTCATTGAAAAAAGTGGAAATGCCTGTCCAGGACGGAGAGGTCAGAAGAAATAATTTTGAAGAGGTGGCTCTGGGCTATACAAAGGAAATGGCAATGGAGGAGGCGCAGCGCTGTCTGCACTGTCCGACAAAGCCATGTATCAGCGGCTGTCCGGTTGCTGTTAATATTCCGGATTTTATCGAACAGGTAAAGGAAGGGAATTTTGAGGAAGCTTATCAGATCATTCACGAAACAAGCTCTTTGCCTGCTGTTTGCGGGCGTGTGTGTCCACAGGAGAAGCAGTGTGAGGCAAAATGCGTACGCGGTGTAAAAGGGGAAGCCGTGGCAATCGGACGTCTGGAGCGCTTTGTGGCTGACTGGCACAGAGAAAACGTGAAGGATGAGCTGAAAAAGCCGGAAAGCAACGGTCATAAGGTTGCTGTGGTAGGGGCAGGACCTGCGGGACTGACCTGTGCCGGAGATTTGGCAAAAAAGGGATATCAGGTATCCGTGTTTGAGGCACTGCATGTCGCCGGCGGTGTGCTGATGTACGGTATTCCGGAATTCCGTTTGCCGAAGGCTGTCGTGCAGACGGAAATCGAAGGGCTGAAGCAGATGGGCGTCGATATTCAGACCAATATGGTCATCGGCCGCAGTGAATCTGTCGATGATCTGTTTGATGCCGGATATGAATCTGTCTTTATCGGAAGCGGTGCGGGGCTGCCAAGCTTTATGAATATGCCGGGAGAAAACCTGAAGGGTGTGTATTCCGCAAATGAATTCTTAACACGCTGCAATCTGATGAAGGCATATAAGGATGGTGTGGATACACCGATTCAGCATCCAAAACGCGCCGTGATCGTCGGTGGCGGTAATGTGGCGATGGATGCGGCACGCTGTGCAAAGCGTCTGGGTGTTGAGGAAGTAACCATCGTATACCGCAGAAGCATGGATGAGCTGCCTGCCCGTAAGGAAGAGGTGGAGCACGCCATGGAAGAAGGCATTGTCTTCAAGCTGCTGACCAATCCGGTCCGTGTGCTGGGAAATGAAGACGGCTGGGTATGCGGTATGGAATGTGTGTCCATGGAGCTGGGAGAACCGGATGCCAGTGGAAGAAGACGTCCTGTGGAAATCAAGGACAGCAACTTCGTGCTGGATGTTGACTGCATGATTATGGCAATCGGTACATCGCCGAATCCGCTGATTCGCTCTACAACAGAGGGCCTGGAAACCAATCGCAAGGGCTGTCTGATTGCAGATGACAACGGTGCAACCACCAGAGAAGGTGTATTTGCCGGCGGTGATGCGGTAACCGGAGCTGCCACGGTCATTCTTGCGATGGGCGCCGGGAAAACAGCTGCTGCAGCAATCGATGATTATATTCAAAATAAATAGCGAAATCAGATAAACTCTGGAATTGTCTCTTCTTCCCGAGTTTTGTGGAAAGAGAAAGAAAAAAACGTGGAAGGGTTTACAATCGGAGTAAAAAATGTTACTATATAGACAGGAAATAAGTACCTTATTTCTGTTATCATGATACTGGCTCTATTGTGATAACCTTGAAAGTTGTGTATTCTTTACATTCCTTCCTTTTATTGTAAACTACACGATTTCAATTACTTTTATTCATATCGATTTCCTTTCGATAACCTAATGAAAAGGGACGTGGTGATGCGCGTCCTTTTTCAGTTGCCTGCGATTGCGGTTGTTTTTCCTTCCAATTTCTGCTATTCTAGTTTCAGGTGATGCTATGAAATCAAAGAGGAATAAACTGATCATCGGCGGTGTGGCAGGTATCGTCGCCATGTTTCTGCTGTCGCTTTTTCTACCTGCTTTCCAGCCGTTTGCCAAGGCAGGGGCACTGGTCATTTATGCACTGGTAAATTATGTGCAGATCAAAGAGATGAAGTGTAACGGTCAGGATATTGAAAAACCGGCGCTTTTTACGGCAGCTGTACTAATCATTGTCGGCTATCTGCTGTTTTTTACATAGAAAATGGCAGTGAACGATTGACAAAGGATACCCAAATTGGATATACTATTGAAGTATAAAGGCTGAGAATTAAAGTAGTACCTTGTGGAAGTGTCACAGAGAGTCGGTGTTGCTGAGAACCGATACATGAAAGCTTGCGGAACTTGTTAAGGAGCTGATAGCTTGCTATCCGTTTGACTTCGCGTTAAGAAGAAATGAAGGGCACTTGTACAAGTGAACTAAGGTGGTACCGCGTTAATTATGACGTCCTTAGAGATAAGGGCGTTTTTTATTTGATATGTAAAGGAGAATGCAGTTATGAATTACAACCATCAGGAAGTAGAAAAAAAGTGGCAGAGCTACTGGCTGAACAACAAAACCTTTGCCTGCGATGCATGGGATTTTGATAAGCCGAAGTGCTATGTTCTGGATATGTTCCCATATCCGAGCGGAAACGGACTTCATGTCGGACATCCGGAGGGCTATACCGCAACGGATATCGTGTGCCGTATGAAGCGTATGCAGGGGCACAATGTCCTGCATCCAATGGGCTGGGATGCCTTTGGATTACCGGCAGAGCAGTTTGCCATCACAACAGGAAACCATCCTGCAGAGTTCACAAAGATGAATATCGATCATTTCCGTGAACAGATTCGTGCGCTGGGCTTTTCCTATGACTGGGACCGTGAAATATCCACGACGGATCCAAGCTACTACAAGTGGACACAGTGGATTTTTCTGAAGCTGTATGACAAGGGACTTGCCTATGTGGATGAAATTCCTGTCAACTGGTGTCCGGAGCTGGGAACCGTGCTTGCCAATGAAGAGGTCATCGACGGCAAGAGTGAGCGTGGAGGTTTCCCGGTTATCCGCAAGCCGATGCGCCAGTGGGTATTGAAAATCACAGAATATGCAGAACGTCTGCTGGAGGATCTTGAGCTGTGCGACTGGCCGACCTCCACCAAGGAAATGCAGATCAACTGGATTGGAAAATCCAAGGGTGCCAATGTCGTCTTCAAAATCAAGGATACAAAGAAGGAATTCACCGTGTTTACAACACGCTGCGATACCCTGTTTGGGGCAACGTACTGCGTTATGGCACCGGAGCATCCGTATGTGGATGAAATTACGACGAAGGAACAAAAGGAAGCAATTGATGCATATAAAACAGCATGTGCTACGAAATCCGACCTGGAGCGTACCGAACTGAACAAGGAAAAAACCGGTGTCTTCACCGGTGCCTATGCGATCAATCCGGTAAATGGAAAAGAAGTGCCAATCTGGATTTCCGATTATGTGCTGGCAAGCTATGGAACCGGAGCCATCATGGCGGTTCCTGCACATGATACGCGTGACTGGGAATTTGCTAAGAAGTTTGGCATTGATATCATTCCGGTTTTAGAGGGCGGCGATGTGACACAGGAGGCTTATACCGAAGATGGTGTGCATATCAATTCCGGATTCCTTGACGGCATGGGAAAACAGGAGGCAATTGATACGATGATTGCCTGGCTGGAAGAGCATGCATGCGGCTGTGCCAAGACGACCTATAAGCTGCGTGACTGGCTGTTCTCCAGACAGCGTTACTGGGGAGAGCCAATCCCGATCATACATATGGAGGATGGTACAACCCGTACGGTGGATATCGATGAACTGCCGCTGGAGCTGCCGGAAACAAAAAACTTTAAGCCGAGTGGTTCCGGAGAATCCCCGCTTGCACATTGTGAAGACTGGCTGAATGTGGAAATCGACGGAGTGAAGGGAAAACGCGAAACGAATACGATGCCGCAGTGGGCTGGCTCCTGCTGGTATTATCTGCGCTACATCGATCCGAAAAACGATGATGCGATTGCGGCAGAGGAGCTGCTGAAGCACTGGCTGCCGGTTGATCTGTATGTCGGTGGTGCCGAGCATGCGGTTCTGCATCTGCTGTACGCACGCTTCTGGCACAAGGTGCTGTATGACTGCGGTGTGGTGCCGACAAAGGAACCGTTCCAGAGATTGTTCCATCAGGGAATGATTCTGGGAGAGAACAATGAAAAAATGTCAAAATCCAGAGGCAATGTTGTAAATCCGGACGATATCGTGGAAAGCCATGGTGCCGATGCACTGCGTGTCTATGAAATGTTCATGGGACCGCTGGAGGCAGCACTGCCTTGGAGTACCACAGGTCTGGATGGGGCAAGAAGATGGCTGGATCGTGTTTGGAGATTGTACACGGACTATGATAAATTCACAGAAGCCAATGATGGAAAGCTGGATAAGGTATACCATGCGACCGTTAAGAAGGTAACCAATGATGTGGAGACTCTGAATCTGAACACCGCAATTTCACAGATGATGATTTTCATCAATGAATGCTATAAGGCAGAAAGCATTTATGTGGAATACGCAAAGGGCTTTGCCAAGATGTTCGCCTGCTTTGCACCGCATATGGGGGAGGAAATCTGGAGTACGGTGTTTGGCGGATGCGGAACGATTACCTATGAGCCATGGCCGACCTATGATGAAGCCAAGCTGGTTGAGGATGTCATTGAGGTCATCGTACAGGTAAACGGCAAGCTGCGTGGAAAATTCACGACGGAAGCCGGCAGTGATGACGAAGCCATGAAGAAACAGGCATTGGAAATCAGCGCAGTTGCGGCACAGATTGAAGGAAAGACGATACGTAAAATCATTGTCGTCAAGGGCAAGGTTGTAAATATCGTTGCGAATTAAAAAAAGCAATGCTGCTGTATTCATTGAAAATAGAGCAGATAAAAAGCGGACTCCATAGAGGAACTCCGCTTTTTTGCGTTCCTTTTTGTTATCGGTTGGAGCAAGTCAATTGATATTTCAAAAATGAATACATTGCTACCGCATACTACTTGTAAGGTTTGCAGTCGGTGTATGTTCACGCAAGTATAAGCGGACAAGAAGCAGTATACAGCGGATGTGTATTCCTTTGGCTTCAAGAGCATTGAAAAAAACGTAAAGAAAGTAAATAGAAACACGCCATTCTGGAATACTAAGGAAGTATATGCAGAGAAGGAGGGAGTATGATGAGAATACAGAATAAAGAGCTGTCAGGAGCGATTGTTACGCTGGGATGTGTTCTTTTATCGGCACTGCTGCAGACCTATGTTATACAATCCATGATGCAGCCGATGGGGCTGTTATCAGGAGGCTTTACGGGACTGGCAATTCTGCTGGATCGTATTGCCGGTGTCGCCGGCTTTCCATTTTCCGTTTCTGCAGGAATTCTCATGCTGAATATACCGCTGGCACTGCTTTGCTATCGGGGATTAAGTAAACGCTTTACCCTCTATTCCAGTATCCAGTTTGTCTCCTCCAGTATCTTCCTGCAGCTGTTTCATTTTCAACCGATCTTTCATGATCTTTTGCTGCAGGTGCTGTTCGGTGGCTTTCTATACGGCTTCAGCGCTGTCATTGCACTGCGGGGGAATGCATCAACCGGTGGTACGGATTTTATTGCACTGTATGTTTCCAACCGTCTGGGGAAATCCATATGGAGCTATGTGTTTATTGGAAATACAATCCTGCTTTGTATATCCGGTCTTCTGTTTGGCTGGCTGTATGCCGGCTACTCCATCATTTTTCAATATATCACAACCAGAACGATTGAAATGTTCTATAACCGTTATGAACGGGTGACCCTTGAAATCATGACCAGAAGCAAAGACGAAGTACGGGATGCCTATATCCGCCGGTATGAGCACGGCATGACCATCATACCGGCTTATGGCGGCTACAGTCATAATCGAATCTATCTGCTGCGAACAGTCGTATCCGCTTATGAGGTGTATGACATCATACAGCTCGTCAGAAAAACAGACCCGGATGTTCTGGTCAATGTGATAAAAACAGAACAGTTCTATGGCTCGTTTTACCAGCAGCCGCTGGAGTAACCATTTGCAGGAGGTTGGAAAAATGATTGCCTTGGACAATAAAAAATTACAGAGCCTGCTATTGACATGCTTATCATTCTTGTGTATTATTGTATTAGATACTTAATACAATAAGCAGATATATTTGATGAAGGAACGTGTGGAGGGCAGTATATGACCTGGAAGAAAAGAAATATCATTATCATAACCATGAATTTTCTTGCCCTGCTGCTGTATATGACAACGATGCTGCAAAGGGAAAATCCGATTGGACAAACACTGACGGTAATCCTGCTTGCCGCTTCCGGCTCCTTACTTGTGATCCGTATGGAAACACACATGGCGTTTCATGCACAAACAAAACAGCTGCAATACCAAAATCTTGATTTGTTTCGTTTTCTTTCCTCAATCATCATTGTGCTTCATGTACGTCCCTTCTTCACAGTATCCTATGAAATTGATATGGCAATCAATAATATCATCGGCAGAATCTGTGTGCCGTTCTTCTTTTTCATCAGTGGTTATTTCGCTGCAAAGCAGGAACAGAAAAAGCCGGATTACATCCGTTCCTATATCCGTTCCATGATCCCGGTATATCTGCTGTGGAGCGCAGTGTATCTGCCATGGTCACTATCCCTGGCTGCTCCTTATATCCAGCAGGTATCGGGTCTGCTTTGTACAATTGGGTTACCTACTGCCATACAGAATCTGCTTCTGCTTTTATTGGTTCCTCTGGCAGTGATCGTCGCCCTGTTGTATTCCGGGGTGTATTATCATCTCTGGTATTTCCCGGCACTTCTGCTTTCCATGCTTGTTCTGCGCTGGTGGAAGAGGAAGTATTCCCTAAGGGTACTGCTTACGGTTTCCTTTGTTCTGCTGCTGTTTGGCGCCACAGAGACCTATTACGGCTTTTGCGGTCAGTTTTTCCAATCCCTGCTTCACTATTATTATGCGGTTTTTTTCACAACCCGTAATTTCCTGTTCTTCGCCTTGTTTTATGTCACCTTGGGCTATTGGATGGGAAAGCAGGAGCAGCCCGCTTCTTCTCTGTGCTTTTTAAAGCTGCTGCTCAGTATTGCCGCCTTAGTCGGGGAAGGACTGCTACTGCAGACAACACAGCGTCTGGACAGCAATATTCTGCTTGCCTGTGTGCCGCTGGTTTATTATTTGTTCTCCTGTCTGCTGTATACGAATATCCATGTGCCTCAGCTTTCAGAAATTCCGTTTCGAGCGATATCCAAATACTATTATCTCGTTCATCCTCTGATGATACTGTTTGTCCATGCATGGTTTCCACAGGTGGATTCCTTCTGGATGGCTGTCGCAAAGGTAGTGTGTGTCCTGTGCTGTACGCATATCTGTACGCTTTTGCTTATACATATTAAAAAGCGCTATCCCGCAGTTCCGTTGTGATAGTCAACGGATACCATAAGCAGGCAGGCAGCAGTACTTCCGGCTTTGAGGAACACGTTGCTGTTATAACCTGTATCCATGGTGTTTTTCTCTTGGATACAGCACCAGGGAAATTGCATCTTTTTGATATTTTATTGTCACAATATATAAATTCTGCTATAATGGTAAAGGAAATTTGGAAGGTGATTAAAAATGGGTAGACATTTTGAAGTGCGTGCCGCTTCTATGGCAAAAACCGCTGCGGTAAAAGCAAAACTATATTCCCGTTATGGAAAAGAAATACTGATGGCTGCGAAGTCCGGTGTACCTGATCCTGACATGAATGCTTCTTTGAAGAAAGTAATCGAGCGTGCCAAGGCAAATCAGGTTCCTGCGGATGTTATCAAGCGTGCGATTGAAAAAGCCAAGGGTGGAACGAATGAAAACTATTCTGCGGCTACATATGAAGGATTTGGTGCCGGTGGTCAGGCTACGATCATCATTGACTGTCTGACGGATAATGCGAACCGTACCATTGCAGATCTGCGTGGATGCTTTAACAAGTCACATGCGAAAATCGGTGTCAGCGGCTGTGTTTCCTTTAATTATGAACATGTTGGACTGATTTCCATTAAGTATGATGATGAAGAGGCGATGATGGACGCGCTGATCATGGCTGAGGTTGATCTGAAGGATATCGAAGTCGAGGAAGGTCAGATGACCATTACTGTAGAGCCGACAGAGCTGAACAAGGCAAAGGATGCCATTGAGGAGCTGATTCCTGAAGTTTCCTTTGATATTCTGGAAGACACCATGCTTCCTAACGAATATGTGGAGCTTGAGGGTGAGGATCTGATGCTGTTCCAGCGTTTGGTAACTCTGTTGAATGAGGTGGATGATGTTCAGCAGGTATATCATAATGTACGCAATCTTAACGATTCAGTAGAATAAGAGAAAAGGACGGTGCATGGCATTGTCCTTTTTAAAATAAAGGATTGACAAAAAAAGAGGAAATGAGTACACTATAAGTACATCCGATGAAAAAGAGAGGCTTTGTGAAATGTAGTGCAGAGAGAGGAACAGCTGGTGAGAGTTCCTTCTATAAGTAGCACAGCCGGACACTTTGGAGGAATTATCAGGAAATGGATAATCGTAAACAGCCTGCGTTAAAGGTAAAGCTGCACTCCGTGTGAGTGAAATAAGGTGGTACCGCGTTCCCGACGTCCTTTGTTGGTGGCGCGTTTTTATTTTAAGCTGTCTGTTTTCGGGCAGAATGATAAGGTAATGGATAGAGGAGGTAATGAAATGAGCTATCAGGTACCAAGAGGAACACAGGATATTTTGCCAAATGAAATAAGTAAATGGCACCGTTTGGAAGAGCTGATTCGTCAGTTTACATATGTTTACAACTATCAGGAAATCCGGACACCGATTTTTGAACATACCAATGTCTTTAAAAGAGGAAATGATTCCAGTGATATGGTCAATAAGGAAATGTATACCTTCCAGCTGGAAAACAGCTCCACTTCACTGACGCTGCGTCCGGAGGGGACGGCAGGTGTTGCCAGAGCATTTGTTGAACATAAAATGTATGGATATGCCGATCTGCCGATGAAGATGTACTATGTGGGACCGCAATGCCGCCATGAACGCCCGCAAAAGGGCAGAATGCGTATCTTCAATCAGTTTGGTGTTGAGGTCATCGGTGCCAAAAGTCCGTTGCTCGATGTGGAAACGATTGCACTTGGATGGTCGTTCATCTCGGCGCTTGGCTTAAAGGATATGAAGGTGCTGATCAATACGCTTGGGGATGATGCATCTCGTGCCGCCTACCGTGAGGCTTTGAAGGAGCATTTTAAAAACGATATTGACCATATGTGTACAGACTGCAAGCGTCGCTATGAGCAGAATCCGCTGCGTATTCTGGATTGTAAGGTCGATCATGATCTGGATGTCATGAAGCAGGTTCCCAAGATGGCGGATTATCTGAATGAGGAAAGCAAGGCATATTTTGAACAGGTTCTGGAAGGGCTGGATGCTTTGGGCATTCCTTATGAGGTGGATGACAAGCTGGTGCGTGGTCTGGATTACTATACGCATACCGTATTTGAAGTCGTTTCTGTAAATAAGGAAATGGGGGCGCAGTCAACGGTATTTGCCGGTGGACGCTATGACGGACTTGTTGAATATTTCGGCGGACCTGAAGGAATGAGCGGAATCGGCTGGGCAATGGGTCTGGAGCGTCTGTTGATTGCTTTAGAGGCGGAAGGAATTTCCCTGGTGGATGAGGACAGTCTGGATGTGTATGTATTGTGTCTGTCACCGAAGGCATCCACGACCGTTTTACAGGTCGTGACACAGCTTCGTGCCGCAGGATATCGCACGGATACGGATTATCTGAATCGATCCATGAAGGCACAGTTTAAGACAGTCGACCGCAAGCATGCCAAGGTTGCCATTATGATCGGAGAGCAGGATCTGGAAAGTGGCAGCGCTGCTGTAAAGAATATTGAAACAAAGGAAAAGACGGAGGTGGCATTTGATTCCATCGTTGAGGCAATCGACGCCATGTTCGGTGAAGCAGAGGAAGAACATACCTGTACGTGCGGGGAGGAACACTGTACCTGCCAAAAGGAACAATAGGGAGGCAAGCATATGAATAGAACACATACGAATGGAGAATTGCGCTTGTGTGATGCAGGGAAAGAGGTTACCCTGATCGGATGGGTCGCAAAGAGAAGAAATTTCGGTTCTCTGGTATTTATCGATTTACGCGATCGTACCGGAATCACACAGCTGGTGTTTGATGAACAGCTGTCGGAACAAATCCGTGATGTGCGTAATGAATACATTCTGGAAGCAACTGGCTGTGTCATGGAGCGTAAGGATAAGAACCCAAAGCTGCCGACCGGTGAGATTGAAATTCAGGTCCGTGCCGTTACGATTATCAACCGTGCGGAAACCACCCCAATCATTGTTGCGGATGAAACCGATGCCCTGGAGGATACCCGCCTGAAGTATCGGTATCTGGATTTAAGAAGACCTGTGATGCAGCAGAAGCTGATGCTGCGCCATCGCATCACACACAGCATGCGGGAATATCTGGACAGCAGGGAATTTATCGAAATCGAAACACCGATGCTGGGAAGAAGTACACCGGAGGGTGCGCGTGATTATCTGGTGCCAAGCCGTGTACATCCGGGAAGCTTCTATGCCCTGCCGCAGTCACCGCAGCTTTATAAGCAGCTGTTGATGGTATCCGGCTTTGAACGCTATTACCAGTTTGCCCGCTGCTTCCGTGACGAGGATCTGCGAGCGGATCGTCAGACGGATTTTACACAGGTCGATCTGGAAACCAGCTTTTTAAGTGATGTGGAAATTCAGACAATGATGGAGGAGATGCTGCAAAAGCTGATGAAGGATGTCAAGGGAATGGACATCAGCATACCATTTCCACGCCTGACCTGGACGGAAGCCATGAATCGTTATGGAAGTGACAAGCCGGATAACCGCTTTGGCATGGAGCTGCAGGAAATAACAGAGCTTTTTGAGAACTGCGGATTCAAGGTGTTTGCAGATTGCATTGCAGACAAGGGCAGCATCAAGGCTGTTGTCGTTCCTGGAAAAGCCGGCATGACCAGAAAAGAAATCGATAAGATTACCGAGCTGGCGAAGAAAAACGGAGCCAAGGGTCTGGTAACGCTGAAATACAAGGATGAAGAATTGAGCGGACCAATTGTGAAGTTCTTAGCAGAGGAAGAAATACAGGCGCTCGTTACGCGTTTAAGCCTGAAGAATGAAGACCTTGTTCTGATTGTTTCCGACGCATGGAGAACGACCTGCGAGGTGCTGGGGGCATTGCGTAATCATTTCGGTGCAGAGCTTGGCTTAAAGAAATCGGATGAATTTTCATATTTGTGGGTAACGGACTTCCCGATGTTTGAGTACAGTGAGGAAGACGGTCGCTGGTATGCAATGCACCATCCGTTCACACGCCCAAGAGATGAGGATATGCAGTATATCGACAGTGATCCGGGCAAGGTGCATGCCATTGCGTATGATGTTGTTTTAAACGGATATGAGCTTGGCGGCGGCTCCCTGCGTATTTATGACGGTGCCATGCAGGACAAGATGTTTGAGGTACTGGGCTTTACGGAGGAGAAAATACAGGAGAACTTCGGCTGGTTTGTGGATGCCTTGAAATACGGAACACCGCCGCATGGAGGTCTTGCGTTTGGACTGGATCGCATTGCCATGATCCTTTCCGAGAGTGAATCCATCCGTGATGTCATCGCTTTCCCGAAAAATGCGAATGCGAAATGTCCGATGAGTGATGCGCCGACACCGGTGGATGCGGCTCAGCTGGAGGAACTGCATATCGCGCTTACGGAAGAAGAATAGATGAAACATTGATCGATTGCGAAAAACAGTCACACAGCAAATGATGCTTTGTTATGCGGATGAAGACAGTACATCATCGTATGCACATCGATGTATGTGGAACGTAGAGCAGGACCATAGAAAACGAAAGAAAGAGATTTCATGTTATTGTTTGAAGGATACAATAGCATACGAAATCTCTTTTTCCTTTCATATATTCCTTACAGGCTGTAGTATTGTCCTTGCCATGTCTATGATTGCATATCTGTACGGTACCATCATTGGGTGGAAAAAGGGTGGTCATATCGTAGTCGATTTTCCGGCGCCATTGATTTCCAGAAAGCCAAACAATTCACCCTCTCTTACGTGAAAGCTGATATCCTTCACTGCAGTAAAATTCCTGTATTTTTTATTCAAATGGAATACTTCGATCATGTTCATAACCATTCCTCCTCGCATCACCACCTTATAATGAAACTGTTACGCTATGCAATGCGGATAACGGTAAGTGGCACAGCAGCATGGGTTGTGGGAAATATACAGGGATGAGTTACAGAAGAAATCTTAACATGAAGAAGATCCTAAGAGCATAGGTTAGAGAAGTTGACTCCCAGTGAGTAAATGAAATGATACATATCTACAGATGTAAGTTTCATAATCCACATTGATAGCTTACCTGAAATTTGTCAGGAATACATGTTTCCTGATAGATACCATCTGCAATTTAATTATTTATGTCTGTTTAACCGAATTACATCATAATTATAAGATAGAGTCAAAAGTTTATGGGATATTTTAAATTAAAAGAAAAATATAAAAGAAACATGAAAATTGATATAATCAAGATACAATTCAATACACGAAGATTATGTAATGTTGATAATACGAATGTACTTCTATACCTTATTTAATACACTCTCATATAGTCTGTGTTTAAGATATATGTGAATGATTTTAATACCATAACTTTTTTACTCTAACTAATTTATAATTATATATCGATTAAATTAAAGCTTCATGATATAGTATAGTTAAGTTAAATAGTATACCAAAAATACACATAATAAAAAGACTATTCGATTCAATAGTTTATGTCTATATGCGACTTTTGATAGAAAGATTTCGTAAAAAGTATTCGTACATTTTGAGTCTTATTGATAATTCTAATACACTTGTTGAAGAAAATAAATGAATGTTAAGTTAAATCTAAAGAAGTTTGCATTTAAACCTATCTAATTAGTGGAATAAGCCTTAATACTATGGCTTCTCTAAAATGATCTACATACCGAGAATAGGTAGAAGTAGTCAGTAAGAGCTATAGTGAAGTATATGTGATTATTGCATTTATATTTTATATATCATGCGCTGAGAAGGGATATTGTATCCATAATAGAGAAATTAGGGATACAATTATGTATGATATATAATCATCACATGTATTATGGGGGTTATGGTTTTTGTGAAATCAGTTGACTTGAATTCACTTGAAATCTTTAGCAGTAGACCGTGTAAGGTGTGGAGGTGGTGTTGAAATAGAAAGTTAAAATCTTATAAAGAGTAAAATATATGAGAATTCAGTAAACCATTAAGAAAGGACGGCACTATCATGAAAACCATCAATAAATTCTCACTAAAAACTTCAAAGTCAATTTTCTAACTAGAGCATGTATAGTTCTCGTTATTTTAAACAAGCAAGGAGAAATAGATTATGAAAAAATACGTCATAAATTTCTTGTTTTTACTCATCCCGCTTACCTTGCCATTCCTATTTTATTTAAGTAATCTGTTTTACGATTATGAGTATCGAAGTTATTTCTTCGTATATTTTCTGTTTTACATCATATATCTTCTCTTTATCCTTGTTTTTAGAAAACAGGCAGATGTGAGAGTTTTACTTATTGGAACGCTTGAGTATTTCCTCATCATTTTGGCAATGAAAATGTATTACATTATATTCTTCTGGTTTACTGCGAAATTGGATTTTAATCTCATTTCAGTGTTGACGTTATGGATATTATATGGCTATGCTTTTGCAGAGGTTAAAATAGCGAATAGCAGACAGAAGTGATGCTGGCAATCGTTCTGCTTGGTATCATCCTGCAGAAAAGACAATCGATTGGAAGAAAAAAATCATCCGTATATCGATTGCCCTTTTCAATTTGAAAGCCATCATCTGTACGCAGTGTTGCCTTACACGGTTAGAGCTTGCTTTGACAGTCCGCAATTGCTTTATCCTCACGAAAGCCCTTGAATACCGGCTGCCGCAAGCCGCCCTGTTCTGTATACTGCATGAATTTTACTGTTCCTACCAGTGGTGGATCGATCCATACGGCTTCTTCATTTCCGTTGGGAACGCTGGGTAGAAAGCTGGTGTCGGTCTTTTCACTGTGCTCCATCAGATAGGGAAGAGATGCCCCCATGGTCACATGTCCTTTGTATACCACCTGATGGTGTTGGTCATACTGTGCCAGAATAAGAGATACAATGCCTTTCTCCTTGACAATATAGCCACAGACGATAAAATCATCATCCAGCAGATTCTTGCATTTGATCCAGTCCTTCGTGCGCTTTCCACACACATAGCGGCTGTCTTTGCGTTTGGCGACGATTCCCTCAAGACCTCGCTGCTTTGTCAGCTCAAACAGCGCAATACCGTTGGTTTCGATATAGCGGGAGATTGAAAGCCGATCATTTTCCCGAACTGTCTTTTCCAGCAGCTGTTTGCGTTTCATGAGCGGCTGATCAATGACAAATGCATCCTTGTGATAGAGGATGTCAAAGGCAGTGAAGCTGGCAGGGAACTGGCGGGAATGCAAACGGATTTTAAAGGGGTCCGAGGTTAAAGTCCGCTTCTGTACCTGAAAGAAATCGGGCTCTCCATCATGAAAAATATACAGCTCACCATCCAGTATGCAGCGCGTTTTTACCTGCCGGTGCAGCTGTGACAGCTCCGGAAATTTTGCATTCAGCTTCAGATTGCGTTTGTTTCTCAACTCGGTGCTGTCTTTGTCAAGATACAATAGACAGCGTACACCGTCCAGCTTCCATTCATAGATGTAATCCTCATCATCGAAGGCCGGCTGCTCCAGCCCGATGAGCATCGGGGAAGCATCTCTGGCAGCAAAGTCCATCAGTGCTTCACGCTCCTGCGTCTTCCCTTGGGCTTCATTTCAGAAAGGGATTGCTGCAGGGCCTCCATCAAATCGACTGGAGTTGCAGTGTCCTGCTTGCGGTCACTGGCATGCACGATATGCTGACCACTGATTTTCTCTTCAATTGCAGCGCGCAGTCGTTCCTGAAACTCATCATGGTAATCACTGGGATCAAAGGGCTTGGTCATCGACTGAATCAGCTGCTTTGCCATATCACTTTCCGCTTTCACCAGCTTGGGATGTGCGAAAGCCTTTGGATTTTCGGCAATCTCTTCCTCATAAAACAGCGTTTTCACTAAAATGCCGACCTCACCGGGACACAGTGCCAGCAGTGTTTCCTTTGTGCCAATGACCGTTTTTGCTATCGCGACCACAGACAGCTTCGCCATGGCATCACGCAACAGCTCATATGCTTTTTCCGCATGCTTTTCCGGTACGGCATAGTAATTTTTCTCATAATAGATATCATCGATTTCCGCAAGCTTTGTGAACTGAAGAATCGTAATTGTGCGATCCTTTTCCGCCTTTAAGGCGTCAATCTCCTCATTGTCCATAATGACATACTTATCCTTTTCATACTGATAGCCCTTAACGATATCGGCTGCCTTCAGCTCCTTATCGCAATGTCCGCAATATTTTTTATAATGCACCCGCTCATGTGTTTTCTTACATAGCTGGTTGAAGGAAATATCCACATCTCTGGTTGTACGATACATCTGTATGGGGATATGTACCAGGCCGAAGGAAATGGCTCCCTTATGTGCAACTGCCATTGTTATCACCTCATCATTAGGTTGTGAAATTTCAATTAAATCTATACAAGAAATGCAGGAAGCCAAATATTTGCATTTTGTATGCAATTCTGGTAGAATAGCTGATTGAAAATCTTAAGATACCGCAGGACACGGGGGATAAAAGTGGAACAACAAAAAAAATAAAGTCAAGAGTATTATTTTCATTGATCCATGATATACTATAGATGTCCAGGAGGTATAAATTTTTCCTACACTTAGAGATAAGGGACTCCGGATGTTGTATTTTGGTGTGAATACCTGCACATCCTAGGTAAGACTGTAGGGATCCTGAAAAATTACACAGGGGACCCACCTGTATTTACAGGGAAAGATCTCTCCTTCTGGGCACTGAAAAGCAGATGATGAAAATCGTCTGTTTTTTTGTTTTTGCTATAAACATCAGAATGCTCGTTTTAGCGCAGGGTATCTATGATGTTTGCATGCTATGCGATTCTGGAAATTGTTTTCTTACTCCCGCATACCTCGCACTGCTGTACGATCATACATGCTTCTGTAACCTGCGCATGTTTTTACAGTCTCCATGTGAAAGTCCGTGCTATATGAAACCTGCAAGGGCAGTCTGCATATTCACGATATACCATCTGTTTTTAAACTACGCATCGTTTTCTGCGTTTTGTAATTTCCACAGCTAAGAATACCTGCTATAATATTTACAAACGTACGGAGGACAGCTTATGGAAAACAAGGAACGGTTTTTATCAATATACAGGGAGCATATTCATCGGGAGGGCAGTGAGAAGCTTCTGGACTATCTGCTATCGGAGCATAGTGATTTCTTTCGCGCACCGGCAAGCACCCGTTTTCACGGTGCACATGCCCAGGGACTGCTGGAGCACAGCCTGAATGTGTATGACTGTCTGAAGGATTATCTGAGCCGTCCAAGGGTAAAGGAATGCTACCATATGGATTACAATGAGGAAACGATTGCCATTGTGGCTCTGCTGCATGATATATGCAAGATCAACTGCTATAAGGAAAGCACACGGAATCAGAAGGTGAACGGACAGTGGGTGCAGGTTCCCTTTTACGAATATGAAGACCGGCTGCCGTATGGTCATGGCGAAAAGAGCGTCTATATTATTACAGGCTTTATGCGGCTGAGCAGGGAGGAGGCCTTTGCCATCCGCTATCATATGGGGTTCAGCGGAAGTGAGGAGGTACGAAATGTCGGTGCAGCCTTTGAAATGTATCCGCTCGCATTTGCTTTGAGTACGGCGGATATGGAGGCTACATATTATCTGGAAGGAAAGTAGCAGGCGGTCATAGAAAAGGGCAGGAAGCAGACAAAGCGAAGCTGCGGCAGCTGCAAAAGGATCAAACATCATAACAGGTAAGCAGTATGCACATTCCTGTATGTGAGAGTATGCTGTGCCAGTGGTCAAGACCTGTGAGTTATACGCCATGTGGATGTAAGAAGTATAAAGAAACATGCAAAAATAGGAAGTACATGCAGGCTGTAAAACATAGAAAAAAAACGTCTCTGACGTTTTTTTTCTATATATCCTTCGTAGAAGAATATGTCTGGAAAATTTCTTTGATTGCTGTTCCATCCATAATGGCTTTGCTTTCTTCCTCGCGAATTTTCAAATGACAGCGCTGCTTGGGGGTGTCGTTGTGCGAATAGACGATAAAATAGTTAGCACCGTGGCGTGTCAGCTGCAAATCGCCTTCCTCCTTCAGAAGAACAGACATGGATTTTGCTTTCTCTGCCCTGTGGTCACCCTCCCGATGCCACAGCTCCACCTGATCCTCGTTATACAGCATCCGGATGAAATTTTTCTGTGCCATTGGATAGCTCCTGTAAAATTCCTGCAGCATATCCTTCATTGCCTGCCGCTCCGTATAGCCGTCGTTGGGACAGGTGCTTTTCACGAACGGAATCTGATTTCGTTCCAGTGCCGATAAAATATCGCTTTCATAGGAATAAACCAGCGGGCGGATAAAGGTGGTGTCGGTACGCGACATATACATCTTCGGTAAAAACGTCGCCAGCTTTCCGCCGTGTATTGCATTCATCAGCAGTGTTTCCACAGCATCATCGCTGTGATGGCCGAATGCCACCTTCGTACAGTTCAGCTTCTTTGCGGCGTCGATAACCGTTGCCTTTTTAAACTTGGAACAGAGGCTGCATTTGATGTTGCCCTCCTTATCTGGATTCCGCTTCAAAATCTCATACACCTGGGAATCAAACTGGTAAAAGGTGATGCCCTGCTGCCGGCAGAAAGCAACAACCTCGCTGAAGTCCATGTTCGGAAAGCCGAGCTTTATATGAATGCCGACCACCTCAAAATTCCTGTCTGCAAATTTTGAATACATGTGCAGCGCAGTCAACAGCACCATGCTGTCCTTCCCGCCGCTCACCCCTACGGCAATCCGGTCCCCGTCATCGATCAGATGGTAGTCCTGATCCGCTTTTCGTATATCGCCTAAGATAGTATGCAGTTCCATTTTTTCACATCCTTTAGAAACCGTTTTATTATACCATGCTTTTTTTCACTTTCACATATTCCTCTCATGATTTGTGAAAAATCTATGGTATAATTAGTGACGGTGATAAGATGGACGGTATTTTACTAATAAACAAGGAACAGAATATGACCTCGCATGATGTGGTGGCACGTCTGCGAAGGATTTTACATACAACGAAAATCGGACACAGCGGTACACTGGATCCGAATGCGACCGGCGTGCTTCTGGTTTTGATTGGCAAGGCCTGCAAGGCGCTGCCGTTTCTGGAGGATACGGACAAGGAGTATATTGCGACGCTGCAGCTGGGCATTCAGACGATCAGTGATGATATCTGGATGGAGCCGCTGAAGGAAGCGCCGATACAGCCGATTGCGGATTTCCAATCGGTTCTGGACAGCTTTCGCGGTGTACAGAAGCAGGTGCCGCCGATGATATCCAGTGTCCGGGTGAACGGAAGAAAGCTTTATGAATATGCACGGGAAGGGATAGCGGTAACGCGTCCAGAGCGTGAGGTAACCATATATGATATTGAAGCGCTGGATACGCAGAAGCTGCAGTTTCGGGTCAGCTGCAGCTCCGGAACCTATGTGCGTTCCCTGTGCCATGACATCGCACAGAAAACAGGAAATCTGGGATGTATGTCCTCGCTGGTACGTACAAAGGTAGGGCGGTTTTCCCTTGATGAATGCGTTACTCTGCAAGATGTTCAGGAAGGCCGTTTTCAGCTGCATACGCTGCAGGAGGTGCTTTCCCATTATGAACCGGTGGAATATGAACGGCCTGCGGATATTTATAATGGAAAGAAAATCACATTAAGGTGCGAGGCGGATGATGTTGCCATTACCCACAACGGGAACATCGTTGCTATATATCAGCGTGAGGATGCGGCAGTATTTCGCTGTGTCCGCGGCTTATGGTAGGTGAGGCTATGAAGGTAGTACATATAAATTTAACAGGGACAGCAGTTATCGAAGAACCGCTGACAGCCTGTATCGGCTATTTTGACGGTCTGCACCTGGGGCATCAGAAGCTGATTGAAGAGGTGAAGCGCGTTGCGGCAAGACGCAACACGCGCTGTGCACTGATTACCTTTGATCCCGATCCCTGGTGTGTGATCCGGGGATTGCAGGATATTGCACATATCACGCCGATGAAGCAGCGGATGCGGATAGCGGAGGCGATGGGAATCGAATACTGGATCATTCTTGATTTTTCCAGAGAGATGGCGGATTTGACTCCGCAGGATTTTCATGAGAAGGTGCTTAAGCCGCTGCGTCTGGATACGCTGGTTTGCGGATATGATTTCCACTATGGAAGAAAAGGGGAGGGGGATGCACAATCCTTACATGAACAGACGGATTTTGATGTGCATGTCATCGATCAGGTCAGCAGTGAGCATAGGAAAATCAGCTCCTCGCGTATCGAAGAGCTGATCCAGGAAGGCGATATGGAAAAGGCGGCCCGCTTCATGGGACGCTGGTACGATATGGAGGGAAGCGTCAAGGGGGGGAGTCATGTTGGAAGGAAGAACGGATTTCCAACGGCTAACCTGCGTCTGCAGGAGCTCTATGTCATGCCGAAAAAGGGTGTATATGTGGGGGCGGTCAAGGTGCTGGGGACATGGCACAGGGCGATGATGAACGTCGGTAACAATCCAACCTACAATTACCAGGAAGCAGGATCCATCGAAGCGCATCTTCTGGATTTTGATCAGGACATTTATGAGGAGCCTGTCATCTTCCGGTTCCTGTCCTATATACGGGAGGAACGGAAATTTCCGGATGCACGCGCCCTCGGTGAACAGCTGAAAAAAGACCTGGCAACGACACGTTCCTATTTTGAAAAGGGAAAGGAGTCTGCCCTATGCGATTAAAGGTATTTGACACAATTGATGAAGCATTAGCCCTGCTTTCTGAAAACAATGAATTCTATCATGAAATAGAACGGGAGATTGAACAGTATCTGATTGCGGTATTTAAGGAATCCAGTGAAATGATCATTGATATCAATTCGCGTGTGAAGTCAAGGGAGAGCCTGCGTGAAAAAATCATCCGCAACCGCTTTTACGTGGAGAATGACAGTGCGCAGGGAATTCTGGATAATCTAAGTGATTTGATCGGCTTTATCATTGAATGCCGTTTTATTGAGGATGAATACAATGTGCTCAATAAAATACGGGAAACGCTGAACATCCGTAATGAAGAGGATGGCTTCTATTATAATGAAATCAATCCGCACTTCTTTCTGGACTGCGCCTCACGGCAGCCCCAGATTCAGAAAAACGGCTTTGCAATCTATCGTATTGACGGCTATTATCTCAAGGACGGACAAAAGGTCAATGTAGAGCTGCAGATCAAGGCGCTGGTGCATTCCTTCTGGGGTGAAATCGAGCATAAGCTGGTGTATAAAAATACGAATTATTATGTGTATGATGATTTCATGAAGGATCTGCTTGCCAGCATCAAGGCCAATCTGACCATTACCGACCGGCAGCTGAACATCATATACAATCAGATGCAGGAAACGTCGCTGAGTGATGCGAGTATCACGGAAACCAGCTTTGAAAAGCAGATTTCCAAGGCCATCAATGATTTGTTCGCACTGAAGATGAACGAATCCATCGGCTTTACGATGAATCTGAAAAGTGTGTCTACGATTCTGGGACATTACATCTTTATCAAGGACATTCGCTTTGACGGCGGAAACAATGACCGTATCTCCTCCCTGTTTCGTACCTTCAAGAAGCTGAATTCCATTCAGATGGATTTTGAAAATGAAATTCTCATGGATGCGGATTTCTATTCCAAGGATATGTTTGTGCATATTCTGGGGAACTATCTGATTTCCGTGCTGAACCGCGATTATGACTGGTTCGTCTTCTTTAAGATGCTGTTCGCCATCGAGCCGGGAAACAATATGGAGGATTTCTGTCTGTTTTTAAATGTAATCAAGAATTATCTGGTCGACAATTACTGGCTGAATACGAGCTTTGTCCGTCTGCCGATGGATCAAAGCGACCTGCTGCATGAGGAATGTGCCCGTATTCTGGCAAACTCCCTGTGTGAAATCGGTACAATTGATATCATTCACGATGATAAAATGGTCGCCATCAACAAGGCGTTTGTCCGCTTTATCGAGGAGCTGGAGAACCGTGTAATCTCCTATTCCGATTTCATGCAGTACCGCAGTGCCTATTATGAGGACTGGATGCAGCGCATGAACAATATTTTTCAAAAGTGAATTAACAGGTATAAGAGGTGTCCTTCCTGCATAGGGTGTAATAGCAAGGAGGGCACTTTTTATGAATAAACAAGCACTTGCATTTCTGACCATGTTCTCTCTGATTCTGATGCTGTCTGTCTACTATGTGACACTGCCGGCGGATTCCACCAGTGTCATGGAGGAACAGGCCCCTCAATCTGATAAAAAAGCAGATAAGGAAAACACAGCAGCAAAGACAGAGGATGCTCAGGGCAAGACGGAAGAAGCACAGGAACAGAAGAAAGATACATCAGAATCGGCAGATGGTTCAACAAAGCTGCAGGACAGCATCAATCAGAAAAAGGAAGAGGAGATCAACCGCAATTCCAGTGTGGTTGCGGATACCAAAAGCGATGACAGTGCAAAGAAAGAAGCACTTGCCGCAATCGATGAGCTGAAAGATGAGAAAAGCATGCAGAAAAGCGTGGCTGACCTGTTGAAGAAGGATGGCTATCAGACAGCTGTGGAAATCAATGGAGATACGTGTATCATCTCGGTGTTTGAACAGAAGGATGATAAAAATGTTGCGAAAACGATCATGCAGAAGGCACAGGAAGCTACAAATCACAAATATTTGATGGAAGTTACTTTCAAATAAGAAATCTTTTTGGTATAATAAGCCTAGAAGGTGATGAAAATGGCTCAAGAGTATATTGCATTAAAGGAACGAAACAATGCAGGTGTAATCGCACTCAGCAAATCTGCATTCCAGACGATTGCAAAAATCGTTGTCGAAGAGGATGAAAACATTCGGCTGGCGGACAGCGCTACACCGTTTAAATATCCGATCAGCTGCAAGATCGTGAATGATCAGCTGATTTTGTCGATCGACATAAAAGTAAAGTACAGCGTAAACGTAAATGAAGAATCAAGCAAAGTACAGAGTAAGATCTTTGAAAATATTGAACATATGACCGGGTATACACCGGATATCATCGATATCCACGTCGTTGGCTTTATCTTTTAAAGAAATCCGTACGGATTTCTTTTTTTCATGAACAGAAGGGAAGTGTAAGCATGGCGGTAAGTCTTGAGGACTGCCTGGTAATCGGAATATCCAGCCGGGCATTGTTTGATCTGGATGATGAAAACTACATATATGAAACCAAGGGATTACAGGCGTATAGCGAATATCAGCTGGCGCATGAGCAGGAAATTCTGAAGCCGGGCAGCGGATTTGCCCTGGTGAAGGCACTGCTGAAGCTGAATGAGAGCAGTAAGAAGCGAAGAGTTGAGGTATTGATCATGTCACGCAACAGTGCGGATACCTCGTTGCGTATCTTTACCTCGATTGCCCATTACGGACTGGATATCACCCGGGCGGTGTTAAGCGGCGGAGGACCACTGACCGGCTATCTAAAGGCATTCGGTGTGGATTTGTTTTTAAGCGCCAATGAGGAGGATGTCCGTTCTGCGCTTGCGGCCGGTTTTGCGGCGGGACGCATTTATACCAATGCGATTGAGGGCTATGATCCGCTGCAGGATATCGCTCAGATCCGGATTGCCTTTGATGGTGATGCCGTGCTGTTTTCAGATGCGAGCGAACAGATATTTCAAAAGGACGGTCTGGAGGCATTCGCAGAGCATGAAAAGGCATGTGCCCGACAGGTACTGCCGGAGGGACCCTTTGCGCAGTTTCTCAAGACGATTGCGGCCCTGCAGAAGGAATTTGAAGGGCATGCGCCGATACGCACCGCCCTTGTGACCGCACGCAATGCACCGGCGCATGAACGGGTGATCCGAACTCTGCGTGCATGGGATGTCCGTATTGATGAGGCCTTTTTTCTGGGTGGCATTACAAAGCGCGAGGTACTGAAGGCGTTTGGTGCGCACATCTTCTTCGATGACCAGAGCAGCCATACCACACCTGCCAGCAGTGTTGTGCCGAGTGCACAGGTTGTGTATGGGGATGGAAAGTGAAAAAATTAGCAGGAGCAAAGACTGCAAAGTAACAGGCAAATATGATAAAATAAGAAAGATGAATGGAGGATTTCTATGAACAGCAGACATAAACTACGGGAGCTGGCAATGACCAGCCTGTATCAGCATTTTTTATTACAGAAGGATATCAAGGAGTGTGTGTACGACAACAGTGAAACCAATGAGATTGATCCGTTTCTCTACACGGTAACCATCGATGCCATCCGCTATCAGGATGTCTATATTGACAAGATCAATGCGGCACTTCGTCAGGACTGGACGTTTGCGCGCCTTGGCTTTGTGGAGCAGGCCATTTTGATGATGGCGGCATGCGAGCTGGATTTGGAAACGGCACCGAAGGCAATTGTCATTGATGAGGCTGTTACACTGGCGAAGAAATACTGCGACGATGAAACGTATCGTCTGATCAACGGGGTACTGGATCGTCTATGAGTCAGAATGTTTATAGTGTATCCGCGCTGGTTCACTATATCAAGCAGACGCTGGACAATGATATCCGTATCCAGTCCATTCTCATCAAGGGGGAAATCAGCAATTTTACAAATCACCGCAGCGGACACTGGTATTTTACCCTAAAGGATGCCCGTTCCAAAATCAGCTGTGTTATGTTTTCTTCCCATGCCAGACGCTGTAACATCCTGTTAAAGGAGGGGATGAAGGTCATTGTAACGGCCTCTGTCTCCATGTATGAGGCGGGCGGAAGTGTACAGCTGTATGTGACAGCGGTACGTTCGGATGGCCTGGGTGATCTGTTTCTGCAGCTGGAGGAAGTGAAAAAGAAGCTGGCTGCACAGGGCTTGTTTGATCCGCAGAAGAAAAAGCCGCTGCCGCAGTATCCGATGCGCATCGGTGTGATTACCGCGAAAACCGGAGCGGCCGTACAGGATATTCTGACGACGATTTCCCGGCGCTGGCCGCTGGCTGAGGTTGTGGTGTATCCCAGCCTGGTACAGGGGATTCAGGCAAGTGGAGTCATCGTTGAAAATCTGCGCAAGGCGGATCAGGGCGGACATGATGTCATCCTGCTGGCAAGAGGCGGTGGACCGATTGAGGATTTGTGGTGCTTCAATGAGGAAGCAGTCGCCCGTGCCGTGTTTGCCATGCATACGGTTATCGTAACCGGTGTCGGTCATGAAACGGATACGACACTGGTGGATTATGTATCGGATGCCCGGGCGCCGACACCGACAGCTGCAGCGGAGCTGATCACGCCGGATTTGGAAGAGGTGCGCATGAACGTATCCCTGATGCGGCGGCGGCTCGTAAAGGATATGGAAACACGTCTGCATATGGCGAAGCAGGCCTTGGAGCCAATTCGTTCACACCGCTATATGCGCGACCCGTTAAGCTACATACGGGAAGAGGAAATGAAGCTTGCCATGCATGTGCAGCAGCTGAGCATCGTGGAAGCAGCGGTTGCCGCAATGGCCATGCAGCTGAAGCAGAATTCCCATAAGCTCGCCATACACAGCGAACGCCTGTTTCAGAAGAACACACGCAGCATCGCGGAAAGCAGGCTGCGTCTGACGCAGGCACTGCACAATTACGATACGCTGCGAAAACGTCAGATAGGGAATATCAGCGCACTGCTGGATGCCTATTCCCCGCTGAAAAGTCTGTCCCGCGGTTATGCCATCGCCTATCATGGTGATGAAGTGATATCCAGCGTGGACGCTGTAGAACAAAATGACCGGCTGCGCTTGCGCATGCAGGATGGATATTTATATACGAACATCGAGAAGAAGGAGAAATTATAATGGAACAGAAACTGCCGTTTAAACAATCCATGAGCCGGCTGGAGGAAATCATTGCCGCACTGGAAAAAAATGAAATCGAGCTGGAGGATGCCATCGCTCTGTTTGAAGAAGGACTGCAGCTGGTGAATTCCTGTGATTCACAGCTGAAAAATTTTGAAAATCGTGTACAGGAGCTGCTGAACACCTATCAGGAGGGCAGCGACAATGTCTGACTTTGAAAGCTATCTGTCCCATTGTCTGGATACGCTGGAGCACAGCAGAGTCCGCGAGGCAATGCAGTATTCCCTGATGGCAGGCGGCAAGCGGATACGCCCCAGGCTGCTGCTGGCAGTGCTGCGTGCTTATGGCTTTGAAGAGGCGATCGGCTATCCCATAGCCGCTGCGATTGAAATGATCCATACCTATTCCTTGATTCATGATGATCTGCCGGCAATGGATAATGACACGCTGCGCAGAGGCAGGCCGACCTGTCATGTCAAATTCGGTGAGGATGTCGCTATTCTGGCAGGGGATGCCCTGTTGACGCATGCCTTTTATACAGCGGCTGCGTGTACCTGCCGTGCAGAGGTTCTTGTGGAAATCTTAAAGCTGCTTTCCGAATTCAGCGGAGCAGACGGCATGATTCTGGGACAGATCAAGGATTTGGAGGGGGAAGCAAATCCCGGCATTGATCATGCCGGACTGCAGGATATCCATTATTATAAAACCGGCAGACTGCTGAGCCTTCCGCTGGTCTGTGCAGCACTGCTTGCAGGACACAGGGAGGATGCAGCGGTATGGGAGCGCATTGGCGCAGATACCGGATTATCCTTCCAGATTCAGGATGATATTCTGGATGTGACCAGCACCGTTGAGGAGCTTGGGAAAAACATCAACAGCGATGTGGAAAATGAAAAAACAACCTATGTCACGCTGATGGGCGTTGAAGCCGCCCGAGAGGAAGCGGATCGTTATTACCGGCGGGCGCTTGCACAGCTTGATGCGCTGCCGCTGGATGCAGCACCGGTAAGAGAGCTGTTTGATCAGCTGATGAAGCGAAAAAACTGAGAGGAGCGGTTGCATGAACATCTACGATATCAAACAGCCTGAGGACATCAAGGAATGCTCCATCGCGCAGCTGCAGGATCTGGCACAGCAGATACGTGTCTTTCTGATTCAAAGCATTGCCAAAACCGGAGGACATCTGTCCAGTAATCTCGGTGTGGTGGAGCTGACGCTGGCCATGCATTATGTCTTTGATTCTCCAACGGATAAATTTATTTTTGATGTTGGTCACCAGTCCTACGTACATAAAATCCTGACGGGTCGGGGAAATCAGTTCGCAACCCTGCGACAGTATAAGGGGATTGCCGGTTTTCAGAAACGTAAGGAAAGTGAACACGATGTCTGGGAGGCCGGGCATTCCTCCACCTCACTGTCAGCGGCACTGGGCATGGCAGTAGGACGTGATCTGCATAAGGATACCTACCAGATCGTGCCGGTCATCGGGGATGGTGCGCTGAGCGGTGGTATGGCGATGGAGGCATTGAACCAGATCGGTAGTGAACAGCGCAATATGGTCATTATTTTTAACGATAACAACATGTCCATATCACAAAATGTGGGTGCGATGGACGAGGCCTTTACCAAGCTGCGGACAAGCAAGCCCTATACGACATTGAAGGAAGATCTGAAAGGGGCATTATCCACCTCCCGTATGGGTTCCTCTTTACTGCATACCATGAAAAATATGAAAAATGCAGTCAAGGAAAACGTGGTGGATACCTCTATATTCGGTGATTTTAATCTTGACTATATCGGACCGGTGGACGGACACGATTTAAAGATGCTGATCAAGGTGCTGAAAATTGCCCGGCAGCACGAGGGACCGATCGTTGTCCATGTCATCACGAAAAAAGGCAAGGGCTATCGCTATGCGGAAGAGGATAAGGAAGGAAAATGGCACGGTGTCAGCCAGTTTGACCCGGAAACCGGAGAATCCCTGGCGAAGCTTCCGGCGGGACATAAAAGCTGGAGTGAGGTCATGTCCCGTACACTGATGAAGCTTGCCGAGCATGATGAGCGCATTGTCGCCATTACACCCGCAATGAAATCCGGCAGTAAGCTGTCCGCCTTTTTTGACCGCTATCCGACACGTTCCTTTGACTGTGGTATTGCAGAGGAGCATGCAATGACGTTTGCGGCAGGCCTCTGTACGCAGGATATCCGTCCGTTTATCTCCGTATATTCCTCCTTTCTGCAAAGAGCCTATGACCAGATCAGCCACGATGTGGCACGTATGCAGCTGCCGGTTGTCATCGGTATCGATCGCTGCTCACTGGTCGGAGAGGACGGTGAGACGCATCACGGTGTGTTCGATATCGCCATGCTGCGGCCCATTCCGAATATGATACTGGCACAGCCCAAGGATGCCCGGGAAGCGCAGAATCTGCTGTACTCCGCCTTTGCGCAGAACAATCAGCCCTATGCGATACGCTATCCAAGAGGAAACGTGTCCTATCAGGCGGTGGAGCAGTACACCTACATACCACCGGGAACCTGGACACAGACGGTGATCCGTGAGGATTATGCGCTCAATATCATTACCTACGGACCGGATGTGGATCGTATCATTTCCAAGGCAAGAGTGAATCAGCTGCCGATCCGGGTAATCAATGCACGCTTCTTCAAACCGATTGATGAGGAGCTTTTGACCTCCGTCTGTGAGGAGGATAAGCCAGTGATCATTTTTGAACCGGATATGCTGTGCGGCGGCTTGTCCAGCGCTATTACAGAATTTGCCAATGACCGCCGCTATGCGACACATTTTGTCCGTATGGGAATCGATGATCATTTCGTAGAGCATGGCTCTTTACCGCAGCTGCGAAAGCTGGAGCATCTGGATATGAACACGCTGTTTGAAATCATCACAAGCTATCTGAGGCCGGAAAAGAAATGAGACTGGATGTATATTTAAGCACACAGGGACTGTGTGACAGCCGTGCAAGAGCACAGGATGCCATACAGGAGGGCAGAGTGACTGTAAATGGAAGGATTGCAAAGAAAAGCAGTATGCCGGTGGATGATTCCATGGATATCAAGCTGGAGGAGGCGGAAACAGCATTTGCCTCCCGCGCGGGCTATAAGCTGTATGATGTGCTAAAGCCCTTTGAAATCGATTTGGAGGGACGCGTCGTTCTGGATGTCGGTGCAAGCACCGGAGGCTTCAGCGATGTCTGTCTGCAAAACAAAGCACGCCTTGTCTACGCAGTGGATGTCGGGAAGGATCAGCTGCTCGAGCGATTGAAAAATGATCCGCGCATTATCAATATGGAGGGTGTCAACTGCCGCTATCTGAGTGGGGATATGTTTGATCCGCGTCCGGATTTTGCCTGCATGGATGTATCCTTTATCTCCATACGGCAGATTCTTCCGGTGCTGGCAGAGCAGTTTGCCGATATGGAAATTGTCGCCCTGGTAAAGCCGCAGTTTGAAGCGGGCAGGGCAAAGGTCGGCAAGCATGGCATCGTGAAAAATGAAAAGGTACATATCGAGGTTTTGCAGTCCATGTGTGACTATGTGAAAACCCTCGGCCTGTATGTCCATCACCTGTGTGCCAGCAGTGTACTGGGCAGGGATGGCAATAAGGAATTCGTTATGCATTTGAAGCATACAGAGACACATAAGGTTTTTCCCATTCGGGATATTGTTAAAAATTATACAGTAAAGAGGTGAGAATATGCTTACACAGATCTATGTGAAAAATTTCATCCTGATGGATGAGGTGCAGCTGGAGCTGCATGACAACATGTCAGCCTTTACGGGAGAAACCGGTGCCGGAAAATCCCTGTTAATGGATGCCATCGGTATTCTGAAGGGAGATCGTGTCAACAGCGACATGATCAAGGAGGGCTGTGACAAGGCTGTCATTGAAGGCGTTTTTGAACTTGCGCCACAGCACAGCGTGCTGCAGCAGCTGCAGGATGCAGGCCATGAATGTGAGGACGGCCTGCTGATTGTTACACGTGAGGTAACCCGGGAGGGAAGAAGCATTGCGCGGATCAATCAGCGAACGACAACGGTTTCCTTTGTAAAGCAGATTGTTTCTCAGCTGGTCGATATTCATTCCCAGCATGACACACAGTATCTGCGTAATGCGGCATCTCACCAGCTTCTGCTGGACCGATTTGCACGCGATGAAGATCTGCTGGCAAAGACGAAGCAGAGCTATCACAGCTACCGTTCCATGAAGGATGCCCTGGAAGAAGCGCTCCACAGTGATTACAATGAGGACGATCTGGAATTTCTAACCTTTCAGCTGAATGAAATCGACGAGGCACAGCTGCAGGAAGAAGAACTGGAGGCGCTGGAGCAGGAACAAAAGCGTATGATGGCATATGAAAAGCTGAGCTCCTCCGCAGCACAGGCGGTTGCCCTTTTGGATGAGGGAAGCGTTTCTTCCATCTATGAAAGCTATCGCCTGCTGCATGCGCTGCATGAGGATGAAACCTTTACGGATGCGGCTGCACAGCTGCTGGATCTGTACTATGCGCTGGATGAGCAATGCTCCCGCGTCCGCACCCATCTGGAGGAGCTCGAATTCGATGAGGGCCGTTTCCATGAACTTCAGGAAAGAATTTTCCTGATACACAAGATACAGCGGAAATACGGCGGCAGCTATGCGGCTGTCATGGAGAAACGCAGCTTTCTGGAAAAAAAGATCGACAGCATCCTGCACCGCCAGGATTTTATCGCAAAATCTGAGAAGGAGCTGGAGAAGGCCAGAAAGGTATATGAAGAAGATTGTATGCAGCTGCATGCGCTGCGTGAAAAAAAGGCGAAGGAGCTGGAGCAGCTGATTCTGCAGCAGCTAAAGGATTTACAGCTGCCCAATGCACGCTTCCACGTTGAACTGGAGCCCTTTGAGGGAAATGCGCAGGGCAGTGATAAAATCACCTTTCTGGTATCCATGAATGCCGGAGAGCGGCTGCGTCCGCTGCAGGCTACAGCCAGCGGCGGGGAGCTTTCCCGTTTTATGCTGGGATTGAAGACCGTCTTTACACGGCTGACGGGTATTGATACCATTATCTTCGATGAAATCGATACCGGTGTCAGCGGCAGTGTTGCGTTTTCCATCGGAAAGAAAATGCGTCAGCTTGCGCAAAGGACTCAGGTGTTCTGCGTGACGCATCTTGCAAGTGTTGCGGCCTGTGCAATGCAGCATTATGTAGTGGAAAAGCATCAGGAAGGCGGACATACGGAAACTACGATCCGCCTGCTGAACGATAAAGAGCGCATACAGGAAATGGCTGTGATATCACAGGGCAGCACCAGTGAAAGTGCTCTGCAGGCAGCAAAAGAGCTGTATGAGCTTGCAAAAAAGGAAACAGGTAATAATTAACTGACATGACCATCTCCCGGGGAACCACACTATCTTCAGGAGGTGAACGATTTGTACAAAAAAATAGTTGCTTTTTTATGCGCACTGTCCCTACTGCTTCCCATCGGCATTTACGCCAGCGATGACCTGTATCTGGGCGGTGACAGCATCGGTATTCAGCTGGATTACAACGGTGTGATGATTACGGGAACATATCCGTTCGTCGTACAAGGTGAAACCTATGATCCCGGCGGTACCATCCAGCCCAGTGATATCCTGGTAAAGGTGAATCAGGTACCGATATCCTCCATGGATGAATTGTATCAGCAGCTGTCCGCCTTTCAGGAAGCTGTCAATGAAATCCCTGTCGAAATACGACGCGGTTCGAACACCATACCGGTTACCTTGAAAACCACGTATGATGCCTCCACACGTTCGTTTAAAAGCGGCTTGTATGTAAAGGATAAAATCGTCGGTGTTGGAACATTGACCTATTATGATCCCTCCAACAATACCTACGGAGCCTTAGGTCATGAAATTATGGATTCTGATTTAAAGCAGATTGCAGAGGTACCTTCCGGAAGCCTGTATCCGGCCAATGTCATATCTATAACGAAGGCACAGGATAACATTCCGGGTGAAAAGCATGCGGAAATAGATTTCTCCTCCGCCTTCGCCAATGTACTTGCTAATACCAATATCGGTATTTATGGTCATTACGATTCCATGCTGCGAAATGTCGAGGCTCTGCCATGGGCAAAGCATGATGAGGTACATACGGGAAAAGCCGTCATGTATACTGTCTTACAGGGAAATACGATTGAGCCCTTTACGATTAACATCACGAAGGTACACCGGCAGAATACATCCGATGTCAAGGGTATCGAATTTACGATTGCGGATGAGCGTCTAGCTTCTGCGTCGAATGGAATCGTACAGGGAATGAGTGGATCACCGATTGTGCAGGATGGAAAAATCATTGGTGCTGTCACGCATGTCATCACCTCCCACCCTTCCAACGGGTATGGAGTCTTTGTCGAATGGATGCTTGAAAAATCCAGAAATATGGCTTAAAATCCGCATAAACCGACATATTTTGAGCAAATGTTATGCTTTGAAACAAAAGGAACGGCGTTTTCGTCGCTCTTTTTCATTTTTTGGAAGTTTTTGTGAAATTCTTTTCTTCATTCGACATTTTATCTGAATTTCTGCATACGGAGGTTCGTATAATGGATGTCAGTAAGGAGAGAGGAAATGTATGAATAACAAAATGAATGTATATCTGGTGGATGATAGCATGGAGATGATCCACAGTATGAAGGAAGCGCTCACAAAGAGCGACGGGTATCAGGTCATCGGAAGTGCCACCAATGGCGAGCAGTGTGTCAATGAGCTGCGCGGCAAGCATCTGGATGTCCTTGTGCTGGATCTGATTATGCCGAAGAAGGACGGCATCAGCGTTCTGCACGATTTGAAGAAAAACCATATACAGGTGGATCACATCATCTGTACAACACCGTTTGTGAACGATCTCATCGTGGCAGGTGTTCAGAATTACCGTATCGATTATATTCTGATGAAGCCCTTTGAGATAGAACAGCTGTGTGATAAGCTTAACTTCATTGTCGGCTACACACGGAAGGAGCATATATCCAGCAATGTGGTGAAGGTCAATCTGGATGATGATGAGAAGGAGCGTCTGCAGAAGCTGGAGCTGGAAAGTGAGATTACAGAGCTGTTGCATGAAATCGGGATTCCTGCACATATCAAGGGCTACATGTATCTGCGTACAGCAATTCTGGAAACCTATCTGAATGTTGATTTTCTGGGACAGATCACAAAGGTGCTGTATCCGGAAATCGCCAAGAAATATGCAACCACGGCATCCCGTGTGGAAAGAGCCATTCGACACGCAATCGAGGTAGCATGGAACAGAGGCAACATCGATGCAATTGATGATATCTTCGGATATACGATATCTGCCAGCAAGGCAAAGCCAACCAATTCCGAATTCATCGCCATGATTTCCGACAAGCTGCGCTTAGAGCACAGACTGCGCAACAAAAACAATGTGATCAAGACATTCCGCTAGCTTTTCCCCTGAAAATCCAGTATACTATACTGTAAGACAAGGGAGTTGTTTTATGGCAGGAAGAGTTATCTTACATATTGATCTAAATTCCTACTTTGCAAGTGCGGAGATATTGAAAAACTCTGCACTGGAGGGGCAGCCGGTCGTTGTGGCGGGACTGCACAGGCGAAGTGTGGTATCAACGGCAAGCTATGAAGCCCGCAAGTACGGGGTACACAGCGCGATGCCATTGCATATGGCAATGGAGAAGTGTCCAAATCTTGTTGTTGTTCAGGGCGATTACGGCTGGTATGAGGAATTGAGTAATCGTTTTTTTAAATATCTGCGTCGTTTTTCAAGTCTGATCGAGCCGGCCAGTATCGACGAATGCTATATGGATGTCACCGAAGTCATCAAGGACTATAAGCGACCGCTGGACCTTGCCTGGCAGATACAAAAGAGTGTGCAAAAAGATTTGAAGCTGCCCTGCAGTATCGGTGTGGCACCGAACAAATTTCTGGCAAAAATGGCAAGCGACATGCGTAAGCCGATGGGAATCACGATATTGCGCAAGCAGGAGGTTCCCAAAAAGCTGTGGCCGCTTCCCATCAGTGATATGTGGGGAATTGGAAAGAAGACGGTACCACTGCTGATCAAGCATGGAATCACAACGATTGGCGACCTTGCAGATGCAGAAAATGAATCCAAAATCATGACGCTGCTTGGCAAGCATGCCTATACATATATTCAGAATGCACGTGGTAACGGAAGTGCACAGCTTTCCTTCAATACCAGTGTGCAGTCCATATCGCAGTCCACAACTCTGGATCGTGATATTACGGATTATGAGGAGGTTAAAACTGTTTTGAAGCGTCTTGCGGCCACATTGAGCAGACGGGCAAGGGAAGATCATATCAAGGGTTCTTTAATATCCATCAGTATCCGCTATTTTGACTTCACCAATGCCGTTCGTTCCACCAACATTCATTCCTATACCGATGATGCAAACGTGCTGCTGGAGCATGCACTACTCTTATTTGACCGTCACTACAACGGCAGGGAAATCCGTCATCTGGGAATCGGTCTGGGCTCTCTGTATTCCGCAGAGCATACGATCGATCAAATCGATTTGTTTCAGCATGAGATTCAGCCGCTGAACGATGTCGAGGATGTGTTGAAGGAGCTGAATGCGCAGCTGCCGGGAGCGCATCTGATACGAGCCAGTGATATTCATCCATCCAAGGGACAGAAATAAACGAAAGAGCCTTATAAAAGCTTATGAGAAGTTTGTCGATAAGTTGGCAGCAAGACTGCCTTCTTTTTTTCATATAATGTAGTGAGGTGACAATATGAAAAAAAATATTCCCCTAAAAAAGAGGCAGGGCTATCATGGGTTTCTCAAGAAATACCATAACGTATATCTGTTTATAGCGATTCTTGTCGGCTGCGGGATACTGATGGGTATCATTGTATCCAATTATATTGATGTATCGGATATAAAGAGCTTATCCAGCTATCTGACGACCATTGATTCCGGTGTTGATAAATACGATTACTTCGTATCGCAGTTTTTCAGCGGCATCGTGTTTATTCTGTTTGTGTTTTTGCTGGGAACCTCCCTGATTGGAATTCCCATTATCAGCTTTATCGCCTTTACGAAGGGTATGCAGATCGGCTTTTCCTGTGCGCTGTTTGTGTATACATATCATTTAAAGGGAATTGCAGGCATTATCATGACCCTGCTTCCACAGGTGGCAATGGATCTGATTGCGACCTTTCTGATCTCCGCCAGCGCCATTCAGCTGTCCATGTATATCATCTATTCCACAACGAATCGGGAGCGGCTCAATTTCAAGCAGCTGGGCAACAATGTACTGAACGATATCTTTATCTGCTTTGTGATCATTCTGGCAGGCAGCTATCTGAAATCGACACTGGTGATCGAATTCATAAAACTGTTTAATTTGATGTGATCTTCCGCTATAATAATAGAGACAGGGAGGTTGCAGCATGGAAGATTACACGTATGATTATATCAACGGGACGGATATTTATCTGTATCAGCATAAAAAGATGTTTCGCATCAACACAGACACGGCGCTTCTGGCGCAGTTCATGAAGGTCAAAAAAGGGGAACGGGTACTGGATATCGGCACGAACAACGGAGCGTTGCTTCTTGCGGCACACCGCTATGCTCCGTCATATCTGTATGGCATCGATATCCAGCCGGAGGCCATAGCGGTTGCGGAAAAGAATATGGAGCATCACCATATAACGAATGTGGTGCTCATGGCACAGGATATATGCGATGCCGCTTTGGAAAAGGTGGATGTTATTGTCTGTAATCCGCCATATTTCAAGGTGGATCAGGAAAGCAATCTCAATGAATCGCAAAGTCTTCAGATGGCGCGCCATGAACGCTTCCTCACACTAAGGACCCTGTGTCAGCGGGTCAGTGAGCTGCTGGATGAAAAGGGACGCTTCTATATGGTGCACCGGGCTTCCCGTATATCGGAAATCGCCTATACCCTGAAGCAGCATCGTCTGGAAATCCGTACCCTCCAGTTTGTCTACGATGCCAACAGAGAGGAAGCAGTCAGTGTATTGGTGGAGGCGGTAAAGGATGGTAGGGTAAACGCCCACGTACTGTTACCGCAGATCATAGAGCGATGAATCTGCAGGAGGCTCTGCAGGACTATCTGCATTACATACAGGCGGTTGATCAGAAATCACTGGCAACCATTCATTCCTATACACAGGATTTGCAGGAATACCTCAGCTGGCTGCAGATGCAGGGAAAAACGGAGATGGAGGATATTCTGCCCCGGGATATCCAAAGCTTTTTATCTGATATGGAGCAGGGGGACATACAGGAGGACGGCCTGTGCTATAAGCGCAGCAGTGTCAATCATATGCTGAGCAGCATTCATATGTTTCACCGCTTTATCTCAATGAACCATCCCTCGATTCTGGATCCCTCGATCCATCTGCGGGGAGGGAAGAAGGAACAGAAGCTGCCCCTGTATTTCAATCCGCATGATATTGAGCTACTGCTGGACAGCTTTGGACAGGATGCGCAGGGACTGTATCAGAAAGCCATTCTGGAGACGCTGTATGGCTGCGGTCTTCGTGTCAGTGAGGTGTGCGAGCTGCGCATAAATCAGGTACACCTGGAGCAGGGCTATCTGCGGGTGATCGGAAAAGGGGATAAGGAACGCATGGTGCCGATGCATGAACGCTGTATGCGTGTCCTGCGTACGTATCTGACACAAATCCGTCCAACATGGGAAAAGCGGAAAAGTACACGTGTTTTCCTGAACAGCAGAGGAAATGTTCTGACACGGCAGTATGTTCATACGCTGATTAAGCAGCGCCTGCAGGCACTGGGGCTGGATGAGCGTCTTTCAGCGCACAGCTTCCGTCACAGCTTTGCGACACATCTGTTGGACGGCGGTGCAGATTTACGGGTTGTGCAGGAGCTGCTGGGACACAGCGATATCGCAACAACACAGATTTATACTCATGTGCAGAACCGGAGGCTGAAGGAAGCCATCGATCAGTATCATCCCCGCTCCGTTAAAAAGGAGAAATGACAACGAGGAAAGCGCACAGCATAAGCTTAGCCATATACCACCTCACCGCCTCTGCTGCATGGAGTGCTGTCTAAGTTAACATACAGGAGGAAGGCAGTTCTAGTTAAAATTATAGAAGGTTTCTGCACGAACAGCGCATAGCCTTCATCGTGCTGGCAAAGAGTCATTTATCGCCGACAGGAAACGCACCTTCCGTTTGCTATACGAGCCCTACCATCCATTTCGCGAAAAAGTGAAGCGAAAGCATTGGAAAACGATGCGAAAAGATGTAAAATAAGATAGGTTATACAGATAATATAAGGAGAGCTGAATATGAGTAACTGTAATTCATGCCCCAGCAAGGGAACCTGCGGCAAGCAGGCTGACAGCTGCGGCATCCAGAATAATGAACGCAATAAAATCCGTCATGTCATCGGTGTGATGAGTGGCAAGGGCGGTGTAGGAAAATCCAGTATGAGTGTACTGATGGCAAAGGAAATGGCCAGAAGAGGCTTTCGTGTCGGTATCATGGATGCGGATATCACAGGACCAAGTATTCCACGTCTGATGGGACTGGAGCATGCACAGGCATTCGGTACAAACGACGCCATTGAGCCGGTCGTGGATAAGGATGGCATCAAGGTCATGTCTTTGAATTTTCTGATGGAGGATGAAAACCAGCCGGTTGTATGGCGCGGTCCGATCGTAGCAAATGCAGTTAAGCAGTTCTGGACTGATGTCGTATGGGAGGAGCTGGACTATCTGTTCATCGATATGCCTCCGGGAACTGGTGATGTCGCGCTGACGGTACTACAGAGTCTGCCTGTCAGCGGAGTTATTATGGTATCCACTCCGCAGCCGATGGTATCCATGATCGTATCCAAGGCAATCAATATGTGCAAGCAGGTCAAGGTCGAGGTACTGGGGATTATTGAAAATATGAGCTATGTCGTTTGTCCGGATTGCGGTAAACGGATCGAAATCTTCCAGCACCGCAATGTGGAGGATTTTGTCAGGGAAAATGAGGTGCCTTTATGGGCAGAGCTGCCGATGATGGACAGCATTTCCAGAATTTACAAGGATGATGATTTTGATACGGAAACAGCACAGCAGATGTATGCCTGGATTTCACCTGCGGCAGATCAGCTGATTGAAAAAATGGGCAAATAATTACATAAAGAGGAATGTTAAACAGCACGATAGCCTTTATTGGATATCGGCTGCATCTTCCTCTTTTTTTTGCGTAGTCTTACTACAACAGCAAAGCTCCTTTACAGGGGATATTTAGATAAAAATGCTGGAAATCCTTTCACCCTTCTTGGATGAAACAATTTTCAAAAAAAGATGTTTATTTTTTACATGAAGTGTGCTATATTAGTAAAGGATTTTTTTAAAAGTATCAATCTGCTTTGAAAATACCCGTAAGGAGGAATTTTTATGCCAGGATATGTAGTTGTCGGAACCCAGTGGGGAGACGAAGGAAAAGGCAAGGTTGTAGATTATCTGGGATCACGCATGGATGCCGTTGTGCGATTTCAGGGAGGAAACAATGCGGGTCATACCGTCGTTGTACAGGATAAACACACAGGACAGAACCAGCAGGTGGTGCTTCATCTTCTGCCAAGCGGTGTGCTGCAGAAGGCTTCCTGCATCATCGGACCAGGGGTTGTTGTGGATCCGTTTGTCTTTCTGGAGGAAATCAATCAGCTGGAGGAGCGCGGTTTCAATACAGATCATGTATTGCTCAGTGACTGCTCACACATCATCATGCCCTACCATGTACGGCTGGATGCTTTGATTGAAGCAAGTCTGAAGGATCATAAAATCGGAACAACCAAGCGGGGAATCGGCCCCTGCTATGCGGATAAATATTCCCGTCAGGGACTGCGTATCGGAGATTTGCAGGATTTTGAAAGCTTTAAGAAAAAGCTGAAGCTTGCAGTGGATATGAAAAATATCACCTTTCAGAAGGTGTATGAGGATCCGGGCTTTTCCTATGAGGAGCTGGTTGCGCAGTTTGCACAGATTCGCAAGGCATTACTGCCGCGTATCATCAATGCACAGATTGTAATCAACCAGGCACTGGATGCACAGAAGCAGGTTTTATTTGAGGGTGCACAGGCCGCCATGCTGGATATCAATTACGGGAACTATCCGTATGTGACAAGCTCCTCTCCAACCTCCGCCGGTGTTTGTACCGGTGCCGGAGTTTCACCAAAGAAGCTGGATGTCATCATCGGTATCGCGAAAGCATATTCCACAAGAGTCGGAGAGGGACCGTTTGTGAGTGAGCTGATCGACGATATGGGTGCGTGGCTGCGTGAACAGGGACATGAGTTTGGGGCAACCACCGGACGTCCGAGACGCTGTGGCTGGCTGGATGTGAATGTGGTGCGTCATGCGGCTATGATCAACGGATTGAGCGATCTGGTTATCACCAAGCTGGATATTCTGAGCGGCCTGAAGAAAATACGCATGTGTGTAGCTTACGATATTGACGGTGTCCGCTATGATTATATCCCGAGCAGCATGGAAGAGCTGCAGAGGGCAAAACCGATTTATGAAGAGTTTGACGGCTGGCAGGAGGATATTTCTACGATGAAGACCTACGAGGAGCTGCCTGAAAACTGCAAAATCTATCTGCGTCGTATCGAAGAGCTGTGCAATACGCGAATTTCTATGATTTCTGTCGGTCCGGAACGCAACTGCAACATTTATCTTCATGAAATGCTGAAATAGTTGACAACAGCACATCACTTTTGTAATATAATACTGGTATCGGAACAAAGGCGTTCTACAGGCGGAAAACGTAGCTTTTCCAGGTTTGTAGACGCCTTTTTCCGTATAAGCGGCCAAATGCCACACAGGATAGTAAGGAGGATGCATATGGTGACAAGTGAACGTGAAATTATGGAATTCATCGAGGAATATGATGTGAAGTTTATTCGTCTGGCTTTTTTCGATTTGTTTGGCAACCAAAAAAATATATCCATCATGCCCCGGGAGCTGAAGCAGGTATTTGCCCATGGCTTGAGCTTTGATGCAAGTGCAGTTAGCGGATTTTCTCAGGGATCACAATTTACAGAGGAGCATACCTCCGATCTGTTTCTGTTTCCGGATATCTCCACACTGACCATTCTTCCATGGCGTCCGCAGATTGGGCGTGTTGTCCGAATGTATTGTGAGATACGTTATCCTGATGGGAGTGCATATGCTCTGGATACACGCTCTCTGCTGAAACGTATGATGAAGCAGGTAGGCGAGAAGGGAATGCAGATTATGGCAGGCACGGAATGCGAGTTTTACCTGTTTGAGCGAGATGAAAACGGAAAGCCGACAACGATTCCCTATGATGAGGCCGGCTATTGTGATATTGCACCACTGGATAAGGGTGAGAATGTCCGACGGGAAATCTGCCTTGATCTGGAGGAGATGGGCATTCATCCCGAAAGCTCGCATCATGAGCAGGGACCCGGGCAAAATGAAATCGACTTCCGTTTTGACGAGGTTATGCCCTGTGCTGATAATCTGATGACCTTTCGCAATGTCGTGGACATGGTTGCTCTCTCCAGCGGTCTGAAAGCAAATTTTCACCCAAAACCGCTGCAGCAGCAGCCGGGAAACGGTCTGCATATCAATCTGTCCCTGTTTCGAAACGGCGAAAATCTGTTTGCACAGGAGCAGGGCCGCTACATGGAGGCTTTTCTGTCCGGGATACTTCGTCGTATCCGGGAAATCACCCTGTTCTTAAATCCGGAAACAGAATCCTATCTGCGTCTGGGTGAGGATAAGGCTCCCAAATATATTTGCTATTCCCGCAGCAACCGTTCCGCACTGATTCGGATACCGGCAGCGAATGAGCATCGCACACGCATTGAGGTACGCAGTCCCGATCCCTCCTGCAATCCCTATTTGGCACTGACACTGCTTATTGCCGCAGGTATGGAGGGCATCGAGGATGGATTAACGGCGAAAGAGTTTCATGGAAATGTCTATCTGCATCATGAGGGTCTACAGGAACTGCCCAGTTCACTGCAGGAGGCTCTGCAGCTAGCTCAAAACAGCAGCTTCACAAAGCGTGTTTTGGGAGAGGAACTGCTGCAGGGCTTTCTAAACGCGAAGATCAAACAGCTACGCATGTAAGAAAGGGGGACTGGTCATGTTACATGTGCTTCTCGTCAGTACGAGTGAGAAAACCACAGGAATTCTAAAGGAATATCTGAATATGGAGGACTGTATGAATATCACAGCCTGTAAAACGGCCTCTAGGGCACGTAGAACGGCTCTGGAAACAGCCTTCGACATGATCATCATCAATTACCCGCTTGCGGATGAACGTGAATATGAGCTGCCGCAGGATCTGGCAGAAAAAAGTGATGCCTCTATCATGCTTATGGTACCGGCTGAGGTCTATGATATCATTGCGGATCGCATGGAAAAAGCCGGTATTTATGTGTTGTTAAAGCCGGTTAATAAAACAGTACTGCTCTGTGTCTTACGCTTTGCCATTGTCACGCAGAAGCGCATCCGCGCCATGCGTATGAGAAATCGCTCACTGAAGGACAGACTGAGTGAAATTAAAGTTATCGATCGGGCAAAATGCCTGCTTATGGAACATGAGCAGCTAAGTGAAGCACAGGCACACCGGTATCTGGAAAAGCGAGCTATGGATTCGCAGATGAGCCGACTGCAGGTGGCGGAGCAGCTGTTGAAAAAATATCAGCTGCCCTGACTGTAAGGAATGATGCAAAAACTGCCTTACGTTTTCTGCATATGTAGGAAACTGCAGTATTGGAATGAAAGGAAACAATAGAAAAAAGGAAGGTCATATATGAGTAAATTTATATTTGTAAGCGGCGGTGTTGTGTCCGGTCTGGGGAAGGGCATCAGTGCAGCATCCCTGGGACGACTGCTGAAAGCAAGAGGTCTGAAGGTCAGTGCAATGAAGCTGGACCCCTATATCAATATCGACCCGGGGACGATGAGTCCCTACCAGCATGGCGAGGTATTTGTGACGGAGGATGGAAGTGAAACCGATCTTGATCTCGGTCATTATGAGCGTTTCATTGATGAGAATCTGAATCGCTACTCGAATGTGACCACCGGAAAAGTATACTGGAACGTCTTAAACAAGGAGCGGGAAGGGAAATATCTGGGGGAAACCGTACAGGTTATTCCGCATATCACCAATGAAATCAAGGATTTTATTTATAAGGCACAGGAGGAAAGCGGTGCGGATATCATGATTTGTGAAATCGGAGGTACCACCGGGGATATTGAAAGTCTGCCTTTTCTGGAAGCAATCCGTCAGGTTGCACAGGATAAGGGAAGAGAAAACTGTCTCTTTCTTCATGTAACACTGATTCCATATCTCGAAAGCAGCGGGGAGCATAAGTCAAAGCCGGCTCAGCACTCTGTCAACCAGCTGCAATCCTATGGTATCTTTCCGGATATCATCATAGCGCGCTGCAGCCGCCCGTTGGAGGAGGGGATTCGTGATAAGCTTTCCCTGTTTTGCAATATACCCAAGGAGTGTGTATTCGAAAACAGAACGATGCCTTCTCTGTACGAGGTACCCTACATGCTGCAAAAGCAGGGGCTGGATGATGTCGTTTGTAGAAAATTCCATATCGATGCACCACAGGCGGATCTGCACTCCTGGAGTACGCTCATGGAGCATGCAGAGGATGTAACGGAAACGGTAACAATTGCTTTAATTGGAAAATATGTTCGCCTGCATGATGCCTATCTGTCTGTGGTAGAAGCGCTGTATCATGCGGGATTGAAAAACAATATAAAGGTACATATCAAATGGATCGATTCAGAGAATATTACGGAAGGCAGTATCCGAGAGCTGCTGCAGGATTGCAGCGGCATTCTGATACCGGGAGGCTTTGGTACGCGCGGAATTGAAGGAAAAATACGGGCAGCCACCTATGCCAGAGAGCACAATATACCTTATCTGGGTATCTGTCTGGGAATGCAGATAGCCGCAATCGCCTTTGCACGAAGCGTACTGGGCTACAGCGACGCCAACTCCTATGAATTTCAGCCGGAAAGCAGCCATTTGATCATTCATTATATGGCAGATCAAAGCGATGAACAGGATATGGGAGGAACCATGCGTTTAGGCGCATATCCATCCAGAATCAAGGAAGGGACGCAGCTGTATCGCGCCTACCGGACAACGGAAATTTCAGAGCGTCACCGTCACCGCTATGAATTTAATAATCAGTTCCGTGAGGAATTTATACAAAACGGCATGGATATCACAGCAACCTCACAGGACGGTTCTCTGGTGGAAGCTGTGGAGTGTGTCAACAATGATTTCTATGTCGGGGTGCAGTTTCATCCGGAATTCAAAAGCAGACCAAATCGTCCGCATCCGCTGTTTACCGATTTCATTGCCTACTCCAAGGCTAACAGAAAGTAGCTGACTACGGTGCTGCGCATTACCGCCGTAAGAATAGAAAAAGACTCTGATTTTTACCTATATAATCAAAGTCTTTTTTTTATTTTATGCAGAATAGCTTAGCCTACACATTGATCTCCGCATGCAGACCCAGCGCATCCTTTTCTGTTTCCAGAACCGGATCAATGCATTCTTCGAAAAATTCCACGGTCTGACTTGGCGCACGTCCAACAAAATTGATCGGGGACATAATAGCCTTCAGCTGTTCCATATTCATAGGGAACATTGCATCCTCTGCAATACGCTTCAGCAAATCATTTTCCAGCCCCTCCTCCTTGACAACCTTACCGGCAGCCATGGAGTGAACACGGATACGCTCATGCAGCTCCTGACGGTCACCGCCTGCCTTGACAGCATCCATCAGAATCATTTCCGTCGCCATAAACGGCAGCTCCTTCATCAGGTGGGATTCGATGACCTTCGGATATACAACCAAGCCATCGGTGATATTGAGATATAAATCCAGAATACCATCCACTGCCAAAAATGCCTCCGGAATACTGATACGCTTGTTTGCAGAATCATCCAGCGTACGCTCAAACCACTGGGTAGCAGCAGTTATTGCAGGATTCAGGGTATCTGCGATAACATAGTTTGCCAGAGAAGCCATCCGCTCACTGCGCATCGGATTGCGCTTATAGGCCATCGCACTGGAGCCGATCTGTCCCTTTTCAAACGGCTCCTCCACTTCCTTCAGATTCTGAAGCAGACGGATATCATTGGAAAACTTATGTGCACTCTGCGCTATGGAGCCCAGTGCATTCAGAATTCGGGAATCCACCTTACGGGAATATGTCTGTGTGGAAACAGCAAAGGATTTTTCATAGCCCATTCTGTGAGCGACCATCTGATCCAGCTGTTTTACCTTGGCTTCATCATTATCAAACAGCTCCATAAAGCTCGCCTGTGTACCGGTTGTCCCTTTGCAGCCGCGCAGCTTTTTATTTTCCAGAAGGAAGCACAGCTCTTCATAATCCAGCAGCAGGTCCTGTGCCCAGATAGCAGCACGCTTTCCCAGTGTTGTCGGCTGTGCAGGCTGAAAATGTGTAAATGCCAGCACCGGCAGGTCCTTGTAATCCAAAGCAAACTTTTTCAGCTCCGCAAGGACGTTTACCAGCTTTTTCTTCACCAGCTCCAGCGCCTCATACATGACAATTAAATCCGTATTGTCACCAACGAAGCAGGAGGTTGCGCCCAGATGAATGATTCCTTTCGCATTTGGACACTGCTGTCCATAGGCGTATACATGGCTCATGACATCGTGACGGACAATTTTCTCCCGCTCCCTTGCGACATCATAGTTAATGTCCTCTGCATGTACCTTTAATTCATCGATCTGTTCCTGTGTGATAGCAAGACCCAGCTCCTTTTCGCTTTCCGCCAGGGCAATCCACAGCCTTCTCCATGTACGGAATTTCTTGTCATTGGAGAAAATGCGCTGCATCTCTTCACTGGCATAGCGCTGTCCCAGAGGGCTTATGTATCTGTCGTTCATCTGAAAACATCCTTTCTATGTATTCGTTTGTTGTTCAATTATTTAATTCCCAGTCTTCTGTATACTTCCTGATATGCATCCTCAACATTTCCAAGGTTTCTTCTGAAACGATCCTTATCCAGGTGATCATGCGTATGAATATCCCAGAAGCGGCAGGTATCCGGTGAAATCTCATCAGCTAACACAATGCCGCCCTTAAAACGTCCAAACTCCAGCTTGAAGTCAATCAGCTCGATATCAACCGCTGCAAAGATACTCTTCAGCTCTTCGTTTACAGCAAACGCAAGCCTTGTAATCTCATCGATTTCCTCCTGTGTGGAAATACCGACAGCAAGTGCCATGTAATCATTGATCATAGGATCCCCCAGATCATCATCCTTATAGCTGAATTCCAGAATCGGGCATTTCAGCTCCATACCTTCCTTCAGTCCCATACGCTTTGCAAAGCTTCCGGCAACCTTGTTTCGGATAATAACCTCCAAAGGAACGATTTCCACTTTTTTAACGAGTGTTCTGCGATCATCCAGCTCCTCGATCAGGTGTGTAGGAATCCCTTTATCCTCCAGCTTTTTAAACAGGAAGTTCGTCATTTTGTTATTAACAACGCCTTTTCCGAGAATCGTACCTTTTTTCTGACCGTTGAATGCCGTCGCATCATCCTTGTAATCTACGATGACCTGATCCGGATTTTCTGTTGCGAATACTTTTTTTGCTTTACCTTCGTACAGCATTTCTAACTCTTTCATTTTGTTCTTTTCCTCCTGCTAGTTAACAATAACTCCAGCGCAAGAATGGGCAGATTCTGCCTTTTTTTCTTACCATATTATTATAGGTCAGCCCCTCATGCAAGTCAAGAATGCGCAGGACATTTGAAAACATTTTTCAAGCCCAGACAGCATGCCTGTAAATTTCTTACGCATCCATAGAAAAACTTCACCAAAACAGCTTTTTTTCCTGTATAATAGAGAGGTGTTTTAAACATATGCAGGGTGGACATCCTATAAATAGATACTATGGATTGATTTTCCCTGCGGGGTATATACAGGAGGCTGATTTATGACGACGTTTGCAATACTGATAACAAAACTGGCCGGTGCTATGCTGCAGCTGATTCATCGCGGCGGCTCGCTGCCCGGACAGATCGGGCTGAAGCTGTGTCCGGATATACTGAAAAAGCTGCGCATTGACTGTCCACTGATTCTGGTAACAGGAACCAACGGCAAGACTTCTACCAGCAATATGATAGCCGCTATGCTGGAGCAGGAGGGTCGCACTGTCGTAAACAATCGGAAGGGCGACAATCTGAAAGAGGGAATTACGACGGCTTTACTGATGCACACAACGCTAAGAAAACGGGTACAGGGGGATGCTATTGTTTTGGAAGTGGATGAGCTCAACATTCCTTTCATTATGAAGAACCTAAAAGCAGATGCTCTGGTTGTGACAAACTTTTTCCGGGATCAGCTGGACCGTGCCCGGGAGATGGAGCAGCTGATTGTTAAGATGGAGCAGGCGATTTCCGATTTCGAGGGAACTCTTATTTTAAATGGCAATGACCCCAATGTAGTACGGCTGCAAGATGCGGCACCGAAAGCATCCATGCTTGCATTCGGTATGGAGCGCTGCTCCTTCAGCAGTGAAACAACAGGGGAAGCAAGTGAAGGCAAGTTCTGTCCACGATGTGGAAAAAGACTGGAGTATGCATTTTATCAGTATTCCCATATCGGCGTATTTCACTGCAGCGGCTGTGATTTCCAAACACCGAATCTGGATGCGGCAGGAGTGGTGGAAAGCATTCCAAAACGCAGTTTCCGCTATGAAGGCAAAGCATTCAGCGCACCGCAGGGTGGATTGTATACCATGTATAACTGCATGGCTGTTCTGGCAGTCGCAAAGCTTTTGAAAGTGGATACAAGGCATGCTGCAGCGGCTTTTACTCACATCAAGGTACCGGATGGACGAAATGAAGCATTTACATATAAGAACCACACCTGTGTGCTGAATCTGGTAAAAAACCCGACGGGAGCCAATGAGGTCATGAAGGTGATCGAAGAGGACGAAACCGAAAAAAGCATCCTCATTGTATTAAACGATAATGCACAGGATGGAACGGACGTATCCTGGATCTATGACACCTTTTTCGAGAAGCTCATGAAGAATACTACAAAGCGTATCATTGTTTCGGGCAGTCGCTGCTATGATATGGCACTGCGTTTAAAATACGGAGGCTATACAGGAGCGCTGGAGGTTCAGGAACAGATGAAGGAGGCTGTAACAGCTCTTCTGAAGTCAAATGAAACCATGTATGCGATAGCGACCTATACCGCCTTGCAGCCGGTACGCAATCTGCTGCTTACTCAGGGTGTGCAGGAACGAAAAGGAGGCGCATGATATGGAGCTGAATGTATGCTGGATGTACCATGATATTATGGATCTCTATGGTGATAAGGGAAACATGATGGTTTTACAGAAACGCTGTGAGGAGCGCGGTATCAGCATCACCATTGATACCCTGTCCATCGGAGATCAAAGGGACCTTCGCGCGTATGACCTTCTTTTTCTGGGTGGGGGCGCCGACAAGGAACAGATGATGCTGATCGATGATTTGCTTTCCAGAAGGGAAAATATTCGTGAGGCGATGGAGCAGGGGACCTTCGTTCTATTGATTTGCGGCGGTTATCAGCTGTTTGGACAATATTATATCAGTGCAGATAACGAAAAAATTGAGGGGCTGAAATTTTTCGATTATTATACGACTACCGGCAGCAATGGAACACGCTGTATCGGCAATATCGCCATACGCTGCAATCTGGATGGTCATGAAATCACTGCTGTTGGCTTTGAGAACCACGGTGGCCAGACCTGCAATGTAGCAACACCGCTGGGGAAAGTCATCAGTGGCTATGGAAACAGCTTTGATAGTGGATATGAGGGCTTTTATAACGGAAGTGTACTTGGCACCTATATGCACGGCCCGCTTTTCCCGAAAAACCCAGAAATTGTCGACTTTGTTATCTATAAGAGCCTGAAAAAGAATCATCCGGATGTTCAGCTGGAGGATCTCATACAATTGGATGACACACTGGAACAGAAAGCAAAGGAAGCTATGCTAAAACGGCTTCAGGTGCAATAACCGGAATAACCGATATCTTATAGGAAATATAAGAGTCGGTTTTCTTATTCCCCTTAAATATTATGTTAATCTATATATATAATATAAAAACAGTTGATAAACATAATATTAGGTGTTATAATTCATGCGAGGAGACGATACTTGTCCCATTGTCACTCAAAAGGAGGTTGTCATGCAACCTCTTTTCACAATGAAGGCACAAAGACACGTCGAAATGAAAAGCTGAGAGCCTTATGCTTACTTACACATTCTGCCGGCTTCTCTATCTGTTGAAGCAAATAAACGGATACTGGTTGGTGATAATGTATAGGATATATCAAATGAACAAAAGAGGTGCTGTTATGGCTAAGGAACATAATTTTTTTAAAATGGAAATGCTGATTCTCCTTATATTAAAACAGGGGAATTGTTACGGCTATGAGCTTGCCGGTATTCTGAAGAAGCAGACAGAGGGGATTATTGATATAAAGATGGGCACCCTGTATCCCATTCTCTATAAGCTGGCTGATGATCACTGCATCACCGGTATGGAGGTAAGGGAAGGACGCAGAACAAAAATCATTTACAAACTGGAACCTAAGGGAGAAGCTTTGCTGGTAACTTTGCAAAAGCGTTATACAGTCTGGGTTCAGGCGATCGATATGATTATGAAGGGAGCATAGGAACATGGCTGGTAAAGAAAGATACAAACGGGAAATTGCGATGCTGTTCCCTTATATGTCAAAAAAGGAAAAAATGTTTTTAAATAACTACATGCAGAATATCGAGGATGCAGAGTATAAGGATATCGTAAAGGAATGGGGAGCACCGATTGCAGTCGTGCATTCCTATATTGAAGCACAGGATACAGAAATCATCATGAAAAGTTAAACAGAAGAAAGCTTTTAAAGACATTTTTATACGGTTCTCAATGAAATTAAGGAGACCTTGATTATTGAGGAGTAACCTGATGGAGCAGCGTTACTTGTTAATTAGAAGAACCCGATTTTGCTGTTCTTCTTTTTCGTTTACAAAGTACGCAGATTCTACTGAACTTAAAAGATTACATAATATACATTATGCGAAGTAAAACATAATATACATAATACATATGTATCCAATGTATCCAAGATCAGCCATCATTATCAATTACAGACCATAATGAAGCAGTTGGCAGCTTGTATACCACTTTGGGTAACTTATCGGCATTTCATTGCATTTCTGCTGTGTGCCCTTTATACTGAAATCAACAGGAGGAATACAGGATGAAGCTTACCATACTTCAGGATGACGCAATAGCAGAAGATGAAATCATCATCAGAACAGCAACACGTCATCCGCGCTTAGAAAGACTGATAGATTTGATAAAGCAATACAGCATCACCTTAAAGGCTTATCACAACAATCGGGAATATTATCTTCCCATAGAGACTATTTACTATATTGAATCTGTTGATGGAATCACATATCTGATAACGGAGAAGGATTCCCTGTTATGCAGAATGTCTCTTCGCGAGATTGAGGATAGTGTTCAGCATACCTCGTTTTGCAGGATAAGCAAGCATATGATTGTAAATACAGCACATCTGAAGGCTGTAGAATCCTATGCTAACCATCGGCTGCTGCTGGTGCTGAAGAATGACGATAAAGTACTTGTAAACAGAAATTATGTAGAGCATCTGAAAAAACAGATAAAAAAATTATAGGAGGATGAATATGAAAAGCTTTTTAAAAAATTATGTGCCCTATGGATGCATGTGCTTCACTGCAATCTTACTGATCAATGCATGTTCTGCTTTCCTTCACAATACACCACTTATTCTGGATGCTGCCAGCCTGCTTTGGGATTTTGGAATATGTATGCTTCTTATCATAGCCGATTACGGTATCAATGAATACATGGAATTCAAAACATACCGAAGCTTTGTCATAACAGAATTTCTCATACTCACAGGAATTTTCCTAATCCTGAACAATGCGGGACACCTGGATACTCTTCAGGTACGCTCTATCATTTCCCAAATTCTGAGTATGGCTGTGATTCTGGGGGCAATACGCCTGTATATCGCCTATAGCTTTCGAAAGGAAATAGATGATCTGAATGAACATCTGAAATGAAACATGTTGATTTCTTATTTTCGCCAGGAATACTCAAAGTGCCTGTTTCCTACATACAGCATGTGGATACAGGCACTTTTATTTATATTTATCTATCTTATACAACATATTCTTTGGTACGTTTGTTCACCAAGAGCTATTGAGCTTCCGTAAGGTTTTTCATCTGCATAAGAAAATCCTTCTGATTATCCTCTTCACTTTTTGTTGGATCCTGTGCTTCATACAAAATACAGGGCAGTTCATGACAGTGTCCGCAGTGCTTTAGCTTCTTACTTTTCTTACAGCATTCATAAATATCACAGACATTTCTATCCTCCACATATTGCAGCCAGTATGGCTTCCCTTCCAAAGCCTTACATCCAAGGCAGATGTCCGGATAATGCTCACATGCATTACACTGAACACCACAAACACTCATAGTTCTTGTTTTTACAGCCTCCATTACAAGTTCTCCTTTCTACAGAATCTGGTTTAACCTCTACCCTAACCATACCATAGATAGGTACATATTGCCATCCTTTTTCACGATTACTCTGTTTTCCTTGTACTGACCTCTGCATAGCATAATGTAATGGATGTCTCTGCGGGAACGATTTTCTTATAATAACGACCCTCCTCATCTCTATACTCTGAAATTTTTGTAAAAGAGGTATTGAAAAATTCTCCCGATTCCTGTTTTCCGTCACGATTAATAAAACTTTGCCACAGTACCACATAGGTATCCTCTTGAGAAGGGGGTATCTCTTTTATGAAATCCTCCTGCGGCATATAAAGAACGGTAGAATCTGAAGCCTTTTCAATCGTCAATGCTTCCGAGAAGGCATGAATATCATAGTTCTTTTTCATATCCTGAAAATCTGCAGGATTTGCTTTCCCCTTGTAAATATTCACCGTATCGTTTGTATCTCTGCCATATTGATCAAACATGTAATAACAGATCTCACCAACAAAACGTGGTGTATAATCTGTATGATACTCTTCCCCTTTCGTGATTAAAATAGAATCTTTCAGATCCTTGGCGAATTTCTTTTGTAGATCTCTGTAAATGAATATACCATCATCACTCAGATTATCGATGAAGGATATTTCATTTTTTGCAAGCTCATGCAAGAAATCACTTTCCCCATTTTTTGAAGTAAAATTCAATAGAATGAGATTGGTACGATTGAGATCTTTTCGATGCTGCAGCGTTTTTAGCTCGGGTTCATCCACCGTATATAGCAGCGTCTTACTATACATATCTTTCATAAATGCATCTATATCACCGCCATCATACTTTATTTCCTTTGGAAAGACATTCTGATACCATGCTCCTTTATACTGGAAGAAAACATCAAACGCAGAAATATGCAGGTCTGTGTCCAATTTCAACGAAGCTTCAATTCTCTTTCTGTATGCCTCTTGCAGCTCCGGCATCTGATAGTCATCACTTCCATCCTGATTGTTTTCCTCTGTGTAGACATTTACTGTAAACGATCTTTCCTGATACATCATTTCAACCCATGCTGTTCCATCCGGTTTCCGTTTGAGCCTGGGAATTGGTGATGCATCGCCATATCCCAGATGGGTTTCTTTTACAGTTGGCTGTATACCGTATTTATCCTTCATATAAAGAAGAGCATTGGCTGTTCCCTGTTGTTTTTCCCTATCCAGCTCCTGTTTCTCCTCTTTGCTGGTACAGGCACTCATACAAAGAAGCATCAGCAGAATCAATAAGCATTTCTTCACCATAGACGGCCTCTCTTTCTAAATCCGGTTATTTTTTCGTACGCTGTTTATCAGCTAAATTATACCATATGCCCTTATCGGTGAACAGCAAAGTCAAAAATGCCTGATCTTTGTGCAGCTGCTTCCATCATCTGGCTGTATGCTCATCCGTAAATATTTTCCAATATCTTTCTATGATTCACGCAAAACAAAAAGCTCTCATAAACCTTCCCTTTATTCGTGAACCCTGAAGGATTCAGAAGCTGACCAAGACACGAAAAAAGAACCCCAAAGGATTCTTTCAGTCATCATCTCTTCTTCCCAGTACCATAAGCAGGATACGTAAGATTTGTGCGAGAGTGGAGAGCACTGCTGCAACATAGGTGAAGGCTGCTGCACGAAGCATTCCCTTCACATCATAGCGCTCCTGTTCACTGATCATGCCATACATGGCTAGCTGTTTCACAGCCCGGCTGCTGGCATTGAATTCCACCGGCAGCGTCACAATCTGAAACAGCAGAATGATACAAATCATAGCAATACCCGCATACAGAATAACCGGTGTGGAGGCAAACAGAAACAAGCCGAGCACAAGCACGACCCAGCCAAGCTGGGAAGCAATATTTGCCATCGGCAGCAGCCGGTTTCGCAGACCGATCGCCCCATAATGCTCCTTATGCTGAATGGCATGTCCTACCTCATGAGCGGCAACACTGATAGAGGCAATGGAGGCGTTGTAGAAGATATCCGGAGATAGACGCACAACATGATGGACAGGATCATAGTGATCCGATAGCATACCGCCCTTGGCTACCTCTACACGGATGCTTTGCAGATTGTTCATATCCAGAATTCTGCGGGCAACAGCCTCTCCAGTCAAACCATGCTCGTTCGGAATTCTCTTATATTTGTGATAAGCAGCCTGTACACGGGACTGGGCAAGCATTACAACTGCGAATGCCAGAATATACAGAAAATACTGAGACATATACGAATTATTAAACATAGGTATCCTTCCTTTTCAATATGTATGTATTAGTTATTATATCACAACTGCAGATGAATTATCAGCAGGTTTGCATAAAGTTGCAGGAAAGCGAATGCTTTGGTCTTTGCTTATGAAATTATGAAAAAAAGGATATCTGTATAAATGATCCCAGACATCCGTTTTTAGCCTACTATTTTACTGCTTCCTTCAATGCTTTTGCAGCTTTGAATTTCGGCGCTTTTGAAGCGGCGATTTCAAGAGGTTCCTTAGTTGCAGGGTTGATTCCCATACGTGCAGGACGTTCGCTGATTTCAAATTTTCCAAAACCAGAGATATCAACTTTTCCGCCTTCAGATAAAGTCTTTGCAATTTCATCGAAAACAGTTTCTACTGCTACAGTTGCATCTTTCTTTGTCATTTCCAATTTCTCAGCAACGACTTCTACTAAAGCTTTTTTATTTAAAATTTCACTCATGTTCATTACCTCCAACATAGCTATATGATACCATCTGGAAGCGTATATTTCAACATTTTTCTCAAAAAAGATGGTTTTAAAATCCCCATTATTTCTGCGGTTTTCAAATGCCGTTATTTCTAGAGAACGATGGCGATGACATTGCCTTTTCCCTTATTTACAAGTTTTGTAAGAATGTCCTGCAATCTTGCTCTGGCTGCTTCCGGTATCATGGAAAGCTTGGCATTGAGACCGTCACGGATCAGATCCGACAGCTTGCGTCCGAAGATATCGCTGTCCCAGATGCTCTGATCATCATTTCCATCATCCCGCAGCAGATAACGAATCAGCTCTTCACTTTGCTCCTTACTGCCGATAATCGGCTCAAAGGTGCTTTCCACATCCACCTTGATCATATGAATGCTTGGGGCGATTGCCTTCAGCTTCACACCATAGCGGCTGCCCTGCTTCACAACCTCCGGCTTGCTGAGCTGAATATCCTGCAATGAGGCACTTGCAAAGCCGTATCCGGTCTGCTTGACCATTTTCAATGCACTTTCAACTGCATCATATTCCCGCTTCGCCTTGCTGTAATCCTGCATGAGAGATATCAGCTCCGCCTTATCCTTTATCTCGTGACCGATGATTTCCTTCAGTATTTCATTATACAGCCCAGGCTTTACAGTGATGTCCACATTGACAATCCCCTGCCCTGTATCAATGGTGGCAAGATTGCTGCCGTCGATATACTCATTTTCATTTAACACATCGGTGATATTTTCAACCTCGCGAAGACGGTCCACGCTGGACATGCTTTCCTGAATCGTATCATGGAAGCTTTTCTTCAGCCAGTGATCATCGCTCAGTACTGCAATCCACTGCGGCATGTTGATATTGATCTCCGATACCGGGAATTCATACAGAGCCTCCCGAAGGATATCATGAACATCCTCCTCACTCATATGGTTTACTGCAATTGCAAGTACCGGTACCTCATATTTTTCCTTAAGCTTGTCCACGACAGCCTTGCAGGCCGGAGAATGCACATCCGCACTGTTGACAACGACAATAAACGGCTTACCAATCGACTTGAGTTCATCAATGACCTCTGCCTCAGCTTCGATATAGGCTTCTCTTGACAAATCGGAAATCGTACCATCCGTCGTCACAACAATGCCGATTGTGGAATGATCCTGAATAACCTTCTGTGTACCGGTCTTGGCAGCCTCGTTGAATGGTACCGGTTCATCATTCCAGGGGGTACGTACCATACGGATTCCATCCTCATCCTTATAACCCTTTGCTTCCGGTATAACATAGCCTACACAGTCCACCAAACGGACATTCACGGTAAATCCGTCATCAAATTCGATTGTTGCGGCATTATTCGGCACAAATTTCGGTTCGGTGGTCATAATCGTTTTACCGACTCCTGCCTGCGGCAGTTCGTCAATCATGCGTGATTTCTCAAATTCATCACTGACATATGGAATGACTGCTTTTTCCATAAACTCCTTGATGAAGGTTGATTTGCCGACGCGTACAGGACCCACGATCCCTAAGTATATATCGCCACCGCATCTTTGTGCTATATTCTTTAAAATCTCTGTGGTATTCATTGTTTGTCCTCCCTTAGTCATTCTAAACTTATGATGAATTGAGGTACTTTATGACTAAACAGACAAAAGAAGAAAAAGAAAAACAGATGGATTTCACCTGTTTCTCAGTAATTGCTCAACAACGCTTTCCAGGACATCATTGCAGGCACCGCAGACAGTTCCTGCTCCGGTAGCATCCTGCACCTCCTGGAAGCTGGAAGCACCTGCCTCAATTGCCGTTTTGATATCACGAACAGAGACACTCATGCAGGTACATACAATATCTTCATCATGCATATAGCTCACACCTCACTGTCTACTAGGATACCCGTTTTCGAAAAAGACATACAGCATTCCCTGAAAAAGGAACTTCCACAAAAAAAGGAAGAGCCGAAGTCATCGATTTCAGCAATCCTCCTGTTAGGTAAATGCTTGCTGATTATGTATATTGTAATTACTCGGCAGTACCCACATCACTCAGTGTCAGACCCTTGTTTTGTTCCAACGCCCACTTGATGCCCCAATTATTCATGAAAATAATCAGATTTCTCCCCTTTAAATCACGTACACGCTTGGAATCACTGGTAAGATTCAGCGTATTCGGATCCAATGCCTGATCATCGATCCAGCGAACGCACTGGAACGGCAGAATTTCGAGCTTGATATCGACATTGTATTCACTTTTTAAGCGCTGTTCCAGCACCTCAAACTGCAGCACGCCGACACCGCCGACGATGATTTCCTCCATTCCGATATTGATTTCCTGAAATACCTGAATGGCACCTTCCTGTGCAATCTGCGTAATTCCCTTTGTAAACTGCTTCCTCTTCATGGTATCTCTCTGTGTTACCCTGGCAAAATGCTCCGGTGCAAAGGTTGGAATTTTTTTAAACTCAAACTTCATGGAAGGATCGCACAGCGTATCTCCGATGGAAAAAATTCCCGGATCAAATACACCGATTACATCTCCGGCATAGGCTTCCTCGACAATTTCACGATCCTGTGCCATAAACTGCTGCGGCTGTGACAGCTTAATTTTACGATTCTGCTGCATATGCATGACTTCCATTCCCTTTTCAAAACGCCCGGAACAGATACGCATAAATGCGATACGGTCACGGTGTGCCTTGTTCATATTGGCCTGGATTTTAAAGACAAAGGCAGAGAAGCGCTCATCCATCGGGTTGATTTCCCCCTGTGAGGATTCCCTTGGCAGCGGTGAGGTGGTCATATCCAAGAAATGCGAAAGGAAAGGCTCTACACCGAAATTGGTCAGTGCACTGCCGAAAAATACCGGTGTCAGTTCTCCCCTTGAAACCTGTTCCTGATCAAATTCCGTACTGGCGATATCCAGCAGCTCACTGTCCTCACGCAGCTGTTCAAAGAAATGATCTCCCAGGACAGTGCGAAATGTTTCATCCTCCAGCGTACCTTCACTTACCTCAGCCGCCTTCTGTCCGTGATCACCGCCATGAAAGGCAATGATACGCTGATGATCGCGCTCATAGACACCCTTAAACTCTTTTCCGGAACCGATTGGCCAGTTCATGGCATAGGTGGCGATTCCCAGCTCACTCTCAATATGCTCCAGCAGTTCAAACGGATTCATGGCAGCACGGTCCATTTTATTGATAAAGGTAAATACCGGAATCTTGCGCAGCAGACATACCTTAAACAGCTTCTTTGTCTGTGCCTCGACACCCTTGGATGCATCTATGACCATGACAGCGGAATCTGCGGCCATCAGTGTTCGATAGGTATCCTCTGAGAAATCCTGGTGTCCCGGGGTATCCAGAATATTGATACAGAAATCATTATATTCAAACTGCAGCACAGAGCTTGTGACAGAGATACCTCTCTGCTTTTCAATTTCCATCCAGTCACTGACCGCATGCTTGTTTGCTTTCTTTCCCTTGACGCTTCCGGCCGAAAGGATTGCTCCCCCATACAGCAGCAGCTTCTCCGTCAGCGTTGTTTTCCCGGCATCCGGGTGTGATATGATGGCGAAGGTTCTCCGCCTTTGTATTTCATTGACATAATTCGTCATACAGCTTCCTCCTATAGTTCTATGTGAAACGATATTCTCGTATTTTTTCGTTTAAAGCAGTTCTCATCTACATGGTGATTCCTCCAGTTCGGTTAGATGACTAGCGTTTTTTATTATAGCATATTCCCACGCTTAAAATCCATAAAACTAAAAAAAATGACGCTGTTTCAGCATCATTATTTCATTTCATGCTTCAAATCACGCAGCATCAAATCCCTTGCGGACTGCTGTGGTTTCTTGTCCTCATACAAAACCCGGTAAATTTCTTCCACAATCGGCATATCGATCTGCTTCTGCTTTGCTACCTCATAAACAACCTTGGCAGTACGTACACCCTCTACGGTCTTGGTGTTGTTCTCCCAGAAATAGCGGGCGCTGTTATGCGTTCCGATTTCATAGCCTGCCTGAAAATTCCGGGAATGTACACTGGTACACGTAACAATCAGATCACCGATACCGGTCAGTCCCATAAAGGTTTCGGCTCTGCCACCCAGAGCGACGCCATAGCGGATCATTTCCGCAAGTCCACGCGTAATCAGAGCAGCCTTGGTATTATCACCATAGCCAACACCACTCAGCACACCGCTGGCAACTGCGATGGCATTTTTCAATGCAACGCCGATTTCACTTCCAACCTCGTCATCTCCGCGGTAAACACGCAGATATTCGTTCGAGAACAGCTCCTGTACGGAACAGGCATCCTCTTCACATAAGGATACGGCACAAATCGTTGTCAGCATGCGCAGGACAACCTCCTCTGCATGGCTGGGGCCGATCAACGATACGACGCTTTTCAGTTTATCCTTCGGCATAAAGCGACGAATGACATTGGACATGCGCTCATTTGTCTGCGGATGAAATCCCTTGGAGGTATTTACGACAATTACCGGCTTTTCAACAAGCGCTCCGATTTTTATACACAGCTCTTCCACAGCGATGGTCGGAACGGATAACACAAGAAGATCCGCATCGCGAACAACGTTGAGGTCACATGTTGCCTTCAGGCTTTCATGCAGTGTCACATCCGGGAAAAACCGGGTATTTTGATGCCGCAGATTGATATCGTCTATTTCCTTGGGATTCTTTCCCCATAATACAACCTCTCTTGCGTTGTCAACAAGCACCTGTGCAAGTGCTGTCCCCCAGCTTCCGCTTCCGATCACAACTGTCTTCAACATGATCACCTGTTTCTTTCTCTGGCTAATATTCTTAGTGTGGTTCCGGTAAATCCGAACGCCTCCCGCAGTCTGTTTTCCAGATATCGCTTATAGCTGAAATGCAGCAGCTCCGGATCATTGACAAACAGCACAAAGGTCGGTGGAGCCACGGATACCTGAGATGCATAGTAAATCTTCAGACGCTGTCCCTTGTGCGTTGGCGGCGGTGTCATCAGCTGCGCATCCATAATGACCTCATTCAATACATTGGTCTGAATTCGCAGTACGGAATAATCATGAACCTCGTCAATGACCGGCAGAATCGTGTGAATCCGCTGCTTTTTCAATGCGGATACAAACAGGACCGGTGCATAGGATAAATACAGAAACTGTGCACGGATCTCCTTTTCAATGGTATGCATGGTCTGCTCATCCTTCTCTACGGCATCCCATTTATTGTATACGATAACAACACCCTTACCTGCCTCATGGGCATATCCGGCAACGTGCTTGTCCTGATCCCGGATACCTTTTTCTCCATCGATGACTACAAGTACGACATCACTTCGTTCAATGGCACTCATGGCACGCAAAACAGAATATTTTTCAATATTCTCATAGACCTTGCCGCGCTTTCGGATTCCGGCTGTGTCAATGACAACATATTCCTTGCCTTCCCGTTTGAATGGTGTATCTATGGCATCTCTGGTAGTGCCCTCGATATTGGAAACAATGACACGCTCCTGGTTTAAAATCGAATTGACAAGGGAGCTTTTCCCCACGTTTGGACGACCGATAACACAGAATTTCGTCATGCCGTCATATTCGTTTTTCTCTTTTTCCGGTAAAGCGTGGATAACTGCATCCAGTACATCACCGATACCGATACCATGCGCACCGGATACTGCCAGCGGATCCCCGAGCCCCAGACTGTAGAATTCATAGATTGCATCATTCTGTGCAAAATCATCCACCTTGTTGACGGCCAGAATGACCGGCTTTTTTGTTTTATGCAGCAGTCTTGCGACATATTCATCATCATGGGTCAGACCATCCTTGCCGCTTACGACAAATACAATGCAGTCTGCCTCATCAATAGCGATTTCCACCTGCATGTTGATTTCCGTCTGAAAATCCTGATTTGCAAGCTGAATACCTCCGGTATCAATTACCCGGAATTCTCTGGTCAGCCATTCCGCTTTTCCATAGATACGATCCCGGGTTACTCCCGGTGTATCCTCCACAATACTTTTACGTTCACCGATAATTCGGTTAAAAATCGTTGATTTACCGACATTCGGACGACCAACGATGGCTACAATTCCATTTATCATATGTTGACTTCAGCTTGCGCTGAATGCACCTCCTATCATGAAAGGGTAGGAATATTCCTGCGTATTTCTACAACAACCTCTGTAATCGTCATATTTGACGTATCTATTTCGATTGCATCCTCCGCCTTACGCAGCGGCGAGGTTTTACGGTTCATGTCCTGATAATCCCGCTGTTCGATATCACGGTAGATTTCATCATAATCCGCTTCCACATGCTTTTCCAGATATTCCTTATATCTGCGATCTGCCCTTGCCTTGACACTGGCAACCATGTAGATTTTCAGCTCTGCATCCGGTAAAACAACCGTACCGATGTCGCGTCCATCCATAATGAACCCCTTATCTCGTGCCATCTGCTGCTGCAGCGCCACCAGACGCTCTCTTACCTTAGGATGTGCAGAAATGCTGCTGGTAAGCATGGATATTTCATTTTCGCGAATCTGCTTGGATACATCCTCGTTATTGAGATAGACATTTCCTGCCGGATCAAAGCTGATCTTCATTTCATCCAGCATGGCTGCCAGAGCAGCTTCATCGTTTGGATCGATACCGCGCTTTTTAGAAGCAAGCGCCGTACAGCGATACATCGCTCCGGTATCCAGATGTGAATAGCCCAGCTCCTTTGCCAGTATTTTGGCAATGGTGCTTTTACCTGCCGCACTCGGCCCGTCGATAGCGATATTTATTTTCATCTTTAAATTCCTCCAGCCTTCCATAAAGAATAAGCGATAAAGCCGATGATCACCAGCAATACCAGTATCAGAAAGCACAATACAAAATTCAACAGCTTATTGGTCTTCTCCACACCGTCGGAAAGGTCGGTCAGCTCATCCTCATATTCATCCATCTGTACACGCAGCTGCTGTGTTTCCTCCAGCAGCTTTTTATGCAGCACCGCCTGCTGCGGCGCATCCTTTTCCACAGGTATCTCATCTTCATCCTCAAAAGCATCCTCCATCATAGCTGGCTGAATGATTTTTTTAGCAGGACGCTGCGGACGCTGCTCCGGCTGCGGAGCATATTCCTCGACAGCTTCCACAGCTGCTGGCTGTGGCTGAAAGGATTCCACAACAGGGGCTTCCTCCAACACCGGCTCCTCATATTCGACAGCTTCAGCTTCTGCACGATAAGCTGGAGTTTCTACAGGCTCCTTTGTAAAGCGCATATCCGATTCCGGCAAGGGGGCTTCCTCCTCCTTTAACAGATTTTGTACCTGCAGGGCGATATCATCCCGGCTCAACACGGTTTTCTTTGGCTCCTCCGGCTGCGGTTCATCCTGTATTTCCTGTATGTAATGGGATCTTTTTGCACGGTTTGCCGCATTCAGCTGATACAGAATATCAGCCTGTGTGTTATCGCTCTCTCTGGTACCCTTGCGAATATTATATTCTCTTACTTCCTTAATGAAATCATCCAGATATTCATTGGTAAAGGTATCATCTACCGGCGGCTGCTCCAGCGGCTCCTCTTTCTTTTCCCGAACCGGAGTATATTCCCCATCCTCTTTGATATCCACCTTTTTGAAGATAGATGAATCGAATTTCTTTAGGGTTTCCTCCTGCTCCAGCGCACCGTTTTCCTCTGTGTGCAGAGTTTTATCTATATTATTATCAGTTTCAATGGATTTTCTCAATTCCGCATATTTTTTTACTCTTGATAGCTTTTCCATCCGATTACCTCCCAATCTAACAATCATTATAACAAAAATAAAGGTTCTTGGATACGTATATTCCTTAAGAAATCATACTTTTTGAAAACGATTTGCAAAAGAAAAGCTGCATGGGCAGCTTTTTAGTCTTTTGCTCTTCCGGAATATTTTCCATCAGACGTGTTTACCAGCACCATTTCATCCTGATTGATGAACAGCGGCACCTTGATTTCCAGTCCGGATTCCAATGTGGCATTCTTGCTTGCGGAAGTAGCTGTATCACCCTTGACAGCAGGCTCGCATTCCACGATCTGCAGTGCCACCTTATCCGGCAGAATCACACCGAGAATTTCACTTTCAAACATGGAAATATTAACGTTGTCATTCGGCTTCATGAAGTTCATTTCCCATTTCAGACGATCCTTAGGAATCTCAATCTGCTCATAGGTTTCATTATCCATGAACACCAGTGCATCATCTGTATCGTACAAATACTGCATCTCTTTCTTTTCAATGTGTGCAGGTGTGATTTTATCTCCACCGCCCCATGATAATTCTACATTTGATCCCGTTCTCAGGTTTCTGACTTTCGCCTTTACCACCATTGCGGAACGAGCTGTTTTATTCTGACTCTGTTCCAGCACAACGAAGATTTCTCCATCCTGCTGAATTGTCATACCAGGTTTTAAATCATTGGAACTGATCATAATACATTCACCTTTCCTTTATATTTTCTTATGTCCTATTCTATTTTATAGGATTTGACGCATTTGTCAAATTTTTTATGAAAAAAGTCTGATTTTTCACATCAGACTTTTAAAACGGATACTGTCCGCATACAGCATAAAGGCTATAAATGTTGTAAGATACAAATACCAGAAGGTTGTAACATCAAACAGCTCCTGCCGCCATTCAAAATAGCCAAGAAACAGCAGGACGATCACCAGCGTCAGCAAAAAGTCCTTTCCTTCCAGCGCCTTACAGTTTGCCTCGCGATAAAACAGCCTGCCAAACAGCAGCAGCACAGCATACAGCGGAACCAGCATATAGGCTGTTTCATTCATAATCAGCAGCAGATTTCCAAGTCCTGCAAATGCCAGAAACAACAGTGTGCTCAACCCGATCGTCAGCATGTAAACCACCTCCTTGTTAGTGTGGTTCTCACTGCTGTAAATATACAACGTCCTGTATGGTACCATCTGTACGATCAAAGAATATCTGCATATGCACGGTATTGCTTTTTTGCGTATAGGTCACAGCGATATGCTCCTCCTCTTTTGTGAAATGAAAGTATGTGTTTCGAAACAGCACCTCCCATTCCTTCGGCTGCTCTTCCTTCTGCGGTTCCTCCCCTGTCTCGCTCTCTTCACCTTTTCTTTCTTTCATATCAGCTTCCGCATCAGCATCCGGCTTTAGAGTCTCCTGCAGATACCTGCGGCAGCTGTGAATTGCAAACAGGTCATAGGACTCCTGTAATCCACGTACGGCTGCATAGGCTGCAGCGCGCTGTACAAGCAGGGTGACAAAGCAGAGGAAAATCAATAGCAGCAGCATGGCATACAGACTGATAAAGCCCTGTTCATTCACACGTAAGCAGTGCTTCTTCACGCTTTTCTTTCCGAACCCATGTGACATAATAGCATTCCTTTCTCTTTTGAAACTGCAGCGCATCCACATCCTGCAGAAAAATTTCATAGCCGCTTCTGCGCACCAGACGCCTGCGGTCATATTCCAGTGTCTGCTTCTTTTTTTGATAAATGAAGGAAAAGGTGTTCTCCTGTAAAGACAGCCTGCTGCTTTGTGCAAGCAGGAAGCGAAGCTGATACATGGCGATGCGGTCTTCACTGTAGTAGACAGGCTCCTGCAGCCTTTGCAATACGGATACCACCGGCATCAGCAAAACACAGCTGACTGCAACACAGCTGAAGGCTACCAGCATTTCCACCAGGGTGAAGCCGCCGTTATTTCTGATAGGCTTCTTCCACTGCATCATTGTCATACCCCTTTCCTGTATCATGCATCGTATGTGTCATTCCCGCACACTGCAGGCAGAGCAGTGCCAGAATGCCCAGAATCATCAAAAGAAACAATGCCTCCATCAAAACGACGCCACGCTTATCGAACATCCATGCGTCCGCTTCCCAGCTGTGCCACAAGCTGAACAGTGGAGGAGGCACTGCGGCAGTTCAGCGTGAAGGCCTTTGAAATCGTTCCCTGTGCGGTATAGTGAAAGCTCATGGACGAACAGCTGGTGGACGACTGCAAAGAATAGATCTCACGATTACAATATACCTTACTGCCCTGAATCTTTATAGGGATGCTTTTGTGTTCTCTTATCGCCTGTGCCTGAGCCTTCGTACAGATTTCACGTATCTGCTGCACATCCATACGCAGCAGGATGCGCTGCTGCCGCTTCAGCAGCGGTGTCACAAGCAGTAGCACAGAGAGCAGAAGCAAAACAAGCAGCATTTCCACCAGGGTGAACCCGCTATCGCACGGCGGCCTGTCCATTGCTGATTTCAATGGTGTCTCCATTCGGGCATCGGCGCTGTGTATCCTTTAAATATCCCTTACTGATTAAATCGGACATACTTTTCGGCGGACTCAGATTCTCCACCTCATACAAAAGAATCTGTGCATTGGCAACCTCAATTAGTGCCTCACAGCCCTTGCTGCGTATGATTTTTTCCTTCTGCTGAATGTTGGGCAGCGTCAGCAGAAATACGAGTGCGATAATGGATAATACGATCATCATTTCCAGAATGGTAAAGCCTTTGTTATTTTTCATAAGTTCAATTCCTTTCCAATTTCTACATCTGTTCCAGCATTGTAAGCGGGATCAGCATAATCTGGTATACAAGCAAAACCACAACACCCACAAAGCTGTATGCAATGCACTGCACGGTGACTGCCGTACGCTTCAGCAGCCGCTCCCATGTACGTTCCTGCTGCTGCAGCCCTGTCTGCAGCATACTGCACAAAGAACCGGTAGAGCTGCCAATGCGAAACGACTGCTTGAAGATATCGTTCAGCAGCACCTCACGCTCAATCACACAGAGGATATCCTCACCATTTTGCAGGCCGTTCATCAAATGCTTATGTAATTCACAAAACAGGGAGCCTTTTCGAATTTGCTCCAGATACTGCAGGGCGGTTCGTGTCGGTATACCCTGCTTCAGCAGTTCAACCATGTAGCCGGCGAACAGATAGGATTCCACATGGGATACCAGCTTGCACAGGCGCGTGCTTCTTAAAACCAATGCATTCCGTATGGCAGGCTTATTTCTCAGATACAATGCACCAGCCAGTAAACACAGTGCACAAACACCAATTAACCTGCAGCCTCCCTGCAGAAGACTCACACCGAGCAGCAGCCCTTGAAAGTCCTCCCCCTGATCAAAGCTTTGCAGCATTTGCGGAATGATGGCAGTGCTGAATACCAGCAGCATCACATAGGCAAACACAAAGATAGAAACCGGATAAGCCGTTTTCTTTAAAAGACGGGATAGCAGATTCCGTTCAAAGTTATACAGCTGCAGGGAGCTGTCGATAGCCCGGCTCAGGGAGGTGATTTTCAGGAAGAAGGAAAGATGCTCAAAAAAGCGCCCTGTTCCCTGTGTTATCAAAATTTCCTCGATGCTGTGTCCCAGCTCCAGTTCTTCTCTGATTCTTGTGGTATCCTTGTCCAGCAGCTGTAAAGCCTCCAGATAGGGATAGCCGTTCTGCAGCAGATCATGCAGATAGCGCCATTCCTCATTACGCATATGGAAGGTCGATGACGGCTTCCTCCTGTGCAACAATTCCTTTTGAAACAGCAAGCTGAATCTCCTGAAAAATATCACGATGCTGCTGAGGCAGCTGTTCCTCACGGAAGTAAGCATCCAGCTCATTTTGTTCCAGTATTTCATATATACACACCCTTTCCTGCGTTCCCTTTTTCTTGTACAGACGCTGTGCACAAACAGCACTCAGTGTATGATACAGTTCCTCCCTGCGCAAGCCGAATTCAAGCAGACGCTTGATTGCCTCACTGCAGCATTTGGCATGAATCGTTGTAAATATCAGATGTCCGCTTAATGCGCATCGAAGCAGCATACGTGCCGTGGATGGATCACGTATTTCTCCAATCATGATGACATCCGGATCATGACGCAAAAGCTCCTTGATTCCTTCCTCATAGGTAAAGCCGCCTGCCTCATTGATCTGCAGCTGCAAATAGCTGTCATCAAAGATTTCAATAGGGTCCTCCAGCGATACGACATGCAGTCTGTTCTCTTGAGCAATCCGCTTCAATATCGCGTGCAGGGTTGTCGTTTTCCCGCTGCCGGTGGGACCGCTCAATACGATGAGTCCGCTTCTTGTTTTCGTCCAGTTCAGAAAGCTGGCTGTCTGCTTGCTGTCTAAGCTCAGATCTTCCAGTGATATTTCTTTGTGGTTGTTCAGCACGCGCAGTACCGCTGTCTGTTTTTCAAGCGTCGGCAGCAGGGAGAAGCGAAAATACAGAAGCTCCTGACGAAACTCATACTGAAAATTTCCGCTTTGCGGCTGCAGAGTGTTTCCTAAATCCAGATTACTGATGTACTTCAGATAACAGAACAAGCCCTCATCAAATGCAGCGTTCTGAACAGTTTCCAGACCATTCCATCCGCGTACCTGTACATGCAGCCTGTGCTGCATCAATGTGAAGTGTACATCGGTAGCCCGCTTGCGTTCCACCATGTGCAGCAGCTGTTCAAATTTTTCCTTCATACTCTCACCTTCTTTCTATTTACATACTTCTATACGTTTCAAAATGGCAAAACTCCTAAATTATTCTGAAAAAAGGTAAAAAAAAACGAGAATTATCCCGTTTTCTTAAAAATGTATCATTTTAAATTCTTTTTCATGGTTTTAACCGCCGTCATATAGCCATGCTTTTCATAAAGCCTCTGAGCACTCCGGTTTTCCTGCAATACGTTTAGCTCCACATATTCCAGATGCCGTTCTCTGGCCCAGTGCTCCACCTCAAGCAGCAGGCGGTTACCGATACCAAGACCTCTGGCTTCCCGGCTGACCACCAGATCCATCAGCGTGGCATATGCATGCGGAATCACAAAGGAATCCGCCGGTGTCAGCTGCTTCATCACCAGTGCCAAACCGAAAATACAGGAATTTTCCACAGCCAGCAGGATGTCGCAATCCTCCAGCCGGATCATCGTTTTTAAAAACTCCTCATCCTGCATACCCCGACAATAGCTGAAGGGCTGCAGTCTTGCCATGTCTGCATATAGAACCTCATACAGCCTCAGAATTTCCCGTATATGAGACTGCGTCGCCGTAATGATTGTCATAATCAGAACTGCAGATATGGGTTATAGCGAAATTCCATATCCAGCGTCGTATCCGGTCCGTGCCCCGGGTACACCTTCAGCTTTGAAGGCAGTGTTTCCCGTATCATCCGAAGCGTCTGCATCATTTTGGTATTGCTGCCGGTCGGTAAGTCCGTACGTCCGATGCTCCCCTGAAAGATGACATCTCCACAGATCAGATTATCATCCCACAGCAGCATGGTACTTCCCTCACTGTGTCCGGGGGCGTCGATTGCCTGAAGCGTAAAGGCACCGATGCTGTTTTTACCCGGCTTCAGCTTTGTTACCGGACTGTTCACAACAACAGGAGCCTGATAGGAGAAGTTCAGCATCGGGTCCTGCAGCATCGCCATATCCAGCTCATTGATATAAACAGGACAGTGATATTTCTTAACAAGCGCATCCACACCGGCAATATGATCAAAGTGTCCATGTGTCAGCACAATCGCATCCACAACACCATTTTGTGAATCAATCGTTTCCTGCAGCTTGTGAGATTTGCTTCCGGGATCAACAATCAGTACATGATTCTCTTCCCACAACAGGTAGGTATTTACCTGCACCATACCCAAAACAAAAGTATCCATCTTTTTCATGTCAGTCACCGAATAAAAAAGACCGTAGTCGGCCCTTCTTATTTTTTCTCCTTATGTAAAGTTTTCTTGTTACAACGTGGGCAATATTTCTGAATTTGCATACGTTCTGGATTTTTACGTTTATTACGTGTCCCGATGTAGTTTTCTTCGCCACATTCTGAACATTTGAACGTGATTCTATCTCTCATGTTGTCCCTCCTCGTACTTGCTTGAAAATTATATCATACTCTTTACAAAAAAGCTAATACTTTTTGAAAAACTCTTTTAAAACTTCCGGCATGATATTGTAGGCGCACAGGTTTCCGGCAACGCTTTGATCATTTGTTGCAGATTCCGGTACGGAACAGGCAAATGCCACCTTGGCTTCCTTATCATATGGCGCATAGCCGACAAGAGAAGCGTTGGTATAATCTCCTACCTCGGCAGTACCGGTTTTTGCAGCTACCTGTACATCCAATGCCTTGATAGGGTCGATTGCATGCTCTCCTGCAACCACCTCGCGAAAGCCCATCTGGATCGTTTCCAAATCCTCCTTGCTTCCCGGCAAAGCTGACAACACCTGTGTTTTATTTTCATATACTGTATAATCTGTATTTACTTCCGTTGCCGTATTAACCAGCTTCGGCTGTACCTTTTTACCGCCATTGGCGATGGTTGCCGCATACTGCACAAGCTGAATCGGCGTATAGTTATCATACTGCCCGATGGAATAATCTAGTAATAATCCAGGATTCATAGTATTCCCTGTAAAGCCTTGTGCTTCATTTGGGACATCCAATCCTGTTTTTGTACCAAGACCAAACATAGAATAATAATTCCGCATCAGCTTGAAGGTTTTCTGCGCCATTTCATTTGTGATGCCCAGTGGCTGATTATATACATAATTACCGCCAGCTAATTTTATAACAGACTTAAACATATAAACGTTACTGGATACCGCTAATGCACGAATCGAATTCACCGTACCATATGTGTTGAACGATTGCTTAAATGGAGTTCCCGCTATTTTCATTTGTTCATCCTGCTCGGTACTGTAGCGTGTCTGAATTCCCTGATCCAGCATCATATACACCGTAGCGCCCTTCACAACGGAACCGGACGCAAAGGCATCCAAATACGCACCACTGGAATAGTTCTGAATTTTCCCATCCTCATCCAAATATTTACCGCTCATCGCATAAATTTCACCGGTCTGAGGATTCATGAGGACAACGATCGCTTTCTTGAATTTTTCACGACCTGCTGTGCCTGCATACTTCTTTAATGTATCCTCCAGAATGTCATCAACCTTCTTCTGCAGCTCCACATCGATGGTAAGATGCAAATCATAACCATTCTTGCCGCTGCTTGTTTCATTCATAATGGCTGTACCATCGGAATCATACGATATCTCACTGACTCTCGGTGTGCCGCTCAGTAAATCCTCATACTGCTTTTCCAGACCGCTTTGCCCGACACGATCCGTCAGCGAATACCCCATCGCTTCGTAATAGGAGCGCAGCTCGGAGGGTACACCCTGCTTGGAGGTCGTAATACTTCCCAGCACATCACGCAGCGTATCCTTATATGGATATTCCCGCTTCCAGGAGCCTAGATTCACATCAAAGCCCCGGTATTTGTCTTTATTTTCCATCAGCTTTGCGACACTATCACTGTCCACATCCTCCAGAATCACCTTATTCTGATTGTTGGGCAGCTTGCGCATAGACAGGTAAACTGAAAAAGCATCCTTTATATCATCATCCGCCAGCTCATCCACCATTTTCATCGTGATCCGGCTTCTGATTTTCTTTTCCTGTTCCTCTGCTGTCAGTGTTTCCTTCTCCTGTTCAGACAACAGGTTCTTCCCGGAGTCCTTATTTCCTTTTTCATCCTTATGTAAAAACATATACAAATCCTGATAATCCGAATTTGTCATACCCTTGTGATCTACCTTAAAATCCTTGGCAAAGGTTTGTGCCAGCTCCCATTGTTCCTCACTTGTTGTATCCTTGGGAGGAAAGTAGACAATATTATGAGAGGAAACGGTCTTTGCAATGACCTTTCCGTTTCGATCCACCATCTCCCCGCGCGCCGTACTGTCCGTCTGCTTTTGCGATGAGTAATTTTCCAGCTTCGCTGCATAGTCCTCCTGATTTCTTATCTGCAGGAAAACCAGCCGTACAGAAACAACGGCAAAAATCAGACAAATGATAATACCGAAAATAAAGATGCGCCTGTTTACGATTTTAAAATAATCGTTCTGCGTCTTCAGAACATCAGAGCTTCTGCTTAATTTTTTTTGATCAAGATCTCGAAAAGGATTTCGTATCATGCGCACACCTCCTGCCCATTAGTATACCATAAACAAAATAGTGATTCCATACATTTGAAAATTTGTAAGATTTTCGTAATGGGGCAGCGGATTGCTTTTCGCAAGCGACTTCTGCTATAATGAAGACATGAGGTGAAACGACATGAAAAGAACGGAAACAAGAAGTATTCAGGTACGAGATATAACGATCGGCGGACAGAATAAAGTAGTTATTCAGTCCATGTGCAATACACGAACAAGTGACATAGAGGCCACAATGGCACAGATTTTACAGCTGGAACAGGTTGGCTGTGAGCTGGTGCGCATGGCGATTATAGATGAAGCGGATGCAGCTGCCATCACTGAAATCAGGAAGCGTACACATATCCCGCTTGTTGCGGATATCCATTATGACTATCGACTGGCCATCGCTGCGGTAAAGGCCGGCATTGATAAGATACGTCTGAATCCGGGAAATATCGGCAGCAAAGAAAATGTGAAGGCGGTTGTGGCGGTATGTAAGGAATACCATATACCGATTCGCATCGGCATTAACAGCGGTTCTCTGGAAAAGGACATTCATGAAAAGTATGGCAGACCTACCGCTGAGGGCATGATGGAAAGCGCACAGCGCCATGTGCAGATTCTGGAGGAGCTGGACTTCCATGACATCTGCCTGTCTTTTAAATCCAGTGATCCACTGCTTTGTATCGATGCCTACCGCATGGCATCCACAGCCTTCCCCTATCCGCTGCATCTGGGTGTAACGGAAGCGGGCACCTTCATCGGCAGTGCAATCAAAAGCAGCATGGCACTGGGAACATTATTAAATGAGGGTATCGGTGATACGATTCGCATCAGTGTCAACGGGGATCCGGTGAATGAAATAACAATCGTCAAGCAGCTGTTAAAATGCTGCGGTTTATTGAAAAACACGCCGAATTTGATTGCCTGCCCGACCTGTGGCAGAACAGCGTGGGATATGCAGCCGGTTGTAAATGAAATGGAAGCCTTTCTGCAGACCATAAACTGTGATGTAAATGTGGCGATTATGGGCTGTGCAGTAAATGGACCAGGAGAGGCGAAGCATGCGGATATCGCGATTGCCGGCGGCTGCAACGAGGGCTTGCTCATCAAAAAGGGAGAGATTATTGAAAAGCTGCCGCAGGAACAGATGGTGGCACGGCTGAAGGAAGAGATTCTGGCATTTGAAAAAGAACACAGCTGATATAAACCCACGGCATCAGTTCATGGCAATATCAATCTATACACCCCTTGCTTAGAAAGTAAAAGAATTCACTGCTACCAATCATAACGGTAACACTGAATTCTTTTTTATGCATCCTAAAACATATAATACAACAATTTCATTTCCCTTCGCAAAGAGAAACTTCCTTTTATGATATGTGTATTTGAAAGGAATGTAGCCTGAAAGTGTATTGAAAAGATGTACCTTTGCTATTGGGGTTTGTCCTATTCCTTTGCATTCTTGAACGGCCAATCAATTACAGATAACAGCCCATTTCAATGCGGACATTTTTTCTTTGTATATCCTGATTGCTTGCAACACTCAAATCACAGCCCAGAAACACGAAGCCGCTGCGCAGGTAGCATTGTATGGCAGGATCATTACAGGATTGCGTTTCCAGCAGAACGCAGCGGATATCACGCTGCATTGCCAGCTGTCTGGCATGCTCCAGCAAACGGGTAGCGCAGCCTCTTCCCCGATAGGCTGGCTCTATAAAAAGATTGGTGATCCGCAATCTCTGCGTCCAATTCTCCATGCAGATTTCTAAAAGACCGGCAATCTGTCCATCCACACATACGCCATACAGCTCCGGCTGCTTTAGCCATTCACTGCCCCAAACATCATCAAAGCCGCAGGACAGCGGTTTTGGTAAAGCCGTGCGCTGAAACATTACGCCAAAGCAAGCTGCGTCCTGACTGACGACTGCTTCATAAACATATGATGTCGTGTATTGAACCTTTATGGCTTTGCCACGATATGCGGCAATATCCAGTTCACATATTTCCATATCAGATGTCTCCCTTGATTTTCTCCATAATCTGTTCATCAAACACACCGCTTCTCAGCATGGCGATTTCCTGACGGTATGGCGGATGATTCTCAACATACGGTGTTTCCAAGATCTTTACAACATCCTTTACACGTTCATTATGTACAATGGCATTCAGCTTTTCAAAACCGATTTCGCCAAAGCCGATATTCGCATGCCGGTCCTTACGTGCTCCCTGTACATTTTTGGAATCATTGATATGCATACAGGCCAGACGTTCCAGACCGATAACAGCGTCAAAATCATCCAGCACCTTGTCAAAGTCGGACAAATCATAGCCGGCATCATGAATATGACAGGTATCCAGACAGACACGCAGACGATCACCGTATTTTGCATGATCCATCAGATAACGGATATGCGCAAAGCTATAACCGATTTCACTGCCCTTGCCGGCCATTGTTTCAATGGAAATCTGAACATCCTGTACATCCTGCATTGCCAGATCCAGACCCTCAACGATTTTCTTGAGACCTTCTTCTTCTCCGGCCTTCACATGACTTCCGGGATGCAGCACCAGAACCGTTGCATGCAGCGCCTGTACGCGAGCTATTTCCTTTTGTAAAAACTCCACGCCCAGCGCAAAGGTCTCTTCCCGTACACAGTTTGCCAGATTGATGATATAGGGAGCATGCACAATCATACTGCCTTCGTCAATCCCATGCTCCTTCATCAGGCTGTGTGCTTCCTCTATTTTCAGTTCGTGCATTGCTTTGCGTCGTGTATTCTGCGGTGCACCGGTATACAGCATAAACGCATTGGCGCCATAGCTGATCGCTTCTTTTACCGATCCCAGCACATAATCCGGCGCAGACATGGAAACATGACAGCCCAGCTTCATTCCTGTCCACCCCGTTTCTCCATGACCCTTTGCTTTGCACGTTCCTTTTTCTGCCGCTGAATATCCTCCTGAATCATTTGGCGGCGTGCCTTACGCTTCAGCTTTTCCACTTCCTGCTTCCGTTTCACCTTATAGCCCGGCTTCACCTTTTTCTTCTTTTTGGAAACGATTTTGGAAATTTCCTTTTCCAGCGGATCATCCTTTTTGACCTTTTTGCGATGCAGCGGCTCCAGCTCACTCCAGGTGCCGTTTTTCAGATTGCGATGCTTGAAGCCGACTCCCTTAACCTCCAGGGAGCGGATCATGGCATCATCCTGCTTTTTATACAGGGCATAGCAGATACCGTCCCGACCGGCACGTCCGGTACGTCCGCTTCGATGAATATAGTAATCCAGCTCCTTTGGAAATCCCAATGAAATCACATGAGAAATCCCTTCAATATCAATACCGCGCGCAGCGATATCCGTCGCTACCACATAGGACTTCTGTATATTTACCAAATCCTTCATCGCCTTTGTTCGCTCTCGCGGTGTCAAATCCCCGTGCAGCTCGATAATACCGTATCCGGCATCCCGCATCATCCCGGCAACACTTGCGGCCTGCGTTCTCGTGTTAGCGAAAATCAGACATACATAGGGTGTAAAGGTCGCTAACAGCTCCATCAGCTTTTCTTCATAGCTCTTTTCCTGACACGGTATCAGCACATGCTCGATTTTCGGATGAAAATCACTCTGCTCCTGAATATGCACCGTACTTGGATTATCCATATATTTCTTTAAAAACTGCTGCAATGCAACCGGAATCGTTGCTGAAAAGCTCATCATCTGTAAATTCTTTTTCATTTTTCCGGCAATGGCATCCACATCCTCCAGAAAGCCAAACTCCAGTGTCATATCCGCTTCATCGACAACCATGATATCAGCGGTATCCACACGCAGGGTCTGTTCCTGTAAAAACAGGTCCTTGATACGTCCCGGTGTTCCCACGACGATATGCGGCTGTACCTTCAGCTGTTCGTTCATTCTGGATTTTTCCATACCGCCGGTAATCAGACGGATGCGAAGCTTCGGGTCTGCTTCACTCATTTTTTCACAGCGATTATAAATCTGTAAGGCAAGCTCTCTGGTCGGTGCCGTTATAACTGCCTGAATCACAGACAGACTGCTGTCCACCCTCTCCATAATCGGAATCAGAAAGGAATGTGTTTTTCCGGTACCCGTATCGGAAATACCAATGATGTTTCTTCCCTTGCATGCCAGCGGGATCACCGCCTGCTGAATCGGTGTAGGCTCTTTGAAGCCTTCCAGGTTTATAAATGTTTTCGTGGCCTCACGAAAGTTGTAATCCGTATATTTGCTCATAAATACCTCCTTATACAAATAAGCAGCTTCTTTATTATACAGGAAATCTGAAAGTTGTAAAACAATTTCTTTTTTCTGTAATACGTGCGCTCTTTTTCTATTACCTTGCATATCGTATACGTTTATTATGGCATAATCTGCGGCAAAATTCTATGCATGTGCCGGGCTTTTCCTGTATAATGATATCTGAGGTGAAGTACATGGAAGTTATAAAGGTCGTACCGCGTGGATATTGCAAGGGTGTTATCAATGCCATTCTTATCGCAAAGAAAACAGCACAGGAGCATCCGGATACCCCGATTTATGTTCTGGGTATGCTGGTGCATAACTCCTATGTTATGCAGGCACTGAAGGAATTGCATATTTATCCCGTTGATGATAAAAATAAAACCCGACTGGAGCTGCTAGATGAAATTGAAGAAGGAATCGTCATCTTTACCGCACACGGTATTTCCCCTGCAGTAAAGGAAAAGGCACTTCGGAAGGGACTTCAATGTGTTGATGCAAGCTGTCCGGATGTGGTCAAAACACAGGATATCGTTATGGAGCAGCTGAAAAACGGCTGTGATGTCCTGTATATCGGAAAGCCGCGTCATCCGGAGGCAGAGGCCGTTTTATCGCTCAGTGAGAAGGTGCATCTGATCAGTACGCAACAGGATCTGGATACCCTGCCTCCTTTGGCACAGGTGTTTGTCACCAACCAGACAACCATGTCTATTTTTGATATTGAAGCACTGTTTGAGGCAATACGTGAACGGTATCCGAAGGCTGTCTTCTGTGAGGAAATCTGCAACGCAACCCGTATACGCCAGCAGGCAGTTGCCGATTTGAAGGACAAGCAAATCGATGTATTGTATGTGGTTGGTGACAGGTATTCCAACAACTCCAACCGGCTCGCGCAGATCGCCCGTGATCAGGGCATTCATCAGGTATATCTGATTGATGATGTCAATGATATTCAGGATGAGCAGCTATGCAATGCAGGACGTGTGGCGGTAACCTCGGGAGCTAGTACGCCAACGTATCTGACAGCACAGGTTATCGCATATCTGGAGGATTATGCGCCGGGGAAATGTAAGCCGCAGATAAGACTGTCTGAAATATTGTCATAATACATAGCAGGATAGGAAAGTAATTAGCACGAAAAAAGGTAGACGATGGCGGACGTCTGCCTTTTTCCTTCTTGTTTTACATACAGGAAAGCAGTGCCTGTTGTTTGATTATAAAGCTGCCTTCCCATTGTCGCACGCATATGCAGTAGCCTAACCATTCACATTACACAGGTAAGGATTTCCCCTTCAGACCTGCCGCTATCTGCTTTTTTGGAAGTAAACAGCAAGCGTATCCTTCAGCTCATGGTACCAAAGCTGCAGCGGGTGTGTCAGAATATGAACCCGCATCATGTCCTCGAATGTGGATTGATCAACCAGCATGGCATCGATGGTCTCCTTTTCCTGCAGCTGCAGCTTATCCAGCTCTACCGGATACTGCAGCAGATAATGATCGTAAATCCCCTGCCCCTTTACCTTGGTATGCAATTTTTGCAGCTGCTCCACTCTGCAGGAGATACCGGTCTCCTCATACAGCTCCCGTTTTGCCCCCTCCTGCGAGGTTTCTCCATGTAATACAGAGCCGCCTGTAACCTCCCAAAGCAAACCGCCGGGCTTGCAGGCATCCCGCTTTGTTAACAGCAGTCTGCCGTCATAGGTGAATGTCCAAATGAAGACAACGATATGATAATAGCCTTCCGGTATTGGCTTGCCCCGCATCTGCAGCTTATTCATCGGCTGCCGCTGTGCGTCATACAGATCCCAAAGTTCCATGTACTCACTTCTTTCCAGTGAATATTATATCAGAAATTCCCGCATTCGAACAATCCCTATTCCTAACAGCTTTCATGCCTGCTGCGTATAGCCTGCGATTCCTATAGCTCTTATAGACGTACCAAAAAAGGAACCGGTATTTAGTCCAGCTCCTTCAGCTTCTTTTCAATTGTTTTGATTTTCTCAACAGCAGCTGCATATCCGTCATGATGCGGCTGTGTGTGCTGTATGATTATTTTCTGCTTTTCCAGAATATACGTCCAATACTCTTTAAATAGTGGATGCCGATCAAGATACACACCGAATAGATACTGGTCTTCCCGCATATCAGATGGCTCCTTATGTACGGAGAGCATCTGATAATAGTGATGATCCTTTACGAGCTGCTCCGCATCGATTGTAAAACCGTTTTGATGCAGCCAGCGGCGCATATCCTCGACATGTGTATTGCATTGCAGAATTATCTGCTTATAATGTTTCAGCTGCTTATCACCTTTCATAAGAATCCTGCAAATGGTGTCATATCCCATACCGGCAATAACGACAACCTCCACATCATCCTCCAGACCCTGCATACCGTCACACAGCTTTGTGGTGATGGAATTCTGCAGACCGTATTGTCTGATGGCTTCCTGTGCCCGTGATAGCGGACCCTTTCGTACATCACACGCATACACGTGTGCACATTTTCCCGACTGTATAAGGGCGATAGGCAGCAAGCCGTGATCACAGCCAATATCCGCAGCAACGCCACAGGGCTGTACCATATCAAAAATCGTATGTAATCGTGTACTCAGCTTCATTATGGCTTATCGACGAAATCCTTTAGACGCTTGGAGCGTGTAGGATGCTTCAGCTTACGCAGTGCCTTTGCCTCAATCTGACGGATTCGTTCACGGGTAACGTTGAATTCCTTTCCAACCTCCTCCAGTGTACGGGTTCTGCCATCATATAAACCGAAACGCAGGCGCAATACCTTTTCCTCACGCTCGGTCAGGCCCTGCAGCACCGTATTGATTTCATCCTTCAGCAGCTGATTGTTGGCATATTCATCCGGTGACAGAGCTTCCTTGTCCTCGATGAAATCACCCAGATGAGAATCGTCCTCCTCACCGATCGGTGTTTCCAGAGATACCGGTTCCAGTGCGATTTTCTGAATTTCACGCACCTTTTCCGGAGAGATGTTTTCCATTTTTGCTGCGATTTCCTCTGCAGAGGGATCCCTTCCAAGATCCTGCACAAGCTGACGCTGAATACGTGTCAGCTTGTTGATTGTTTCCACCATATGTACCGGAATACGAATCGTTCTTGCCTGATCGGCGATGGCACGTGTGATTGCCTGACGAATCCACCATGTCGCGTAGGTTGAAAACTTAAAGCCCTTGGTATAATCGAATTTCTCAACCGCCTTAACCAGACCCATGTTTCCTTCCTGAATCAGATCCAGAAACAGCATACCGCGGCCAACATATTTCTTCGCAATGGATACAACCAGACGCAGGTTGGCAGAAATCAGCTTTTTCTTTGCCTCTTCATCACCTGCCTGAATGCGCCGCGCAATTTCCGGCTCCTCTTTCGGATCCAGAAGCTCAACGCGTCCGATTTCCTTTAAATACATTTTTACCGGATCATTGATTTTTGTGTGGGAAGAGTTGGCAAAGGACTGCTCCAGATTTTCGATATCGGCAGCAAGCGTATCCTCTTCATCGGTATCGTCATCCAGAAAATCAATATCATCGTCATCCTCGGTTGCGACCAAAGCGTCATCATCCATCAGATCGACATCATCGTCTTCATTTTTTACTTCAATATCATTGTCGGAAAACCACTGAAACAGATCATCAAAATCTGTATCTGTCATTGCCAGATGCTCCACGGCATCCATAACATCCTTCTGATAGAGGACATCATTCTGTTTGTATTCGTCCAGGAATTCCTGCTTGATATCTTCCAGTGTCTTGTATTCCTGCAAAACAGCTTTTTTCTTGGTGTTCTTCATATCCTTACTTCCTTCCCGCGCTGCGCCATTCCTCACGCTCTTTGATCAGCTGATTTTTCTCCACGGCGAGCTTAGCCTTTTCCATGGGATCATTCACAGATCGTATTTTTTTATTCAACAGCTGTATCTTATCATCCAGAAAGCAGGATTTTTCCTTGGCGATTGCTTCCTGCAGTACAGCCATATCCACATCCTCTCGGGCAAGCTCCCAGTTTGCGATTTCCAGAAGAAGTGCCTTCACGTCCTCCTCCCGAATCACATCCAGCAGCTCAGCGACAGCGAGGGTGGTGTGTGTTCGATAATAATCAATGATGTACATCGCAAGCTTGTTGCCGGTATCATCCTTTAAAAACCCAAGCTCCTCCTTGAACAGATTGCTTGCAGCAATTCCATTCAGCATCTGAGAGAGGATTTCATGCTCGGCATGACTTCTTCCACTTTTCGGAAAGGTCAAAAAGCTCTGCCGCGGGGGCTGCGGCTGATGAATCGCCCTGCGTTCCTCTTTGGGCTGCTCCACCTGCATATCAAATTCAGTCAGCTCCCGCAAACGAATGAAATAGCTCTGTTTCTCAAAATCATCCTGCAGTGCCTGAATTTCCAAAGCCATTTCCTGCGCGAATTCCTTTTTCTGAGAGTAGTTGTCCAGATTATACCGCCCAAGCAGGTATTCAAAGAGGAAATCAATCCAGGATATCGTCTTATCAAGCAGTGCGCGAAGCTCATCCTTCCCGTATACATCAATGACTTCATCCGGATCCAGACCGTACTTATTGTCTACAATTTCAAAGGGCAGCTGTGCCTCTCTGGCCATTTTACCGAATTTGTAGGTGGCGTTGCGACCGGCCTTATCTCCGTCATAGCAGACGACGATCGGTACATGCAGGAGCTGCAAAAGGCGCAGCTGTTCCTTGGTCATTGCCGTTCCCAGCGTAGCCACTGCATTGTGCAGCTCCACCTTTTCCAGTGCAAGCACATCCATGGCGCCTTCCACCAGATAGGCTTTTTTTGCTTTTCTGGCCTCCTGCTTGGCTCTATGATAGTTGAAAATCAGATTTCCTTTTTTGTAGATATCCGTTTCCGTAGTGTTGATATACTTTGCTTCTTCATTTTCCGCAACCCGCCGGGCTGTAAAGCCGACCGGTTCTCCGAATTCATCATGAATGGGAATCATGATACGATGCGAAAACACATCCTTCATTCCGAGGGAGGTAACACGTACAAGACCTGCGGACACAAGATCATCATCCGCATGCTTTTTGGCATGCAGGAAGCGATACAGGGCGTCATCCATCGGATTGTAGCCGATTTCAAAGCGCTTGATAATTTCTTCCGTAATATTGCGTCTCATCAGATATTCCTTGACGTTTTTCGCATCCAGCGTATCCAGCTGATAATGGGTGAATTCCATAGCCTCCCGGCATGCCTTATGCAGTGCCTGCAGGTGCGGATCCTTTATCCGAGGGGTGACATCAAGAGTATGCTCCAAAGTCACACCGGCATACTCGGCAACCTTGTAAACCGCCTCGATAAAGGATATTTTTTCATAATTCTGTACAAACGTGAATACATTGCCGCCTGCTCCGCACACAAAGCATTTGTAAATCTGTTTATCGGCAGCTATGGACATTGACGGATCATGATCGTCATGAAACGGGCAGACGCATTTATAGCTCTTTCCCTTTCTTGTCAGCGGCACATAGCGTCCAATCACATCTACGATATCAGCTTTTGCACGAATCTGGCTGATTTCCTGTTCACTCAAGCGTGCCAAGAACATCACTCCCCGCTGTTTTACAGCTTAATTCGCTCTTCGATATACGCGCTTAGATCCTTCAGGCTCACGCGCTCCTGTTCCATGCTGTCACGGTGGCGTACGGTTACGCAGTTGTCATTCTCTGTTTCAAAATCCACAGTGATACAGAACGGTGTACCAACGGCATCCTGACGACGGTATCGTTTTCCGATGCTTCCCGCCTCATCATAATCGCAGTTTCCCACTGGTGCAATCAGCTGGAACACCTCCATCGCCTTGTCGCTCAGCTTTTTGGAAAGCGGCATGACACAGGCCTTGATCGGAGCTAGGAACGGATGCAGATGCATGACGATACGGGTATCGTTTTCCAACTCCTCCTCATCGTAGGCATCGCACATAAACGCCAGCATCAGTCGTTCAACACCGACTGCCGGCTCCACGCAATAGGCCAGATATTTTTCGTTCGTTGCAGGATCCAGATATTCCAGCGATTTCTTGCTGGCTTCCTGATGCTGCTTCAAATCATAATCGGTGCGGTCTGCAATTCCCCATAGCTCACCCCAACCGATCTGAGAATGGAAATTATATTCGATATCACAGGTACCCTTTGAATAGAAAGCCAGCTCCTCTGCTGTATGATCACGAAAGCGCAGATGATCGCTGTTAATACCCAGATTCGTCAAAAAGCTCATACAGTAATCCTTATAATACTGGTACCATTCCATATCCGTTCCCGGCTGACAGAAGAACTCCAGCTCCATCTGTTCAAATTCTCTGGTACGGAAAATAAAGTTTCCCGGTGTAATTTCATTACGGAAGCTCTTACCAATCTGTCCGATACCAAATGGCAGCTTCTTACGCATGGAGCGCTGTACGTTTTTAAAATTGACAAACATCCCCTGTGCCGTTTCCGGGCGCAGATAGATAGCACTCTTCGCATCCTCTACGACACCCTGAAAGGTTTTAAACATCAGATTAAACTGACGGATATCCGTAAAATTATGCGCTCCGCATTTTGGACATTTCAGCTGATGCTCTTCAATATAATCCATCATTGCTTCATTGCTCCAGCCCTCAACGCTAACCTCACCATTTGTAGCGTCCTCAATCAGCTGATCGGCACGAAATCTGGATTTACACTCCTTGCAGTCCATCAATGGATCGGAGAATCCGCCGACATGACCGCTGGCAACCCATACTGCCGGATTCATCAGGATCGCAGACTGTATACCTGTATTATATGGAGATTCCTGAATGAATTTACGCCACCAGGCTTTTTTTATATTTTCCTTCAGTTCGACTCCCAAAGGACCGAAATCCCACGTATTGGACAAACCGCCGTAGATTTCAGATCCCTGAAACACAAAACCACTGTTTTTCGCATGGGCTACTACAGTATCAAATAATTTCTCGTTGTTCATGTTTATGCCCCTTTCAAAAAAAATTCACCCGCCGGTGATGCTCATGAAACTATGAAAATAGTTACAAGAATACACTATAATATAACACTTTTTTAAAGGAAATGTCAACGTGTTTTCCCCAATTAGAATAACAAAGTAAAAAAATAAAAAGAAGAATCCCTTTCCAATTGAAATTCTTCCCTGTACAGTAAAGGCAGCGTCATAAAAGCACCGGCGTTTATCTTCTTTTCGTTTTGATGCAGGCCGCTTTGCCCGTTGTCCATCTACAGGCAGTACGTGCGTAAAAATACCGGTACAATAATCAAAAAAAAAGCAGCCCTATAGAGAATTCCCTTGTAGGATTGCTTTTCATTTACATTCTGCAGGCATTTCGCATCCAGCTTACATGTGCCCCTCCATAGCGAACAGGGTTCGAAGAAAACGCACACTTTTCAGCGCTATGCCGCCATAATCTTCAAAAAAGCCATACAGCTCTTCAAAGTTTTCACTGCTAAACGGTTCCAGTCTCTCAATCAGCTCATAATGCTCCAGCTCTGCCTTGCAGAGAAGACGAAAGGTTTTCAAATCCCTGCGCGGTATGACATGATCGCCATATCGCAGACAGCTTTTGCAAACAAAGCCGCCATCTCTTCGCGACACTGCCTGAATATGCTGCGTGCTCTGACAGCGGACACAGCCATCCACAAACGGTTCAATTCCATGCATGCGATTCATAACAGCCTGAAACAGACAAAGTATCTGCAGCGGATGCTTTGCATCCTGTAAAATATCCAGACTTTGCTTCAGCAGGATGTATACATTTTCCTCAAAGCCACTGCGGTATATGCATTCACAGAAGTAGGAGGCAATGCTCTGCTTTACAAGATCCTCCCGAATTTTGCGATAACTGTTTATAATTTCTGCCCGGCGTAGAGACTGTATCGAAGCAGTCTGCTGATAATTCAGCTGCAGACGTGCCAGTGTAAACAGCTGTACGGCAGGAGCATTCTTACTTGTGACCTTACGAACTCCACGGGCGCTCACACTGAGCAGGGAGCCATCCTCACACAATACCTTCAACAGGGCATCATGTTCCCGATACTCCTTCACATCCACCAGGATTCCGCACACTTCCTCCTGCATTATTTCCCTTCTTCCAGCTCTAGATAACCCAGCTGATGCAGCTTGCTGCTGCGATTGCGCCAGTTCTTCTCGACACGCACATACAGCTCCAGCTCCACCTTTTTACCGAATTTTTCCTTCAGCTCCTTCTGGGCTGCAAGACGGATGCCGCGAATCATCGCTCCCTGCTTTCCAATCAGTATACTCTTTTGCGAGGAGCGCTCCACGACGATGAGAGCCGACAGCTCCATGCGGGTATCGCTTTCTTCCTTTTTTTCCACGATGACCGCAACAGAATGCGGGACCTCTTCATTTGTTTTATACAATACCTTTTCCCGGATGATTTCCGCAATCTGGAAATTTTCTCCATGGTCACTGATCATATCATCCGGAAAATACTTCACGCCCTCCTGCAGATACGACTTTGTCACCTCCAAAAGATGCTCCACATTTTCGCGTTTCAGCGCAGATACCGGAAAGATTTCCGCAAACTGCATGCGGCTCTGCCACTTACTCAGGGTCGTAAGCACCGCCTCCTTATCCAGCAGATCGATTTTATTAAGAATCAGAAATACCGGAATCTGTGCGCTTTTCATCTTTTCCAGAATGAATTCGTCTCCACTGCCAAAGGGCTGTGTGGCATCCACCATCCAGTAATTCACATCCGCCTCAGCAATCGCCGTATATGCATTGCGGTTCAGAGTACGCCCCAGCTCATGCTTCGGCTTATGAATTCCCGGTGTGTCCACAAAGACAAACTGCGCATCCTCCCGCGTCAATATCCCTGATATATTATTCCGTGTTGTCTGCGGCTTTGGCGTTGTAATGGCTACCTTTTCCTGCAGGATGGCATTTAGCAGGGTGCTTTTGCCTGCATTCGGACGGCCGATAATGGAAATAAATCCTGACTTATAGCTCATAAAACATCCTCACTCGTAAAGGACATCGGTAAAAGCTCGGCGATGCTTGTTATTTTCTGTTCCTGTTTGTTGCTTAACACGATGGGAGTATCCTGCTGCAGCAGCTCCACCAGTACCTGCCGACAGGCACCACAGGGCGCCGCAAGCTTCGTTCCGTCACTCACAATGGCAATCGCTACGATATCCTCCCTGCGATAGCCCATAGAATAAGCGGCAAATATCGCACTTCGCTCGGCACAATTCGTCAGACCGAAGGAAGCATTCTCTATATTAGCCCCCGGAATCAGCGTTCCATCCTTAGTTTTCACACAAGCTCCCACATGATAGCGGGAGTATGGTGCATATGCATGCTGCATGGCAGCAAACGCCGCATCCAGCAGCTCCTGATATTGTTCATTCACATTCATAAAAACAGCTTTCCTCCTATGATTACGATTCCAACAGCTGCCGCCGCCAGCGACATCACCAGCACAGCTGCAGCTGCGTAATCCTTTGCTTTTTTCGCTCCCTCACTGTATTGCGGCGACACCATGTCCACAATCGTTTCCAGAGCGGAATTGATATATTCCAGTGCAATCACAGCACCAATGACGATCAGAATGACGCACCATTCCATCGCCTCCAGCCCCAGACAAGCACAGACCGCAAGCACAACCATTCCCAGAACTGTCTGCAGCACAATGCTACGGTCATGCAGCAGCCCATGCATAAGACCGGCAAATGCATACCGGAATTTATTTCCGTATTTTTTTAGGAACGATATCATCCAGTATCACATCCTGCAGCTGAAACATCACAGCCTCATCCTCCGGTGTCATGTGGTCGTATCCCAGCAGGTGCAAAAGCCCATGCGTAAACAGAAAGCAGACCTCTCTTCGCAAGCTGTGACCGTAATCCGCCGCCTGCGCTGTAATCGCTTCTATGTTGATGAATATATCACCGAGCTCTTCCTCCCCCTCCATGACCTCATATGCATCCTCGCTGTCCTTCATGGCAAAGCTGATGACATCAGTCGGCCGGTCGATACCGCGATAATCCCTGTTCATTTCATGAATCATCTGGGGTGTCACGAAGATTACGGAGGCACTCCTGAGCCCTTCCAGCTTTAAAACCTGCTGTGTCTTTTCACTGATCGTTCTGAAATCGGAGGCATAGCGCGACCAGCGCCGTTCTCCGCTCTGATTAAATACACTGATTTCCATAAGCCACCTCGATTCTTAACCGTATATCCCCATATGCAACCTTACATAGCGTCGTCGCTTTCTAGGTTTTGTATCCTATACAGGCATATACCCTATTATAACACGAGCGGCGTGCAAATGAATAGCAGAAAAAGATTGTCACAGCACGAGCTGTACGCCATATCCGATCAAAAGGGCTTTTCTGACGTGAAATTGTAAAAACGCCTTTCAATTTATATACAGAATGTAAAAATTCTGTTAAAATTACCTTGCTACCATGTAATTTTAGAGTTTTTTTTGGGAGGAATCTTATGTTACATATTGCAGCTTCCGCCATGACACCGGCAGATATCAGCTGGGACTTCATCATTGGAGGTCTGGCGCTCTTTTTGTTCGGAATACAGTTCATGGGAGATGGTCTGAAAAGCATCGCGGGAGAAAAATTAAGAGAGTATATCGACCGTTACACCAACAAGCCCTGGAAGGGAATCCTTGTGGGTAGTATCATTACCGTATTTATTCAGTCAAGCAGTGCCACCAGTGCCATTGCCATCGGCTTTGTACGTGCCGGATTGATGAGTCTGGAGCAATCCATCGGCATCATCATCGGAGCGAATATCGGTACGACCGTAACCGCATTTCTAATCGGATTAAAGGTAGAGGCACTGGCCTTGTATTTCGTATTCCTGGGGGTTTTGATCACCCTGTTTGCCAAGCGGAAGAAACAGACCTATATGGGACAGATCGTTCTGGGCTTCGGTCTGCTGTTCTTCGGTCTGCGGCTGATGGGAGACGAGCTGAGCAAGCTGGGACAGATGGATTTCTTTACGACACTGGCAACGACTATGCAGAATCAGCCGATTCTCGGCTTTATCAGCGGTACCCTGATGACCGCCGTCGTGCAGTCCAGCTCTGCGGTTGTAGGAATCATACAGAAAATCTACGATTCCGGAGCCATGACGCTGACAGCTGCCCTGCCGTTTGTCTTTGGCTCCAATATCGGGACAACAGTAACCGCCGTGTTTGCGTCCATCGGCGGCAGCACCTCGGCCAAACGAGCCGCTGCTGTCAATGTTCTGTTCAACACCATCGGTTCTGTGATTTTCATGTTCCTGTTGACACCGTATGTGGATTTCATCGCCTTTTTATCAGACAAATACAGCATCTCACCGATGATGCAGATTGCCATTGCCCACATTTTGCGAACCATTGTCATATCCATCCTCGCTTATCCTTGTATCAATCTGATGGTCAGTGTCATCAAGAAGATCATACCGGGTGAGGAGGAGCGCATCGAAGTCGATCTGGAGGGTCTGGATCCAAAGCTAGCCGCATCACTTCCTGCCGGAGCCCTTGGCGTATCCAAGCAGGTAACGGTAAAAATGGGAGAGCTTGCTTCCGATTGTATCCGTGCGAGTCAGGAGTATTTCAATAAGAAAAGCGGTAAATACCGGGGTATGTCCAGTCAGTACGAGGATGCTATCAATTCTCTGGATTCCAAGATTACCGAATACCTGATGACGATTGCCCACAACAGTCTGAGCGAGCACGATACAGATGAATTCATCAACAATCTGCAGATTATCAAGAATATCGAACGGGTTGGCGATTTAACGATGAATCTGAATGAATTTTATGAGCTGACCTATGAAGACAAGGGAGCCTTCACAGACGAGGCTGTTGGGGATGTCAATGAAATGTATGAAACCGTTCTGGAAATGAATGAGATTGCATTGAATTATTTCTCTACCCGCGAAGAACATTATATTCAGATGATCAACGATAAAGAGAATTATCTGGACCTGGTGGAAGAAAAAGCCAGACAGCGTCACTTCAAGCGTATGGCCGGAGAGGTCTGCGGAAGCGGTGTTGCTGCCAGTATCTTTGTGGATATTCTCGGTACGCTGGAGCGTATTGGTGACCATATCTGGAATATCGTGAAGGAAGGAAATGAGGAAGCTATGACACTGGACCTTCGCCCAAACGAAACGGATGATTAACATGCAAAAGCCCTGCCGGTGTGCAGAGCTTTTTTTGTGCAGCTGTCGAATCATGGAAACATGGTGAAGATGCTTTTTTGTGAACACAGCACATTGGGTGATGGGACACTTTTTTACCAAAGCGTTTGATCCCTCACCACCCACATTATCCTTTCCAGAAATCACAAAGGGCCGCACCAAAGAACGCAAATGCCTAGCTTGCCCTAAGTTGTTGAAACAGCTTTTTTACGCAAACCGAAGCATCTATCCAAAGTCGTAATGCTGTCCCTTTATCATATAAATGATATGCTCGCAGATATTCTTTGTATGATCCCCTGCCCGCTCAATGTTACGCAGCATGGAGGATATTTCAAAGATGTGCTCCACCAGATAGCTGGAATCATCATGACGGATTTTCTCTTTCAGCTCCTTATACAGAACATTGATTTCCTTATCCTTTTCCGGGATTTCAAAGGCTGTATCGATATCCCGGCTCTCATAACAGGTCATCGTTTCCTGCAGCATGGCGATAAAGCCCTTTTCCATGGCCTGTGCATAATCGAGAATAGAGGCATCCATATCATCGTGCTTGATTAGAAAAATGGAAATGTTTTTTGCATAATCACCGATACGCTCCAGCTCGGAAGCGATTTTGATGTCAGCCACCACCTTGCGAAGATCACTGGCAACCGGGGACAGCAGCGCCAAAGAGCGTACTGCCTGATCGTTGATTTCCTCCTCCAGATGATTGATAATATCATCCGACTGTACGATTTCCAGCTCGATTTCCTTATTAGGGGAATTTAAGGCCTGTACAACCTTTTCATGCATACGGACAACCTTCTGTCCCATTTTCAGCACGTTTTCCTCCATGGTATCCAGCTCTTTATCAATTTTGATCATAGGTTCCTCCTTCTATCCAAATCTTCCTGTAATATAATCCTCGGTACGCTTGTCACATGGCTGCTGGAATATCCTGCTCGTCTTATTGAATTCCACAACCTCACCAAGCAGAAAGAAGGCGGTGTAGTCACTTACACGTGATGCCTGCTGCATGGAATGCGTAACGATAACAATCGTATAATCCTTTTTCAATTCCTCCATCAGATCCTCTATCTTGTTCGTCGCAATCGGATCCAAGGCACTGGTCGGCTCATCCATCAGGATTACCTCCGGCTCCATGGCGATTGCACGCGCGATACACAAGCGCTGCTGCTGCCCGCCTGATAAACCGAATGCAGAATCATTCAGCCGATCCTTGACCTCCTCCCACAGGGCCGCTTTCCTTAAGGACTGCTCAACGATGGCATCCAGTGTCTTGCGGTTCTTGATTCCCTGACACTTCGGTCCGTAGGTGATATTGTCATAGATTGACATCGGAAACGGATTCGGCTTTTGAAACACCATCCCCACCTGCGTGCGCAAATCCACAACATTCATTTCAGAGCCATAGGCATCCACCCCATTCAGCTCGATCGTTCCATCGATACGGCAGCCCTCAATCAGATCATTCATGCGGTTCAGGCAGCGCAGAAAGGTAGACTTCCCGCAGCCGCTCGGTCCAATGAGTGCGGTTATTTTATTCTGTTCGATATCCATGCCGATATCCTTCAGGGCATGCTTTTCTCCATAAAACAGATTCAGGTGCTCCACATGGAACACAGGTTCCTTCTTCATATACGAATTCCTCCTCTAATACCAGGATTTATTGAGCTTTTTACTCAGCAGCTTCACACAGATATTTAAAATCAGTACGAACACCAGAATCACAATGGAGATTGCACTGGCCAGTTCAAAATTGGGCTGCTCACTGCTCATGATGTTATAAATATGCACGGCAAGGCTGGTTCCCTGCGACATAAGGGTCGGCGTGTCATTGACATAGGTTCCCATAGTATAGATCAATGCCGCGCTTTCTCCAATCACACGTCCGATGCTCAGCAATACGCCGGTTAAAATTCCCGGGACCGCACAGGGCAGCACAACCTTGAAAATCGTCTGTGACTGATTGGCACCTACAGATAATGATGCATCCCGCAAAGACTGCGGTACAACGATCAGCGCTTCCTCGGTGGAACGGATGATGGTGGGAAGCAGAATGATGGACATGGTGAAGCTGCCCAGCAGGATATTGGTCGTCGTTGCCCCAAACAGCTGCGTAATCGGAAACAGTACAGCAACCCCCATCAAACCGAAGATGATGCTTGGTACGCCCGTCAGCATTTCAATGGCGCTGCGAATCAATGATGTCAGCCTGTTCGGCTTTGCATATTCATGCAGATAAATGGCAGATGCAATTCCCAGTGGAAGTGAAATCAGCAGCGAAATCAATATCAGATACAGGGTGGATATAATCGAGCCGCGAATACCGCCGCCCGGTGTTTTGTAATACACCTTGGTAATGCTTTGTGCGGAGCTGTCCAGTGCCTGTGCCACCTCAGCTGCATTCTGCGACATGATGTTGCCCGCAATCATCGTCGCTCCGCTTTTGGTCCGATAGCCGAGGTTTTCCACCTGAAAGCCAACCTCCGTAGATAGGGAAACATCCTTATCCTTAATGCTTTCATCCTTCATATAATGGAAGGGAGATGCCTCATCAATGTATTCGACCAGAACGATAGCATCGCCGTTTTGATCCTTGGTATCCACAAAGCCGATTCCCCATTTCGAGGAGAAGGACGCTTCCTCACTCAAGGATGACGGCCGTTCAAAGCTGCCGGGATGATTTTTCGTTGTTTCCACACTGGTCAGATAATTCTTAGACCAGTAATTTCCCTTCAGAAGATCAATGCCCAGAGATGAAAAGCCCTTGGAAAAGATGAAGACAAAAATTGCAATCAGCACGAATACACTTAGTCCGCTGGAAAGGTAGGTTACCCCGTTGCACAAGCCATCAAACAACCGGCGCTTCCTTTTCTGATGGGAGGGTGTCTGTATCATTTCATATTCCCCACTTTCTTCTTCATCAGATTCAAGAGCAGATTGGACAGCAGAATGACTGCCATCAGCACCAGACCTGCCGAGAATCGTATGTCATAATCCAGTCCGGTCGTTTCCTTTAAGCCGGCCAGCATGGTTGTTGTCAGTGTCCTTGTCGTATCAAACACATTAACGGTCGGTCCAAACATTTTGTTTCCCGCTACCATGGCAACAGCTGTAGCTTCTCCGAAGGCTCTGCCGATGCCCAATATCGCTCCGGCAAAGATTCCGGATTTGGCACTTGTCAGAATAACCTTGAAATTCGTCTGTGTCCGCGTGGCGCCAAGTGCAAGACTGCCAAGCTCCACTTCTCTGTCTACAGAGCGGATTGCCGTGATTGACAGGGATGTAATTGTTGGAAATATCATAATCGCCAGCAACAGAATCACTGCCAGCAAAGAGCTTCCTCCAGCCGTCACAAAGCCAAGGGAGGATGCAAGCGAGCTGACCAGCACGGTAATCGTACCGGATGCAAATACACCATATACAACAGAAGGTATACTGGCAAGCAGCTCCACTACCGTCGTCATGACCTCTGCGACATGCTTGGGTGCTATTTTTGCAATAAACAATGCCGTCAGTACAGACAGAGGAAAGGAGATCACCAGTGCGCCGAATGCCGAAACCAGCGTATTGATAACAATAAAGCCAACACCATAGATTCCCTGATCCTTACGCCACATCATTCCGGTCAGAAAGGAGACAATATCCTGCTGCCCATAGGAATAGCCGCTCAAAAAGGGAGAAATCCCCTTGACACTGATGAAGATAATGATGATGGCAATCGCACTGGACGACAGCAATGCCGCCAGAAGAAAGATTGCCTTCATCCTTTGATCCTTTTTCAGCTTTTTACGATTTTTCTCTGTACTGATGCTATCTCGTACATAACTTTTCATTCTTCACCAATCCTTATCATCATAAGACAGCCTGGAAATCCAGGCTGTCTTGCAAGTCACGTTTTTAGCTTCTTTTCTTTATTTGATGTCTTCCCATTTCAGCGTTTCACCTGTAAAGATGCTCTTCAGCTGTGCCTGCGTCAAGGATGTAACATCTGTATTTTCCTTATTTACAACTGCGACTACCGCATCGATGCAGTACTGTCCGCTTTCCATAGCTTTGGAAATATCCTCTGAGCCATCCTCCTTGAATGCACGGGAAGCAAAGCCGATATCCCCTTTGTTCGGACCGTCTTTTTCTTTTCCAAGCACTCTTGGTACTGCATCTCCGCTTCCGGACTGATTCATAGTGAATTTGAAGTTTCCTGCCATTGGAGAGAACGCCTCCAGAGAAGCCTTCACCGTTTTTTCTACGGATGTTGAGCCGCAGGTCGTAATGGTGATTGCGGAATTATCCTTCCCTAATACAGCTTCATATTTTTTGGAAAGCTCATCCCAAGGCTTTGCCTTGCTTTCATCAACTTCCCCGCCGTTTTTCTTAACGATCGCCATACCTTCTGTAGAGTTCTGCATGAAGTCCAGGAATGCCTGCACCAGCTGTTCCTTGTCATCACTTCCATAATCACCTGCTGCCCTTGTTACATACATAAACGGGCGCTGCAGCTTGTAGCTTCCATCCAGTACGCTTTCACTGCTCGCTGTGACCCCTTCATACTGCAGAGCGCTGACACCGTTTTTCTCGAAATCGGTGGACAGGGATGTATAGCCGATACCGTTTTTATCGGCTCCTACCTTGGCTGCCATATCGTCATTGCTGGATACCTCGATAGCATTCTTTGTCAGACTTCCTTCAAAGTCCACTCCCTTTTCGAATGCCTCTCTGGTTCCGCTTGATGAATCTCGCGTATATACTTTGATATCACCGCTGACACCTGCTGTTTTTCCTTCATCGCTGGATCCGCAGGCTGCCAGTGAGAATGTCATCAGGCAGGCTACGGTAGCCGTCATAGTTTTTTTCCACATGTTCATTTTTCATATTCCTCCTTGAATACGGTTCTATCATACGACACCTATGTTAACGGATAATGAAGAGATTGTTAAGCAATCGTTAAAATGTAAAAATGTTTTATATCCGGTGCCATCCAAACCGGTAGTATAATGTGCTATACTTATGACAAGAGATAAAAAGGGATGGCGATTATGAATAAATTGTTAAGAGGCTTTTTCACAGCTTCGGCAGCCGTTTTTCTTTGCAGCGGCTGCAAGGGGATACCTCCGGAAAACGAGGCCATGAGTAAGGCGTTGCAGGACAGGGATGTAACATACAGTATTGTTGCACTGGATGACAAATGCTTCTATCTAAGCCTGGAGAATCAGGATCTGATATTCGATTATCTTATGGAAACCGACAAAAACAAAGAAGGCGGAAGCTATTATACAATGGAAATCACCACAAAGAAAACGGATGCCATGAGCTTTCAGTGGGTACAGGCAGTTGCCTATCAAAATAACACGCTGAAGAAATTTAAAAACGGAGATTGTGATGTTATGATGGATGATGCCATCCATGCCTTTGATTCTAAGAAAATTTGCACAGGAGCTGCCCTGCAGGAGGCAAGGACCTATGAGGCAGAAGTACGAAAGCGGCTGGCTGCATATGGCATTACACCGCAGGATACCTTCTCCTACGGGCGCAGCTACCTGAAAAACAATCAGGACACAGCACTTGTCAATCTGGATATTATGACCCGCTTCAAAAATATCATGCCCACGAATAGCAGCCGCTAAACAAATACGTAAAAACAGATACTGCCGGAATTACACCTACAGTATCTGTTTTCATTTCATTTCTATGATATTGATTTACCGCCTGCCTTTTCAGATCTTCCGCAATACAGCCTTGAACTGCTGCATCAGCCGTTCACTTCTTCTTTTCCAAGCGGTGATATCCGAAATTTCAATCTCCATCTAACAGCTTCCTATTAAAACGAACATCGAACATCAAAGCCCGAGAATACAACCGCCTGCTTCAGGAGCGCAGCCCTTTTCTGTCATGCAGTATAGTGACTCGTAAAAAAGCGTCAGAATACACTATTCTCCATTTGCATTTTACAGTATATCGCGCTATGATATTAAACAGTTGGCTGTAAGCACAGCAAGATTGGAGTAGAGCTATGACAGTAAAGGAAATTTTTAAGAAAGCAGTGATTGCCGGCGCCGATCCGTTATCCATAACAGAGCTTGGCTTTGCCTATCTTAATGATATCGGCACCTGGAATATCAATATCAATTCACAGAACACCGGCTGCAAGAATAAAACGATCACCGTAGAGCAGCTGCTGGATATCTTCGAGCATCACTGTACCTGCTTTCGCACGCAGAATGAATGCTTTGAGGATAAACGTAAGGAAATGATCCAGCTTTTAAAGGAACACGATCCACAGGCAACCATAGATTTCAATTAAGAGAAGCATTGTTTCATTCACCCCACCGGTTTGAAACAATGCTTTTTATGTATGTTATCCCCGCAATAGCTCAATCAGCAGTGCTTCACTTTCATAGATATCGCTGCGACTGTCACGCAGAAAGGCATTCATCCCCTCTGGTTCGCACATCTCCCACATGACCACTTCAACAAAATGGTTATGCGCCTTTAACAGTCCATCATATGCATCCCACACACTCTTTCTTATGAACGGCTTGTTCAATCTCAATAACGACTGACAATCCGTTAGACGTTCTTTAAGCGTATCGATCATCTGCGAGGTCATCATCATGTCATTATCCAGATAATCATCACAGATTTGATATACCGACCGATACATATCGTAGCGATTCCACAGGTCTTTGAGAAGCTCCCGCTCCTGTATTTGTACATACTCCATCTCTTCAACTGCCTGCCCCTTCCGGCTTACCATCCACTGGTAAAAGGCAAAAAGCATCCCGGCACTACCAATCACCGGAGCAGCTGTTTTGAGAAATCGCCTTGTGCTGTGTGTCAATTCCATACTACTACCTCCTTACGATTTCCCCATTTTTTCTTCCCACCTGTATCTTACTATGTATAGAATGCAAATTTTGTGATATTTTGTCGAACACGCCTTGATATATGAGAAATTTAACAAAATTTGTCATATAGTGTTATCATTTTAGCAATACATATCGCTCAGCTTTATAGTTTACATTTCAACAATTAACAAAGGTATCGCCTTTTTTTATGTCACCCACAAAGAAATCATAGCATATATTTCAGCAATTGCGCGAGAAACTTAACAAATTGCGGATAGTAAGCCTTAAACTTTTAACATGCGGTGTTTTCTTCTCACAATATCCTTATTGCACAGATACAGTATGTTGCTTTCAAATATAAAAAAGACACTGATCACAGTGTCCACGATTTTCATATGGTATCGCGTACGGGATTCGAACCCGTGATACAGCCTTGAGAGGGCTGTGGCTTGACCGCTTGCCGAACGCGACATCTTTGTTTGCTTGACTATTATAGCATTATTCTTTTTCAAACGCAAGAGCAAATTTACATTTCATACAATTTGCTGAAGTGAAAAGTTAAATTCCACTTTCAAAGTAGCCAAGTAGAAAAGACTCTTACACAACAATCTAGTTGAATTTACACTTACAATTGCATTTAGTCTTTCATATATCCTTTTTTATATCTATGATGAAGGTAACCGCTGGTTATTATCATACACATTACAAAGGGTGATGAATATGGCAACGAACAAAAACAAACATCTGACTCAGGACGATCGCAATGTCATCACGATCGGCATCGTTAATGGTTCTTCTAAAAAAGCTATTGCTGATAATCTAGGCAAAGATAAATCTACGATAGATAAGGAAATCCGTGCTCACCGTTATCTCTCTCATAAATCTACACTTTCTCTAGAATGCGAGAACTATGCTCACTGTAAGTTTGAGAGAAAGAATTGTACTGTCAACTGCCCTGATTATTCTAAGTTCCACTGTAAACGCAGAGATCGTACTCCGGGAGCTTGTAATGGCTGTGAGAAACTGAAAAGCTGCCGCTTTGATAAATACCTCTATAAACCTACGATCGCCTATGAGGAATACCGTAGCGAATTTATATAAAATATAAATTTTTTCAGTAAAGAAATGACATTCACGATCAGCATTGGAAAATCAGTTCTTCAATCTGACCGTAAATGTCGTTCCCTTATCAAATTCACTCTCTACCTTTATTTCCCCATGGTGAGCCTCGACAATGGATTTCACAATGGAAAGTCCCAGTCCTGAGCCGCCGCTGCTTCGGGAGCGATCATCATCCACCCGATAAAAGCGGTCAAATATTTTCTCCAAATCCTCTGCGGTAATACCATGGCCCTCATCCCTTACCTGCAAAACATACCAGGAGCCTTCTTCCCTCGTTTTTAGGGTAATCGTGCCTCGATCGCTGTACTTGATGGCATTCGACAACAGATTCAACACAACCTGACTCATTTTCAAAGGATCGCAGAATACCAGATCATGATTCTGATACTCCTTCACGATGCGCAGTCCCTTTTTCTCCGCCTTTTTCTCCAGTGACTTCACCGCCTTGTCAATAACAAGGCAAAGATCGGTTTTCTCTCGTTCCAGCAAAACCGTGGACAGGCTGAGGCGGGACAGCTGCAGCAAATCCTTCACCAGAATATCCAGACGGTTGATTTCCTGTTCAATCTGATCCATAAATTCGCGGCGTGTTTCCTCATCATCAAAATCCTCGCGGTTTAAAATTTCCACCATGCCCTTGATAACGGCGATCGGTGTCTTCAATTCATGCGACGCATCTGCGATAAAACGCTTCTGCATCTTCTCCCCCTCCAGTGTTTTTGAAATATCCTGAAACAGAACCAGACAGCCGCTGTACTTCTTCTTTGCTGTCACCGGTACACTGATAGACTGGTATTCCACACCGTTGATATCGATGATTTTATCCATCGGCTTTTCCAGAATAAAGGCATCCTTGATAAATTCCCGCACAGGATGCAGATAGGCGTTGCTCATATAGGTCATATGCTCACCGACAGGACCGTCCTCACACAGCTCACTGACATTGTTATGCATGACGATATTGCCGAACTGATCGACCAGCAGCATCGGAAACGGTATACTGGTCACGACCGTCAGCAGCTGCTTATTCTTCAAATGCGCATCCTTGGCAGTCGATTTGATTTCCTCCTGCAGCTCGATATTCTCCCGGCGATGCACGTTCAGGTTTTTCTGATCCAGAAACTCCCAGAGCAAAGCAATCGAAACTACCACGAGCAGCAGCAGTACATATTCATTCAAATGATAATTGTACTGCACAACCGCAATGCAGGCCAGAATCAATCCCAGATACCCGTATTTATTGCGTTTCATGCACTTCCTCCAGCAGATAACCGACTCCGCGGGATGACCTGATATGTACATGCGACGCATTCAGCTTGTTTCTTAGCTTGAATACATGCACATCCACAATCCGTGTATCTCCGTCATAATCAAAGCCCCAGATATCGTTCAGGATGCTGTCACGGGACAATACGATATCCTTGTTCTGGATAAAATACTCCAGCAGGTCAAATTCCTTCTTTGTCAGCGTCATCATCCGCTCTCCGATATATGCCTCACGCCGCTTCATATCCATGGACAGATCCCCCACACTGAGCCGCTTCTCCTGCTTGCGGTTCTGCCGCTTCAGATGGGCATTCACCCTGGCCAGCAGCTCTCTTGGAGAAAACGGCTTCGTGATATAATCATCCACGCCCTGCTCAAAGGCATACAGGATATCCGTTTCATCATCCCTTGCCGTCAGCATGATAAAGATAGCGTCAATGTGCTCACTGCGCAGTTTTTTCACGATATCGATTCCGCTGACATGAGGCAGCATCCAGTCGATGATCAGCACATCAAAATCCTCTTTCATCGCCAGATCGACAGCCGTTCTACCATCACCGCATTCCACGATATCAAAATCCGCTTTTTTCAAATCATATGCAATGATCTTGCGGATGTTATCTTCGTCTTCAATCAATAAAATCCTTGCCATATCGTTCTTCCTCCTGCTCATATCGTTCAATGATTTTCTGAACCAACGGATTACGAACTACATCGAGGCTGGTTAGCTCCACAAAGGAGATGCCCTCTATCCCGGACAGCAGATGCTTGGCATTCAGCAGGCCGGAATCACGTTTTTTAATCAAATCAATCTGTGTTACATCCCCGGTAATGACGATGCGTGAATGAAATCCCATCCTCGTCAGAAACATCTTCATCTGTGCACGAGTTGTATTCTGCGCCTCATCCAGTATAATGAAGGCATTGTCCAGCGTCCGTCCGCGCATATAAGCAAGCGGCGCGATTTCAATGACTTCCTTTTCCAGCAGCTTCTCCACCTGCTCCTGTCCCAGCGTATCATACAGGGCATCATAGAGTGGGCGCAGATACGGATCCACCTTTTCCTTTAGATCGCCCGGCAGAAAGCCCAGGTTCTCTCCGGCCTCCACGGCGGGTCTGGTCAAAATAATCTTGCGGATTTCTCCCTTTTTCAGCAGATCGGCCGCATACACAACAGCGAGGTAGGTTTTTCCGGTACCGGCCACTCCGGTCGCAAAGACGATTTCACTGTTGCACATGCATTTAAACAGATGCCGCTGTCCGATCGTTTTGGGATAAATCAGCTTCCCGTTGACCGTTTTACCGATCGCCTTCTGATATGTCGTGGAAAGCTCCTGCAGCCGATTCAGCTTGGCCAGACGGCAGGCATATTCAATATCGCGTCCACTCACATCAATATGTGCCTCCATCATATCAAACAGGGCCTTTACCACAGATTCAATGCTGTGAAAGGTAACTGCATCCTCACTGAGAATGCGCAGCTCATTGTCCCGCATGATGATATCACAGGAAAAGGCGTTTCGCAGCAGCTCCAGATGCTTATCCTGTGCTCCGCATAATTTTACGATCCATTCCATCGGGTATTCTTCTAATGCAATACGAAATTGTTCACTCATAGGCGCTCCTTATCGTTATGGTGTGGTGATGTCCTTGATCAGTGTGTAATGAATCACCATCTTTATTTTACCCATATCTGTAGAGAATTGCAAAATATTTTCCTTGTAAATGCGATCGTCCTTGTGAAAGTCCTCGCTCACCTTGCGTCTGGCATCAAACAGCAGCTGAAAATACTGAAAGGCCTTCGGTTCCCTTGTCTTGTCCATCGTCACGGTGATATCCTTCCAGACATAGGCAAAGACACGTCCCTTGACATATACCTCCTGCTTGCCGCCCTTGGAATCCTCCAGCACATTGCTGACCAGCACATCACCTTTATGCACAAATTCATTGACCTTGTGCAGCTTGTTTCCATGCTGTATATCAAAGCGCTCAATCATACCGTCCTCCTGTGCAATCAGCTCCTCATGTCCCAGCTGGGATAAGGAGGCAAATTCCTTTGGCGTATAGGTAATCAGATACCGGCTGCCCTGTTTCTCAATTTCCAGCCAGGCGATATCATTTTCCAGATTCTTTTTCAGCTGTGTCTTCAGCTGTGAGACATCCCTGCTTTTAAAAGGTGGTACAACCTCCATCTTTTTCAGGGTATCCGCAATCAGCTTCCGGCTTTCATCCTTTTCCCCCTTGATTTGTATTTCAAATACCATGGACGAAAGACCGTACCACAGCAGGATAGAAAGCAGAATTGCCGCAATGCGACAGGGCTTTTTCAGGCTGCGCAGTGCATATCCCAGCATACCGGTGGTTGTGATCAGATCACATGTTTCAAAGCAGCGGTAGATTTTCGGGCGCTGCAGAATGGATGCGTAGAACTGAATATAGTTTCGATGTAGAGTAATATCGTATAGTTCCAGCTGATTTTTCTTTGTAATCCATAAAAACTCATCGCAAGAGGCCTGCACTTTCCATTGATCAAGACCGAAACCCTTTCTATTTTTCATATGCGAACGCCAGATTCTGCACACTGCCCTCCAGCAGGATCTCATCCTTTCCCAGTGCCAGCACATGCAGCTGCTCCCCGTCTATCGTGATACGGTAGGATTTCATCGTCACCTGTATTCTCGTTTCGCTCACCAGGGTCAGTTCCCGGTAATGTTCAATCATGACCTGATTCTTATCTATGGAAAGCATACTCTCACCTCTATACAAAATACGTTTGTGCGTGAGGTTTTATGCCTGTGAATGCTATCCTCCTTCGTTTCCATTATAAAGAAAAGATAAACAGGAAATGTTATAATTTTGTTAAAAGTAAATAAAATGTTGTTTTTCACCCGCATGAATGCACTTTCATGTAAAGCTTTCATTATCACGGAGTTCTATTTTATGAACACAAGCTGTTTTGAGAGGGGCTTCTGCTCATGTATAAAGCATGTACAGTGCAGACAAAAAAGAGGCAGTCCTGCACATACAGGAAATGCCTCAAAGCAGCCGCAGACAACTATAAGGAAAGATCTCTTTGCATAAAGCTTCGCCGGGCGATGAGCAGACAGCTGCCAGCGATCAGAAGCAGCACACCCAGACGTGCCCATGCCTGTGCTTCATTGGCAATCAGCCCCTGTGTGTCAAACAGCGTCATAATCGTCGCATACTGCAGCTTTTCAAGATTTCCCTTCATATTGGCGAGCATCTGTATCATGATGAATACAACACCAGTTCCGGCACCGATCAAAGCGGCATGCCGATATTCATTCAAGGCGGAAGAAGCGAGAAAGCTGATGGACGCCAATGCTGTCTGTAGCAGCAGGCATCCCAGATTCAGCCGCAGAAAGGCTGCAATATCCAAATCGCCCGGAAACATGAGTATACTACAAACAATACCCATAAGCGTACAGAAGGCAATTAGAAGAAACAGCGCACTCAGCAGCACAGCCAGCTGAGTCATCCAGACACGGCTTCGCTTTTCACCACAGCTCAGCAGATAGGTCATACTTCCGTTATCCACCTTTTTGACAAGCAGTCGCAGGGAGAGAATAACAGAAAACAAAAACGGGAACATAATCATGATCATGCCATACAGATAGGTTGAGAAGAAATCCACCAGAGTAGCTGCTGTGCCGCTCATGCCAACCGCTGCCATCATTTCCGGCATAAGCTTCTCAAACTGCGCCAGCGCAGAGCCCAGCTCCGGATCAAACATCGTCAGCATAATGCTGAAATACATCGCTAGAATCAAAATGAAAATCAGCAGCAGCTTCCATGCCGATTTCCACTCCATACGAAACAGTGTCTTATTCATGTGCTTCTCCCTTCTCTCCGTAATACTGCAAAAAGATATCCTCCAGACTCTGTGTTGCGACATTGAGATCGCGCAGCTCATAGGCCGGCAGCAGCTGCAGAAGCTCCTTGAGATCCTCCCGGACATATACATGCACACACAGCTCACTCATTTGCTTCATCTGCAGTCGCTCCTGCAAAAAACGCTGTGTCTGCGAGGAATCGGCAAAGGTGAGAATGTATGTCTTCGTTTTATTCTTCTGCAAGATGACGGTATCCTCGATTGCCGCCATATGTCCCTTCCGGATGATGCCGATGCGATCACAGGTTTTTTCCACTTCCTCAAACATATGGGAAGACATCAGGATTGTCTTTCCTCTCTGCTTTTCCTCCTGAATCAGCTCGACAAAGGCATTTTGCATCAGCGGATCCAGTCCGCTGGTCGGCTCATCCAGAATCAGCACCTTGGGATCATGCATAAAAGCCGCTACGATTCCCAGCTTCTGCTTCATTCCCTTGGACATGCGACGTATGGCCCCGGTTGGCCGCAGCTCAAAGCGCTCCAGCAGCTCCTGTGTCCGTCCGCTGTCCTGCATGTTCCGGTAACGTGCCATAAAGCGCAGAAATTCCTCACCGCTCATTTCATTCAGGAGATTGATTTCTCCCGGTATATAGCCAAGCTGTCTGGTAATGGCATCGGATTGCTTCCAGCAGTCCATCCCGAGAATTTTCGCTGAACCCTGTTTTGCCTTCAGGAATCCAAGCAGATGACGGATGGTCGTTGTCTTTCCTGCCCCATTCGGCCCCAGGAAGCCGAAAACCTCTCCCTCAGCGATGGAAAAGGAAATATCGAAGATTCCCCTCCCCTCTCTATAATCGCGGCTGAGACGCTCTATTTCGATGATTTGCATAGTATACCTCCCCATGTTCATGGTGTATCTCATCTTCATGCTGATTATAGCAGATTGACTCGTTTGCACAACCCCCTGCACAGCAGCTTTTTTCAATTTCTTTTTTTACCACGCCAGCTTTTGGCCGGCTCCTCTATACACGCACCACAGCCCCTATACAAAGCAGCTCCCTTGGTAAGCCTATTCACCATGCACAAGCGGAAGTATAAAAAAAAGAAGCCTATCGGCCTCTTCTATTTTCCACGACGTGCTTTACGCGCAGCTTCTGACTTTAATTTACGACGAACGCCAGGTTTTACGTAAAACTCTCTTTTGCGAGCTTCAGCAAGGGTTCCATTTCTTGATACTTGACGTTTGAATCTACGTAAAGCATCATCAAGAACTTCGTTTTCTTTAAGTACTACTTTCGGCATGATTTACCCTCCCTTCTGATGCAAGCAATATTATTATACTGAAAAACATATGAAAATGCAACATAAATATGTTCATTTTCTATAAATTCATACAGAAAATTTTTTTATACTTATTTTACAACCTTATTTTTCATCATCCTCCAGTCCGAGACTGTATTTGCGGATGCAGTGACGAGCGACATTGTGATCCCCCATCCACGGCTCACGTCCGAACTCCCGATACATGAATACCTCATCCCCCTTGCCGAGAATCAGGACGGTATCCTTCACATTGGCACTCTCGATGGCCTGCCGTATGGCGGCATAACGATCCGCGATGAAAATATTATTCGTATCGCTGATACCGCTTTTGATTTCATTTGCGATTTCCCGCGGATCCTCATCCCGGGGATCATCCTCCGTCAGAATGATGCTGTCGCAATAACGGCTCGCGATTTCGCCGAAGACCCTGCGCTTCTTTGTATCCCGCTTGCCGGCAGAGCCAAACACGGCAATAATGCTGTGTCCGTCCTCTGTGATATCCTTCGCATATTCAAAAACCTTTTCCATACCGTCCGGAGTATGGGCAAAATCGACGATGACATTAAACAGCTGTCCCTCGTCAATACGTTCCATACGCCCTTCAATCTGCCGGATATCATTGAGATAGGGCAGCTGCTGTTCAATCGGAATACCGCTTTCCGCCATGGCGGCCACAGCACCCAGCAGGTTGTATATGTTATACAGGGCAACCAGATTGGTTGAAACCTCATAGCGCTCTGTTCCATGAACCAGGGTAAACCGTGATCCCGTTTTCTCAATCCGGATATTTTCCGCCTGATAGGTCGCGTGATTGTCAATGCCATAGGTAACAACACTGGCCTCGGTAGCATCCGCCAGCTGATCCACATAGGCATCATCCGCATTCAACACAGCAACGCCCTCTTTTTTCAGATTGGTGAACAGCTTTTTCTTCGCTTCGAAGTAATGCTCGATCGTACCGTGAAAATCCAGATGGTCATAGGTCAGATTACTGAACACAGCGACATCAAAATCCACGCTCTGCACACGTCCCAGCTCCAGACCGTGCGAGCTGACCTCCAAAGCAACCGCCTGCATGCCATGCTCCACCATATCCTTCATCGTTTTATGAATCAGTACAGCATCCGGCGTTGTCAAAGACGGCGGCAGAGTCACCTCTCCATAGCTGATGGATATCGTTCCAATATAGCCACAGGGCGCAAAATGGGAATATACATCCCGAATAATGCTGGTGATGGTGCTCTTCCCGTTTGTTCCGGTAACACCGAACACCTTCATTTTACGGCTTGGATGCCCATAAAACATGGATGCCACCCGATTCAGTGTGCGATTGACATTTTCCACCTGAATATAGGCTACCCCTTTTTTCATATCGTCCACCGGCTTGGAATGCACGATGCATTTTACACCCTTTTCAATGACATCATCAATAAATTCATGTCCGTCATGCACCATGCCCTCCATGCAGAAATACATATCATTCGCCTTGGCGCAGCGGGAATCGATGCACAGCCCCGCAATTTCAATCTCCGGGGCATTTTCAAACATTTGAGACAGCTTCATAAGACTCCTCCTTTAGCGGACAGCCAACCAGCAAATCCCCGTCCAGTGCCGTGATGCGTACGGTATGCATCGTATGCAGCCAGGCAAGCGGAGCCGCTGCTGCGACCTCCAGGTATTCACTGCTGTGTCCGATCAGTTTTCCATCTTTTTCCTTCTCAAAAATGACAGAAACTTCCTTTCCAATGAAATTCTGTTTATAAGCAGTATATAACTGTTTGGAAAGATTCGCAAGTCTTGATGCGCGTTCTTTCTTTATTTTATTTTCCAGATGACCGCTCATCTGCGCAGCCGCTGTATGATCGCGGCGGGAATACGGGAACACATGCAGAAAGCTTAGGCGCATGCGAGCGATATTATCCAGGGTATCCTGAAACTGCTCTTCACTTTCCTGCGGAAACCCGGTAATGACATCGCTGGATATGGAAATATCCGGAATAAGGGAGCGGATATAGTCCACCCGTTCCATAAACCATGCTATCGTATAGGGACGATTCATATTCTTCAATACCGTAGTATTGGCAGACTGCACGGGAATATGCAGATGCCGGGCGATTTTTTCTTCCCCCTTTATAAATTCCAGCAGCTCATCCGTGATTTCATTCATTTCAATCGAGGAGATACGAATTCTTTGCAGCTTGGGAATTTCCTTCACCATGCGCTTCATCAGCTGGCACAGACTGCTGTTGATGCCATTGCCGTAGCGTCCGGTATGGATGCCGCTCAGCACGATTTCCCGATGGCCGCTTTCGCTCAGACTGCGTGCGATGGCAAGTACCTCATCCTCCGGCAACGAGCGCTCCGCTCCGCGTGCAAACGGTATGATACAATAGCTGCAAAACTGATTGCAGCCGTCCTGTATTTTCAAAAAAGCCCGTGTCTGATGCTCGAAGCGATGAATCGGAAGCGCCTCAAACACATTGACCTTGCGGACATCATGAATGAGTTTCTGCGGACGCTTCTTTCGAAGACCCTCCTCAATCATATCCGCCAGTCTGCTTTTTCCATCACTTCCCAGCAGAATATCAATATTGGCATCCTGCTCCAGCTGTTCGCTTGCCGTCTGTGCATAGCAGCCGACAACGGCAATCAGCGCCTCCGGATTCAAAGCGATGGCCGCATGAATTTTCTGACGGGATTTACTGCCGGCCGTATTGGTCACGGCACAGGTGTTGATGATATAGACATCCGCTTTTTCTTTAAAGGATACCTGTTCATAGCCCTTTTCCAACAGGGCACTCTCATAGCCCTGTGATTCATATGTATTTACCTTGCAGCCCAGTGTGGCTATTGCAAATGTCGTCATGTCGTCACTCCTTGTCTGCCTTCTTTTCCTGCTTTTTCTTTTGCTTCTCCAGCAGCTTTTCCAGCTTTCTGCCCAATCGTTTTTTGATTAGTGCATGCTCGTTCAAAAACGCAACGAGTGCTTCGTGCTGCTCCTTTAACAGAAGCAGTGCGATTTCCTGCTTCCAGTCCTCCTGCAGCTCCTGCTTCATATCCACGGATACGCTGCGCTTTAATCCGCCTGCATCATACAGATACCAGCGATGCAGGACCGGATGGAAGACGACATAGCCCTCATCCGCCTCCGCCAGCAGCTCACAGCTGGAAAAGCCATACTGAAACGGCTTGGCACCATAGCGCCTGTACTGCACTTCCTTTGCGCACTCCCGGATGAATTTATGATACTGCTTCAAATCCAGCAGCACGATTTCCGTATGATAAAGATGATTAAAGCCCGGTGCAAAGGCAGGCATATAAATCGTTTCACCATCCGCCTCAAAATGCCGGAGCTCTTTCACGAAGCGTTCCACATCCACATTCATCTGTGCCTTACGCTCCAGATAATTCAGATCATACCAGTAATCGAACATTTTTACATAGGTATCAAAAAAAACATCCTCGAACTGCCGTTTTACGAGCAGGGATTCATAGACGATTTCATTCTGTATCACAGCATCATCGCTTTTCCCGTCATGGGGAATTTGATATTCCTCCAGCAGGTCGCAGATGGTACGGTAATGCTTCCGGATATCCTTTTGATCCAGAAGTGTCTTATCATACACCTTATTCAGCCGATCATATATCGTCTTCATCTTTTTCACCTGCCATATCGTAGTAAAACTCAATGGAATTCAGCAGCGAGATTGCCGCTGTTTCCGCACGCAGTATCCGTCCGCCTAAAGATACGCGGTGAAAGCCGGATGCAGTCAGCGCTTCAACCTCATCCGCCGAAAAGCCGCCCTCACTGCCGACCACCATCAAAACACGCTTTGGGGATGGATGTGCACGCAGCACCTCACACAGGCGCTCGCTTTTGCAATCGGCATCCTCATAGGCTATCAGCCGCAGGTCGGCATCGATCTGCGACAGCTGTGAGAATGTGCAGGGCGGCTGCAGACGCACCAGCGTCGATCGCTTGCACTGCTCACAGGCCTCACACAAAATTTTATTCCATCGTACAATTTTCTTTTCCGATTTCTCATCCTTGATTTTTACAACACAGCGACTGGATACAAACGGAATGATTTCCGCCACCCCCAGCTCTGCACTTTTCTGCAGCAGATAGTCCCATTTCTCCCCCTTGATCATCCCCTGTGCAAGAATCAGCTCTACACTTGTTCGGGAGCGATCACGCACTTCCCTTACCACTCGTGCCGCTGCTTCCTCCTGATGATATTCCACTTCCGCCAGCAGTACGCGGCCGCTGTTGTCGGCAACACGAATCACATCCCCCTGCTGCATACGCATAACGCGGCGGATGTGATGTGTCTGTTCCTTTGTCATCGGTATCAATTCTCCTGGCATCGCCAGTGTATTTACAAAATATTGCTGCATAAAATCACCGCGTTAATCATACATCATTTTCTGTGTTTCTTCAACAAAAAAAACATTTCAGAAACGTAAGCACACATGTGGAAACAGTACAAAAAACGAATCCGACATCCTTTGCCTGATTCGTTCCTCTTTTCTCATGCTCACGTTCAGGCTTTTCATATCTGCCTGCATATCCTTATGGCTTCTGTTATAGCTGCACCTGTCAAAAAAGCCAACAGCGATTGCTAGCGCTGCTTCATTTCTCCCTTTTGAGCAAGACTGCGCAGCTGCTTCACCTCAAAAGGCTTCAGCACACGGTACTCTCCCTGCCGCAGATCACTGCAGTGCAGGAAAGCAAGCCTGCTGCGGTGCAGACGGCGCACCTCATAGCCCAGTGCCTCCATCATGCGCTTGATCTGCCGGTTTCTTCCCTCAACGATCGTCAAATCAAAGCTGCACTGATTTTTCTCTGTATCCTTTTCCGTCATGCGATACTTTGCAGGCAGGGTCTTGATGCCGTCATCCAGCACGATACCTGCTTTTATTTTCTTCATATCCTCCGGCGTCAATATGCCATTGATTGTCAGATTGTACACCTTGGGAATGTGATATCGCGGATGAATGATCTCATTTGCGAAATCCCCGTCATTGGTTAGAATAATCACCCCGCTGGTATCATAATCCAGACGTCCCACGGTAAAAATACGCTGCCTGCAATCCACCAGATCCACCACGGTCTGTCTTCCGAATTCATCATCGCTAGTACACATGGTGCGCTTCGGCTTGTTCATCAGAAAATAGACCTTATCTTCCTTTTCAATCGCCTTGCCGTCCACCTCAATGAGATCACCGCGCTTTACCTTATATCCAAGTTCTGTTATGGTTTCTCCATTCACAGCGACTCTTCCCTCGCTGATCAGAACCTCAGCTTTTCTTCTTGATGTGATTCCGGCTGCCGCAATCACTTTCTGTAATCGTTCCATATACTATACACCTCACATGGGTATTGTACATGAAATGCTGCGCTTTGAAAAGCAAAATCGACTAATTCTGGAATTCCTGAATCTGATAGCCATCCGGCAGATATACCAGAATGTTCTCGCTCATCTCCTGAATCCATACCTGCATCGGATAGGCAACGCCCTTCATGAAGTCACGAATTCTGCGTGCACACTCCTCATCGCATGCCGTGATATCCAGCAACACCAGAAAATTCTTTTTCAAAGCCTCACCCACAGCCTCTACATCATCAAAGCTGTCCAGACGAAACACACAGACAACATGGTCGCTTTTTTCCGCAGCCACAGCAGCCTTTTCCTCATTCACTGCCAGCATATTCTTTAATCTGTTTTTTACATCGTTCATATCTGCCATTTTCATTCCTCCTGTTATTTATATCTTTATTACGCAAACACATACAGTGCCAGCAGAATGGCCATGGAAATCCCGGCCACATCCGCCAGCAGTCCGATCGCCAGCGCATTCTTGATTCTACGGATTCCCACACTGGAAAAATACAGGGTGATCACATAGACGGTCGTATCGGTAGAGCCCTGAATGATGCTGGCCATATTGCCGGCCAGCGAATCAACACCGCAAACCTGAAAGATATCGACCAGCACTGCCAAAGAGGCGCTTCCGGAAATCGGGCGAAAGATTACCATTGGCCAGATTTCCTTGGGGATATTCGCAATATGAGCAGCCAGTGCGCTGCACAGCATATCCATCAGTCCGCTCTGGCGCAAAAGTGCGATTGCACACATCATGGCAAGCAGCGCGGGATAAATATCCAGAAACAGCTTCATCCCGTCCTTGACACCCTCGGTAAAGGAATGGTAGGCATTGATGCGGCGAAGCAGGGCGACGGCGACGATGACCAGCACAAGGACCGGCAATATATAATCTGTGTTAATCACGGTAATTCCACCAGCGGTCAATACTCAGACCGACAACAGAGGCAAACAGCGTCGATACAATGGCATAGGGCATAAAGCCGGTCACATTCAGGGAGTGGAAGGAGGCCCGCATGGCAATCAGTGTCGTGGACAGCAGGGTAACACCAGCCGTATTCAAAACGAGAAAGGTGATCATGGAGCGAGAGGCCGTATCCTTATCCGGATTGTGCCGCTGCATGCCCTTCATCGCCTGCAGGCCGACCGGTGTTGCCGCAGAGCCCAGCCCCACCATGTTGACGACCACGTTGGTTGCCACATAGCCCAGTGTTTCCTCATCGTCCTTCAAATCCGGAAATAGCCGCTTCAGCAGAGGATGAAACAGCCGTTCCAAGCCATGAATGATTCCGGCATCCCGTGCGATGTAAAGAATTCCGTTCCAGAAGCAGGTCACACACAGCAGCGGAATCACAAAGTCGAGGGTTTCCTTGCCCACATTGAGAAAAACATCATTGATGATGCTCACATTCCCGGTCATCAGACAGTAGAGAACCGTGACAAGCACGATGAGCAGCCAGATGATATTCACGAAAACAGACCTCCTCCCCTTGCCCTTTTACTTGCGAAGCTGTATACATTCACGTCATCATTTTTCTGTACCTCAACAACAAAATCCTTATGGTCAAAGTGTGTCTTAACGCGCAGCTTGTCACTGCCGTCCTTATGCAGTGTTACCTTCAGCGTTTCCGGGACATGGAATTTCCTGCCGTTTACCGTATAGTCACCCTTGCGCATGATCGTTACCACATCCATCTTCTGAAACACCTCGGTATGCTTTTGTTCATGGAAGGCGAAATCATCCCCCTCCTGCAGCGTCACCACAATGCTTTCCACCCCGTCATGCTCAGCAGCACTCACCAGTGTCCGCCCGGCCTTTTTGGTGAAGCCGGTTTTTCCGCCGACGGTAAAGGGGTAGTCAAACAGCAGACGGTTTTTATTTTTCCAGCGCATATTCCAGTCAGTCGTATAATATTTGCTTCCGGTAATGGTACGAAATTCTTTGTTTTTCATCGCATAGCTCATCAATACCGCCATATCATTGGCTGTAGATATATTGCCGCCATCCTCCTCATCCAGACCGCTGGGATTGGAAAACGTCGTATTGCTCATGCCGATTTCTGCCGCCTTTCGATTCATCAGCTCAACAAAGGCTTCCTGAGAGCCGGCAACATGCTTTGCGATTTCCACCGCTGCATCGTTTCCGCTTCTCAGCATCAGTCCATACAGCAGATCCCGCATGGTTACCTGCTGTCCCTGCTTCAGATAGACACTGCTTCCATAGGCCTTATTGATTTCATCATCAACTGCAAAGGATTCATCCAATTGCCCATGCTCAATCGCGATCACAGCGGTCATGATTTTGGAAATAGATGCCACACTCTGCTTTTCATCCTTGTTTTTTTCTTCTACAATCGTATTGTCCGCACCACTCAACACCACATAGCTCTCCGCATGGACACTCATCAGCTGCAGCAGCAGACACAGCAGGATACAAAGACTTCGTTTCATTCACATCACCTACGAAAGTATATGTGCGCACGCAAAAAAAGAGAACGCCTTTTCCTTTGCGTTCTCCTTTTTCTATATACGTGCATTACGGACTCTACCCGTTTCCTGATTTCCTTAACTCTCGTACGTTTCCCGCACTTATAAGTCTCACCAGTTTCGATATCCGTAATCCACAGCTATGAGCTACTCTTCCATGCTTCCTACATTCACAGCATTCGTTGTTCTGGCGTACTCGCTCTTTTCAATTTCTGCCTGCTTTCGTCCCCATGTCCGAGCTTCCCTTCCAAATACCTGTTTCCTGACTTCCTTAATTCTCATACGTTCTTCGTATTTATAAGTCTCATCAGTTTCTTCTTCCGGGATTCTCACAGCCTTTACAGGTGTCCACCTACTCGCTGACCAGTGCACGGAATCCGTTCTTTTATTATATCGTTTCCGTATCTATCCAGTTTTCTGCAGTACCAGCCTGTATATAAGCTTTTTTAAGTACCTTTCCTTGGTACACTTACAGTATAGTCTGCAATGATACATGTGTAAAGTATTGTGGAATAATATGCGAAAATATGGAAAAGATTGCAGTTTTCCACAATACCCTGCCTTTATACAGTGGAAAAGTTGTGACTTTTCCACAAACGTGACAAAACAAAACTTATCTGTTTCTGTTCTTACGCACATAAAGCTGAAAAAGAAGAAGTATCCGCCAACGCAGCGTTTATCTTCTCAACGTTTTTTACAGCTTTCTTCAAAAATCGAGGAAGAACTCATTAAAAAAGAGCTATTCCTCAAACAGCTCTTCCTCCATGGTGTCCTTGAAATCCGGAAGCTCCGGGAGCTCCTTCAGACTGACTAGCTTAAAGGTATCCATAAATTCCTCCGTTACCTCATATAAAAACGGTCTGCCCGGTGCATCGCTTCTGCCGCATTCCTTGATGAGATTTCTCGCCAGCAGCTTACGCACCATCATATCACAGCTCACACCGCGTATTTCCTCGATTTCTGCACGGGTGATTGGCTGCTTATAGGCAATGATTGCCAAAGTTTCCAATGCGGCATTGGATAGCGTTGCCACCTTGGTAGAGCTGAACAGCTTTTGCGCATACGGATGGATTGCCTCCTTGGATACGAATTTATAAATTCCTCCAAAGCGAACCAGCTCGATTCCGTGCACATCCGCAAGATAATCCTGCATCAGCTCATCCAGTACTACTTCAATTTCCTTTTTATCCAGCTCCTCGACACAGCCGTTCAGCTGCTCGATGCTCAGTCCCTCATCACCGCTCAGAAAAAGCAGTCCCTCAAGAACCCGTTTTTCATGCTCATGCATATACTTGTTCACCTCGAATGATCCATATGTTTTCTTCTTCATCTATGTGGAAGGTCATTTCCTTATGCTTGATTAAATCCAGAACGGACAGAAACGTAACGATAATCATGTGCAGATCCGTGCAGTCACTGCACAGCTCCTCAAAGCTCATCTTTCCTACCCAGTTCTTTAGCCGGCTCTTAATTTGTATAACACGCTCATCCAGAGATAACTCCTTGACCGTCATTCTGGTTTCATAAGGATGTGTCAGCGCCGCTCTGCGCAGCACACGGTTCATCGCCTTAATGAGATCATAGGGATTCCCCACAAATTCCCCTTCCACCGTTGTATGCAGCCATTTCTGTGTTTCCTCACTCATCGGCTTACTCATCATCAGCTGGCGTTCCTCATATTTCTGTTCAAACTGCTCGCTGATTTCCTTATAGCGCTGATATTCCAGCAATCGGCGAACCAGCTTCTCCCGCTGATCCTCCTCATACTCTTCTTCAATGACAACCTTTTCCCGTGGCAGCAGCTTCTTGCTTTTATATTCAATTAGACCAGCCAGCTCTGCCAGATATTCACTTGCAATTTCCAGATGCATTGATTCCATGGCATTTAGATAATGCAGATACTGATCCGTCAGCAGGTCCATATCCAGCTCGAACAAATCCAGCTTATTATCCTTGATCAGATGCAGCATCAGGTCAAGCGGACCCTCAAACTGATCGATTGTCACCGTAAACGCCATAGAAATCACCTCGCATTTTTTTATTATAGCAAAAAACCGCATGAAAATGTAGATAAATTTTCACACAGTCCTTATTTTTCATCTTTTTTATGCAGAATCGCCTTGTTTACAAACGAATGACAGCTTCTTCAAGTCTTTTTTGTATGTAGGATACATGCATCCCATGTATGGAAAAGGTACAGGCTGCCTGCGACAGACAGCCGCAAAGGCTCCCATGCGCACAAGCTTTCCTAACAGAAGACACCAAACAGAAGCCTGATACTGGAAAAGAACAGAAATGCGCATCTGTTCTTCGTTAACCCTTGGTTGATTTAGAGGATGTATCTCGGTTGACCTTGATAGGTGCACCGAATAAAATTCGGCCGCATTCCTTATAGGAAAACGGAATGAGCGGATACAGGTATGGAAATTTGATGGTCTTTGTTGACAGCAGTATCACAATGTGCAGCAGGACACCGACGCAGAAGCCGCTGATGCCGAACATGAGTGCCAGAAAGCCGATAAAGATTCGAAATACCTTATTGGCCAGAGACAGCTCATAGCTCGGTGTCAGCAGATTGCCGATATTGACCAGGGCCACCATGATGAGAACCTCTTTTGTATAGGCTCCCAGTTCAATTGCCATATCCCCCAGCAGAAACACAGCCACAAAGCTCATGATGCTGGAAAGGATGGTCGGTGTATGTATCAGAGACTGTCGGATCCATTCCACAATGATATCCGCCAGAATCACCTGAAACCCAAACTGATACACATTAACATGCTGAATCGGTATATTGAGCAGTGTCGGATTCTGGTCGATGACCAGTGCAATCCACAGCGGCAATAGATATAGAGAAAACACAATGCCGATCAGACGCAGGACACGGGTAAAGGTTGCCACCAGCGTTGTCTGTGTGTATTCCTCAATCTGCTTGGTCTGTTCAAAAAACGTTGTCGGAAGGATTACACCGGTAGGAGAATTATCGACAAGTGCAATCAGATACCCCTGTAGCAGGTGGATTGCACAGATATCCGGACGCTCACAATAGCGGACATGCGGGTAGGGATTCCATGTTTTCCCATACAGCAGCTCCACAAGATTTCGCTCGCTGAGGATTTCCGCCTCCGGCAGTGTATGCATACGGCTTTCAAAATCATGCAGCACATCCACATCCACCAGACCGTCAATATACAGATAGGCAACGTCCGTTCGCGTCTTAATACCTTCCTTGTTCATCGTGACAACCAGGCGCGGATCGCGGATTCTGCGGCGGATCAGGCCGACATTGAGGATAACATTTTCCACGAAGCCGTCATGGGCTCCGCGTACGCTTTTCTCCACATTCGGCTCTGCTGTGGATCTTGCCGGATAATGCCTGGTTTCTATGCAATAGTAGACCTTGCTGTTATCCATCAGCACCAGACACTGTCCGCTCAGCATATTGGTGATTGCTTTTTTTAGATCGGTCACCTTATCAACTGCACCGGGATAAAAGGTGATGTGCAAATCATTTCCTGCTGTGATTACAAAGCCCTCCACAAGAGATGCAATCAGCTCACTGTCAGAAAGGGAGGAAAGGAATATCAGCCATGCCTGTGTATTCTGAATCGTGACATGGCGGTAGACAATGTCAAAGGACGGCGACAATGCAGTGCGGACTTCCTCCAGGCGCTGTGTCAGCTTCATCATTAGGATTTGGCGCGAAACACAAGTGCTGCCAGAAAGGCAAACAGAATGGCACTGGTGATTCCGGCTGCCGTCAAGTCAAACATACCTAGCAGAATCCCCATGATGCCATCACTCTGTGCTTTTGCCAGAGCACCGTGAATCAGAGAATGTCCAAAGCTGGTAATCGGCAAAGAGGCACCCATACCGGCAAACTCCAACAGCTTGTCATACCATCCAAAGGTATCCAGTGCCGCTCCGATCACCACAAATAAAGAAGTGATATGCCCCGCTGTAAGCTTGGTATTATCATAGATCAGCTGTCCTGCAAGGCAGATTCCGCCGCAGACGACAAACGCGCTGATAAAAGTCATCATTTCACATCACTCCTTTCGTATACGATGGCATGTGCAATACATGGTATGGTTCCCTTCTGTGCAACCGCCACCGGTGAAAGCAGTGCACCTGTCGCAACCACCATAATGCGGGAACACTCCCCGTCCTCAAGCTTCTTCAGCAGCTTTGCCATGGATACGCACATACTGCAGGCACATCCGCTGCCGCCGCAGAAGATATCCTGATGCTCAAAATCATAAATCATCAAGCCGCAGTCATGCAGGCGGTTATCAATGTTATAGCCCTCCTGATTCATAAGATCAACCAGAAAGGAGAATCCGATTTTTGATAAATCCCCGGTAACAATCATGTCATAATCCTTCAGCTCACGATGCATATCCTTCAGATGACGGGTAATCGTATCATAGGCAGCCGGTGCCATTGCCAGCCCCATATCATTGGCGTCCTTATGATCCCAGTCGACGATTCTGCCCGGGGTGAAGGCAGTTACCCGGATGTTGCTTTTCTGATTTGACAGCAATACAGCACCGGCGCCTGTCACTGTCGAGGTCGTCGTTTCCTTTTTCTGAATTCCATATTCGTTGGGGAAGCGAAACTGCCGCTCGGCAGTTGCCACATGTGAGCTGGTAAAGGCCAAAACCTGCTTCGCCAGCTCATGCTCTACCCATACGGAGCCGTTACCGATAACCAGAGAGGAAGTGGAGCAGGCACCATACATTCCAAGAAAGGGAACCTCCAGATCCTTGGCGAAATAATGCGAGCTGGTCAATTGATTGATGAGATCACCGCCGACCAGCAGATCAATATCACTTACGCCCTTGCCTGCTTTACGCAGGGTCAGGTCAACGGCATCAGCCAGCAGGACACGTTCCGCCTTTTCAAAGCTGGACTCCCCGCAGTAAGCATCCGCATAGCTCTTATCAAAAAGGCTTCCCAGCGGCCCCTCTTTTTCCAATGGCCCTACAACAGTAGAGCGCGCCTGTACATAGACGTTTTTAAATGTAACTGTATGCATATCAGGCACCAAAAAGCAGGTAGCGAATCGTACCAAAGACGAATGCCGCTGTGATTCCATAAGTCAGAACCGAGCCTGCCAGCTTAAACATATTGCTGCCGATACCGAAAATCGGTCCCTCTGTACGCCCCTCTATCGCACAGGAGGTCAGACAGTTCGCAAAGCCGCTGATGGGAATAAACAATCCCGCACCGCATTTCTGTGCTGCCTTATCATAGACACCGAAGCCGGTCAGCACTGCTGTAATCAGTATCACCGTAACGACGGTCACCGAACCCGCGGTATCCTTATCCAAATCGAACATATTCATACACAGCATCATAAACAGCTGTGCCACAACAGCAAGAGCTCCTCCGCTGATGAATGCAATCAGTGCATTTCTGCCCTTGTGCTGAGCAGGTACATGCTTTTTTGCAGTATCCTGCAATGTTTTCTTATCCATCATAATCACTCCTTCATGGCTAGTATGCACATGTTTTATGGAGTTATAAAACGAGTTCAGAAAAACATCACGAAACAAACAAGTGCCGAACAGCCATTTCCCTGATAATGTAGCTGTAAAAAGGAAGTGATTACATGAGAAATATACGAAGATGGGGTCGCCTTCTTATGCTGTGTCTGGCGATTGGTTCTCTGAGTGCGGCAGCACAAAAGACCTATGCATGGCTTACTGACACATCAACAGGCAGCCCGTTGCAGGTGGAAGCAGCATCCTACACTACGGGTAACGTGATTGTACTGGACGCAGGACATGGCGGATATGATACCGGCAGCATTTCCTATGACGGGGTTTATGAAAAGGATATTACCCTTGCGATCACGCAGAAAATCGGAGAGCAGCTGGAGAAGGCAGGCTATACGGTGGTATATACACGCACCAGTGATGAGGTCATATGGTCAAATGATAACAGGGACGATCTTCGCACCCGCGTTGCCATTGGAGAGGAAGCAGGAGCGGATTATTATATTTCCATACATACCAATGCCAGTGAATACGGGGATGGTGCCAGCGGCTTTGAAGCCTATATCGATTATGAAAATGATACGATTACAGCCATGGCGCAGTCCATTGAGCAGAAGCTGATGCAGCTGGGATACACGCAGAATCGCGGCTTGAAAAGCACACAGGATAGCTCGTTGTATGTGATTGACAGCAACCCTGTGCCTGCCATGCTGCTGGAGCTTGGCTTCATCACCGACAGTGCGGATGCAGCCTATATGTGCAGCGAGGAAGGACAGAATGCACTCGCTCAAAGCATTGCACAGGGAATCCTGGAACAGCTCTAGCTTTCGCACCTTTTCTAGGTTATAATTAGAACACGAGGTGAATACAATGCAGAAAAAAATATCTTCTACACCGGTATATGAGGGAACGATCTTTCACATGAGCCGGGATGAGGTTGAAATCAAGGGAAAAACATATCCCAGAGATGTGATTCATCATGACGGCGGTGTCGGTGTCCTCGCTATCAGGGATGGAAAAATTTTACTGGTCAAACAGTACCGCTATGCAATTCAGAAGGAAACTCTGGAGATTCCTGCAGGAAAGCTGGAAAAGGGAGAGGATCCGTATCTGTGCGGTTTACGGGAGCTGGAGGAGGAAAGCGGCTATACGAGCGAACGGCTGGAAACGCTTTGTGCCATGTACTCGACACCCGGCTTCTGCAGTGAGAAAATCTATCTGTACTGGACAAAAAAGCTGATTCCGGTGGAGCATCCCCGCGCCATGGATGAGGATGAGGAAATCGAAACGCTATGGGTGGATATCCGCAAGGCTGCCGCTATGGTGAACGATGGGACGATTAAAGATGCCAAAACGATCATTGCCATACAGTATGCAAACCTGTACCTTGTCTGAGGGAAAGGTGCCAAGCAATAAAACAGTCTGTGACGGTTCTGCCTGCCAAAGGACAGGTCAATCGAATTTTTTCGGTAAAGGAAGGAAATCTGTATGCTCAGTGTCCTGATGGGAATCATAGTGTTTGAAATACTATTTAGTTTCATTGCAAAGAAAGATAAGAAACTGTTCCTGGCCTGTTCCGTATCTTTTTGGATAGGTATAGCATTTATCTTATCGCTTCAATTTTTTGAGCAATAACTGAATTCCAAAAGAAAAATACAATATAGAAAAAGCGATGGTTAAGATAAAAATCCAATTATCCTCTCCATCGTTTTTGTATATTATAACCTACGATAGCTCCTGCAACCGCTTCGTCAGTATTATGTCAATCATGCATCTACTGCTCACTTTTCTGATCTACTTTCCGTTATACATATCTACATGTGAGATAGTGAATCATCCTGAATGAAATAAGCAAATTTAGCCCTTATCCGCTAAGATTCCACCACCCTAGCCATTCTCACAGATTTTCTCTGTATCCCGATAGTTTCCAAAATTTTTTAAAGAGAAACCGAGAATGGATATCCATACGCATACTTGAAAAAGACATATTATGCTATTTGATAACAGCGTACGTATCTCAATAAAAGTGACCTGTTTGAAATCAGGATTTTGCCACTGTTTTATTTATTTTTGTCTTATAAGCTGCAGAAATTCTTCCTTTAAAATCCGCATCATGATGAAATCGTGGTATTCATAATGGTAGTAATAGCCGTCTTCCTGAATTCCCTCTTTCTTAAATCCGTTTTTCTTGTAAAATCGTAAAGCATCTGTATTGAATCCCACAACACCGATGGCCAGCCTGTGAAAGCCGAGATCGCCAAAGGCATAATCCATCAGCAGGCGGATTGCCTCTGTGCCATAGCCTTTCCCCTGATGTGCCTCATGGGGAATGATAATCGTCAGATCACTTGTCCCCCAGGCAGGATACATCCGCAGCAGTCCGATTTCTCCAATTACTTCATGTTTCTCACAGGTAACGATCGCCAGCCATATACAGTCATGTCCGCTGCGCTGCACACATTGTAAAGACTGTGCAGCCGTTGTCGGATACGGTGCGGCAATCTTCGCCCTTGTCAGCGCATCGTTGTACCAGACATCAAAAAAATCCGTATCCTCTTCTGTAAACGGGCGCAGATACACCCGTTCTCCCTTTAAAAATTGTATTTCCTTCATCGTATTCTCCATTTCTTTTCTTATGTTAACGCTAGCGTTACTGTAACTATGCCTTCAGGCACTCTGCAGATTGATTTGCACTGCCTGATTCCTTTTCCCGTTGTTAGAATAAAGCCAGTGATTATGATCATAAGCATAACAAACACCGGTATAGACATCACCGTGAAGCTTTTCTGCGCAGGCGTTTTCCTTTTCTTAACGATATCCTATTTCATCCGCAAACACAGCATACAATAAGAAAATGCAGCCGCGCGTATACGTGCAGCTGCAGTACTGGCGATTCACGTTACAGACGTTTACACATCGGATGTTCCTCTTGAAACTGTACCAGATCCCAGAGGTTTCCATACAGGTCTTTAAATACGGCAACAGTGCCGTAATCCGCCTCTTTGGGTTCCCGTACAAAGTGAATGCCGTTTTTCTTCATATCCCAATAGTCTCTTTTGAAATCATCCGTCGCAAGAAACAGGAAGACACGGCCACCTGCCTGATCACCGATAAAAGCCTCCTGTCGTGGTTTGGAAGCCTTTGCGAGCAGAATCGTCGTAGCGTTACCTCCCGGCGGTAACACAACAACCCAGCGCTTATCCTGCTGCGGCTGATAGGTATCCTCTACAAGGGTGAAATGCAGCTTGTTCGTATAAAACTCGATGGCTTCATCATAATCACGTACGACAAGCGCAATGTGAACGATTGCCTGTTTTACAGTCTCACTCCTTTGCTTTTTGTGCAGCTTCCCAGGCGAGCTGGAAGGCACTCTTTTCCTGCTTTTTTTCAGCCTCCTGCTTTTTATTGAAATCCTGCAGCTCTGCACGTCCGGCAACATTGCGCTTTTCCTTCAGCTGCTCGTTGAAGCGGTCGAATTTCTCACGAAAGCCGCACACACAGGTATACAGACGCTTTTCCTTTTCTCCGACTACATTCAGCTTCTTATGGCATTTCGGACAACGGGCATTGCTGGTGAACGAAAGATTCTGCTTGTATTTGCAGGAAGGACTGCTGCAGGCTAAGAGCTTTCCGCGCTTTCCGTTGATTTCCAGCAGGTTGCTGCCGCATTCAGGACATTTCTTCTGCGTCATATTGTCATGGCGGTAGCTTGCCTCACTGTTTTTCACCTTTTCAACTAGGTCACTGGCATAGCTGCGCATTTCCTTCATAAAGCTTTTATCCTTCAGCTTCCCCTTGCTGATTGCGGTAAGCTTTTCCTCCCAGGTTGCCGTCAACAGCGGAGAGCGTAGCTCCTCCGGTACCAGCGATACCAGCTGGATTCCCTTGCTTAGCGGATAGATGGAGTTTCCGCGTTTTTCAATATAGTTGGTTTTGAACAGCTTTTCAATGATATCCGCACGTGTTGCCACGGTACCGATTCCATTCGCATCCTCTAATACAGCCTTCATACGGCTGTTGCTGATAAATTTCGATGGATGCTCCATAGCCGATAACAGGGTTGCCTCCGTATAGCGTGCCGGTGCCTTGGTAAAATGCGAGGTGATGCGCACATCCCTAATTGGATATTGCTGTCCCTTCGCAAGAGAAGGCAGATTCTGATCATCATCCTGCTCTTCATCCTCATCAAAGCGTTCGTTTTTCTGATAGAGTGCGCGCCAGCCGTCACTGATCATAATCCTTCCGCTGGCATAAAAGTCCATATGCTCACACACCGCATGAATTCTGGTCTTCTCATATTCACTCGGTTTGCCCAGTACGGCCAGAAACCTGCGAACCACCAGATCATAGATTTTCTTTTCATTTGGTGAAAGTCTGTTCAGCTCCACATATTCCTCGGTTGGGATAATGGCATGGTGGTCGGATACCTTTGTATCATCGACAAAGCGGCGGCTTACCTTATAGCCGTTTTTCAGCAAGTCACTTGCAAATGGCTCATACACATCAATACAAATCGCCTGCAGCCGTTCCTTCAGTGTCCCAACGATATCCTGACTCAGATAGCGGGAATCTGTACGGGGATAGGTCAGCAGCTTATGTGTTTCATATAAGCTCTGCATATAATTCAGTGTCTCCTTGGCACTGAAGCCGAAGCGCTGATTGGCATCCCTTTGCAGCTCGGTAAGATCATAGAGCTGCGGCGGTTGTTCCTTGTGACGCTTGCGCTCCACGTCCTGAATCGTAATCTGCTTGTGCTTCAGCTGCTTCATGAGCGTCTCTGCCTGCTTACGGTCCATTATGGACGCATTGTTGTTCTTGCGATAATCCAGCACAAAGGCACCGGCATCCACACGCAGTGTAAAATATTCCTTTGGTACGAATTTGCGGATTTCCGCTTCCCTGTCGACAATCATAGCCAGTGTCGGCGTCTGCACACGACCGGCAGAAAGCTGTGCATTGAATTTACAGGTCAGCGCGCGGGTGGTGTTCAACCCGACGAGCCAGTCTGCCTCAGCCCGACATACCGCACTGCGGTACAGGGGTTCATATTCTCTGGCATCCTTCAGATGCGTAAAGCCCTCCTTGATCGCCTTATCTGTCTGTGACGAAATCCACAGACGCTTCATCGGCTTGCGTACCCCCGCCTTTTCAAGAATCCAGCGGGCCACCAGCTCCCCTTCTCTTCCGGCATCCGTAGCGATTACAATATCACGGATATCTCCGCGGTGCAGCAGGCTCTTTACCAGCTTGTATTGTCTTGCGGTCTGTGAGATCACCTTCAGCTGCATTTTGTCCGGCAGCATCGGAAGGTCCTGCATATCCCAGGTTTCCAGACGTTTATCATAATCCTGCGGGTCTGCCAGCTCTACCAGATGTCCCAGTGCCCAGGAAACCACATACTTGTTTCCCTCCATATAACCGTCCTTTTTTATCGGACAGCCGAGAACTCTTCCCAGCTCTCTTCCTACACTCGGCTTTTCAGCCAGTACAAATGTTTTGCTCATACTTCCTCCTTGAATCCGGCCAGACGCATCAGCTCTCTGGCATTCGTTGTTGTGCATTTTCCTTCTTTCAGCCGATAATCAAAACAGATGCGATCCTTCTCATAATATTCCGAGAAATGATAATTCACTGCCCGTATGGCCGGGGCGCCGCTCAGCTCGCACAATTCAAAATCATGCGTGGAGATCAGGGTGATGATCCACGGCTGATGCAGATGACGGATGGCACTTGTTGCACAGTAAATGCGATCCGCGCTGTTTGTACCCTTAAAAATCTCATCGATCAAAACCAGCATCGGCTCCTGCTTTCTGCTTGCCTCATTCATTTGCTGAATGCGCAGAATTTCCGCATAAAAGGTCGATATTCCTTCGCTTACATTATCATGCACACGCATCGAGGTAAACAGGTTCATGCTGCCTGCACAAAAGGAATCGGCACAGACTCCGGCGCCTGCATGCATCAGCACAAGATTGATGCCCAGCGTTCGTAAAAAGGTGGTTTTTCCTGACATATTGGAGCCGGTTATGATATAGGTGCCGTTATCGATTGTTATAGAATTTGCAACAGCACTTCCTTCCTCCAGCAGCGGATGCACAATATTTACCGCATGCAGATAAGGAGGTTTGGGTGTACTGTCCGCAATACAGACTGCTTCCTTCGCCAGATTCAGCTGTGCAAGAGATAGGTAGCTTTCCAGCTCTCCGATATCCTGCAGCCAGATGCGCAGGGTTCTGCCATAGCGCTGTCTCCAGTCCTGCAGCGCAATCACACATTGGAAATCAAGCAAACCAAAGGCGTTGACGAGGAAAAACAGGATACTGTTGGAGCGCAGCTGTACCAGCATCAGTATGCGGCGCAGTTTTTTTATGGCGGCGCAAGCTTCCTCCACATCCGAACGAATCCTGCAAAGAGCATCACTTTGAAAGGCAGTCTCCTCAATCAGATGAAAGATTCGCTCATAATCTTCAATCAGATATGCCAGTGGTGCTACGCCGGACAGCTGTTGGGCATGCTTCATAAAAAACAAAAGCGAAAGACACAGAGAAACGGTAGCCAGTATGAGAACGGGGCCATAGTGGATGATACCTGACAGAAAAAGAAGCAGTATCATAAGTGTGAGTGCGGATACAAGAGCACACAGCATACGCACAATGCGTGGATATTGTACCTGTTCTTCTTCCATATAGCTTAGGATATGTTCCATGGTTGAACGTTTTTTTCGCTGTCCATGACGCTCATACAGCTTTAAAAGCTGTGTCAGGGTAAAGGTGAATGTCGTCTTTCGGGCGCATTCCTGTACGGCAGCACTGCGGCTTTGCATCGCTTTGCGGGACTGCTGCTGTGCACTGAGAAGCTCTGCCAGTCGTTCTCTTCCGTATACGGTTTTTGCCACACAGAGATACTGATACAGGCTCGCGTCCCCAAACAGATCCAGATCATATGCCTGCGTATTCTCCTCATGCAGAAATTCAGAACCGGTATCCTGAAATGCTTTCCACCCATTGTTCTTGCGCCGCAGTACATCCTGCAGTACCTCCATCATAACCTCATGATCTTCTACCCTCTGTTTCAACGCCCTGTGCTTTGCGGCGATATATAGAAACAGTCCCAGTGAAAGCACACAGAGCGCATAAAACAGCTGCTCATAATAATATCCGCGAAACAGGGCAAACAGAGCAATCAGAATCAGAACACCTCGCTGCATTGCATAGGAAGAGGAGCGCTGCTTTAAGCTTCTGCACACAGCCTGTGTTTCATCGATTTTCCTTTGTAAAGTATCAATCTGCATATCTTCCCTCCTTACATGCTGTTCATTATACCATACCTTTTCGTGATTCCTGTGTGAGAAACCTAAATTTCCCAGATGAAAACTCTTTCAATTTCATGTATAATAAAAATGGTGATGTAAAATGAAACTGGAAACACGTGTCCTGCAAAATCTTACACAGCAGCAGAAGCTATCCATTCGGCAGCAGCAGGATCTGAAAATACTGGAAATGAACAATCAGGAGCTGGAATCCTGGATTGAAGAGGAGCTGGAGAAAAATCCGCTGCTGGAATTTGATGATGCCTATGAAACCGGGGCCGCATCCCATTCCCAGCAGGATTTTGACCTGCTTTTGAATTTTGTGACAAATGAGCAGACCCTTGCGGATGTACTGCAGGAGCAGATTGCCACATGCCTGCATCCGCTTCATAAGGAGCTTGCAGAGTTTATCGTCAATTCACTGGATGGAAACGGCTATCTGCAGCTGAAGGATGAAGATATCCAGCGAATGCTTCCACAGTACAGCCTGGATGACATCGAGGATACGATCAATGAGATACAGACCTTTGAGCCGGCCGGAGTCTGTGCCAGAAGCCTTCAGGAATGCCTGCTGATTCAGCTGTGCTTTGAGGACATTCCCTACTCCCAGATTGCCATCATGATTGTAAACTTCTATTTGAAGGAGGTTAGCGAGAACAAGCTTCCTGCGATAGCAGAGGCGCTGCAGATACCTCTGGAGGATGTGCTGCAGGCGATTTCCCTGATCCGCTCACTTGACCCAAAGCCGGGGGCACGCTATGCAACGAGCAGCGCCTATGTAAATCCGGACATGCAGATCGTTGTGGAGGAGAATGAAATCCACATACAGATGTTTCGCAAAACCTATGGACTGCGCTTGCAAGCTCCTGTAAAGGATGCAGATGCGGACACAGCAAAATATCTGAGCCAGCAGCAAAAGCAGGCGGAGGCTCTGCTGAGCAGTATTGAAAAGCGCAATTCCACCATCGAGCGCATCATGGAGGTCATTGCCTTTGTCCAGCAGGATTTCTTTTTGCAGCATGGACAGCTGAAGCCCTTGAACATGAAGGATATCGCGGCTAAGCTGAGCCTGCACGAATCCACCATATCCCGTGCTGTATCCGGCAAATCCATCTTATTTGAACAGCAGATCATTCCCCTGAAGTTTTTCTTTCCTGCCAGAGTGAATGAGGACACGAGTGCAAACGAGGTTCATCTGCGCCTGCGCTCGCTGATTGATCAGGAGGATAAAAAGAAGCCGTACAGTGACCAGAAGCTGTGTGATCTGTTGAAGGAGGATGGCCTGGAAATATCTCGGAGAACCATTGCCAAATACCGGGATCAGCTGAAAATTCCTGCAGCATCAAAGCGCAAACAGTTCTGATTACATAAAGAAACAGTGTGAAAAAGCAATCATCTGTATGAAAATGGTTGCTTTTTTATCTGCTTTTTCGCATACCAATGATGCAATGGTTCTTTATTGATACAAACATAAACCACATAATGACTTCAAACAGACAAGCCCTTTGAAAGGAAGCGTGTTGAAGCTTCTAAAAACAGACAAAAGCCGAAGCATAGCGCCCCGGCTTTTTCTATGAATTAGTCTTCAAACAGTTCGATTTCTTCAAACTCCTGTTTTTCCCCCTGTATTGCAGGCAGCTCACGCTGCTCGACAGCTGCAAGTGTCCGCAGGAAATAGTAATCCTGTGTGGTATGCAACGGCGAGGAGAAGGTGGCGTCTTTGCTCATCAGACTGATATCCTTCGCAAGAATCTTCTGCGTTTCCTCATTGATGATGACAAGCTCATCATTCAGGTCATGAAGTGCAATATGCGCAATCTGATAAGGCTTGGATTTCACCTTTTTACAGATCATGCTGCCCTTGGTCGGACGTCCGGTCACATCAACATCGCTCAGCTTGATGCGCTTCATTTGACACTGATCCGTAAAGACGATCAGCTGGGAAGCATCCCCGTGAGAAATGCAGGCACTGACAATTTCATCCAGGACCAGATTCATTGCCTTCACACCCTTGGAGCGTGGAGAGGTTTCCGGAATGAGGGATACCGGATACCGGCTCACAAAGCCGTTTTTCGATGCAATCAGAATTTCATCATAAGCATAGGCGATCATCGTTTTCACGACCGCGTCCCCATCCAGCAGCTTCATATTGCTCATGGTTTTGTTGTTCCGTGATACTTCATATTCCCGTACTGCCGTCTTTTTCACAAGACCGTTTTTCGTTACGGAAATCATGTAGGCATTCGTCGCAAAGCTGCGCAGGACAAAGGCATCCGTGATTTTTTCTTCTCCGCTGATGCGAATCGTGGAGTTGATATGACTTCCGATTTCCTTCCAGCGGGATTCCTCGACCTCATATACCGGCGTATAGCCATAGGTACCCTGTGTTGTAAAAAACAATACATGATCCAGCGTATTCACTTCCCCATAGCCGACCAGATGATCGCCTTCCTTTAAGCCGGTCATATCGTCTCTGCTGGCACCGTAGCTGCGCATGGATACCCGCTTGAAATAGCCGTCACGGGAAATGGTGAACATCACCTGTTCACTGTTGATCATCGCAAGCTTGTCGATAACGATTTCTTCAATTTCATGCTCAATACTTGTCAAACGCGGTGTCTTAAAGGCCTTTTTCACCTCATTCAACTCACGAATCATGACCTTTTTCAGCATTTTTGGATTCTCCAGAATATCGTGCAGCTCCTCTATTTCATTCAGCAGTGCGGCATATTCCTCACGCAGCTGCGTAATATCCGTGGAAGACAGACGATACAGCCGCATGGTAACGATTGCCTCTGCCTGTGCATCGCTGAAGGCAAAGGCATCCATGATGCGGCGCTTGGAATCCGCCTTGTCCTTGCTGGCACGAATCAATGCAATGATTTCATCCAGAACGGATACCGCCTTGATCAGACCCTCCAGAATATGGCAGCGGTCTTCCTTCTTTTTCAAATCGAAGCGGCTTCTGCGCTCGATCACCTCACGGCGATGCTCAATAAAGGCATCCAGCATCGGAGCCAGACCCATTTGAACCGGACGCTTGTCAACGATCGCCACAACATTATAATTATAGGAAACCTGCAGATCGGTATTTTTATACAGATAATTCAGAATCACCTGGGCATTGGCATCCTTTTTCATATCCACAACGACACGCAACCCGTTGCGGTCACTCTCATCCCGCACATCGAGAATCCCCTCGATTTTTTTGTTCAGACGGATATCATCAATTTTTTTGACCATGTTGCTCTTGATCACTTCATACGGAATTTCTGTAATGACGATCTGCTGTACAGTTTTCTTCTGTTCGATGCTTGCCTTACCGCGGATGATGATGCGGCCCTTTCCGGTTTCAAAGGCTTCCCGGATTCCTTCAATTCCCTGTACGATTCCTCCGGTTGGAAAATCCGGTCCCTGTATGTATTCCATCAGCTCATCCAGACTGCAGTCCGCATGCTGGATACGATACACAGCCGCATCGATTGCCTCGCTCAGATTATGCGGCGGAATATTGGTCGCATATCCGGCAGCAATACCCGTAATGCCGTTAACCAGCAGGTTGGGATAACGGGCAGGAAGCACGGTCGGCTCCATTGCCGTATCATCGAAGTTCGGTGCCCACAGCACGGTTTCCTTTTCAATATCCTTTAACAGATGCTCACTGATCCTCCCTAGTCTTGCCTCTGTGTAACGCATGGCTGCGGCGGGATCATCATCAATCGATCCGTTATTTCCCTGCATGTCGATCTGCGGTGTGCGAATCTTCCATTCCTGTGACATACGCACCATTGCATCATAGACTGAGGAATCCCCGTGCGGGTGATAGTTACCGATGACAAGACCGACCGTCTTCGCAGATTTCCGATACCCCTTGTCCCAGGTGTTGCCATCCTCATACATCGCATACAAAATTCTTCGCTGCACCGGCTTCAGACCATCTCTTGCATCCGGCAGCGCACGATCCTGAATAATATATTTTGAGTATCGCCCGAAGCGATCCCCCATGATATCTTCCAGCGGAGAGGAAATGACACTGCTGTGATGCTCAACAGCAGGCAGTTCTTTTTTCTTCATCGTCTTGCCTCCACTTCATAATCATCTTCCAGTGTAAAGGATACGTTTTCCTCGATCCAGTCACGGCGCAGATTGGCCTTATCCCCCATTAAAACAGATACGCGCTTCTCAGCCACAACCGCATCGTCAATCGTTACCTGAATCAGTGTACGGGTTTCCGGACACATGGTCGTATCCCACAGCTGATCCGCATTCATTTCACCAAGTCCCTTGTAGCGCTGCAGACTGAAGCCCTTCGGGAAGGTTTTGCGCAGCTCATCCAGCTCCTCATCGGTCCATGCATACTGGATTTCCTTGCCCTTTTGCAGCTTGTACAGCGGCGGCAGTGCGATATACACCATGCCCTGTTCAATCAGCTCCCGCATGTAACGGTAGAAGAACGTCAGCAGCAGAATCTGAATATGTGCACCATCCGTATCGGCATCGGTCATGATGATGACCTTATGGTAATTGGAATCCTCTGCGTGAAAATTCGCACCCACACCGGCTCCCAGCGCATGAATGATGGTATTCAGCTCTTCATTTTTTTCGATATTGGTGATGCTTGCCTTTTCGGTATTCAGCACCTTACCGCGCAGTGGAAGAATCGCCTGGTATTTGCTGTCTCTTCCCTGCTTGGCACTGCCTCCGGCAGAATCCCCCTCGACCAGATACAGCTCTTTTTTTCTGGCATCCTTGCTCTGTGCGCTCGCCAGCTTTCCGGATAGGATCTTCTCGGTTTTTCCTCTGGTTTTCCCCTTACGGGCATCCTCACGCGCCTTGCGGGCAGCCTCGCGTGCCGTCGAAGCACGCTGCATCTTCTTGATTAGTGTGATGGCAAGCTCCTTGTTTTCCTCCAGGAAAAAGCTCAGCTTTTCACTAACGATACTGTCCACCGCTGCCTTCGCCTCTGCCGTTCCCAGCTTGCCCTTGGTCTGTCCTTCAAACTGCAAGAGATTTTCCGGCACCCCCAGTGACAGGATGATCGTCAGCCCTTCCCGGACATCGCTTCCCTCAAAGTTTTTATCCTTTTCCTTCAGTAAGCCGTTTTTCCTTGCGTATTCGTTAAACACCTTGGTAAAGGCATTCTTCGCTCCGGTTTCGTGCGTTCCGCCATCCTTGGTACGAACGATGTTGACAAAGGAAAAAATATTCTCCTGATATTCGTCCGTATACTGGAAGGCACAGTCCACCTTGATATCATTGCTCATTCCGCTGAAAGCAACCGGTTTATGGAAGACCTGCTTATCCTCATGAAGATATTCCATGAAGGCAACCAGTCCCTGCTCATAATGATAAACCTCCTCGCGTTCCTTCCCTTCGCGCTCATCGCGTACGACAAGCTTTAAGCCCTCCAGTAAGAAGGCATCCTCCTGGGCGCGCTCTGCAATCTGGTGAAAGGAATACTTCGTCGTTGAAAACATTGTTTTATCCGCCTTAAAGCGTACCTTGCTTCCGGTTTTGTTCGTTTTACCGATAACCTCCAGCTTGGATACCTCGCGTCCCCCGTCGGAAAAGCTCATGCGATAGATTTTACCGTCACGATGAACCGTAACCTCCACCCATTCACTCAGCGCATTTACCACGCTGGCACCAACACCGTGCAGACCGCCGCTGGTCTTATAGCCGCCCTTCGTGCTGAATTTACCACCGGCATGCAGTACCGTATAAATGACCTGCACAGTGGGAACACCGCTGGCATGCATATCCACCGGCATACCCCGTCCTTCATCCTCCACGCAGATCACGTTGTCTTTTTCTATCGTTATGCGGATTGTATCCCCATGACCGTTCAATGCCTCGTCAATCGAGTTGTCTACGATCTCCCAAACCAGATGGTGCAAGCCTCTGGAATCTGTGGAGCCGATATACATACCCGGTCGTTTTCGTACAGCATCAAGGCCGTCAAGAATCTGTATACTGCTTCCATCATATGCATTTTCTGCCATACCATCACCTCTTTCTATTTCGCTGTCGTTGATCTCATCAACAGCCCGCTTTGTTCAGTGTATCAAATTTAAAACCTTCCTGCAATTAAATTTCTTTTAAAATCCGCAATACGGCCTAATTATTATATACTAAAAACATGAAAATAAGAAGAATTGTTTCTTTTTTCTTTTCCTTATGTGGGTAAGGTGGTAAAATATAGACGAATATGAATGAGGTGAAGCTATGAATATCAACTGGATCTGGTATCTGGGGCTGGGGTATCTGCTGGGGTCCATCCCGTTTGCCCTCGTCATCGGAAAGCTTTTCTATAAGACAGACGTCCGCAATTTCGGAAGCGGCAATCTGGGCGGCACCAATGCAGGACGTGTGTTAGGAAAAAAAGCCGGAATTTCAGTCATTGTCTGTGATGTAGTAAAGGTTGTTGTTGCTGTCGGTGTCGTTTCCTGCTTTGATCTGGAGGCGAGCATATGGGCAGGCTTTGCGGCGGCATTTGGTCACTGTTATCCGGTATTTGCAGGGTTCCGCGGTGGGAAAGCCGTTGCGACAATGTTTGGATTTCTGTTATCAACATCCATTTTTACCTTCCAGAGTGCGTGGTATCTGATCGTGCCGTTCGCAGTATTTCTGGTTGTGCTGTACGCAGGTAAGATGGTATCGCTGTCCAGCATGTGCGCTGCACTTACCAGCAGTATCTATATCACGGTTATGCAGCTGCATATCAGCGTGGAGATTGTCGCGGCCAGCTGGCTGTTGACAATACTGGTGATCTACCGGCACAGGGCAAATATCGTAAAAATTAAAAACGGTACGGAAAACAAAATATCCTGGCTGTGATCCAATAAGAAAAATGCAGACCGGCATACGGTTCTTTCTTATTTTAGGGTTTTTGCAAAAGGGAGACTTCAACACTATTGTATTTATCAATAGAAGTTGAAGTCTCCCTGTTTTATATTTACCCGCAATCGAGAAAGAACCTGGCATCCGCATGGGCTGCATTTTTTTATACTTAGCCATGTATATGTTGAACACCTTCATGAATCTTCTTTGCAGGAAGCATCGTCCATTGATTATAGAATACTACAGCGTTCTTTTTTGCCTCTAGCGCCATCAGATGTCCACACCATATTGCTGAATCAGTTCTCTTTGATGTGCGGCACGCATACCCGGCAGCTTCCGCATTTTAGCATCATAGCGTTCACATTCCGATAAATGAATTTCCTTTACAAATGCTTCATATGGAAGCTGTCCCAGAAAGGTCTCCTCTTCCAAATCATAAAAGGCCGCATACCAAGTATCAATTTGTATGTCCTCTCCACTTACCGGATCCTTCATCCCAAAGGGTGCCTCCGGCTTGTTTGGCAACAGACTGTCAACGGTGGAGGTTATTGTATATACACCGAAAAATCCATCCTCCTTCTGGTAGACGCGTGGTACTGCATAATAAACATCCTGCTTCTGATGGTTATGCAGCCATGCTCCGAAGTCGTCGTGCATCTCCTCATGATCCTGCTGTTCAAACCAAAGTGGGTGCATAGCGGAAAAGAAACAGCCATCCGCATGCTCCTTCAGAAAGGAACCCAGACACTTGTCACTGAATGTGGTGAGATGCTGCTTAATACCTGCAATGCTTCGCAGCTCCTGTGTTTCCCCATCCTGTTCAAAGGCACTCGTCTTCCAACGTTTGCAGAGGTGCTGAATCAGGGCATAAAAGGCTTCGATTTCCTGATGGCAGGTCGGCAGCAGCAGATACAGCTCCACCTCATACGGCTGCTTCCAGACCACCTGTATACCTCTTGCGATACACGAAGGGTCATACAGGATAAAGTCATCTGCCAATTCCGCCTCCAGCGGCTGCATCCGCCAGGTGCTGTCCATGACGCCTGCCTGCAGACCGGTTTCCAGAAAATCATGCATACTGAGTTTCTTTTTGAAAATTCCCCTGTTTACAATTTTAATATCCACACTCATGATGTAATTCCTCCATAGATGTCCTGCCCCAGCGTTTGCAGCTGTTTACGGTTATTGATTCGATAAACGCCTTTTTCACATTTACATATGAGCCCCTGTTCACAAAACTGTGACAGACAGCGCTGCAGCTGCCGGTAGCTGCATCCAATCAAACTGCTAACCTCACCATGATCCTCCTGAAAAACATCCCGCTCACATACTGCCATGAGATATGATGCCAAACGGTTTTCAACCGGATAGGAAAGCGAGATGGATGCGTTGCGATTGCTGTTTTTCAGCTTTTCCGACAGCTCTGATACCAGATACTGCAGAAAGCGGACATCCTGTCTGAGTGACTGTTCACAGCGAGCTAATGGCAACTGCAGTGTTATTACTTCACTCAATGCCGTCACTTCATTCAGCACAGGCATCTGCTTCCAAAGCTCCACCTCACCAAGAATACTGAGCGGATACAGGAAGGAGTGCAGGACCGTTTGTCCGTTTGCACTGATATAGCTGGTCTTTGCCTTTCCCTCCACCAGAAACAAAAGATGATGCAGCTCGGTATCTGCATGCAGAAGGATATCCCGCCGCTTCCATGTTTTTAATTCCAGCATGGATATATGCCGTTCCTCCAGAATCTGATCGAGTCGATATTTCCGAATATAAGCGGCTGCCGTTTTTTCCATACGCTTCCTCCGTCCGTTTTTAAAAAGGTATGCAATGTGTATCGCCTTTCCTTAATCATCTGCTTTCTTCTCTCATTATGACATATGTCCTATGCGTGTTCAAGAAAAACCTGTATTCTACTATACGAGGTGATAATATGGCAATCAGTATGGCAATACTCAGTGGTATTGTGGTCAGTGTCATGATGGTATTTAACGGACAGCTTTCTGATCTGATCGATCTGTATACCGCAACGGTTCTAATCCATGCCTGCGGGTTATTGACGATGTATATCGTTTTAAAAGTAAAACACATTTCGCTTCGAGACCTTCCCCATGCTTCCCGTTTTTTATATCTGGGTGGTGTAATCGGGGTATTCACTGTCTTTTTCAACAATCTGACCATTACGATTTTGGGAGCTTCTATGATTAGTGCATTGGGATTATGTGGACAGATGCTGACTTCGATCATTCTGGAACAAAGCGGTGCGCTTGGCACAAAAAAACAGAAACTGCAGCCGATAAAGCTGGTATCTCTGCTCATTATTTTAATAGGAATCGGGGTGATGCTGGAATGAGATATATCTGTTCCATTTTCTTTGCATTGCTGGCAGGAGTCAGTATCGTATTGAGTCGCAGTGTAAATGCCTTGTTGGCGGAAAAAATCGGAGCATTATCCAGCAGCTTTTTCAATTATGCGAGCGGGTTGCTGGCGAGTCTGGCTTTTCTGTTGCTGTTTGCCCCGCATATTTCCCCCGCACTCCCGCAGCTGATGAAAAACGGGAACGCTATCCTGCTTATGGGCGGTGTCATCGGTGTCATCAATATTATTATTCTAAATCGTATCGTAACCCGCATTCCTCCCCTGCAGCTGACACTGATTGTATTTGTTGCACAGCTTGCCAGCGGTATGCTGCTGGATTATTTTCTGCTGGATCTGTTTTCCATGCGCAAGCTGATCGGCTGCAGTATCGTTGTCATCGGTCTGCTGATTCACACCTATGCGCAGGGTAAGCCGGCAGCCTGAGGCTTCACAATCGTATCGGTTTGCTACTTCTTCCTCCGATCCTGAAGGCTATGAAAACGAGTGCCGATATGACGAGCAATAAAAAGAACCAATACAGCACATACACCCAATGCTGCAGCATCAAACATGAAGCCTCCAAGATACTCTCCAAACGAATCGACACCCTTACTGGCAAAAAAAGCCGTGATGCTTCGATTCTGACGGCAGAATTTATCGATATCAGGTTTGCATACACCTAACACCAGAAAAACCGTCAGCACGACAACACCGCCAGATAAGACTCTTTTCTTATTTCTCATGTTTTATTCCTCCTGCAGCTATCCTGAAAAGTATATCACAAATCTTTCGTTAAAAAGAAATCTTACCTTTGTTTTCTACAGGGAATACAGAGAAAGATTTCTTTTCTTATGTCTGCAGCAGGTCACAATGACAAAATGTGAAACGAACAGAATAAGCATGCAAATGCGTTTTCATATCCTGTGTCCGCATTATTAGCCGATACAGCAGAGATTCAAAGGTACATAATTGCAAGCAGTATCAGAAGAACAATAACAACGAGTACACCACCACCGATGATATAGCTGCTGTATGTTTTGTGTAAATCCTGTTGTTTGGAAACCCATGTTTTGTTCAATTCCTTTGTTTCCTTTGAAATCTGAGACATACATTCACCTTCCTTCCAGTTGCTATTCATGCCTGATTAGATAAACAAAGCCGGCCTGCTGCAGCAGGGGGATATACGAAAGATGAAAGAACATTCAATTTCAAGATAAAACAAGTAATTTGAATCAGCTTTCATGTACTGTTTGCATCCGCGCGCAAAATGCGGGGAATGGAATCGAGTTTGAATATTTGTATTGAAGTCTGTCGCATTTTCAATACATATAAATTTTATACATGCTTCACTGAATTTTCATATGGATACTTTTCACAGTAAATATCTATTACTATATGTCCCGTCTGATTTAACTGCCACTCTACATCTTATATATAGCATATTTTTCATTATAATACAATAGCACGTAACCTTTATACCTATTTCTCAACATATATAGATTTTATGATTGCAGCAAATTCCAGCATAACAATTCATCATTGCAATATGGAAAAGCCATCATTATCTGCACTCCTGTTACGCTTATGTGTTTGTATACCTGATTCGGATATCGGTTAACCACCTTGACACATTCCAAATTCCGTAAACCCTCAACAGCCAACAAGCGCTTTTTTGCTCATGTTTACAAAATCAATTATAAAAAAAATAAAAATATTTGTAAAAATTTTAGGAGTTTTGCATGTTCGATACGTATATAAGAGTGTATATAAAAAAAGGAGAATTGTACATATGCAAAAAGAGATGAAAAGGGAGTATCCGATTCCCTTTCACAATGATGTATTTTTCAAGTATATGCTGATTGGTGAGGATGCAGGGTCTGCCATGCTGAGAAGCAAAATCATTGAAGAAATTTACGGATTGAAGGTTCAAAAGACACAGGTGCTGAATCCGGAGCTACTGCCGGAAGCCTTTTTCGGAAAACGAGCGGTTCTGGATGTTGTATTGGAGGATGAAACCGGTCACCTTTATGATTTGGAGATGCAGGTATCCGGGTATACGAAGGAGGAACAGCTGCGTTTTCAGCAGTATGGCTACCGCCTGGTCGGAAGACAGTTGAAGCAGGGGGATGATTACACAAAGCTGAAGCCGTTTTATCAGATTATCTTTATGAATTCGATGCCTAAAGCAGGAGGCCGCATGATTCGTCACTATACGGTAAAGGATGAAGACAATCAGGAAGAACCAAACAATACTCTGCATCGCGCAATTGTGTTTTTACCGATGATCAGGCAGCGTGTGAAGGAGGTCGGGGGTATGGAAAACCTGACAGAATTTGAAACCTTCTGTTATGTGCTTGCATATAATCCGGATGATGCTATACTAAACATGAAGAGAAGGATGGTGAATGTGGCTATGGGAAAATATAATGCAATGCGTGAAGATGGCCCGTTATTCAGCTGGGCGGAATCGGTGGAGTTTGCGAATCGTGCAGTACAGGCAAATCTGAGAGAGCAAACTGCGGAAGCCAAAAGACAGGGAAAGGATGAGGGTCTTGACCAAGGCAAGAAAGCCTTATTAAAAGCACAGATTATCCATAAGTATGGAATCGATGATGGATGGGTGGATACCTTGTCCAACGCGCAGATTGATGCTGCCGTCATATGTATTCTGGAATGTGAAGCCTATCCCGACTTAAAGGAAAAGCTGAAGCATACCGCTGCGGAATAGATCAAGTTCTCCTGTCTTTAAACGTTTATTCAAAAAAGAACCTGCCGCCTGACGGGTTCTTTTCCTTACATTATAGCACCAGAGAATACACATCATCGAATGCTTTACAGAATTTTTGTCGTCCATTCCTCCAGATTCCAGACCTCATCCACAATATCGCCATAGAAATCCGGGTCATGGGAAACCAGAAGGATCGTTCCCTTGTAGGCCTTCAATGCCCGCTTCAGCTCCTCCTTGGCATCCACATCCAGATGGTTGGTAGGCTCATCCAGCACTAAAACGTTATGCTCACGATTCATCAGCACGCAAAGACGAACCTTTGCCTGTTCTCCTCCGGAAAGCACACACATTCCGGATTCGATATGATCTGTCGTCAGTCCGCACTTTGCCAGAGCCGCACGTACCTCACCGTTTGTCATCGCCGGATACTCTTTCCAGAAATAATCCAGTGCACTCATGGATTCTCCGGCTTCCTCCTGCTCGAAAAAGCCGATGGATGCATACGGGTCAACCTCAACGCTTCCGCTGACGCCTGGAATTCTGCCCATCAGCGTTTTCAGCAGTGTTGTCTTACCAAGACCGTTAACACCTTTTATCGCCACCCGCATATTGCGCTCCAGCACCAGATGCATTGCTTTTGTCAGCGGTTCCTCATAGCCGATCACCAGTTCCCTTGCGTCGAAAATCACACGCCCCGGTGCGCGGTCCGATAAAAAGGAAAAGCTGGGCTTCACTTTTTCCTTTACCTTTTCGATACGATCCATCTTATCCAGCTTCTTCTGGCGGGAATGAGCCATGTTACGCGTTGCAACACGCGCCTTGTTGCGGGCGATGAAATCCTCCAGATCGGCGATTTCCTTCTGCTGTTTTACATATGCCGCCTCCAGCTGGCGTTTCTTTAACGCATGCTGTTCTAGAAAATAATCGTAATCTCCGACATACCGTGTCAGCTCACAGTTTTCAACATGATAAATAATGTTGACAACGCTGTTCAAGAACGGAATATCATGCGACACCAGAATAAATGCATGCTCATAGGAAATCAGAAAGTTCTTCAGCCATGCAATATGTCCCTCATCCAGATAGTTGGTCGGCTCATCCAGAATCAGAATCATCGGATTTTCCAGCAGCAGCTTGCATAACAGCACCTTGGAGCGCTGCCCTCCACTCAACATGGTAACATCCTTTTCCAGACCGATATCCAGTAATCCAAGTCCCTGTGCGACCTCCTGTATTCTGGCATCAATCATATAGAAACCGCTGTGCTCCAGTATGTCCTGAATTTCCCCGACATCCTGCAAAAGCTCATTCATACACTCCTCACTGCAATCTCCCATCTCTTCATATTTCTGCAGCATTTCCGCTTCCAGCTCAAACAGATGGGAAAATGCATCCTGCAATACTTGGCGAATCGACTTTCCCTTCTCCAGAACCGTATGCTGATCCAGATAGCCTCGTGTGATTCTGCGGCACCAGGCAACACGCCCTTCCTCCGGAACCAGCTTTCCCGTCAGTATATTCAGAAAGGTTGATTTCCCTTCTCCGTTGGCTCCGACAAGACCAACATGCTCACCGCTCAGCAAACGAAAGGATACATTCTCCAGAATCTGTCTTCCACCGAAGCTGTGCGAAACATTTTCTACCGTAACAATACTCATACCTACCTCCACAATTCTTACCCTGACAAGTATACCATGTGCTCCATTTGTATGCAATCCTGCTTTCCGTTTGTAGAAGGCTTTACTACTCGAATGAAATCGTCAATACCAGTGATACGTTTATACAAATAAAGGCAGGCCGTTTTCGAATATAATTCCTGCCGAATACAATGCTTTTATAAGAAAGCAAATACGCCTCACCGTTTTGTATCAACTGGTTCCAAATGGCTTGATCAACATGCTTCATATGATAACATATGCTATGCTACTTCCAGAAACGGCTTTCACTGCCTTATTTCTTTCATATCCGTGTTGCTTCGACATATACTAACGAAAGCATATGCTGAATTTAGAAATATTTAAGAAAGAAATACGACAAAATTACAAAAGCGTAAGGCCCAAAGTCATTAGGATTTGCTATAATATACATATACGAGGTGATTTCATGCACAGCAATGACGACAAACGAGAATGGATTGATCCAGCACAGGGTCTCAGCGATTCTCAGGTTCAGGAGCGTATTGATGCAGGCTGTGTCAATACACAGGATGAGCGTATTACCAAAAGCTATGAGGAAATATTCCGGGACAATGTTTTAACCCTGTTTAATCTGATCAATGCTATTCTGGCAGGATTGATTATTTTTATCGGCTCCTTTAAAAATCTGCTTTTTCTGGGGGTTGTAATTTCCAACCTGGTCATCGGTATCCTTCAGGAGATTCGAGCCAAGCGTGTATTGGACAAGCTGTCTTTGATTACGCAGCCCTATTTGAAGGTATTGCGCAACGGAAAAGAAATGGAACTGCATATGGATGATATCGTTCTGGATGATATTCTATGCCTTTCCACCGGCTCTCAGGTATGCGCCGACGCTATGGTTGTTGAGGGACGTCTGGAGGTTAACGAATCCCTGGTTACAGGAGAATCGGATATCATCGTCAAGCATACGCACGATACCCTGTATTCCGGCAGCTTTGTCGTCAGCGGACAGGCCAAGGTACAGGTACAGCATGTCGGCAAGGATAATTATGCCGCTACGATTATGAAGGATGCAAAAACATTTAAAAAGCATAAATCACAGCTGCGGGATTCCATTAACTTCATAATTAAAACCATCGGTATTATCATTATTCCCGTTGGCATTCTGCTGTTTTCAAAGCAGTTTTTTCTGACTGAGAGCACTCTGCCGCAGGCGATCGTATCTACGGTTGCGGCATTGCTGGGAATGATACCGGAGGGCCTTGTTTTACTGACAAGCGTTGCACTGGCGGTTGGCTCCATCAATCTGGCGAAGCGCAAAACGCTGGTGCAGGAGCTGTACTGCATTGAAACACTGGCACGCGTGGATACCCTGTGTCTGGATAAGACAGGAACCATAACGGAAGGCAATATGCAGGTGGAGCGTATCCAGGCACTGAACGCAGACGAGAAGGAAATCCTTTTGATTCTTGCAAATATGATGGATGCTCTGCAGGATGACAATGCAACTGCTCAGGCGATTCGCAGGCATACACCGCAGGAATATGAAGCATTTCGCGTATTACATACCCTTCCCTTCTCCAGTGCAAGAAAGCTGAGTGCCGTAAGCTTTGAAAATCGCGGAACCTATATCATGGGTGCCTATGAATTTGTCAACGGCAGTGAAAATGCAGAGCTGCAGGCTGAAATTGATAAACAGGCCAGTCTTGGAAACAGGGTGCTGGTACTGGCACACAGCAAGGAAGCTATGGAACAGGAGCCTGCCAAGAACAATACAGTGATCGCTTTGATTCTGCTGAGTGATCCCATCCGGTTGGAGGCACCGCAAACCCTGGATTACTTTCTGTCGCAGGGGGTTGATGTCAAGGTTATCAGCGGGGATGATCCACGCACGGTTCATGAAATCGCACATAAGGCTAATCTGAAAAATTATGAGCGCTATGTGGATGCCAGCACCTTAAAGGATGAGGATATTCCGGAAGCAGTGAAAGACTATACCGTTTTCGGTCGTGTTTCACCGATGCAGAAAAAGCTGATGATTCGCGCTCTAAAGGAACAGGGGCATATTACGGCAATGATAGGAGACGGTGTCAATGATGTCATGGCCTTAAAGGAAGCGGATTGCAGCATCTCTGTTGCACAGGGAAGCGAGGCAGCAAAGAACATCGCCAATCTGGTTTTACTGGACAACAATTTTGCGAGTATGCCGCATATCGTGGACGAGGGCCGAAGAGTCATCAACAATATTCAGCGTGCCGCTTCCCTGTTTCTTGTGAAAACGACATTTTCAACCATCCTCAGTATTTTAACCCTTTTCTTCATGAGCCGCTATCCGTTTGAGCCGATTCAGCTTACACTGATATCCTCCTGTACAATTGGTATTCCTTCCTTCTTCCTGGCACTGGAAGCCAATCATGCCCGCGTGGAGGGGAATTTTCTGATCAATGTGCTGGGGCGTGCCCTTCCCGGAGCGCTGTGTGTCGTACTCAGTATCCTTTATGTCAATATATCCTCTTTGTTTTTTCAAATGACGCCGGCGGCTATGTCCACCATGTGTGTATTACTGACAGGTACCAGCTCCCTGATCGTTCTGTATCGGGTGTGTACGCCGTTTACCAGAAAGCGTCTGCTGATTTTCTCCAGCATGACCGCACTCTTTGTTGCATGCATCGTCTTTTTACCAGGCATTTTCTCTCTGGTACGACTGAGCTATATGCAGTTTGTATTGACCGGTGCCGGTATGGCAGCTATACCGTTTGTCATGGATTTCTTTTTCCGCTTTGGAAACCGCTTCAAGCTAAAGGAACGGCTGCTTAAGGTTGGGAAATAGCAAACGTCAGAACAGAGCGGATGAAATGAACCTTCCTCATAGATCTTTTGGCGGATATAAAAAAAAGGAAATCATGTATGGATTGATAAGTCACAATCTTTTGGATTCCCTCTTTTGGAAATAAGAGAGGAAGAGCCCGCTAAGGCTCCTCCTCTTTTTATTATGGCTGCATACTGGTATCCTCCAGTGCATCCTGCGTACGGCGGCTTTTCATAATCACCAGTGCGATACATAGGAAGGCAGCAGCAAACAGCAGCAGAATTCCATAGGTCATAAAGGCTTCCTGCAGCAGCGCATCTCCTACATGAACTGCCGAGGTCAGCGAATCATTCAGCTTCACATACCAGTAGCTCGGCAGAAAACGGGATATCACGAGGATATTCTCTCCAATCATACTCAGTGGTACAAAGGCACCGCACAGAAAGCTGGAGCCTAAACCGACAATATTGCTGATGCCGTTCAGCATATCGTCCGGATGCTTGCTTTTTGTGGATATCACACAGAACATAAAGGACATGGAAACACACATCAGCATGAATACAAACGCATTGACAACCTCCAGCAAGCCTCCCAGCGTCATCATGGAGTCCCATACCATCCCGAGAATCATCAGCATTATAAGTCCCCACAACGCGATACCTACAGACAGATTACAGAACACCAACTGCAGGTTCATACGATTTTGTGATACCGGAGCAATCAGATTCCGCTTGGTGATCTCCGCGTTGAAAAAGGAATGCATCGTTAAACCGATCAGCAGTATGGTGATGACAAGCATAATATAGGAAGCATAATTGAAATATGCACCACGCAGCATGGAGGAGGTGGCAACCTCTTCAGAATCTGACATTTTCACCTCAGCTGTAGTATTCAGATTTTTCTGTACGCGTGTATGCAGCTCAGAAATTCCCTGCTTCGGATAAAGCTTTTCATACGCATGCATGGTATCCAGATATTTATTGATTGTCTGCTGAAGCAGTACACCGTTCACATCGTCCGGGCGCTGGTTCATGGAAACCGCTTCCTTCCCGGATGCGAACTCCTCTTCAAAGCCCTCAGGAATCGTTATGATAGCGGACACATCTGCATAGAACAGTGCATCCTGTGCATCGCTGTTCGATACATTTTTATGCTTGATATTCGCCTGTGTGCCGAGATAGGTTAACAGGCCTTCACTCAGACTGCTGCCATCCCGGTCAAGAACGGCGATATTCGGCTTTGATCCCTCATACATCTTAATATCACTGCGCTCAGATGCAGACATGCCAAACACAAAGAAGACGGTGAAGAAGATGGACATATAGATCATCAGCGTCAGCCAATGTGATTTCATAATTTTATAATAAACCTTTAAGACACTCATTTAACGCACCCCCAGACTGTGATAGCTCTTCCTGCTGAGTGCACGGAAGCTGATCAGATAGCATACCATCGTAAATCCTGCAAGCAATGCCAGATTAAAGAAATAGCGCTCGCCTACACCATAGTAGTACAGGGAATACAGCCCATCCGTAATCATATTCACCGGATTGATATAGGTTAAAAACGGAGCATATTCCTGTACATAATATTTCAGCTGTACCGCCATCATACCGGCAAGCGCACTGCAGATCAGTGTGATAGAGGTCATGATCCCCGTCTTGCCATCCGGAGGTATCTTGCTAGTGATACTGCCAATCAGAATGCCAAAAGCATTTCCGGCAAAGGCTCCCAGCACCATCATGAGGAAGACATAGCCAAGCTGTGATCCAAAGGATACGTCCAGAATGAAATACATATAGGCAAACTGGATGAGCAGAAAGACAATTTGAATCGCTATATCAATCATAAAATCCGCAAGCAGTGCCTTTCCCTTGTGCAATGGTGATACTGCCAGGCGTGCTGCACGTTCGCTTTGATTCGCCTGCAGCTCATACATGGAATTGATTGCCCAGTATCCGCCAAACATGGCGTTCATTGCCAGGACAGTATAGAAGAAGACGGAGGACAGATCTGTATGATCTGTGTTCGCTTCCTTCACATGAGAGGCTGTCTGTGTGAACAGTGCAGATACAGCGGAGCCATCGGGATATTGCTGCATCGCCTCCTCCACCAGATGGATTTTCTGGCTGTATTCATCAAAGAAGGTTTTTGTGATTGTCTGATCCAGACCGTTTTGATTCACAGTGATTGCAATCGGATCCTGCAGCTTTACAACCGCGCTGACCTTATCCTCCTTCAACAGCTGCTTTGCCTGTTCCTCACCAACATAGCTCACCTTGAACAAAGCAGTATCCCCCTGCCTGACATCCTTGAGAACGGCTTTAAGCTGTAACAAATCCTTTTGCTCGACGACAGCGATTGGAACCGTTTGAAAGGTATCCACCGTATAGGCATCCTTCAATACCATTCCAAAGAAGGTTGTCAGCAGCATGGGAAATATCAATGTCCAAAACAGCAGTACTCTGTTTCGAATCATCAGGCGAAACCTGTATTTCAGTAAATGCAGCATATTCACCCCTCCTTAATCCCGCAGCTGTTTTCCTGTGATTTCCAGGAAGACATCATTTAAGGTCGGCTGCTGGGAATACACCTTGCCATAGGTGATATTCTCCTGTGTGAAGTAATCCAGCAGATTGGCCAGATTGCGTTTTCCTTCAGTAAACTTAACCTGCAGAACATTGGCATTGTACTGTACGGAGAACACATTTGCGATATCCTGAATATCCTGTACCTGCTGTTCCTGCAGCTTCACCTGCTCCACTTCGATCTTTTCCTTCATCATAATGCCGGCCTTCAGCTCCTCCTTGGAGCCAGCCGCAATGGTTTTTCCCTTGTCGATGATGATGATGCGACTGCAAATTTCTTCAACCTCTTCCATATAATGAGAGGTATACACAATGGTTGCCCCCTGCGCATTCAGGCGCCGTATGCCCTCCAGTATCGCATTACGGCTCTGTGGATCGACTGCGACCGTCGGCTCATCCATGAAAATGAGCTTTGGCTGATGTGCAATTCCACAGGCGATATTCAACCTTCTCAGTAAACCGCCGCTCAGCTTACCCGGTCGGAATTTACGAAATTCCTCCAATGAAACAAAACGTATTGCCTCATCCACAAGTGTTTTACGCTTTGCCTTATCACTGACATACAGACCGCAAAAGTAATTGATGTTGTCCTCGACGCTCAGCTCATGAAAAACTGCTACGTTTTGCGGAACCACACCGATTTGCTGTTTCAAATCGTAGCTGTCCGCTTTCATCTGCTTTCCGAAAATGCGGATGTCTCCCTTGTCATATGTTAACAGAGCCAGCATACAGTTGATTGCCGTTGTTTTTCCGCTTCCGTTCGGTCCCAGAAGTCCCAGAATTTCACCTTCCTCAACCTCCAGCCGGAAATGATCCAGCGCAATCAGCTCCTTGTATCGTTTCACCAGATTGTTTACTTCAATAATCATGATGCTCCCTCCTTGTCCTTGTCTATATTATAGGGAATCCGGTAAATTTTCGGTAGTGTATATCTTCACATTCGGATATGACAGATGTCATATTCATGCATGACAAATTGTATCTGTCCCAAAACAATGGTAAAATAGAGACAGAACAGGAGGAGAAGCCATGAAACAGCTTATAAATTATCTGTTATTTTTATGTATCGGCTGCTGCTTCAGCTTTTTTTATGACCATCAGCTGTACCGCCTGCTGGCTCTGCTTTCAGCAGTGATACTGGCCTCTATATCCTATCTGTACACAAGGCGAACATGGACGCCGTATGCAATGATTCTGTTTGCATTGCTCGCCACCCTGCAGCAAAGCTTTCTGTACTATCTGCCGCTGCTGCTATACTGTATCAGACGACAGCATTTTTCTTACACCATCCTCCTGTATCTGCTTCCGATTCTCTTTCATCTGCGTATGGAAAATCTGTATTTATGCAGTGCCATTGCCATTTTTTCTATATTCGCCATATCCCTTCGGCAGCAGTGGGAGGAAAATGAGGAAATTAAGCTTTCCTTCATGCGGCAGCGCGATGCGACAAAGGAGCTGGCAGATATTCTGTCCAATAAAAACAGGCATCTTCTTGTCCAGCAGGAACAGGAAATCCGAATCGCCATTTTGGATGAAAGAAACCGTATCGCCAGAGAAATTCATGATCATGTGGGACATCTGCTTAGCAGCGCTTTGTTGCAGATTGGCGCTATACAGGCAATTCAAAAGGAAGATAAGCTGAAGGAGCCGCTTCAGAATTTACGAGATACCCTTTCTCAGGGAATGGATAACGTACGAAGCAGTGTACATGACCTGCACGATGATGCACTGGATTTGCAGGTGACACTGCAGCGCCTGCTCAAGGACTACAGCTTTTGTGATGGTACGCTGGAATACGATGTGCTGCATCCCCTGTCTCAGCAGACAATCTATCATATCCTTGCCATAGTAAAGGAGAGCATGAACAATACAATGAAGCATTCCAATGCGACAAAATACAGCATTACCGTACGCGAACAGCCGGCCTTTTATCAATTGATTCTACGTGATAACGGCACCAGGCACAGCAGTGTTCCCTGGCAGACCAGAGGCATGGGCTTAAGCAACATGCAGGAGCGTGTAGCGGATATGCACGGCTATTTGAACATCACACACACAGCCGGCTTTCAAATTTATATCACACTGCCGAAGGAGGATAAACCATGAGAATACTGATCGTTGATGATGACAAACTTGTATGCAGCTCTTTAAAAACCATATTGGAGGCACAGGGACAAACCATTGCGGGTATCGGCTGCAGCGGCCGGGAAGCATTGCAGCTGTACAGGGAAACCAACCCTGATGTCCTGTTGATGGATATCCGTATGGAGGGGATGAACGGCGTGGATGCCAGTGAAGCAATTCTACACAGCTTTCCGGATGCCCGCATTCTGTTTCTAACAACATTCTCCGATGATGACTATATCATTCGCGCCTTAAAGCTGGGAGTCAAGGGCTATATCCTTAAGCAGAACTTCGATTCCATCATTCCGGCTTTGGAGGCAGTGTATATGGGACAGAATGTTTTCAATACGGAAATCATCGCCAAGCTTCCCGATTTGCTGAAGCAGCATACAAAGGAAACGCTGTGCAGCTATGATTTGAATGAGCGGGAGCTGCATTTCATTCAGCTGGTTGCCAAGGGGCTCAACAACAAAGAGCTGGCACAGACGCTGTTCCTCAGCGAAGGGACAGTCCGCAACTATCTCAGCAGCCTGCTGGAAAAGCTGCAGCTGCGTGACCGTACCCAGCTTGCGATTTTCTATTACCAGAACCTGCAGTCAAAAGAAACATAACATGCCTTTAACTGCTGTCTTGAATAACCTGTTCATAACAGGCTGTCATCAGAAAAAACAGGAAATTAGAAAGAATCAATTGCATTGGCTTATACGCATGTAATTGATTTTTTGTCCTGATGATGTGGCATCCTCTTCCAAATGGAAGCTCTTCTGGAATCACCCACCTCATTACGTTTCACTGGAAATGATCCTAAGCACAATGTCTTGTCACGATTGCTACATTTCGAAGCTGTATCCATTCATCACCGTGTTGTACGCTCCTAAAGTATCTGTTCATCCCTCTATGCAGGAGTGTGATGCGGCATAAAAAAATGGGCAAAGCACCCTACAGGTAGCTTCCTGTATACAGTCAGTGGCAGCTGCACAAAAAAACGAAGCTGCAGGAGTTTTGATCCTTGCGGCTTCGTTTTCATTTACTTATTGATTTCACTGATGATGCGCTCGATTTTATTTCCGCGTTCCAAAGAGTCATCCAGCTTGAAAATCAGCTCCGGTACCTTACGGATCGTCATCCGCTTGGCGAGCTCGCTGCGCAGGTAGCCCCTGCTGCGATCCAGTGCCTTCATACCGGCTTCCTCTCTTGGCTTCTGCCCCAGGAAAGAAACATAAATCTTCGCAATGGATAAATCATTGGTCACCGTAACATCGGTAATCGTAATAAATCCGATTTTGGGATCCTTGAGAGAAAACTGGATAATCTCCGAAATTTCCTTCTGAATAATTCCCGCTATTTTTTCAGCCTTTAATGTCATGTTATCACCTTATGTTTATTCTGGCTCAACCTGCTGATCTTCATACGCCTCAATAACATCATCCACCTTGATATCGTTGAAGTTCTCGATTGTCAGACCGCATTCATAGCCGCTGGTTACTTCCTTGGCATCATTCTGGAAACGTTTCAATGATCCCAGCTTGCCGGTGTAGATAACCACGCCCTCACGAATCAGACGAACACCGCATTCCTTGCGCAGACAGCCATCGGTAACCATACACCCGGCAATCGTTCCCACTTTGGAGACCTTGTAAATCTGACGCACCTCAGCCTGTCCGATGACAACCTCTTCATAAACAGGAGCCAGCATACCTTTCATGGCATTTTCCATTTCTTCCAATGCCTTATAAATAATATTGTGCAGACGGATTTCAATTCCTTCCTCTTCTGCTTTTTTACGTACCAGCGCGTTAGGACGTACGTTGAAGCCGTAAATTACGGCATGGGATGCACTTGCCAGCAGAATATCGGATTCTGTTATTGCCCCCGCCTGAGAACGAATGACATTGACACGTACGCCCTGTACGTCGATTTTTTCCATGCTTGCACGAACTGCTTCCGCACTACCCTGTACATCGGCCTTGATAATCAGGTTGACCTCCTGTACTTCTCCTTCTTCAATCTGACGAGCCAGATCATCCAAAGACATCGCAGCGCCTGTCGCATTCCGTTCGGAAGCGATCTTGTTGTTCAGACGCGTTTCCGCAATCTGACGGGCTTTCTTTTCATGATCGAATGCCTTGAAGATATCTCCGGCAATCGGCACATCGTTCAAACCGATAATTTCCACCGGTGTGGAAGGCAGAGCCTTCTTGATTTCACGACCGTGATCATCCGTCATCTTTCGCACCTTACCAAAGGCCGTACCAACAACGACTGCATCCCCGGTATGCAGGGTACCACCCTGTACGAGCAGCGTGGTAACAGGACCGCGCCCCTTATCCAGCTTCGCCTCGATAACCGTTCCGGTTGCCAGCTTGTTTGGATTGGCACGGAAATTGTATACCTCGGATACGACCAGAATGGTTTCCAGCAGATCACTGACACCGGTTCCGAATTTTGCAGAGATATCCGCGTAAATCGTATCTCCGCCCCATTCCTCCGGCATCAGACCAAGCTCACTCATTTCGGAAACAATGCGTTCACGGTTCGCACCGGCCTTGTCAATTTTGTTGACTGCAACGATAACCGGTACACCTGCAGCCTTGGCATGGTCAACGGCCTCCTTGGTCTGCGGCATTACACCGTCATCGGCAGCGACAACGATAATAACCAAATCGGTAACCTTGGCACCCCGGGCACGCATTGCGGTAAAGGCCTCATGTCCCGGTGTATCCAGGAAGGTAACCCGCTTTCCCTTTACATTTACCTGATAGGCACCGATATGCTGGGTAATACCACCAAACTCGCCTTCTGTAACATGTGTCTTACGGATGGTATCCAGTAACGTTGTTTTACCATGATCAACATGTCCCATGATGGTAACGACCGGAGGACGATTTTCCAGAAGGGCTTCATCCTCTGCCTCCTCCATCTGTTCTTCAAAATCACTTTCTTCTATAATAATTTCCTTGTGCACATCTACATTCCATTCCATGCAGACAAGCTCAATTGTCTCATCGTCCAGCGTGGAGTTGATGGTAACCATTGTTCCCATCATGAACAGCAGCTTGATAACCTCACTCGCATTGCGGTTCAGCTTTTCTGCCAGCTCTCCTACACTCAGTGGTCCGTTGTATGTGATTTCCTTTACTTCTACACGTTCCTTCTTCGGTGTAAAATTCGTGTTTGTGTTTCTTGATCGGTTGTTGTTATTCCCCTTCCGATTGTTATTTCCTCTTCTATGCTGTTGTCTTGCCATATAATCACCTAGCCTTTCAAGCAAGCTGCAATCTTCTCTGCAAATCCCTTGTCAAGAATTGCGATTGCTTTTCTGTTGCGATCGCCGATCGCCATATTCATCAATGCTCCATCCATGTAAACACAGGGAACCTTGTAAAAGCTGCATTTATCGTTCAGCTTCTTTTTCGCATTGTCACCGATATCCTCTGCCAGAATCAGCAGATGGACATGACGGGCACGAAGCTGCGTGTAGACGATTTCTCCGGTAGCCGTTTTTCTTGCACGTGCCGCCAGTCCCAGTATGCCCGTCACATCCTTCATTTGCTAAACATCTCCTTCAGCTTATCGTAGATTTCCTCAGGTATTTCACATTCCAGAGAACGTACCAGTGATTTTCTCTTCATCGCAGCCTCCAGCGCCTCTACACTGCGTTTCAGATAAGCTCCGCGGCCGTTGCGTTTTCCGGTTTCATCTATTTCAATTGTTCCCTCCGGTGTACGGACAATACGGATCAGCTCTTTTTTCGGAAGACTTTCATTGGTAGCCACACATTTACGCATCGGTATTTTCTTCATGTCGCATCTACCTCCTTACATCTTATTCTTCGTAATATTTATCATATTCATCGAAGTCGATTTCATCATGTATCCAGTCGCTCTCTTCAATCTCACGCTCTTCACGTTCGATTTCCGCAAGCTCCTCCTCGGAATAGATCGGCTTCATTTCATAATCCTTCTTGTTCAGGTCAAAGGTTGGCTTACGGCGCTCCTCTTTTTCCTCGTATTTGTCGTATTTCTTATAGCGTGGTTTTGCAGCGGCCTTATCATCCTGCTTCGCTGATGCATCTGCCAGTGTTTCGAATTTGGAACGGTATTCCTGTTTTTCCTTCAGGTTCAGACCCTCCTGCTTCTGCTTTTCTCTGGCAATGCGGGCAGCCTTTTCCAGGTCGGTTTCTTCCTGCGGCTGTGCTTCCTCAACCACCTCTTCAACAGGGGCAGACACACTTGCTTCCTCAACAGCTGTTGACGCTGTGGCTTCCACAGGTTCACTGCTTTCTTCCACAACCGATTCACTGACAGCCTCTTCCGTTACAGCCTCCTGGAAGCTTACGCCTGCATCATCCAGACTGAGTGCATCCTGCGGCTGTGCGTTTTCTTCAAAGCGCTCCATCTGTGCAGCAAGCTTGGCCTCCTGCTGACGTGCCAGGAATTCCTCGCGCTGCTTCATTGCGATTTCCTTCCAGTTGATACCTGCTGCGTCCACATCGGTTTCCGCCTTGATATCGATTTTGTTTCCGGTCAGCTTTACAGCCAGCCGTGCGTTCTTTCCGCGCTTACCGATAGCCAGGGATAACTGATTATCCGGTACGACAACGAGCAGTCCGCCCTTACGCTCCTCACTCGGGATAACCGCCAGAACCTCAGCCGGAGACAGTGCATTTTTAATCAGCTCCGTCACATCCTCGCTCCATTCAAAGATATCGATTTTCTCTCCGCCCAGCTCATCGATGATAACCTGTACGCGCTGTCCTCTTGGACCGATGCAGGCACCGATCGGATCGATGTTTTCATTGTGCGAATAGACTGCCATTTTCGTACGCTCTCCCGCTTCCCGCGCGATCGCCTTGATTTCAATAATACCCTGGAAGATTTCCGGAACCTCTTTTTCAAACAGACGCTTTACCAGTGTCGCATCCCCGCGGGATACCAGTACCTGTGCACCCTTGGTTTCCTTGTTTACCTCTGTGATTACCACACGGATCATTTCACCCTCACGGTAGCGCTCATTGGGTATCTGCTGATTTTTCGGCATCAAAGCAAGAGTCTTACCGATATTGACAACACAGAATTTCTCCTCGACAGATTCAATCGTCCCCATGACCATTTCCTCCACCTTATCGCAGTATTCCTCATACACCACAAGCTTTTCTGCCTCGCGGATTTTCTGCTTCATGACATTCTTTGCCAGAATAACAGCTGCGCGTCCCAGATCGGCTATACTGACTTCCTCTTCCACAACACCGCCGAGCTCCAGCTCCTGATTGACGCGCTTTGCGTCCTCCAAGGAGATTTCCAGCTCGTCATCCTCTACGTTTTCAACAATCAGACGCTGCTGATAGACCTTGATATCACCGGATTTTTCGTTGACATCCACGCGTACCAGCGCATCCGGTATTTCGATATGCTTACGGAATGCCTTTGCCAGAGCTTCCTGCAGGGCATCCACAACGACTTCCTTGGAAAGCTTTCTATCGGTTTCGATTGCCTGCATCGCAGCCATAAAATCTTTTAATTTCATTTCTTATTCGCATCCTTTCTAAATTTTCACAGACAGACGGATAAGTGCGATGTTATCCATCTCGATTTCCGCCTTCTTCTTCACGGCCTTTGCCATGTAATCCAGATAAACCGTATTGTTTTCAAATGCTGTCAGGGTTCCTTTTATCTCATCCATGCCAGCCCTTGGATTCTTTAGCTTCACATATACAAATTCGCCGATGGCATCCCTGATCTGTTCTTCACTTTTCAATTCCCGCTCTGCACCGGGAGAACAGACCTCCAGAAAATATTCACTGGCAATCATATCCATTTCATCCAGCATTGTGCTGATTTTTTCAGACTGTGCGGCACAGGTATCAATGTCCATACTGCCGTCCTTATGCATAATCGACACCTGCAGAATGCGCATGCTGCCTTCGGTATGCCAGGCAACATCATACAGCTCTATACCGTCTTCTGCCACAAGCGGAGTGATCAGTTCTTTCAGTTTTTGTATTTGATCCATAACATTCTCCTTTACAAACATAATGAAGGAGTGGGCTTGACCCACTCCGGTTGAAGTATCTGTACATAATATACCACGAAACAGGTCAAACATCAACCTTTTTTCCAAAAGGCAGAAAAAAAGCCGCATGTACGGCCTTTACTCTATTTTTCTACGATGGTTTTTCCGTTGTATTCACCACAAGAACACATTTTGTGCGGCACCTTGTACTCACCGCAAGCCGGACATTTTACTAATGTCGGTGCAGCTAATTTATAATGAGTTCTACGTTTTGCTTTTCTTGTTTTTGAATTACGTCTCTGTTGAACAGCCA